>ERZ1026945.7-NODE-7-length-151954-cov-39.909506_pt1 | contig 151954 bp, 138 predicted proteins | sample MGYA00519304_ERZ1026945 | MGnify/ENA primary metagenome ERZ1026945 (study PRJEB26926, sample SAMN06164619) | human gut metagenome | biome: ENVO:00009003; feature: ENVO:2100002; material: ENVO:00002003 | host: Homo sapiens | place: USA | collected 2012 ...
CTTCTACTACAACAAGGATGATGACTATTATGTCTGCCCCATGGGACAACACATGGAACCTTGTGGACAACGGCAAACGAAAAGTGACTCCGGCTATGTGTCTGTCATTACATTATATAGAGCACAACGATGTGATGGATGTCCGCTTGGAAGTCTCTGCAAGAAATCCAAAGGCAACAGAACCATATATGTCAACCATAAACTGAATGCATATAAAAAGGAAGCCTTCCTGCTACTAACGTCTGAAGAGGGCTTGAAACACAGAAGCCAGCGACCGATAGAGCCGGAAGCTGTATTTGGGCAGATGAAGGCGGATATGCATTATAAGCGATTCAGGCATTTTGGAATGGACAAGGTTTATATGGATCTAGGATTGTTCGGAATGGGATTCAATTTGAAAAAATATTTGGGTATAAAACGATAAAACTCAATTTTGGTTGTTTTATCGTCAGAGATAACTATGCCCTTTTGTGAACTTCCTGCCTGTTTATAATAGAGAAGATTGGAAAAAGTAAAATTTGCAGACGATATAATATGATTCCCTTTTTGGAATAGGCTACGATACTTCTAGGATTATGCAATAAATAACATAAAAGAGGGTGCGCCATAGACTTATGACACACCCTCTTTTTCGTTTTTAATATATTATTTCTTCAACCACTTGTCCAACCAGCCGAAGAAGGTGCGCTGCCAGAGCACGCCGTTCTGTGGCTTCAATACCCAGTGGTTCTCGTCAGGATAGATAAGAAGCTCGGCAGGGATGCCACGCATGCGAGCGGCATTGAAGGCGCCCATACCCTGGTTGGCATTGATGCGATAGTCCTTTTCGCCGTGGATGCAGAGAATTGGAGTATCCCACTTATCTACAAACTTGTGAGGACTGTTCTCGTAAGTCTTCTTGGCGTTGGCACTCTGATCCTTGTTCCAGTAAGCATCATCATACTCCCAGTTAGAGAACCAAGCCTCCTCGGTATCTGTGTACATGCTTTCAAGGTTGAAAGCGCCATCGTGAGCGAGGAATGCCTTGAAACGCTTGTTGTGATGACCTGCAAGATAATAAACAGAGAAACCACCAAAGCTGGCACCTACACAGCCCAGACGATCCTTATCTACGTATGGAAGATTGTTGGCTGCATCGTCGATGGCAGAAAGATAGTCGTTCATGCACTGACCAGTCCAGTCTCCTGAAATCTCCTCGTTCCATGCACTTCCGAAACCTGGAAGACCACGGCGGTTAGGCAATACGATGACGTAACCGTTGGCTGCCATGATCTGAATGTTCCAGCGATAGCTCCAGAACTGGCTGACCGGACTCTGAGGACCGCCCTCGCAGAAGAGAAGGGTAGGGTACTTCTTGTTGGCATCGAAGTTAGCTGGCAACATGATCCATACCAGCATCTGCTTGCCGTCGGTGGTCTTTACCCAGCGCTGCTCGCACTTACCCATGTTCAACTGGCTCAGGATGTGGTCGTTCTCACGGGTAATCTGTTCTACCTTGGTACTCTTGGCATTCTTGCCTGGCGTTACGATGTAGATATCGGTAGGGTGACTCATGCTAGCCTTGGTAGCAAGAAGCTTGTTGCCGTTGTTGGCAAGCGAGATGCTTCCGTAGTCAGCCCACTCGTTGGTAATCTGCTTTACTTCGCCCTTGAAGTTAGCCTGATAGAGGTTCAGGGTTCCGTGCCATACGCCGATGAAGGTGAGGCTCTTGTTGTCCTTGTTCCATACGAAGCCCTCTACGCTGGAGTCGAACTTGTCTGATACATAGTTCTTCTTGCCGGTAGCAAGCTCATAGACACAGAGGCGGTTGCGGTCGCTCTCGTATCCGTCGCGAGCCATGCTCTGCCAAGCCACGTACTTGCCGTCGGCAGAGAACTGAGGGTTGATGTCGTAACCAGGATTGTTCTTCAGATTCTCAGGTGCATTTACAGCCTGGTTCTTCATGCTCTTGGTTGCATCAATCTTAGGCTCTACATAACCAGCCTCCTTGCAGAGGTTCTTGGTCTCGCGCGTACCTATATTATATAGGTAGATGTCTGAATCGGTAGAGATGGCATATTGCACGCCCTCCTTCTTGCGACAGGTGTAGGCGATGGTCTTGGAATCCGGACTCCAGGCCAACTGCTCGATGCCACCGAATGGAGCCATAGGACACTCGAAAGGCTCATCCTTCAGGATATCCTCGCCGGCGTTGATGGTGCCATCCTCTGCAACATCAGCCACGAAAGGATGAAGGATACTCTCTACGTAGTGATCCCAGTGGCGATAGTTCATGTCGGTAACGAGACGACCTGTAGCCAGAGGAAGATCAGAAGGATTCTTCTTGATGGTTCCGTGATAAGGCAATTCCTTGATGAGGATTACCTTCTTGCCATCTGGAGAGAAGCGGAATCCCTGGATGCCCAATTCGTCGTTGGTGAGCTGCTTTCTGCCAGTACCGTCTGGGTTCATGCTCCAGAGCTGTCCGGCACGGATGAAGGCAATCTTCTGTCCGCCCTGAATCCAGGCAGCATCAGTCTCGCTCTTGGCATCAGTGGTCAATGCCTTCTGGTTTTTGCCATTGGCATCCATGATGAAGAGCATCTGGTGGCCCTTGTTCTCCTTTACACTGTAGTAACCTACCTGGTAAACCACCTGCTTGCCGTTAGGCGAAGCTTCAGCGGCACCGATTCTACCCATCGCCCAAAGAGCTTCTGGGGTCATCAGGTGGTTCTCCACCTTGATGTTGTTCTTTTCAATCATAGTCTGTGCATCGGCTGTATTTGCTCCCATGGTGAGAGCAGCTGCAGCCAAAATCATTGCTTTAATCATATTTTTAAGATATTATTAATAATTTATTGCAATCTTCTAAATATTCCGTGCAAAGTTACAGAAAATTAATGAGATAACAAAATTTATCTTCTTTCTTTACTAGAGTCTGCGTTTTTTTTCGTAAATTTGCATCTCAAATGATACAGTTTAGCTTTAAATGCTAAATTTTCAGGAATATAAGTAAAGATATAAATATTTAGTAAATGAATACATTGTTTCTTGTGCAGTTTGCTTGCTGCATTATAGTGTCGATGTTGGGCTTGATATTGGTTTTGTCTAGGTTTCAGATTCGCTGGTCTAATCGTCGTTACGAGGTGTCTCGTTGGCTCCTTGCTTTTTCCATGTTTGTACTTGCTGGGCATTATGTCTTGCAAATGGCTTATGGTTTCCGTGCTAAAGGCGATGAGATTGGAGCTGTTGTCAATGTTCTCTTCTATACTCCTGTCTCTTTCTTTATTTCCTATGCCACTTATAACTTAATTTGTTATCGTGGCGGGCGGAAAAAGTTTGCCTTGCTGGGATGTGTGAGTTATGCATTGATATTGATTTGTTTCTTTTTCGGATACAATGATACTCCTAGGGGGATGCATATGGGCGAATGGCTTTATGTGATGCTCGCATTATTTGCTGTTACCATCATGTATAGCACTTATACCACGGTTATTGAGATGCGTTATCATCGAAAGATTATCGAAGAAAACACCACGGAAGACTTGCTTCCTTTTGATAGATATACCTATACCACTTACGGATTGGCGGGTATAATGGTTTTGGCGATGGTAGGCGCTATCTGCTATCGTCCGCTTCTTTATTGTGTGGGACCCCTGATGCTTTTTTCCTTGATTTCCTTTACCATCAGTTTCCTGGAATATGGCTATAATATGATTCCTGCGGAGGTGAGACTGGAGCTGGATACAGCCGATGAACCTCTTGAAGTGATGGAAGAGAGTGAGGAAGTGGGATTGGGTTCTGAGAAAATCTCTATCATAGAATCGATGCTTACCAGCTGGTGTGACAAGGGTGGCTACAGAGACAGTACGGTAAATATGCCGATGCTTTCTGTTAAGTTGGGCATTCCTCGCAATGAATTGAGCCTGTATTTCGAGAACTATCTGAAGAGCAGTTTCAGAATCTGGCTCAGCGATATCCGTTTCAAGGAGGCGCAGCGTATGCTGCTGGAAGAATGTAGGTACAGCAATGATACCATTTCTTCAGAATGCGGCTTCTCATCCCACGCCCATCTCTATAAGATTTTCAAGGCTAAGACGGGATTTACACCAGGACAATGGAGAGACTCTGTTCGGAAAAACCGGTAGAATGCTGCGAAAAACAGTCAAGTTATAAGATTTTCATTATCTTTGCGACACTTTTTAGTAGATGATAATGATTCTTATTAACTTTTAAATGAATAGCGAAATGACAGGCTTTTCTTTATTTCAATCGACTGGTCTAGCCGATGTAGTAGGTGTATGTATTATATTATCCATTGCATTGGGGGCTTTTTCCCTAATGTGGATGGATTATAAAAACTATCTTGAGGAGTATGACAACAAGCATTTTCATGTCTTGGATTTTGTCCTCAAGGAGCAGTTGTATATATTTATCTTTCTTGTCTTTGCCTTTCTGGTAGGGGCTGAGATGTTGCTGGATGCCTATATGTAGCAGTTCTCTTTTATTTTTTCGGATAAAAGATTTGTTAGTACGATACTTTTTTTGTAATTTTGCACCGCAAAATATATAAAACACAATGAAAATAGGATTTGACAACGAGAAGTATCTGAAGATTCAGTCCGAACATATCAAGGAGAGAATCTCACAGTTTGATGGAAAGCTTTATCTCGAATTGGGAGGTAAGCTTTTCGATGACCATCACGCCAGCCGCGTTTTGCCAGGTTTCCAGCCTGATAGTAAGCTGCGCATGTTTCAGAAGATTAGCGATAGCATCGAGATTGTTATCGTGATCAGTGCTGCCGATATTGAGAAGAACAAGAAGCGTGCCGATCTGGGTATCACTTACGATGAGGATGTGCTTCGCCTGCGTGGTGAATTCCAAAACCGTGGTTTTATGGTGGGTTCTGTTGTTATTACTCATTTTAATGGTCAGCCTGCAGCCATCGCCTTCAAGCAGCGCTTGGAGCGTGAGGGCATCAAGACTTACTGCCATTATCTCATCGAGGGTTATCCTCACGATGTAGATCTCATTGCTTCTGATGAGGGTTTTGGCAAGAATGATTATGTAGAGACTGAGCGTCCGCTGGTGATTGTTACTGCTCCGGGTCCTGGTAGCGGTAAGATGGCTGTCTGCCTGAGCCAGCTTTATAACGAGAACAAGCGTGGTGTGCGTGCAGGCTATGCTAAGTTCGAGACATTCCCTGTATGGAATCTCCCATTAAAGCATCCGGTGAACATCGCTTACGAGGCAGCTACTGCCGATCTCAACGATGTGAACATGATCGACCCATTCCATCTGGAAGCTTACAATAAGATTGCCATCAATTACAACCGTGACGTAGAGATTTATCCTGTGCTCAACGCTTTGTTTGAGGGAATTTACGGAAGCAATCCATACAAGTCGCCTACGGATATGGGTGTGAACATGGTAGGTTTCTGCATTTCGGATGATGAGGCTTGCTGCGAGGCTTCGAAGGATGAGATTATCCGCCGTTATTATGCGGCTACCAACAAATTGGCTGCCGGTGCGTGCAACGAGGCGGAGATCAGCAAGATTCAGATGCTTTTCAAGCAGGCTAATATTACCACGGCTTATCGCAAGGTGACTGTAGCGGCTAAGGATCACAAGAAGGCGACGGGTCATACTTCTGCTGCGATTGAGTTGGAGGATGGCACGATTATCTGCGGTCACAGCAGTGAGTTGCTGGGTTGCAGTGCGGCATTGCTGCTGAATGTAACCAAGCATCTGGCGGGCATCGACCATGAATTGAAGTTGATTCCTCAGTCGATGATTGAGCCTATCCAGCATACGAAGGTGAACTATCTGGGCGGTCATAATCCTCGTCTTCATACGGATGAGGTTTTGGTAGCCCTCTCTGTTCTCTCAGAGAATGATGATAACTGCAAGAAAGCTTTGGAGCAATTGCCAAAGCTCCGTGGCTGCCAGGCTCATTGCACCGTGATGCTGAGTGATGTAGATCAGAAGATCTTCAAGAAGCTTGGTGTCAGCATCACCTGCGAGCCGGTGTTGAAGAAGTAAATTCGGATTGGATTCTGTTGAAGAAATAGATTCGGATATCATAAAATACCCCCGAAGGGGTATAGTTAATCGTAAAGTTTGATTAATTATACCTTTTCGGGGGTAATTTTTATCTTTCCACTGGCATTCCGAGCTTTGTCCAGTTGAGGATTCCCCCTTCCATATCATAGACTTTAAAGCCTTGCTTCTTCATTTTCAGACATGCACCATGGCTCCGCTTTCCGCTTCTGCAATAAATATAATAGGTGCGGGATTTATCCAGCTGCTTGATGCCGGCATCGAATGCCTCGGGGTTGAGGTAATCCAATTGGTGGGCGCCAGCCAGATGTCCTTCTGCGTATTCTTTGGAAGTGCGGACATCGAGAAGGAAGCTGGTGGTATCCGCCTTTGCCTGGTTGATAAAGGCCTGTGGAGCCAATACGATGATGCCATCCGATGGGGCTGTTTTTGCTGATGAGGCCGATTTGCCTGCCTGTGCTGAGCAGCCCGTAGTTGATAAGCCGATGGCTGCTAAAAGGGATAAGAGTATTTTCTTCATTGTATCTTGTTTTTTTATTCTTTTCTGATGGGAACGGGACCGATTTCCTGGCCGAACAAGAGGAGGACTTGGTTTACTTTGTCGAGTCGCAGTGTTTCCTTTCCCTGTTCCAGTTCTCTTACGAATCTGAGGCCTACGCCCGATTTCGCCGCCAGATCTACCTGGGTCAATCCGAATTGCTTGCGCATCTTCTTGACGTATGATGATAATGTATTGCTCATATTTTATTTATTTTATACCCTTTCGGGGACAAATATACGAATAAAAAATGAAAATACCCCCGAAAAGGTATAATTTATAACATCATTTAATAAATTATACCTTTTCGGGGATAATGTTATGCGTTTGTGACTGGAGTAACTCCTGTAACATTAGCTAGTGTGTCACGAATAAAACCATTGATGGTTGTTCCTGCTTGCATCGCCATCATTGCAATACGGCTATGAATTTCAGGAGTAATGCGGATATTCAAGTTGCCACTATAAGGTGCACGAGCTGCCTTGCCATTGGCTTTACATAAGGCTAGATAGTCATCTATTGCGCCTTCAAAATCCCTTCGTAGTTCATTGACATCTTGACCTTCGTAGGTAATCATATCCTTGCTCATTCCGAGAACTTTGCCATATAAGCAATTGTCCTCCTCACTATAATCTACGCTACCCGTATAACCTTTATATTTTAATAATCCCATATTATGTTCCTCCTATTTGTTAATATATCCATTAGCTTTTAGAAATGTGAATACTTGTTTCATAATATATCCTTTGATTATGTTTGAAGGATGAGGCTTATGCATGATGTAGCTATTGCCATCTTTATCATTGACAAATATGACTCTTGAACCAGAAGTTGTTCCTTTGTTTTCCTGATGGAACCCATAGCAGGAAAATACATTAACCATTTCGTCGAAAGTAAAATCTTTCGGCAGGCTATAGAAGCGTTTCAAAAGTTTATCTTTCTTGTTCATTTGCCACATTCTTTATGTATTCGATTGCAAATGTAACTAAAAATAGTTACATTACCAAGCTTTTGGGGCTTTTTAACAATCTTTTTTGGGGTTTTAAGTATGTAATCATATAAAAAAGCGTAACGAATACCTTTACCGGTAATCATTACGCTTTCATTATTATCTATAAAACTTTATTTTCCGAGATTATTCTTTTTCTCGTTCAGTTCTGCCTGCTTACGCTGCATCTCTTCCTGCTGCTGGCGCTGCAACTCCTGGAGGGCCTGCATTCTTGCCATGAGGCCGCTTGCCTTCTTAGGGTTGTTCTTGTTCTCCTGATAGCGCTTCTCCAGGATGGCGAGGAGCTTCTCGTCATTGGTGGTCTTGCGCAGAGTCCACATGATTGCGGCACTGAAGAACAATGAGATGAAGTAGTAGAAGTTCAAACCTGCTGAGTAGTCATTGAACATGAAGAAGAACATCAATGGCATAAGATACATCATCCACTGCATCATCTTCATCTGCTCTGCCTGCTGACCTACCATCTGGTCACGCTGCTGGCGCATCGTCATCCATGAGTACAACAGGTTGGCTACGCAGAAGAGAATACAGGTCAAACTCAAGTGGTCGCCAATCAACCAGATGTTGGTGTTCCACTCGAAGATTGGGTCAAAGGTGCTCAAGTCGTTCATCCACAAGAACTTCTCACCACGAAGCTGGATGGCATTAGGCACGAAGTTGAACATCGCAACCCAAACCGGCATCTGAATCAGCATTGGCAAGCAACCAGACAGTGGACTAACACCATACTTGGCATACTCTGCCATCATCGCCTGCTGCTTCTGCATCTGGTCCTCTGGCTTGTTGAACTGAGCGGTAGCTGCCTCGAGCTTTGGCTTCAGCACACGCATCTTGGCAGAACTCATATAGCTCTTCTTTACCATAGGGTAGGTGATGAGCTTGAGGAGCAATGTGATGAGAATCAATACGATACCCATTGGGAATACATTGCTCAACCAGTCGAATACGTAGAGTGTGAAGAAACGGTTGATCCAGCGGATGATAGGCCATCCCAGATAAACGAGTTTCTGGAACTCCAGGTCCTTGCCGAAGGTGCTCTCCTTCTCAGTATTCTTCAGAATCTGGAAGTCATTAGGACCGAAGTAGAACTCAAACTCAGAAGCCTTCTTGCCGGTTGGGTCGAAGGCTGTCTTCATCTTAGCCTGGAACTGCTTCAGGTAGCCCGAACCCTTCTCCTGAGGAATAGAGGTCATGAAGGCATCCTTGTCGAAGTTGTCCTTAGCTACTATAATAGCTGAGAAGAACTGGTTCTTGAAAGATACCCAGTCGATAGTCTCTTCAATCTTCTCGTCGATTTTCTCGCTGCCCTCGTTCAGGTGGTCGGTGCCGCCCTCTGCCTCATGATAGGTGAGGGTGGTGTAGCGGTTCTCGAACATGAAGCCACGCTCCTGCTGGCGCGCCTTGTCGCTCCAGTCGATGCTCATCTTGTTGCAGTTAGGTGAGAACAGACCAGCCATTCCTTCAGCCTGCAGACTCATGTGGAGCATATAGTCGTCGCCGAGGGTATAGGTCATGCTGAGTGTCTTGCCTGGGCCAGCCACTGCAGTCATGGTGACAGACTTGTCGGTCACGTTGGATGGTGTGAAATAGAGATCGCTGGTGATGATGTTGGCCTCCTTCGCCTCGAGCATGAACTTGAGGCTCTGGTCGTTGCCGTCGAAGAGAGTTACGTCCTTCTGGTCGGCAGAACCATCTTTCACCTGGAGGTTGTGACCCACGTATCCCTTGATGACTGCCTTCTCGACAGTACCACCCTTGGTGTTGAGAGTCAGCTCAACCTTCTCATTTTTCAAAACTACTTTCTGAGCCTGACCCTTCAGCGCCGAATAGAAGAGGGCTGTAGAGTCTGCCTCAATTTTAGCCTTAGCATCCGCCTGGCGCTTAACAGCGGCAGTCTTGCTGGCTTTTTCCATCTCGGCGTGCTTCGCCTTGGCGATGGAGTCCTGAACGAATGCCGCTCTCTGCTCTTCGGCTGATGGCTGGTTGTACCAGCTAAAGCCTATCAGCACTACGGCAATCAGGAGGAAACCGATAATGTTGTTCTTATTCATTATTATTTTTATTGTTTTATTTTCTCTGAGAAGACAGCAAATGCTGTGCCATTCTGCTGCCTAAAGCCAGCCTGCGCTATTTCTTGTTAGCGATGGCTGTCTTTACAAAGTCAACAAACAATGGGTGTGGCTTCAATACCGTGCTCTGGTACTCTGGATGATACTGTGTTCCGATGTACCACTTTAAGCCCGGGATTTCAACTACCTCTACCAGGTCGCTTTCCGGATTGCGGCCTACGCACATCATGCCGTGCTTCTCGAATTCCTTCTGGAATTCGTTGTTGAACTCATAGCGATGGCGATGGCGCTCCTGGATATGCTCCTTCTTATAGATGTTGAACGCGCGACTGCCTTGTCTCAGTACGCACTCGTAGGCGCCGAGTCGCATGGTTCCACCCATGTTTGATATGTTTTTCTGCTCCTCCATGATGTCGATGACATTGTGTGGAGTCTTCTCATCCATCTCACGCGAGTTGGCATCCTTGTAGCCCAATACGTTGCGGGCGAACTCGATGACGATCATCTGCATACCCAGGCAGATGCCGAAGGTAGGGATGTCGTGGGTGCGGGTATAGTGGGCAGCGATGATCTTGCCCTCGATGCCGCGCTGGCCGAATCCTGGACAGATGACGATGCCGTCCTGACCCTTCAGCTGTTCAGCCACGTTCTCTTCTGTGAGATATTCTGAGTTGATGAATGTAATGTTCACCTTGTGGTCGTTGTAGGTGCCGGCATGCGAGAGGCTCTCGCGGATGCTCTTGTAGGCATCCTGCAGGTCGTATTTTCCTACGAGACCGATGTTCACCGTCTCGGTGGCCTTGTTTCTGCGGTCGAGGAAAGTTTTCCATGGACCCAGCGCAGGCTTCTCGCCGATAGGTTCTCCCATCTTGCGGAGGATGGCGGTGTCAAGGCCCTGGTTCTGCATGTTTACAGGCACCTCGTAGATGCTAGGAAGGTCTTCGCTCTGGATTACGCAGTCGATATCTACGTTACAGAAGCTAGCCACCTTCTTCAGGATTCCCTCATCGAGATGCTTCTCGGTGCGGAGAATCAGAACATCTGGCTGAATACCTACGCTCTGCAGTTCCTTCACGGAGTGCTGGGTAGGCTTTGTCTTCAACTCGCCTGCAGCCTTCAGATAAGGCACATAGGTAAGGTGTACATTGACGGCGTTCTTGCCCAGCTCCCATTTCAGCTGTCGGATAGCTTCCATATATGGGGCACTCTCGATGTCGCCGATGGTTCCGCCAATTTCGGTAATCACGAAGTCATAGTGATACTTCTTGCCGAGCAGCTTTACGTTGCGCTTGATCTCGTCGGTGATGTGAGGCACCACCTGGATGGTTTTGCCAAGATAATCGCCGCGACGCTCCTTGTCAATGACTGCCTTGTAGATACGACCTGTGGTGAGAGAATTCGCTTTCGTAGTCTGAATACCGGTGAATCGCTCGTAGTGTCCGAGGTCGAGGTCGGTCTCCATACCATCTACCGTTACGTAGCACTCACCATGCTCGTACGGGTTCAGTGTACCCGGGTCGATGTTGATGTATGGGTCAAACTTTTGGATAGTAATGTTGTAGCCTCTTGCTTGAAGAAGTTTACCGATGGATGAAGATATGATTCCTTTACCCAAAGAAGAAACCACACCACCGGTAACGAAGATGTACTTTGTATCAGCCACGATGTTTATAATTTAAATTAGAATTATTTGGGTGCAAAGTTACTATAAAATTATGAATTAGCCAAAATATTTGTAAAGAATGGCGTTGAATTTAGAATTATTTTGTTACCTTTGTGCCCAAATTAGTATATGAAGGAATGAAAATAAGATTTGGATTACTCATTTTAGCTTTGGTTGCGGGTGCTGTGACGGCAGATGCCCAACGTTCCCGCAGGCATAATGTGGTGGTGAAAACTCCATCGATAGTGGAAAGTTATGTGGACTCGCTGGCTCACATCAGGGAGCGTATCGACTCTACCGAGATGTCTTCGGATGATTCCCGATATGCCATGCTCTTCACTCCACTCACGTATTATCGCTCACCTGTCAATCATTTCCTGCGCCTCCGTCCTGATGGAGGGGTAGGCGATTCGCTTGGCGTGATGCTCGATAAGACCTTGATGGATGTTTATCTCAGCCGACCAGACCTGGTGAAGACTACGCAGCGACACCTGGAAGAGGTGGGCGCTCCGATTGTGGCGGATTCTAAAGCCAAAAAGCCGAAGCGCGACATCATAGAAGAGGTGGCGCCTAAGGTCTTCGAACCGGAAACTGCGCCATCGGATATCGTGATTTTCAAGCCTAACTTCTGGACTTTCGGAGGTGATTACTATCTGCAGTTCCTGCAAAACTATGTGTCTGACAATTGGTATAAGGGTGGTGAGAGCAACTACTCTCTGCTGGGACGTGTAACGATGATGGCGAATTACAACAACAAGCAGAAAGTGAAGTGGGAGAACAAGCTGGAAATGCGATTGGGTTACCAGACTTCCAAGGGAGACTCGGTGCATTCGCTCAAGACATCCGACGACTTGATCCGATACACCAGCAAGTTGGGTCTTCAGGCATCCAGGAAATGGTATTATACCATCCAGATGGTGGCGCAGACGCAGTTTGCCCATGGTTACAAGAGTAATGACAAGAAGGTTTATTCCGATTTCTTCTCACCATTCAATCTGAACCTCTCTGTCGGTATGGATTATACGGTAGATTGGTTGAATCACAAGCTGAAGGGTAGTGCCCATCTGGCTCCTCTGGCGTTCAACTGGAAGTATGTGGGCCGTGAGGATCTTGCCACAAGATACGGTTTGAAGGAGGGACAGCATGGTATGACCGATTACGGTTCTGAGTGTACCTTCGATCTGTCTTGGCAGGTGATGGAGAACCTGAAGTGGAAGACCCGTCTCTGGGCATATACTACTTACAAGCGTGCTGAGATAGAGTGGGAAAATACGATTACCTTCCAGTTCAATCGTTATATTTCATCTAATATCTTCCTCTATCCTCGTTTCGATGATGGAGCAAAGCGTAAGGATGATCAGAGCTATTGGCAGTTCAAGGAGTTCATGTCTATCGGATTCTCTTACTCTTTCTAGCAAGAGATTGAGCATATATATATGATAAAGGCTCGTTCCTGTAATCACTGGAACGAGCCTTTATCATATCTGTTAGAAGCGGAAGCAGAACTCAGCGTCTGCCATGGAGTAATTGTGCTTGGCGAGGGTCTTGTCGTTCACCAATGCATACTCGGTGAGGATGCTGATTCGCTTGCCGATGTGGAAGTTCAGACCTGCCTCATACTGGGTCTTCTGCATATTGTTCTTGCCGTTAGGCTGATACATGTCGTAACGTGCCTTGATGTCGATTCGGCTGTTCTTTGGCAGCTGAGCCAATGGAGCGATAACCAGTCCATATACACCCTGTGCCTTATCGCCGATTTTTGCATTCAGATTGCAGTCCTTGGCGTTGGCATCGTTGAAGTTGGTGATGCTCTTGTCAAAAGCCTTGCCGGTAGAGTGGATATACTCAGAACGTACGGTCCAGCCGTCTTTCTTGTATTCGAAGGAGAAGGCGTAGCGGTTCTGGCTGAGCTTGCGAACGCCAGAGCGTTTCTGAATGTCGGCAGTATAGGAGGCATCATGCTCGTCGGTCCATGTTCCCTTTCTTGCGTAAGAGCCTGTCCAGCCGAAGGCACCGATTCGCATGCCGCTTACAGGCATTACCCATATACCACCAATCACATTCTTCTGCTGGTCAACGTCCTTGGTATTGGTTCCCTGTCCGTTGAATACACCAATCTGATAGTGCAGCAGGTTTCTGCCGTTGGCATTCTTGAGGAAATCACCCTGGAGCTGTAAACCGATGTCACGACCATTGGAAGCGTGCTCGCCGGCACGGTCGCTGAAACCCGCCAACTTGCTCACGTTCTGTGAATAACCCATGAAGCCCTGGTCGATAGGATGCATCGGATTCTCGAAGGTAAATGGGTTCTTGAACTGACCAATCTTCACCTTGAAATAGTCGTACTTCTGCCATTCAGCAAACAGATCCACCATTCTTGGGCTGGACCCCAGGTTGGAGGTGTTGCCGTTAAACTGAATCTGAGTCTTCCAGTAGAAGTCTTCTGCAATGCGACCCTCCAAGGCGATACGGCCCATTCGGATGTTGAACGAGTTGGATTCCGCATTCTTCTGTCCGCTATACTGGTACTGGATCATGCCATATCCCGACAATTTCACATTGCTCAACCATGAAGGCAATTCGATGGTCTGCTTCTTTTGGGCGCTGGCTGAGACCGTAGTCAAAGCCATGAGCGCCAGGATGATACCTTTTTTCATCTTATTTCTATTTTGTTTTTAGGTTTATTTCTTGGCAGCGAGTTCCTCTGCTGTGAGATCTTCTGCTTTGGCTGCTTCCTGGGCGAGCTTCTCTGCCTCCTTGGCAGCCTTGGCTTCTGCTATCGCCTTCTCTCGCTCTTTGCGCTCCTTCTTCTTCTGCTTGATTTCAGCATCGCTGCGCTTCTCGAGCAAAACGACGTTCTCTACGTGAGGAGTATGAGGGAACATATCTACCGGCTGAACGGCAGCTACCTTGTAGTGGTCGTCCATCAGCTGCAGGTCGCGAGCTTGGGTAGCTGGGTTGCAGCTTACATATACGATGCGGTTAGGTGCTGCGTTCAGAATCACGTTCACTACATCCGGGTGCATTCCGGCACGTGGAGGGTCGGTGATGATGACGTCTGGACGACCATGCTGAGCGATGAAGTCATTGGTCAGGATATCCTTCATATCGCCTGCATAGAAGAGGGTGTTCTCGATGTTGTTTATCTGGGAATTCACCTTGGCATCCTCGATAGCCTCTGGCACGTATTCGATGCCGATCACCTTCTTTGCCTTGTGAGCCACGAAGTTGGCGATGGTTCCGGTACCGGTGTAGAGGTCATAAACCAGCTCGTTGCCGGTGAGGTTGGCAAACTCGCGCGCCACACAGTAGAGGTGGTAAGCCTGCTCGGTGTTGGTCTGATAGAAACTCTTTGGACCCACCTTGAACTTCAGGTCCTCCATCAGCTCAAAGATGTGGTCGTTGCCCTTGAAGAGGCTGAGCTCCAGATCGTTGATGGTATCATTTCCCTTCTGGTTATCTACATACATGAGTGAGGTAATCTGAGGGAACTTGTCTGCCACCTGCTGCATCAGCTCCAAGGCTCTCTGCTCATCGCCCTCCTCATCATAATGGAACTGGAAGACGAGCATCCACTCGCCTGTGTTTGAATTACGAATCATCATGTCGCGGAGCAAACCGTGCTGCTCACGGAGATCGTAGAAGGTATAGTTGTGGGAGTCTGCGTATTCGAAGACGAAGTTGCGGATTTCGTTGCAGAGGTCGTCCATCAGCCAGCACTTCTTGATAGGATAAATCTTGTCGAAGGCACCGGTAATATGGAAGCCGATGGCGTTCTGTGCGTGACGCTCCTTGAGTGAAGTTACGGTATCATCCTCTTTCTGAGGAAGTTGAGCCAACTCTTCTGAAGTAAACCAGCGCTTGTTGCTGCATCCGAACTCAATCTTGTTACGGTACTCCTGGGTCTTCACGCTACCCATGATAGGGCGGAACTCAGGGAGTTCGATCTTGCCGATGCGGGTGAGCTGGTCTTCCACCTGCTTCTGCTTCGCCTTGATCTGCTCCTCGTAAGGGAGGTTCTGCCATTTGCAACCGCCACAGATGCCGAAGTGCTCGCACATAGGCTCCTGTCTTACGTCGCTCTTCTTGATGAAGCGAACTACCTTCGCCTCGCAATACTTATGTTTTTTCTTAACTACCTGCAAATCTACCACATCGCCAGGCACGCAGAAAGGCACGAAGATGACCTGGTCATCTACGCGAGTGATGCACTTACCCTCGGCTGCTACGGCCTCGATGGTGATGTTCTCCAAGAGAGGTAATGGTTTACGTTTTCTTGCCATAATTCAAATTTGTTTTTTTATGGCTGCAAAGTTAATACATTTTTGCGAGAAACGAAAGAGTTGTCCCGGATTTTTTCAGTCTTTGTCCCGGATGTTGTGAGGTAGAGAGGAATGAGTGGTGAGGGAGATAGGAGGGGAAAGGGAAAGGAAAAGGAGAGAAAATGGAGAGAAAAAGGTGAAAAAGTGAAAGTGAAAAAGTGAATGGTGAACGAGGTGAATGGTGAACGAGGTGAATTTGATGTATGCAGCGAATGGCAAAAAGGTCAAAAGGTCAAAAGTGACTTTACATAAAAAGACGATGGGTTGCTGACTGGTTCTTGAATATTCAGGTAGAAGATTTCTTCTATATATAAAAAGGTAGTACTTACGCGCGTACATTATTATATGGATTTTTAATCCTTATTATAAGAATTCATTTTGCATTCACATTTACACTTTCAACAGATTCACCCAATTCACCATTCACCGCATTCACCTTTTCACTTTCACTTTTTCACTTTTGTCAAATGTGACTTTTGACCTTTTGACCTTTTGCTCTTTTTGAATCTTCACCCATGCTTTCTCCCGCTGTCCCCTCTGAGCCCCAGTTCCAGGCGATTCCATCGCCTGTCCCTTTCCTCTCCCGGTGCCCATTTTCCTACGTCGCGACGTAGCAATTCCTGCGTCCCGACGTAATAATTCCCGCGTCGCGACGTAGGAAAAAGGGGGCCCTGATGGGGTATTCAGCCTCTCAAACTGTCAGAATCTCTTTCTTTGTCAACTTATAAATTCCTCTCAATCGTTGCATATTGATAGTAGATTGTTAAAAATAGTCCCGTGTGTGCGACAACAGTGTGAAATGTAATCTCGAGATAGCAAAAAAGAGTATAAAAGTTTGGTAGTTTCAGAGAAATGTTGTATATTTGCATCATCAACAAAAAATTGATAATAACTAGAATTATATAATATTTTTGAACCTATAACAAAATGAACGAAAAAAGAGTTTATACGTTCGGCAATGGACAAGCCGAAGGAAATGCGAAGATGCGCGAAGTTCTTGGCGGTAAGGGTGCAAACCTCGCTGAGATGAATCTTATCGGTGTACCTGTTCCTCCAGGTTTCACTATCACAACTGACACTTGTAATGAGTATTATGAGGTAGGTGAGGAAAAAATCAAGGAACTTCTTCAGGATGAAGTAATGGCTGCTGTAGCTCATACAGAGGCTTTGATGAACAGCAAGTTCGGTTCCGTAGAGAATCCTCTCCTCGTTTCAGTACGTTCAGGTGCTCGCGCATCTATGCCAGGTATGATGGATACCATCCTCAACCTTGGTTTGAATGATGAGGTGGCTGAGGGTATGGTCAAGAAGACCGGTAATCCTCATTTCGTTTACGATTCATATCGTCGTTTCGTACAGATGTACGGTGATGTTGTTATGGGTCTTAAGCCAGTTAACAAGGAAGACATCGATCCATTCGAGGCTATCATCGAAAAGGTGAAGGAAGAGCAGGGTGTTACTCTCGACAAGGACCTCTCTGTAGAGTCGCTCAAGAAGCTCGTTGAGCTCTTCAAGGCTGCCATCAAGGAGCAGACTGGTCAGGATTTCCCTACCAATCCTATCGAGCAGCTCTGGGGTGCTATCTGCGCTGTGTTCCGTTCTTGGATGAACGAGCGCGCTATCCTCTACCGTAAGATGGAAGGTATTCCTGATGAGTGGGGTACAGCAGTTTCTGTCATGGCGATGGTTTTCGGTAACATGGGCGAAACTTCTGCTACAGGTGTTTGCTTCTCTCGTGACGCAGGTAATGGTGAGAACCTCTTCAATGGTGAGTATCTTATCAATGCACAGGGTGAGGACGTTGTAGCTGGTATCCGTACACCACAGCAGATTACAAAGATCGGTTCTCAGCGCTGGGCTGAGCGTGCTGGCATCTCTGAGGAGGAGCGCGTAGCTAAGTATCCTTCTATGGAAGAGGCTATGCCTGAGCTTTACAAGGAGCTCGACGCTCTCCAGGATAAGCTGGAGCATCACTATCACGATATGCAGGATATGGAGTTCACCGTACAGGAAGGCAAGCTCTGGTTCCTCCAGACACGTAACGGTAAGCGTACAGGTACCGCTATGGTGAAGATTGCTATGGACCTCCTCCACGAAGGTATGATCGACGAGAAGACTGCAATCCTCCGCTGTGAGCCTCAGAAGCTCGATGAGCTTTTGCACCCAGTATTCGATAAGCTGGCTCTCTCTAAAGCTAAGGTCATCACTCAGGGTCTCCCTGCTTCTCCAGGTGCTGCCTGCGGCCAGATCGTATTCCACGCTGACGATGCTCAGGAGTGGCACGAGGATGGCAAGAAGGTCATCATGGTTCGTATCGAAACATCTCCTGAGGACCTCGCTGGTATGTCAGCTGCTGAGGGTATTCTTACCGCTCGTGGTGGTATGACTTCTCACGCTGCCGTTGTAGCTCGTGGTATGGGTAAGTGCTGCGTTTCTGGTGCTGGCTCTATCAACGTTGACTACAAGACTAAGACTGTTGAGATCGAGGGCGTTGTTTACAAGGAGGGTGATTACATCTCTCTGAACGGTACTACAGGTCAGGTTTATGCAGGACAGATTGAGACAAAGGCTGCAGAGCTTTCAGGCGACTTCAAGGAGCTGATGGACCTCTGCGACAAATATACAAAGATGGAGATCCGTACCAACGCAGATACTCCACACGATGCTGAGGTAGCTCGTGCATTCGGAGCCAAGGGTATCGGTTTGACACGTACAGAGCACATGTTCTTCGATGATCAGAAGATTGTTGCCATGCGTGAGATGATTCTGGCAGACTCTGTTGAGGGTCGTGAGAAGGCTCTTGCCAAGCTCCTCCCATATCAGAAGGCTGACTTCTACGGAATCTTGAAGGCTATGGATGGCTGCCACGTGAACATCCGCTTGCTCGACCCACCTCTCCACGAGTTCGTACCACACGATTTGGCTGGTCAGCAGACTATGGCCAAGGAGATGGGCGTAAGCGTTGAGGAAATCAAGAAGCGTGTGAACTCTCTGGCAGAGAACAACCCAATGCTCGGTCACCGTGGTTGCCGTCTCGGTATCACATTCCCAGAGATTACAGCTATGCAGACTCGTGCCATCCTCGGTGCAGCTTGCGAGTTGAAGAAGGAAGGTTACAACCCATGTCCAGAAATCATGGTTCCTCTTATCGGTACTGTTCAGGAGCTCAAGCAGCAGAAGGCTATCATCCTCGCTACTTCTAAGGAAGTATTCATCGAGTACGGCGTAGAGGTTGAGTTCGAGATCGGTACAATGATTGAGATTCCTCGTGCTGCCCTTACTGCAGGTCAGATTGCAGAAGAGGCTCAGTACTTCTCATTCGGTACTAACGACTTGACACAGATGACCTTCGGTTACTCTCGTGACGACATCGCTTCATTCCTCCCTGCATACATGGAGAAGAAGATCTTGAAGGTTGACCCATTCCAGGTTCTCGACCAGGAGGGTGTTGGTCAGCTCATCAAAATGGCAGTAGAGAATGGTCGTGCTACCCGTCCTAACCTCCGCACAGGTATCTGCGGTGAGCACGGTGGTGAGCCTTCATCAGTTAAGTTCTGTGCTAAGGTTGGTATGAACTATGCTTCATGTTCTCCATTCCGCGTGCCTATCGCACGTTTGGCTGCGGCGCAGGCTGCTGTAGAGGAGTAAATCTTTTCTGTAGAAGATAAGTACGATTAATAGATTAGACAATTTGAGAGGGAAGTGTTTCAAGAGGAAGCACTTTCCTCTTTTTCGTTTTTTTAGCGATTATTGAATAGAAAAACAAGAAAAAACTTGCAGATTACAATTATTTTCTGTACTTTTGTCGGAAAATAGAGAAATATGGAAGGATTGGTTATGATTTATGCGACGATTACGGTCGTTGCAGGTGCTATAGCACTTTGGCTTCATACAAAATGGGGCAAGAAATTCTTGGAGAATCTCTAATGGATAAAAAATGCCGCAGTATCGCTATGTTTTAAAACAACGTTTACCAGCTGATGGGGAAGGGTAGAAGCCTGATTTTCCCGGCACGCCCTGAAAGGGCAGAAGCTCCTAGCCCAGGGCAGCGCCCTGGGTAATAGTTGTTGTAGCTCTGCGCCCTGTAAGGGCAAAAGCTTTAAAAATATAGCTGCAGTATGGAAGCTTTTGCCCTTACAGGGCGTAATTACCATCTCTATATTATCCCCAGGGTGTTGCCCTGGGCTAGGAGCTTCTGCCCTTTCAGGGCGTATGGGGCTTACTTGCAAAATTTAGTAAATAATTTAAAGGCTTCAAAAATGAAAACATTGGCTTTAACTTTCGCAATATGCTTAGTTCCGGCTACGGCATTTTTGATTTGGCTCTTTACCCCTTGGGGAAAGAAGTGGTCTAAGGAATTGTAGTGATGAAGAAGATAAAATATATATTATGCGCTTGCCTGATGATGGCAAGCTTGGGCATGGAAGCCAAGTCGATGAAAGACCTGCTGGTTTCGATGCCTGATGAAGTAATGCCTTGTCTCAACAAGAACATGCGACTCGAATTTGCTGAGTTGCAGGAGATGGGAGTGAAGGCTGAAGTGAAGAATCTCCTGGAAGAGGTGAGCGTGATGGATACGCTGACCCAGGACTTCGTGCAGATCCGTATGACCAAGGCTTCTACCTTGCAGATGAAAAAGTTGCCTGTGGAAAACGGAGATTCCGTGCTCTGTGTAGTTAAGACTTTCGCAGGTCCCGAGAAGGAGAGTGAGCTCTATTTCTATAATCAGGATTGGAAGAAGATGGATGCCACTCGTCTCCTGGATGGCAAGCGAATGGAGGATTTGGCAGAAAGCCTTATCCAGAAACCGGATACGATGAGCGAAACTCGCTTTGCAGAACTGAAGGCGATGATAGAACCGAGAATAGTGAGTGCCTTGCTTTTGCAGAACGAAAACTCGCTGGTTGTACGCCTATCTTTGCCATTGCTCTCTGCCGAGGATAAAAAGGCAGTTAGTGCAATAAAAATGCAAAGAAGCTTTAAATGGGATGGAAAAACATTTAAAGAGAGTTAATTCTTTATAGGTTTTTGCAATAAAATATGGAAAGTTGCAGGATTATTTGTAATTTTGCAACGTGTTTTTCATGGTATTAGATTATTAAGGTTAATAAAAGATTGGTTGTCGGGAGACAATCAATTTTTTTTTGCCCTTTTCTGAAGGCTTTAGCCCTTTACTTTTCTCTTCGTCAGATGACCGCTGGCTCTGGACGTATGGGATGTTTTAGAAGGGTGGGTTGTTTAGAAGATAAACAACCCGATGATTCCACAGATGAAAAGCAGCAATATCGGATTTGCCTTTTTGGCCTTGGTGAAATAGAAGGCACCCAGGAACAATGCTACGCTGGCACCGAATGCAAATGGATCTTCTGTTGGCGATCCAAAATTCTCCTTATTCATCAAGAGCACAGCTGCTGCAGCAATCAGTCCGATGATGGCAGGACGGAGACCCGCAAAGACATCCTTCACAATCTTGGAATCCTTATGGGTTATCAGATAGCGGCTGATGAGAATCATGATGATGAATGGCAGCCACATGATGGAAAGGGATGCCAGGAAGGAGCCCGCCCAGGCTGCCCAGGTAGGATAACCGGCATGGAGACAAGCGGTATAGCCCACGTATGTGGCGCAGTTGATGCCGATAGGACCCGGAGTAGATTGGCTGATAGCCACGATATCCGTAAACTCGGCATTGGTGAGCCACTGGTTCTTTACTACGGTTTCGTTGTGGATGAGTGACAGCATCGCATATCCGCCACCAAAATTAAATGTACCAATTTTGGTAAATATGATAAATAACTTTAGAAATAGCATTTTTTTACTTTGAACTTTGAACTTTGAGCTTTGAACTTTATGATTAGCTTTGCTTCTTGTATTTTCCGTAAAGCCAGCCTAGCACGCCGGCGGCTATGATAATATAAATAGGTGAGATGCCGAATGCAGCAATCAGCGCACAGCATACAAACGGAATCCAGATGTTGTAGCGGTTGATGTTCGCCGTCTTTGCCATCTTGAAGCAAGGAGCTGCAATCAGCGCTACCACGGCAGGACGAACACCCGCAAAGAACTTGCCCACCCAGTAATTATCCTTAAACTGCTGGAAGAACATGGCGATGATGAGAATGGCGATGATAGAAGGCAGGGCGATGCCGACAGCTCCCACGATGCCTCCCCATACACCCTTCATCTTGTAGCCGATATGGCTCGCCATATCAATGGCGAAGATGCCCGGGGTAGTTTGAGCCACCACCATGATGTCCATAAATTCCTGTTTGTCCATCCATCTGTTCTTATCCACGAATTCTCTCTCCATGATAGGTATCATGGCGTAGCCTCCACCTAGCGTAAAGGCACCAATCTTATTACACGTTAGGAAAAACTTTAATAACATTTTATCTTTTGTTTTGATTTCGGCTGCAAAATTACATATTATTTGTTAAATAAACTAGCTTTTTGGCGGATATTCTTAAAAAATCTGCGTTCTTTAAGAGATTTTGTGTATCTTTGCAAGATATAATCTGCAATGGCGTATCCCTTGAGAAGGAGGACGCAGCAGACAGAAAAAGAATATTAAAACCATAAGGAAATATAATAATAAGAAAATGAATCTAAAAGTTCGCTTGGCGCTGATGAACTTTCTGGAGTTCGCAGTTTGGGGAGCCTATCTCACATCTATGGGCAACTATCTCGGCAAGGCCGGAATGGGTGCTGAAATCTCCTGGTTCTATACCATCCAGGGTATAGTTTCTATCTTCATGCCTACATTGATGGGTATTGTTGCTGACAAGTATGTGCAGCCGCAACGCCTCTTGGGCTATTGCCATCTCCTGGCTGGCTTGTCAATGATAGCTCTTTTCCTGATGGGAGAGGCGAGTGCTACTCCTAACGAGACTGTCTTCATGACGATCTATACCTTCAGCGTAGCTTTCTATATGCCTACGCTGGCGCTGTCAAATACTTCGGCGTTCACCATTCTGAAGAATCATGGACTTGATACCGTGAAGGATTTCCCTCCAATCCGCGTCTTCGGTACCGTAGGATTCATCCTTACCATGTGGATTGTCAACTGTGCTACCTGGGATAACGGTTCGTTTATGTTCCTTTTTACCGAAAATGCACATAAGTTCCAATATACCCACTTCCAGTTCCTGGTATCTGGAGTATTGGGCATCGTCCTCTTCCTCTACTGCTTCAGTCTGCCACAGTGCCCGTTGGTGAAGAAAGAGGCACGCAGCTGGATGGAGACCTGGGGCTTCGATTCCTTCAAGCTCTTCAAGAGCCGCGAGATGGCGATGTTCTTCATCTTCTCGGGACTGCTGGGTATGAGCCTGCAAGTAACCAATGGTTATGCTACTCCGTTCATCACCAGTTTCAAGGGCGATCCTTCCATGCTCGATACATTTGCAGCCAATAATGCCACTCTCCTGGTTTCTATCTCCCAGGTGGCAGAGGCACTCTGCATTCTCCTGATTCCATACTTCCTCAAGCGCTATGGCATCAAGGTTGTGATGCTCATTGCTATGTTTGCATGGGTATTCCGCTTCGGATTCTTCGGATTGGGTAACCCTGCTTTCCCAGGCGTATCCCTCTTCATACTCTCATGCATCGTCTATGGTGTGGCATTCGATTTCTTCAATGTGTCGGGTGGACTGTTCGTAGATCAGAAGTGCGAGCCTAAGGTGCGTGCTTCTGCCCAGGGACTTTTCATGCTGATGACCAATGGTTTGGGAGCCTCTGTTGGTACAATTCTTGCAGGACAGGTAATCAACCATTATTGTCATTGGGAGAATGGATATTTGATGGGCGATTGGCAGACTTGCTGGTTTATCTTCGCAGGTTATGCACTCGTGGTCGGTGTAGCCTTTGCCGTATTGTTTAGACCAAAGAAAGGATAATGAAAATGGAAAAAATAAAATTAGTTTATCAGGGAGCTTTTGCAATTCCTGATGCAGAGGAGGCTTGTGTTGTCACTCTTACTGATGCCGAGGAGGAACGTGCACTCTCCATTGTAACAGATAAGCCGATGGCTAATGAAATCAAGTTTCGTCAGCTTGATAAGGATGTCAAGCATCCGCATCTGGTAGATGTGTTGGCTAGAATGATTTGTGAACAGGGTCCTCAAGCCTATCACGTTGTTTTCGAGGCTAATGGAAACATAGGGCCTAAGGCAAAACTGGTGAATGCTACTTCTGGATCAGCGTATTCTCTTCCTCAGGATGAGGCTGTCCTGCTGGCGTTGGCCGCCGGTCTGGAGATCTTTACCAATATGGAGGTGCTTCAGAAATTCACTACACCTTTCCGCAAGGATGTGATGAGTGTGGCACTTCCTATCGTGGGATTACCGGATTCACTTCTCAAGAAAGCACTGGAGAAAGCGGTAGAAGAAGAAAACTACGAGGGAGCTTCCTTTATCCGTGATGAGATGAAGCGCCGCCAGGAAGAAAAGGATGAAAAGAACTTGACTGATTGATCATTGATGACAGATAATTGAAAACGAATGAAAGAGGTTAGATATTTCTATGTGCCGGATGCGGCAAATCAGGTGGAATTGCCCGCAGAGGAGGCTACCCATGCGCTGAGAGTGTTGCGACTGAAGGGTGGTGATGAGATTTTCCTCATGGATGGGGAAGGGTCTTTCTACCGTGCAGAGGTGACAGCAGCCTCCAGCAAGCGCTGTCTTTATGAAATCAAGGAGAATATGCCTCAGGAACGTGCATGGAAGGGGCATATCCATCTTGCCATTGCACCTACCAAGATGATGGAGCGTATAGAGTGGATGGCTGAGAAAGCTACGGAGATTGGATTCGATGAACTCTCTTTCCTCAATTGTCAATTTTCTGAACGAAAGGTAGTGAAGACTCCTAGGATAGATAAGATTGTCATCTCTGCCGTGAAGCAGAGTCACAAGGCGTGGAAACCGGTCGTGAATGAGTTGGAGAGCTTCAAGGAGTTTATCCAGACTCCTCGTCCGGGTCGCAAGTTTATCTGTCATTGCTACGAAGAAGTAGAGAAGAAGGATTTCTTCCTGGAAATCTCCTCATTATCTGATGATACTGATGGCAAGGATGCTGCTGATATCACGGTATTGGTAGGTCCAGAAGGCGATTTCTCTATAGATGAGGTTCGTCTTGCCTTGGAGAATGGTTACGAGAGTGTATCGCTGGGTACCAGCCGACTTCGCACGGAAACGGCGGGACTTGTAGCTGTTCACATGGCGCATATTGCAAGAAGAATATAAGAAGATTATATAAGTGTTAGTTTTTGTGATGAAAAGATTGTATAAGAATTTGGTTTTGATGAGCTTAGCATTTCTCGTTGTAGTGTTAAGCTCATGCTCTGGCAGCGATTATCTCAATGCCATTCCTAAGAAAAGTACAGCTCTTATCTCGGTGGATTTGCAGCAGATGGCTTCCGATAAGAATGCGGAAGACAAGGCGGGTATGCTCAAGTCTCTGCTCCACGTGGATGATGTAGATAAGTGTGGCATCGATATCTCTGAAAAACTTTATCTCTTCGAGAGTGCCGATGGCAACCTCGGTCTCTGTGCCAAGGTGAGCGATGAGGGGGATGTGGAAGACTGGCTTGCCTCGCTTGCCAAGAAGCGCATTGCTTCGGAAGTGAAGGAGCGCAAAGGCTTTCATTTCTCAGTATTGAAGGATTCGTGGCTTGTGGGCTTCTCCGGTCAGGCGCTCCTCGTGATGGGTCCTGTGGTGGCTGATGCCCAGGCTCAGCTCCAGCAGCAGATGGTAAAATATCTGAAAGCAGAAGAGGAGGATGGCATCACCGTTTCTCCTATGTACGAGCGTCTGCAGACCCTCTCTTCTCCTATGGCTATGGTGGCTCAGGCACAGGCTTTGCCTGAAAAGTTCGTTGCTCCATTTACCCTGGGTGCTCCTAAGGATACCGATCCTTCGCAGGTGGTCATCGCTGCCGATATGAAGGTAAAGGATGGCATCCTGCAGATTCAGGGTGAGACTTTCTCCTTTAATGAAACCATCGACAAGGCGCTGCAGAAGGCGGCACAAAACTATCGTCCTATCAAGGGCAGTTATGTGAAATCGATGCCGGATGATGCCCTGGCAGGTATCTTCATGAATGTAAATGGTGAACAGTTCCTGCCGATGATGCAGAGCAACCGCAGTCTTCAGACCCTCCTGATGGGTATCAACCAGGCGGTGGATATGGATAACATCATGCGAAGCGTAGATGGCGATATGGCCATCGTCTTGCCTACACTGGGCGATGCAGACCTGAAGATGATGATGGCTGCTAAGTTGGCGCATAGCAAGTGGTTGGGTGATGTAGATTACTGGAAGACTTCATGTCCTCCCGGTGCCAAGATAGCCAACTGGGGTAAGAATTCCTATTTCTATACCGATGGCAAGACTTCCTTCTATTTCGGCGTAACCGATGATAAGCAGTTCTTCAGCGGCAGCGATGAGCTGACAGCTCAGTATGCGGTGAAGCCAAGCAATCATCCGATAGATGCCAAGATCCAGAAGCTTATCGTGGGACAGAAGCTGGCGATGGTCATCAATCTCGCCAAGAGTTCTGATGGCAGCGGCACAGGCAAGGATGATGCCATCTCAACAGTTACGGGTCTGCTTGCCCCAGTCTTCGGAAATCTTACTTCTGTGGTTTATACTTTAAAGTAAAAAGAAAAAACATTAAATAAAAAATAAAGTGGAAAAGATTCAGCTTCATTCCGTTCTTCCTCAGGTTTTCGCCCAGCGTGAAGACCTGCATTCGGAGATATGGAAGCAGGATGTTACCTTCGAGAAAGGTCATCTCTATCTGGTAGAGGCTGAGAGTGGTAGCGGAAAGAGTACTTTCTGCAGCTACGTGCTCGGCTATCGTCACGACTACAGCGGAAGCGTGATGTTTGATAATGATGTTACCGCCAATTATAAGGTTTCCGATTGGGTAGAGATGCGAAAGCGTCATATCAGTCATCTCTTTCAGGAACTCCGTCTCTTTCCAGAGCTTACGGCGATGGAGAATGTAGAGATCAAGAACAAGATTACCGGTTTCAAGAGCCGCGAGCAGATCCTGCAGTGGTTTGATATGCTTGGTATCGCCGATAAGGTGGACGCCAAGGTAGGGAAGATGTCGTTCGGTCAGCAGCAGCGTGTAGCGATGATGCGTGCCCTCTGCCAGCCTTTCGATTTCATTCTTGCAGATGAACCGATCAGTCACCTCGACGACAACAACTCCCGCATCATGGGCGAAATCATGATGAAGGAGGCGAAGGAGCAGGGGGCTGGCGTCATTGTGACCAGTATCGGTAAGCACATGGACTTAAACTATGAACATATATTTAGATTATGAATCTCGTTTGGAAGTTACTCCGTCAGCATATCAGCATACCTCAGTTTGCAGGCTTTGCCTTTGCTAATCTCTTCGGTATGCTCATCGTACTTTTCGGTTTTCAGTTTTATCAGGATGTGCTGCCTGTCTTCACTCAGCAAGACAGTTTTATGAAAGCCGACTATCTCATCATGAGCAAGAAAATAGGTATGGGCAATACCATCAGCGGCCGCTCCAATACCTTTTCGGGAGCAGAGATGGATGATGTCAGCGACCAGAAGTTCGTGAAGAAGATAGGCAAGTTTACCTCTACCGAGTACAAGGTAGATGCGCAGATGGGCGTAAATGGTGTGAATGTATTGAACAGTGAGCTTTTCTTCGAAAGTGTTCCTGATGGTTTCGTGGATGTTCCGCTCAAGGATTGGAAATACACACCTGGCGAGAAGGTGGTTCCAATTATCCTCCCGCGTACCTATATTAATATGTATAACTTCGGATTCGCCCAGAGCCATTCGCTTCCTAAGATCAGTGATGGTCTGATGGGAATGATCGATTTCAATATCTGCATTCAGGCTGGTGGCAAGAAAGAACTGTTCAAGGGAAAGGTCATTGGATTCTCCTCCCGTCTCAACACGATTCTCGTGCCACAGGCATTCATGGATTGGAGCAACCAGGAGTTTGCGCCTAACCAGAAGAGCGATCCTACCCGTCTGATCGTAGAGGTAGGCAATCCGGGCGATGAGAATATCACCAAATATCTCGATGACAACGGTTATGAGGTAGAGACTGATAAGCTCGATGCCGAGAAGACCACCTATTTCCTCCGTATGATGGTATCGATGGTGATGATTATCGGCCTTGTGATTTCTGTTCTGAGTTTCTATATCCTGATGCTCAGCATCTATCTCTTGGTACAGAAGAACTCTTCCAAGTTGGAGAATCTGCTTTTGATAGGTTACAGTCCGGGCAATGTAGCGAAGCCATACCAGGTGCTCACCATCTCTCTGAACATCGTGGTTCTGGTCATCGCCTGGATCATCCTCTTCTTCCTGCGAGGATACTACATGGATTTCATCGAGGCACTCTTCCCAGACATCGAAGAGGGAACGATGCTTCCAGCCATAGCCTTAGGCTTTGCTCTCTTCCTGGTAGTTTCGGTTCTGAATATAGTAGCCATCCGTCGCAAGGTAATGAGTATCTGGCAGCGAAAGGAGTAGCTGCTACCCCCTCAAAAAAAAACTATAAGCAAATCCCCCGTTATTAATAACAATTTAAAGAAAATCTGCGTTATTTGCTTAACGCAGATTTTTTTTGTGTTATAAAACATCATTTTTAATGCAGATGTAACATTTATATCGATTTTTTTGTTTATATTTGCACTCGAAAACGATCTTTGGGGATCCTTTCCCCGTATTATTAATTAATTTTTATAAAAAAGGTATGCAGAAAAGATTGCATTTATTAATGGCTTTGCTGGCCTTTATGGTTACTACAGCCATGGCACAGATTACTACTTCTGGTTTAAGTGGTTCTGTGACTGCAAGTGGTGAAGACGTGATTGGCGCAACGATTGAGGCCGTTCACGTTCCTTCTGGAACTCGTTACAAAGCTGTAACCAACATTGATGGTATGTTCACTATCAATGGTATGCGTGTCGGCGGTCCTTACGAAGTCAAGATCAGCTACATCGGCTACAAGACTAAGGTCGTAAAGAACGTCACCCTTCAGCTTGGTGAAACCTACAACTTGAAAGAAACTCTTGATGAGGATGCTAAGCAGCTTGGCGAAGTTGTAGTAGTAGCAAAGGGTTCCAAGTTCAGTGTAGAGAAGACTGGTGCTTCTACCAACATCTCTAATGCACAGATTGCTAACATGCCAACTGTTAGCCGTAGCATTACTGATATCACCCGTCTTTCTCCTTATGGTGGAAACGGAATGTCATTCGCAGGTGCTGATGGCCGTACAGCCAACTTCACTGTGGATGGTGCAAACTTCAACAACAACTTCGGCTTGAGCTCAAAGCTTCCTGGTGGTGGTGCTCCTATCTCTCTGGATGCTATCGAGGAAATGCAGGTTGTTATCTCTCCTTATGATGTTCGTCAGACTAACTTCGTAGGTGGTGGTGTCAATGCTATTACCAAGTCTGGTACCAACAACTTCAAGGGTAGCGCTTATGTATATCACAAGAATGAGAATATGCGTGGTGATGCTATCGAGCGTGAACAGATTTCTGGTGCACGTGAGAAGGATCAGCAGACTACTTGGGGTTTCTCTCTCGGTGGTCCTATCATCAAGAACAAGTTGTTCTTCTTCGCTAACGGTGAAATGGTCAAGACTCCTACAGTGGTAAACCGCTGGAGAGGTTCTGAGGATGGTATCGGTGATGCTGTGAACTATATCTCTCGTACCAAGCTTGCTGATTTGGAGAGAGTTTCTAATTTCGTAAAGGATAAGTATGGTTACGATACAGGTTCATGGACCAACTTCCCTGCAGACGAGAGCAACTACAAGCTCCTCTTCCGTGTTGACTGGAACATCACAGACAAGCATCACTTGGCTGTACGCTACAACTATACCAAGAACCGTTCTTGGCAGGCTCCTAACGCATCATCTATGGATGGTGGTACACGTGCATCTGGTAGCCGTATGTCTCAGTACTCTATGTCATTTGCCAACAGTATGTATGCCAATGACAATCTCGTCAACTCTTGGACTGTTGACTTGAACAGCCGTTTCACAGATAATCTGTCTAACCAGTTCCTGTTCACATACTCTAAGTTGGATGATAGCCGTTACACTAATTCTTCAGAGTTCCCATTCATCGATATCCTCGATGGCGGACAGAAGAGTGTAGATGGAACTGCTGATGCTGATGGTACCAACAACTACATGGCTTTGGGTTATGAGTTGTTTACCTGGAACAATGCCGTACACAATACTGTATGGAATATCAAGGACGATGTAACTTACTATCTCGGTAAGCACAAGATCATCGCCGGTCTCAACTATGAGCACCAGATGGCTGACAATGCTTATCAGCGTAATGGTACTGGTTACTATCGTTACAAGAGTCTCGACGACTTCCTGAATGGTGGTATTCCAGAGGTTGTATGTTTGACTTATGGTTATGGTGGCAACAACAATCCTGCTGCCCGCGTACAGTATAACAAGGCTGGTATCTACGCTCAGGATGAGTGGCAGATGACTCCTCAGTTTAAGTTGACCTATGGTCTTCGTCTGGATGGTCTGTTCTTCGACAATTCTGACTTGATGACTAACAATGCCATTCTCGGTCTCGACTATAACGGTCGTCACATCGACTCTGGCAAGTGGCCAAACAGCTCTTTGACAGTTTCTCCTCGTATCGGTTTCGTATATGATGTATTTGGTGACAAGACATTGAAGTTCCGTGGTGGTACTGGTTTCTTCCAGGGCCGTTTGCCATTGGTATTCTTCACCAACTTGCCAACCAACTCTGGTATGATACAGTATCAGGCACAGCTGAATGCAACCAAGGCATGGAATCCTCAGACAGGTAAGAAAGAGGGTGTAGATATGAAACCATTTGCAGGTGGTCTGGTTGTTGATAAGGATGGTAAGCCAACAGCAGCAGCTCTCCGTGACAAGTTGATTTCTATGGGTTACCCAGAGAACATTACTCCAGAAGAGGGTTCTGTTCCTTCAGCTATCTCTGCTGTAGATAGAAACTTCAAGTTGCCACAGGTTTGGAAGACATCTTTCGCTGTCGATTATCAGATTCCTGTGTCATTCCCAATGTCTGTTTCTGTTGAAGGTATCTTCAACAAGACATTGAATGCAGCTACATTGACAGACTGGAGCGTACAGGATGCCAAGGGCTTCCCACGTTTCAATGGTGCAGACAACCGCCCTGTATATCCTAAGGGTTCTACCGTAGGTACAAGTGCTTATGTACTTGAGAACACAAGCCGTGGTTACGGTTGGTCTTTCTCTGCACAGGTAAATGCTCAGCCATGGGAGTGGTTGAACTTGATGGCTGCCTATACTCATACTGTATCTAAGGAGGTTACTTCACTTCCTGGATCTAACGCATCTTCTGTATTGAACTATATCTCTACAGTATATGGTCCTAACAACATTAAGTTGCACAACGGACAGAATGTAACTCCTGTTCGTATCATTGCTTCTGCAACAATCCACGACAAGAGCAACAACCACTATAGCTTCATCTATGAGGCATGGCGTGGTGGTTACAACTACTCTTACATGACTGTAAACGATATCAATGGTGATGGTTATAACTATGATGCTATCTACATCCCAACAGACAAGCAGGTAGCTGATAATGAGTTCCGCTTCAAGTCAGAGGATGATAAGACCCGCTTCATGGATTATGTACATGCCAACAGCTATCTGAAGAACCATCAGGGTGAGTATGCAGAGGCTTACAGCCTTTACAACCCTTGGGTACATCGTATCGACTTCAGCTACAAGCACGACTTCAAGTTTGATGTGGCTGGTCACACCAACACAATCCAGTTGAGCTTCGATATGAAGAACGTACTCAACTTCTTCAATTCTAGCTGGGGTGTCATGAAGTACTTGAACCCAGAGATTGGTTCAGATCCACGTATCTTGCGTTACGAGGGTCAGGATGCAGATGGTTATGCAACCTTCTCTACTCCAAAGTCAATCAATGGTAACACCAAGACTTTCGTACCAAATCACGCTATCGGTCAGTGCTGGTATGCATCAGTGGGTCTCCGTTACATCTTCTAATTAATAAAGTATCGAAATTATGAAATTTAAATATTTATTCATCGCAATGATCGCCGTAGCAGGCTTCTTTGCAAGTTGTAGCGATGATAAGGACTTAGGTCAGCTTGATGGCATTCAGCTTTCTCAGTCTTCTCTCTCTATTCCGGTAGAGGGTGGACAGGTTGAATTTGATGTTACTTCTGCTGCTGACTGGAAGTTTGTTACCAACGATAAGAAGGGCAATCCTGTGGATTCTATTCCTGCCTGGATATCTTCTTCTTGCAAGGGTGGTAGTGCAGGTACAACTCATGTTGTCTTCAATGCTGCTGCTACAAAGGGTGCTAACAATAGTACCTTCAAGTTGGTAAGTGGTGCTCAGACTCAGTACATCACCGTGATTCAGGGTGTATTGAATCCTCCATTCTCTACCTGTGCTGAAATCCTGGCAGGTAATGATGGTGAGACTTATAAGGTGAAGGGTACGCTCACCAAGCTTTCCAATACCGTATATGGTAACTGGTATATCAAGGATGCTACCGGTGAAGTATATGTTTATGGTACACTGGATGCCAATGGTAGTGCGCAGAATTTTGCTAGCTTGAAGCTGGAGGAGGGTGATGAGGTTACCATTCAGGGTCCAAGAGAGACTTACAAGGGTACTCCTCAGTTGAAGAACGTTACCGTTTTGAGCTATACCAAGTCTTTGATCAAGGTTGAAGAACTCGATAAGGATACCTTGGATAAGGCTGGTGAGGACTTCAAGGTTACTCTGACCGTAAAGGGTGAAGGCGTAACTGTTGATATCCCTGAGGCTGATCAGAGCTGGTTGTCTGTTAAGGGTATCGTTACCAGTGGTACAAAGGCTGAGATTACATTCCATGCCAATGCCAATGCTGGTGGTGCTCGTTCTTCCAGCATCGGTTTCACTTCTACCAGAGGTAAGCAGAGCTCTACTGTTACTGCTGTAGCTTATCAGTTGGGTTCTATCATCGAGTGTCCTATTGCTGACTTCAACAAGGCTGAGAAGGGTTCTACCGTTTATCGTCTGACTGGTGTCATTACTAAGGTCGCTAAAGCTCAATATGGTAATTGCTACATCAAGGATGCTACTGGCGAAACATACGTTTACGGTATCGGTGCCAAGGGCGACTTCGAGAAGAAGGGCTTGAAGGTTGGCGATGTTGTAACACTTACTGGTGTGAAGGACATCTATAATGGTACAGGTCAGATGAAGAATGCTACTTTGGAGGCTGTGAAGGTAGTAACCAAGATTTCTGTAGCTGACTTCCTGACTAAGAAAGATGATAAAAACGTATATTATATGTTGGAAGGTACCATCACAGAGTTTGCCGGTCAGAGAAATGATTTGAAGACATACGGTAACTTCGGTTTGACAGATGCAACTGGTTCTGCTTACGTCTATGGCTTGACTGCAGGCTGGGGTGGTGAAGGCAAGAAGGCTGGTGAGCTTGGCTTGAACTTTGGCGATAAGATTACCATCATCGGTTATCATACATCATACAAGAACGCTCCTCAGGTAGGTGGCGCATTTCTCTTCTCTAAGGGAAAGTAATCTGATACGTAAGTTTAATAAATAAATAAGGTTAAGCGAGAACGTTGCTGCATAGGTGATGTTCTCGCTTTTCAATTGTAGTTATGAAGACAAAATGGTTTTATCTTCTTTCCTTGAGCTTCCTGCTGGCTTTCTCTGCGTGCAGCAACGATGGTGATGAACAGGGCTCTTTGAAAGATTCGAATGCGAATAAGAATGTAGTTTCTGCTTCTGTTCCTACAGAAGCAACAGGGTTGGAATTCCCTAAGATTGTGGCGAATGGTACCACTAGAAATAAGGTGCTCGTTCGCAGAACGGCTGACTATGGCGTAACCTATTCCACTTACTACGATTTGGATAAGAAGTCGCCAAGATGGTGCTGCTATCAGATTTGCCAGTCTAACAATATGAAAAACTGGAGTAGAAAGAAGTGGGAAGGTGCTACTTGGATGGGCAAGAAATGGAGTGGGGATCCGTTCCAGAAAGCCCCGGATGTAGATGCTGATTGCCAGCCACCGGTTAGCAAGGAGTTTAGCGGAAGTGGATATGATCGTGGTCACATCGTGGCTTCTGAGGATAGAGTTTACAGTCAGGATGCTAATGGACAGACATTTTATATGACCAATATGTATCCGCAGATGCATAATTTCAATGCCGGTATCTGGGAAGATATGGAGAAGCTGGTCCGTAATTTCCTTACCTACGATATGAGTACCCAGGCATCTCATGCCAAAGATACACTTTATGTGTGCAAAGGTGGCACCATCGACTCTTCTGGTCAGATTCTGAATTATACGAAGAATGGTTATATCGTTCCGAAGTATTTCTTCTGTGCGGTTCTTCTGAAGAATGCCAAAGGTTATCAGGCTATCGGTTTCTGGTTCCGCCACAACGCTTATGGTTCGTCTGAAACGGTAAAGGGTCATGTGGTCAATATCAGGAAGCTGGAAGAGCTGACAGGACTTGATTTCTTCTGCAATCTTCCGGATGATATTGAGAGAAGTGTAGAAAATGCTTCTTGTGATCCGAATACGGTTAAGGAAAAGTGGGGATTCTAACCACTTCTCTTGTTGTATGGAATAAGAAAGAATCCGTATATGAAAAAGGGTGCGTCATCAATCCGTGACGCACCCTTTTAATTTATATGATACCAGTTGGATATTAGAACAGCTGGGCGAAAGCCTCGGCTGTCTTGCCTGTATAGGTTACCATCTCTGTAACTGGCTGGTAGCCGAAATCCTTGAAGGCAAGGAGCTGAGTGGCTACAAACTGATGGTCGTCAGAGAGGCATGCCTGCAGCTTCATATTACCCATACTGATGGCTGATACCGGGAACTTCTTGATAGAAGATTCTACCTCGCTAGGGGCAGAGCTCAGGATGTTGATGAGTTTCTTGCCATCCTCAGCAGAATATTCCTTCTCCTTAATCTTGATTGCACTGTTGGTTGGTTTGTAGATCAACTTGATGGTCAAACCCATGAAACCCTTCTTTACCTGTACGTCGTCGAGTGCCAATACTTCTGCACCCATATCTAAATGATTAATCTTAGCCATAATCTTATTTTCTTCTTTAAATATATATATAAATCTGTTTTTTGTAAAATATAAAAAGAAGAACTAACAGATGAGATGCCGCAGGCAAATGACATAATACTTGCTGGCGACATCAAAGTGGATAGGGGCAGTTTCCTGGCGGAAAGGCTCCTTCGCACCTTCTATGACTGATAAAAGGGATGATAAAAATCGGATTCTATGGATTAGCAATCTACTGCTTGCAGATGGGTTGCCATGTATATTGCCACTTGGCAACAAACGCTGTGGACGACTGCTGCATACCCGATAGGCGGCATTGGATGCATCTTCCAGCTGGGCATCCTGCTCCTGTTGGTGAGGTGTAACCTTGGCAAGTCCATCCTTCTTGTGCGCAGCATCAGCAGCTTCTACAGTTAAAGAATCCTGATGGGATAAAGAAATAGAAGCAGCAGATACCTCTCCATAGCCTGAGAAGACCATGGACATCAGAAAAATGATGTAGAGTATCAACTGCTTCATATTTGATATTTGATGGTGCCGGGAATCTCCCGACACCGTTTTTTAAATAATTAATAGCTTCTTGCGATGATAACGCGAGCTACGGCAGGCTTGCCGCTCACCATATCAACACCTGGAGTCTGCTCGTAAGCGAATGGCACGCAACGGATGGTAGCCTGAGTCTCCTCCTTGATCTTTGCCTCGGTCTCGGCTGTACCGTCCCAGTGGCAGAGGAAGAAACCGCCATTCTTTACACGCTCCTTGAACTCCTCGTAGTTGTCGCACTCATATACGTGAGCATCACGGTAAGCACGAGCCTTCTCGAAGATGTTCTTCTGGATGTCTTCCAGCATATCCTTCACGCGCTCCACGATGCCGTCGAAGCTTACGTTCTCCTTCTCCAAGGTATCACGACGCATGATCTCGATGGTGTTGTTCTCCAAGTCACGACCACCCATAGCGAGACGAACAGGTACACCCTTCAACTCGTAGTCAGCAAACTTGAAGCCAGGACGCTTAGCTGTGTTATCATCATACTTCACGCTGATGCCCAACTCGCGGAGCTGGTCGATAATTGGCTGCAGCTTGGCAGTAATCTGAGCCAACTGCTCGTCGCCCTTGTTGATAGGAATGATTACCACCTGGATAGGAGCCAGCTTTGGAGGCAATACCAGACCGTTGTCATCGCTGTGAACCATGATGAGGGCACCCATCAGTCGGGTAGAAACACCCCATGAAGTAGCCCATACATACTCAGGCTTGTTCTCCTTATTCAGATAGGTAACATCGAAGCTCTTGGCGAAGTTCTGACCCAGGAAGTGAGAAGTACCGCTCTGCAGCGCCTTGCCATCCTGCATCATTGCCTCGATGGTATAAGTGTTGAGAGCACCGGCGAAGCGCTCTGTCTCACTCTTCACACCCTGCAATACAGGCACACCCATATACTTCTCTGCGAACTCAGCATATACCTTCAGCATCTCCTGAGCCTTTGCTTCTGCCTCTTCCTTGGTAGCATGAGCAGTATGACCCTCCTGCCAGAGAAACTCAGAAGTACGGAGGAATGGACGGGTACGCATCTCCCAACGCATCACGTTACACCACTGGTTGCAGAGGATTGGGAGGTCACGCCATGAATGAATCCAGTTCTTATATGTGTTCCAGATGATGGTCTCTGAAGTAGGGCGGATGATCAGCTCCTCATCGAGCTTGGCATTAGGATCCACCTCAACCTCTGTGCCATCTTCTGTAGAACGAAGACGATAGTGAGTAACCACAGCACACTCCTTGGCGAAACCTGCCACGTGCTCTGCCTCGCGAGAGAAGAAGCTCTTCGGGATGAGGAGAGGGAAGTATGCGTTCTGTACACCTGTCTGCTTAAACATCTTGTCGAGCTGCTGCTGCATCTTCTCCCAGATTGCGTAGCCGTATGGTTTGATGATCATACAACCACGAACTGGTGACAACTCTGCGAGGTCAGCCTTTACTACCAAATCATTGTACCACTGACTGTAGTTGTCAGCGCGCTTGGTTAAATTCTTAAGTTCTTTAGCCATATTACTAATTATATATTTTGTTTTTAAATTCTGCTTGATATTTTGAGCGTGAAAACACGATGTATCTTGAGCGTGAAAACACGGCCAATAGGGAATTTCCGCCCCGAAATAGGCGATTTCCTTTCGCCATTTGGACAAATACCTTTAAATTTGCATGCAAAATTACAAAAAAATATTAGAAAACCCTCCATATTGGAGAAAAAAGACGTATCTTTGCATTTAAATAACATAAATATAGGAGAATTATAGTATGAAAAAGATGAAATTTACTGCTGCAGCGCTCTCAATGCTGCTCGTTTTGGGAAGTTGTGGAACTAGTCAGAAGACTGGTACTGCTGCTGGTGCTGGTGCAGGTGCTGCTCTTGGTGCCTTGGTTGGTGGTTTGCTCAATAACAGCCATCGTGGTACTGGTGCAGTGGTAGGTGCTGCCATTGGTGCTGCTGTTGGTGGTACAGCGGGTAACTTGATTGGAAAGCACATGGATAAGGTTAAGGCTGAGGCAGAGGCTGTGAAGAATGCGCAGGTTTCTACCGTTACAGATGCCAATGGTTTGACAGCTGTCAAGGTAACCTTCGATTCTGGTATCCTCTTCCAGACCAACAAATATGCGCTCAATGCAAGCGCTAAGAACGACTTGGCTCAGTTTGCCCAGGTTTTGAAGAACAATGCCGACTGCGAGGTAGCTATCCAGGGTTACACCGATGCTACAGGTAATGATGGCATCAACTTGCCTTTGAGCCAGAATCGTGCCAATGCCGTTTCTACCTACTTGAAGTCATGCGGTGTTACCAGCAGCCAGATCAAGAGCGTAGAGGGCTTGGGTTCAGCTAATCCTGTGGTCAATACTACAGCAGCCTGCGCTCAGAACCGTCGTGTAGAGGTTTACATGTATGCTAGCCAGGCAATGGTGAATGCTGCTAACAATGGTACATTGAAGTAAAAACGAATGAGGTTCCCGATAAGGGAAAAAGAAGATAGATGATTCTAAAAAAGATCAGAAATATCGTAAGATGGGTGGTGGTGCTGTTTTTCAGTACCACCATTCTTGCTGTAGTAGCCTACCGTTTTATTCCGGTATATGTTACTCCGTTGATGATTATCCGCTGTTTCCAGCAAGTGGCTGATGGTGAAAGTATTACCTTGCATCATCACTGGGTTTCTATGGATAAGATATCCCCTCACATGCCTGTGGCGGTGATGGCGAGCGAGGATGCCCGATTCCTCAAGCATCATGGCTTCGACTTCAATGCCATTGAGAGTGCTGCCAAGAATAATGCCCGTGGCGGTAAGGTGCATGGTGCCAGTACAATCAGTCAGCAGACCGCCAAGAACGTATTCCTCTGGCCGGGCCGTTCCTGGACCCGCAAGGGATTTGAGGTGTATTTCACCTTTCTCATCGAAATGATGTGGAGCAAGCAGCGCATCATGGAGGTCTATCTCAACAGTATCGAGATGGGACCGGGTATCTATGGTGTCGATGCGGTGGCTGAGTATCATTTCAACAAGAAAGCACAGGACCTCTTCCGTGGCGAGTGTGCCCTGATAGCTGCTACGCTGCCTAATCCTAGAAAGTTCAGCTCCCTGTATCCGAGCGCTTATATGAAGAAGCGCCAGCGACAGATTGAACATCAGATGAAATTCATCCCTTCCTTCCCTCGTGAGGGTGAAGACTACGACCCAAGCACGGCTGTGGGAGGATATAGGGGGAAGTGATTGTTTGTTAACAGTTGATAGTTTATAGTTTTTCCTGCAAATATTGATTCATGGATTTATTGAACGACTTGAATGATGCGCAGCGTGCTGCGGTAGAGTATATTGACGGACCTTCGCTGGTGATTGCCGGTGCAGGTTCGGGCAAAACGCGTGTGCTTACCTATAAGATTGCTTATCTCCTGAGCCAGGGTATGAAGCCTTGGAGCATCATGGCACTTACCTTTACCAATAAGGCGGCTAGGGAGATGAAGGAACGTATCGGAAAACTGGTGGGCGATGATCTCGCCCAGCATCTCTATATGGGTACCTTCCATAGCATCTTCTCCCGTATTCTCCGTGCCGAAGCTGAGCATATCGGTTTCAATAATAACTTTACCATCTATGATGAAAGTGACTCACGTTCGCTGCTGAAGGCAATCATCAAAGAGATGGGACTGGATGACAAGACCTATAAGCCTGCTGCTGTTCACGCCCGGATTTCGATGGCGAAGAACAACCTGGTAACTGCTGAAGCCTACGATAGCGACCCTGCCATCCTGGAGCAGAACAAGCGTGCCAAGATGCCTGCCATCGGAAAGATTTATGTGGCATACGTGCAGCGTTGCCGTCAGGCGAATGCGATGGACTTTGATGATCTCCTGATGCTTACTTTCCAGCTTTTCAGAGATCACGAGGAAATCAGACAGAAGTATGCCGGCAGGTTCGATTATATCCTGGTGGATGAGTATCAGGATACCAACCATGTACAGATGTCTATTGTGATGCAGCTCTGTAAGGAAAAACTGCGTGTTTGTGCCGTGGGTGATGATTCGCAGAGCATCTATAGCTTCCGTGGTGCCAACATCGACAATATATTGAATTATCAGAAACAATTGCCTGGAACCCAACTCTTTAAGCTGGAACAGAACTACCGATCTACTCAAACCATCGTAGAGGCAGCCAACAGTCTGATTCATCATAACCGCAATCAGATTCAGAAAGAGGTGTTCAGCAAAAATGATAAAGGAGAGAAGATACTGTATAAGCCAGCCTACAGCGACAAGGAGGAGGCGCTGATTGTGGCGAAGAATATCCAGCGCATCAAGCGACAGGATGATTGTGGATATGATCAATTTGCCATTCTCTATCGTACCAATGCCCAGAGCCGCAGCTTCGAGGAGGAATTCAGAAAGCAGGGCATTCCATATCGTATTTACGGTGGATTGAGTTTCTATCAGCGTAAGGAAATCAAGGATATCATCGCCTATTTCCGCCTTGTTGCCAACCCTGACGATGAGGAGGCTTTCAAGCGTATCATCAATTATCCGGCTCGTGGCATCGGTGCTGCTACCGTGATGAAGATTGCCGATTGTGCCCATCAGAACCGGGTGAGCTTCTGGGAGGTAATAGGTAGTGTGGAACATTACGGACTGAATGTCAACAAGGGTACGCAGACGAAGCTCGAGAATTTCCGTCTGCTCATCTCTTCGTTCATCGACCGTTCGCATACCCTGGATGTCTATGAACTGGGTGATGCCATCATCAGGGAGAGTAGAATCAGCGAGGATATCATGTCGGGCAAGAATGCTGATGACCTGGCTCGCCAGGAAAACCTGGAGGAGTTTCTGAGTGGTATGCAGACCTTCGTGGCTGGACGCCAGGAGGAGGGACGAATGGATGAAGCCTATCTTACCGATTATCTGCAGGACGTGGCGCTGCTGACGGATGCGGATAGTGAGGGAGAGAAGGATGAACCGAGAGTTTCGCTCATGACGATTCATGCGGCAAAGGGTCTGGAGTTTGCTACTGTTTTCGTAGTAGGTTTGGAGGAGAATATCTTCCCGAGTCCGCTTGCTGCAGTTTCTGTCAGGGAACTGGAAGAGGAGCGCCGCCTGCTCTATGTAGCGATTACCCGTGCCGAGAAGCATTGCATCCTGACCAATGCCAAGAACCGTTTCCGATATGGCAAAATGGAATTTGATAATCCGAGCCGCTTCATCGATGAGATTGATGCCAGTCTGATAGAGGGAGGCGAAGAGACTCCTGAATCTTCATTCGGTGGGGGAAGAAGTTCGTATGGTGGCTATGGTTCTGAAGGGGGCTATGGCGGAAGAATGCCATGGGATAGAGACCGGTCAGGCTATAGACGTGATTATCAGAACGCTAAGCCTGTAGCTTCGCAGTTCATGGCTGATCCTAAACCAGGATTTAAATCTGTAAGAGCTGTGAATGCAGTACATAGAATCATGGGTGATACCGCTAGTTCTTCATCCGTTGCATCTAGTTCTTCATCCGTTGCATCAGCTGGTTCTTCAGCTTTTAATGCGTCCTCAGCTGCAGGTTCTCTCAGCGAGGGCTGTAGAATTGAGCATCAGCGTTTTGGAATAGGAACGGTATTGAAGATAGAAGGTACCGGAGAGAACACGAAGGCTACCGTAGAGTTCCAGAATGCAGGAACCAAGCAGTTGCTTCTGAAGTTTGCCAAGTTCACCATTCTCTCATAGAAAATAGAAAGAAGATAAAACTGAGGATATGAAAAAATCCCAGCTGGAAAAGAACTTCCAGCTGGGATTTTTTCATATAGAATCTTTTATAAAGCTTCATCATCAGGACGCTGAATGGCAGGCTTCTTGATTTTGGGAAGATGCTTCTTGCGTCTCAGCCAGGCAGCCTTGCGCTGCTCGTAATCTTCGCGGTGTCGTTCAAGAAAATTATCTGCCATGAATTTATTCCTTGAACTTACTGTAGATCACCTTGATCTGAACAGGACCCGTAGCCACCCGCTTGCCGTCCTTGGTGGTGTAATCCTTGTCAGGATCATCCGTCGCCTTGATCAGTCGGGTAGAGGTGAGCTGCATGTCGTGATTAATCTTGGTAATCACGGTAGCATTGTTCTGTGTACTTGTGGTCAATGTCACAGGTACCAGCACCACCTTGTTCCAGTTTTCACTCTTGTCCTTGTTCCTGTACATCGCAGTAACCAGGTTACTGATGTTATAGAAGGTATAGGCATTCTTCACGCCTGTAGAGTTCTTGTTGTAAGAAGCCGTATAGGAGGTACGGTTGTCTGTCAGCTTGTTCTTCTCGAAGAAGGCATCCAGACTGTCTTTCTGTACCATCAGGATAGTAGAAGGAACGCTGAACTGATAGTCGTTGTTGTTATCTACATTATTCATTCTAGGGAAAGAGATGGTGGCTGTATTCAGCGTATCCTTCTCATGACCCTTCATGATATCCTCTACTGGCAACGTTACTTCTGTGAAGATGCCGGCTGGTGACTTCAGATACGTGCAGCTCTCATCCTTTGCCAGATTAGCCAATGTGTTGCTGTCGTTGGTAATCTTGTTGAGCTGCAACACCTCTTCTGTACCGTCAAAGCGGTTGAAGGCGAGACCTGTTACGATACTGTCGTTGCCCGCAGAGTTCTTCACCGTCTTCTGGATCTTGTAGTAGAACTGCAACTCGGTATTCCAGATGTTGGCTACGTTTCCGATACCACCGGCATTCTTGATATAGAAACCCGGACAAACCTTGTTGAGGAAATCCCAGTTGGTCTTGAAGTACTCAGGGTGATCCACGAAGGTGTTCATCACGTAAGAACCATAGTTCTTGTAGGTCTTGCCATCCTTTGCCGTATATTTCTTGTTCAGATAGATCTTGAAAGCCATCGTCGTGCTGTTCAGGTTATAGGTGGTGCTCGACTGATAGTTGTTCTCGCTCACCCAGTTGTCCTTGAAGGCATCATAGTCTGAGTAATACTCCTGATTCTCGCTCATCGGCTTGCTCATCTCGTAGGCAGTAGCCTTCATCGGTGCGAGGGTATCACCGTATGTAGTCTTGTATGATACCAGGAGATAGCATGAGTCCGCCTCGATCCTGCCTTCGTGTGCATTGCGGATGTACTCCAAAGTGTCCAGACTGAATGATGACAATACGCCAAACTGGGTCATATAGTCGCCAGCCACGTAGGTACCGGTCTCAGGATCCTTCACATTACCTATCATACCCGTATTGTTTCGGCTCAGAACCGGGCCGGAAACGATGGAGCGTGAGGTGACGTTGAACACCTGGTCTTTGATAGAGATGTTATCAACGTCGTTGGTGATCGACGATCCGATGTTGTCGGTGGTGTCATCACATGCAGCAATAGTCATCGCTGCTATAAATAACGCTGTAAATAGTCTTAAAATCTTCATTATCCTTGAAATGTGTCTAATTTCTGAAGCTTACTCCTCATCAGGGCATACTTCGTTGATGAATGTCTTGTAGGCATCCGCAAAGTCATCGCCAGGATAAGCGAGGGTTGGCTTGCTCTTCTCATTGGCATAATCCAAGAGAGTTCGGTTTGCCAGGCTTTCGCCTTCAATCACACCGTCGCTGTAGTCGATGGCCATCTTGCCCAGCTCTGTGAAGTCGAAGTCCTCCTTGTAGTCAGAGAGCAGTTCCGACTTGGCATCACGGAACTCCACGCAGCGCTTGAAGTGTGTGCCGAGTTCGCCCTTCAGCTCGTTGGTATAGAGTGAGATGATCACCTTTGAGTTGGCGAAGGAAGGCTCCTCAGCGTATGCCGTCTTGATATAGAAAGGAACCACAGCGCTTACCCAGCCCTGACACACGATGACGTCTGGCTGCCAGCGAAGCTTCTTCACGGTTTCCAGTACGCCGCGTGCGAAGAAGATGGCGCGCTCCCCATTATCTTTATATTCCACACCCTGCTCGTCGGCTGCCATCTGGCGGCGGGTGAAGTAATCGTCGTTATCAATGAAATAGATTTGTTGACGTGTTGTTGGTATAGATGCAACCTTGATGATCAGCGGATGGTCTGTATCATCGATGATAAGGTTCATACCAGACAGGCGAATCACCTCGTGCAGCTGGCCGCGACGCTCATTGATGGTGCCCCATTTAGGCATAAAGGTGCGAATCTCAAAACCTGCTTCCTGCATTTTCTGAGGTAATTCGCGTCCCATGATAGACATGTGGGTCTCGGCTACGTATGGGTCGATCTCCTGATTGATAAATAATACTTTCTTTGCCATAAATTTAATTATTATTCTTACGAATTAGGTGCAAAGGTACAAAAAAAACTCCAAAAAAGCGTATTTTTCTTCTGAAATTCAATAATTTCGGCAATAATTCGCATATTTTTAGGTTTTTTCTTTCTTATTTGAGAAAAAAGTTGTTATTTTGCACCCGAAAACAGATAAGAAGATGAAAGTAATCAATAAGATTGTTGACCTCCAGAACGAACTTTTCGATCGTTGCAAGGAGGGAAAGGAAATCGGCCTTGTGCCAACTATGGGCGCGCTTCATGAGGGTCATGCCTCTCTGGTAAAGCGCAGTGTTGAGGAAAACGGTGTTACGGTAGTTTCCGTTTTCTTGAATCCTACTCAGTTTAATGACAAGGGTGACCTGGAGCGCTATCCACGTACACTCGATGCTGACTGCAAGCTCCTTGAGGCTTGTGGCGCTGACTATGTGTTTGCTCCTTCTGTAGAGGAGATGTATCCTACACCGGATACCCGCCACTTCGAGTTCCCTCCGGTAAGTACCGTGATGGAGGGTGCCAAGCGTCCGGGCCACTTCAATGGTGTATGCCAGGTAGTAAGTCGCCTGTTCTATATCGTTCATCCTAACCGTGCTTATTTCGGTGAGAAAGACTGGCAGCAGATTGCTGTCATCAAGCAGCTCGTGAAGTACATCAACAGTGATGTGCAGATTGTGGAGTGTCCTATCATCCGTGATGAGGATGGCTTGGCTAAGAGCAGCCGCAATACATTGCTCTCTGCTGATGAGCGTGCCATCGCACCGAATATCTACAAGGCTTTGAAGGCGAGCGTAGAGTTTGCCAAGAATCATTCTGTGCAGGAAACTCACGACAAGGTAGTGAGCGACATCAATGCCGTGAATGGTCTGGAGGTGGAGTATTTCCAGATTGTGGATGGCGACAGCCTGCAGGATGTGGCATCTTGGGAGGATAGCGCCTACGTGGTAGGTTGCATCACCGTATATTGCGGCAAGACTCCTATCCGTCTCATCGACCATATCAAGTATAAAGGATAATTCCTCTATAGATTTCTTTATTAAGTTTAATCCGTAATAGATAAAAGTAATAACAGAACAATGCAGATTGAAGTATTGAAGAGTAAGCTCCATTGTGTGACTGTAACTGAGGCTAACCTGAATTACATGGGTAGCATCACGATAGATGAGGATCTGATGGACGCAGCTAACCTGATAGCAGGAGAGAAGGTGCAGATTGTGGATAACAACAATGGCGAGCGCCTGGAAACCTACATCATCAAGGGTGAGCGTGGCAGCGGTTGCATCTGTCTGAATGGTGCAGCAGCCCGCAAGGTGCAGGTAGGTGATACCGTCATCATCATCGCCTATGCCCTGATGGACTTTGAGGAGGCAAAGACCTTCAAGCCTACCGTGGTTTTCCCTAAAGAGGGAAACAGGGTTTAATATTCAATGGAAACAAAAGAAAGGGTGTGTCATGGACTTATGGCACACCCTTTCTTTTGTTTTATTACTATATAATTTAAGGTGTAATTACGATGGGTTAAGGATAGATCTCGATATGGCTGCTGCCGGAGTTGCCATTCTTGATGATCCTTATCTGGGTGGTGATGCGCTCGCTCATCGTGTCGGTATGACTGATGACGCCCACCTTCTTGCCTTGCGAACTTTGCAGCATGGCGAGGGAATCGATGACGGTGGCTAGGGTATCGGGGTCGAGGGTTCCGAAGCCTTCGTCGATGAACAGGTTTTCGAAGGAAATGTTGCGGGAGGACAATGCCGACAAGCCCAAGGCTAAGCCAAGACTCACGATGAAGGTTTCGCCACCTGATAGGGAGGTGGTGTCTCGAATATCGTCGGCACGGTCGTGGTCGATGACTCGGATGCCCAGCGAATGCTTTACCTGCTGCAGTTCATAACGGCTGTTGAACTTTCTGATTTCCTGGTTGGCGTGCGCTATCAGAAAACTGAGCGTATAGCATTGGGCTATCTTGCGCAGCGTCTTGCCGTCAGCTCCGATGGCATCCGTAATGGCTGTCCAGTCGTCCTTTTTCTGGGTTACGAGCTTCAGAGCCTCAGCCTTGTTGCCCAACAGCTTCATAGCTTCCTGATGGTTCTGCATCCTGGCTTTGGCAGCAATCAGTTCGTTGCGCTGACTTCTCTCCTGATACTCCTGCTGAATGGCTAAGAGAGCATCACGGGTTTGGGCTGGCTGATGTTCCAAGTGTTGCTGATGCGCCTTTTCTGCGCTCTGGTAAAGGGCAGTGGTTGAAGCAACGGCTTTCTCCTTTTCGTCCTTTTCCCGACGGATGGCATTCCAGTCTTCGGCAGAGTGAAGCATCTCTCCGATGATGTTTCGGTCGATAAATCTTGGCTCGATGCTTCTTTCCTCGATGCCTTCCTCTTCGGAGTCTTTTCCTTCGATGCTCTTTTCTTCAAGCAGCTTGTTGTATTCCTCGATCCAAAAGTCGAGATCCTTTTCCTTCGCCAGCAGATTCTCTTTCATCGTCTTGTTCTGAGACAGCATGGTTTGATGCGAACCTTTACTGTTGGCGAGTTCCGCCTTCAGTTTGTTGATATTCTCGTTCTGGTTATCTGCTGCTTTCGTAGCCTCATCCTTTGCTGCTGTCAGTCTTTGTTCAGCCGCATCTGGTTCTTCTCCATTCAGAATCTGCTTGTATTTCTCCTGCCATTCCTCCATTTCCTTCTTGGCGCTATTCCATGTCTGAAGGGCTTTCCCGTAAGCCTTCTCCTTATTCTTTTGCTGTGAAGTGAGGTTGATGGTAAGTGCTTTCTGCTCAGCTAGTTTTGTGGTGCATGTTGAAGTGTTTTCCTGGACTTCATTCAGTATAGTTGAAGCCTTGCTTTCATACGCAGCTTCATCCTTTACAGCCTTATCCTTGAGTTGGGTCAGCCGTTCTATCTCTTTCTGAATCTTGTTAAAGAGGCTCAGTTTGCTGCTCGCATCTTTCGCCTTGTTCTCATAGATAGGCAAGAGCGATTTCAGTTCTGCCTCTGCCTTTGGAATCTTTGGATACTGGGCGATGAGCGCCTTCCAATCCTCTTCGTAAGTTGCTATTTCTCCCGAGAGCTTTTCCTGTTGTTTCTGGAGCGTCTGTACTTCGCCGTCGTTCTGTTTTCTCTCGCCGGAAAGGTTTTTCTCTTGTTTCTGCTGCAGTTTCAGCAGATTCTCCTTGACTTTCAGAAGTTGCGAGAGTTCTGTGGTGGCTTCCTCAAACTGCCTGTTGTCGGTATGATAGGGATGGGTCGTGCTGCCACAGAGTGGACAAGGTTTGCCTTCGGTCAGGTTGGCACGATGAATCTCCCATTTTTCACTTACCATCAGGGTGTAGGCATTTCGCAACGTCAGGGTCTCTTGGGTCAGCGCCTCGATGGTCAACTTGCCTAGGGCTTCATCTATCTCTGCATTTCTCTTGCCCAAGACCAGGATGCGCTCCTCATTCTTCTGCTTTTCTGTTGTGGCAGCATCGAGATGAGCCACAACCTTGATGGCTTGCTGGACATCCTGCAGTTTCCTGTCGGCTATGGCCTTGCTGTTCTGCAGTTCCTCTATATTCTGTCCGGCAGTCTTGCTCTTTTCCTTCTCCCAGGTCTGTTCTGCGGCTTGCGTCGCTTCGTACAGAACCTGTTTCTGCTTGGCAATCTCTTCCTTTGTCGTTTTGAGGGCAAGGTTCGCTTTCTCCGTTTCTGCTTCCCATTTTTGGATGTTTCGGGCGTTTTCCTCCACGTCTTTCTGGGCAGTTTGATTCTCTTTCTGCGCCAACTCCAATGCCTCTTTCTTTTCTTTCAGATTCGGCATTGCCGCTTCCATTTTTGTTTTCAGTGCCCTTGCTTCAGCGATGATCGGCAGCGTCTTTTCCAGCTGTTCCTGTGCCTTGCCGACTGCTTCCTTCAGACTGGCGAGAGTTTTCTCGCTTTCGCTGATGGCAGACTCTTGGCTTTTGATGTTTCCTTCCGCTTTCAGGATGTTTCCTTCCTGTTCGTGGATGCTTTGCGTCTGTCGCTCTACTTCCTGCTGCAGGTTGACGGCAGGCTGTACTTCATCGTGCAACTGCAGACGGAGAATCTGGGCTTGCATCTCTTTGATGGCATTTGTTGCTTGCTTCATATCTGTCTGGCAGATAGCGATTTGATTTATTTGCTTATCGTTTTCCTCAAACCATTGCAGGTCTTTCGAGATGGCTTTCAACTGGCTGTCGAGTTCCTTCTCTGCCTTTTCCAGACGGGCGATTTCCTCCTGCAGTTGGGCGAGTTCTTCATCGTTCAGCAGGTTCTGTTTTACGGCTTCCACCGATGCAGCCATCTGGTTGTAGGCATCCGTTGCCTGGTCTTTCGCTTTCTTGATTTCAGTAGCGATGTTCGTATAAGTTTCCTCGCATCCGATGAGTTTTTCCAGGAGTTCGTACCGTTCGTTTTCCTTTGCCGTCAGGAAGTTGGCAAATGAGCCTTGGGCGATGAGTACGGTACGGAGAAACTGGTCGTAGTCGAGTCCGATGATGTTCGGCAGCTCGTTCCAGTCGGCAGCTTCCTCCGTTATCTCTTCGCCGTTTCTCGTGATTTTATAGAGCGCAGTCTTGGCGTTCTCGTAGCGCACTCTTTGGAATCTGACGTGCCATTCTGCGCGGTAGATGCTGCCGTTGTTGGCAAGGAAGGTAAGCTTGCTGTAGCCTTCCTTCTTGCCACGGGTCAGGATGTTTCTACTGTCGGTAGGAGCCAGTCGGTTGTTTTCACTGGCATCTGTGACCCCGAAAATCTCTATATTCTGGTTCTTGTCTCCTTTCTTCCTTGGGTAGCGAGGGGCGCGGTTGTAGAGAGCCAGACAGATAGCGTCGAGTAGGGTAGATTTGCCACTGCCCGTCGGACCTACGATGCTGAAGATGGTGCTCTCGCCTAAGGCACCTTCTTCAAAGTTGATGACCTCGCCACCCTGTTTGTCAAGCGAAGCGAGGTTGAGTATTTCGAGTTGTAGGAATTTCATAATGATGATGTTGTTAATAAATCGGATAACATTTTCTCCTGTCTTTCGTTCATCGGAGCGTTGTGTCTGATGGCGAAGGCTTCCTTCAGCGTATCGAGCGGAGGACGGTTGATGATGTCTTCTATGCTGGTGATGTGCTGGGAACCCTGTATGGTGGAGAGGTCCAGTTGCGGGATGATGCGCTGGATCTTGCAGAGCACGGCATCCTTTTCGTTGACGAGCTTCTCCAGTTCCTTGATGTCATCGCTGGATAGCTTTTCCTGTTTCACCTTCAGCATCACGTAGTCGAAATGGTCGCTCAGTTCGCCGTCGGTTCTTTCCGAGAGTTGTGAGTTGATGAGCTTCTGCCATTTCTTGAAGGTCAGTTCTTCCTCGTCTTCGGGCAGAATGCGAAGGGAGTGCTGAGGCTTGTATTCCAGGAAATCTACTTTCCATTCCTTGCTCTTGCCGGTTTTCTTTCCTTCATCGTCCATTCCGTTTTCCTTCTTTCCTTCCTTGTCACATCCGATGGTGATGAGGTCGATGCCGTGGGTGTAGTCTTTCTCGGCAAACGACATCGGGAGGATACTTCCCGTATATCTTGCCCAGTCGGTGTTCCAGATATGTTGTCTCTTATGGATATGTCCGCAAGTCATATAGTCGGGATGGTCGTTCCATCCTTCCAGGTCCACTTCCTCCTGTCCACCGATGATGATTTTCTCGCTCGCATCCTTTTTGGCGATATCCGAACCCTTGGCGTACATGTGTGCCATCATGATGCACTTCCTGCCCGGGTATTTCTTTCGAGCCTCAGCCGTCAGTTCTCTCAGAAAGTCGTTGACTCCCTGCGAGTAGCTGGCGTTCTGCACCACATCGCTTCTAAGGAAAGGAACGGCGAGGACGATGACTTCTTCTCCTTCCTCGTTGGTTACGGGGATGATGAGGTCATTGAAAGAATAGAGCCAATGTCCGCCGGTTTTATCATCGTCCTCGCTTTCTCCCTGCTGCCGGATTTTTCTTACGTTTTCTCCCTGCTGCCAGATTTTCCTTACGTTTCCTCTTATTTCCACGTGGTATCGGGTGAGCAGCGGACGGGGAGCCTCCAGTCGGCTGGCTGAATCGTGGTTGCCGGCGGTAATGATGACCTGCATGTTAGGGCATAGTTGGGTAGCATCGGCAAGAAACTCGTAATAAACGGTCTGTGCCGCTGCCGATGGATTTCCGTTATCGAAGATGTCTCCTGCGATGAGGAGAGCATCGGGTTTTTGTTCAGCGATTTGTTCCAGGAGCCATTTCAGAAAATGCTTGTGTTCAGGCAGGCGGTCGTTGCCGTGAAACAGGTTGCCCAGGTGCCAGTCGCTGGTTGCTATTATCTTCATACTCATAAGAATGTCTAATCTTAGTCTTTTGCTTTTTCTTTGGCTTACAATCCTTTAGCCTTTGGTTTGCAATCCTTTGACCTTTGGTTTGCAATCTGACTACAAAGTTAACACTATTATTTGGGATACGCAAAGAAATAGGGTCAAAAAACGAAGAATATTGAATGGAAAAGTGAAGATATTCAGGAAAAGTCTTGGTTAATATAGGATAAAGTTGTATCTTTGCCAGGTAGAAATTTTCGTTCACCGACGTTGAACCGACATTCAGCGACGTTGAACCGCCGTTCGCCGACGCTGAACGGACATTCAACGTCGGTGAACGAAGATTTCTCCTAGGATTAAATACTTTTCTTCCTAGGGTTGTGGACTTTTCTCCTTAGGTATGATAATAAATACCGTAGGATGCAAAGGCTGCTGCAATAAGGAGTGTTAACAATCTTAATAAGAAAGGAAACTGATATGGCTAAGTACAAGTTGCAAGAGTTGACAGATATGCGTGATGAAGGCAAGCGCAGAGTTTATCCCAAGATGGTGACCAACCGGACACTATCCAGAAAAGAGTTCATCAAGAGAATGCAGGGCTACCATCGTGGTATTTCGGAAAGTACCACGGAGGCAGTATTGCTGGATGTGGCTGATATGCTGGTAGAAATGCTCTCCATGGGCTACAATGTGAATCTGGAAGGTATCGGTACCTTCTCCCTCTCCCTCGGTTTCGAGGACGATAAGCCTACGGAAATGCAGAGTGAAGAGGATAAGATGACGTATCGCAAGGTGGGCGTGAAGGACATCAACTTCAAGGCATCTCCTGAATTTATCAGGGAGGTGAAGCGAGAAACCGATCGTGACCTGGAGCGTGATATGGGTGGTGTAAAGGTGATTCGCAAGCAGCTCTATTCTAGGGAAGAGCGCATCGCCCGTGCCCTGGAGGTGATAGAGAAGAACGGAGTCCTCACCCTAGGCGATTATGCCTCCATCAACAACCTGAGCCGCACTTCTGCCTCTATGGAACTGAAGGAGCTGACAAATGACAAGACTTCGCCGATAGATTCGTTAGGTCGTGGCAGCCATAAGGTTTGGGTGAAGAGGAAAGAATAAAAAACAGGAGTGTGGCAATAGGTGGCAATAGGTGATAATAAAAAATGCCCTTATTGCCACGCTTAAAACGCTAAATACCAGAGTGTTATCAGAAAGTGTGGCAATAGTGACATTAGTTTAGAGAAAAAAGATTTTTCTTTAAATAAAAAAATGACTCGCTTGCAGTTCTAATGGGATGCAAACGAGTTCTGTTGCTGCAAAGATTCTTTGATAAAACAAACTTTTTGAAAAGAAAAATCACAAAAAGTAGCTTCATTTTATATAATTGAAGGGCATTTGCCGAAGGTGAGTCAAGTTTCGCATATGGTTCAAGCACGGGCTGAAGTCCCAAAGCTCCTAGCCACCACACGCCCTGAACCAACGGTCACCGGCGCGTAGCGGAAAGGTAAAGGGCAGAAGTTCATAGTTCAGGGCAACACCCTGGGTATTAGTGTGTTGTAACCTTGCGCCCTGTAAGGGCAAAAGCCTTGAATATATGCTGCTTTATAACCATTTTTATTTGGATTTGCAAGATGAATGCTTGCTAGGAGTAAAAATATTATACGAAGCTTTTGCCCTTACAGGGCGCATTGTTGACTGCGAGTGTACCCAGGGCGCTGCCCTGGGCTAAGAGCTTTTGGGCCTTCAGCCCGTTCTTGAACCACCTGCAATGTCCTATTTTATGTTAGATCTTTCGAGTATTGTGCGCACAGCCCGATAGCGAGGATCTTTTTTGATGTCTCGCTTGGGACTAATATCATATTTGCGCTCAGTTTCGTCTGCCATTTCTTGGAAACGACGAGCCGCCTCACCATAGAGTGTTGGTATTGCTTTTATTGGATAAGCCATAATCCTTCTGCCTTTAATTCTTCTATAAATTCTTCAAAATCTGTAGCCTTGCCTGTCCTTTCGTATTCCGCTTCAATGGCTTCAATCCTAGCCACGGCTTCTTCTTCATTAGCCGGATGCCAGCCAATAGGATATCTTTTCTCTTTCATAAGCTCTTTCCTTTATAGTTTTCTTTTGAATTGTCTAATCAGATATCTAGGGCTTCTTCTCATATCCCATAAATCTACTAAAATGACTAGGTCGTTGGTTTCGTCGTAGCGATAGATAATCTTCCAATTCTCCTTGATAATCGCACTATGGTAAGGGCGGTGGAATCGCTTAAGCAATGGCTCTCTGGGTGAAGAAAGAGGATGAAACATCAGGCGATGCTTGATGTCTTTATATTCTTTATGGAATCGCTTTACTGTGGTCTTACCGAATTCTACTAATCCATAGTCGATAACAGTCTTTAATTCCTTTTTGAAATAAAGTGTTAATCTTATGCTAGCCATGGATATTGTGCAATTAGTTCTTTTTCAAATTCTTCTGCATCAATATATTGTCCATTCTCATACTCCGCCTCAATAGCTTCAATCCTAGCCACGGCTTCTTCTTCATTAGCCGGATGCCAGCCAATAGGAATCTTATTCCAGTCAATATCTTCTTCTGCACATTCATCCTCGGGAAGTGCTATGGCGGCATTTCCGTGATAGGCTGGTGCAGGCTCTGCTGCGAAAGCTGCATCTTTCTGCTCTTCTGGCAATGTATATCTTTTCTCTTTCATAAGCTTGCGTATTTTATCTGCTGCAAAAATACGATTATTATCTGAATCATGCAAGAAAAATAGGAGAAATGTTTTATAAAGTATCTTATAATCAAGGTTTTTGCTCTTTATAGGGCTTGGGGTGTTTCTAAAAATAAAAGTCACAATACCCGGCAGATGGTGCTGAGTATTGTGACTTTGCTTTTTGTTATATGTGTTTATTCGAAAATAATCACTAAATCTTAGTGGTGTTTCAAATCACACGCAGCCTGCTCATAGTCGATGAGATGATCGATGGTAGGGTGGTCGCCGCAGATTTCGCAGGATGCACGCTTCTTTAGCTTGATGGTGCGGAAGTTCATCGTCTTGGCATCGAAGGTGAGCAATCGGTCGGTGAGCAGTTCGCCCACACCGAGGAAGTACTTCAATGCCTCGGCAGCCTGGATGGTTCCGAGCATACCAGCGATGGCACCCAGGACTCCTGCCTGGCTACTGGTAGGAACAGTGCCTGCTGGAGGTGGCTCCTTGAAGAAACAACGGTAACAAGCCGTGCCTGGAAGATGGGTGAAGGTCTGCCCCTGGAATCTCAGGATGCCGCCATGCGAGAATGCCTTGCCCAGTTGCACACAGGCATCATTGATGAGGAACTTCGCCGGGAAGTTGTCGGTGCAATCAATGACGAAATCCCATGGCTTGATGATTTCCTCGGCATTGTCTGAGGCGAGGAAGGTATGGTAGGTTGTTACCTCCACATCAGGATTGATGGCAATCATCTTCTCCTTGGCGCTTTCCACCTTAGGGGTGTTCAAGTCCTTGGTCTGGTGGATGACCTGGCGTTGCAGGTTGCTGAGGTCAACCACATCGGCATCCACGATACCGATATGTCCCACGCCAGCCGCAGCGAGGTAGAGGGCAACTGGGGAACCCAAGCCTCCGGCACCAATGATGAGCACCTTGGCATTGAGGAGCTTTTCCTGTCCCTCGAGGCCTACATCCTGAAGGAGGATGTGGCGGCTGTATCTTTTTATCTGTTCTTCTGTTAAATCTATCATTTTATTGTACTTTATGTCTTTTTTCTTTGGAAAAAAATACTTTGTATAGCAGTTTATGCTCATACAGCAGTATAGAAAAAGGTCGCAAACTATCGTAGCTTGCGACCTTTGATATTCTTTATAAATTCCCGAATCATAAATTCCCGAATCAGGAAGTATAATTCTCAAATTACTCGATAACCACGAGAGCATCCTCTTCGAGTACAGCCTGACCAGGCTTTACGCAGATAGCTGTAACCTTGCCATCCTTCTCAGCCTCGATGTTGTTCTGCATCTTCATAGCCTCGAGAACGACAACTGTATCGCCAGCCTTTACTTCCTGACCAACAGCTACCTCGATGCTGGTGATAGTACCAGGGAGAGGAGCCTTTACAGCGTTGGCTGTATTTACGTTGGCAGCTGGAGTAGCCTCAGCATCATCAGATGCAGCAGGCTGACCGAGCACTACCTTCTTCTTCTCTGGTTCAGCTTCCTGTTCCATCTCAACCTTGTAAGCTTCGCCATTTACGTTCACGCTTGCGATGTTACCCTCAACAGCGTCAATCTGAACCTTGTATTCTTTTCCGTCAATTGTATATTTAAACTCTTTCATTTCTTTATCTTTATGGTTTGGCTGTTAAACTCAAGAACTTGGCGTTCCACATCGTCTGACGTGGCTTGATCGTAATGATGCCAGGCTCCTTGTCGTGTACGTTATTGCCCTGGTACTCATAGAGTGCCATGGCAATCGCAGCATAAATATTCTTATCCATTTATTCTAATGTTTAATTATATCATTACATTGGCATACAGCCATGCTTCTTAGCTGGCAAGCTCTGGCGCTTGGTTGCGAGCTGAGCCAAACCACGGCAGATGCGGAAACGGGTATTGCGTGGCTCGATGACATCATCGATGTAGCCATACTGAGCAGCCTGATATGGATTAGCGAACTTGTCGGTGTATTCCTGCTCCTTCTCAGCCAGGAATGCCTTTACATCCTCGCCAGCTTCCTTCTTAGCCTTAGCTTCCTTACCGCAGAGAACAGCAACGGCACCGCTGGCACCCATTACGGCAATCTCTGAAGATGGCCAAGCGAAGTTCAAGTCAGCACGCAACTGCTTGCAACCCATCACGATATGGCTACCACCATAGCTCTTACGCAATGTGATAGTGATCTTTGGCACGGTAGCCTCGCCGTAAGCGTAGAGCAACTGTGCACCGTGGAGGATGACAGCGTTGTACTCCTGACCTGTACCTGGCAAGAATCCTGGTACGTCAACGAGAGATACGATAGGAATGTTGAATGCATCGCAGAAACGAACGAAGCGGGCTGCCTTGCGGCTAGCGTTAACATCGAGTACACCAGCGTAAGCTGAAGGCTGGTTGGCTACGATACCCACGCTCTGACCATTGAAGCGGGCGAAACCGGTGATGATGTTCTTGGCGAACTTAGGCTGAACCTCGAAGAACTCTCCGTTATCAGTTACAGCGCCAATCACCTTATACATATCGTATGCCTGGTTAGGATCCTCAGGGATAATCTCGTTCAGAGTATCGTCCATACGGTCGATAGGGTCTGTGCACTCTACGCGTGGAGCTTCTTCTGTATTGTTGCTAGGGATGAAAGAGAGCAGGCTCTTGATCATCTCGATAGCCTCTTCCTCAGTCTTAGCAGCGAAGTGGGTTACACCACTCTTGGTTGCGTGAACAGATGCACCACCGAGGTGCTCAGCATCGATGTCCTCACCAGTTACGGTCTTTACAACCTTAGGACCTGTCAGGAACATATAAGAAGTCTGCTCCTTCATGATGATGAAGTCGGTCAAGGCTGGAGAGTAAACGGCACCACCAGCGCAAGGGCCCATAATAGCAGAGATCTGTGGGATGACACCAGAAGCGAGGATGTTGCGCTCGAAGATTTCTCCATAGCCAGCGAGGGCGCAGATACCTTCCTGGATGCGGGCACCACCTGAGTCGTTCATACAGATAACAGGTGCACCCATAGTCATTGCCATATCCATTACCTTGCAGATCTTCTGTGCCATAGTCTCAGAGAGTGAACCACCATTTACGGTGAAGTCCTGAGCATATACGTAAACCAGGCGGCCGGCTATTGTAGCACTACCAGCTACCACACCATCACCGAGGTACTGCTTCTTCTCCATACCGAAGTTGGTGCAACGGTGCAGCTTAAACATGTCGTACTCCTCGAAACTGCCAGCATCTACCAACATTTCGATACGCTCACGAGCTGTATATTTGCCACGTGCATGCTGCTTCTCGATGGCCTTCTCACCACCGCCAAGACGAGCCTGTTCGCGCTTAGCGATCAGCTCCTTAATCTTTTCTACTTGTTTGCTCATAATTAATTATTATGTATAATTTCTTTTTTCGTTTATAGTGATTTGAGATGATGGATATGAACCATCATCGCATAAATCGGGCACAAAGATACGAAAAAAACCGCAGATAGCGAACTATCTACGGTTAAATATTTAGAATAATGTGAAAAATCACCATTTTTGAGTGCTAAAACTCCTCGCTTTTAACTTCTTACTCTCTGCTTTTAACTTCTGACTTATCAGAATTCCATCAACACTCTTGCATTGAGCTGTCTGCCGGTGAGATAATTAGGCACGGCATACTGCTGATTTGTGACATCCGTTACCCAATAGTAGCTGTTTACATTGTCAATGCCGAAGAGGTTGAGGCAATCTATGCCCACTGTAACATTCTTGAGGAATGTTCTGTGCTCATGATGGCGGTTGTCCAGTAACTGATAGCTCATTCCGATATCTGTACGGCGATAGGCGGTGGCACGGAAACTATTGGTTTCCAATTCTCTATGAGGTGCAGCGAATGGAAGTCCATCGGCAAAGGCGAGCTTGAGAGACAGGAGCCACTTCCTGCTGCCTGGGAAGTAATCGGTGAAGAAGAGGTTCACTGCATACCGCTGGTCGGTAGGAAGCGGGATGCTCTTGCCGTTGAGTTTCATCCTGGTATCCATCAGCGACAGGCTGAGCCAGGAATCCGTGCCGGGCACAAACTCGCCATAGAGCTTGAAATCGAGACCAGCGGCATGACCGTTACATTCGTTCTGTCCGTAATAAACTACCTTTACATTGCTGACAGAGTAGGGCACCAGATTGCTCAATGCCTTATAGTAGGCTTCGGCAGAGAACTTGTATCTCTGATCATTCACCTTGAACCGGTAGTCGTAGCCGGCAATGAAGTGGATGCTCCGCTGACTCTTGATCTTCCGGTTGAGCGTTGCGATGGTTACTCCATTGATGGTTGAGGTATCTCTCAGCTCCTTGAAGAAAGGTGCCTGATAATAGAGACCAGCAGCGAAACGGAGCGTCGTGTTCTCATGGTTTGCCGGAATGATAGCGAGGGAGACGCGTGGGCTCAGGATGGTTTCCCGGTTGAAGTTCCAGTGGCTCAGACGAAGACCATAGTTCAATGTATAGCGTGTTTGCCTGATATCGCCAGACTGGGTAGAATCTCCTCCGTTAGTGAAGCGGTAAGTGTCTTGAAGATAGGCTTCTATGCGGTTGGCATTCAACTCGTTTCTAGCCTTCATGGAATAGTACATATAGAGGTCTTTTCCGGTGTGAGGAATGCTGTATCCGGCAGAATCTCTCATCTCGTATTCTACGGAATTTTCTTCGATGTGCTCCCGTTTCAGCGTGACTGCAGCTTTCATGTCATGCTTCTGTACCTTGTGCTTCAGCATCAGCTTGGCACTCATCACACGAGCCGTGAGATAGTTGCGGGCATGCTCGAAGTAAGTTCCTACACCCAGGTTTTCGGAGGTTTCGGTCTGGTCGAGCCAATACTGTCCCTGGATATCGTATTTCTCCTGTTCTCTGGTGTAGAAGGCACTGCCCAGGAGCGAGATGCTGGTGTTGGAGGTGATGTTGCGGGTGATGCCCAGTGTTCCGAAATAGGTGAGGAATCGGTCCTTCTCCTGACCATCGAAATATACTCTAAAGTTCTTGACGTTTTCCATTGTTCCGAAGGTGGTTTCACGGTCGGATGGTTCGAAATTGTAGTGGTTATCCGAGATGTTTCCGATGAAATCTATCTTCCAGCGTTTGTTGGGCTGATAGCTCAGATAGGTCTGATAATCGAGATAGTTCGGCTTGTATTCTCCCTTGGTTTCCATCGAACCGAGCAGATAGGCTGTAGTCTTATATCTCACACTGTTGAGCCAGGACAGCTTCCGGGTTCCCAATCCTATGTAGGCGTCCGCTCCGAGCAGGCTGGCAGCTACGCTTCCTTCCAGGATGGGGTTCTTTCCCTTTGCCTTTAATGTCTTGTAGGTGATGTCGAGTGCAGAACTCATCTTGTCTCCGTATTTGGCTGCATATCCACCCGTAGAGAATCCGATTTTATCTACCATATAGGGATTGATGATGGAGAGACCTTCCTGCTGACCGCTCCGGACGAGATAAGGACGATAGACCTCCACATTATTTATATATACGGAGTTCTCGTCGAAAGCACCGCCACGCACATTGTATTGCGATGAAAGTTCGTTGTGGGTGCTTACGCCGGCTTGCTGCTGGATGATGCCTTCTACGGCATTGCTGTTAGCAGAAGGGGCCAGTCTGGCATCCTTGAGCTTGATTTCCTGCGTCTGGTCGGTCTGGATCTTTTCTCCCGTTACATTCACTTCTCCCAGCATGGCAGCATCGGTATGGAGGACGACTTGCAGGTTTTGCTTGCCTCGAGGTTTTCTCAGCACTCTAACCTTGCTCTTGTATCCTATCATGGAGAACTTGACCATCACGCTGTCGGCAGAATGAAGGCGCATGCTGAACTCTCCCTTCAGTGAGGTAAAGGCTACCTTTCCCTGGCTTGCCACGGATACGGTGGCAAGCTCTATAGGATGGCTGTCTTCATCAGTCACCCTGCCGTGCAGTGTAAATTCCTGTGCCATCATCTTCAGGGTGGCAATCAGGCATATCGTGAGTATGAATAATCTCTGTTTCATACATTATCTAACGCAGAAACACCTTATTTATTATAATAATGAAGTAGAATAATGGAATGGATAAAAATAAAAAAGGTGAGCCATCAAAGAAATGACTCACCTTTTTCATATAGAGTAGGGTAGTATTTTACTTGTTGCAAGCTTACTTGTTGCAAGCAAAATACAAACCGTCGTTAACAGCCATGCGGAGCTGGTAAAGACCAATCTCGTTCTGCTCTACGTTCATCTTCTGTCCGTTAGGCAGGCAAGCCTGGATGCTGCCATCCTCGTTGAAACTGAAGAGCTCACGGATGTCTCCATCCTTGCTGTAAGACCAGCTCTTGTTCTTCTTGTCGAACACGAAGTAAGACTTCTCGCCTGCAGGGTCGGTAATCTCGTAGCCATTCTTCAGAGTCTTGATGGCATACAATCTGCCATCCTTGCCAGTAACTTTCTGAGTCTTGCCAACGTTGGCAATCACTTTGTCGCCAGTCCAGAACTCGATAGTGTTGAGTACAAGCAAGTCAGCTGCTGAGCAGACTGCATAAGCAGGGCTGATGACAATGAAAATCAACTCGTTGATGAACTTGTTGTCAGTTGCACGCTTGTTCCAGTTGAGCACATTGTTAGTCAAGCTGAAAGAGCCGATGCAAGAACTTAAGCACATTGAGCCCAATGCGAGCGCAATGATGGTGTTAACTGTAATTTTTTTCATGTTGATTCTTATTAATGAATTACTTTGCTGATTCGAATTCACGCAGGAAGCGGGTATCGTTCTCAGAGAAGAGACGAAGGTCGCTCACACGATACTTCAGGTTGGTGATACGCTCAACGCCCATACCGAATGCATAACCGGTATATACGTTGCTGTCGATACCACAAGCCTCGAGGTCGTGAGGGTCAACCATACCGCAACCCAGGATTTCAACCCATCCTGTATGCTTGCAGAAGTTACATCCCTTGCCACCGCAGATGTTGCAGGAGATATCCATCTCTGCGCTAGGTTCTGTGAATGGGAAGTAGCTAGGGCGCAGACGGATCTTGGTATCTGCACCGAACATCTCTCGAGCGAAGGTGAGGAGCACCTGCTTGAGGTCGGTGAAGCTTACGTTCTTATCTACATAGAGACCTTCTACCTGGTGGAAGAAGCAGTGAGCGCGTGCGCTGATGGCCTCGTTGCGATATACTCGTCCTGGGCACAATACGCGGATAGGTGGCTCGTGGGTCTCCATATAGTGAGCCTCGTCGTTAGAGGTATGGCTACGGAGAAGTACATTCTTGGTAACATCGTCGGAGTCGGTCTTCTCGATGAAGAATGTATCCTGCATGTCGCGGGCTGGATGATCGGCAGCGAAGTTCAGCATGGTGAATACGTGCTTGTCGTCATCTACCTCTGGACCCTGATAGAGAGTGAATCCCATGCGGCCGAAGATGTCGATGATCTGATTCTTCACCACGGTCAATGGATGGCGGGTTCCGAGCGCTACAGGATAAGCTGTACGGGTCAGGTCGATGTCATCGCTTGAAGACTCTGCCTCCTCCATCTGCTCTTTCAGACCATTGATTTTCTCAAGGGCTGCGTTCTTTAATTCGTTGATCTTGATACCAACCTCTTTTTTCTGGTCGCCTGGCACATTGCGGAAGTCGGCCATAAGGGCATTGATTTCACCCTTCTTGCTGAGATACTTGATACGAAGCTGCTCTACCTCCTCTGCGTTCTGGGCAGTGAGAGCGTTGACTTCTTTCAAGAGTTCTTCGATTTTCTCTAATAACATATCTTATTATTTGTCTGTTTACAAAATTGAAGTTTAAGCGATTTGTCCGCCATAAATGGCTCGCAAAAGTCACTATTTCATCTATTTTGAGTGCAAAGATAACATTTTTTGCTTAAAATATGAAATATCTCAAAAGAAAGTTGTACTTTTGCATAGAAAATTTGAGAAATTTTATAAGTTTATGAAGAAACTCTCTTTGATAACAGTTATGTTGGCGGTGCTTACCATCGTTTGCTTCACCTCTGTAGGATGCACAGACAAGAAGCCGGCACCCGCCGTTGATTCGACTGCGGCTGATACTGCCGTAGCCGACACACAAGCTATGGACTCAACTGAGAAATTGATAGAGGAGACTCCGATGCCGAAGGCTGCAGACGAGTTGTTTGATGATTTCCTGTTCAATTTTGCAGCCAGTCGCAAACTTCAGATGGAACGCATCCATTTCCCTCTGGCAGTATATCGTAATGATAAATTAAAGAAGCACATCGAGAAGCGGCATTGGAAGATGGAACATTTCTTCATGCGTCAGGATTACTACACGCTTATTTTCGATAACCATAAGCAGATGAACCTGATGAAGGACACCACCATCGATCATGTGGTGATAGAGAAAGTATTCTATAGTAGAAAAGTAGTTCAGCAGTTCCTCTTCAACCGCATCAACGGTCAGTGGATGATGACCAGCATCAACTACAAGCCGATGTATCAGAATATGAATTCCAGCTTCCTGAAGTTCTATGGATCCTTTGCCACGGATACGGCTTTCCAGTCTCGCCATCTGCATAATCCGGTGAAGTTTACAGGTCCAGATCCTGATGATGATTTCAGTACGATGACGGGCGAGATTGAGCCTGAGACCTGGCCTGCTTTTGCTCCGCAGTTGCCTCATGGCATGATATATAATATCATCTATGGACAGAAATATACGGAGAGCAGCCAGAAAATCTTTGTGATTCGCGGTATTGCCAATGGAATGGAAACCCGTCTTACCTTCAAGAGAATCGGGGGTAGGTGGCAGCTGATGAAGCTGGAGATGTAGTTTTTTTAGTTCACTGTTAATAATTTGACCAGATATGAAGGATATCCGAGACTATAGCCTATTGGCTCACAATACGTTTGGAATTGATGCAAAGTGCAAGCGATTCCTGGAATACTCATCGGTAGAAGAGGCACAGCAGATTGTGGCTGGGCTTACGGCTGCCGATCAGCCGCTGCTCATTCTGGGCGGGGGCAGTAATCTCCTGCTTACAGGCGATTATCAGGGCACGGTGCTCCATTCTGCCATCAAGGGCATTGAGGTGCTTGAAAATGGCGACTTGGCTGCTGCAGAACATGATGATGCCCTGCTGAATCCTGATTGGGTGTTCCTGAATTGTGGTAGCGGCGAGGTTTTTGATGATGTGGTGGCCTATGCGGTTGAGCATGACTTCTATGGCGCTGAGAATCTGAGCATTATTCCGGGCGAAGTAGGAGCGAGTGCTATCCAGAATATCGGTGCCTACGGAGTAGAGGCAAAGGATATTATATATAAGGTGGAGGCTGTGGAGATTGCTACCGGCAAGTTGGTAGTTTTCGATAACAAGGATTGCCAGTACAGCTATCGCCAGAGCAAGTTCAAGCATGAGTGGAGAGATCAGTATCTCGTTACCCATGTCATCTATCGTCTGAAGAAGACTTATGCCCCAGACCTGGACTATGGTAACATCCGTGCATCTCTGGCGACTAAGAATATCGAACATCCTACAGCGCAGCAGCTTCGTGATGTCATCATCGAGATCCGCAATGCCAAGTTGCCTGATCCTAAGGTGCAGGGCAATGCGGGCAGCTTCTTCATGAATCCTATCGTAGAGAAGGCGAAGTATGATGCTTTGGCAGCCCTGTATCCGGGTATGCCTCATTATACCATCGACGAGGAGCATGAGAAGATTCCTGCAGGATGGATGATCGATCAGTGCGGATGGAAGGGCAAGAGCCTGGGCCGTGCCGGTGTGCATGACAAGCAGGCATTGGTGCTTGTGAATCGTGGCGGTGCTACGGGCGAGGAGATTGTCAATCTCTGTGAGACCATCAGGAAAGATGTGAAGCAGAAGTTTGGCATTGATATCCATCCGGAAGTGAATGTAAAGTGACAAGTGAAGAACGAAGAGTGAAGAATTCGTTTGTTTTTCAGAGAAAGATTTGAATATTCATGAAGATAACATTATTGGGAACAGGAACATCTAGCGGTGTTCCTGTTTTAGGTTGTGATTGTGAGGTGTGCCGCAGCAAGGATCCACGGGATAACCGTTTGCGCTGTGCGGCGATGATAGAGACTGAGCGTACCCGTATTCTGATAGATGCAGGACCGGATATCCGTCAGCAGCTCCTGCGGGTTCCTTTCCGCAAGCTGGATGGTGTGCTGATTACGCATATCCATTACGACCATGTGGGAGGTATCGACGATCTGCGTGGTTTCTGTGTTTATGGTGATATCAATATCTATGGCGATGAAATCACCACAGAGACATTGCCGCATACGATGCCTTACTGCTTCCCTAAGGACGCGGAGAAGCTCTATCCGGGTGCTCCCAAGTTGAAGCTGCATACCATCGTACCCCATCATTCCTATCAGATTGGAGATGTCGGTTTTATGCCTATCCGGGTGATGCACGATCAACTGCCTATTCTGGGATATCGTTTCGGAAAGTTTGCCTACATCACGGATATGAAGTCGATGAGTGATGAAGAGTATGCTTACCTGGATGGCGTAGAGACCTTGGTGATCAATGCGCTGCGCTTCGATAAACCTCATCATAGTCATCAATTGGTGGATGATGCCATCCGTGTGGCGCGCAGGATAGGAGCTAAGCAGACCTACCTTACTCACGTTACTCATCAGATAGGATTGCATGATGCCGCCAATGCCCAGCTTCCTGCTGGTTTTTGCTTTGCCTACGATGGTCTGGAGCTGGAAATTGACGAAGAATAAGTCTTAATGAAATTGAAAGAAATAAAAAAGCACGACATATAAGATTAAAGAATCTTAAGAAAAAGCATTTTTTTTAGAAAAAGCTTGTGGGATTCGCAGATTCTTTCTACATTTGCATGTGTGTTTTTCATAGTATTAGATTTAAGGTTAACAAGGTATTGGGTCACGGCGGTGACCCTTTTTTTGTTTTTATACCCTAGTAAAGAGCCTAGTAAAGACACAAAAAATGCGGTCTTTTGCAAGGCCGCATTTCTTATGATGGTTTTCATTCATATCTTTCTCTTGAGATAGAAGAATTCTCTTATTTCTTTTTCTTGAATTTCCGGTAGAGCTTCCACGCCAGCAGAGCTCCATCGAAAGCTCCCATACCAATAGACATCATACTTTGCAGTCTCTTGCCTCTGCTTGCGTCTTTCTTGAAGGCGTCAGGCTTGGTGAAGAGAGAGTTCCACAGGGTCTTGATCTTCTTGTCGTCTGCCTCTATGCTTTTGCGAAGTGCTTCCTTGCGCAGTCTGATGTCGTTGAGGCTGTTATACTGTGGGCAACTGTTGTCGTCGTCCAGGTACCTGTTGTCATTGTTTGGCTCATTTGTCATCATCATGCTCTTTATTTATTTTTGCATAAGCAGGCTGGCTAAGAATTTCACGAGTGGTTTTTCAATCCATTGATGTCGGAAAAGGATGAAGAGAACCAGTATCAATAAGTATGCTCCCGCCACGATGCAGAATGCAGGTGCCAAGCCTACGTAATCAGCCATGGCGAATGCGGCAGCAAACGAAAGATATATCAGAGCCAAGGCGAGGAGAGCCAGCAGCAGCGATCCCATGATCAGTGCAGCGAGCAGTCTTACCACCTTGTCAGCTACATCGAGTTTCATATACTCAGATCTGAGCCCGATGTAATGCTTGAGCACCTCTACGAGTTGCCCGATGGTTTCTACATTCTTATCGCTCGAAAACATTCTTATCGCTTATTCAAGTAATAATATGTTGTACTTGTCGAAATCTCAGGGTAGTTGGGTGGGGCTTAAACCTCAGGGGCAACATCCTTGATATCGTCAACCAAGTCGTCAACGTCCTTGCGTGTCAACTTGATGTCGTGCTTCTTGCAGAAATCTTCTACAGCTCCAGCAATCTTGCTGCGAGTATCCTCACCCTTCTCAGGAGCAAAAATCATACCGAGTGCTGTACCAGCGATAGCGCCACCGAGGAATGCGCCAATGTAACCTAATGCCTTCATAATCTAAAAGTTTTAAATGTTATACAATATATTGATGTTAATTGTGTGATGGCGATGGCATTTTGGAGTTTTTGCGTCCAGATGCACTTATTTCGCTTATCAATTGCAAATATACTAATTATTCTTCAAAAAACAAGCTTTTAAGTCTTAATATTTCGTTAAAAATGTTGTTTTACGTAATGTTTAACAATCTTTATGCTGAAAACGTTTCTTTCTTTGGGATATATTTTGTATTTTCGCAGAATAAAAGCGTAAGGCTATGTATTGCCCCTATATATAATAAGGTGTAGGCTGAACTCAAGTTGGGACGGCACCTATATATAATAAGGTGAAGCAATATAAAATATTTAAGTAAACACAAATACAATTTTAGAAAAGATTATGAAGAAATTATCAGTTTTGAGCTTAGGATTGTGTGCTGTTTTGGCACTCGCAAGTTGTGGTACATCTAAGGAAAGTGCCTACAAGAAGGCATACGAGAAGGCACAGCAGCAGGAGGCTCAGCAGGAACCAGCTGTTCAGGAACCAGTAGTTACTCCATTGGAAACAACAACTCCTACAGAGAGCACAACTACAGAAGTAGATAATGCTACTGTTCGCCAGGAGAATGTAGATCTCATCTCAGGTTCTGGTCTGCAGAACTTCAGCGTAGTAGTAGGTTCTTTCTCTCTGAAGGCTAATGCTGAGGGATTGGCTAGCACTCTGAAGAGCGCTGGTTATGATTCTCAGATCGTTTACAACAGTGCACGTAACATGTATCGTGTCATTGCTTCTACATTCGTAGATAAGGCTGGTGCAGTGAAGAGCCGCAACGAGCTCCGCGCTGGCAAGTATCCAGATGCTTGGTTGCTTTTGAAGAAGTAATTTTCACGTTTTACCCAGAAGATTAGAAATTTCGTAACTGAATGCGAATTTTATCTATAGACTACGGTAAGAAACGTACCGGACTGGCAGTTACCGACCCATTGCAGATCATTGCTAATGGGTTGGCAACTGTTGCTACGCCCGAACTTTTCGAATTCTGCGAAGCCTATATCCAGAAGGAGCAGGTGGAGCGCATCGTCATCGGTAAGCCTACCCAGCCCAATGGGCAGCCTAGCGAGAACCTGGCGCGTGTGGAGAATTTCTTCAACCGCTGGCGCAAGGCTCATCCCGAGGTGCCTATCGAGTACTACGATGAGCGCTTTACGTCGGTTTTGGCGCATCGTGCCATGATAGACGGCGGCGTGAAGAAGAAGGCGAGAAGAGAAAACAAGGGATTGGTAGATGAGATAAGCGCTACCATCATATTACAAGACTTTATGCAATCAAGAAGATGATTTTACCAATTTATATTTATGGTCAGCCAGTATTGAGAAAAGTGGCTGAAGATATCACCCCCGATTATCCTGAGTTGAAGGAATTAATCAATAATATGTACGAGACTCTCGATTCGAGCAATGGCATCGGTCTGGCTGCGCCTCAGATTGGCTTGGCTATCCGCCTGGTGGTCATCGATCTCGATGTGCTCAGCGATGATCTCCCAGAGTATAAGGGATTCCGTCATGCCTTCATCAATCCTCATATCCTGGAGTATGATGAGGAGGCTGAGAAGGATTCTTCTGATGAGGGATGTCTCTCTATTCCTGGCATCAATGAGAAGGTGGTTCGTCCTACCCGCATCCATGTGAAGTATATGGATGAGCAGTTCCAGGAGCATGATGAGTGGGTGAGCGGCTACTTGGCTCGCGTGATGCAGCATGAGTTCGATCACCTGGAGGGCACGATGTTCGTTGATCGCGTGTCTCCTCTCCGTAAGAACATGATAGCTGGCAAGCTCAAGAACATTATCAAGGGTAAGTTCCGCTGCAGCTATCGTACCAAGATTCGTCGATGAAAAAGTTTATTTTCACTTTTGTGCTGGTGCTGGCTACTTTGTCAGCATCGGCGCAATATAGAGTTGACCGCCTCGTTACGGCGGGCAGAAGTGCGCTCTTCTACGAGGACTTCGTTCTTTCTATCAAGTATTTTAATCTAGCCATCGGTGCCAAGCCTTATCTCTATGAGCCTTGGTATTACCGCAGTGTGGCCAAGTTTAATCTCGATGACTATATGGGTGCCGAGAGTGATGCCTCCGAGGCTATCAACCTCAATCCGTATATCAACGATATCTACGACTTGCGTGCCATCTGCCGCATCCGTCAGCAGCGTTATGATGATGCCATTGCCGACTATAATTCTGCCATCCGACTGGAACCTCGCAACCGCAACTACTGGTTCAACCGTGCGCTCTGCCAGATGGAGGCGAAGAACTACGACAAGGCGCAGCTGGAACTTGATACGGTCATCACCAAGTGGAAGGATTATTCGAATGCCTACTCCCTGAAGGCTGAGGTGTATCTGCATCAGAAGGATACGGTGCAGGCTGAGAAATGGCTCGACCAGAGCCTGAAGCTGAATCCATACGATGGTGATGCCTGGATTACACGTGCCTATATGGCGCTTGCCCGGAAGGAATGGAAGGTGGCTGATGAGGCGCTCACCAAGTCGCTTCACTTCAAACCGAACAATGTAAACAGTTACATCAACCGGGCATTGGCTCGTATCAACATCAACAATTTACGAGGTGCGATGAGCGACTATGATGCCGCTATCGACCTGGATCCGCACAACTTCCTCGCTCACTACAACCGTGGATTGATGCGTGTGCAGTTGGGTGATGACAACCGTGCCATCACCGATTTCGACTTCGTCATCAAGATGGAGCCGAAGAACTTCATGGCGATATTCAACCGTGCGCTGCTGCATGACAAGACGGGAAACCTGAAGGCGGCTATCCGCGATTATACTACGGTAATCAATCAGTTTCCTAACTTCTGGACGGGTCTTTCCGCCCGTGCTCATTGCTATCGCCGACTGGGTATGACGGCGAAGGCTGAGCTGGATGAGTTCCGTATCTTCAAGGCACAGATGAACAAGCATCTCGGTATCCAGCCTCGCTGGAGTGCGAAGACCAAGAAGGAGATGCGCAAGCGTTCGGAGATAGACCCAAACAAGTTCGCTTCCATTGTGGTGGATGATGAGCCGAAGTATGAGCATAACTACAAGAGCGAGTATCGTGGAAGAATCCAGAACCGCCAGGTAGAGACTGCCTATCTGCCGATGTTCCAGCTTTCTTACTTCCCTAACACTCAGAATGTGAGTGGGGTACAGGCTTTCGACAAGGATGTGGAGGCTCTGAACCAGAAGATGAAGGACAAGGTTTATATCGTATGTTCCAAGGAGCAGTTGGATGAGAACGGGTCTATGAAGATCTTCTCTCTCATCGATAAGCTTTCGGCAGAACTGAGTGTGGCGAAGGATATTGAGCAGAAGAAGGCGATATTGATGCGTCGTGCCATCGCTCATAGTGTATTGCGCGATTTCGAGGCTGCCATCAGTGATTTCACCTATTATCTCTCGCTGGATGATAAGAATGCGCTGGCTTACTGGCAGCGTGCCGTCTGCCAGGCTGAGATGGATGAGTTCAATAAGGCTCAGGGCAAGGGTGTGGTGAATATCCATTCTGCCGAGGCTGATTTCAGCGATGCCATCCGAATGAACAGCAGCAATGCCTACATCTATTATAACAGGGGTAATCTGCATGCCGGAAGAAACGAGCTTTCCAAGGCGATAGATGATTATACCATTGCACTGAAGATAGACAACCGTCTGGCTGAGGCGTATTATAATAGAGGTATCGCCCGTGCCAAGAGTGGCAACAAGCAGGCTGGTATCCAGGATCTCTCCAAGGCTGGAGAGCTGGGCTTGTATGATGCCTACTCGGTAATCAAGCGATTGAATAAGGCGAAATAAGTGCTTGAACAAGATGAAATAATAATAAAAAAATCCCGCAGATTGATAGTCTGCGGGATTTTTTTGTAACATTGATTTTTATGCTTTCCAATACGATTGGTTTTATATTTTCTTTAAACCAATTTATATTTTCTTTAAACCAATTTATATTCTCGTAACCTGCTTTACGCCCTTTACGGTGCTCAGTTTCTTGATGAGTGCATCCGTCTTGCCGGCATCATCGATCATCACGGTTACGTTGCCCGAGAACAGGCCGTCCTTGGATGAGATGTTGATGCCTCTCATCACGAGCTTATCCTCTTTCGAGATGATGTTGGTGATGTTGCTCACGATGCCGATATCGTCGTTTCCGATGATTCTCAGGGTGATGGCATACTTCGATGTACCCTTGCCGCTCCATTTCGCCTTCACGATGCGGTAACCGAAACGGCGGCGCAGCTCCTTGGCATTCGGACAGTCGATGCGGTGGATCTTGATGCCCTTGCTGATGGTTACGAATCCGAAGATAGGGTCGCCGTAGATAGGGTGGCAGCAGTGGGAGAGCTCGAAGTCGATGCCCTTCAGGTGCTCGTCAATCACCAGTACGTCGTCGCTCTGCTTCAGCAGTTCCTCGGTAGGGTTCTCGAACTCAAAGTTCTCGGCACTCTCGGCAGGCTTGTTGGTGTTGCTGAGGTTGAGGTCGTGGTCACGCTCTTCGATGTATTTTTCTACCACGGTGTTCACGTCGAGTTTCTCTTCCGCCACATCCTTGTAGAAATCTGAGTTCTCCTTGTATCCCATCTTCTTGATGATGCGCGCCATAGTGCTCTCATCAATCTCTAACTTGCGGTTCTTGAATCGGCGCTCCAGCAGTTCCTTGGCATAGAGTCCGTCCTTCTTCTGCGTTTCCTTCAGGGCGAGTCGGATCTTTGCCTTCGCCTTCGATGTCTGCACGATATTGAGCCATTCTCTTCTAGGCTTCTGGTTGCTCTGGGTGAGGATTTCCACCTGGTCGCCCGAGTGCAGTTCCTGTCGGAAGGTTACCGCCTTGCCGTTGATCTTTCCGCCCACGCAGGTATTGCCGATGCGAGAGTGGATGTAGTAGGCGAAGTCGAGTACCGTGGCGCCTTTCGGGAAGTTCAGCAGGTCGCCCTTAGGGGTGAACACATAAACCTCGTCTTCCTTCAGGTCGGTGGTAAACTGGTCCATCAGCTGCAGGTCGTCGTTGCTTTCCAGGGCGGCACGGATGTTGGCAAGCCATTCGTCAATGCCTCCTTCTCCCTGCTTGATGCCCTTGTAGCGCCAGTGTGCAGCCAGTCCGTGTTCGGCGATATCGTCCATTCTTTCGGTTCTGATCTGGACTTCCACCCATTTGTTCTCAGGTCCCAGCACGGTGGTGTGCAGACTCTCATATCCGTTGCTCTTAGGCACGCTGAGCCAGTCGCGCATACGCTTTGGGTTTGGCTGATACATATCTGTGATCAGGGCGAATGTCTGCCAGCACTGCATGTATTCCTTCTCTCTTGGTGCGTCGATGATGATTCGGATGGCAAAGAGGTCATATACACCCTCGAAGGCGCACTTCTGCTTCTTCATCTTCTGCCAGATGGAGTGGATGCTCTTGGTGCGTCCCTTCATGTGATATTTCAGTCCGGCAGCATCGAGTTTCTCCTGGATAGGCTGGATGAATCGGGCGATATAGGCATCGCGTGACGCCTTGGTGGCGTTCAGCTTCTCCTTGATCATATAGTAGGCATCGTGCTCCAGATACTTCAGGCTCAGGTCTTCCAGTTCGCTCTTCAGCTTGTAAAGCCCCAACTTGTGGGCGAGTGGGGCATAGAGGTAGCTGGCTTCCTCGCTCACCTCGTGCTTTGCCTCCTTCTGGTCGGTATCACGAATCTGTCGCATCACGTTCACGCGGTCGGCTATCATGATGAGGATTACGCGCATGTCTTCTGAGAAGGAGATGAGCAGGTTGCGGAAGTTCTCGCTCTCGATGATCGGGTTGCGCTTGTAGAGGTCGTGAATGCGGAGAAGTCCGCTGATGATATGCGCCACGCTGTCGCCGTATTTCTTCTGGATGTCTTCGATGGTCTGATAGCCGTCGATGACGCTGGTCTGCATCAGGATGGCGATGATGCCGTCTCTTTTCAGACCGATTTCGTTCACTGCGATTTCTGCTGTCTGCAGGGCTGCGAGTATAGGGTTCATGCCGAAGACGTTGCGCTTGATCTGGTGGTTGATGAAGGCATGCTGTATGTCTTCACGCAGATGCTGCTCATCGCCCGGCTTGAATGTGTCGCCCACGGCGGTTCTCAGGCGCTCCAGGATTTGAAGTGTCTGTTCCTTTTCTTCGGATGTGAATTTAAAAGGTGTTTCGTTCATTGTCGTTCCCTCCCGTTGATTATATATTATTGAGTTGTTATAACTCGTCTATCCATTTCTGGCCAGACTTTGTGTTGAGCCAGATGGCGAAGCTGGCACCTATAACTGTCATGATAAACATGAATAATGTTATTAGTTCCATAACTTATATTATAAATTATCAATCCACTTCTGGCCCGACTTTGTGTTGAGCCAGATGGCAAAACTGCTGCTGATAATTAGCCCCAGCGAAAAAATAAACATTAATCCATCCATAATAATATTATTTATCGTTATACTTCATAATTCTATTAGCACAATATGCAATGATAATTGCAGATAGCGTACCTATGAACAAACACAGTAAATTGTATATGTTCAATTCTTGGTTTGTTACTAATGGCGATAAACCGCCAATTCCTACACCACTTAAGAATAATGTAGATACCCCATAGAGGTAATGTGATAGCCCCGACCTTCGGTCGTGCTCCTTTGATAATTTACTAACCATGTCGCAATATTCCATTTTAAATTTGACAAACAATGGCGTTTCAGCGTTAAAAAACGCGTACTTCGTTAAATTTTCAATGCAAAGGTACAAAAAAAAGCGGAAATATTTCTGATTATCAGAAAAAACTATTATCTTTGTAGCACATATAGTGTAAATTTAACATAAATATGGTATTATGAATCAGCAAGATCTAAACCAAATCGCTGCTCGCGGTATCTCCGAGCAGCAGATTGAACACCAGTTGGAACAAATCAAGAATGGCTTCCCATTCCTCAAGCTCGAGGGTGCGGCTGCCATCGGTAAGGGTATCATGGCTCCTACAGCTCAGGAAGTAGAGGACTACGAGAAAGCGTGGAACGACTACAAGGCTGAGGGTCACAAGATTGTGAAGTTCGTACCTGCTTCAGGTGCGGCTAGCCGTATGTTCAAGAATATGTTTGCGTTCCTGGATGCTCCATACGATGTTCCTACTACTGACTTTGAAAAACAATTCTTCGAGAATATCAAGAAGTTTGCTTTCCGCAAGGCACTCTGCGATAAGTGTCATGTAAACAACGAGAAGGGCATCATGTGCCTCATCAAGAAGGGCGATTACAAGGCTGTCGTGGCTAATCTCCTCAAGCCAGAGGGATTGAACTATGGTCAGTTGCCTAAGGGATTGCTCCAGTTCCACGAGTATGAGGATGAGGTACGCACTCCGATGGAGGAGCACCTGGTTGAGGCTGCGCTCTATGCAAGCAGCAACGGCGAGGCAAACGTTCACTTCACCGTTTCTCACGATCATCTGGAACTCTTCAAGCAGATGGTAGCTGAGAAGGCTGATAAGTATGCACAGCGCTACGGCATCAAGTACAACATCTCTTTCTCAGAGCAGAAGCCTAGCACCGATACCATCGCAGCCAATCCGGATAATACTCCATTCCGCAACGAGGATGGCTCATTGCTGTTCCGTCCAGGCGGTCATGGCGCTCTCATCGAAAACCTCAACGAGATTGATGCTGATGTAGTATTCATCAAGAATATCGACAACGTGGTTCCTGATCGTCTGAAGGCAGAGACTGTTACCTGGAAGCAGGTGATTGCAGGTGTATTGGTTACTTTGCAGAAGCAGGCATTCAATTACTTGAAGGTATTGGATTCCGGACAGTACAACCACGAGAAGCTGGAGGAGATTATCCGCTTCGTTCAGCGTGATCTCTGCTGCCGCAAGGCTGATATCAAGGAGCTGGAGGATGCCGAACTGGTTATCTATCTGCGCAAGAAGTTGAACCGTCCTATGCGTGTCTGCGGTGTCGTTAAGAACGTGGGCGAGCCTGGTGGTGGTCCATTCCTTACCTATAACCAGGATGGCACTGTAAGTCTTCAGATTCTGGAGAGCTCACAGATTGACAAGAACAACGAGGAGTATATGAAGATGTTTACCGAGGGTACTCACTTTAACCCAGTAGATCTCGTCTGTGCAACCAAGGATTACCAGGGCAATGCCTTCGATCTTCCTAAGTTCGTAGATCCATCTACCGGTTTCATCTCTAGCAAGAGTAAGAACGGTAAGGATCTCAAGGCCTTGGAGTTGCCAGGTCTCTGGAATGGTGCAATGAGCGACTGGAACACCGTATTCGTAGAGGTTCCTCTGGGCACATTCAACCCAGTGAAGACCGTGAACGATCTGCTCCGCGACCAGCATCAGGCTGTAGAGGGCGGCATCAAGCACGAGCATCATCACGGAGAGGGTGGCTGCTGCGGCAAGCACTAATTCCACGGATATAGATACGATAAAGGCTCAATCTCCGATTCTTCAGTCGAGGATTGAGCCTATATTGTTTTGTTAAGAGTTGAGGTTTAGAAATCGTAGAAACTTATCTAGCTGCGAGATAACAAAACTGCAAGGATTAGATCTTGGCGCTTCCTTGATTTCACTCTTAACGGATTCTTGATGTACATGCTTGCCAAAATAGCTGTACCAGATGATTGATTGAACCAAAATTCTTGTTTCTTTTCTATTATTGGATTCTAGCTTTTCCGGGAGATTTCCTGGAGTTTAGCTTTCCGATAATACTCTTTTACTTGAATTCTAGTTGTACCAGATTTCTCCGCCCAATAAAGTTGGATACTCTTCTGATGTTGTTCTTTCTACAGGAGCTGTAATCTCTACATACTCACCGTACTTTTTTGCTTTACTCTGCATAATTTAAAAGGTTTTTTGTTGATTTATTAAACTTATTATTTGATTGATCGAATGAGATAGATTATCGTGGGCATTGCTGCCCATTCATAGTCATTTCATCTTTCCTTATCTTTATCTTTGATAGTCGTATTTTATTTCTGTTTCTTACGGCTGGGGAAGTGCAATCGATTGCAACAAATTTTGCTTTCTTGCTCCCAATAGCAACTTTTCACACTACAAAGATAAGAAAAATATCGGTACGGAGATATTTTTTGCCCCAAAAACTTCTCTAAATTAAACTTTTTTAATTAAAACTGAATATTTACTGCAAAAATATGCGTTTTTCTCGTAACTGATTGAAAAAGAGCACCTACCTTCCGTAGAGGTAAGTGCTCCTGAGTAAAAGAATTAAATTTTACACATCTTATACCGTAAACTCGCCTGCAAGCGATTGCTTAAGCATCTCCCTTACCTTGCGGTTGTCATCAAATCTGCCTTGCAGATACATCATCTTCGTTACCATCGCCTCTACCGTAGAGTCGTGGCCGCTGATTACGTGAGCAGTCTTCAACTGGAATCCGGCGCCGTATCTCTCCATCTCCACGCTACCTGTCAGGCACTGGCTGATGTTCACGATGTTCACGCCTCGGTGGGCAGCTTCGTCCAGCAGTCGTATGATCCATGGAGAATGAGGGGCGTTTCCCGAACCGAAGGTACGCATCACGATGCCTCGCAGATCCGGCGATTCCAGCACGTGGCGCACGATGTTGTCCTGGATGCCCGGGAAGAGACTGAACACGATCACATTCGGGTCGAGTCTCAGATGGGGTATCATCGGCTTGTCGTAATCCGGAGTGAGGATGTGGTGCTTGTGATACTGGAAATTGATGCCCACATCGCAGAGGTGCGGATGGTTGAACGATTCGAAGGCGTGGAATCCCTCGGCATTGATCTTGATGGCGCGGTTGCCTCTGATCAGCTTGCCGTTGAAGAAGATGCATACCTCCGGCACCATCGGTCTGCCGTTCTCGTCCTTTGCCGATGCTATCTCGATGGCGGTCATCAGATTCTCCTTGCCGTCGGTACGCAGTTCGCCGATAGGCAGCTGGCTACCGGTCAGGATCACCGGTTTGGTCAGGTTTTCAAGCATGAAGCTCAGGGCCGATGAGGTGTATGCCATCGTATCCGTGCCGTGCAGGATCACGAATCCGTCGTAGTCATTATAGTTGTTGGCTATCATGCTCACGATTTCTGCCCATCTCATCGGATCCATGTCGCTGGAGTCGATGGGTGGGTCGAATTTTCGCACGTCGATTTCTGCCTGGATGAGTTTGAACTCGGGCATAGATGAGACGAGATGGTTGAAGTCGAGCGGTTCCAGCACGCCTGTCACCGGGTCTTTTCCCATGCCGATGGTACCTCCCGTGTAAATGATGAGAATCTTTGGTGTTGCCATTTTCTTTGTTTCTTTACATTTTGTCACTTTATCGGCTGCAAAGATACGGAAAATATTTGTTTTTCCAAAACTTATCGGCTAAAAATACACCTTCTTTTTGCAAAGTGTTATGGATTATCGCTCAGAAAGCAGATGAAGACTTCAATATGTCACCGTTTTCACCCCGAAAATCCCCTTATATAAATAGGTATTAGCAAAGTTTAGCAAAATAAATGCATTTTTATTCGCTTGTTACAAAAAGAAATAGTACTTTTGCACACGATTTAATAAAAATACTAAGTTGTTATGGTAAAAATCACATTCCCAGACGGATCTGTTCGTGAGTATGAGCAGGGCGTTACTGGCTTACAAATCGCCGAGAGCATCTCACCGGCTCTCGCTCGCAACGTTGTATCTTGCGGTGTCAATGGTGAGACAGTAGAGTTGGATCGTCCTATCAATGAGGACGCAAGTGTAGAACTTTACAAGTTTGAGGATGAGCAGGGCAAGCATACCTTCTGGCATACTTCAGCCCACTTGCTCGCAGAGGCTCTTCAGGAGCTTTATCCAGGCATCCAGTTTGGTTTCGGTCCAGCTGTAGAGAGCGGTTTCTTCTACGACGTGATGCCTGCTGAGGGTCAGGTGATCTCAGAGAATGATTTCGCTAAGATCGAGGCTAAGATGATGGAGCTCGCCAAGAAGAACGAGCCTGTGGTTCGCAAGGAGGTGGCTAAGGCTGATGCACTCGCTGAGTTCAAGGCCGACGGTCAGACCTACAAGTGCGAGCACATTGAGCAGGACTTGGAGGATGGTACCATCACCACATATACCCAGGGCAATTTCACCGACCTTTGCCGTGGTCCTCACTTGCTGAACACTGGTCTTATCAAGGCTGTGAAGATTACAAGTGTGGCTGGTGCTTTCTGGCGCGGTGATGCCAAGCGCGAGCAGATGACCCGTATCTACGGTATCAGCTTCCCTAAGAAGAAGATGCTCGATGAGTACCTGGTTGTTCTCGAGGAGGCTAAGAAGCGCGACCACCGTAAGATCGGTAAGGAGATGGAACTCTTCATGTTCTCTGAGCGTGTAGGTAAGGGTCTTCCTATCTGGTTGCCAAAGGGCACTCAGCTCCGCCTCCGCTTGCAGGAGTTGCTCCGTTCGCTCCTGAAGCCTTATAACTATCAGGAGGTTATCTGTCCTGGTATCGGCGGCAAGAGTCTCTATGTAACATCTGGTCACTATGCTCACTATGGCAAGGATGCATTCCAGCCTATCCAGACTCCGGAGGAGGATGAGGAGTATATGCTCAAGCCAATGAACTGTCCTCACCACTGCGAGGTCTACGCTCGTAAGCCTCGTTCTTACAAGGATCTTCCTTTGCGTATCGCCGAGTTCGGTACCGTGTTCCGTTATGAGAAGAGCGGTGAGCTCCACGGTTTGACTCGTGTTCGTACATTTACTCAGGATGATGCTCACATCTTCGTTCGTTCAGATCAGGTGAAGTCTGAGTTCGAGAACGTAATCGACGTGATTCTGAAGGTATTCAAGATTTTCGGTTTCGAGAACTACGAGGCACAGATTTCTCTCCGCGATCCTAAGGATACAGAGAAGTATATCGGTTCTGATGAGATTTGGGAAGAGAGCGAGAACGCTATCCGCGAGGCTTGCAAGGAGAAGGGTCTTGAAACTCGTGAGGAGATTGGCGAGGCTGCCTTCTATGGTCCTAAGCTCGACTTCATGGTGAAGGATGCCATCGGCCGTCGCTGGCAGTTGGGTACCATCCAGGTGGATTACAACTTGCCTGAGCGCTTCAAGCTGGAATATACAGCCGAGGATAACTCAAAGAAGACTCCTGTGATGATTCACCGTGCACCATTCGGTTCATTGGAGCGTTTCACAGCCGTTCTCATCGAGCACACAGCTGGTCACTTCCCATTGTGGTTGACTCCAGACCAGGTTGCTATTCTTCCTATCTCAGAGAAGTTCAACGACTATGCTCAGAAGGTACGTCAGTACTTCGACAAGCAGGGCGTTCGTGCCTTGGTAGATGACCGTAACGAGAAGATTGGCCGCAAGATTCGTGACAACGAGTTGAAGCGTGTGCCTTACATGGTTATCGTAGGTGAGAAGGAGAGTGCCGAGGGCCTCGTTTCCATGCGTAAGCAGGGTGGTGGCGAGCAGGCTACCATGAGCATGGAAGAGTTTGCTCAGCGCATCAATGCCGAGGTTGCAGAGCAGCTGAAGGCAGCTGAAGAGTAAAAATAAGATATAAATCCGCAGGTTTCTTTGGAAATCTGCGGATTTTTTTAAAATAACCCGCTGAAAATTTGGTGGTTTCACGGAAAATGCGTAACTTTGCAGCCGTTTAATCAAAAAACGTTGAATATATCGAATAGTTAATGAAAAATGACAAAATGAAAAATCAGTACCGCGTAAACGAACAGATACGCGTACGTGAAGTGAGAGTAGTAAGTGAAGGCGGAGCAGAAGTGATGCCTACACGTAAAGCGTTGGACTTGGCACGTCAGCAAGAGCTTGACTTGGTCGAGATATCTCCTAATGCCCAACCACCAGTTTGCCGTATTGTTGACTATTCTAAGTTCCTTTACCAGCAGAAGAAACATGCTAAGGAAATGAAGCAGAAGCAGGTGAAGGTGGAGACCAAGGAGATCCGTTTCGGACCTCAGACCGATGAGCACGACTATCAGTTCAAGCTCAAGCACGCTAAAGAGTTCCTCAACGAGGGTAACAAGGTACGTGCATACGTGTTCTTCCGTGGTCGTTCTATTCTCTTCAAGGAGCAGGGTGAGGTTCTCCTTCTCCGTTTCGCCAATGATTTGGAGGAATGCGGTAAGGTAGAGCAGATGCCAAAGCTCGAAGGTAAGAAGATGTTCCTCTACATGAGTCCTAAGAAGGCTGGTACAGCTAAGAAGAGCCAGCAGAAGATGGACCGTGAGAAGCGAGAGGCTGAAGCTAAGGCTGCTGCTGATGCAGAGCGCGCTGCCAATGCCGAGAAGAATGGCTTGCTCGCCAATGCCAAAGGCGGCGATGCCCTGAAGAAGCTCGCAGAAGGAACAGAGGATTAAGAAAGAAAAAGATGCGTAACGCCCTGGTATATGCGTTGCCATCGCTATAATAAATAACAATTTAAAATTAAAAGTAAAAATGCCAAAAGTAAAGACTAATTCCGGCGCAAAGAAGAGATTCCGTTTCACCGGTACAGGTAAGATTAAGCGTCATCACGCTTTTCACAGTCACATCTTGACTAAGAAGACAAAGAAGCAGAAGAGAAATCTCCTCGGCGAGACTCTCGTAGACCGTTCAAACTTGAAGCAGGTTCGCGACTTGCTCTGCCTTCGTTAATTATTAACTTTTTAGTCGAACTTTTAAAGAAAAAAAATTATGCCAAGATCAGTAAATCACGTTGCATCTAAAGCAAAGAGAACAAAAATCTTGAAGCTCACTAAGGGTTACTATGGAGCTCGCAAGAATGTATGGACAGTAGCTAAGAACACTTGGGAGAAGGGTCTTACCTACGCTTATCGCGATCGTCGTAACAAGAAGCGCACATTCCGCGCATTGTGGATCCAGCGTATCAACGCTGCTGCTCGCCTCGATGGTATGAGCTACAGCCAGTTGATGGGTGCTCTTCACAAGGCTGGTATCGAGATCAACCGTAAGGTTCTCGCTGACCTCGCTGTTAACAACCCAGAGGCTTTCAAGGCTATCGTTGCTAAGGTGAAGTAAATCCGACGCCAGGCTCTTTTCTTCCGGAATTTTCCCGATAGGAGAGTGTTTGGCCTCTAGATTAAAGAAAACTGAAGATTGCATTGGTTGGAAGTATTTCCGCTGATGCAATCTTTTTTTATGCCCGGAAAATAGAAAATTCCTCAAGAATGATTAAATAATTCCTCAAAATCTTGCATATTATTATATTTCTTCATATATTTGCAGGGTTAATTAAAAGCATACTATTATGAAAGAAAAAAAATATCATATAGATTTGCATGAGGGTGAGGATATGGTAGCTGAGCCTACGCCAACTCATCGTGTTTCGGTGATGGAGCATGCTGTGCCTATGCCGATGAGTGGTTTCGAGAATCATAAAGAGGTTTTAGATGAAATTCCGGAGTTGGGTAATCATTTCTCCTGGGAGAGTTTGATGGAGAGCATTGAGTATTGTAAAAACATTGCGGATGATCCAACGAAGTGGGAGCCATACGATGATTTTAAAGAACGTCTTTATCAGGATTTCCCATGGCTAAAGTAATTATTCACCCTCTTTTCGAACAGAAACTTCATGAGTATGTTGAAGAAGCTTATGAGGTTTATGGTAGAAAAACGGCTCGTAGATGGATGACGGAAATTGACAAGATCAAGAGTTTTTTGGAGGTCTTTCCAGAAGGAAGGCCGCCTTTTAATGGTGCTCCTGATTTTCCATACCAGCTGCGAGGCGCTAATTTCATGAATAATTTTAAGTTGATTTATTATTATCTCGAAAAGATGGATGAAGTTCATTTCGTAGATATTTGGGATATGAGAAAGAACCCATCCAGCTTTTGGAAACAAGAAGAATAACTTATAAAAAGCAAAAAAAATCCCCAGCTATCCATCAAAGGATAAATGGGGATTTTATTATTTATCAGCCTTTCGGGAGCTTATAACCTTTTCCGCTTTACTTCATCAACTCAAGACCTGCCTCGAACTTGGTGGTCTTTTCCATGATGGTAGGAAGCTGGTTTACAACAGTCTTCAAAATCAGGAATTTTGCCAAATCATCCTTGTCCATACCTGTAGTAGGGATCTTGTTAACCTGAGCATAAAGCATGGTGATGATAGGAGCTACGAAATCCTTATCAACATAGAAATATACCTTGTTGGCTGCTGGATAAGATACGTGTACTGGAATACCGGTCTTAAACTGATCCAACATGCCGGCTACCATAGCCTTCTCCTGAGCATCGTCGATGTCTTCTGTAATCTTGGCTGTGTTCAGGAACAAGGTAATCTTATTCTCGTTAACTACCTGGTATGAAGCGTAATCGTTAGCAACCTTCCAGTCCTTGTCATCAGCCTCTTCCTTATAGGTTGCAGAAATCTGACCCTTCTCATTGAAGGTTACATCCTGCAGAACGCTTCTGAGCTGGCTGTTGAGCAGCATTGGAACCATTGAGATGGCATCCTTTACTGGATATGGCTCATCAAAGAGACCTGGAATTTCGATAACTGCATCGTTAGAACCTTCCCAGTTTAATACTATTGAACCTGTTGCCTGGTAAGTTGTTGGATCCATACCAGCCTCCTGTACCTTCCAGGTGCCTTCAATCTTCTCGTTGCGTACAAATCCCTTCTCGTCATTGTCATCATCGCTGCTACAAGCAGTGAAGAAGCCAAGGGTGCAAACCATGGCCATCAAATAAATAAACTTTTTCATTTTTCTTCTCTTTTTTTGTTAATGAATAATTGTTGTTTTTTATCTTTTTATCTCTCTTTGGCTATATATATTAATGTACGCGTACATTATTATATAGATAGCTTCAGCAGAATATGATCTGTTACTTCAGCTGATACGTGATGCCGATGCTGCCGTAGATAGGATACATCGTCTGCTCGATGGTCTCGAAATCCTTCTTGAAGATGCCGTTCAGACCCCAGCTCAGATCAGCACAGATGCCCCAACGGTTGTTCAATCGCCAGTCTATTCCGAAATCTACGCCCACCTGCCAGTTGCGCATATCATCGCTGAAATCGTAATCACCACGTTCGCCTTCCTTTTCGCCCAGCATCACCTTCTGTCCCGTAGGGTCTCCCTTGGGATGACCCTCCTCCTGGCGGCGGAGATAACCATTGTATGCCCAGCCCTCAAACTTCTTCGAGGTAACATAGCTTACGTATGGACCCAGCTTGAAGCGGAGATTATCGCAGACATCGTATGTTGCCTGAATCGGAACGGTGATGAGACTCATATCCACCTTGGTCACTACATCGCCCGTAAAGATGCCCTGCAGCTCCTCGCCGCCACGAACTATCTTCATATAGTAGTTCTTAACGCCCGCATCGGTCTTCATGCTCTTGTTCTCGAAGCGGATTCCTCCCACGAAACCCCAGTTTCCGGAGAGTGGGTGATAGGCATCCACGCCCAGACTGAAGTTAGGGCGAAGGGTGTAGCTGTGAAGCGTGCGGATGGTGGCAGGCATGCCGATAGGGGCGGTGCCGCCCAGGTTATACGCCACGCGTGCCTGATACTCATAGCCGTGGAGATATTTGTTCCAGGCACTATTCTTGTCTCCTGCCCATGAAGCAGCGCTGCATACCAGCAGGAGTGCCAGTACTGTTATCTTTTTCATTTTTCTTCTTATTTGCAAATCAGTTTGAAACTATCCACCCAGAGGGTGCTGCCTACAGCTCCCAGGAAGTTGGCACCATCAGAACTGGATGAGCAGACGATGGAGAGACTGTAGCCGCCATTCTTCAGCTTCACGGGGTCGATGGTCTTGCCGTAGGATTGATAATCGAAATCTACGCTGAAGTGATGCCATTCCGGTGTGTTTCCGATGGCTGTCTTTCCGTTGTCATCGCGGGTTTCGCCTACCAGTGCGAGAGCTACTATCTGCTTGCTGCTCTGTACGTTATCGCCATAGAGCATTACTGCATTTCCATTCTCGTCGATGTTCTCGTAGAGCACGGCGTAGATGGTTCCGTAGTCATGTCGGTTCAGTTCGTTCATATCCTTGTCGGTGAATTTCTCGCCAGCCTGATACTTGTACCAGCCTTCCAGCTTCTCCGGTTTGGCGCTGAAGCTGAATGGGCGACCGAACTTGGTGGCCTTCATCGCATCGCGCAGGGCATCGGTGGCATCAAACTGTCCGATGAAGAGGTTGCCGGCAGCGATAGGCTTGTGTACCATATCAGCGAGCTTGCTTGTGCGCTGGGTGGTGAGCTTCACGCCCTTGCCCTGATAGCCGTTTTCTATCATCACGGTAGGATATTCCTCCGGTTTTGCTGATGGGTTGCTGATTTTGAAACCAGGGTTTCCGGTTGCCCAGATGTCGAGGAGGTCACCATTCCAGTTTTCCTGCCAGTTGTAGTATCCCTTGCTGAGGTATGTGTTTTCGAAATCGAATTCAAACTCCTTGCTCATGGTGGTCTGACCCTTCTTGATGCTTACCTGATAGGTGCGACTCCATTGCTTGTCTTCCGATGTAACCACGTATGTAACAGGACCTTTGGAGAAATCGTGCACGCTTCCGCTTTCCGGCTGGATGGTGGCTCCAGGAGTGAGCCGGAACATCGGTGCCTGCTTCTTGAGGCTGGCGAATGGCTTCATGGTGAATTCAATCTTGTCCTGGTCGCTCTGCACGTTGACGAGCGTATCCGATGCGTTTGTGAACCACAGCTTCAGCCAGCTTCCTGGGTGGATGTATGCCTGCTCGATGTCGCATTCGGCATTGAGGGGTTCATCCTTGAAGCATGAACTGAGTGATAGGGCGCAAACCGTCGATAAAGATAGCGTTATAAATTTTCTAAAACCCATTGTCTTCATATCCTTTCCTTTATTATATAAGAGCGTTATCTTTTTGGGATATCCACTGATGATTCAATTTTCTGGTTGCAAAGTTACGCAGAAAACTTGAAAGCACCAAACATTTTCCACTTTATTTGCATATTATTTATGTTTCTGATTATTTGTTAGATGGGGTAGGAAAAAAAGAAGACTGGGCATCCCTTTTGGAATGCTCAGTCTTGATTTTAGAAATTTACATTGTCGCCTCCGCCGCCTTCGCCGTCTCCGGTGTTATCCTTTCCGGTGTCTCCTGATGGGGTGTTGCCGCCGCCTGGGTTGTCCTTGTCGGTGCCGCCGGATGTATCACCGGTATTGTCCTTATCGGTTCCACCTGAAGTTCCACCGCCTGAAGTTCCGCCTGAAGTTCCGCCGCCATTTTCCTTGTCTTCGATGCCGTTGTACTCGGTCATCTCCTCCATCTTGATGCCACTGAGCATCGGCTTTACTCGCTTGCCCTGGTCCATGACAGAGTAAGGTGAGTAGATGATGTACATAGCCTTGATGTTGGCTTGGGTGAACTTCTTGGCGCTTACGGCTGGGGAAGTTCTGATGCCGAGCTTGAAGCTTCCGAAGTTGTCGAGCACCACCTTGTTGCCTTCGGAGATGTTGGCTGAGATCTCTGTCATCAGGGCGTTGATCACGGCCAGGATGTCTGGTTCGGTAACGGTGCATCGCTCGGTAATCTTCTTGGCGATGGCGCTGGTGTGCACCACTCTGTTCACTACTGCTCTACCGTAGATCATTCCCCTGGTAGGGGAGTTCTTGCGGTTGTTTTTCACTTTTCTGAATTTTGCCATACTCATTTAGATTTAAAGGGTTAAACAATCATTTTTCTTTCTTCATCTGATATTTTTCCGCAGAATCTGCGTTAGCTACCCATGCACGAGGTTACCCCCAGGGTGGTGGCAATCGCCGTGAGAATAGAAATCGCAATCTGGATAATGGTTTTCCATGTGTCTTTCTTCATTTTTGTATCTCCTTTCTGTTTTTATGTGTTATTAGAAAATTTTACATCAATACCTGCTGACGGTTCTTCCGCCGCATGGTGTAGCTTACGTGCAGCCAGCGGTGCTTGCCGGGAGAGGCACCGCGAGGCTCCAGGATCAGCTGGTCGAAGGTGCAGCTCGATTCTATGAATTTTCTGTACTTCGCCAGAATCTCCTCGTTCGGGATGAAGATGTCGGCAGCCTCGCCCAGGGTATGCTGACTGCCCGGTACGCCATGCACGGCTAGGTTGAGCTGCGGACAGCGATACCCGCTCGTGATGGTGATGATGCCGCAATGCAGACGAAGTGGTTCCAGCACCTGCTCGCACAGCATCATCAGACGGATGATGACCATGGAGCTTTGTGGAGTGTTGTCGATGCCATACTTGATGGCAGTGCCCGAGCGGAGAAACTCTCCGAGGGCGAAGTGAGTGGAGAGGAGCATCTGCTGCATCCTCTCCAGTTCTAACATTGTGTGTGTTTCCATAAGCATTATTGATTGGTTTACGATGCAAAGATACGAAATTTTTTCGGGTTTGTCAAGGGTTTGGGGGTTACTGCGAGGGTTACATTGAGGGTTACCCCGTTTGGGAAATCATTTGAGCCTCTTTTGGGTCAGAAATGAGCCTAACGTAACGTTTGTTTTAGGCTCATTTCATCGCCAAAAGAGGCTCTATTGCAGGGTAAAAGAGGCTCTATTCCAGACCAATAGAGGCTCTATTCCAAGCCAATAGAGGCTCTTTTCAGCTTTCTCCTCCTTCCATGATCAGCAGCTCGATGATTCGGCAGGGAGGATTCTTCTGCAGCTGCTCCATGTAGAATCTCGTGATGCTGTCGGGATAGATGCTGTTGCGCTGCTCCATGCCCCTGAGCTTGCTCAGCGCCTTATCCGGATGATTGGGTGGGGGAATGCAGCTCTTCTGGAAGAACTGGCGGTAGAGCTTCTGCAGGGGGATGGGGCGCAGGAGATCGTCGTGCCACTCATCGCCCACGTCCTCCTCGCCGCTGCTCCTCACCATCACATAGTCGCTCACATCGTGTACGAACTCGATGATCCATCTCTTGGGACATCGCCACTCCCGGATGCCCGATTCCTGATCCAGCATCCACTTATAGTCGTCGAGCATCTGCTCGTGGGCACGGGCTCTCAGCTCGTTGTACTCTTCTCTTGTCATAGGCGTATTATTTTAGAAAAATATGATTGCTGGCGCAAAATATGAATCACTATTCACTATCTCCAGGGTTCATCGTCCTTCGCCAGCACCTTGCCCTGCATCGCCTCGGCTATGCAGTCGTTCTCCGATTCCCTTTCATCGTATCTGCCGCAGGGCTGGCGCACGTAGTACACCTTTCCGGGATGACAGAACTCCTGGTCTCTCACCTTCAGCATCTCTACGATGGTAAACATCTTGCCCTCCTCGGGCTTCGAGATTCGGTTTACGGTGAGCAGGAAGTCGGCGAGGTTAGCCCACTGCGCACTGCCCGCTACGGAGTAGATATCCAGCGGCGGAAATGCCTCGTGACCATCCTTGTACTGTATTCTCGGGTGAGCCACTACCACCGTCCAGATGTGGCGCGTACGGCTCCATGCCTGCAGCTTCGTCAGCATCAGTCTCACCTTCTCCGTCTCCGTGGCACGGCTGCCGCCCTCGGTCATGTTGATGAACACATACGGGTCTATCACCAGATAATCTATCTTCTGCTTCTTGCGGTTCATCATCGCCTCCATCATTCCGATGATGTAGTTGCTGTCGGGCAGGCGGGTCTTCGTGTCGAAATCCACCATGTGCTCCGACAGGAAATCCAGCACCCTGCGGTTCTCCTGCCTTGCCTCTTCGGGCGATTCGGTGCCGTCCATATCCTCCGTGTTCCTCACCCCCAGGGCAATGCGGGCAATCTCCCTCACGTGCTTGCCCTTGATAGGTTTCTCGAACGAGAAGAACGCCACGCGCTTCTGGTTGTGGTACATCAGATGCGCCATCAGGCAGTTGAGGAAATCCGTCTTTCCCGAGTTAGGGCGACCGGTGAGGATGATGAGTCCGCCATCGGAAGTGGGGTGGAAGATGCCGTCGGTGAGTCCGCCCATGCCCACCTCGTAGCCCCGGTCGTAGTTGCCCATCATGATGTCGAGGATGTCTTCCTTGTGCTCGGAGAGGTCGTAGATGTCGGCATCGCTGATGCCCTGCGCTTCGGCTATGATTCGCTGCACCTCGCGGCTTCCGAAGGCATCATATACCTCGCTGATGTCCTTCTTGCCCTGCGGCAGCGTGGTAACCTTGGCGCGGGTCTGGTATTGCTCTATCAGGAGTTTTACCAGTCGGCGGCCCGGGCGGTCGGTATCGCCGCAGATGATGATCTCGCCCGCCTGCTGAATCCACTCGTCGAAAGCCTCGTGACTCTCCTCGATGTTGGTGCTGGCGCCGTTGGCGATGCTCAGCACGTAGGGGAATCCGCAGGTCATCAGCGTGAGTCGGTCCTTTTCGCCCTCGGTGATGATGAGCTGGCGGATGGGCTGAGCGTCGGGGCGGAGCAGGTTGATGCTGTCGATGCCGTAGGGGGCGCAGGGCTTGGTGGGGGAAACCTGGCAGAAGAGCTTGCTCCATTCGCCGGTGACGGGGTGCTGCTGCACGGAGCGGAACTTCACGTTGATGATCTTGCCGTCCAGGTAGTTGCAGTAGGCGATGGCAGGTACCATCTCCACGCCTTTCGGGTCCTCGCTTTTGGTGTCATCCGCATTCTGCTTCATCCATGCGCACATCACTCCTTCCTGTACGATGATGTCGGGCGAGAGCTTCATTGCCTGGATGTATCGCTGCACCATCGACTGGAGCGAGGCGAGTTCGGAGGCGGTAATTAGGGGACGGGCCTTGGGATGGCGCGAGAGGAGGTTGGCGGGGTGGAAGTGGTCGATGAACTGCTGCTGCTCTTCCTGGGTCTTGAAGGGGTAGATGGGGTAGAGCCAGGAGCGTGTTTCGGCATCTATCTCGTGGAAGTCGTCGGGCAGCATAGGCACGTAGTCCTTAGCCTTGTGTTCATCCTGCTGCTTTTTCTGGGCATTGGCGTAGTAGTTTCCGTTCACCTTACCGCTGCCCTTTCCGAGCAGCGATTTCATCTCCTCCAGGTATCCGCTCCAGTTGCACGACCAGCAGTGGGTCAATCCGTTATCTACCTTGATGAAGCAGTGACGCTTTCCGCATTTCGGGCAGGTAACTTGGATATCGAGCTTTCCTCGCGCCATCAGCTTGATGGTTTTCTGGCTGATGTTCTTCAGGTGATTGAGGAGATCCTTGGGGGATGGAGCATCGTTTGAAGGAGCTGATGAAGCTGATGTGAATGCATCATCGTTTGAAGGGGATGATGATGTTGCGAATGAAGCATCATTTGCTGTAGATGATGAACCTGATGAGAATACATCATCATTTGCTGGAGCTGATGAAGAGGATGTGAATGCATCATCGTTTGCAGAAGCTGATGAAGCTGAATCTGCAGGGATGATGCCGCTCAGCATTTCCTTGTATCTCTCGAAGAGCAGCTTCTCTTCATCAGAGAGATTTTCCTTGATTTCATTGAAGTCGGTAGCATAGTAACGTGGCTTCTCATTTTTGTTTTGATTTTGTTGGTCTTCTTCCATGTTTTTAGTAATTTTATGTTGTTGTTGTATTCAAGTTTTGCAAGTGGGGGAAGTTTCCGTCAGGCGTCCCGCCGGATTTGCAATCCGGCGTTAAAAAATGTCCTAACCTATTTAGGTTCTGCGGATTTGCAATCCGCAGCAAAGGAGTATGCTTTTCCTTTTATTGGGGGATTACAAATCCCCCGATGTTATAGGTCGAACCTTTTTTTACGGCGGATTTCAAATCCGCCGGGACGCCTGGCGGGTTTACGCTCTTGGAGACGCCTGGCGGGTTTCCGCTCTTGGAGACACCTGGGTATTTTGGGGCTTTCGACCCGTCCTCGGTTGACATTATCAGAACTTATGACACACCCTCCTAGGAGCTTCTGCCCTTTACCTTTCCCTTCGGGCTGTGACCGTTGGTTCTGGGTGAGTGTTGATTACTTGTGTGCTTGGGCTTTCTGAGCTTTGGGGTTTTAAAAAAAAACTACGCCAAAATGACTATTGTCTTAACTCCTCAGCGACCGTAGGGATCGATAACTCCTTAACTCCTTAACTTCCTGATATGCGAAAGTTCTGTGGTTTACTTTGGAATAACCCAGGTGTGCGAGAATTTGTTCCAGGCAGCGTTGCCGGATGGTCTCGGCGCAGCATCCTGTGGTATTCGATGCTGCTCCTGGGTTCCATCACTTCGTGTCGTATCATAGAATCGCTGTTTCGACGCCTTGTCCTGATACTCGAAATTCGAGATAGGTCGGTACTGCCGCATCATTTCTGCTGCATGCAGCTTGAGATACTTGGTGGCATCATTCACGGCACGCATGATGTTCTTCTGCATGAAATCGATATTGATGATTCTATAAAGCCATACAGCTTGCCCCTTTTCTCCGTCGATGCTCATCATTTTCTCGCTATGGATGATGAGATATGGCCAGATGTAATTGTTGAAAAACAGAGTTGTGGCCAGAGTCATTGGATGAGAATCTTCCTTATCGAGATAGAGTCCTGGTATTTCCTGCATTGTTTTCTCGTTTATGGGCTTGACGATGGCATTGTATGGATCATCATTTTGTGCCACATAGTAGAGTAGATTTCTTGCGCAATCTTCAATGACCTTCTCTCTTTCTGCGGAATTTTGTGCATCCTGGAGAAGCTTAGCATACTTGCTTGATATTTTTCTTTTATTTATTTTCTTTTTATTAATATTATATATATTATTATAAGCATCTCCAGGATGCATTTTTTCCTGCATATCAGGCAGGTTTTCCAGGTCTTCTTCCTTCGCCAGATGCCAGATTGGAGTATAGAAAGCTTTGAGGTTTTTGGCTTTATGGCCATCTTTCTCATTCTTCCAGATTCTTCCAAATCCGGTACATTTCAGGAGTATATCCAGGAAATCTTCCTTGCTGCGGAATTTCAGTCCCGTTGCAATCTCCGAAAATCTATAACTGTCATACAGTTTCTGCAGATTCATCCATGCTGGTTCTCCGAAGTAGAGCATCAGCATTTTGCGGATCTGTGTATCCGTCAGCCCGCTGGTATGCCAGCTGGCGATGAGTCTTCGCTCCGTCTTGATATCGATGCAGGTGGTGAGCGGCTGGATGGTGTAGCCGCCTGCCACCTGATAGCCCGAATCGCTGTCAGAGCACTTGCTTGTTTGGATTGTTGTGTTGTTTGTCATAATAATTATGTATTAAACGTTCTTTGTAAAATTGTCCTTGTTACCAGAAGTCTTATTCATATAGATAGCATAATGTTCAAGATTTTCTCCCTCCTGCATCATTTCGAATATTTCTTTCATGGGTGTACCTAGATGCCAGATGAATTCTTTCTGAAGTTTCTGTACTTTCTTCTGTCGCTCTTCTGGATCTAACTTGGGACAGAATCTGTCGATATGATTTTGCACGATGTCTTTCCACATAATGCCTATTCCCAGACAGATACGTTGCTTGAATCTTTTGCTCAGGTTTCTCTTTTGGCTGAATACCTTTCTGAAAGTATTCTCTCCCAGGTGTGCATTTTTTTTGAAGTTTTGCGGTATGATACCGTTATTACCATTGTTGATGTACTGCTTCAGGAAGTCGATGACCTCTTTATTTGTCTTCTTCTCTCGTTCTAGCAATCTGTTCTTGCAGGCTTTCATTTCCTCTTCAGAGAGTATTTTCTCTTCTTCAAAGAGCATTTTCTCTTTTTCAGAGAGTACTGGATTCTCTTTAGAGAGAGCCACCTCCTGCTGTTTCTTTTTGTCTTTACTTTTTGTTATTATCATTATCTATTATGTGACTTTAGTGCCATAGTGCAAAGAAACATCAAAAAGTTGGAATAGAAAAATTTAGTCAACCACTAGTATCTGGTGGCTTTTTAACGTTTTTAACGCATTTTCTGTCTAAATTTGTTGTTGGGGGATTACAAATCCCCCGGTTTTCATAGGTCGAACCTTTTTTTTACGGCGGATTGCAAATCCGCCTGGACGCCTAGCGGGAGACTGCTCTTCTGGTCGCCTGGCGGGAGACTGTTCTTCTGGACGCCTGGCGGGAGACTGTTCTTCTGGACGCCTGGCGGGAGACTGTTCGTTTCTCCCGTAAGGCGTTTCGACGGATTTGCAATCCGTCGTTAAAAATGTCCCAACCTCTTTGTGTTCTGGGGATTTGTAATCCCCAGCCATCAGTACTGCCATTCCGACGGATTTGCAATCCCCAGCCATCAGTACTGCCATTCTGACGAATTTGCAATCCCCATCAATAAGTAATGCCTTGTAAAGTCTAATCCTCACCTCATAAACACTAAAAAAGAAGAAAAAACTGCTAGATTTCTCCAAAAACCAAATAATTTCAACTCAAACAGCAAATTCTCACTTCAAAAGCACCATTGAATGAAGAAATATATTATCTTTGTACCTGTATATTCGCTTGAGCCAGTGATAAGCTACGATACATCAAGAAGTATCACAACCTATATGACTCATCCTGTTTTATGGAAATTTTAAAATCATCAAAATTATGGCTACAAAGAATACTACAACCAAAAACTTATATTTTGTGACAACCACTGTTGTTAATTGGGTTGATATTTTCAGTCGTCCCAAGTATAAGCATATTATTATAGAATCTCTGGCTTTTTGTCAGAAGACCAAGGGATTGGAAATATACGCCTGGGTACTGATGCCCAATCATTTACATTTCATTATAGGGGCAGAGAATCTTGAACAGGTTCAAACTGTTCTCCGTGATTTCAAGAAGTTCACGAGTAAGAAAATTGTTGCAGAACTTCTGGAAGATATCCAGGAGAGTAGGAGAGAGTGGATGTTGCATCTTTTCAGACTGGCTGGTGAGAAGAATCCGAAAATCAGCAAGTATCATTTTTGGCAGGATGGGTGTTATACTGAAGTGATTTCATCGTTTAAGTTTTTCAAGCAGAAGTTGGATTATATTCATCAGAATCCTGTGAGGGCCGAGTTCGTGAGGTATCCTCAGGATTATCTTTATAGTTCTGCGATAGATTATGCAGGGGGTAGGGGATTGCTGGAAGTGATTGTTGTGAGGTAATCTTTTGTTATTGATGGGTAGTTATGGGGGATTACAAATCCCCCGGTTTTCATAGGTCGAACCTTTTTTTACGGCGGATTTCAAATCCGCCGGGACGCCTAGCGGAAGACTTTTCTCTGGACGCCTAGCTGAAGACTTTTCTTTGGACGCCTAGCGGAAGACTTTTCTCTGGACGCCTAGCGGAAGGACTTTGCATCGATACCGTTAGGCGTTTCGACGGATTTGCAATCCGTCGTTAAAAAATGTCCTAACCTCTTTTGTGTTCTGGGGATTTGCAATCCCCAGCAATCAGTAATGCATTTCATCCCTCAGCCATACACATTCACCATACACATTCACCATACACATTCACCATTCACATTCACCATTCACATTCACCATTCACATTCTCCATCCCCCCACACACATCCCCACCCACAAAAAAAAGGGGACTGAAATCTCATTTCTGAAATTTCAGTCCCCTTAAAATTTTTATTTAGCTAATGAATAGCAAATGCTTTATCTACAGGAGATTAAGCCTTGCCCTCCATCTGAGCCTTCAACTTAGCAAGAGCATCGATGTCACCGAGTGAAGTACCAGCAGCTACGTTGTTGATAGCTGGAGTCTCGTTCTTGCGACCACCGTTACCACCACACTTGTGAGCTGGCTTAGCGATTGGCTCGTCCTTGCCCTCCTCGAATGTACGAGAGTGAGAAAGGATGATACGCTTTGTCTCCTTAACGAACTCGATTACCTTGAAGTCGAGCTCCTCGCCCTTCTTAGCCATTGAGCCGTCCTCCTTAGTGAGGTGCTTTGGAGTAGCGAAGCCTTCGCCACCCTCTGCGAGAGCAACTACAGCACCCTTATCCATCATCTCAACGATGGTACCCTTGTGTACAGAACCTGGAGTGTAGATTGTCTCATACTCATCCCATGGGTTCTTCTCCAACTGCTTGTGGCCGAGGCTCAAGCGGCGGTTCTCCTTGTCGATCTCGAGAACTACTACGTCGATAGTAGCACCTACAGATGTGAACTCAGATGGGTGCTTAATCTTCTTAGTCCAAGAGAGGTCAGAGATGTGGATCAAGCCATCAACACCCTCCTCGAGCTCTACGAAGATACCGAAGTTAGTGAAGTTGCGAACTTTAGCAACGTGCTTGCTGCCGATAGGGAACTTAGTCTCGATGCACTCCCATGGATCAGCCTTGAGCTGCTTGATACCGAGGCTCATCTTACGCTCAGCGCGGTCGAGAGTCAGGATAACAGCCTCTACGTCGTCGCCAACCTTCATGAAGTCGTTAGCTGAACGGAGGTGCTGGCTCCAAGACATCTCAGAAACGTGGATCAAGCCCTCTACACCTGGAGCAATCTCAACGAATGCACCGTAGTCAGCCATAACCACTACCTTACCCTTCACGTGATCACCTACCTTGAGGTTTGGATCAAGTGCATCCCATGGATGTGGAGTGAGCTGCTTCAAACCGAGAGCGATACGCTTCTTCTCCTCATCGAAGTCGAGGATAACAACGTTGATCTTCTGGTCGAGAGATACAACCTCGTGTGGATCGCTTACGCGGCCCCAAGAGAGGTCTGTGATGTGGATCAAACCGTCAACACCGCCGAGGTCAACGAATACACCGTAAGTAGTGATGTTCTTAACGGTACCCTCGAGGATCTGACCCTTCTCGAGCTTGCCGATGATCTCCTTACGCTGCTGCTCGAGCTCCTGCTCGATGAGTGCCTTGTGAGATACAACGACGTTGCGGAACTCCTGGTTGATCTTTACAACCTTGAACTCCATTGTCTTGCCTACGAATACGTCGTAGTCGCGTATAGGGTGAACGTCGATCTGGCTTCCTGGCAAGAAAGCCTCGATACCGAAGACGTCAACGATCATACCGCCCTTAGTGCGGCACTTGATGTAACCCTGGATGATCTCCTCGTTCTCGAGAGCAGCGTTAACACGCTCCCAAGACTTGCTGAGGCGAGCCTTCTTGTGAGAGAGTACCAACTGACCCTTTGTGTCCTCCTGGTTCTCTACGTAAACCTCAACCTTGTCGCCTACCTTGAGGTCTGGGTTGTAACGGAACTCAGAAGCTGGAATGATACCATCGCTCTTGTAGCCGATGTTTACGATAACCTCTTTCTTATCAACAGAGATTACGGTACCCTCAACCACCTGGTGCTCAGTTACCTTGTTAAGTGTTTCGTCATAGGCCTTCTCGAGGTCTGTTTTGCTGACGCCTGCGTTTGTGCCATTCTCGAACTCATCCCAATTGAAGTCGTCGAGTGGCTGTACGTTCTTAAAATTTGACATAAAAAATAATTAAAAAATTTAAATTAATAAAGTTTGACTTTATATATTGTTGAAATCGGGCGCAAAATTACTCATTTTCTTTGAGTTACAAGCATTTGTGTTTGCTTTTCTTCGGTTTATTAATGATATTTAACTAAATGAGGCGGTTTGAGGGGCGAATCTTGTGGTTCCTACTTATTATATATAATGTCTTCATCGGATATTCTTTTCATCGTTTTTTTTCTTCATCGGATTACGCGGAGTTATCGGATACATTCTTGCTGCACGGATTACGCACGGAATTTAAACGGAAAGCGACCTGTTCGGTCGTGGAACCGGAACTGCGTGACCTTATAACATGTGATTTAAGTCGCCAGTTGCATGAATTTTGCGTTAAATTCATTAAAAAAAAACACGGAAATGATGGTTATTGCAAATATTTTGTTACCTTTGCCCTTGATTATGAAAATATGAACTAACGATTGAGTAGATATGACACTAGTCATTTTAACCATACTGATCCTGGCCTGCGTGCTCATTGCAACTGAGAACGTGACCAAAGTAAACCGTGCTGCCGTGGCTATCTTCGCCGGAACGGTGGGATGGGTGCTGTATATATGCTTCGGTATGGACTTCGTAACTAGCGAACATTCAGCGGATTATACCCGCTTCCTCAATTTCAGCGACATGGAATCAACCAGTACTTCCGTCAAGTACTTCATCTCCCGAAACATCTTCCTCCCACAGGTGGGTAGGGCAGCGGAGATCGTGATGTTCCTGCTCGCTACGATGACGATCGTAGAAATCCTCAACAACAACGGCTGCTTCGACTTCGTGCGCCAGTTGCTTCGCACACGCAGCAGCAAGAAGATGCTGTGGACACTCGCCATCGTTACATTCCTGATTTCCATCAATCTCGATAACCTCACTACCACCGTGATGATGCTCACCATGATGCATGGCATCATCCCGAGCAGAAGACAGAGAATGGTGTATGGAAGCGCCATCCTCGTAGCTGCCAACTGTGGCGGTGCGCTTACCGTGATTGGTAACCCGGAAGGTCTGGTACTCTGGAATTCAGGGGCTGTTACAGCCACCGTTTTCTCCTTTTCATTACTCCTCCCTTGTCTTGCAGCGTGGTTGATTCCAACCCTGCTGATGCAGCGTATGCTGCCCGAAAGAGTTGAGACAGAGTGGATTGTGATGCCTTTCCGTGGCGATGACACCCGCCTGAACAAGTGGCAGAGATTGCTGATGCTCCTCGTGGGAATCGGCGGTCTGTGGTTTATCCCTACCTTCCATAACATCACCAAGCTCAGCCCGTTCCTGGGCGCCCTGTGCGTGCTCAGCGTACTCTGGATCGTGAACGAGATCTTCAATCGCAAGCTCATGAACATGGATGCGATGGTGGAGCGTCGTACCCCTAGAGTGCTGCAATACGGTGTGATTCAGATGATTCTCTTCGTGATGGGAATGATTCTCGCCGTGGGCGTGGTGAAGGAGACAGGTGCCTTCTATGACCTCTCCAGCTGGATGGGAACCAGCGAGGAGCACCCTAATGTATGGCTGCATGGCGTGGCTGCCGGAGTGCTGAGTACGGTACTCGACAACTTTGCCACCGCCATGAACTTCTTCTCATTGCACGATGTGATGGGATTGGGCGACCCTACCTATGCCATGGATTCGGTGTATAATACCAACGGTCTCTACTGGCAGGTAATCGCTTACTGCGTAATGGCAGGAGGCAATGTACTGGGCATCGGTACCATCAGCGGTCTCGCCCTGATGAAGATGGAGCACATGCGCATGGGCTGGTTCTTCCGCAATATCGGATGGAAGGCCCTCGTGGGTGGCGTGGCTGGCCTCGTTATCCTCTGGCTCTCGCACACCCTGATGGGAAGAGCCGTTTACTTAATGATTTAAACAACCATATCTGAAGAAGAAAAGAAAGAATCTGAAAACGGAAGAGATTCAGGAGATTCAAAAAGAAGAATCAGACGGAAGAGATTCAGGAGATTCAAAAAGAAGAATCAGATGGAAGAGATTCAGGAGATTCAAAAAGAAGAATCAGACGAAAGAAATTCAGGAAGAATCAGACGACGAAAGAGATTCAGAAAGTTCTAAAGAAGAAAAAGGGGATGTAACACGCATCCCGGAACCAACAAGAAAGCATATTTTTTTTTTATTAATGTATCACTAATATATAATATAATAAGGTATATATAGTTATGGCAAAGATTAAGACTATAGGTATTTTGACTTCTGGAGGTGATGCTCCTGGTATGAACGCAGCGATCCGTGCAGTGACCCGTTCGGCTATCTACAACGGATTCAACGTGAAGGGTATCTATCGTGGTTACGATGGACTGATCAACGACGAGATCAAGCCTTTCACTACTGAGAACGTGAGCGGTATCATCGGTACCGGAGGTACGATGCTGAAGACTGCACGTTCTAAGGAATTCATGACAGCAGAGGGCCGACAGAAGGCTTTCGAGAATATCCAGAAAGAGGAAATCGATGCGCTGGTGGTAATCGGTGGTAACGGTTCGCTCACCGGTGCGATGAACTTCGCAAGTGAGTTTGATGTCTGCTGCATCGGTCTGCCTGGTACTATCGACAACGACCTCTATGGCACTGACAACACCATCGGTTACGATACTACGATGAATACCATCGTTGAGTGCGTGGACCGTATCCGTGATACGGCGCAGAGCCACGAGCGTATCTTCTTCATCGAGGTGATGGGCCGTGATGCCGGATTCCTGGCACAGAACTCAGCTATCGCCAGCGGTGCAGAGGCTGCCATCATCCCAGAGGATTCTACCGATGTTGACCAGTTGGCTCAGTTCATGGAGCGCGGTATCCGCAAGTCTAAGAAGAGCTGTATCGTCATCGTGTCTGAGAGTCCTAAGTGCGGCGCGCTCTACTATGCCGACCGTGTACGCAAGGAGTTCCCTGAGTTCGACGTACGTGTATCTATCCTCGGTCACCTGCAGCGTGGTGGTCGCCCATCAGCCCGCGACCGTATCCTCGCCAGCCGTACCGGTTGCGGTGCCATCGAGGCTATCATGCAGGGTCAGCGCAACGTGATGATCGGTGTCCGCAACAACGAGGTGGTTTACGTACCGCTTTCTGAGGCCATCCGTTCAGACAAACCATTCGATCGCAAGCTGATCAAGGTATTGGATGAGTTGAGTATCTAATCTGCTTCTCCTTGCATCGCATTTCGATATCCAATGCTGCTATCGGCATTACTTATAGGAAATGAATGAAAAGTAAAAATGGTTTAAACGGAACTAAAAAAGTTTTAAAACGGAGCAAAATATAAATAAAACTTCCGAAAAATTTGCGGCTTCCGTAAATTGTTGTTACTTTTGCAGGCGTATAACGAATTTCGTGATTCGGGCTCCAATTCCCGACATCACGAACCTCGAATACCAAAAGAACGAAATATAAATATTAAAAAATAAATTTTTAAACTAATAAGCTTATGTCACAAGTAAGTGGACGCATCTCGCAGATTATCGGTCCGGTTATCGACGTATATTTCGATACCAAGGGCGAGAACCCTGAGAAGGTGCTTCCTAAAATTCACGAAGCTCTGAAGGTGAAACGCCCAGACGGACGCGACCTGGTCATCGAGGTGCAGCAGCACATCGGTGAGGATACAGTTCGCTGCGTCGCCATGGACAATACCGACGGCTTGCAGCGTGGCTTGGAAGTTGCCGTAACAGGCAACCCAATCATGATGCCTGCCGGAGAGCAGATCAAGGGCCGTATGATGAATGTAATCGGACAGCCTATTGATGGTATGAACGAATTGGACATGAAGGGTGCTTATCCTATCCACCGTGAGGCTCCGAAGTTCGACGAGCTCTCTACGCACAAGGAGATGCTTGCCACCGGTATCAAGGTGATCGACCTGCTCGAGCCTTACATGAAGGGTGGTAAGATTGGTCTCTTCGGCGGTGCCGGTGTAGGTAAGACGGTGCTCATCATGGAGTTGATCAACAACATTGCCAAGGGACACAACGGCTACTCTGTATTCGCTGGTGTAGGTGAGCGTACTCGTGAGGGTAACGACTTGATTCGAGACATGCTCGAGTCTGGCGTTATCAAGTATGGCGAGAAGTTCCGTAAAGCAATGGACGAAGGTAAGTGGGACCTCTCACTCGTTGACCCTGAGGAGCTTGCCAAGAGTCAGGCTACCCTGGTGTATGGTCAGATGAACGAGCCACCTGGGGCACGTGCTTCAGTAGCGCTTTCAGGTTTGACCGTAGCCGAGGAGTTCCGTGACCACGGAGGCAAGAACGGTGAAGCTGCCGACATCATGTTCTTCATCGATAACATCTTCCGTTTCACCCAGGCTGGTTCTGAGGTATCTGCGCTCTTGGGCCGTATGCCATCAGCCGTAGGTTATCAGCCAACACTGGCTTCTGAGATGGGTGCCATGCAGGAGCGAATCACTTCTACCAAGAATGGTTCCATCACCTCAGTACAGGCTGTTTATGTGCCTGCCGACGACTTGACCGACCCTGCTCCAGCCACCACCTTTACTCACCTGGATGCCACCACAGAGCTTTCGCGTAAGATTGCATCTCTGGGTATCTATCCTGCCGTAGATCCACTGGGTTCTACCTCTCGTATCCTCGACCCACTGATCGTGGGCAAGGCTCACTACGACTGTGCACAGCGAGTAAAGCAGTTGCTGCAGCGTTACAACGAGTTGCAGGATATCATCGCCATCCTCGGTATGGATGAGCTTTCTGATGAGGATAAGTTGACCGTGAACCGTGCACGCCGTGTACAGCGTTTCCTGAGTCAGCCATTCACCGTAGCAGAGCAGTTCACCGGTCTGAAGGGTGTGATGGTACCTATCGAAGAGACTATCAAGGGCTTCAACGCCATCCTCGACGGCGAGGTGGATGACCTGCCAGAGCAGGCATTCCTCAACGTAGGTACTATCGAGGATGCGAAGGAGAAGGCTAAGCAGTTGCTCGCAGCAGCACAGGCGTAATCTTTAAATCCACGGCTTATGTTACAGCTAAAGATAGTATCTCCTGAGAAAGTAGTCTTCCAGGGTGAGGTAGAGAGCGTACTGGTTCCGGGAACCCTCGGCTCGTTCGAGATTCTCAAGGATCACGCGCCAATCATCTCTTCGCTCGAAGTGGGCAAGGTAGAATATACCACCAAGGAAGGCAAGCAGGCAATGAACATCAAGGGCGGATTCGTGGAATGTAAGAAAAACGAAGTAAGCCTTTGCGTAGAAGTATAAAATTAAGAATTCATAATTCTCATTATTGACAAGACAGAACAATGGAAAAAGATGAAAAGATACGCTTGCAGGCTATCAGGCAGGCAGGTATCAAGTACAAGCAGATTTCCCTGTGGCTCACAGCTCTCATGGCTCTTGCCATCCTCTTCGCCTGTAGGGTTTCTGCCTTATGCGATGATATTCTGCCACGGGTGGTTAACCCGCTGATAGTGAGTGCGATATTCTCGCTCGTTGCAAGTACTGCTTATGGCGAAGCCTGGAAGGCTGTGGCTAAATCATCTCCCGCCAATCTCGCCAAGTTCTACCTGGCGGCACTGGTCATCAAGATGGTAGCCGGTACCCTGGTGTTCCTCATCTACGTGCTGACATGCGACAAGCAGAACATCCTGGGATTCACCGTCATCTTCGCCCTGTTCTATGTCATGCTTCTCGTGTTCGACTGCATCTACTTCGCTCGGGTAGAGAAAAAGAGCCGCCTCTCTTAATGCGGCTCCGAGACAAATAATTAATAAACAAAGTAAGAATTAAAGAATATGAAACATCTCAAACAATTCCTCTTGATGGCGATGCTGCTCTTCACGCTGGCGCCAATGCAGGTGTCGGCAAAGGAAAAAATCGACGTGAAAGAGATATTGTGGGGTCATATCAAGGATTCTTATGAATGGCATATCACAAAGGTGGGAGACCATCCCGTAGTGATTCATCTGCCTGTCATCGTGAATACCACCACAGGCTGGCACGTGTTCTGCAGCAGCGAATTCTCGGAAGAGAAGGATGCCAATGGAGACCGTCCTGGACCTTTCAATCTGGTGATCAAGAACGCTGATGCGCAGGCGAATCCCAACAAGATAGTAGAGAAGGTGGGAGGCCAGGAGGTTCGTCCTCTCGACATCTCCATCACGAAGACCGTTTGCGTGCTCTTCATCGATGCTATCATCCTGTTGCTGTGTATCCTGATTCCAGCCAGCTGGTGCAGGAAGCACAAGGTGGATGACCCTGCACCAAAGGGATTTACAGGACTGATGCACATGTTCGTCATGTCGGTATATGACGATGTGATCAAGGCTACACTGGGTAAGGAAGCTCCAAAGTACGCACCATGGTTGCTTACCTGCTTCTTCTTTATCTTCGTTGCCAACATCATGGGTATCGTACCATTCCCTCCGGGTGGTGGTAACCTGACGGGTAATATCGCCTGCACCGCATTCTTCGGTGTAACGACATTCCTGATCACCAACTTCACCGGTACGAAGGAATACTGGAAGGAAATCTTCTGGCCGGATGTACCAACGTGGTTGAAGGTGCCAGTACCACTGATGCCATTCATCGAGCTCTTCGGAATCTTCACGAAACCGTTGGCTTTGATTATCCGACTCTTCGCCAACATGATGGCGGGCCACGCTATCGCCCTTGCGTTTGCGGCTATTATTTTCATTATGTTCAACATCAGTGAGAATATGCTGGCCAACTATCTGGCAGGTACGGGTATGACAATTGTGAGTGTTGCGATGAGTGTCTTCATGATGCTCCTCGAAATATTGGTAAGCTACATTCAGGCATTGGTATTCACCATGCTGAGTGCAGTATTCATCTCGCTGGCTCATGTACAGCCTCATGAGGCTGAGCCAGAAATCGTAAAATAGAATTATAAACAAAGAAAATATTAACAACTTAAATTATAAGATTATGTTATCACTTTTATTAGCAGCAGATGCTCTCGCAAAGTTAGGTGCCGCAATCGGCGCAAGTTTGGCCGCTATTGGCGCAGGTATTGGTATTGGTCGTATTGGTGGCCAGGCTATGGACGCTATGGCTCGCCAGCCAGAGAAGATGGGCGATCTCCGTTCTTCTATGATCATCGCAGCTGCGTTGGTTGAGGGTGTTGCGTTCTTCGCAGTCATCATCGCCATCTTGGCTATCGTTATGTAATAAAAGGAATATCACCCTTCCCGCCGCGATTCATTCGCAAATCTGCAGAATGCCCCGATATCTGATGCTCTCGGAATCAGTTCTGCTCTTTGTGGGCGGGTGGGTGATCTTTTCCAGAGTTAGTTAAAATAAAACGTTTAAGTAAAACTTTAACCAGTATATATGGATTTATTGATTCCTGATAGCGGTTTGCTTTTCTGGATGACAGTCGTCTTTCTGATTGTTTTCGTCATCTTGAGAAAGGCTGGTTTCGGAGCCATCGTCAAGATGGTGACAAAGCGCAAGGCCTTCATCGACGAGAGCCTGAAGAAAGCGCACGAAGCCAACGAGAAGCTTGCCAATATCCAAAAAGAAGGTGAATCCATCTTGCAGGAAGCTCGCGAGAAGCAGGCTGCCATCCTCAAGGAGGCTGCTGATACACGCGATGCCATCGTAGAGAAAGCACAGGACAAGGCTCGCGAAGAGGGCGCTCGTCTGCTCTCTGACGCCAAGGCGCAGATTGAGACAGAGAAGCAGAATGCCATCCGCGAAATCCGTGGACAGGTTGCCGAGCTCTCTGTTCAGATTGCAGAAAAAGTGCTCAAGGCTAAGCTCTCTGACGACAAGGCACAGATGGATATGATAAATCGACTGCTGGACGAGGTTTCTTCTGACAACAAACAGTAAAGCTTATGGATATCGGTGTAATATCGGTGCGTTATGCCCGTGCCCTCATCAAGGCAGCACTCGGCATGAAGCTCGAAGATCAGGTGTACCAGGAGATGCAGACGCTCTACACGAGCTACATCGACGTGCCTGAACTGAGATTTACGATAGACAACCCTATGCTTTCCAAGGACAAGAAGCAGGCGCTTCTCACCACAGCCCTGGGTAAGAACCCATCGGATCTGAGCAAGAAGTTCATCGCACTCGTCCTGAAGGAGGATAGGGAGAGCACCCTGCAATTCATGGCTGCTTCGTATATCACTCTTTACAGGAAACAGAAGAACATCATCCGCGGTAAGCTGATCACCGCCACTGCCGTTGACGCCTCTACGGAGGACAAGATGCGCAAGATGGTGGAGCAGAGAACGCAAGGTACTGTGGAGTTCAAGACTGAGGTGAACCCTGACTTGATTGGTGGTTTCATCCTTGAGTATGATACTTACAGAATGGATGCGAGCGTGAAGACAAAGCTCAACAACATTCTGACACAGCTCAAAAAGTAAAACGAAAAGAGAACGGAAAGGGTTACTTCTTTATGAGAAGGTAATCATCAAGTTCAAATTTCAAAGTTCAAATTTCAAAGTAAATAAACAATGTCAGATAAAATTAAACCAAGTGAGGTGTCTGAAGTGCTTCAGCAGCAGCTCCAGGAGGTGAATGGCTCTCAGCAGTTTGACGAGGTAGGTACCGTGCTTACCGTCAGCGATGGCGTGGCTCGTATCTACGGTCTTCGCAATGCAGAGGCTAATGAGCTTCTTGAGTTTGAGAACGGCACGATGGCGATCGTCATGAACTTGGAGGAAGACAATGTAGGTTGTGTCCTCTTAGGTCCTACTGCTGGCATCAAGGAGGGACAGAGCGTGAAGCGTACTCACCGTATCGCTTCTATCCGCGTGAACGACAACTTCTTAGGTCGTGTCGTTAACCCTCTGGGTCAGGCTATCGACGGTCTGGGTGATATCGATCTCACCGGCGCTTTCGAGATGCCGCTGGATCGTAAGGCTCCTGGTGTGATCTATCGTCAGCCAGTGAAGGAGCCTCTGCAGACAGGTTTGAAGGCTGTGGATTCCATGATTCCTATCGGTCGTGGACAGCGTGAGTTGATCATCGGCGACCGTCAGACCGGAAAGACTGCCATCGCAGTGGATACCATCATCAACCAGAAGAGTTTCTATGAGGCAGGCAAGCCTGTATATTGTATCTATGTAGCCATCGGCCAGAAAGCATCTACCGTTGCTGCATTGGTACAGAACCTGAAGGAGCACGGCGCCCTGCCATATACCATCATCGTAAGTGCTACCGCTGCCGATCCTGCAGCCATGCAGTATTACGCACCATTCGCTGGTGCTGCCATCGGTGAGTACTTCCGCGACCGCGGTTACTCAGCCCTCGTAGTATATGATGACTTGAGTAAGCAGGCTGTGGCTTACCGTGAGGTATCATTGATCCTCCGCCGTCCATCAGGACGTGAGGCTTACCCTGGTGATGTGTTCTATCTCCACTCTCGTCTGTTGGAGCGTGCCGCTCGTATCAACGACCAGCAGGAGGTAGCAGAGCAGATGAACGATCTTCCTGAGTGCCTGAAGGGCAAGGTGAAGGGTGGTGGCTCTTTGACAGCCCTCCCAATCATCGAGACCCAGGCTGGTGACGTTTCTGCCTACATCCCAACCAACGTGATTTCTATCACCGACGGTCAGATCTTCCTGGAGACCGACCTCTTCAACCAGGGCTTCCGCCCAGCTATCAACGTAGGTATCTCTGTATCTCGTGTAGGTGGTTCTGCCCAGATCAAGAGTATGAAGAAGGTGGCTGGTACCCTGAAGATTGATATGGCTCAGTATCGTGAGCTGGAGGCTTTCTCTAAGTTCTCAAGCGATATGGATGCCGTAACAGCGATGACACTGGACCGTGGTAGAAAGAACGACCAGTTGCTGGTTCAGCCTCAGTATCGCCCTATGCCAGTGGGCGAGCAGGTGGCTATCCTCTATTGTGGTGTGCACGGACTGATGCACGACGTGCCAATGGACAAGGTTCGCGATTGCCAGGATCAGTTCCTCGACGCTATGCGCAGCCAGCACGCCGACGTAATCGAGACTTTGGCTGATGGTAAGCTCACCGACGATTGCATCGCGGTGATCAAGGATACCATGGCTAATGTAGCAGGACAATATAAAGCGTAATAGCCTATGCCGTCGTTAAAAGAGATTAAGACTCGCATCGCCAGCGTCAACAGTACCCGTAAGATTACGAGTGCGATGAAGATGGTGGCATCCAGCAAGTTGCATCATGCTCAGGTAGCTATCCAGAATATGCTGCCTTATGAGAATATGCTGGAGCATATCCTGAAGAGCTTCCTGGTGAGTACTCCGAATGTGGACCATGAGTTGCAGGTGGAGCACAAGGAAATCAAGCGTGTGGCTCTCATCGTATATAGCTCTAACAGCAGCTTGTGCGGTGGTTTCAACTCCAACGTCATCAAGATGATGATTCAGGCGGTGGACGAGTATAAGGCTCATGGCATTGACGACATCACGGTATATCCTATCGGCAGAAAGGTGGCTGAGAAGGCACAGAAGCTGGGTTTGAAGATTGGCGGTAACTTCTTGGATCTTGCCGATCATCCTAATTCAAGCGCTTGTGCCGACATCGCCCGCAAGCTTGCCAAGCAGTATGCAGCTGGTGAACTCGACAAGGTGGAGATGATCTATCACCACTTCAAGAGTGCCGGTTCGCAGATCCTGACCCAGAAGACTTTCCTGCCTATCGACCTCAGCACAGAGGCGATAGGAGGGGACAACGACCGTGACCTCACATCGAATGTGGCTACGGCGAAGGCTCAGGAGTATCTGCGCAAGAAGCAGGCTGGTGAGGATGAAAGACAGCGTGCAGAGGTGCATCCTCTGAACGATGACTTCATCGTGGAGCCGGATCTGGAGACTGTTTTGGGAGTATTGATTCCTAAGCAGCTTCATCTGATGGTTTACACTGCTTTGTTGGATAGTCAGGCGAGTGAGCATGCAGCCCGTATGGTTGCCATGCAGACTGCTACGGATAATGCCGATGAACTCTTGCGTGAACTGAATCTTCAGTACAACAAGAGTCGTCAACAGGCCATTACGAATGAATTGCTCGATATTGTGGGAGGTAGCGTGAATAACTAAGCTTCCCCATTTCATCATAAAAAAAGAGGTAATCCGGGAGACCAGATTACCTCTTTTTTATGTTTTATGTCTTTTTTTTTCTTATTTTTTTCTTTATTTCCCCGTATATTTCCTGATTGCTTTGATGAAGGTATCGCCATATTTCTTGATCTTGAATTCGCCGATACCGCTGATGAGACCGAATGCCTGGAGGGTGGTAGGCTTCATCTTGGTTAATTCGTGCAGACTCTTATCTGATAGCACGATGTATGGAGGATAGCCCTGTTCATCGGCAAGATTCTTGCGGATCTTACGCAGATACTCGAAGAGCTTCTTATCTTCTACACCCGCCATTTCTTCCTCGAAAATCACACGCTCGGCATGAACTACAGGGATGCTGCTTCCTCTTGAAGGTCTGTTGACCCTTTGCTGACGAGGAGCCCGCTCTTCATTCTCCATAATCGCCAATGAAACCTGGTGTTCTCCCTTGAGAACCTTCCAGCCCAATGGCGTGACCTTCATCTGGTTATGCATATTATACGCTACCTCGAAGAATCCCATCTGGAGCATCTGCAGCAGATAGGTCTGCCAATCGCGAACGCTCACATCCTTGCCCACACCGAAGGTCTTCAATTCGTTATAGTGATTTCTCGCAATGGCAGGCGTCTGCATACCTCTCAATATCTCTATGCAGGTGCCCACGGCAATCTTTTCGCCCGCACGGACCACGGCACTCAGCGCCTTTTGGGTAAGCACGGTACCATCGAAGGTACGTGGAGGATTGTTGCAGACATCACAATGACCACAATCCTTACTGGAAGTCTCTCCGAAATAATTCAGGAGGATTCTTCTTCTGCAGACTCTCGATTCGGCGTATTCTTCCATTCTTCGCAGTTTTTCCAGATTCACCGATTTCTGTCCGCTTTCTTCGCAGAAAGAACGGAGGGTGATGATATCTGCCATCGAATAGAACAATACCGTATCGGCAGGAGCGCCGTCTCTTCCGGCTCGTCCTATCTCCTGATAGAAACTCTCGATGCTCTTCGGCATGTTGTAGTGAATCACCCAGCGCACGTTGCCCTTGTCGATACCCATTCCGAAGGCGATGGTAGCGCACACCACTTCTATCTGGTCCATCTTGAAACGTTCCTGTACAGAGGCTCGCTGTTGGGCAGAGAGTCCGGCATGATAGGCTTCTGCCTGTATGCCATGCTCCTGCAAAGCCTCTGCCACCATCTCCGTATTCTTGCGTGAGAGACAGTAGATGATGCCTGCCTCGTCTGGGCGACGGGCGATGAAATGGTAAATGAATTTCAGTTTTTCCTTCTTTGTACTTTCCTGGCGCACGGTAAGACTGAGGTTCGGACGATCGAAACTGCTCACGAAGGTCTGTCCGTTCAGATGCAGCTGGTTGATGATGTCCTCTCGGGTAATCTTATCGGCTGTAGCCGTGAGCGCCATCACCGGCACTCCATTGAATTTCTCGTGCAGGAGTCCGAGCTGGGAATACTCCGGACGGAAATCGTGGCCCCACTGACTGATGCAGTGGGCTTCATCTACGGCGAATAGCGAAATCTTGATGTTGCTGAACAGATAAGGTATCTCGCTGAGGAGTTTTTCGGGCGAAACATAGAGCAGTTTCAGTTCGCCCGCTTCGCATCTTCTGCGGATGATGAGGTCATCGGTTACATCGTTGCCGCTGTTGAGAGCTTCGGCTGGAATGCCGTTCGCCTTGAGGGCTTCCACCTGGTCGTGCATCAGACTGATGAGTGGCGAAATGACCACTGCCGTTCCCTCCATGGCCAGTGCCGGAACCTGATAGCACAGACTCTTTCCTCCGCCCGTCGGCATCAGCACCAGACAGTCGTTACCTTGCATCACTTCCCGGATGATGGCTTCCTGGTTGGGTCGGAAGGAATCGTATCCGAAGTAAGATTTCAATATCTCGTTGATTTGCATATTTCTTAACTATATTTTCTTCTTTTTCGTTGGATATTCCTGCAAAGTTACGTAAAAAACGGGAGATTTATTACATTTCTTTCAATAAAATAAGAAAAGTTGGCAGAAAAGTTTGAAAATCCAAATAATTGTCGTACTTTTGCGCTAGAAATAAAGGTTTAGAACATGGCAAATTGTAATGTAAACACCCACGAGCGCTTTGCCGACATCCAGATGCTGCGTTATGAGCTGAAGGGATTCGATGCTTTGTCGCTCAATCAGAAATTGTATATTTACTGCCTGGCAAAGGCTACCCTGATGGGACGTGACATCACGTTCGACCAGCAGGGAAAGTACAACCTGCGCATTCGCAAAACCCTGGAGGCAATCTATCGCCATTACAAGGGTTTCAGCGGAGAGGCTATCGAAAACACAGAGACAGCAAGCGATTCTACTACTCAAATCGAAACTTCTTCCGTTTGCGATTCCGAAGAATTCAAGGCTTTCGAAGTATATCTGAAGCGCGTATGGTTTGCCAGCGGCATCCATCATCATTATGGCTGCGAGAAATTCAAGCCGGGATTCTCTGAGGAATTCTTCTATCAGTTGATGGAGAAAATCTCTGAGGATGAGTTGCCCCTCAAGAGAGGAGAGAGCAAGGAAGATCTCCTCGCTCAGCTCGTACCTGTCATCTTCGATCCGGAGGTGATGCCGAAGAGAGTGAACCAGACCGATGGCGAAGACCTGGTAAAGACTTCTGCCTGCAACTTCTATGAGAATGTGACTCAGGCGGAAGTGGAGAGATTCTATGCCCGACTGAAGGATGCGTCTAACCCGACACCACCATCTTACGGAATCAATTCCAAGCTCACCAAGCGCAACAACGAGATGATTGAGCTGGTGTGGAAGGAGGATGGACTCTATAGTGAGCCTATCAAGGAAATCGTTTCCTGGTTGCTCAAGGCGCAGAAATTCGCTGAAAATGAGGGACAGAAGCATGTCATCGACCTGCTTGTGAAGTTCTATCGCACCGGTAATCTTGAGGATTTCGACCGATACAGCATTGCCTGGGTAGAGCAGCACGAAGGTATGGTGGATTTTATCAACGGATTCATCGAGGTATATGGCGACCCATTGGGATTGAAAGGTACCTGGGAGGGTATCGTGGAATACAAGGACCTGGAGGCTACCCAGCGAACCCAGACCATCAGTAAGAATGCTCAGTGGTTTGAGGATCATTCGCCTGTGGATTCCCGTTTCCGCAAACCGGAGGTGAAGGGCGTTACCGCCAATGTAATCTGTGCGGCGATGCTCGGCGGAGAGGAATATCCTGCTTCGGCTATCGGCATCAATCTGCCTAATGCCAACTGGATCCGTCAGGAGCACGGTTCGAAGAGCGTTACCATCGGCAACCTGACTGATGCCTACAACAAGGCGGCTCAGGGCAACGGATTCAGAGATGAGTTTGTCATCGATGAGGAGACTGTGGCGCTGTTGAATCAGTATGCTGATATCACCGACGACCTGCATACCGACCTTCACGAGTGTCTGGGACACGGCAGCGGTCAGCTTCTTCCTGGCACCGATCCTGATGCCCTGAAGGCGTATGGCAACACGATAGAGGAGGCGAGAGCCGATCTCTTCGGTCTGTACTATGTGGCTGACCATAAGTTGGTTGAGTTGGGGCTGACTCCGAATGATGAAGCTTACAAGGCGCAGTATTACTGCTATCTGATGAACGGTTTGCTCACCCAGACCATCCGAATCAAGGAGGGTGACAAGATAGAGGAGGCGCACATGAGAAACCGTGCCCTCATTGCCTGGTGGACCCTGGAGCATGCCGAGGGAGCCGTGGAACTGGTTACGGAAGAAGTAAGCTATGCTTCTGCCGAGGATGCCCTGAAGGATGCTGAGGGAAATATCGTAACCACCCGCACCTATGTGAAGGTGAATGATTACGGGAAGCTCCGTCATCTTTTCGGAGAACTCCTTGCAGAGATTCAGCGAATCAAGAGCGAGGGAGATTTCGAGGCAGCACGCCAGTTGGTAGAGAAGTATGCCGTGAATATTGATCCAGACTTGCATCGCGAGATTCTTGCGAGATACAAGAAGTTGAATCTGGCTCCATACAAGGGTTTCATCAATCCTAAAATGACGCTGGTCTATGATGAGGAGGGTAATCCTATCGATGTAAATCTCGATTATGAGGAGAGTTATACCGACCAGATGCTCCGCTATTCTGAGGAGTACGGAACGTTATAAATAATAAATAACGTTATAATAATAGATAATGACAGATAATAAGAACGAGGAATTTCCGATAGTAGATGAAATGGGTAATATCTTGGGTGCCATCACCCGAGGTCATGCCCATGATGGATGCAAGATATTGCATCCTGTGGTTCATCTGCATGTATTCAATAGTAAGGGAGAACTGTATCTCCAGCATCGTCCGGCATGGAAGGATATCCAGCCTGATAAGTGGGATACTGCCTGTGGCGGACATGTGGATTTAGGCGAGAGTGTAAACCAGGCGCTTCATCGTGAAGTGAGGGAAGAGTTGGGTATCACCGATTTCGAACCGGAGTCTTTAGGACATTATGTCTTTGAGAGTCAGAGAGAAAAGGAGCTGGTGTATGTTCACCGTTGTGTATATGATGGTGAAGTGAAGCCGAGCCAGGAAGAGTTGTCTGGCGGCAGATTCTGGAGTAAGGAAGAAATCAAGGAAAACATCGGCAAAGGTGTTTTCACTCCGAATTTCGAAAATGAATACCAGAAGTTTTTCGCCCACTAAGAAAATGTCCCACAGATTTCACAGATTTACACAGAGCATCGCTAGGCGTCCCGCCGGATTTGAAATTTATTCCGCCAGGCGTCCCGCCGGATTTGTAATCCGGCGTTAAAAAATGTCCTAACCTATTTTAGCTTTGCGGATTTGTAATCCGCAGCAAGCAAGAATGCTGTTGATGGATAGGGGGATTACAAATCCCCCGTTTTAATAGGTCGAACCTTTTTTGACGCCGGATTTCAAATCCGGCGGGACGCCTGGCGGAATAAATTTCAAATCCGGAGAGACGCCTAGCGAAATCAATGAAAAAAATCCGCAGAGCATATTTTTAGCTCTGCGGATTTATTATATCTCGAAGATACCCTTGAGTGCCCCTCTGGCGATATTCTCGAAATCCTCTCCGAAATCGCAGAAGCGCATCACGGCATTGGCGGCAGCATGCTTCACTCCCATATTATCACCCTGCAATGCCACGGCAGCCTGATCCAGGAACTCATTGATTCCACGATCGTTAGGCTCCTTACCATTCGCAAAGAGACGGGCAAGAAGCTGGAAACCAGCTATTTCATACAGCGGTTTATTGCTTGCAATCCATTGATACGCAATCACCGGCGCATATTCTACATATTGCAGCAGATTGAAGGCAAGCATCTCAGCCATTTCCTGGCTCTGCACCTGTTCCATCCAGATATCCGTGATTTCAGCCAGCATCTTGTCGGCAGGCATGATGAGGGTAGCAAGAATCTTGCACTCCCGTATATCCTCCTTCCAGAGTTCGATGGCGAGGTCGTAATCCTTGCCGTATTCCTGCGCCATCTTCTTCAATTCATAGAAGGGTACACCCCAATTCAGTTTATATCCCAAGCCCTTGTCTCGCATGGATTGCGAACCCGGACCGTTCATCAGCAAGCGAAAGCTTCGCTTGATAGTCATCAGTTTCTGATGTGTTTCTTCGTTCATTGTGTCGTGTTTTAAGCTTTTGCCCTTACAGGGCGCCTTGATTATTTATATGTTTAACCCAGGGTGTTGCCCTGGGCTAGGAGCTTCTGCCCTTTCAGGGCGTGTGGAGCAATCTGATCTTTTTATTGCATTAATCCTTTTCAGAATATTCCTTTTACAGTTTTAATACTTTGCAGAACATTCCTTCGAACTGCTCCTCGATATTCGCTGGCTTATGCTTGAAGATGCCGAAGATGGCACTGCCGCTACCGCTCATGGCTGCATATGCAGCCCCCAGATTATAGAGCTTCTGCTTGATTTCTGCTAACTCTGGATGCATCGCAAAGATAGGCGCCTCGAAATCGTTGACAAGCTCATCCTTCCAGGTCTCGATAGGCTGGCGAACGATGTCGCGGCAGCATTTCGCAGGCTTCTTAGGAGTGATGGCTGCGTAGGCATCCTTGGTGCTTACGGCGATGTCGTCGCGCTTCACCACCACAATGTAATATCCCTTCATGTTATCTCCAGGACCGCTTACCGGCATCAGTACATCGCCGATACCCTCAGCATAGCAGGCAGTATCTCCATTCTCCGGGTCCGCACTGATGAAGTAGGCACAGTCGGCACCCAACTTGGCTGCATATCGCTCCATCTCAGGAATACCGATGTTCAGGCGGAAACGCTCATCGAGCAGACGGATCATGTAGGCAGCATCCGCAGAGCCGCCACCCATTCCTGCCTGAGATGGGATTCGCTTGACGAGATGCGTATGAATGCGGGGAATCTTGAAGTCGGCAGCCAGCATATTATATGCCTTCACCACCAGATTCTTCTGTTCATCGCAATCCACGGCATTGCCTGTAATCTTCAGGTCGCATGCTACCTCGCTAGGAAATTCTTCTCCCATCAGCTTGATCTCCAAGGCATCAGTCAGGGGGATAGGGTAGAATACGGTTTCCAGGTTGTGGTAACCATCAGCGCGCTTGCTTACTATATTTAAGCCAAGGTTGATCTTGGCGCATGGAAATGTAATCATAATCAATCATTGTTTAAGAGTGATACATTAACGATGTGCAATCTATATGCAATCTACTTGCAAAGATATAAAAAATATCCCAAACCCGGTGCTTTTCATCAAGATTATTTTCTTACTTGCATTAAAAATATTAAAAACATCCATATTCTGCAATATCTTTTGTACCTTTGCAAAGTGTATCCTCATTTCAGAAAGAGTGTTTCCGCTTGAGGGAAAATAGATTTTGAGTTAAGGATAGATAGATGATTAGATAAAAATAAAAAATAAATAGAAATATGAAGAAAGGTGATAAAGTAAGATTCCTGAGCGAAGTGGGCGGCGGAAAGGTAGCTGGCTTCCAGGGCAAGAATATCGTGCTGGTAGAGGATGAAGATGGTTTCGAGATTCCGATGCCGATCAACGAGGTGGTAGTGGTAGAGCAGGATGACTATGCCATGGGCAAGATGATCTCTGCCAAGATGGATGCCAAGCAGAAGGCTGAAGAGCATGCCAACACCGAACTGCATCAGGACAGCAGAAGCATCAAGGCTATCCTGAACGAGCACGAGAATGATGTGGATATGAACGTAGAGGAGTATGATGCTGCCGACCGCGAGATTACCTTCGTGAAGCAGATTCAGGAGCGTACGGGCGGCAACAAGCTCAGCGCCTATCTCGCCTTCGTGCCTGTCGATATCAAGGACGTGACCAACACCCGCTTCGAATCGTATATGGTGAACGACAGCAACTACTATCTGCGCTACACCTATCTCGTAGCCGAGGGAAATGCGTGGACCCTGAAGGCGGAGGGTGAAATCGAGCCAAACACCAAGCTCTTCATCGAGGAATTCGGTCGTGAGGCTTTGAATGAGATGGAGCACATCGCCATCCAGATGATTGCCTACAAGAAGGACAAGCCATTCCTGCTGAAGCCAGCTACGGATGTCCAGTTCCGCCTGGACCCAGTGAAGTTCTACAAGCTCCATCTCTTCGAGGAGAATGATTTCTTCGAGACTCCAGCCTATCTCTTCACCATCGTGGAGAACGACGAGGTAGCCCGTCCGCTGGTCATCGATTCCAAGCGATTGAAGGAGCAGATGTACAAGGACGAGAAGGTGATTGCCAACACCAGCAAGAAGAAAAGCAAGAAGGATGACGGTACTCTCGTCATTGATCTTCATGCGGATGAAGTGCTCGAAACAACTGCTGGAATGAATTCTGCTGATATCCTTCATTATCAGATGGATATCTTCAAGAAGACAATGGCGGAGAATAAGAAGAATAAGGGACAGAAGATTATCTTCATCCATGGAAAGGGAGAGGGCGTATTGCGCCAGGCACTCATCCATGAGTTGAATTATCGCTATAAGAACTGCACCTATCAGGATGCTTCTTTCCAGGAGTATGGATATGGTGCCACACAGGTTACTATCCGATAAAAGTAATCATAAAGTTCAAAGTTCAAATCTCAAAGTTCAAAGTAATATGAAGTACGGATTTATGAAGGTGGCAAGTGCCATCCCTGCCGTCAAGGTAGGCGATGTAATTTTCAACACCCAACAGATAGAAGATCTGATAGCCCAGGCTGAAGGCAAGGGCGTAGAGATCATTACCTTCCCGGAATTGTCTATTACAGGCTATTCCTGTCAGGACCTTTTCCGCCAGCAGATGCTCCTGGAATCGTCAGAGCAGGCGGTGATGATGCTGCTCGATTTCACCCGCAAACTCGACATCATCTCCATTGTCGGCGCTCCGGTAGTGGCTGGCGATCTGCTGCTGAATTGCGGTATCGTGATTCAGCACGGACAGATCTTGGGCATCGTGCCTAAGACCTATCTCCCTAACTACAGTGAGTTCTATGAGAAGCGCTGGTTTGCCTCTGCCCAGGATTTGCGCGACTGCGAGGTCCGCTATGCCGGGCACAAGGTGAAGCTGACTCCGGATGTGCAGATTTTCCGCACTTATGACGGCGTGCAGTTTGGTGTAGAGATATGCGAGGATGTATGGGCTCCGGCTCCTCCTAGCAACAAGCTGGCACTGGCTGGTGCCGATCTCATCTTCAACCTCTCTGCGAGCGATGAACTCATCGGAAAGCACAACTATCTGAAAAGTCTGCTGAGCCAGCAGAGTGCCCGCACCATGACGGGTTACATCTACAGTTCCTGCGGTTTTGGCGAGAGTACGCAGGATGTGGTATATGGCGGAAATGCCCTGGTTTACGAGAATGGAGCTTTACTTGCACAAGGTGAGCGTTTCTCTCTTGATCCTCAGATGGTTATCGCGCAGGTTGATGTGGAGAAACTCCGTTCGGAGCGTCGCACCAATTCCACCTATGTCAACGCCCAGCGTAACATCAAATATTCGGTTCTCGGCGGACAGTTCAACATCCGTAACATCGATGCCGATCCTACCGAGAACGAACGCGAGTTCGTGTTAGAGCGTGAGGTGAATCCTCATCCTTTCATTCCTACCAGCAGCGATATGAATGCCTCTTGCGAGGAGATTTTCAATATCCAGCTGATGGGTCTTGCCAAGCGCATCGTACATACCCATGCCAAGACGGTGGTAGTGGGTATCAGCGGCGGATTGGATTCCACCCTTGCCCTGCTCGTCTGCGTGAAGGCATTTGATAAGCTGAAGATGGACCGCCGTGGCATCCTGGGTGTTACCATGCCAGGTTTCGGAACCACCGATAGAACATATAATAATGCCATCTCGCTGATGAAGAGTCTGGGCATCACCATCAGGGAAATCAGCATCGCCAAGGCAGTGACCCAGCATTTTGAGGATATCGGTCATGATGCCAGCGTGCATGATGTAACCTATGAGAATTCGCAGGCACGCGAGCGTACGCAGATTCTGATGGATCTTGCCAACAAAATGGGCGGTATGGTGATAGGCACCGGCGACCTTTCTGAGCTGGCTCTGGGCTGGGCTACCTATAATGGCGACCACATGAGCATGTATGGCGTGAATGCCAGCATCCCTAAGACTCTGATCCGCCATCTCGTGAACCATGTTGCCGAGAGTGGGGTGGATGAGCAGAGCCGCATCACCCTGCGCGACATCATCGATACACCTATCAGTCCGGAGCTGATTCCTGCCGATGAGAACGGAAACATCAAGCAGAAGACAGAAGACCTGGTAGGTCCATACGAGCTGCACGATTTCTTCCTCTATTACTTCCTGCGTTTCGGATTCCGTCCGTCCAAGATTTACATGCTGGCAAAGAAGGCGTTTATCGATACCAAGCTGGAGCGTGTGAAGATCAGCGACAACGATCCTGATTCCTACGATGAGGAGACTATCAAGAAGTGGCTCAAGACATTTGTTCGCCGTTTCTTCAACCAGCAGTTCAAGCGAAGCTGTCTGCCTGATGGTCCGAAGGTGGGAAGCGTGAGCCTCAGTCCTCGTGGCGACTGGCGCATGCCTAGCGATGCCGCATCCACCATCTGGCTGCAGGAGGCGGAAAACCTCTGAAATTGATTTCGGACAAGCCAAAAGTACAATATTCTTTCTGTTTTCTGGCGCGCCCGTTATATTAATTATTTACTCTTAAAGGGGCTGGATTTTGTAAATATTTGGTTTACAGAATCCAGCCTCTTTTTCTTAATATTTGAGAAATCGATTGCACAAAAATATCAGCAGAAACGTGAAATATCTTGTTGGGCGGATAGACATAGTTTGTAATTTTGCGGCAGATAATTCAACTAATTAATTTTAACTTAACAATTTCATTATGAAGAAACTTGTCGCAAAATTATGGGCGGTTTTAATGCTCATGTTGGTCTCTATGCAGACGATGGCTACAGACACGTTTACCAGCAATCGTACTGATTTCCGAGACGAAAGTATCTATTTCATGATCACCACCCGTTTTTACGATGGAGATCCAAGTAACAACGTGCTCTGCTGGGACAACCAGGAAGCACAGAAGAGTACCAAGGATCCTTGTTGGCGTGGTGACTTCCAGGGTGTGATTGACAAGCTCGACTACATCAAGGCGCTTGGATTCACTGCCATCTGGATTACTCCTGTCGTACAGAACGCTTCTGGTTACGACTACCACGGCTATCATGCCATGGATTTCTCTAAGGTTGACTGCCGCTATCAGAGTGGTGACGGCAAAAAGAGCGGTGACGTGATGTTCCAGGAACTCATCGACAAGGCTCACGCCAAGGGTATCAAGATCATTCTTGACATCGTGCTCAACCACACCAGTAACTTCGGTGAGGAGAAGCTCTGCAAGATGTTCGACCGTGATACTCATCTTCGTAACCAAGCATACATTGATGCTTGTATGATCCCTGATGAGAGAAAGTTGGGCAATGATTACTTGGGCAATGTAAAGATACAGTATCAGCGTCGTCTTGCCCTGATGAAGAATACAGATGGCAATAACCACGATATACACAACTATTGGCACCATACTGCCAACAACTGGAACTGGGACTTCCCAAGCCGTTGGATGGGTCAGATTGCTGGTGATTGTGTGGATCTCAACACAGAGAACGACTACGTGGCTAAGTATCTCGTAGATTGCTATGGACAGTTTATCAAGATGGGTGTCGATGGTTTCCGTATTGATACATCCGGCCACATCTCCCGCTTGACATTCAACAAGGAGTTTATCCCTCAATTTGAAGCACTTGGTAAGCAGTACGAGAACAAGCGCTTGAACAAGGCACCTTTCTTTATGTATGGTGAGGTTTGTACACGTATGAACGATGTAACCTATAGAGGTCAGGCAAACCTCTCTTGCTACTTCTATACCTGGAAGTCGGACGAGGCCTTGCTCAACAAATGGGATGGAAGCAAAAGTTACTGGGATAATCAGGTGATTCCTGAGGGTTCTGAGCCTGTAGGCCCACAACTGCTTTGCTTGGAGGAGACTACTTCTCCAAAGAGCAACAATGCCAAGATGCTCAATGGTGCATGGCACGAGCCAGACTATTCTCAGTCAAGCGGATTCAACGTCATTGACTTCCCTATGCACTACAGCTACAACACTGCCCAACAGGCTTTCAGCTTGGCAAGCGGCGACGAGTGCTATAATGACGCTACTTTCAATGTGGTATATGTAGATAGCCATGACTATAGTCCAGGTCCAAGCGATACCAACCGTTTCGGTGGTACAGATGCTCAGTGGGCTGAGAACCTCTCTCTCTTGTTTACCTTCCGTGGAATCCCATGTCTCTATTATGGTTCTGAGGTAGGTTTCCGTCGTGGTGTAGTAATTGATAAAGGTCCTAATGGTCCTCTTTCTAACACCGGTCGTGCTTACTTCGGTGGTTATATCACAGGTGATGTAGAAGCATCAGACTTCGGTGAATACAAGGCTTCTGGTAATGTGGCTGCCTCTTTGAATCATGATGTGGCTCAGCACCTCATCCGTCTGAACAAGATTCGTCAGGCAGTGCCTGCTCTCCGCAAGGGTCAGTGGACTACAGATGGTTGCACTGCCAATGGCGGTATCGCTTTCAAGCGTGCTTATAAGGACAGCTATGCACTCGTAGCCCTCAATGGTGGTGCTACTTTCACAGATTGCCCAGCTGGTACTTATACAGACTTGGTAACAGGCAAGATTTACACAGGTCCTACTATCACCGTTGATGCTCCTAATAATCAGGGTCAGGTTCGCGTACTCGTGAAAGACTGGACTGGTGGCAAGCTCATTGAGGATGGCGCTTTCATCTACGAAACTGCTGCTCAGCATAAGGGTGGTCAGACCTATGATGGTAATGAAGAGGCTGGTACAACTTGGATTGATGAGGCTCCTATTCAGCCTGCAAGCGTTTCATTCTCACAGGCAGGTGGATCATTCCGCACTGAGACTATTAACATGACAGTTACTCTCTCTGAAGACGCTAAGTCTGGTTGGTATCAGATACAAGGCCAGGATAAGGTGAACTTGACTCCTGGTGTGAGTGAGAACCTTACCATCGGCGAAGGTATGAACTTTGGCGACACCAAGACTATTGATTGGAGCGCAGAGGGCCAGGACGGTAAAGTGAAGAGCGGTAGCTTGACCTTCACCAAGGTAGATCCTAATGCTTCTATCATGGTATATGTAAAGGCTGCTAATGCTCCTCACATCCATGCTTGGACAACAGGTACAGACGGCAAAGACTTGACAGGCGCATGGCCTGGTAAGGTAATGGCCGGTCCTGTGGAGATTGATGGTGCTAAATACTGGACTTACTCTTTCGATGGCGTAGAGAATTTCAATGTCATCTTGAATAATGGAAATGGTGCACAGTCTGGTGAAATCACTGGTATCACAGGCGATATCCACTTGGAGTATGATGGTGGTACAAGTGCCAAGAAGATTGACGCTCCTGTCAATACTGCAGCCAAGGTTACTTTGAGTCCTAATGGTGGTGACTTCCAGAAGACTATCTCCGTAACAGCAACCCTCAGCAACAATGCCAAGAGCGGTTGGTATAAGATTGGTGATGGCGAGCAGGTGGCTTTTACTCCTGGTAAGGCTGCTACTTTCACTCTCGGTGCTGACATGATGGAAGGCGAGAGCAAGACTGTAACTTGGAGCGCAACCAATACTGACAATGAAACCAAGACTGGTTCTGCAACCTTCAACAAGATAAAAGAGGTAGTTATTCCTACTCCAACAGGTATCTTCGCTTACTTCCTCGCTCCTGCAGAATGGAGTGACATCCACGTATGGGCTTGGAATGATGCAGACAACTTTACCGGTGGTACCTGGCCAGGTGTAAGCTGTATCAAGACTGACATGAAGAAGAATGGTCTGGATGTCTGGATGTGGAAGTTTGATGGTGATTTGACAGGTGCTCCTACTAATATTATCTTCAACAATAATGGTAATGGTGTCAACCAGACAGAAACTTTTGCTTTCGTCAACGGTGCAGTTTATGACCGCAACGGTAAGACCAATGAGAAGATTGACGCTCCTGTCAATACTGCAGCCAAGGTTACTTTGAGTCCTAATGGTGGTGACTTCCAGAAGACTATCTCCGTAACAGCAACCCTCAGCAACAATGCCAAGAGCGGTTGGTATAAGATTGGTGATGGCGAGCAGGTGGCTTTTACTCCTGGTAAGGCTGCTACTTTCACTCTCGGTGCTGACATGATGGAAGGCGAGAGCAAGACTGTAACTTGGAGCGCAACCAATACTGACAATGAAACCAAGACTGGTTCTGCAACCTTCAACAAGATAAAAGAGGTAGTTATTCCTACTCCAACAGGTATCTTCGCTTACTTCCTCGCTCCTGCAGAATGGAGTGACATCCACGTATGGGCTTGGAATGATGCAGACAACTTTACCGGTGGTACCTGGCCAGGTGTAAGCTGTATCAAGACTGACATGAAGAAGAATGGTCTGGATGTCTGGATGTGGAAGTTTGATGGTGATTTGACAGGTGCTCCTACTAATATTATCTTCAACAATAATGGTAATGGTGTCAACCAGACAGAAACTTTTGCTTTCGTCAACGGTGCAGTTTATGACCGCAACGGTAAGACCAATGCTTTCGAGAACGGTGCAGTTTATTACCGCAACGGTAAGACCAATGAGTCTGCCTCAACAGGTATCAACCAGGTAGGTTGCAAGAAGGCTCCTGCTAAGTTGCAGATTTACTCTATCAATGGTGTGAAGGTAGCCGAAGTGAACAAGGTTTCTGATGCAGAGTATGTCCTGTCTCCAGGTATGTACATCTGCAATGGCAAGAAGTTTGTTATCAAGTAGTCAATGGTTAGCCGCCATTACTTTTAGAAACATTTAGTTTATCATATTTCATTTATTTTAGGTTTTAGTACTCCTAAATGACTTGAAAAGAGCAATTTTTCAGTCATTTAGGAGTCTTTTTTGTATATATAAGTAGAAAATATATTAAAGATTTTGGGTAAAACCTTTTTTTTTTGTAACTTTGCGCCCAAAAGTAAAAACAATATAAAATTTAAATAGATAATATGGCTAAGAAATTTGCCGAGCACAATGGTCTGAATTTGACTCAGACAAACAATGACGTACTAGCAGCGTGGGAGAAAAATGATATCTTCCACAAGTCTATTGATGAGCGTGAAGGCTGCCCTCAGTTTATCTTCTTTGAGGGACCTCCATCAGCTAATGGCCACCCGGGTATTCACCACGTGTTGGCACGTAGTATCAAGGATACTTTCAACAGATACAAGACGATGAAGGGCTTCCAGGTTCACCGCAAGGCGGGATGGGATACCCACGGACTCCCTGTTGAACTCGGTGTCGAGAAGGAACTCGGCATCACCAAGAAAGATATCGACAACAAGGCTTCAGAGAAGTATATCTCTACCGAGGATTACAACCACAAGTGCCGCGAGAACGTGATGAAGTTCACCGCTGAGTGGCGCGAATTGACCGAGAAGATGGGTTACTTCGTGGATCTCGATCATCCTTATATTACCTACGATAACAAGTATATCGAGACGCTCTGGTGGCTCCTCAAGCAGCTCTACAACAAGGGCCTGCTCTACAAGGGTTACACCATCCAGCCATACTCTCCAGGCGCAGGTACAGGTTTGAGCTCTCACGAGTTGAACCAGCCTGGATGCTACCGCGATGTAAAGGACCTCACCACCACTGCCCAGTTCCTCATCAAGGATCCTAAGGCAGAGTGGACCAAGTGGGGCAAGCCTTACTTCATCGCATGGACCACTACACCTTGGACTTTGCCATCAAACGTGGCTCTCTGTGTGGGTCCTAAGATTGATTATGTAGCTATCGAGACCTACAACCTCTACAATGGCGAGCCTATGACACTCGTGATGGCTGAGGCGCTGGTAGGTTCATATCTGAAGGCAGACCAGGAGTGCAAGGAGGGCGATCTCCTGCCATTCGACAAGGAGAAGAAGCAGTGCCCATGGCGCATTATCGACCACATGAAGGGTACAGACCTCGAAGGCATGCACTACGAGCAGCTCCTGCCATGGGTGAAGCCATGCGAGAAGGTAGATGATTTTGCTCCAGCTTTCGTAACAGAATATGCTGCAGCTCATCCTGAGAAGGTATTCGCTTCTGAGGATGGTCGCGATAAGTTCGTAGAGATGGACAGCGAGGCTTTCCGCGTAATCCTCGGCGACTACGTTACTACCGATGACGGTACTGGTATCGTGCACATCGCTCCTACATTCGGTGCCGATGATGCCAAGGTGGCTAAGGATGCCAACATCCCAGCCCTCTACCTTATTAATAAGAAGGGTGAGACCCGCCCAATGGTTGACCTCCAGGGTAAGTTCTATCTCATCGAAGACCTCGATGACAACTTCGTGACCGCTTGTGTCAACAAGGAGGCATACGCTCATCATGCAGGCGACTACGTGAAGAATGCCTACGACCCACAGTTTAATGTGGATGGTGTTTGGGACAAGAAGGCTTCTGATAAGGCTGAAGACCTGAACATCGTACTCTGCTACGAGTTGAAGCAGGAGGGCAAGGCTTTCAAGAGCGAGAAGCACGTGCACAACTATCCTCACTGCTGGCGTACCGACAAGCCTATCCTCTACTACCCATTGGATAGCTGGTTTATCAAGGATACTGCCCGCAAGGAGCGCATGGTAGAATTGAACAAGACCATCAACTGGCAGCCTGAGAGCACCGGTACTGGCCGTTTCGGCAACTGGCTTGAGAACCTGAACGACTGGAACCTTTCCCGTTCCCGTTTCTGGGGTACTCCATTGCCAATCTGGCGTGACGAGAACCGTGGCGAGAAGTGCATCGGCAGTCTGGAGGAACTCTATGCTGAAATCGAGAAGTCTGTGGCTGCCGGTATCATGCAGAGCAACCCATTGAAGGAGAATGGTTTCGTTCCTGGCGACTACAGTCAGGAGAACTATGATAAGATTGACCTCCACCGTCCATACGTTGACAAGATCGTATTGGTAAACGAGGAGGGCAAGCCAATGTATCGCGAGAGCGACCTGATTGACGTTTGGTTCGATTCAGGTTCAATGCCTTACGCCCAGCTCCACTACCCATTCGAGGGAGAGATGGCACGTGGCACAGAGGCCGACCGTGATGCACTCATCCACAGCACCTACGAGGGATATGCTATTCCTCCTAAGTTCTATCCAGCCGACTTCATCAACGAGGGTGTGGATCAGACCCGTGGATGGTTCTTCACCCTGCACGCCATCGCTACCATGGTATTCGACAGCGTAGCTTTCAAGAACGTCATCTCTTCTGGTCTCGTTCTCGATGCTAAGGGTAACAAGATGAGTAAGCACGTGGGTAACGTAACCAACCCATTCGAGATGATCGACAAGTATGGTGCCGACCCTGTTCGTTTCTATATGATGACCAACAGCGAGCCTTGGGACAACCTCAAGTTCGACCCTAACGGTGTGGATGAGACCCGTCGCAAGTTCTTCGGTACCTTATATAATACCTACAGCTTCTTCGCCCTCTATGCTAATGTAGATGGTTTCGATGCTGAGGCTGCTCAGGTGCCATTCGAGAAGCGCCCAGAGATCGACCGCTGGATTCTCTCTTCACTCAATACCCTCATCAAGGGCGTTGACAGAGAGTTGGCTGGCTATGATCCAACCCGCGCAGGCCGTCTCATCGATGCATTCGTCAACGATGACCTCTCTAACTGGTACGTTCGTTTGAACCGTAAACGTTTCTGGGGTAAGGAGATGAGCGAGGATAAGCTGAGTGCTTACCAGACTCTCTATACCTGCCTGATGACAGTGGCTAAGCTCCTGGCACCATTCGCTCCATTCTATGCAGACGAGTTGTATCACGACTTGGGCGGCGAGTTGGAGAGCGTACACCTCGACAAGTTCCCTGTAGCCGATGAGGCAGCTATCGATGCCGACCTGGAGGAGCGTATGGCCATCGCCCAGAAAATTACTTCTATGGTATTGGCATTGCGCCGCAAGGTGAACATCAAGGTTCGTCAGCCACTGCAGCAGATTATGATTCCTGCCGTAGATGATGTACAGAAGGCACACATCGAGGCAGTAGCCGGACTGTTGAAGAACGAGGTGAACGTGAAGGAGGTTAACTTCATTGAGGGTCAGGGCATTCTCGTAAAGAAGGTGAAGTGTAACTTCAGAGTGATGGGTAAGAAGTTCGGCAAGCTGATGAAGGGTGTTGCTGCCCAGATGTCAGCGCTCGATCAGGACCAGATTGCAGCCTTCGAGAAGGCAGGCAACATCACATTGAATATTGACGGACAGGAAGCCGTGGTAGAGGTAGCCGACGTGGAGATTATCTCTGAGGATATCCCAGGATGGCTCGTATCTAACGAGGGCAATCTGACCGTAGCGCTTGAGGTAGAGTTGACTCCTGAATTGAAGAAGGAGGGTATGGCTCGTGAGCTGATCAACCGTATCCAGAACCTCCGCAAGGAGACTGGTTTGGAGATTACCGACCGCATCAAGGTGACTGTGGCTTCCAACGAAGAGACCAATGCCGCCATCGAGTCATTCGGCGACTACATCAAGGGTCAGGTACTGGCTGACAGCATCGAAATCGGTGACAACGCAGGTGTTGAGACCGAGTTTGATGACTTTAAGTTGAACATTCTCGTAGAGAAGAATTAAATAGTTAGGAGTTAGAAGTTAGGAGTCAGGAGTTATCCGAAGCTACTTGCTTCTAACTTCTTTCCTTAAAACTCTAGTCTAATAATAACTTTTATAACAAAACAACGTCTATGGCTAACGAAAAAGCACGTTATAGCGATGTAGAACTCGAGGAGTTCCGCGCTATCATTGAAGAGAAGTTAAAGGTGGCAAAGCAGACCTACCGTGATTGTATGGCTCAGCTCAACCACTCAGATAGTAATGATGTGGTAGATACATCACCAACCTACAAGGCTCTTGAGGAGGGCAGCGAGGCACAGAGCAAGGAGGAAATCATCCAGATGGCTCAGCGCCAGCAGAAGTTCATCAAGGGGCTGGAGGCTGCGCTGGTCCGCATTCAGAACAAGACCTACGGCATCGACCGCGAGACGGGTGAGTTGATTCCTAAGGAGCGCTTGCGTGCAGTACCTCATGCCACATTGAGTGTAGCTTCCAAGGAGGCTAGAAAGAAATAATAAATGGAGAAAAAAAGGAATTTACATATCGGCTGGCTCGTCACGGCAATGGTGGTTGTGCTGCTTATCATCGACCAATGGATTAAGCTGTACATCAAGACCCACTTTTGCCTTGGCGAGTCTGTTCGTGTTACAGATTGGTTTTTTATCGATTTCATTGAGAACAATGGTATGGCGTGGGGCATGTCGTTCATCGGCAAGTTCTGGCTAAGCCTGCTGCGCTCTGTAGCCATCGTCGCTCTCATCGTCTATCTCTATCGCATCGTCAAGCGGGGTACGCATCGTCTGCTCTACATCATCCTCGTAGCTCTGGTACTTACGGGTGCCATCGGCAATATGATCGATTCGATGTTCTATGGTCTGATGTTCACTGCATCCTCGCCTTATTACGTATCCTATATGGTACCGTTCGGCGATGGATATGCGCCTTTCTTTATGGGTAAGGTGGTAGATATGTTCCGCTTCCCGTTCTTCGACTATACCTGGCCGGAGTGGGTACCTTTCTGGGGTGGTCAGCAGGGAACATTCTTCGATCCTGTATTCAATTTTGCCGATGCCTGCGTCAGCGTGGGTATCATCTCCATGCTGTTCTTCTGCCGCAAGGAACTGGAGCAGCTCGGAGGAAGTAATAAGAAAAAGGAAGGGGAGAAGAAGGAGACTTCTGCTAATAAGGAAGATAAGAATTAGAAAGGAGGCATGAGAATGAAGAAGTTAATGATTTGTCTTGTGGCAGTAATGGCATTGCTTTTCTGCGTTTCATCCTGCAAGCCTTCCCTGCCTAGCGGCGTCTTGTCGAAGGGCAAGATGACGGATATTCTTTATGATTATCACCTGGCTCTGGCGATGGCACACATGGATGATAACGGCGACAAGGGACAGAGCCTGGCTTATCGCGAGGCGGTGCTCAGGAAGCACGATGTCACCTCTGCCGAGTTCGATTCTTCCATGGTTTATTATATGCGTCATACCGAACTGCTGGAGGATGTGTATAAGGACCTGACCGACCGTTACAACAACGAGATTACAGCCATGGGCGGTAGTGCCAAGGAGGGGGGAGAGTTTGCTAATCTCTCCGCCACCGGCGATACGGCTAATGTATGGAATCTCGCTGCATCGATGGTGTTCATGCCTGTGAAGCCGTTCAATAGTACCAGCTTCGATATCAAGGTGGATTCTACCTTCCATAAGGGCGACCGCCTGATGCTCGATTTTGATGCGCAGTTCATCTACCAGGATGGTATGCGCAATGGTGTTGCGATGCTCGCAGTGCAGTTTGGTAACGACAGTATTGCTCAGCGTACCATCATGATTCAGAGTACCCAGCATTATTCGGTGGAACTCTCTGATGCTGATTCTCTTGGCATCAAGAGCGTGAAGGGATACTTCATGCTGATGAATGATGATAACGGCACGGGTGTCTCTTCTCAGACCACCTTGAAGCTGATGTTCCTGGAGCATATCAAGCTGATTCGCATGCATCCGCAGAAGCCTGTGGCTGCACCGGCAGGAAGCGCTTCCTCGGCATCATCCGATAGTCTCCGTAAGGATAGTGCTTCTTCTGCTTCATCCTCATCTGGTGAAAAACCGGGAGAGCAGACCTTCGAGATGTCATCCCAAAAGCCGGTTCATCCTATCAGAATGCCGGATGGCAAACCGCTGAGACCACTCAAGGAAATGAAGCCGATGAAGGCAGAACCTCTCAAGATGAGATAGTGATGGAGGAGCTGAGAAGATGCGGTGCTCATACCGTGGTGCTTCCCGATGGCACCATCCTGCAGCAGGCAGTGGTGGAGATTGCCGAGGGTAGAGTAGTCAATTACTATGAGTTCCGTGAGGAGTTGCCCATGACCGAATGGCTGGGCGGAGAAATCAGGGTAGAGCGTGATGAGGAAGGCATCCTCTGCGCCCTATGGAACGGGAAAAGATTAAATAATAAACATTAAACAATAAACATTAATAATATGTTAAGCGTAGATCAATTAGAAGACAAGTTGATAGACTTGGCATTTGCTGAGGATATCGGTGATGGCGACCACACAACCTTGTGTTGCATTCCAGAGGACGCCATGGGTAAGAGCCATTTGCTCATCAAGGAAGATGGCGTTTTGGCAGGTGTAGAAATGGCTAAGAAGGTATTCGCACGCTTCGATCCTACCATGAAGGTAGAGGTTCTGTTGCAGGACGGTACCCACGTGAAGAAGGGCGACATCGCTATGATCGTAGAGGGCAAGACCCGTTCGCTGCTCCAGACTGAGCGCCTCATGCTCAACATCATGCAGCGTATGAGCGGTATCGCTACCATGACCGCTAAGTATGTAAAGCGCCTTGAAGGTACCAAGACTCACATCCTCGACACCCGTAAGACTACTCCAGGTCTCCGTATGTTGGAGAAGCAGGCTGTGAAGATTGGTGGTGGTATGAACCATCGCATCGGTCTCTTCGATATGATTCTCCTCAAGGACAATCACATCGATTTCGCTGGCGGTATCGATAACGCCATCGACCGTTGCCATGCTTATCTCAAGGAGAAGGGTCTCGATCTGAAGATTGAAATCGAGGTTCGCAGCTTCGATGAGCTCGACCAGGTGTTGAAGCACGGCGGTGTCAACCGTATCATGCTCGATAACTTCTCTGTGCCTGATACCAAGAAGGCTGTGGATATCATCGCCGGCAAGTATGAGACAGAGTCATCTGGCGGTATCACCTACGATACCATCCGCGACTATGCAGAGCAGGGTGTTGACTTTATCTCTGTAGGTGCCTTGACACACAGTGTGAAGGGTTTGGATATGAGCTTCAAGGCTTGTGATTAATATAAATAAAGGTATATTTTATGAATAAGATTTTTGCTTCAGCCCTGATGGCTGTGGCTATGTTGGGCAGTGTCTCAGAGGCTGAGGCATGCAGCAACTTCATCGTGGGCAAGAAGGCATCAGTAGATGGTTCGGTGATGTGTTCTTACAGTGCCGACGACTACGGAATGTTCCAGTACCTCTGCCATTATCCTGCGGCTAAGCATGCCAAGGGCGAGATGCGCAAGATTTTCGATTGGGACAGCAATAAGTATTATGGCGAGATTCCTGAGGCTGCCGAGACCTACAACGTAATCGGCAACATCAACGAGTGGCAGGTTACCATCGGCGAGACTACCTATGGCGGTCGTGAGGAGATGGTGGATTCTACCGGTATCATGGACTACGGTTCACTCATCTATGTAGCTCTCCAGCGCAGTAAGACGGCTCGCGAGGCTATCAAGGTGATGACCACCCTCGCCAATACCTACGGTTACAACTCTGGCGGTGAGACCTTCACCATCTGCGATCCTAACGAGGCTTGGATCATGGAGATGATGGGTAAGGGCGCCGGTTCCAAGGGTGCTGTATGGGTAGCACTCCGCATTCCGGATGATGCCATCTGTGCGCATGCCAACCAGAGCCGCATCGGCAAGTTCAATATGAAGGACAAGAAGAATGTGATGTATGCCAAGGATGTGGTTTCTTTTGCCCGCAGCAAGGGCTGGTTCAAGGGCAAGGATGCTGATTTCTCCTGGAAGATGGCGTATGCAAAGCCTGATTTCTCGGGTCGTCGTTTCTGCGATGCCCGTGCCTGGGCTATGCTGAACCACTTCTATGATATGAGCCCTTATCTGGATTGGGCACTCGGCAAGAATCCTGATGCGCAGGATATGCCTCTCTGGGTGGTTCCTAACAAGAAGGTGAGCGTTCAGGATGTAGAGAATGTGATGCGCGACCATTACGAGGGTACTCCTCTTTCTGTAGCCGACGGTTCTGATATCGGCGGTGGTATCTGGGAGATGCCTTATCGTCCTACACCATTGATGTACAAGGTGGATGGCAAGCAGTATTTCAACGAGCGTCCTGTCAGCACCCAGCAGAGTGGTTTCGTATTCGTGAGCCAGATGCGTTCATGGTTGCCAAGAGAGATTGGTGGCGTGTTCTGGTTTGCCAACGATGATGCCAACATGGCTGCGTTCACTCCAGTATATTGCTCTATGACCCAGCGTCCTGAGTGCTACAATACTCCTGGTGCTGATGCCTTGCATTTCAGCAAGAAGAACGCATACTGGGTTTGCAACATGACCAGCAATATGGTTTATCCTCGTTACAGCCTGATGTTCCCAACCTTGAAGGAGGTTCGTGATAGCTTGGACAACAGCTATTTCGCTGCTCAGGCAGGTGTTGAGAAGAAGGCTCAGGAGCTTTATGCCCAGAACCCACAGGCTGCCGTGAAGTATCTCAACGACTACAGTGTTGAGAAGGCTCAGCAGATGTTGGTTCGCTGGAACCAGCTTTTCGAGTTCATGGTGGTGAAGTACAATGATATGATCATCAAGCCAACCGATAAGAATGGTACCTTCAAGAAGACTCCATACGGTTTGGGTGCTACTCCAGTTCGTCCTGGTTATCCAGAGAAGTTTGCCAAGCAGCTTGTCAAGCAGAGTGGCGATAAGTTCCTGGTTCCAGAGGAGAAGAAATAAAACAAGAATCTCCCTATAAGTTCAGGTGTCTTTATCACCTGGCTTATAGGGAGATTTTGTATGTCGCTCCTTCAAACTTTACTTGGTGTCTAATGAGCTTTTCAATTTCTCAATATGCTTTAATGGCAACTCTTCCATCTTACGTGCAGATAGGAGATTGCCACGATGAAAGCATGGATGAGCATGAAGATAAAACATGCAAACTGAAATAGAAATAATGAGTCCATACGCTTCTTGAAATACTGGTTGTGATAAATAACTTTACAAGTTGAGCGTTGCGGAAAAAACTCTTAAGAGAAGCTGCCGTTTTCCTTAAGGAAAAATATATTTTCCCTTAAGGAAAAAAATAAAAATCCTTAAGGGAAAATTCTCAATCTCTTTTTCTCCCATTTTCCAGGCGTTTTCGTCTGATTCTCTCTTCCTTGAATATTGTTTACACGGATATTCCCCCAACCAGTATGTTTTGGCAGGTTGGGGGAATATTATGTGTTAAAATCACAAAAAAACTTTGTGTTGTCAGGGATTTGCTGTATATTTGCAGAACTAATTTAAAATATTAATGATTATGTCAACAACAGCAGCAAGAATCCCAACTTCGTTCAGGTTCCAAAGCAGTTTGCTGGAAGAACTGAAAGAAAAGGCTAAGGCTAGCAATCGCAGTCTTAACAACTATGTGGAAAGTCTTCTCATTAGTATTCTCCATCCTTCTGAAGTTGTAGAGGATAATACAATTGATGAAGAATTGCAGAAGAAGATTGATAAAGCAATGGATGAATATAAAAAAGGAGAGACTCTTCATTTTGAAAATTCAACCGAGATGAACGAATGGCTTGATTCTCTATGATTTACAAAATAGATTATTCAAAAGATGCTACTAAAGTTATCAAAAAATGGAAAAAATCGAATAAGCCTCTTTTTGAAAAACTAAGAAAGGTTCTGAATAGTATAGCAGAAACACCTCGTGAAGGTATTGGGCATCCTGAGGCAATGAAAGGGGGAAACGATATAACTTATTCCCGCCATATTACAGCTCATGACAGAATTATATATAATGTTTTTGATGACATTATTACTGTAGTTGTAATTGAAGTAGAAGGTCACTATAATGACAAATAACTCGCAAATATAATCTCCCCATAAGCCAGGCTACAGAAGCCTGTGCTTATGGGGAGATCTTGTTTTATTGTGATAGCTTTGTGATGTCACAGAGTCGCTTTCCTATTTCGTATGTCTCTTCAGGAAGATGCTGTGGTCGATGCAGGCAGGGAGCTCTTCCTTATAGTGAGTAACCATGATCATCGTCTTGTTCTTTCGCTTGCAGAATGCCTCGATGATATCCTTTACCAGGCGGCGGTTTCTGTTGTCAAGACCATGAAGTGGCTCGTCGAGGATGAGGAGCTCGGGATCCTTCACGAAGGCACGTGCCAGAAGTACCAGGCGCTGCTCGCCACTCGACAGCTTCAGGAAACCACGATCTTCCAAACCCTCCAGACCGAACACCTTCATCCAGAAACGGCACTGGTCCATATCCTCTTCCTTTGGCTTTACATAGAGACCCACTGAATCGGTAAGGCCGCTCGCCACGATGCGGATGGCTGGCATATCACGCTGATAGGAACGGTGAAGCTCTGGAGATACATAGCCGATATGCTTCTTTATATCCCAGATGCTCTCGCCACTGCCACGAGGATTGCCGAAGAGGGCTATGTCACAGGCGTAGCTCTGCGGATTGTCGGCACATACCAGGCTGAGCAGGGTACTCTTGCCGGCACCGTTCTGTCCGCTCAGCGCCCAGCGCTCACCATTGTTAACCGTCCAGTCGAGATCGTTGAGGATGATGCGCTCGCCATACTGGATGCGAACCTTGTTCATCTTCACCACTTCCTGACTGTGATATTCCCGGTCGCTATATGGCAGGTTGATGATGGCTTGTTCTAATTCTTCGCATAATACGTGGGCAGGGATGGGGTTGCGCTGTGCCAGATATTCTTCCTTGGTAAGTTTAGGATATACCTTCATATTCTTCACTTCTACCACGTGGCTGATGAAGTCTGGGATGTCATCGCTCTTGCTCAATACGAGGATGATCTGCAGATGATGCTCGGTGGTGAGTGACTTGAGAAGCTCCTTGAGCTGGTCGCGGGTGTCGGCATCCAGACCGATGAAAGGATTGTCCATGATCAGCACGCGAGGCTCTGAGAAAAGGGTAGAGGCAAGCTTGAACTTGCGGAGCTCTCCACTGCTCAGCAGGATGGTGTATTTGTCGAGCAGGTGGTGCATGTGGAACAACTCGTAGATGTGTTCCTGCAACTGTCTGCGCTCAGGAGTATCTTCGCCAGCCATCTGATAAGCCTCTTCCAGCTTATCCTTGACGATAGGCGTGTTCTCATCTATTTCCAACTGGTTCCAGCGCTGCTGCAGGAAGTAGGTGCGGTCGTTGTCGCCTCCGTAGGTGTCACGGAAGGTGATATACTTGATATTGTCGCTCACCAGGGGCTTGGTACTAGGAGAAAAGTCGTAATCAGGATCGTGCATCAACAGCGGGTGTCTGCCCACAAGGATGTCCACGAACATCGACTTACCTCCACCATTGGGACCTACGATAGCGATATGCTCGCCGTCGCATGCCTCGAAGTTTACTGGCTCAGCCATACGCCATTCCGGCATACGGGTTACGCCATTCTGAATACTGATAATCTTTTGCATCTCTCTTATTTTTTTATATGATTGCGTGATAACAGGATGATATTTCCGGGCTGGGCTACTTGTGCGTGGTACGGTTGATAGCCGCCAGAAGCTTTGCCTGCGGACCCGTCATGCCTGTACCTTTCTCTATGCGGCTGGCGTTCTTGGTAGCAAAATCCTTCCAGCTGCTATAGTGCTTGTCGCCCGTTTCGGGTCTGCCCATCTGCAGGAAATGGCAGTAGGCAGCGCCCAGGGCATCGGTGGCATCCATGTATTTCGGCATCTCGTCTTCCCGGATGTTGAGCATGCGCTGCAGCATCGCCGCCACCTGCTCCTTGGAAGCCTGACCTTGTCCGGTAATCGCCATCTTGATTTTCAGCGGAGCGTACTCGTGGATGGGTACGTCGTGGTGGATGGCAGCAGCGATAGCCACTCCCTGCGCCCTGCCGAGCTTGAGCATCGACTGCACATTCTTGCCGAAGAAGGGAGCCTCTATCGCCATCTCGTCGGGCAGATAGGAGTCGATGATGCCAGTCACCCGCTCGAAAATCCTGCCGAGTCGCAAGTAGGGATCTTTCTCCTTGCGCATGTCGATGACACCCATTACCACCAGTTCTGCCTTGTTGCCGATGACGCGTATCACGCCATAGCCCATCACGTTGGTGCCGGGGTCAATACCCAGGATGATTTTCTCTGTGTTCGATTTCTTCTGAATCATCTGAATGCTGTATCTTCTGAATCCTTGGAATTCTGAATGCTGTATCTTCCTGAATCTATCGGTCCATATATGGATTATGAGCCAATTCCTCGCCGATGCTGGTAGCCTCACCGTGGCCTGGCAGCACCTGTGTTTCATCCGGCAACATGCCGAGATGGCGCAGGCTGTTGATGATGCGGAACATGCTGCCGCCAGGGAAATCGGTTCTGCCGATGGAGCTCTTGAAGAGGGTATCGCCCGAGAAGAGTACGTGCTCTGCCTCGCAATAGAAGCATACGGAGCCGTTGCTGTGGCCCGGAGTCTCGATGATGGTGAATTCGTGATTGCCGAACTTGATTACCTCATCTTCCTCAAAGAAATGACCGATAGGAGGGAACTGGGTGTCGAGCTGCATCTGGTAGAAAGTCTCTGCCTGATGGGCCAGACCCTTCATCAGCTTCTCATCGCCTTGTGCCACTTCCGGCTTCAGTCCGAACTCCTGGTAGATGGTATCGTTGCCGAAATTATGGTCGAGATGACCGTGGGTAACGAGGAGATGAACAGGCTTCAGATTGTTCTTTCTTATATATTCTGTGATTGCCCTGCGCTCTTCTGGATAGAAGGCACCGCAATCTATGATGACGCACTCGAGGGTGTCATCGCTGACCACGTAGCAGTTTTCCTGCAACATGTTGACTTGGAATCTTTCGATATGTAGCATTTTACTTTGAACTTTGAGATTTGAACTTTGAACTTTATGATTAGTGAAGCTGATGAATTTTTCATTCTTCACTCTTCACTTCTATGCCGGAACATAAACCAGCTGCTTGTCCTGGCTGAACCACTCCTCATCGAAGAAGGTGCTGAGAGGGGTGATTTCCGAAATCTTATAATACTGCTTGAGCTCTTCCTTCAGATTGCCGCCCTTGAGGCAGAGCAAACCGTTGGGCAGGGCATTCTGACCAGCCTTCTTGAAGTTCTTCTTGATGATCTTCATCAGGTCGGGCAACTGCATCACGGCACGGCTCACCACGAAGTCGTACTTGCCTTTCTCGTCCTCGCCGCGCAGGTGTTCAGCCACCAGGTTCTTGAGTCCGATAGCGCCAGCCACCTCATTGCACACCTTAATCTTCTTGCCGGTGCCGTCGATGAGCTTGAACTTGCATTCAGGGAAGAGGATGGCGAGCGGGATGCCCGGGAAACCACCGCCGCATCCGAAGTCGAGTATCTCTGAACCTGGGCGGAAGTTGATCGCCTTGGCAATAGCCAGAGAGTGGAGCACATGGTGCTCGTAGAGGTTGTCGATATCCTTGCGGCTGATGACATTGATCTTGGCATTCCAATCGCGATACAGACCGTTGAGGGCAGCGAACTGCTTCTTCTGCTCGTCGGTGAGGTGAGGGAAATATTTCTCTATGATATTCATTCTATCTTGTTTTTGTTTCTTTCTATCTATATTTATTAATGTATTCAAGTTTCGCAAGTATGCTCCACACGCCCTGAAAGGGCAGAAGCTCCTAGCCCAGGGCATCGCCCTGGGTATAACGTGTGCAAGCCTGTCGCCCTGAAAGGGCAAAAGCTTTAAAATACTGGGCAATATACAAGGCTTTTGCCCTTACAGGGCGCCTTGCTGATTGCCATTATACCCAGGGCGATGCCCTGGGCTAGGAGCTTTTGGGCCTTCAGCCCGTACTTGAACCACATGCGAAACTTCAGTATACTATATTTATTAATGTATATAAACCGATGCAAAGGTAGTGCAAATTGTAGATAAAACAAAATAAAATTAGCTTTTTTTGTATATTTAGTAGTTATTTCGGGGCTTGTTAGCAAAAAAATGTGTACCTTTGCACCCGAAAAAGATGTTAGATAGTATTTATTTAATATAAAAAGTAATGATAAAAGCAGCATTATTCGACTTAGACGGCGTGGTTTTCGATACCGAAAGCCAGTATTCCGTGTTCTGGGGAATGATAGGCAGGGAGTATCATCCGGAGATGCCTGACTTTGCGCTTCGCATCAAGGGACAGACCCTGGTTCAGATCTACGACAAGTACTTCTCTGATGATGCCACATTCGCTCATATTGATGGATACACCGATTGCAAGTCGGAACAGGCTAAGATAACAGCCCGGCTCGATGAGTTCGAGCTGAATATGTCGTTTCCTTACATTCCCGGATTCGAAACTTTCCTGAAAGACGTGAAGGCGCATGGTGTGAAGTGCGCTGTGGTGACGAGCAGCAATCTACAGAAGATGGAGCAGGTGTATAAGCATCATCCTGAGTTCAAGACCTATTTTGACCGCGTGTTCACCAGCGAAGATTTTGCCAAAAGCAAGCCGGATCCAGACTGTTATCTCAAGGGTGCTGCCTGTTTCGGAGCAAAGCCGGAGGAATGCGTAGGTCTGGAGGACAGCTTCAACGGACTGAAGGCAGTGAGAGCTTCGGGTGCATTTACCCTCGGACTCGCTACTACCAATTCTGCAGAGAGCATCCAGCCATACAGCGACTATGTGATAGCCGATTACAATGGATTCGGATACGATGAACTGGAGAAGATTGTAGAAAAGAGATTAAGATAATACTTTTAGTAAACACAATTATATGGGATATTTATCTACAGACAAAAAGAAAATCACAACCAAGACCTACGCCGAAATGAAGGCGGCAGGTGAGAAGGTTACGATGCTTACTGCCTACGATTTCACTACCGCAGGCATCATCGATGCAGCTGGCATCGATACCATCCTGATAGGTGATTCGGCTAGCAATGTGATGGCTGGAAATGCTGATACATTGCCTATCACCGTAGATCAGATGATTTACCACGCACGCAGTGTGGCTCGCGCCTGCAATCATGCACTCGTGCTCTGTGATATGCCTTTCGGCAGCTATCAGATAGGCAAGGAGGATGCCTTGCGCAATGCCTGCCGAATGATGAAGGAGACAGGCGTGGATGCGCTGAAGCTGGAAGGTGGCGTGGAAATCCTGGATACTGTTCAGGCACTCATCAATGCCGGTATTCCTGTTTGCGGTCATCTCGGACTTACTCCTCAGAGCGTGAATAAGTTTGGCGGTTACGGCATCCGTGCCAAGGAGGATGCAGAGGCTGAGAAGCTGATCAGCGATGCTAAAGCTCTGGATAAGGCTGGCTGTTTTGCCATCGTTCTGGAGAAGGTTCCTGCCAAACTGGCGGCTGAAGTTTCACGTCAGGTAAACGCTGTAACTATCGGTATTGGAGCTGGTAACGGTTGTGATGGACAAGTGCTGGTTTATGCTGATGCGCTCGGTATGACCCAGGGCTTCAAGCCAAAATTCCTGCGTCATTTTGCCCAGGTAGGCGAGGAGATGCAGAAGGGAGTAAAGGCTTATATCGACGCCGTGAAGAGCGTGGAGTATCCAAGCGCAGAAGAGAGCTACTAAGATGGATACGCAAAATACCCCGGTTCATTTTAATCTGTGGCACCGTGACTTCTGGTGTCTCTGCTTCGCCAATCTCTTCCTGATGACGAGCATCTACATGCTCCTCCTGAGCATACCTTATTTTATGGCTAAGGAGGGATATTCCGTTACTCAGATGGGCGTGGTTTATGCTGCTTATGGCTTGGGCATCTTTCTTTTGGGTGGCTTCTGCTCCTATCTAGTGCAGCGCTATCGTCGCAATCGGGTATGCCAGATATCCATCCTGGGTGTGGCAGTCAGTCTCGTCGTTCTTTATTATCTGGAAACCTTCTGGAACATCAAGGTGGGCTTCGAGATGCTGGTGGTGATGCGTCTGATTCAGGGTGCTTTCCTGGGCTTGGCAGAGATGTCGCTGGCGAGTACGCTGATTATCGATACCTGTGAATCTTTCCAGCGAACGGAGGCGAATTATATCACCTCCTGGTTTGCCCGCTTTTCCATTGCGGTAGGTCCATTGCTGTCGCTTCTGGTCTATAACGTCTTCAGTATGAAAGTCGTTTTTCCTGTAGCTTCGGTATTGGCATTGGTTGCCTTGGTGCTGGTTTCCAGAGTGAAGTTCCCGTTCAAGGCTCCGTCAGAAAACGTGTCACTCATCAGCAGCGACCGCTTTTTCCTGCCTCAGGGATTTCCGCTGTTCGTCAATATTGTATGTATCATGGTGATACCGGGCTTCTATCTGTCGCTGCCTCATTCTCTCACCGTCTATGCGATGTTTTTTTGCGGACTGTTTCTGGCATTGGTGGCAGAGAAATACGTTTTTGCTGATGCAGAGCTGAAGAGTCAGGTAATCGTGGGACTGATATTGATTGCGGCAGCAGAATTTGTTTCCTTAAGCGATCAGGATTTTGCCGAAGAGATGCTTGTACCTGCCTTGCTTGCCTTGGGAGTGGGTATCATCGGAAGCCGATTCCTGCTTTTCTACATCAAGCTTGCCAAGCATTGCCAGCGTGGCACCAGTATGAGCTCCTTCTTCCTGGCGTGGGAACTGGGGTTGAGCTTAGGAATCGGATTGGGTTTCTGGCTGGTGAAGGACTTGTATCCGAAGGGCCTTGGTATGGATTCGGTGATCTTGAATCCTGTGTATAAGGAACTTCTGTATCCGACTTTCGGATTGACAGTGGTTTCTCTCCTGGTGTATAATTTCCTAGTACATCCATGGTATATGAAGCATCGCAATCGCTGATGCTTCGTGTGCCTGCTTTATTAAAAGTTTCTAAAAATAGCGTTTGTGAAACTTTTTTAATATAATTTAGTTAGCTTTATTCGCTTTTGTGCTCATAATTGAGTACTTTTGCGTTTGATTTGAGGACGGAGGGCATTTTGGAAGTGCCCTTTGTTCTGTTTTTAGAATGAATTAAACGTAAAATTGATAATAAGATTATGGCAGAAGCTATTGATATCCGTGAGTTGAATATCCGGATTGAACAACAGAGTCAGTTCGTTACCAACCTGGTAATGGGCATGAACAAGGTCATCGTAGGTCAGAAGCACCTCGTTGACTGTCTCCTTATCGGTCTTCTCTCTGATGGTCACATTCTCCTGGAAGGTGTACCTGGTCTGGCGAAGACTCTTGCAATCAAAACATTGTCACAGTTGATTAGTGCAGACTATAGCCGCATACAGTTTACACCCGATTTGTTGCCTGCCGACGTGATCGGTACGCAGATCTATTCGCAGAAGGATGAAGCCTTCCATGTGAAGCGAGGACCTGTGTTTGCCAACTTCGTCCTGGCAGATGAGATCAACCGTGCTCCAGCCAAGGTGCAGAGTGCCTTGCTTGAGGCGATGCAGGAACATCAGGTAACCATCGGCGAGCAGACTTTCCATTTGCCTAATCCATTCCTGGTGATGGCTACCCAGAACCCGGTGGAGCAGGAGGGTACCTATCAGTTGCCTGAGGCTCAGGTGGACCGTTTCCTCCTCAAGGTTATCATCGATTATCCTACCATCGAAGAAGAGAAGCTCATCATCCGTGAGAACATCCAGGGCGGTCTGCCTACTGTGACTCCGGTTACTACAGCCGAGGAAATCCTGAAGGCTCGCAGCATCGTCAACGAGGTGTATATCGATGAGAAGATTGAGCAGTATATTGCCGACATCGTCTTCGCTACCCGTTATCCAGATCGTTACGGCCTGGGCGAATTGAAGGATATGATTACCTTTGGCGGCAGTCCTCGTGCCAGCATCTCACTTGCCAAGGCAGCCAGAGCCTACGCCTTCATCAAGCACCGTGGTTACGTGATTCCTGAGGATGTACGTGCCGTGGCTCACGATGTGCTCCGCCACCGCATCGGCCTCTCTTACGAGGCAGAGGCAAGCGAAATCACCAGCGAGGAAATCGTCAGCCGCATCATCAACAAGGTTGAAGTGCCTTGATTTAGTTCAAAATTCAAAGTAAATTAAGTTGGATACACAAGATATCTTAAAGAAAGTTCGGAAGATCGAGATCAAGACTCGCGGATTGAGCCAGAACATCTTCGCCGGCCAGTATCATTCAGCCTTCAAGGGTAGGGGAATGGCCTTTGCCGAGGTGCGTGAATATCAGTATGGCGACGACGTGAGAGACATCGACTGGAATGTGACGGCTCGCTTCCATCGCCCTTTCGTCAAGGTCTTTGAAGAAGAGCGAGAGCTTACCGTGATGCTGATGGTGGATGTGAGCGGTTCGCTCGATTTCGGTACCATGCGCCAGATGAAGCGCGACCTGGCTACCGAGATAGCTGCAACCCTTGCCTTCAGTGCCATCCAGAACAACGACAAGATAGGTGTCATCTTCTTTTCCGACAGAATAGAGAAATATATCCCTCCCAAGAAGGGACGCAAGCATATCCTCTACATCATTCGTGAGATGCTCGACTTTCATCCCGAGAGTCAGCGTACCGATATCGGATGTGCCCTGGAATACTTCACGAGGGTGATGAAGCGCCATTGCACGGCTTTTGTCATCAGCGACTTCTACGATAACAAGGACTATCAGCACCAGCTGCAGATAGCCAACCAGAAGCACGATGTGGTGGGAATCCAGGTGTATGATCCGCGTGCCAAGCAGCTGCCCGACGTGGGACTGCTCAAGGTGATGGATGCCGAGACGGGACACGAGATGTATATCGATACCAGTTCGAAGAAATTGAGAGTGGCTCACACCCAAAACTGGTTGCGACAGCAGGAGAATCTGCGACAGCTCTTTGCCAAGAGCAAGGTAGATTGGACTTCGGTAGCCACCAACGAGGACTTCTCGAAGGCGCTCCTGATGCTGTTCAAACAGAGAGGCTAAAGTAAGATAACATGAAAATAAAGAATATCATATTGACGATGGCGCTGATGGGTTGCTCTACGCTGGCTTTCGGGCAGACCGTGGAGCAGCGCATGGATTCCCTGCAGCTGCTTATCGGACAGCAGACCATCCTGCACCTCAAGGCTACAGCCCGGAAGGGTGCCAGAATCGTGCTGCCATCCTTCAAGCCTCAGGACCAGATTGTACCTGGTGTAGAGGTGGTGGAGCAGAGCAAGGGCGACACGATGCAGATGGGTGATGATCGCATCCAGGTGAGCCGCGACTATACGCTTACCTCTTTCGATGAGAAGGTGTATGTGGTTCCTGCACTCGATGTGAAGATCGACGGCAAGAGCTATCACGGAAATCCGTTGGCGCTGAAGGTGCTCACCGTTCCGGTAGATACGGTGCATCCTAACCAGTTCTATCCGGCAAAGGGTGTACAGGATAATCCTTTCGAGTGGAGTGAGTGGAGCTTTGCCTTCTGGTTGAGCCTGCTGATGATTATCATCTGTGGTGCAATGATTTATCTCCGTAATCGTCTGAAGAAGAACAAGCCTATCATCGCCCGCATCCGCATCGTGAAGAGGGTGCCTGCCCATGAGAAGGCGCTGCGTGAAATCAATGACATCAAGCATCATCATACCAGTGCCAGCCAGGAGACTCAGAAAGAGTACTACACCCAGTTGACCAATACGCTGCGTGCCTATATCGTGAGCCGCTTCGGATTCAATGCGATGGAGATGACCAGTGGAGAAATCATCGAGCACCTGCGTGCATCGGGCGACCAGAAGATGATAGACGAGCTGAGAATGCTCTTCTCCACCGCCGACCTGGTGAAGTTTGCCAAGTACGAGATTCCGATGAACGAGAACGATGCCAACCTGGTGAATGCCATCAACTTCATCGACCAGACGAAGACCGATGAGCAGCCTAAGGAGGAGAAGATCGTTCCAACGCTCAGCACCGAAGACCAGAAGTCGCAGCAGCAGCGCCGACTCATCAAGACCCTGCTCTGGGTGGGCGGCATCAGCGTAGTTGCCATCTTCGGCTACATCGTTTATCAGGTAGCGATGCTCGTGATGTAAATGTCATCAGGCTCAGAAATCCAGAGCTGGTGATGCAAACAATAAAAAGAAATTAAGAAATGGAATTTGCAAGTAAAGCATATTTTCTGCTGCTCCTGCTGCTGATACCTTATATATTATGGTATTTCCTGGGCAGGAAGAAGAGCGAGCCTACGATGCGCATGAGTGATACACGCATCTATCAGTATGCTCCCAAGAGCATGCGCGTCAGACTCATCCATCTGCCGATGGTGCTGAGATGTATCTGCTTCGTGCTCATCGTCATCGCCATGGCCCGTCCGCAGACCCACTATTCCTGGGACAACAAGACCGTAGAAGGTATCGATATCATGCTTGCCATGGACGTATCAACCTCTATGCTTGCTGAGGACCTGAAGCCAAACCGTATGGAGGCGGCGAAGGATGTGGCTACCGAGTTTATCTCAGGCCGTCCTACCGACAATATCGGACTCACCATCTTTGCCGGAGAGGCTTTCACGCAATGTCCGATGACCACCGATCATGCCAGTCTGCTCAGACTCCTGCATGATACCCGCACCGATATTGCGGCTCGCGGACTCATCGACGACGGTACCGCTGTGGGTATGGGACTTGCCAACGCCGTGACCCGACTCAAGGATTCCAAGGCAAAGAGCAAGGTGGTAATCCTGCTCACCGACGGTAGTAACAACATGGGTGACATCTCGCCTATGACCGCTGCCGAGATAGCCAAGAGCTACGGCATCAGAGTCTATACCATCGGTGTGGGAACCAACAAGGTGGCGCCTTATCCGATGCCTGTGGCAGGAGGCGTACAGTATGTCAATATCCCGGTGGAAATCGATACCCAGACGCTGCGCGACATCGCTCAGACCACCGATGGAAACTTCTATCGTGCTACGAGTACTGCCGAGTTGAAGAAAATCTACAAGGACATTGACAAGCTGGAGAAGTCTAAGTTTAATGTGAAGCATTTTGCCAAGCGCTATGAGGCCTATCAGCCTTTTGCCCTGGGTGCACTCCTGATACTGCTCCTGGAGATATTGCTCCGCCTCACTTGGTTCAGAAGAATTCCTTGATGAAAGGGGAGTTTAGACAAAATAGATTATAACATCATATAAATATGTTAAGATTTGAAGATCCTACGTTTCTCTGGCTGCTCTGGCTGATACCGGTGCTCATACTGGTTCGTCTGGTAGGCTGGAGAAGGCGAAAGGCTAAGCTGAAAAGATTGGGCGATCCGGAACTGCTCAAGCAGTTGATGCCCGACATATCCAAATACCGTCCTACGGTGAAGTTTGTGCTGATGCTTGCTGCCTTGGCACTCGTCATCGTGATGGTGGCTCGCCCTCAGATGGGAAGCAAGATTTCTCACGACAAGCGTAATGGCATCGAGACGATGATCTGTCTCGATATCTCCAATTCCATGCTTGCCGAGGATGTGGCTCCTTCCCGTCTCGACAAGAGCAAGATGCTGATAGAGAATCTGGTAGATAACTTCAGCAACGACAAGATCGGACTGATTGTCTTTGCAGGCGATGCCTTCGTGCAGTTGCCTATCACCAGTGATTATGTATCGGCAAAGATGTTCCTGCAGAATATCACACCGGGGCTGATCCAGACTCAGGGAACCAATATCGGCGATGCCATCTCGCTTGCCACCAAGAGTTTTACCCAGCAGGACAATGTGGGTAGAGCCATCATCGTGATTACCGATGGTGAGAACCATGAGGATGGTGCCAAGGAGGCAGCCGAGATGGCCCAGAAGAAGGGCATCAATGTGTTTATCCTCGGTATCGGTAATACCAAGGGTGCTCCTATCCCGATGGGCGATGGCTCTTATCTGAAGGATCACGCAGGCAATACCGTGATGACTGCCCTCAACGAGCAGATGTGCCGCGAACTGGCGCAGGCTGGCAAGGGTCAGTATATCCATGTGGATAATACGAGCGATGCAGAAAAGGCATTGAATGATGACCTTACCAAGTTGCAGAAGGGAGATATGACCAGCGTGATATACAGTGCCTACGATGAACAGTTTCAGGCTGTGGGCATTCTCATCATCCTCCTGCTCATCATCGAGGTCTGCATGCTGGAAGTAAAGAATCCGTTGCTCAGGAACATCAAGTTCTTCAAAAGGGATTCCTTGAAGCTGCCGAAATAAAGCAGCTTCATAAGTCTGGGCTGTCACCTATTCGCCCTGAAAGGGCAGAAGCTCTTAGCCCAGGGCATCGCCCTGGGTAATACGAGTAGTAGCAAGGCGCCCTGAAAGGGCAAAAGCTTTAAAATATAGATGTAAAAATGAAGTATATACATTATATAATAGTAACAGTGGCAATGTTGCTGGTGGGTACGGCACAAGCCGGAGCCCAGACTGATCGTAATCTGATCCGTCAGGGCAATCGTGCCTTCAAATCTCAGAAATGGGCAGTGGCAGAAACCCAATATCGCAAGGCTATCTCCAAGAATCAGAAGAATCCACAGGCGATATACAATCTTGGTTGTGCGCTCATGGCGCAGCAGAAAGACTCCATGGCGATACAGCAGTTTACCAATGCTGCCCAGTTGGAAACCAACCGCCTCCGCCGTGCAGCCAGCTATCACAACATGGGCGTGATCATGCAGAACCACCGTGAATATGCCCAGGCCATCGAATACTACAAGATGGCGCTGAGATGCAATCCACAGGACAATGAGACCCGTTATAATCTTGCCCTCTGCAAGAAGTTGCTCAAGAACAATCCGCAGAACAAGGATCAGAACAAGAACAACAAGGATAAGAACAAGGACAAGAACAAGAAGGATCAGAATAAGGACAAGAACAAAGACAACAAGGATAAAAACGACGATAAGAATAATAAGAACGACAAGAACAAGAATAAGAATAACAAGAATAATCAGAACCAAAACCAGCCGAACCAGGACAAGATGAGCCGCGAGAATGCCGAGCAGCTCCTGAATGCCGCCGTTCAGCAGGAGCAAGCCACCAAGCGCAAGTTGCAGAAGGCGATGAGCCAGCCACGCAGGAAGGCTTACGACAAGAATTGGTAAAAGATTAGATGAGATAAAAATACGGTTTATAAATACGGTTTACATATAATATTTAGCTATTATTTAAGATACGATATGAAAAGAATAGGTTGGTATTTGATATTGCTGATATGCTTGCTAGGCTACCAGGTGCATGCGGTGGCCCAGCATATCTCCGTGTCGGCTCCATCGCACGTAGCGGCTGGAGAAAACTTCCGTGTCGCCTATACCATCAACACCCGTGATGTAGAGGAATTCAGAATGGGTGCAGTGCAGGATGGACTCGAAGTCATCGCAGGCCCTTACACATCTTCGCAATCCAGTTATCAGATGATCAACGGACATACCTCGTCCTCTTCATCTGTAACCATCACCTACACCCTTTATGCGGCAAAGAATGGTACCTTCAATATTGGTTCTTCCCACGCCATCGTGGATGGTAGGAACCTGGCTTCTCGCGCCGTGAAGATTACGGTGTCGGGGCACGCCCAGCATACCAACGGCGCTCCTAGCATGCACGGACAGAATAGCTACGGCCAACCTCGTATGCGTACCGCAGGCTCTGCCATCTCAGGCAGCGACCTCTTCATCAAGGTGTCTGCCAACAAGAAGAGAGTACACGAGCAGGAACCTATCCTGCTTACCTATAAGGTATATACACAGGTGGAACTCACCCAGCTGGAAGGCAAGATGCCAGACCTGAAGGGATTCCACAACCAGGAAGTGCCTCTGCCACAGCAGAAGACCTTCCATACCGAAATGGTGAATGGTCGTCCTTACAAGTGTGTCACCTGGAGCCAGTATGTGATGTATCCTCAGATGACCGGTAAGCTGGAGATTCCTTCCATCACCTTCAAGGGCATCGTGGTACAGCAGAACCGCAATGTCGATCCTATGGAGGCCTTCTTCAATGGCGGATCCGGATATGTAGAGGTAAAGAAGGACATCAAGGCTCCGGGTATCACCCTGCAGGTAGATCCGTTGCCTCAGCGCCCTGCCAACTTCTCGGGTGGAGTAGGTAAGTTCAATATCTCTGCTTGTCTTGACAAGAAGGAAATCAAGGCCGGCGAACCGATCACGCTCCGTGTGATTGTGGGAGGTATCGGAAACCTCAAGTTGCTTAAGCAGCCAGTAGTGAATTTCCCGAAAGATTTCGACAAGTATGATGCCAAGGTAACAGATAAGACCCGACTCACCGCCAATGGAGTGGAGGGTAATATGATCTACGATTTCCTGGCTGTTCCTCGCAATCAGGGCAGCTATACCATTCCAGCCGTGGAGTTCACCTATTATGATACCAGCAAGAATGCGTATAGGACCATCAAGACCCAACCTTTCACTCTGAACGTGGAGAAGGGAGATGGATCAACATCCGAGTCGGCTGACTATACCAGCAAGGACAAGGATATCCATACCATCAAGTTGGGCAAGACCTCACAGCATCAGGCAGATGATATGTTCTTCGGAAGCTTCGGCTACTGGACCAGTCTGCTCATTCCGCTCATCGCATTCTTCGTGCTGCTGGTGGTATTCCACCGCAGAGCCATCGAGAATGCCGACATCGTGAAGAAGCGCTCCAACAAGGCGGGCAAGATAGCCACCAAGCGTCTGCGCATGGCCAACAAGCTGATGCTGCAGGGCAAGCAGGGCGAGTTCTATGATGAGGTGATGCGTGCTCTCTGGGGATATATGAGCTACAAGCTGAACATGCCGGTAGAGCAGCTCTCTCGTGAGAATATCCGTGAGAAACTCTTCGCCCACGATGTGGACGATGCTACAATACAGAAGTTTACTTCCGCTCTCGATGAGTGCGAGTTCGAGCGTTATGCTCCAGGCGATCCTGCCGGCAATATGAACCGTACCTTCGAATCGGCAATGACAGCGATTATGGAAATAGAAAATGCAATTAATGCGGCTCGCAAGAACGCCAAGAAGCATCCTGCCGGATATTCCTTCGTATGGCTGCTCCTGGCAATGCTGGGCTTCGGCGCTTCTCCGATATCGGCAATCACCAAGAACAATGCCGATACGGAATACCAGAAGGGCAACTACCAGCAGGCTATCCGCGACTACGAAGAGCTGCTCAAGAATGGTGCCTCTGCCGAGATTTACTACAATCTCGGCAATGCCTACTATCGTACAGACAATATCACCAAGGCGGTGCTCAACTATGAACGTGCCCGCCTGCTCTCGCCTGGAGATGAGGACATCAACTTCAATCTCCAGTTTGCACGCAGCAAGACCATCGACAAGATTACCCCGGTAAGCGAAATGTTCTTTGTTACCTGGTATAAGGCGCTGGTCAACTTTACGAGTGTAGATAACTGGGCGAAGACTGGCATCATCTCCATCATCATGGCGCTGCTGCTCGTGCTGCTCTATCTCTTCGGTCCGCACATCCTGATGCGCAAGATCGGCTTCTTTGGCGGTATCGGCTTCTTCCTCGTCTTCCTGCTGAGCAATCTCTTTGCCTATCAGCAAAAGCAGGCGCTCGACAACCGCAAGGGTGCCATCATCATCTCACCTTCCGTGAACATCAAGAAGACGCCTGCCAAGACCAGTACCGATCAGTTTGTACTCCACGAGGGTACCCGTGTGGATATCATCGACAAGGGTATGACCGACTGGCGTGGCATTCGCGTTGGCGATGGAAGAGAAGGATGGATCGAGACCAAGCATCTCGAGGAAATCTAGGAGAATGAAGTGGATGGAGCGTCAGACACTGATATCATTCTACATCAACATTAAATATAAAACAATAAGTAAATGGATTTTAGTTCGATACAAGATATTGACTTTCAGATACTGCAGTGGTTCAACGGCAGTAACAATGTGATTCTCGACCAGTTGGTGATGGCACTTACTTCGGGTTTCACCTGGATACCGCTCTATCTTGTACTCTTTATCATCGTGATGCGCAATAATGAGACGATCGGGCAGATTGGTCTTATTGTAGGCTGCGCATTCCTGTGCATTCTTTTTGCCGATGGCATTGCCGAGGGAATCATCAAACCGCTTGCGGCAAGATGGCGACCTTCCAACGATCCGCTGGTAAAATATTCCGTACAGGTAGTGGATAATCTTCGTCTGAAGGACTACAGTTTCTGTTCGGCGCATGCAGCCAACACCATGGCGATAGCCGTGTTCTTCTCGCTGCTTGTAAGGAGCAGGATGCTCACCTTCACCCTGGTGGCATGGTCGCTGGTGAACTGCTGGACCCGTCTCTATCTGGGCGTTCATTATCCGCTGGACATCGTTTGCGGCATGCTGTTGGGCATGGTGGTTGGTACGCTGGTATATCTTTTCTTCCATCGTATGTACCGGCGTATGTCACCGGAAATCAAGTATGTTTCGAATCAATATACCAGTACGGGATATGATTGCGATGACATCGATATGATTATGACCGTTCTGATGCTCACCCTCGTATATGTCATCCTGCGTGCCGTCGTTCTGATGACGGGATTATAGTAGTATAATAGCCTTTTCTGAAAAAAGGCAAATCATAAAGTTCAAAGTTCAAAGCTCAAAGTTCAAAGTAAATAATGGATACAAAACATATTAAGATTAGTGATTATAATTACGATTTGCCAGATGAGCGCATTGCCAAGTTTCCTATCTCACAGCGCGACCACAGTAAACTGCTGGTCTATAAGCATGGCGAGGTGAGCGATGATGTATTCTTCCATCTTCCCGACTATCTGCCAAAGGGAGCCATGATGGTATTCAATAATACCAAGGTAATCCAGGCGCGCATGCATTTCCGCAAGGAGACGGGAGCACTCATCGAGGTGTTCCTGATGGAGCCTGCTGCACCTACCGACTATGAGCTGATGTTCCAGACTTCGGGTCACTGCTCATGGCTCTGTATGATTGGTAACCTGAAGAAATGGAAAGAGGGAAGCCTGAAGCGCAACTTCGAGATCAAGGGTCATCAGCTTACCCTCTCTGCTACCATGCGCCGTGGAGATGCGCTCAGCACAGAGGCGGCTGAAATGGTGGCTAAAGGTGGCGGCACCAACTACTGGGTGGATTTCGACTGGGACAACGAGCATGTTTCCTTTGCCGAGATTCTCGAAGCAGTGGGAGAGTTGCCTATCCCTCCTTATCTGAACCGCAAGACAGAAGAAAGTGACAAGACCACTTATCAGACTGTATATTCCAAGATCAAGGGTAGTGTGGCTGCCCCAACAGCCGGTCTGCATTTCACCGATGCGGTGCTTCAGGACCTGGATGCGCATGGCATCGACCGTGAAGAGGTAACCCTTCATGTAGGAGCGGGAACCTTCAAGCCGGTGAAGAGTCTTGAGATAGAAGGTCATCAGATGCATACCGAATATATCGTGGTTCATCGTCGCAGTCTGGAAAAGCTCATCAAGCACGAGTGCCAGGTCATTGCCGTGGGAACCACCAGTGTGCGCACCATCGAGAGTCTCTACTATATGGGCGTGCATCTCATCAAGCATCCTGAGGCAAGTGAAGAGGACCTGCATGTAAAACAGTGGGATCCATACGAGCTGTCGGCAGATGGCAATCTGGTGGATGACATCACTCCGGTGCAGGCTATCCAGGCAATCGTCGATTATCTCGACCGCAACGGATTGGAAGCCCTTCACTCCAGCACGCAGATCATCATCGCTCCAGGTTATACCTATAAGATAGTGAAGATGCTGGTAACCAATTTCCATCAGCCTCAGAGCACCCTGCTTCTCCTGGTGAGTGCCTTCCTGCATGGTGATTGGAAGAAGGTATATGATTATGCCCTCTCTCATGATTTCCGCTTCCTGAGCTATGGAGATTCCTCCCTGCTTATCCCGTAACTTGATTTAAAAGTTATAAATGAAAATGTAATGTCGCCCTGAAAGGGCAAAAGCTTCAATAATATAAAAAAACAAATAGATGATTTCAGTAGAAGGACTGAAAGTAGAGTTTGGCGTAAAGCCACTTTTCAATGATGTAAGTTTCGTAATCAACGACCGCGACCGCATTGCCCTCGTAGGCAAGAACGGTGCCGGCAAATCTACGATGCTGAAGATTCTCTGTGGCTTGCAGAAGCCAACCTCCGGCGTAGTGGCTATCCCTAATGAAACCACCATCGGCTATCTGCCTCAGGTGATGAAACTGCAGGATGATACCACCGTGAAGCAGGAAACCCGCAAGGCTTTCGCCCACAATACCGAGATGAAGGCGCGCCTCGACAAGATGCAGCAGGAAATGGCCGACCGCACCGACTACGAGAGCGAGAGCTATGCCCAGCTCGTGGAGAAATTCACCCAGGAACATGATCGCTATATGATGATGGGCGGTGAAAACTACGAGGCGGAAATAGAGCGCACGTTGAGCGGTCTGGGTTTCACCCGTGAAGACTTCGACCGTCCTACCCGGGAGTTCTCTGGTGGATGGCGTATGCGTATCGAGTTGGCAAAGATCCTGCTCCAGAAGCCGGATGTACTTCTCCTCGATGAGCCTACCAACCATCTTGATATCGAGAGTATCCAGTGGCTGGAGCAGTTCCTGGCGCAGAGTGCCAAGGCGGTGGTGCTGGTAAGTCACGACCGTGCCTTTATCAATAATGTAACCAACCGCACCCTGGAGATTACCTGCGGCAGGGTAGAGGATTACAAGGTGAAATACGATGAGTATGTGGTACTTCGTGCCGAGCGCCGCGAGCAGCAGCTCCGTGCCTACGAAAACCAGCAGAAGGAAATAGCCGATATCAAGGATTTCATCGAGCGATTCCGCTATAAGCCTACCAAGGCTGTACAGGTGCAGAGCCGCATCAAGCAGTTGGAGAAAATCGTTCCTATCGAGGTGGATGAGGTGGATACCAAGCAGATGCATCTCAAGTTCCCTCCTTGTCTCCGTAGCGGCGATTATCCGGTCATCTGCGATGAGGTGAGAAAGGATTATGGCGATCATACCGTCTTCGACCATGTGACCCTTACCATCAAGCGTGGTGAGAAAGTGGCGTTCGTAGGTAAGAACGGTGAGGGTAAATCTACCCTTGTGAAGTGTATCATGGGCGAGATTCCTTTTACGGGCAATCTCAAGATTGGTCATAACGTGCAGATTGGTTATTTTGCACAGAACCAGGCACAGCTGCTCGATGAGAAGCTTACCATCTTCCAGACCATCGACAATGTGGCTACCGGCGAGATGCGCCTCAAGGTGAACGATCTCTTGGGTGCCTTTATGTTTGGTGGCGAAACTTCCGAGAAATATGTCAAGGTGTTGAGTGGAGGAGAGCGCAGTCGTCTGGCGATGATCAAGCTCCTGCTCGAACCGGTGAATCTCCTGATTCTCGATGAGCCTACCAACCATCTTGACATGCAGTCGAAGGATGTGTTGAAGGAAGCCATCAAGGCATTCGACGGCACCGCCATCATCGTAAGCCACGACCGTGAGTTCCTCGACGGACTGGTAGATAAGGTATATGAGTTTGCCGGTGGCAAGGTTCGTGAGCATCTGGGCGGTATCTACGATTATCTCCGTGCCCACAATGCCGAGAGCATCAGTCAGGCACTGGCGAATCAGGTCGGAAGTCAGAATATGTCATCTGCCGGATCTCCATCTTCTTCATCATCATCTGCGGAATCTTCCGAAGTATCCTCCGGAAAGCTTAGCTATGCCGAGCACAAGGAGCAGCAGAAGAAGATACGCAAGGCTGAGAAGGCGGTGAAGGAATGCGAGACGAAGATTGAAAAGCTCGAAACCCGCAAGGCTGAGATTGATGCCCTCCTGATGAAGCCTGAGAATGCCACGAATATGGAACTCGTTACCGAATATACCGAGCTGATGAAGAGCCTGGATGAGGAAAACGAGAACTGGATGATGCTCTCAGAAGAGCTGGAGGAAATCAAGAATTCATAGTTAAAACAATAATAAATAACGAGAAAATGAAAATGAAGTACATCCTTCCGATGATGATGCTCGCAGCCATGCCTTTGGCTGCTGATGCTCAGAACAAGTCGGGACTTGTCATGAGCAATCTTGACAAGACAGCAAAGCCTGCTGATGATTTCTATCAGTTTGCTACCGGTGGCTGGCAGAAGAACAATCCGCTGCCTGCTGCCTACAGCCGTTATGGTAGTTTCGATCAGTTGGCTGAGAACAACAACAAGCGTATCAACTCTATCCTTGATGAACTCAAGAAGAAGACCTACAAGGCAGGAACCATCGAGCAGAAGCTTTCCGACTTCTATAAGTTGGCGCTCGATATCGACCGCCGCAACAAGGAGGGCATTGCTCCCGTAAAGCCTCTCCTCGACGAGATTGCTGCTGCCAAGACCAAGGCTGAGCTCCAGAACTTGCAGGTGAAGTATGCTATGCAGGGCTTGGGCGTAGGTTTCGGTACCGGTTTCGGTGCTGATGAGAAGAACGTAACCATGAACATCTACAATGTGATGCAGGGTGGCTTGACTCTCGGTTCCAAGGATTACTACCTCAACAACGATGCTGCTACCGTAGCCATCCGTGAGGCATTCAAGACCTACGTGGCAAAGATGTTCCAGCTCTATGGCTTCTCTGCTGCCGATGCTGCCCAGAAGGCACAGAAGGTATTCCTCCACGAGACCAGTCTTGCTACTATCTCCAAGAGCCGTACCGAACTCCGTGACCCGCAGGCTAACTACAACAAGATGAGCCTGAAGCAGTTTAAGGAGAATTATCCAAACATTCCTCTTGAGGCATTGGCTAACGGCGAGGGCATCAAGAGCGAGTATATCCAGGAGATGATTGTGGGTCAGCCTGCATTCATGGCTGGTTACGACAAGATTACTGCTGCTGAGGATGCTGAGACCTTGAAGGCTTTGATGGAGTGGAGTGTCATCGGCAGCTCTTCTGCTTATCTCACCGATGAGATCCGTGAGGCAAACTTCGATTTCTTCGGCAAGACCATGAGCGGCAGAAAGGAAGACCATCCATTGTGGAAGCGTGCTACTTCTCAGGTAGATGCTCAGATGGGTGAGGCGCTCGGCAGAATCTACTGCAAGAAATTCTTCCCTGAGTCTTCTAAGAAGATGATGGAGACTTTGGTCAAGAATCTCCAGGTGAGTCTCGGTCAGCGTATCGACGCTCAGGAGTGGATGAGTGCTGAGACCAAGGCTGCTGCCCACAATAAGCTCGATAAGTTCTATGTCAAGATTGGTTATCCTAACCAGTGGACTGACTATAGCAAACTTACCATCGATCCATCCAAGAGTTTCTATGAGAACGTGATGGCTTGCCGTCAGTTCCGCAACAATAAGGAGATTGCTGAGAAGGCTGGTAAGCCAGTCAACAGAGATGAGTGGTATATGACTCCTCAGACAGTGAATGCATACTATAATCCTACCACCAATGAGATCTGCTTCCCAGCAGGTATCCTTCAGTATCCATTCTTTGATGCCAAGGCAGACGCGGCATTCAACTATGGTGCTATCGGTGTAGTGATTGGTCATGAGATGACTCACGGTTTCGACGATCAGGGTCGTCAGTATGATGCCAGCGGTAACCTGAAGGATTGGTGGACCGCTGCTGATGCTGAGGGCTTCAACAAGCGTGCCGATATGTATGCTGATTTCTTCAGCAACATCAAGGTATTGCCTGATCTGAATGCCAACGGTCGCTTTACATTGGGTGAGAACCTTGCCGACCACGGTGGTTTGATGGTATCTTTCAATGCCTTCAAGAATGCGACAGCCAAGAAGCCATTGAAGAACAAGGCTGGTTTCACTGCTGATCAGCGTTTCTTCCTTGCTTACGCAGGTGTATGGGGTCAGAACATCACCGAGAAGGAGATTCGCAACCGTGTGAAGAACGATCCTCATGCACTTGGCAAGTGGCGTGTAGATGGTGCTCTGCCTCACATTGATGCCTGGTACGAGGCATTCGGTGTAAAGCAGGGCGACAAGATGTTCATTCCTAAGAGCGAGCGTCTGGAGCTTTGGTAAAGATCAAATATCTTATCCCGTTAGTTTTTAAAGTTTTAAAGGGATAAGAATGAAATATGAAAAAGGCTGCGTTACTTTGTGGTGACGCAGCTTTTTTTCATACATTTTAGTTTTTTCATCCCGACTTACATACAGCTTGTCAAACCTAAAGAGGCTGCGATGGCTGTAAGGAGTGAGAGAGCAATCTTAATCACGGTTTTCCAGGTTTCACGTTTCATAGGCTATATTTTTTAGAAATTTACATTGTCACCACTTTCTCCGTTGTCACCGGTATCGCTTCCGCCAGTTTGCGAACCGCCAGTCTGCGAACCGCCACCTTGGGTTCCGGTATCGCCCGTGTTGCCGCCGGTGGTTCCGGTATTACCCTTGTTCTCGTCAGGGTTCTCCTGGTTGCCGCCCTCGGTGTCTTCCACATCCTTCGAATCGTTGGAAGCGATGTTCTTTACCACTTCGCCGTCGCGGTTTACGCAGGTGATGCTGATACCCGTCTTGGCAAGCTCCTGCTTGATCTCCATATTAGGGCAAAAGATTACGCGGCGCTGGGTGATGAGCTTGGTGCTCACATCCTCTACCGACTTCACCGCATTGGCACGCAGACCGAAACGCATGGTGCCCAGACCCGGTACCGCTACGGAGTGACCCTCAGTAGCCCACGCCTTGATTACCTCGCTCAGGGCAGCGTAAGCCACGTTCATCACGGCAGGAGTCAGACCGCAATGCAGGGCAGCCTGCTGGATCACCTTCTCCGGTGTGAGCTTGTTGTAGATCAGCGGCTGCATCACGTACATGTACTGGTCCTTGCCACCTTCCTTACCCAAGTAAGCAATCTTGCGCTCAATAGCTTTAACATTCATTCCCATAACTCAAAAAAATAATTTAGTTAAACTTTGATTGCAGAACTTTTGTTTCTGCAAGCCATTGTGTTTCAATGACAATGCAAAGATACAAAATTTAGGGGCGGAAATCAAGAGTTGTTCGCCACTTGCAAGAAAAAACAATTATTATAGTAAGTCTATGCATCTGTGTTATCTGTGAAATCTGTGGGAAACTAGCAGGCTGCTAAGCCCTTGAGCTGATAGTTCAGCAGATGGGTGGCGCTGGATAGCATCTGGTTTGTGATATGCGCATATCGCTGCGTGGTGTTGATGTTCTGATGCCCCAAAAACCTCATGATGGTATAGAGATCCGTGCCCTGCGTCAATAATAGGGTGGCGCAGGTGTGGCGGCCCGAATGGAAGGTGATATGCTTGTCGGAGATGCAGCAGTCTTCCAGCCATACTTCCAGATGCTCGCCCAGATGATGGGGCGAGAGATGGGCGAAGAAGTAGGGGGTATCATCATTCTTGGCATGGAGCTTCGAGAGGATATGATGCGCCTCTTCCGGCAGCGGAAGCCTGAGCCAGCGTTGCGTCTTCTTCATCTTCTTATATATATAATAGGTGTCATCGCATTTTTCTATGTCGTTGATCGATAAGCTCAGGATATCGCTTTTCCTCAGTCCCGTGATGCAGCTTAACAGGAATGCCTCCTTCAGCTCGGGAGTATTACAGGGTGTTTCGCTCAGCTTGATGAGTTCCTCCTGGGTCAGCGCTGTTCTTTCCTTATACTGTGCTTTGACGCGATAGGAGAGTGGCAGCAGGTCGAATGGGTTCTGCTCCAGCAATCCCCGTCTCACGGCTTCCCTCAATACCGATTTCAGGATATTCACCT
>ERZ1026945.11-NODE-11-length-131006-cov-53.291628_pt1 | contig 131006 bp, 89 predicted proteins | sample MGYA00519304_ERZ1026945 | MGnify/ENA primary metagenome ERZ1026945 (study PRJEB26926, sample SAMN06164619) | human gut metagenome | biome: ENVO:00009003; feature: ENVO:2100002; material: ENVO:00002003 | host: Homo sapiens | place: USA | collected 2012 ...
TCAAGATTCAGCGCCACTGGATTGCCGTGTTCAGAGTAGCCGTAGATTTGCATTTAATAGGAGAGAATGACTACAAGGGTTTCTGTAACTGGATAGATACGATTCACCCGGGAGCTTTCAGAGTGAAGCTGACGCAGGGTGATCTGAAACAGATCAGTAACTCGGATTGTTATATGAAACCATTCGATAAATGGGGATATGCTCCGATGGGAAACGTGAAGAAAGAACCTTATATTGCGATGACCCATGTGGTGGTTTGCTTCAGAAATCTGTTGGGAATCGACGAAAAAATTGCTTGAAAACGGCTCAGAAATAACCCTCGTTATAACTTTATAACCCTCGAAATAACCGCAGGGTTATTTTCTTGGTCAGTATCGGATTTCGCCGTACCTTTGCCTCGCAATCAGATGATAAAGTCTGGTTGCGGGGCTTTTCTGTATATGGAAAACCGGTACCATTTCCTGGTACGGAATTTAGCGGATGGTCGCAGCCCCAACGTGATAATACATATATGAATATGGATAAGAACAATGTGAAACCGTATGTTTTCAAGCATCCGGAGTATGAATGGAGAGTATTTCTAATTAACAACATATCTTTCTAAAACTTCAATATATATGAGCAAGAAAAGTTTTTCAGCAGCCGCAGAGGCTGCTGTACAGGCGCTTTTGAACGCCCAGAAGGTAGATGCCAGTATCATTACTGACGAGTGTGGTAACGTAGCTATCCGCAAGGCTCCCTGGAACGATGCGGAGACCATCTGCGAGGTGCCCAAGGTGATTCCGGGCAGAATGATCTGCAGCGGTGGCGAGCATGGCGACCAGCTCGACTTCAAGCCTTACGCTCAGTCGGGCGGGAAGCTTTATACCGAGATTATCCATACCTCGCATGGTGCCCTCCGTACTTCGTCGCAGCGTGTGTTCGCTTCCTTCTCTTTTCCGAAGGAGATGAGCAAGTCGGACATTCTGAAATATCTCTACAAAGAGATGATGGAGATGAAGGGCAAGGCTAAACATTTCAAGGAGAATATAGCATGGGAACAGTACAAGTAATGGCTCTGAATCCGGCACGCAAGGGCAATATGGGAAGATTGAGCTCTTCCCAGCCCCTGTATGTCTATGACACCCTGATAGCACAGCCGTGGCTGAAGGGTGTGATTGCGCAGATACGTGGGGAGAAGGCGATTCCCGGCGTAGATGCTGGTGATGAGAAGGCGGTGAAGAAGGCACGCGAGGGGCTGAAAAGACAGCTGCCTATCCGTGCGATTCATTATTACAGATTCAGGAATAATCACCGCTCCAGTGAGGATGCGGATCCTGAAAGCTTCCTCTTTCAGACTACCATCGATGTGGATGATGTGGAGTATGTGGATGCTGCATTGGAGAAGGCTCGTGAGCTGAACTGCAGCAACACGATATGGAAGGGGAAACTGCTGCATCTGGAATATTCGGCTAGAAAGAAGCTGCATATTGATATCAGAATGCCGATGGGTATGACGATTGAAGAGACGCAGAAGGCGTATTGCGAGGCGGCTGGGATTCCCTACGACAAGAGCTGCATCACGCCCGAGAGAATCATCTTTATCACGGATAAGGACTCGGAGATTTACCGCTCGAAGGAGTGGTATGGGGTTCTGCCGGATGAGGAGATTCAAGCCCGCAGAGAGGCTTTTCTCAAGCGTGGGCTTACGATCGATGGTAAGGGGACAGCTCGCTATAGCTTGCTTGCCGGGGATTGCAAATCCCCGGAACGCCTGGCGGGAGACTTTCAGGGGCAAGTACCTAATTGCAAATCCCCGGAACGCCTGGCGGGAGACTTTCAGGGGCAAGTACCTAATGATAGTAATCATAAAGTTCAAAGTTCAAATCTCAAAGTTCAAAGTAATGACGATGTTCAAGACAATCGATTTCAGGGCACTGACAGCCATTCTGCTGTTTCTTCTGGCGCTGCTATTCAGCCTGCCCAACCTGGTAATAGCCATCGTGCTGATGATGATTATATCAGCCATACTGGAGGTTCTCAGAAAGCTGGCGGACTGGCAGCCCAAGAAGCAGAAAGTGCCAGTGAGAAGAATCTCATAGCCTTCGACCTCTTCCAGGATTCTGCAGGACTGAAGGGGATGAATATCGATACCGTCGGGTCAAGACACTCCTCTCTGCTCGCTATTATGAGCGCTGGCGCTTCTCGTGTGATGTGTGAGGAGGAGCTGATGAAGGTGGTGGCGATGAGAATGCCGAGTTATTATCAGGAGAATGACTGCCATCAGCTGATTCACGATTTCTATGCGAAATATGGGGACAGCTCCAAGCCTTTTTCGAGGGATGTGATTCGGGTGAATGCCTTGGCGGAGCAGGCTGCTAAGAGCTTGCTTGCCGGGGATTGCAAATCCCCGGGACACCTGGCGGGGGACTTTCTTTCTGGACAAAATGGTTATAGCTTGCTTGCCGGGGATTGCAAATCCCCGGGACGCCTGGCGGGTTCAAATCTCAATGCTCAAAGTAGTAACGCCTCTTATCCGCCTCCACCTCCTATGCCGGGGAAGCTGCCGAAGCTGGTGGAACTGCTGATCTCGAAGACTCCGGAGATCTATCAGCCGGCTGTGGCGCACGCCATTTTCCCTCCGCTGGCAACCCATCTCTGGAATACCAGATTCAGATATATCGACAATGTGGAGCACGAAGCCACCCTGATGACATGCCTCCTTGCAGGCACGGGCGCAGGTAAAAGTTGCGTACAGATGCCGATTTCGATGATCATGGAGGATATCCGTAAGCGTGACCAGGAAAACCTGAAGCGTGAGAAGGAATGGAAAGAGGAGATGATGCGTAAGGGTGCCAACAAGGATAAGCGCAAGAGACCGGATAATCTCATTATACAGGAGATAGATGCCGATATGACCAACCCTGCCTTCGTGATGCGTACGGCAGAAGCTAAAGGTCACTTTCTCTATACTTCGCTCAACGAGATTGACCAGTTTGATGCCCTGAAAGGTATCGGCAACCAGCATTTCCGTATCATGTGTCTCGCCTTTGATCCAGGTAATCAATATGGACAAACGCGAGTGGGAACCCAAAGTGTCACCGAGCGAGTAACCGTCCGTTTCAACTGGAATGCCTCTACCACCATCCAGAAGGGACAGCGTTATTTCTCCAAGGTGCTGACCGACGGTCCGCTGAGCCGAATCAACTTCTGTACCATTCCCGAAAGAGAAATCGGCGATAAGATTCCGGTGTATGGCACCTACGATGATCAGTTTCGCAAGGAGCTGAAACCCTATATCGAGAATCTCTGTATGGCTACCGGTTTGATAGATTGCCCCGAGGCTTACCGCCTGGCTGAAATTCTGAGTGAGGAGAATGCGGATTTTTCGCAGGTTACGCAGAACAGAATCTACGAGAACTTCACGTTCCGTGCCAACGTGATAGCCTATCTGAAGGCGTGCGTGCTCTATGTTGCCAACGGCTGCAGATGGGAGCCGGAGATAGAGGATTTCATCCGCTGGAGTGAGCGCTACGACCTGTGGTGCAAGATGCGTTTCTTCGAGGAGGACATCCAGAAGGCGAACAATGTGGGCGAGCATTCCAACAAGCGTGGTCCTTCCAATCTTCTCCAGTCGTTGCCGGATACGTTTACCGAGCAGCAGGTGGTGGAGGCTCGTGCAGCCCTGGGACTCTCGGAAGAGGGTACGGCGCATCTGCTTTCTACCTGGGTGTATAGAAAATACGTGAAACGTGGCAGCGAGAACTATCACAGTAACAGTTATCACAGTTTTACGAAGCTGAAATACAGATGTGATGGGCAGGAATTATCTTAATTTCTAAACTTTAATTTATTTTGATTTACTTATGGAAATAGTTTTAGAGCGTATAGCTAAGAAGAATACTTATACCATCGGCCGACTTTATCTGTTGGCTGATGGTGATGTGAAGCGCAAGGTGCTTAGCGGCAAGACTGCCGGTGACAAGCGCAGTTTCGTGCATAGTTTCGATATGGAGAAGTTGTCTAGGGAGAGTTACTTCTGTGACACCCTGGAGCCAACCTGGCGCAACCTGAAGGGGATAGAGCTGAAGCCGGAGGAGGAGAATGCCCGTTTCAGCCGAGAGAGCGGCAAGGTGGCGAGAAAGATTCCGGGCCATACCGCCATCCCCGAGGGTTCGTATCGTGTACTTATCACCAAGTCGCGCCGATTCAAGAAGTGGCTGCCGTATGTGCAGGGTGTTCCCGGTTTCGAGGGCATCCGCATCCATGCCGGCAACTATCCCGACGATACCCAGGGCTGCATTCTGGTGGGCGAGAACCGGGTAAAGGGTATGGTGGTGAACTCCCGCATCTGGCTCCATCGTCTGATGAATCGCATTCAGGAGGCGGAGAATCAGGGGGAAGGTATCTGGATTACTGTCATCTGATGAAGGGATAGTTTCATAGATATTCCTGGATAGTTTCATTGGTAGCCGGGGATAGTTTCATTCCTATCCCCGAAATAGTTTCATTCCTATCCCCGAAATAGTTTCATTGGTATGGTAGTAATCGTATTTTTAAGTTCTTTTTCTTTAGATTTTGACCTTGAAAAAAGATGAGTTAGGTAGTAAAAATCGTTTAGGGGGGGGTAATTTTGGCTTTATATATGCTGAAAAAATAGATTTTACCCCCATATATACTAAAAATTACCCCCTAGCATACGGTTTTTGTTGTACCTTTGCACCAGAAAAAATAAAACGGCGTTGTGAAACGCTTTCATCATCTTTTACTTATACAAGAATAACAATGGGGTTTCGATAGGGGTATCGAAATCCCATTGCTGTTTTTATGCCTTGTGTCTGAAAGCTTTTGCCCTTACAGGGCGTCTTGCTGACTGCCGTTATACCCAGGGCGATGCCCTGGGCTAGGAGCTTCTGCCCTTTCAGGGCGTGTGGGGCTCACTGCGAACCTTACACCTTATTATATATAGAAGAAGTTTGATATGTACAGAAGAAGCTTGATATATACAGAAGAAGCTTGATATATACAGAAGAAGCTTGATTATATATAGGAGATGCTTGGGCATGCAAAAGCCATAAAAACGGATGGAAATAACAAAACACGACAAACTAAGTTAAATAATTATAAAAGATAGGGGCTGCGGCTCGTAACTTACACATAATCAAATAAAAATGTGTAATTTTGCAGTCCGATTATTTCGGGGATACACTTAGAGTCCCCTGGGTATGGTGTGTTAATAGCACATCCTGTGGCCGGGATTTGCGGTTAGTGAATCACCTATCCGAAATTAAGTGAGTAAGAAAAGATTAAAACGTTTTTTAGTAGTAAAATTAAATTTTAAAATGGACACATTAAGTTTCAAGACTATCTCTGTTAATAAGGAGACAGCTAAGAAAGAGTGGGTTGTAATCGATGCAACAGACCAGGTAGTAGGTCGCCTTTGCTCAAAGGTTGCTAAGTTGCTTCGTGGTAAGTACAAGCCAACTTTCACTCCACACGTAGATTGTGGTGACAACGTAATCATTATCAACGCAGCTAAGGCTGTATTCTCTGGCAAGAAGGAGACTGATAAGGTTTACACACGTTACACTGGTTACCCTGGTGGTCAGCGCTTCAATACTCCAGCTGAGTTGCGCAAGCGTCCTGATGGAATGGACAAGATCCTCCGTCACGCAGTTAAGGGTATGTTGCCAAAGGGTCCTCTCGGTCGCTCTTTGATGGACAACCTCTTCATTTACGATGGCACAGAGCACAAGCATGAGGCTCAGCAGCCAAAGGCAATTGATATTAACCAGTATAAATAATTAAGGTAGAATGGAAGTAATTAATGCAATTGGTCGCCGTAAGAGCGCTGTAGCTCGCGTATACCTCTCAGAGGGTACAGGTAAGATCACAATCAACAAGAAAGATATTGAGACATATTTCCCATCAGCAATCCTTCGCTATGTAGTAAAGCAGCCATTGCAGTTGCTCGAGGCTGAGGGTAAGTATGATATTAAGGCAAACCTCGACGGTGGTGGTTTCACCGGTCAGAGCCAGGCACTCCGCCTCGCTATCGCTCGCGCACTCGTTAAGATCGACGCTAACGATAAGAAGGCATTGAAGGATGCAGGCTTCATGACACGTGACTCACGTGCTGTAGAGCGTAAGAAGCCAGGTCAGCCAAAGGCTCGTCGTCGCTTCCAGTTCAGCAAGCGTTAATCTTATACATATATTTATATATATATTCAGATTATTATAGCTGAGCTAAAAAGTTTAGTATCTAAATCGGTGAGATTCCATTAATCGGGGACTACTCATCGACTGATCTAACGTTAGATTCAAAAGAAAGTAAACAACATTTAAACAAGAAAAGACAATGTCAAGAACAAATTTTGACCAGTTACTTCAGGCAGGTTGCCACTTCGGACACCTCCGTCGCAAGTGGAATCCAGCAATGGCTCCTTACATCTTCATGGAGCGTAACGGTATTCATATTATCGACCTCAACAAGACTGTTGCTAAGGTTGACGAGGCTGCTGAGGCCCTCAAGGAAATCGCCAAGACAGGTAAGAAGATCCTGTTTGTCGCTACTAAAAAACAAGCTAAGGATGCAGTTGCCGAGAAGGCAGCTTCTATCAATATGCCATACGTAAACGAGCGTTGGGCTGGTGGTATGCTTACCAACTTCCCTACAATCCGTAAGGCAGTTAAGAAAATGACAAACATCGACAAGCTGTTGAACGATGGTACATTCTCTAACCTCTCAAAGCGCGAGTTGCTGCAGATCAGCCGCCAGCGTGCTAAGTTGGAGAAGAACCTCGGTTCTATCGCTGACTTGACTCGTCTCCCAAGCGCACTCTTCGTAGTTGACGTAATGAAGGAGCACATCGCTGTTAAGGAGGCTAACCGTCTTGGTATCCCTGTGTTCGGTATCGTTGATACCAACTCAGATCCAAAGAATATCGACTACGTTATCCCAGCTAACGATGACGCTAAGGACTCAGTAGAGGCTATCCTCTCTGCAGTTTGCGGTGCTATCGCTGAGGGTCTTGAGGAGCGTAAGGCTGAGAAGGCTGACGACAAGGCTGCTGCAGAGCAGAAGGATCAGCCTAAGAAGAAGGCTGCTCGCAAGGACGAGGCTGAGTAATTAGGCAAACAAAAATATACTGGAGCCATTGATTCTGTTTTATGATTCGATGGCTTTAGTTCTTTTCAAGCAAAGATTATTATTAACTTTTAATATTAGAAAAATATTATGGCTGTTTCAATTGAAGATATCAAGAAACTTCGCGCTATGACTGGTGCTGGTCTTGCTGACGTTAAGAAGGCACTCACAGAGGCTGAAGGTGATTTCGATAAGGCAAAGGAGTTGCTCCGTGAGCGTGGTCTCGCTATCGCTGCTAAGCGTTCTGACCGTGAGACTTCTAACGGTTGCGTTCTCGTTAAGAAGGTTAACGATTTCGCTGCTATCATCGCTCTGAAGTGTGAGACTGACTTCGTAGCTAACGGTGCTGACTTCATCAAGTTGACATCTGACATCCTCGACGCTGCTATCGCTGCAAAGGCTCACACTCTCGACGAGGTAAAGGCTTTGAAGGTTGGCGAGTCTGATGCTCAGGCTGCTGTTACACAGCGTTCTGGTATCACCGGTGAGAAGATGGAGCTCGACGGCTACTGCGTTCTCGAGGGTGACAACATCGAGGTTTACGACCACATGAACAAGCACACTCTCTGTACTATGGTTCAGCTCAACGAGAACAACGCGGAGGCTGGTCACAAGGTAGCTATGCAGGTAGCTGCTATGCGCCCTGTAGCTCTCGACGAGTCTTCTGTTTCTGAGGAGACTAAGAAGACAGAGCTCGAGGTTGCTGTTGCCAAGACTAAGGAGGAGCTCGTAGAGAAGGCAGTTAACGCTGCTTTGAAGAAGGCTGGCATCAACCCAGCTCACGTTGACTCAGAGGATCACATCGAGAGCAACACCAAGAAGGGTTGGTTGACTCCTGAGCAGGCTGAGGAGGCTCGCAACATCAAGAAGACTGTAGGTGAGGAGAAGGCTGCTTCTTTGAACCCAACTATGATCCAGAACATCGCTAATGGTCGTCTGGCTAAGTTCTTCAAGGAGAACTGCCTCGTTGACCAGGAGTTCCAGTTCGGTGATGGTGACAAGCAGACTGTTGCTCAGTACCTCGCTTCTCAGAGCAAGGATCTCAAGATCGTTGCTTACCAGCGCTTTACTCTTGCTGCTGAGTAATCATTACTCAAAAGCAAGCATTAATTTGACTTATAGTTAAATTAGAATATCCGGGAGTTATGGAGTTAAAGCTTAGCTTTGCTTCTAACTCCCATTTCTTTTTTATATATATTTTTGGGTTATGAAGATATTTGCTATCGGTATGAACTATACCGAACACAATAAATCGCTGCATGGTACGTTATCTAAACCAGAGCGTCCTGTTATTTTTACCAAGGCTGATTCTGCGCTGCTCAACAACGGCAAGCCTTTCTTCATCCCGGATCATCTGGGAAGAATAGAGTATGAGACCGAACTGGTGGTGCGCATCTGCAAGTTGGGCAAGACCATTCCGCAGCGTTTCGCCCACCGCTATTATGATGCGGTGACCGTGGGCATCGACTTTACCGCCCGCGAGATGCAGAAGAAGCTGAGAGAGGCTGGACAGCCTTGGGAGCTTGCCAAGGGCTTCGACGGTTCTGCAGCCATCGGCGAATGGGTGGATATCCAGAAGTTCCGTGACATCCAGGCTATCCACTTCCATCTCAACATCAACGGCGAGAATGTGCAGGAAGGCTGTTCGAGCGATATGCTCTACAAGGTGGATGAAATCATCTCCTACATCAGCCAGTATTTTACGCTCAAGACCGGAGACCTGCTCTATACGGGTTGTCCTACAGGATGCGGTCCGGTGAAGATTGACGACCATCTGGAGGGCTATCTCGAAGATAGAAAGGTGCTTGACTTTATGTGTAAATAGAAAGAATATATGAATAAGAGTAGAATATGGCAATACCTCTGTATCGTGGCAGTGCTGGTGCTGATGGCGCTGCCTGCTGCTGCACAGAGATTCTTCAACCTTACCTCGCAGGAGGTGAAGGTGGACTCCATATTGCCTCAATTCGTATATTCTTTGCCTTTGCAGGGTGATTATCAGGATTCTATCTATACGGTAACAGTGAAATATCCGGAGTATGTGGATATGCCTGCTACCGATATATCCCATTACAACCGACTTTCGGGCGCTGCTCTCCCTGAGCAGGTGGCCATCTGCCAGCAGGTAACCGAATGCCGGAAACAAGGCTTGCTGGTGATTTCCTTTTCTCCTCTCGTTTTCAGGGAGCACAGATATCAGGCGCTGGTGAGCTTCATGCTGGATATCCAGGCGAAGCCGCTGGAACGTTCGCAGAGCCAGTTGCATCTGCTGAAACGTTCGCAGCAGGAAGCCCGGCTGAAGACCCGCGGTGGGGAGGATTCTTCTCCCGCCTATGCCGACCATTCTGTGATGGCAAGCGGAAAATGGGCAAAGATCAGGGTGAGCGAAACAGGTATTCATCAGTTGACTGCTGATGTGGTGCGCCGTGCCGGTTTTTCGGATATCAGCAAGGTGAAGATCTACGGTTATGGAGGAAATCTCCAGAACGAAGCGCTCTATGCCCAGGATATTCGGGAGACGGACGACCTGAAGGAGGTGCCGCAGTATGTAGTGGATGGCAGACATTATTTCTACGCCCGCGGTGCGGTGAGCTGGAGCAGTCCGACGGCTACGGTGCGCACCCGCAATCCCTATTCAGACTATGGCTATTATTTCATCACCCAGAGCGATGAGTCGCCGAGTCTCTGGGCAGATTCAGCCTCTTTCGTATCTTCCTGCCATCCGATGCCGGAAGATTATCATTCTCTTTATGAAGTAGATGGGTTCAGCTGGATGCAGGGTGGAAGGAATCTCTTCCATCCTACAGCCGTCAAGGTGGGCGATACCCAGAAGGTGGTCATCACCAATCCTACCGGATGCAGCCGGGGAAAGCTGGTGGTGGCTGCTACCGCCGGTACCAACACCCAGGTGCAGATCAGGAAGAACCAGAAGGAACTGGGAACCCTGAACCTCTATCTGCCTACCAATACCAGCAGCAGTGCCTATACGGTAGGCGTGGAAAGGAGCGCCACCTATCCGCTCCAGGATTTCAGGGAGAAGGATACCATCGAGATACAGCCACTCAGCGGTGGACCGGTTCATCTGGATTATGTAGCCGTAACCTGGGATCAGCCTGCGCCCTTTGCCGGTTTTGGAAGCCGGATTCCTGCAGCCGAGTATGTGTATGGCATCACTCCGCAGGATCATCATGCCGACGGGGCTGCTGATATGGTGATCATCATCCCAACCTCGCAGAAACTGCTCAAGCAGGCACAGCGGCTCAAGGAATTCCACGAAACCCACGACGGGCTGCGCGTGAATATCGTGCCCGCCGATGAACTCTATAATGAATTCTCCAGCGGTACCCCCGATGCCAATGCCTACCGCCGCTATCTGCGGATGCTGAGCGACAGGGCGGCTACGGCTGCTGACATGCCTAAGTATCTCCTGCTCTTCGGCGACTGCGTATGGGACAACCGGATGCTCACGGCAGATTGCAGGCTGCTGAATCCGGATGATTACCTGCTCTGTCATGAGAGCGATGACTCGTTCAGCAAGACCACCTGCTACGTGAGCGACAGCTGGCTGGGAATCATCGGTGAAGGAAAGGGAGCCGATCCGAAAACCGAACTGCAGGATGTGGCGGTAGGACGATTCCCGGTAACCACGGCGCAGGAAGCCGAGATACTGGTGGACAAGACCATCAACTACAAGAAGAACGCTAATGCCGGAGCCTGGCAGAACACCCTGATGTTCATGGGCGATGACGGCAACGAGAATCTCCACATGGCGGATGCCAACGAGGTGGCAGACGACATCGCCTCGCTGTATCCGGGCTATCTCATCAGAAAGGTGATGTGGGATGCCTATACCCGACAAACCTCCTCAACGGGAAATTCCTATCCCGAAGTCTCCAGTATCATCAGGCAGCAGCAGGCTAATGGTGCCCTGGTGATGGATTATGCCGGACATGGAAGCGAAACCCAGATTTCGCATGAAAACGTGCTCAAGATTACGGATTTCGAATCGTTCAGAAACGAGAATCTGCCGCTGTGGGTGACGGCATCCTGCGACATTATGCCCTATGACGGTACGAAATCAACCATCGGCGAGGCTGCCCTGCTGAATGAAAAAGGTGGAGCTGTGGCATTCTACGGTACCACGCGTACCGTGTTTGCCCAGCAGAACAAGTATATGAACCGCGCCTTCCTGCGCAGGGTGCTGAGCCGGGAAGACGGCAAGCCGCTTGCGATAGGCGAGGCACACCGGCTGGCACAGAACGACGTGATGCTGGGCAATGTGATGGCGGGCGAGATAGACCGCTCGGAAAACCATCTGCAGTATGCCCTGCTCGGAGATCCTGCCCTCTCGCTCAACCTGCCGATGATGAAGGTGGTGGTGGATTCCATCAACGGCATCTCCTGCCAGCGCACCGATACGGTTCCGCTGCTGAGAGCCGGAGATATAGCCAGGATTGCGGGACATGTGGAGACGGATGTGGATTTCCAGGGGGTAGTGACGGCTACGGTAAGGGATTCCAGGGAACTGGTTACCTGCAAGCTGAATGATGCCACTGCCGACGGAGCCTCCACAGCCTTCCAGTATTACGACCGGCAGAAGACGCTCTATCAGGGTGCTGACAGCGTATCCGGCGGAAAGTTCGCCTTCAGCTTTGCCGTACCTAAGGATATCAATTATTCGGGTGATACCGGACTGATGAATCTCTATGCCGTCAGCAACGACAAGGCGCTGCGGGCGAATGGAGAAAGTGCACGGTTCAAGGTGGGCGGCAGCGTGGTGGCAGGAAATGACTCCATCGGTCCGTCGGTATTCTGCTATCTGAACTCGCCTACCTTCGTGGATGGCGGCAATGTGAATACCACCCCTTATTTCGTGGCAAGGATATCAGACAAGGACGGAATCAATGCCGCAGGAAGCGGACTCGGCCATGACCTGAAGCTGGTGATAGACGGAGATCAGTCGAAGACCTACAATCTCAACGGTTATTTCTCGTATGATTTCGGAACCTATACCAGTGGTTCCACCTGCTACAGTATTCCGGAACTTCCGCCAGGCAGGCATCAGCTTACCTTCACGGCATGGGATATCCAGAACAACAGTTCTACCACCACCCTCCACTTCAATGTGGTAAGCGGTCTGGCTCCATCGCTCTTCGATGTGGGCGTGACAGAGAATCCAGCCCGCAGCACCACCACCTTCATCGTTTCTCACGACAGGACGGAGAGCCGGATGGATGTGGTGATCGAACTCTATGATACTTCGGGCAGACAGCTCTGGCGCCATGCCGAGAGCGGAGTGCCGGCTTCGGAGGTCTATACCGTGAAGTGGGATCTGTCGGTAGATGGCGGTCGTCCTCTGGGTACGGGCATCTATCTGTATCGGGTCAAGGTTTCATCGGATGGCAGCAGCTATGCCTCCAAGACCCGGAAACTGATCATTATAAAATAGAAAATATCATCATATAAAATCATGTAGTATGAATAGAATCGTCAAGATATTCGCAACCGGTTTCCTCTCGGTATGGGCGCTGACGGCATCGGCGCAGAACGGAGAGGGAGACACCAAGGAGAGTCTTTTCAATCCGGTAAACTATGCCGTCATCTCTCAGACCATAGCGCCCGATGCCCGCGGCGGAGGTCTGGGTGATGTGGGTGCGGCAACCGATCCGGATGTCAACTCGCAGTATTGGAATCCGGCAAAGTATCCTTTCAACATCTCCAGGGCGGGCGTGGCGCTGAACTTCACTCCATGGCTCCGCTCGCTGGTCAACGACATGAATCTCGCCTATCTCTCGGGCTATTACCGCATAGGCGATTACAGTGCCGTATCCGCTTCGCTCCGTTACTTCAACATGGGTGAGGTGTTTCTTTCTGAGCCGGGAGAAAACGACAATGCGATGACCATCAATCCCTATGAGATGTCGATCGATGTGGCTTACTCTCTGATGCTCAGCGAGAAATTCTCCCTGGCGGCAGCCATCCGCTGGATCTATTCCGACCTGCGCTTCGACTATCAGGAGGAAAATTCGCCAGCTTCGGCTTTTGCGGCGGATATCGCAGCCTATTATCAGAACTATGTCAACATCGGACCGCGAGAGTGCCAGTTGGGCGTAGGTCTGAACATTTCGAATATCGGCAGCAAGATTACCTTCAGCGGTAAGGAGTATGGCGAGTTCCTGCCTACCAATCTGCGTCTGGGAGCCTCACTGATGATTCCTATCGACGAGTACAACCGCTTTACCATCGCCGCAGATGCCAACAAGTATCTCGTGCCTACGGTTCCTGCTCAGAAGGAGGGAGAGGACAACTCGGAGTATGAAGACCGTGTGCATCGCGAATACAACGATATTTCGGGCATCAGCGGCATCTTCAAGAGCTTCAGCGATGCCCCAGGCGGATTCAAGGAAGAGCTGGAGGAAATCAACTATGGCGTAGGTGCCGAGTATGTATATAATGACAAGTTTGCCCTGCGTGCCGGTTATCATCACGAGAGCCAGAGCAAGGGCAACCGCAAGTACTTCACGGTGGGAGCCGGCTTCAAGATGAATGTCTTCTCGCTCGATGCTTCCTATGTGGTAGCCACCGCCAAGAGCAATCCGCTCGACCAGACCCTGCGCTTTACGCTGGCGTTCGATATGGACGGATTGAAAGACCTGTTCAAGCGATAGATAAACATATTAATAACTTTAATCATAAATAATAGATTATGAATATACGTGTAGGATTTGGATACGATGTTCACAAGCTGGTAGAGAACCGTGACTTGTGGCTGGGAGGTATCAAGATAGATTATGAGTTGGGTTTGCTCGGCCATAGTGATGCCGACGTGTTGATTCACGCCATTTGTGATGCCCTGCTGGGTGCAGCCAATATGCGTGATATCGGTTATCATTTCCCTGATACGGCAGCAGAGACCCTCAATGTGGATTCCAAGATTCTGCTCAAGAAGACGATGGACCTGATTGCCACCAAGGGATATACCCTGGGCAACATCGATGCAACGGTCTGTGCAGAGCGTCCGAAGCTCAATCCGCATGTTCCTGCCATGAAGGAATGCCTGGCAAAAGTGATGGGGGTAGAGGAGGATCAGATCTCCATCAAGGCTACAACCACAGAGAAGTTGGGCTTTACCGGAAGAATGGAAGGAATCTCAGCTTACGCTACAGTATTGATAGAAAAGGCTTAATGAGGGTTAAAAACTCGTTAGTTTTTGATGAATTTTCTAATAATTCGTTGATTTATATCAAAAAATCTCAAAAATAATACTTTTTTTGCCGAATTATTTGGAGATTTGTAGAAAAAGTACTATCTTTGCAGCGTCAAAAGGTTAATAGATTGTTTAGGTTAGTAGTAATAGATTTAGGTTTTTAGTTATTAGGTTTTAAGGTAGATTGTTTAACAGATAATTGAGAAGGTCGTGAGACTATTTTGATTAGAATTTTTAAGTTAAACATAGTGCATGCCACAGCTCGTTGAGAGTTGTGGCATGTTTTATTATATCCATTCTCATCATTTCATAAAAAACATTCTCTATTATCTCAGAAAAGTCTCCTTTTTTCTTCGCCAACTCAAATTTTTACATTATCTTTGCAAGCAGAATTAAAAGGATAATCATGAGAGTACTCATAGTAAATACAAGTGAGAAGGCGGGTGGTGCTGCTGTAGCTGCCAACCGCCTGATGGATGCCCTTAACAACAATGGTGTTAAGGCTAAGATGCTGGTGCGCGACAAGGTGACCGATGATATTACTGTGGTGGGGTTGCCACGCTCGCTCAGGATGCAATGGAATTTCCTGTGGGAGCGCTGGTGCATCTTCTGCCGCCTTCATTTTTCCAAGAAGAATCTCTTTGCACTTGATATCGCCAATGCGGGATACGACATCACTTCCCTGCCAGAGTTCAAGGAGGCTGACATCATCCATCTGCACTGGGTCAACCAGGGCATGCTTTCGCTGAAGACCATCCGGAAGATCATCAGCAGCGGAAAACCGGTGGTATGGACCATGCACGACATCTGGCCGGCTTCATCCATCTGTCATCTTACCCTGGGTTGCCATCATTACAACAATGGCTGCGGCAACTGCAAGTATCTGCCGGGAAACGGGGGAAAGAACGATCTGTCGGCTAAGATATGGAAGAAGAAGCAGAAGGTGTATAATAGCGGGGCTCTTTCCTTTGTTACCTGCAGCAGATGGCTGGCGGGTGAAGCACGGCTGAGCGGACTCCTGGCGGGTCATCGCATCGAGACGATTCCCAATCCGATAGATACCCATGTATATTGTCCGCAGGATAAGCTGGAATCCCGTCTGCGCACGCAGCTGCCGAAGGACAAGCGCATCATCCTCTTCATCGCCCAGAGAGCCACCAATCCCTATAAGGGCATGGATTATCTGATAGAGGCGTGCCGGCTGATGGCTGAGCAGCATCCCGAGATGAGGGAGAACACCTGCGTGGCAATACTGGGTGGACACAGCGAGGAGTTCGAAGGCAAGCTTTCGTTCCCGATCGTTTCGCTCGGTTATGTGAGTGATGACAAGCGCATCGCAGATATCTACAATGCTGCCGATGTCTTCGTGCTCCCTTCCCTGTCGGAGAATCTGCCGAATACCATCATGGAGGCGATGGCTTGCGGCGTGCCGAGCGTAGGATTCAAGGTTGGCGGCATACCGGAGATGATCGATCATCAGAAGAACGGATATGTGGCAAACTACCGCGATGCCAAGGATCTGGCGGCTGGAATCCACTGGGTGCTGGAAGAAGCCGACCGGGAGAATCTGAAGAAGGCGTGCCTGCAGAAGGTGATGCATAACTATTCGCAGCATGCGGTGGCGCTGAAATATGTTGAGGTGTATAATCAGGCGATGGCCTTTAAAAACTACCGGATATGATTAAGTTTACCGTCGTAACCTGTACCTACAATGCTGAGCGTGTGTTGCAGCGTACGTTGGATAGTGTCAATAAGCAGACTTACTGCAACATCGAGCACCTGATCATAGATGGTGTTTCGAAGGACAAGACCCTAGCTATGGTTCGGGCATACCAGAACAGGGCAAAGGCTGGAGAGAATGCCCACGAAATCGTGGTCTATTCGGAACCAGACAAGGGACTCTATGACGCCATGAACAAGGGCATAGACCGTGCCACGGGCGACTATCTTGTGTTTCTGAATGCGGGAGATGTCTTTCCTTCCGACGATACCCTGGAGTATGTGGAGGGATGCGTAGGCGAGGGCGAGAACCTGCCGGGCGTGCTTTATGGAGATACCGATATCGTGAATGACGAAGGAAGATTCCTGCGCCATCGCCGTCTTTCGCCTCCCGAGAAGCTGAACTGGCGCTCGTTCAAGTGGGGGATGCTCGTCTGTCATCAGTCGTTTTATGCCCGCACGGATATCGCCCGCCAAATCCATTATGATCTTCACTATCGCCTTTCGGCAGATGTAGATTGGTGCATCCGCATCATGAAGGCGGCTCAGCAGCACCATCTTCCGTTGCGCAATGTGCATGCAGTCATCACCAACTATCTGGATGGTGGTATGTCGGTGCAGAACCACAAGGCTTCGCTCAAGGAGCGTTTCGAGGTGATGCGCAGCAACTATGGCTTTGTCACCACGGTTCTGGTGCATACCTGGTTTGTGGTGAGAAGTCTCTTCAAGCGCTAGTTCGCATGGTTTTAGTAAGAAAAAATAAATTTAAATGGCAGAAACATTAAAGGAAAAAACAGCAAAGGGTCTCTTCTGGGGAGCCATGAACAATGGGGCGATGCAGGTTATCGGACTGGTATTCGGCATCGTCCTGGGCAGACTGTTGTCGAAGGAAGACTATGGAATGATGGCGATGATCAATGTGTTCCCGCTCATAGCGATAGCTCTTCAGAATAGCGGATTCGCTTCGGCTATCGGTAATCTGAAGCATCCTACAGCCAATGATTACAACTCCGTGTTTTGGTTTAACATCATAGTGGGATCTTCTCTTTATGTCATCCTTTTCTTCTGTGCCCCTTTCATAGCCGATTTCTATCATGATGAAAGGCTGGTATCCTTATGCCGGCTGGCATTCATCAATATTCTCTTTTCCAGTCTGGGTACGGCTCAGGCTGCATTCCTCTTCAAGAATATGATGGTGAAGCAGCAGGCAAAGGCGAGTATCACGGCGGTGCTGCTGTCGAGTAGCGTGGGTGTGCTGATGGCATGGAATGGCTTTGCCTATTGGTCTCTGGCTGCCCAGGGAGTGGTTTATGTGGGACTGAACACCCTGCTGGTATGGCATTATTCCACCTGGCGACCTTCGCTGAAGATAGATTTCACGCCCGTGAAGACGATGTTTCCGTTCAGCTTCAAGATAGCTGCCACAACCATCGCCACCAAAATCAACGACAATGTGATGAATATCCTGCTGGGCCGTTTCTATACCAATGCCATTACGGGTAGCTACAACCAGGCTTATCAGTGGAACTCGAAGTGTTATCTCCTGCTGCAGGGAATGTTGAATCCGGTGATCCAGCCTACCCTGGTGAATCTCTCTGACGACAGGGAGCGCCAGCTGATGGCTTTCAGAAAGATGGTCAGGTTTATCTGCTTCCTTTCTTTCCCTCTGCTGTTCGGATTGGGACTCGTTTCCAATGAGTTCATCATCATCACGCTGACCGAGAAATGGCAGTCGAGTGCAGAACTGCTGCGCATGCTGTGCGTGGGCGGTTCTGTGATGCCACTCTATACGCTGTTTTCCAATGTGGTGATCAGCAAGGGAAAATCCGGTGCCTATTTCTGGTGTACGGTTTCCTTGAGTGTCACCCAGATTGTGCTGATGCTGCTTCTTTGGCCTTATGGCATCCATCTGATGGTATCAGTCTATGTGGCATTGACCATCGTCTGGATGTTTGTATGGTATGCGCTGGCTTACCGTTATATCAGTTACCGTCCGCTGGACTTTCTGAAAGATACCTGTCCGTTCCTGCTGGCGGCTCTGGGCGTGATGAGCCTCACCTATCTGGCAACGATGAGCATTACCAATCTGGCATGTCTGCTTCTGGCTAGGGTTGTGATGGCAGCCGTATTATATTTCGTGGTCATGAAAGTGGCTCGGGTTGCCATATTGGATGAGTGTATCCATTTTGTATTAAAGAAAAAATAGATGAATATGATGGAAAATCAGACAAGACAATATAGTAATGAGGAGTTGAGAGCCCGGTTCAATCCCGAAGGTTCTCTGCTGTGGAAGCATCAGCAAAGGATGGTAGAGCTGCTGCTGGCTTTTGATGCTATCTGCAAGCGTCATCACATCCGTTACTGGCTGATAGGCGGCACACTGATTGGTGCAGCCCGCCATCAGGGTTTCATTCCCTGGGATGATGACATGGATGTGCAGATGCTTCGGGAGGACTATCTGAAGATGATTGAGATTCTGCCCCGCGAACTGGATGAAACGATGGGGCTGCAATGCAGACAGACGGACGAAAACTACTTCTTCCAGTATGCCAAGCTGAGAGACCGCCGTTCAGTGCTGGATGAGAACAATGGCTATGACCGGATTTTCAAGGAGCGGGGCATCTACATAGACATCTTTCCTATCGACAAGCATCCCAAATGGCTGCAGCGGTTGTCGATGCAGACCATCGGACACACCTATAAGATATTGAAGCGGAAGGACCTGAAGGATGAGGTTATTATCGGCAAGGTGATGCGCTGGGTGCATCTGAATGAACGGCTGATTTATCCGGTGATGAGGGGCATCGCCCAACTGACCGGTGGTGCCTATTTGGATGCTTTCGGTGTGCCTTTTGTCGTAGAGCGCCATCTGGAAGACATCTTCCCGCTGACCACTCTGGAGTTTGAGGGGCATCAGCTGCCTGTACCGGGAAACTACGATAAGGTGCTGACAGATCAATATGGCGACTATATGCAGTTGCCGGATTTGGATAAGGTGAATCTGCACGTCGGCAAGTTGGAGTTCAAGTCATGAACCAGTTATAAATGGAAAATTCCAGCAACTAAAGCGATTGCTTGAGTTGCTGGAATTTTTGTTGGCAGTGCTGCTTATAGCTGTAACCGAACCATTTGCGCTGATATTTTCTATAGGTATAGATGGTGCAGTATTTGAGGGAATCCCAAAGGGAATGTCTGCCGACCTCATAAATGGTTGGCGGAATCCTGACAAAATACAGGTCTGCCACCGTATCGAAAGCCGAGAAAGCCTTTACTCTAGGCAGACTCAGCAGCCATTCCTCAGCCATGAAACGGTTGTGCAGCTTGGTATCTTCGTCTAGGGCAGGGAGCGTTCTGAAATAAGAAGCCTTCGCCCACCAGAAGTTGCCGGCATACATCCGGTTCTTGAAAGGAGGGAAGAGATAGCTTCCGTAGGTATCATATCCCGCTTCCAGGGTGTTGACAGCCACTTTCCACTGGTTCATCAGGAAATATTCCATCATTCTTCTCCATGCCACAATCTTATCCACGAATCCCTTGAATTCCTTGTCTTCCTGATTCAGGGGAGTCTGATAGGTGATTCCCTTGGTATGGAAATAATAGAAGAGGAAGTCTTCGTGCTGCGATTTCTCATACATATAGTCGAGTGCCGGAAATTCGAATCGCTGCGGATTGGTGGTCTTGGAAACAAATTCTATCTTATCTGCCGAGTATTGTCGCAGGATATCTTCCAATTCTATGATATCTTCGTCGTTTCTGGCGATGCAGCTGATATAGAGTCGGTTGCTAGCCTCGAGCAGTCCGCTGTCGGCGAGATGCTGCATCTGTTCCCTTACCATCTCTTTCCAGTTGGCGTCGCAGAAGATATGGTAGATGCCATAGATGGGAGTAGAACAGGCAGGAGTATGGCTCCAGGACGACAGGTCCTTGCGTTCGTATATTCCCAATGTACTCTTGTATATTTTCTTTAGAATGGATGTCATGATGCTGATGGATGCTTTTGATGTTTTAATGAGAAGCTGCTGCTGCTTTCAGGGAAGTGATGAGGCGCTGGAACATGGTTTTCATGTCGTATCTTGGCGTCCAGCCGAGCTGATGCACCTTGCTGCAGGACAGACGGAGCCGGGTCATCGGAGAATAGCCCATGCCTTTCTTCAGCTGGATGACCGGCTGTATGTCGGGATTGAAAGTCTTGCAGAGGAACTTCGCCATATCGATGATGGAAATGTAGGTTGATTCGTTGGCAACATTGTATGCCTCACCGTCTTCACCCTTCAGCAGGATGAAAAGGATCGCCTCGATGGCATCAATCGTATAGCAATAGCAGCGGCTCAGTTCACCGGTGGTATGGAGAACGATGTCTTCGCGGGCAATGATGTTGCGTGCAAACTGTGCGAAAACGCGGTTGTCATCTGCCGTAACTCCTGCTCCGAAGGTTTGGGCGAGGCGGGCTGTCTTGACATGCACCCCATATTCCTGGGCATAGGCATGGCAGAGACATTCGGCTGCTCTCTTGGCTACGGGATAGCTGCTGCGGGTATCTGAAAGATGGATGTATCCCTGCTCTTCCTCGCTGAGCGGATGGGAATCATCATAGATGCTTCCATATACCTCCAGGGATGAAACATTGACGATGGAGGCGGTGTTCTGGCGGAGGGCGAAACGCAGGAGCTGGGCCGTGCCGTCGAAATCGGTCATCATGGTTTCTACCGGTTTGCTGACAAAGTATTGGGAAGCCGTAGGACTGGCAAAATGCACCAGATAATCGATATGAACCTCCTGTGGCATCTCCTCTGTCTTGCTAAAATCATGCTTCAGGATAATGATGTTCTTGCCCAGAGCTTCTCCTGAATGGGCATCATTCTGAGGATGACCCAGTACCTGCTGCGCCTTTTCTTCGTTTCTTACGAAGCAGACGATGGTCAGGTTCAGTGCGTGCTGTCTGTCGAGTTCTTCCAGACAATGAACCATACAGGAGCCCAGCAAGCCCGTAGCACCCGTAATGCCGATGGTCTTGTTTCTCAGTTGTTCGTAAAGAGGAAATCTGCTGGCAAAGTCTTTCCAGTCTTCTAGCTCTATTTCGTTATGTTTCATATTTTCTCTATCTTTATTAAAAACCGAAAATCTGCTGGTTCTCATGTACCGTTACCATGGCACGGAACACGAAGAAATCGGTTGGCGTTGTAATCTTGATGTTCTCCATCGGTCCGATGATGGTACCGAGTTTATAGCCGTAATGGCTCATCATCGTACAGGAATCGATGAAGTTGTGCCTGCCTTCTTCGATTGCCTTGCGGTGTGAAGACAGGATGTCTTTCAGTCGGAAACTCTGTGGTGCTCTTGCTATCAGAGAATTGTCTCGTTCCGGAATTTCCAGCGAGTTGTCTTCCTGTTTTACGATGAAAGTCTCTGTGGCTGGTATGCAGGTGATGCAGGAGCCGCATTCTTCCACCTTCCGGATATTGTCGGTGATGGTTTCCTCGGTGATGAGTGGGCGTACACCGTCATGAATCAGTACGTTGGCTTCCTTGCCGTCGGCAAACTCCTCGGCAGCACAGAGTCCGTGATAGATGGAATCCTGTCCGCTGTTGCCACCTGGTACAATCTTCACCACCTTGCTGATTTCGAACTTGCGTATCATCTTCTCCAGGAAAGGAATCCATGATTCGATGCAGGCTACGACGATGCCATCTATCTCCGGATGATTGTCAAACAATTCCAGAGTATAGATGATGATAGGTTTGCCGTTCAGTTCCAGGAACTGCTTAGGTCTTGACTTGGTGTGCATTCTGAGGCCTGAGCCTCCTGCAAAGATGACTGCTATGTTCATAAGATTCCTTTTTTAGAGAGTTATTATAAAGAATGTGGCTTTTTGGAGCCGCTTATTTCATGATCTGGGTTGCCTGGTCTGACATGTAAGTAAACAGCCAGTAGCCATTCCATACCCAGAAATACAGGGTGAGTAACCAGCAGAAATATCTCAGGACGACCTGTCTGCCAGGTGTGAGCGATTTCATCAGGTAGGCGATGGCAATAGGAATGATGAATATCCAGTGGCAAGCCATGATATACATCTCGTTCAGCCCGAATCCCATCACGAAGTGGATGACGATGTCTAATCCCAGCCAACTCAGTACCATGAGGAAGTACTTATGCCGGATGGCTACTATGATGCCGATGATGAACAGCAGCGAGATGATGGCTTCGATGACATAATTGAATGTGTAGTTATACTTCACGATGGTAGGGCGGTTCACGCACATATCGTCCAGGAGATAAGAATCGTGGAGCTGGATGGATTCTCCCAACATGTTGTGAATCAGGGCATCCGTCCTGGAAGTTGACGTATCGGTCCATTTCCAGAATCCTTCCTGCTTCATCGGTTCTCCTGTATGAGCCAGAACCCATGCATGATGGATGGAATCCTTTCGCTGCTGTTCCTGATCCTTGGCATGTGCCTTTATCTCAATCTGCTTATCTACATGAAACTGAGGTTCCCTTACCTCTGTATAGATAAGGTAGGCTGTAGTTACCAGCAGGATGGCTGGCAGAATCATAGCCACGAGATTCTTGGGGGCGAAGACTTTCCTCCCATTGACAAACCAGGCAGCCAAATAGGTCTTGGCAATATTGCTGAGGGTGACTCCTCCGGTTAGGAAACTGAGGATGCCGATGGTCCAGGCAGACAGTTGGCGTCTTTCCTTCATCGCCATACCCGCCAGATACAGCGTCATGGTCAGCATGAGGAGCGACCAGCAGAAGTGGTCGGGTACCAGCATGGAAACCATCACCATACCGAAGGAATAGAGCATGGCAGAGAAAAGGATGCAGTCTTTCTTCTTCAGTTCGATGATTTCCCGGAAGATGCGGTATACGAAGATGAAGGAATAGAAGGCGCTTGCTATGAGCAGGATGGCCATGAATATCATCGCATAGTTGGTATCGCCCGAAGATATCAGTTCCTTGTTGATGAGATAGAAGGGATAAAGGATGACTGCAAAAAGCGGATGGCGGGGAATCTCGAAATAGAGTTTGCCATTCGACATAAAGATGCACGACCATGCATCAAAGCCGGATACATGAAAGGTCTTGGCGAATAACTGCCAGAAGCTGACGTGGTGCGCTCTGAGGAAAAGGTTGCCGTATTTGTAGAAGAACAACCCGTTGAGCAGCACGAATACCAGTAAAGCCACGAGGCCCGGTATCCTTTCTTCTTTCTTGATTTTAAAAATATTCTTCATCGTTTTATTCTTATTTGGCTGCAAAGTTAGTGTAAAAAATTGATTGTGGGAAGAAAAATGAGGAAATATTTCATTTCTGTTGGATTTTTGTGGCGGTTTATTTGGCATTGTCTGCTTTTTGGGTTATCTTTGTCTCCCAAAAAACGGATGATGACAGATTCCGACAATTGTGTATAGTTAACGAATATCATAGATATGAAACAGCCAGCTAAGATTGATGTCGCCGTATTGATGCTTTTCTTCAATCGTCCCGACAATTTTCAGAAAGTGTTTGACGAGGTGAAGAAGGCTCGTCCTGCCCAGTTGTTCCTCTATCAGGATGGAGCAAGAGGTGAGCGGGATGTGCCGGGTATTGAGGCATGCCGGCAAATAGCATCAGATGAGAATATTGATTGGGAGTGTGAGGTGCACAGATCTTATCAGACTAAGAACCAGGGATGTGATCCATCAGAGTATCTCTCCCAGAAATGGGCTTTCTCGATTGTGGATAAGTGTATCGTGCTGGAAGATGACGATGTGCCTTCGCAATCTTTCTTCCCTTTCTGCAAGGAGATGCTCGACCGTTATGAGCACGACGAACGTATTGCCATGATTGCCGGATTCAATGAAGATGAGGTGACACCCGATTGCGAGGACAGCTATTTCTTTACTTCTGTCTTCTCTATCTGGGGATGGGCTTCGTGGCGCCGTGTGGTGGACAAATGGGAGGGTGACTATGCCTTTCTGCGCGATAAGCAGGCGATGCGACAGTTGGAATCGGTGGTTCGCCAGCGTGGGCTCCGTAAGGACTTCATCCCGATGTGCAGGGATCATGCCCATAGTGGAAAGGAGTTTTATGAAAGCATCTTCTGGGCTTCGATGCTGTTGAATTCTAGCCTTGCCATCATGCCATGCAGGAATCTGATCAATAATCTGGGTCTCTCTGATGACTCTACCCATTTCTCGGGCAGCATGAAGACGACTCCCAAGGCTTATCGCAGAATCTTCACCATGAAGCGCCATGAACTGGAGTTTCCGCTGAAACATCCTAAATATGTAGTGGAAAACGTAGATTTCAAGGAGCGGGTGTACAGAATCAATGCCTGGGGCCACCCATTCATCAAGATGTCGCGCTCCCTGGAAGAACTCTTTCTGAATCTGAGATATGGTAATTTCTCCAGTATCTTCAAGGCGATGGCTCGCAGATGGCGCAAGACGATTGGAAGAGATAAGCACGTTTGATCTCTGACTTCAAATAAATAAGCACGCTTACTCTCTGACTTAGCTGAGAATAAGCGTGCTTGTTTTTTTAGCTAGTTTACCTAGCCGAAATATCCGATAATCAGAATACCATTGTATATCAGCAGTGCCAGACCCAGGACGAGCAATACGCCTTTTAGGCAACGGCTGTAGAGCTGCTGTCGTTTTTGCTTCAGAAGGAAACCGATGGCTATCGGAATGGCGTATATCCAGTGCCCCGCCATGATATATACCTCGTTGAGACCGAAGCCGAGTCCGATATGCAGCATCATATCTAGACCGAAATACGACATCACCAGCCAGAGATACTTGCTCTTTCTGCCCGCCCAGATGCCGGCAACAAACAGCAGCATGATGACTGCCTCTACCACATAATTGATGGCGTATCGGTATTTCACGAACATCGGGCGATGGCGCAATTCATCTTCCAGCACATAATCCTGATGCAGCTGGATAGATTCGCCCATCAGATTTTCGATGATCGACTGTGTGCGGGAGCTTGTAGCATCCGTCCAGTTCATGAATTCACCTTTCATGATAGGGGCACCTTGCTTAGGACCCCTTTTCTTTTTGGCTTCTTTCTTAGCCAGTTCCTTTGCCTTCCGGATGCTGTCGTTCTTGGCTCTCTGGGCTATCTCCTGAGCAGAGATAATCTTCAAGCCTCTTTTGATAGAGTCGTTTGACAGCGAATCACGGGTATGCTTGATCTGTGCCATACGCTCCTGTCTGGCTTTCTTCTCAGCCGCTTTCTTGGCTTTCAGTTCCTTGCGTGCCATCTCGTTAGGCCATACGAAGACGCGGTATTCCCATCTGCAGAATCCCCACAGCAGGGCTGCTGGCAGGATGACTGCCAGGAGAAGATGCTTAGGGCGGAAGAATCCCTTTCCGTTTACGAAGAATGCAGAAAAGAAAATTTTCAATCCATTATTGAGCGATGTGCCGGCTGTAAGGATGAAATATACCACGCTCTTCCATATCTTGAGCGGATGGTGATGTTTCATTCTGAGACCGGATACATAGAGTGCCAGGATGAGCAGCATCATGGAGATGACGAAATGGTCGGGCACGATGCAGGTAACCATCACATATCCGAAGGAGAAGAACAGCAGGGTAAGGATATGAGATGCCGTCTTGTCGAGATCCATTACCTCCCGGAAGATTCTCTTCAGGAAGAGGGTGGCATAGAATCCGCAGAATATCTGGATGATTACCGCGATGAAAAGGGCACAGTTGTAGCCTGTGAGTTTCATCAGACCCATATTGATGAGGTAAGGAATATACATATAGAAGGCGAGCAGCGGATGGCGATATACATTGTATGCTGCATTCCAGTCGCTCAATACCCAGTAGGTAAGCGGGTCGAAGCCCGATACGCAGAAGTGGCGGATGAAATTCTTGTAATAATCATCCGTGATGAGGGTGAAATAACTGGCATAGCGGGCTATCACTACACCATTCAGAACGGCAAGTGCCAGAAAAATGCCCAGGGCGAGCCATCTTTCTTCTTTCTTGATCTTGAAAATATCGAATATCTTTTTCATATCTTTCTATTTCTTTCTCTTTCAAGTTTTGAGAGGAATCTTCTCTTAGTCTTTCTCTTTCGAGTTTTGAAGATTCTTTTATTTCTTCAGGAAGAATCTTACTAATAGGAAATTAACGGGGATACAGATACAGAGGGTAGGAATCATCGCCCACTGTTTGGCGAGCCCCAGACCAACGAAGAGGTTGAGGCAGACGGTTTGCATCGTATAGTTTACCACATGTGAGAGGGTGAAGCCGGCACCTCGCTTGGCATTTGCCTTCACCTTGAAGGTGTATCGGGTGCTGGCGATGAAATTGAAGATGAAGCTCACGATGTAGGCGATGGTGTTGGCTGTGGTAGCCAGACTGTGATCACCCATTTGTGGAATGAAATGGTTCAGCACCGGCATCATAGCCAGATAGATGACATATTGCAGCACCGTAGCCAGTCCGCCTACGATTCCGAATCTGATGACTTCGCCCAGCTTCTCCCGTCTGGCATCATCCATATTATTAATCTTGTTTTTGATATTCATTGTTTTATCTTTTACGGCGTGCAAAAATACGCCTTTTTCCTGTTTCTGGCAAATATTCTTTCTACAAAATATTAATCTGCCTGGATTTATCTTAATAGTTTTCCTTTTCCGAAGAGATAAGCCAGTTTGGTCTTTTCCATCATCTTGGCAATGAGCAGGCTGCCTGTAATGGCAAGGAGGATGGTGACGGCAGCAAACGAGATCTCGCTCGGATCCCAGCTGAAAAGGGGATGATAGAACTTCGCAGCCATCGTAAAGATGGGGTGGAAGAGATAGATGGGCAGCGTATTGCGACCTATATATAATAAGGTGTTATCTATCTTTTGAATGTAGATTTTGCCTTGAATGCGAGTGATGAGGCTATGTATCCACATCAATGACGAAATGCAGCACCAGCAGGAGAAGATTACAGCCAGGCATCCCCAGTCGTACCATTCCTCTAAGCCCAGCAAGCTGAGCCAGAGCAGTAAGGCTGCAGGGGAAGGATGGAATATCTTGCCAAACTCTATGTGGCATTGGCGAATTGCTGTACCGATGAAATAATAGGCTGCAGCACTGGGCGAAAGAGCGGGTGTCTTGGACGCCAGCAAGAGTAGGGTGGCGAAGATGAAGAGGCTTGTAGTGGTACTCATCGTCGTTTTTCCTTGTTTGAGGCTTTCCCAAGTAGCCCCCTTGAAACTGATATAATAAAGAATGCCACAGATAATCATCGTCTGGATAAACCAATAAGGACCTATGGATGTGACAAATATCTTCTCGCAAATCTGTGAGAAGGATAATTCCGTGATGCCATCTCTTACGGGCATGAAATAGGAAAGTACAGAGAAACCGGATACCATGATAACGTAGGGTAGGGCGAGACACATCAGGTATATTCCCATTTGCTTGGGACTTTTCTCGATATTGACAAGATAACCCGTGATGATGAGAAAGGTAGGCATCATAAACGAGAGAATGCCTGCCTTCAGATGTGGATATGCATTGCCGAAGTTCACAATATGAATCAATATCATGAGAATGATGAGGATGGCTCGTATCAAGTCGAGGTCTGTATTTCTTTTCATGTTATTTTCTGTAAAATGGAAATTTATTATTCTCGGAATGGTTTGAAGTGTCCCTTGTCGGCGAAGGCAAGCATCTCTTTGTCTCCACGGCTATCTCCAAAGGCTTCTATCTCGTATTCTGAACGTTCGAAAGATTTTAGTGCCTCTGCGATGCGGTGCACCTTCTCCTTACCGTAGCAATTGTTGCTCTTGAAGCGTCCCGTCAGCTTGCCGTCTTCTACTTCTATCTGTGTACCAAGCACCTGAACTCCTTTCAGGTTGCGGATATCAAAGAAGGGGCGCACCCAGTTGTCGATGCTGGCACTTACGATGAAGACCTGAGCTCCTGCCACCAGTGCTTCGTGCATCAGGGTGATGCCTTTCGGGCGGAGCAGATGCTGGCTTTCTTCAGCGAAGCCACGGCAGAGTGCATCAAATTTTTCGATGCGCATGCCGGCAAAGAGGTGGGCAAAGATCTGCTGCTTCGCCTTCCAGTTGGGATACAGGTGCAGTTTCATCATTACCAGCAGTGGGCTGTACATCAGGAAAACCATCAGAAAGCGGCCTCTGCCTTTGGCATACTTGATGAATTCCAGCAAGGTATCGCTCGTTGTCAGTGTTCCGTCGAAATCGAAACAATATATTTTCTTCTTCATTTCTTGTTCTTCTTTTGGATTAACTCTTTCTTATACGATATAGATAAGGATGAGGAAGGAGAGCAGCCAGGCAAGAACGATAAACTGGGTGATTCGGTCTCGCAGAATAATCTTCGTAGGGTCGCCGCTCTGCTGGTCAACCACTGCAATCTGGATGTATCTCAGCAAACCTACCAATACAAATACGCTGGTAAGATAGAGGTATTCGGTATGGAAATTCTCTATTACTTCAGGACTCACCGTGTACATGATGTAGCATACCAGGGTAACTGATGCCGTGATGGTGATAGCCTGATTGATGAAGGTGAGGTTGTATCGGCTCGTATTCTTGCGTGGCGCCTCGCCCGTCTTTTCCATTCGCAGCACGTCATCGCGGCGCTTGGCAAAACTCATGAAGAGGGTGATGAGGAAGGTCATCAGTACTATCCATTTACTGAGTATGATGTGCGTAGCGACACCACCCGCCAGCAAGCGGAGCACAAATCCGAATGCCACAATGCACACGTCAATGATGGCATACTGCTTGAGCTTGGCGCAATAGCAGAGGTTCATGACCCAATAGAAGGCGATGATTCCCATCGTCTCCCACGAATCGAGCAGACTGCATACTCCCATTGAGAGGATAAGCATCAGAAACATCAATGCGTAAGCCTGCCTGATGCTTACGGCTCCTGATGCGATAGGGCGGTGACACTTCACCGAGTGGCGGCGGTCTGCCTCCACATCATGGATATCGTTGAAGCAATAGATGCTCGATGCGGCAAAGCTGTAGGCAAAGAAAGCAATCAGACCCGCCTGCAGGGCATCTGTATGAAACAGGGCACCGCCAAAGAAGAGGGGCACGAAGATAAACATATTTTTGATCCACTGCTTCGGGCGGATCAGGCGCATCAAGGCGGCGAAGCCTTTGCTGTCTTTTATTTCATTCTCGTTCATAAAAACTTCTTTTTATTTAATCTTAGATGATTCTTTTTATTTAATAATCTTAGATAGTTCCCTTGAGATCCATTCTGCAATCTTGCTCAATATCCAGGAGAGTGGCAGGGTGATGGCAATGCAGAGGATGAAGGTAGGCCAGTATCCCAAGTGGTGAGGCTCGATATAATGGAGCACGAAGTGGATGTGGATGAGATAGCATTCCAGACTCAATGCTCCTACCAGCATAAAGCTGCGGTTAAACCATCCTGGAGTACGGCGGAAGATGCGGTTCAGGAGCAGGATGCTCGTGATGGTGAGCGGGATGTAGAGCATTCGCTCCAGGAAGAGCGGAAACATGCCGTGCTTCTCCTGTTCCAGGAAGATGCTTGCGAGCAGCGTCATCAGGAACATCAGCCATATCATCCAGATGCTGGCACCATCAAGCGTCTGCTTCTGGCGCACCATCTCACCCATATTGATGCCGATGAAGAAGATAGGTACTCGGCTCCAGAAGATTTCCAGATGGCCTACAGCCTGATGAATCGGTGTGACGTATTGCACCAGGATGCACCACATGATCATCACCACCGGCAGCCATTTGTAGATGGGGTGGCGCTTGATGAGTTCCATATAGGCTGGGGCGAAGAGATAGAGCATCATGGTGGCTGGGATGTACCAGAAGGTAAGCTCGTCGTATCGCCAGAAATTCCAGTTGATGGTAATCTCGCCTATCAGGTTGATCCACGCCTCGATGTCTCCTCCCCGGAATCGGGGAATGTAGTAGAGACAGGCGATGATGAGCCACGCTGGGTAGATACGCAGGTAACGGCGGATGAAGAAATGCTTGGCAGAAGGATTCTTCATCCAGGAAAACCACAGGCCGATGCCGCTGAGAAACAGAAACATATCTACTCCTACATTGCCCATGCGACGCAATCCGAAGAAAGCGTTCTCTCTAGGTAGTGCTACATGAAAGAGAATGATGAAGAGCATGGCGGCTCCCATCAATTCACCGCGATATCTGCTGATATTCGCCAGTTCTATGTCTTTTATCTTCATGATTTTCTTTTAATATTTCGGGTTTGGAATCTTCTTCATCAGTTGGGTGAAGAGCCAAGCCAGGCAGATGCTCGATATGATGTAGAGGAGCAGTCCGGCATAGATGTCTCCATGACGGCTGATAGGGATGAATATCTTGCGGGTGATGGGATGGGTGACGAAGAGGGCGGCTGAGATGACGCCCATCCATTCCAGCACCTTGTAGATGCCCGACAGCCAACTTACCTCCTGCAGCAAATCGGCTACAAGCACACTGAGCAGACAGATGAAGAATGGTACGAAGGTCCATCCTATCATATTGAGACTCAGACTGTAGATCAGCGAGATGCAGAATACGCAGCCGAAGATATTGGTAACAGGCGAATGGAAGGTCATCAGAATCTTCTCGCCATAGCGGGCGTACAGAATGCCCAGACCGAATGGCAGCATACCGCCCATGAAATTATAGCGGTAGCGGTTCATCGCCTCGCTCTCGGGATTGTCAAAGCCCAGCAGCAGCTGGATGCCGATGCAGAGAAGCATCAATCCTACCGTCCATCCCCAGTGGCGGCGATAGAGCAGCAGTCGATATACGATGTAAAGCTGCAGCATCAGACCGAAAAACCAGTAAGGTCCTGGCCAGATGATGTTGTCGGGGTTGGGCAATACATTGTTAAACATACCCAGCATCGATACGATGCCCAGCACCTCGTAATGGCGTGGACCCGGAGTGATGTAGTCTATCATCGTGAAAGCGATGAAACCCACGATCATCATCTTGAAGAGCTTCAGATAGTGATAGCGGATGAAGCGCAGAGGTTCGCGCCAGCTGATACTCCAGGATTGCTTCCTGCCCGAAATGTTGTACATCTGAGCCTGCTGGTCGGCAGAAAGATGAGGCTTGGCTTCATACTTCATCACCAGTCCGTACGCACTCAGGAAGAGGAATACGGGCACTCCGTAATGACCGAAGAACGACAGCAGATGGACAGGCAGGTTGATGTCGGGATTCGCCATCACCTGCAGCAGCCAGTCGGTGTTGTGCTGGAAGAACTGATATTCATTCTCCTTGACAATCGGACCTAGCCAATGGCAATAGTTGTGTAGGAAGATGCCGATGATGGCAAGTCCTCTCAATGCATTGCATGCACTTCTGGAAAGTATGTTCTGATTCATTTCCTGGCTCCTTTCTTTGTTTGTTTCTTACCTTGTTTCTTATCTTTTTTCTTGTCTTGCTTCTTTTCTTCCTGCTTAGCCTGCGTCTTGAGATATTCATTCCTCAGCTTGTCGTAGTCGGCAGAGTTCTTCAGGATGCGGGGGCGCATCTCGTTGTATTTCGGACTCAGGATGTTGTTCTCCTCCTTGTAGGTCGGAGTCTCTATGCCGGCAAGATACAGCAGCAGGTGCGGCAGGGCATCCGTCATCATCCGCTTGTCCTTGGCGGCACGTATCTGCCGGTAGATGGCGCGGTGTTTCTGGATGTATTTCTTTGAGCAGTAGATCCAGAAAGGAATCTCAAACTCATAGTGTGCCAGCTTCCAGTCGATGTTGGCGGAGTGGTTGCGGCAGATGAAGCCACGGTTTTCCTCGTAGCACTCCTCACCATGGTCGGGCACATAGATGATGACGGCATCTTCCTTCTGGAATCGTTTCACGATCTCTGCCACGATGGAGTCGTTGTAGAGGGTGGCGTTGTCGTAATGACTCAATACCTTGCGCTGGGCGTCAGTCAGTTCAGGACGCTTGTCTTCGTAGCTGCTTGCCCAGAACTTAGCCTGGTTCTGGCGATAGCGCAGCTTGTAGTTCACGTGCTGACCCATCAGATGGAAAATGGTGAGATTATGGTCGGTCTTGTATTGCTTCAGACTGTCATCATAATCTTTCAGCAGTCCATCGTCCAGTGCATGCAGCTGGGTGTTTCTGTGGTCGAACTGCAGCTTGCTCAGTTCCGGATTGTTCAGGAAGAAGCCGCCGCTGAAGTCATATACCGCCTCCTTAGCCTGAGGCAGGAATTCGTTGGTGATGAAGGTTACGTTGTATCCTGCCTTGCGGAAAACCTCCGGGAAGAGCGGATAGTCGCACCATTCTCCCTTGTCGCCTACCACATAGGTAGAGAGCATGTGCTTGAATACGAAGCTGGTGAGGTTCCAGCAGGTCACGACATCTGTAAACTTGGTGAGTTTCTTCGATTTCTCCAGCGCCGATTGGTTTGGGGTGGTTTTCATGAAGTAGCCATATTGCTGTGAATGATGGCGGCCGTAGCTTTCGCCGATGATCAGCACGATGTTTGGCGAGCGGAAGCTGCAGCTATCTACCTTCACCTCGTGGGCAGCATGAATCAGTTGGGTAATCTGATGCGCTGCCAGCTGGTTGGCATAGATGCTGAATTGGAGTCGGTAGATTGGCAGATAGAGTACGGCATGATCTTTCTCTGTAAGGGTGTGCTCCACCTCTCCGATGGTTCTTCCTGACATCAGCTTATGGTAAGCCTCCTTGTTGTGCCAGGAGGTGCAGATGGAAGTGATGAGGATAGCCAGGCAGAGAATGCCGAAGGTGGCTGGCATGGCTGCCGTCATTCGCGGAATAGCCATCAGTCGTTTCTTGAGCGATGCCAATTCGAGTATGGTCACGAGGAAGACGTAGATCTTGATGAGCCGTTTCCGGAAGATGACGATGAGTATCTGCAGGAGCGCCAGGAGCAGAATCCAGCCTACGCTGCTGAAGAGCACTTCGACAGAGATGAGGGCAGAGAGGAAGCTGCTTGCCTCGGAACTGTTGGTTTCTCCCACCAGCATCAGCATAGAAGGATTGAGTGTGGAACCGAAATTCACGAAGCAGTAGGTATCGGCGGCAGCCGTGACATATAATATAATGTATAATATGGCACGCAGTCCCCTGCGCACCTTCTTCGGGAAGACGGCGAGGATGGCGCTCACGATGTAGAGGTCCAGGAACAGCTCCAGGAACATGTTCTCGTAGAGCGTTCCGTTCTTTGGAATCGTGATGAGTGAACTAACCATGCCCAGGATGTACATGGACACAAAGAAGTTGGCATTGCGCCTGATTGGGGCTGATGCCAGACTAAGACAGTTCTTGATGATTTCTTTCCAACTCATAGCTTTCTATTGATGATGTTTGCTATTTTTAGAGAATTGATGTTTTGGCACTCTTTTAGACTCAGAGCGCCTGATAGTTTTTGATGGCGAGGTTCTCGATGCATTCGGGAACCATACCTTCGATGCTTTTTCCGGTCTTGATGCATTCGCGTATCTCCGTGCTGCTGATGTTGAGCAGCGGGGTTTCTACGATGGTCACGCCGGCAGGCACTTCGCCTATGCAGGAGCCTTGGCGGGGATAGACCACGATAGGGTAGTGGGCAAGGATATCGTCGTGATGGTACCACTTGTCGAATGCTGCCCAGTTGTCGCCGCCTATTAATAATGTAAACTCACATTCTGGATAATCCTTGCTGATGGCCTGCAGAGTGTGCCAGGTATAGGAAGGCTTGGGCAGGCGGAACTCATAGTCGCATGCCTTCAGCTGGGGTTCATTCTCCAGGGCCTTTTCTACCATCTCCAGACGCAGGTGGTCATCGAGCAGGTCGGTAGCAGCTTTCTTGAATGGGTTCATGGGGGAGACCATGAACCACACTTCGTCCAGTCCCGCCTTCTCGCAGAGGCTTTTCGCCAATGCGATGTGGCCGGTATGGATGGGGTTGAAGCTGCCTCCGAAGATTCCTACCTTCTTACTTTGAACTTTCAACATAGAACTTTGAACTTTATGATTAGCAAAGCAGGCTGATTTGGCCTTTGTTTTATATTGCTATTCTGCGCCCAAGAAGGCCTTTACGAGCTGATAAACCTCCTGCTGAGCTTTTCCCAGATCATCGTTTACGACTACGTGGTCGAACTGAGGGGCGAAGGTCAACTCGTAGCTAGCCTTGGCAAGGCGCTGCTCGATTACCTCAGGGGCATCTGTGTTGCGGCCTACCAGACGGCGGCGCAGTTCCTCTACCGAAGGAGGTTGCACGAAGATGCTCAGGGCACGTTCGCCATAGAACTTCTTGATATTGACGCCACCCTTTACATCTACGTCGAAAATCACAGACTCGCCCTTGGCAAGCTGGTTTTCTACCTGCGACTTCAAGGTGCCGTAGAATCTATCCTGGTAAACTTCCTCATACTCCAGGAACTCATCAGCCTCAATCTTGGACTTGAATTCCTCTGGAGACAGGAAGAAATACTCTACTCCATTCTGCTCTGTGCCGCGAGGGGCACGAGAGGTACAACTGATAGAGAAAGCCAACTTCAACTCTGGGTGCTCTTTCATCAGCCAGTTGACGATGGTACTCTTGCCGCTGCCCGATGGGGCGCTGAAAATCAATAATCCGTTCTTCATTTTACTTTGAACTTTGAATTTTGAACATTGAACTTTATGATTAGTAAAGCAAATCTATTTTCCACATTCAATTAAAGAGCATTCAGCACTTGTTCCTTAATCTGTTCCAACTCATCCTTCATCTTCACCACGATGTTCTGCATTTCAGCCTGATTGCTCTTTGAACCGGTGGTGTTGATTTCGCGACCCATTTCCTGGGCGATGAATCCGAGCTTCTTGCCCACACCATGACCTTCCTCATTCATGGTCTCGCGGAAATACTTCAGGTGGTTGGCGAGGCGCTGCTTCTCTTCGCTGATGTCGAGCTTCTCGATGTAGTAGATGAGCTCCTGCTCCAGACGGTTCTTGTCATAATCCACATTCGGAATCTGCTGCAGACCGTTTACGATGTTCTGGCGGATCTTCTCCACGCGTGCCTTCTCGTATGGTTCAATGCTGGCAAGGAGAGCCTGGATATTATCCACTTTCTCGGTGAATTTCTTCTGCAGGGCAGCTCCTTCCTGCTTGCGGAAGTCGCTCAGATGGCCGATAGCCTCGCAAATTGCATTTTTTGCCACCGCCCACTCCTCGTCGGTTAATTCTTCCACATCAGTTTTGGTTGTTACATCAGGAAGACGCAACAAGGTGCTGTACCAATCGGTAGGCTCAGGAATACCTGTTTCAGCAGATATTTTCTTGATCTGCTGATAATAATTCTGAACAAGCGCACTGTTGATGGGAGTAGCATCTGTAGCTGCATCCTTCTCAATCCAGATGGAGAAGTCAATCTTGCCTCTTTCCAGGCTCTTAGCTATATACTGACGAATCTCCATCTCCTTCTCTCTGTAGAGAGGGGCGATACGTGTAGAGAGGTCAAGATTCTTGCTGTTTAATGACTTTATCTCTACATTAATCTTCTTTGTTTTGTAGGCCGCGGTAGCTTTTCCGAAGCCTGTCATTGACTGTATCATATAATCTTTCACGTTAAATTTCTGCAAAAGTACAAAAAAAAGCGAGAAAATGCGTATATTTGCAACTTATTTAAGAATATATTTTTTAATTATGTCGTATATTTTGAATATTGAGACGAGTACGGACGTGTGCTCAGTGGCAATTAGTGATAGTGGACAGGTGATTTTCAACCAGGAAGATCACACGGGTCCTAACCATGCAGTTAAGTTGGGTGTGTTTGTTGATGAGGCTCTTGATTTCCTCGATTCCCATGGTCTTCCATTAGAGGCTGTGGCTGTAAGTTGTGGTCCTGGCTCCTATACCGGATTGCGTATCGGTGTGAGTATGGCTAAGGGCATCTGCTATGGTCGTGGGGTGAAGCTCATCGCAGTACCAACCCTCGAATTGATGGCTGTGCCAGTATTGCTTGGCGAACATCCTGAACAGGAAGATGCCCTCATCGTACCTATGCTCGACGCACGCCGCATGGAGGTGTATGCCGAAGTGCTCGACCGCTCCCTGAAGGTGGTTCGCCCTATCCAGGCTGATATCGTGGATGCCGAAACCTACAAGGAATATCTGGACGGGCATCATGTATATTTCTTCGGAAACGGTGCAGCCAAGTGTATGGAGACCATCAACCATCCTCATGCGCATCTCGTGGAGGGCATCGAGCCGCTTGCCAAGAATATGGCACCGCTTGCCGAGAAGAGATTCGTAGAGGGCAAGTTTGAGGATGTGGCTTACTTCGTACCATTCTATCTCAAGGATTTCGTGGCAAAGATGCCTAAGAAGCTTATCTAGGAGAGATGGATGGCGGGAGCATCCGCAGATTTGAATAGTGGGGTTATCCTCTGAATAATAAAAGAAACAAGCAAGAAAATATGAATAAAATAGGATTAGACTATAATACAACGCGAGAAAAGCTCGTGCTGCCTGAATACGGACGTGAGATTCAGCAGATGGTGGATTACTGTGTAGAGTTGGAAGACCGCAAGGAGCGCCAGCGCTGTGCCGAGTCTATCATCAAGATCATGGATCGTATGTTTCCGGAAAACAGAGGCTTGGAAAACCATGAGCAGAAACTCTGGGATCATCTCGCCATCATGAGCAATTTCCAACTCGACATCGATTATCCTTTCGATGTAAGCAATGCTGCAAAGATTGCCAAGAAACCCGAAACCGTGGAATATCCTAACCTGCGTATTCCTGTGCGCCATTATGGTGCCATGCTTTTCGAAATCTTCGAGAAGCTGAAGCACATGGAGCCGGGCAAGGAAAGAGATGAACTGGTGAAGCTGACAGCCAACCAGATGCATCGCAACCTGATGCAGTGGAGCCATGGTTCCTGCGATGAGCAGAAGGTGGCTGCCGATCTGGCGAGATTTACCGATGGCAAGATCAAACTCGATCTCAAGCATTTCGTCTTCGAGAAAGTAAAGGAGACCCCAGCTCGCAGCAATAACAATAATAATAAGAAGAAAAAGTAATCACTTTTTGTAATTTAGATAATCAGATTATAATAATTAGACAAGCTTATGGAGTCTTTCATCATAGAGGGCGGTCATCCGCTCCAAGGTACCATCACCCCGCAGGGGGCCAAGAATGAGGCGCTGCAGGTGATCTGTACCACCATTCTTACCGATGAACCCGTGCGCATTACCAATGTGCCGGACATCCTGGATGTGAACAACCTGATCAAGTTGCTCCAGGAAATCGGTGTGAAGGTAACCCGAAACAGCCGTCACGATTATACCTTCCAGAGTGATGAACTGAAACTGGATTATCTCGATAGTCTGGAGTTCGTGAAGAAGTGTTCTTCGCTGCGTGGCAGTGTACTGATGTTCGGACCCTTGCTCGGAAGATTCGGCAAGGCTACCATCGCCAAGCCGGGTGGCGATAAAATCGGCCGCCGCCGTCTTGATACCCACTTCCTGGGATTCAAGTACCTGGGTGCCAATTTTGTGCACGATGAGGAGCGCAATGTATATCAGATACAGGCCAAGAAGCTGAAGGGATGCTATATGCTGCTTGATGAGGCTTCGGTTACCGGTACTGCCAACATCATCATGGCGGCGGTTCTTGCCAAGGGAACCACCACCATCTATAATGCAGCCTGCGAACCATACATCCAGCAGCTCTGTCACCTGCTCAATTCTATGGGTGCCCAGATCAGTGGCATTGCCAGCAATCTGCTCACCATCGTGGGTGTGGAGAAGCTGCATGGTGCCGAGCATCGCATCCTGCCTGATATGATCGAGGTGGGTTCCTTCATCGGTATGGCTGCCATGTGTGGAGCCGGCATCCGCATCAAGGATGTGTCGGTGAAGGACCTGGGTATCATTCCTGATGCCTTCCGTCGACTCGGTGTGAAGGTGAAGGTAGAGGGCGATGACCTCTTCATTCCGGAACAGAAGCACTATGTGATCGACTCGTTCATTGATGGCACCATCATGACCCTGGCAGATGCACCCTGGCCAGGACTTACGCCAGACCTCCTGTCGGTGCTCCTCGTGGTGGCAACCCAGGCTCGCGGAAGTGTGCTTTTCCATCAGAAGATGTTCGAGAGCCGTCTCTTCTTCGTGGATAAACTGATAGATATGGGTGCGCAGATCATCCTCTGCGATCCTCACCGTGCAGTGGTGGTAGGTCATGATCACAAGCTGAAGCTGCGTCCGGGCAGAATGACGAGTCCGGATATCCGTGCCGGTATTGCCCTGCTGATTGCTGCGATGAGCGCCAACGGCACCAGCCGTATTGCCAATATCGCCCAGATAGACCGTGGCTACGAGGATATCGAGCAGCGCCTGAACCAGTTGGGTGCCAAGATTACCCGTGTCAGCGACTAGGTGTAACAAAATTCAAAGTTCCAAGTAAAATATGATAAGACGTGACGAAGTATATAAGATAGGTAAGTTGGGCAAGCCTCATGGAGTGAAGGGCGAGATAACCTTTGCCATCACCGATGATGTCTTCGACCGTGTGGATGCAGAATATCTTGTTCTTGATATCGATGGCATCCTGGTGCCTTTCTATCTGGAGGAGTATCGCTTCAAGAACGATGAGAATGTGCTCGTGAAGTTCGAGGATATCGATACGCAGGAGCAGGCGCGCAACTATACCGGATGTGAGGTCTTTTTCCCTCGCCACCTCTCGGATAGCGATGGAGAGAACATGACCTGGGCAGAAATCATCGGCTTCCAGCTGGTGGATGCCGTAACCGGAAAGGTGGTGGGAATCCTGGATCGTGTAGATGATTCCACGCTCAATCTCCTTTTCGAGGTAACAACCCCCGAAGGTGATGATATTCTCATTCCTGCCAGCAACGACCTCATCGAGGAAGTGAGTGCAGAAAAGAAGGAAATCAGAATGGCAATCCCCGAAGGGTTGCTTGACTTATAAAATGATATAATGATGAAGAAACAACAAATATGTATTCTCGGTTCTACGGGAAGTATTGGCACACAGGCGCTGGATGTCATCGAGCAGCACAGCGACCTTTACGAGGTATATTGCCTTACCGCCAATAACAGGGTGAAGGAGCTTGCCGAGCAGGCGCATAAGTTCCATCCTGCTGCTGTAGTGGTTGCCAATGAGGCGCATTACGACGAGTTGAAGAATCTGCTCAGCGATGAACCTGATATCAAGGTCTATGCCGGTGCCCAGGCGCTCTGCGATATCGTGCAGGCAGAGCCTATTGATATGGTGCTTGCATCCATGGTAGGTTTTTCCGGTCTGGAGCCAACCATCCATGCCATCAAGGCTCGCAAGAAGATCTGTCTTGCCAACAAGGAGACCCTGGTGGTGGCAGGTGAGCTGATCTGCAATCTTGCCCAGGAATATCACGTGCCTATCCTTCCTGTGGATAGCGAGCATAGCGCCATCTTCCAGAGTCTGGTGGGCGAGGGCGATAACGAGGTAGAGAAGCTCCTCCTTACCTGCTCTGGCGGTCCTTTCCGCAACTTTACCCACGAGCAGCTGGAGAAGGTTACCGCTGCCGATGCGCTGAAGCATCCTACCTGGGATATGGGCGCCAAGATTACCATCGATTCTGCGTCATTGATGAACAAGGGTTTCGAAGTGACAGAGGCTAAGTGGCTCTTCGGCGTTCCTGCCGAGAAGATTCAGGTGCTGATTCATCCACAGAGCATCGTACACAGTGCCGTACAGTTTGCTGATGGTGCCGTGAAGGCTCAGTTGGGTGTGCCGGATATGCGTCTGCCTATCCAGTATGCCTTCTCCTTCCCACAGCGCCTGCATCTCAATGGCGATCGTCTCGACCTCTTCAAGGCTCAAGACTTGCAGTTCTTTGAGCCTGATTACAAGAAGTTCAAGTGTCTGCAGCTTGCCTTTGATGCCATCAAGAAGGGTGGCAATATGTCGTGCATCGTGAATGCAGCCAATGAGATTGTGAATGCCGGCTTCCGCAAGGGCGAATGCGGTTTCCTGCAGATGGCGGATATCATCGAGAAGACGATGGTAAAGGCCACTTTCGACAGCAATCCTGATCTTGATGTCTATCTGCAGACTGATGCCGAGGCGCGCCGTATTGCCGCAGAGTTGATGAAAGTTAATGGTTAATAGTTAAAAATGAACGCAGAATATAGGACTAATCATCAAGTTCAAAGTTCAAGGTTCACAGTTCAAAGTAAATAAATGGAAGTATTTTTGATCAAAGCGTTGCAGTTGATGCTATCGCTTTCCATCCTGGTGCTGCTCCATGAGGGCGGGCACTTTTTCTTCTCCAAGCTCTTTGGCGTAAGAGTGGAGAAGTTTTATCTGTTCTTCGATCCATGGTTCCACCTCTTCGAGTTCAAGCCAAAGAACTCTGATACCACTTATGGTTTGGGATGGCTGCCATTGGGCGGATATTGCAAGATTTCGGGTATGATAGATGAGAGTTTCGATACCGAGCAGCTCAAGCAGCCTATGCAGCCATACGAGTTCCGAAGCAAACCTGCCTGGCAGCGAATGCTGATCATGATAGGTGGTGTGCTGGTCAACTTTTTGCTGGCGCTCTTTATCTATTCTATGATTCTTTTCCATTGGGGTGACGACTATGTGGCTACCAAGCACATGACCCAGGGAATGAAGTTCAATACAGAGGCCAAGGCTTTGGGCTTCCAGGATCACGATATCCTGGTTGGTACCGACAAGGGCGAGTTCAAGACCTATGATGGCGATATGTATCGCGATCTCTCTACAGCCACCCGTGTGGATATCATCCGTGGCGGCAAGCCGATGAGCTTGAATCTGCCTGGCGATCTCGATATGCTGAGCATGATCAAGGAGAGCCCTCGATTCGTTGAGGTGTATATCCCATTGCAGATAGACAGTGTGATGAAGGATTCGCCTGCCAGCAAACTGGGATTGGTGAAGGGGGACAAGGTCCTGACCGTAAACGGCAAGAAAGTGGAGTCTTTCAACGATTTCCAGTTGGAGATGGGCCGTGTGAACGATATGCTTACCGCCGCTACCTCTCATCAGGACAGCGTGAAGGCACTCACAGCCAGTGTTGAGTATGTGAAGGCTTCTGGCGATACCCTGAAGAACAGCGTATTGCTTCAGTCAGGCGATGAGGGTGTGAAGTTCGGCTTCTACAATCATCCTGTGATGCTCGATTACAAGGTAACCCATATCAGTTATGGCTTCTTCCAGAGTTTCCCAGCTGGTGTGAAGTATGGCTGGAATGTGCTTTCGGGTTATGTAGGCGATATGAAATATGTATTCACCAAGGAGGGCGCCAAGAGTCTGGGCGGTTTCGGAGCCCTGGGTAGTCTCTTCCCTTCTATGTGGGATTGGCATGCCTTCTGGATGATGACAGCATTCCTGAGCATTATTCTGGCATTCATGAATATCCTGCCTATCCCGGCATTGGATGGCGGTCATGTATTCTTCCTCCTCTACGAGGTAATTACAGGTCGTAAGCCTGGCGATAAGTTCATGGAGCGTGCAGAGTATGTGGGATTCGGAATCCTCCTGCTGCTGCTTGTTGTAGCGAATCTGAACGATGTATTGCGATTCTTCGGCTTGATGTAATGGTCGCTGGAGAATATATAATAGATACAGACAAAAAAAAGAGATAAGCATCACGAAGTGCTTATCTCTTTTTTGTTTGTATATTAACTTACTGGTAATTTAAGAGTAGCGGATAATCTGTCCTGGAGACAGCTTCTTATCCTTGCGATAGCCATTGAGGCGGCAAATCTGCTCTACGCTAACGCCACGTTTTTCAGCAATGCTCATCAAAGTCTCGCCAGCCTTTACCTTGTGGTAAAGCTTCTCGCCAGATGCGCTTGTGGTATATCTGCCCACTTCGCCACCGTTTACCTGCTCTCGGGTATAGCCGCCGTTGCCAATCTTGCCACGGGCTGCATTTGCCTCAGCATACTCACTCTCGTAAGTATCACGGTTGAAATTGTAGAAGTCACCGGTAACGTCCTGGTTGCGGAAGTCGAAGAACAGGGCTGGGTTCAGGGCTACACCGCAGAGACGAGTCTCGAAGTGGAGGTGAGAACCTGTACTTCTACCGGTATTACCACCCAAGCCGATTACTTCTCCGGCTCTTACCTCCTGGTTCTCTGAAACGAGCTGCTCAGAGAGATGGCCATAGATGGTTTCCAAGCCATTGTTGTGACGGATTACGATGAACTTACCATAACCACCACGGTCGTATCTTACTATGCGAACTTTGCCTGAGAAGGCTGCGTGGATTGAGTCGCCAATATAAACCTTGATGTCCATACCTTTATGTTGGCGGCCAAAGCTAGCACGGTAACCGAAGTTACTTGTGACAACACGACTAGAAGTTGGCATACAGAAGTGACGGAGGTCGATACGGTAGCGCTCAGGCAATGTGGTTGCCTTGTGGGCATACTTGTTGGAGAAATCCTCATACAGTTCTGCAGAAGGGTTTTCTCGATCTTCCATCAGTCGATAATGCGATACTGCGAGAGTATCCAATGATTTCATTCGATGGTCAACTGGAGCTTGTCTGGCTAATAAGTCCTGACCGCAAACGGGTACAGTTGTTAACGCCAACAACGCCACGACCGAAATTTTCTTTATTTGCTTTCTAAAACTCATACTACTTTTAAATTCTATTTTCTTTTTTAGGTCCATTGTGTCAATAAGTGCAGAACGTAATATAGCAAAAAATCCTGCCAAAACCACTAAAGCAAGTGCCTTAAGATGTGATTTTGTTATATAGACGTTGCAAATATAACAATAATATTCCAAAAAACCAAGGTTGTTAACGGTATCTGCTTGATATTTAACGCTGACTTTTTGTTTTTAACTTTTGTTAGCAACTTCTTTTTCGTATTCTTGACAAATAGGGCTTTACAGGGTATTTTTCATTTCTTTTCTTCTTCGTGGAAAGATTCAGTATCAACCGGTTGCCGGTTTTGCAGTCTTCTGAGCAGCGCCACGGCGGGTGAATGGCCCATGAAGATGTACTTTTTTACTTCGGGACTTGTGAAGCGCAGGCACTCGTTGTAGGCACGGAAGAGATCATCGAGATTGATGGTGAATTCCTTGCCCGATGCTTCGCGGATACCTATAATCATCTTGGCGGTAACGTGGAGCTTGATGTAACGGATGCCCGTTACGCTTTCTATTTCCCTTAGGGATGTGAGATAGGATCTCATCTCCTCCATAGTGAGGTGGGGACGAGGCTCCCGGATGGCTGGTTTGCGTCTTTTATCCATTTACTTTGACTTTGAACTTTGATATTTGAACTTTGAACTTTATGATTACTTTGAACTTTGATATTTGAACTTTGAACTTTATGATTACTTTGAACTTTATGATTACTCTTAGCTCTAGCTGATGGCTGCCCAATTGATATGGGTTTTCTTGAGCTCCCGGAGGCGGTTCCAGAGGAGAGAGTTCTGAGGATGCTCGCATTGCGGATCGGCATCGATGATGGCCTGGGCCTCGGTACGGGCTAGCTGCACCAGCTGGCCGTCTCGGGCTATATTCGCTATTTTCAGGTCGAAGGCCATTCCGCTCTGCTGGGTGCCCTCCAGGTCGCCCGGACCACGGAGCTTCAGGTCGGCTTCGGCTATGCGGAATCCATCGTTGGTATCACACATGATGTCTATTCGCTTGCGGGTTTCTTCTGAAAGCTTGTAGCCGGTTACCAGGATGCAGTAACTCTGGTCGCAGCCACGTCCCACTCGTCCTCTTAGCTGATGCAGCTGCGAGAGTCCGAAGCGCTGGGCATCCAGGATTACCATCACCGAGGCATTCGGCACATTCACGCCTACCTCTATCACGGTGGTGGCAACGAGGATCTGGGTCTCTCCCTTCACAAACTGCTCCATCTCTGCCTCTTTTTCGGCAGATTTCATCCTGCCGTGAATCTTGCTCAGGCGGAACTCCGGAAAAGCCTGCTTCAGCGTCTCATAACCTTCTTCCAGATTCTTCAGGTCTATCTTTTCGTTCTCCTTGATCAGCGGGAAGACGATATAGACCTGTCTGCCCAGATTAATCTGCCGGCGGATGCTCTGATAGAGACTGGTGAGCTGATTGTCAAACTTATGCAGTGTCTGAATCGGTTTTCTGCCAGGCGGCAACTCGTCTATTACGCTCACGTCCAGATCGCCATAGATGGTCATCGCCAGCGTGCGGGGGATAGGGGTGGCGGTCATCACCAGCACATGGGGCGGATTCTCGCTCTTCGCCCAGAGCTTGGCTCTCTGCGCCACTCCAAACCGGTGCTGCTCGTCGATTACCGCTACGCCAAGGCGATGGAAAGCCACAGGGTCTTCTATCACGGCATGCGTACCTATCAGTATCTGGATATCGCCGGTGGCAAGTCCGTCGAGTATCTCCTTCCGTTTCTTGCCCTTGACGATGCCGGTGAGGAGTTCCACCCGGATGTCCATGCCCTGCAGGAAATCGCGGATGGTCTGCAGATGCTGCTCTGCGAGGATTTCGGTAGGTGCCATCAGACAGGCTTGATAGCCGTTGTCCAGAGCGATGAGCATAGTCATCAGGGCTACGAGCGTCTTGCCCGAGCCTACGTCGCCCTGAAGGAGCCGGTTCATCTGCCTGCCGCTGCACATATCTGCCCTGATCTCGTGCATCACCCGTTTCTGGGCACCCGTGAGTTCGAACGGAAGATGATGGGCGTAGAAGCCGTTGAAGATGTCTCCGATGCGGTTGAAGATGTAGCCGTGGTATTTGCGTCGCTGGTCGCTTGCGTACCTTAATATATTAAGCTGCACGTAGAACAGCTCCTCGAACTTCAGTCTAACCTGCGCCTTCTGCATTTCCTGGTGGGAATGGGGATAGTGGATCATCCGGAGGGCGGCATCGCGGGATACGAGATGCAGGCGGTTGACGATGAAGTCGGGGAGCGTTTCGGGCAGTGGAGGGAGAATGCTGACCAGGTTGCGGGTTATCCTTTCGATGCTTCGTGAGGTATAACCGCGCTTCTTCATGTTTTCTGTCAACCCGTAGAAGGGCTGCATTCCCATCTCGGAAATCTGCAGCTTGCTTGCATCATCTATATCGGGATGGGCAAACTGGAATCTGCCGTTATAGGCGGACGGCTTTCCGAAGACGATGTATTCAGTTCCAACCTTGTAGCTCTTGATGATGTACTGGGCGCTGCGGAACCATACCAGATCTACCACGCCGTAGCCATCAGAGAAATGTGCCACGAGCATCTTGTTGCGCTTGCCGATATCGACTTCCTCGTAGCTCAGGATCTTTCCCTTAAGCTGTACGAAGGGCATATCTGAGGTTAACTCGCTGATATGAAAGATCTTTGAGCGATCTACGTATTTGTAGGGGTAGTATTCCAGCAGGTCACCATACGAGCGGATGCCGAGCTCTTTGCTCAGAATCTCTTTCGTCTTGGTGCCTACGCTAGGTAGGAATAGAATGTCTTGATCTAGAATACTGCTCATGTTTGTGATGGTTTTGATATGGGGGACAGGCGATGGAATCGCCTGGAACGGAGGCTAGCTTGCTGATAGCTGGCTTGCGCTTGCGCTGGCGGGCTATTGATTCAGGAGGGCTTCGGCAATCTTGATGTCGAAGGGGGTGGTAATCTTGATGTTCTCACGATTGCCATCTACCATTGCCACCTGGCAGCCGAGGCTCTCTACTACCGATGCATCATCGGTGAACTGCTCCTTGTACTCCTGGTTGAATGCCTGCTTGGCTAGACCGATGTCGAAGGCTTGGGGAGTCTGAACCACACGGTAGTCGCTGCGGAGTACATTCTTTCCGCCTCCGTGCTGGTCGATGTAGCGCAGGGTATCGGTAACGGCATATACTGGGATGGCTGCATACTCCTCGCGTGCCGTTTCGTAGCATTCATCGATTACCTCTGTAGATACGAAAGGGCGCACGCCATCGTGGAAACCTACCACGCCGTCTTCGGTATCAGGAACCAGCGCCAGTCCGTTCTTGGATGACTGGAAGCGGGTATCGCCGCCATTGGCAATCTGATGCTTGATGCTGAAATGATGCTCCTGGCAGAGCTGGTGCCAGTATTCCTGCTGGCTTTCCGGGAGCACCAGGATGATGTTCAACTCTGGGCTGTACTCGTGGAAGCGCTCGATGGTGCGCATCAGGATAGGCTTGCCTGCTACTGGCAGAAACTGCTTGGGAATCTCGCTTCCCATGCGGAGGCCCTTGCCTCCGGCTACTATGATTACATAATCCATATTTTTTTTCTTTTACTTGCTTTCCATCAGGTGGGTGTACATCATACCCTTCTGCAATTCGCCCGTGATGCCATCGCCTGCGAAGTAGCTCAATATCTTGTAGGCGTATGGGAGGGTAGCTGCAGGACCTTCGCCTGTTATCACGTTGCCATCCTCCTGGAAGAGGGTAGCGGTATATTCGGTGCTGTCGCTGAAATACTGCTCGAATCCAGGATAGCAGGTTGCCTTCTTGCCATCCAGGATACCGGTGCTTGCCAGAACCATAGGGGCAGCGCAGATGGCACCGATTCGCTTGCCTGCCTTGTGCTGGGCGATGAGAGCCTGGCGTACACCCTCGTGCTCGTTGAGATGACTGCTGCCAGGCATTCCGCCAGGCAGGAGGAGCATATCGGCATCCTCGAAACTCTGGATGTCCTCAAACTTGAGGTCAGCCTTGATGGTGATGCCGTGGGAAGTCTCTACCCATTCTGTTCCGGTGACACTAACTGTCTTGATATCCACGCCACCTCTGCGCAGGATGTCAACAGGAGCCAATCCTTCGATTTCCTCGAAGCCGTTGGCAAGAAATTCATATACCTTAGCCATAATTTTATCTTTTTTATTGCGTAATTCAATAATTAATGCTATTTTTGCAACTGCAAATGTAAGAATAATAATTGAAATAACAAAATAATGGCACAACAACATTTGAAATTTGCTATATTTGGCAATGAATATCAGGCCAAGAAGAGTGCTTCCATCATGCGAATCCTCTCTTATCTGGAGAAAAGAGAGGCTGAAGTGTATATCGAAAGTCTCTTCTACGACTTTCTTACCAAGGTGGAGCACCTTGAAGTGCAGGCAGCAGGTGTATTCGAGGATTACAATTTTGATGTAGATTATGTTATTTCGATGGGTGGTGACGGTACCTTCCTCAAGGCGGCGAGCCGTGTGGGAGCCAAGGGAACGCCTATCCTCGGCGTGAATATGGGCCGATTGGGATTCCTTGCTGATGTGCTGCCTGGCGAGATAGATTCAGCGCTGGATAGTCTCTATGCTGGTGAATGTAGGATAGAGGAACATGCCATCATCGAGGTGAAGGCTGAGGGCGGCATCCTGGCGGGCTATCCTTTTGCCCTGAATGACATCGCAGTGCTGAAACGTGATGATGCTTCGATGATTTCCATCCGTACTCAGGTGGATGGCGAGTTTCTGGTTACCTATCAGGCGGATGGTCTTATCGTGACCACGCCTACGGGTTCTACGGCTTATAATCTCTCTAATGGCGGACCTATCATCATTCCGCAGAGTGGCAGTCTCTGTCTTACTCCTGTGGCACCTCATAGCTTGAACATCCGCCCTATCGTAATCAATGATACGGCAGAGATCGTGCTGGATGTGGAGAGCCGAAGCCATAATTATCTCGTGGCGATTGATGGCAGAAGCGAACGCATGACCGAGCAGACCCGCCTGATTATCCGCAAGGCGCCTCACTCTATCAAGATTGTGAAGCAGCGCAACCAGCGATATTTCTCTACGCTGAGAGAAAAGCTGATGTGGGGAGCAGATCAGAGGCAGAGATAGTAATATAAAAAGAATAACGCCTGGTGTAGCTTTTTCTGAATTGCTACGCCAGGCGTTTCTTTTTGATGTTTACCCTGAAAACTAAACCTATGTTTTTAAATAATCTAAACCTTGTTATCAACAATCTTAAACCTTATTCAAACCAAAACTGTACCCTACAATCTTTAAACCTTATTCAAACTAGAACCTATATCTTTCATCAACAATCTTAAACCTTTTATAAAATAAATCTAAACCTTTTTGAAACCTATATCTTATATTTTACAAAGTCTTGAACGACTTTATCTGATAACGATCTTCTTGCCCTGATGAATATAGATGCCAGTTTGCTGTGGCTTCTGATTCATCTTCATTCCATCCAGGGTGTACCAGGCATTGTTGGTACTTGTTGCCTTGTCGATGACTGGTGCATCGGTGATGCCTGTAGTTGGCATATCGGCAGTTACATCCTTGATTTTATAGTGACCTTCATTATTCTTCTCATTCAGAACCTCCAGGTAGGTATCCTTGTTGATATCCGTGAAATCTACGGTCTGTGGAGTTCCTGTTCCTGTACTGAATACGAATGAAACCTTATAGTCCTTGCTCTTGATCTTGTAAGTCTGATAATACCATTTCTTTCCTTCGATTTCCTTGCATTGGGTAACCTTGTCGCCAGGCCATTTTTTTGTGGTAGTCAGATTCTCATCTGGTTTCTCGCACCAAGCCCAGAAGTTGAAGCCATCTTTCCATCCTACCTGGTCTGCGTTGGCATATACCGTGATATCGTATGGGTCGAAAGCAGCAGGTTTTTCTACCTTATAGTTACGGGTAAGAATACCGCTGACAGCACCATTCATCAGCAAGCCCACCTTCAGGGTTGTCTCGCCGAAAGGAATCTCCAGTTCTTCGCCGCTTTTTGCCTTCTTGCTGCTGGCTGTAGGTTCGGTGCCATCAGTTGTATAAACCAACTGTGCATCGTCTGCGTTGCTTACTGCCACGAGCTTTGCCTTCTGTGCACCCTCGTATTCGCCTGATGCCAGATTTACCCAAGCCAGGTTTGCCTTCTTGGACATGAAATAGCGATAGTGATAGCCGTTGAGAATTTCAGCGTATGCGTTAGACACTTCAAACTTGTTGGCGTTAGGACCCACGATGGCAAGGAGCGAAGTCTTTGTGCCGGTGGTCAGGATGCCATTATATCCATCGCCCTTGTAGGCATTGAAGGTGGTATTGCTTGTATTGGTGATGCCAGCCAGTTGACGGGCATTGATCATCGCCTTGATATCCTGCTTGCAGTCAATCCAGTGCTTGTAGAATACGCATGGGGTACCGCAAGATGCCAGGATGTATGCATTGGCAGCCAGGGTATCCTTGCGGATAGGGTCCTGCTGTTCGCTGGATGAGCGGTATTCTGTATCGTGATTTTCTACGAAGGTGATGGCATACTGCTTATAGCTGTTGTCGTTAGCCAGACCATCTGTCTTTACGTTTGACCAGTTGCCTTTAATGGCATCGCGTACCACATAGCGGATAGGGTAGTCGAAGACAGCACTGGTAATCTCTTCGTTCACCTTGGTGCTTTCGAGCCAGTTCTTCACCTTGCTGACATCACCATCCCAATATTCTCCTACAGAATAGGTAGGCTTGGCAGCAGTATTGTAGATACCTGTAAACTTTCCGCTGTATCCTTTCACCATATCATAGCGGAATCCGGCATAGCCGAAGTCGTTGAGGAGCATATCGAGATAAGCCTTTACGATGCTCTGCACATTCTCGCTGCTGTGGTCGAGGTCGCGCATTCCGCTCCAGTCGTCGCCCGTGTCATTATTGCTGCTGAGCTTTACGCCTTGCTTGTCTGCCTCTTTCTTGGTCTTACCGCCATCATCGTTGGCGCAGATATCGGTAGATTTCATCTCGTAGGTTACTCCTTTGTATGTTTCTACTGGGAAATCAAACCAGGTTGATACGTTCTTGCGATGGTTGATTACCACGTCGGCGATGGTACCGATGCCGTTATTCTTGAAAGTCTTGATGAGAGAGCGGAGTTCGCTTTCACTTCCGAAAGAACTTTCGTAGTTGGAAAACCAGTAGAGGTCGTCGTAACCCATAGACTTGTTGCCGCAGTAGGCGCTCTGTGGAATCCATACGAGGTTGAAGTACTGCCCCAGTTCCGGAGCCTGTGCTTCTAGCTTGGTCCATTTGGATTCGCTGAAGGAATCCCAGTAGAATCCCTGCAGCATCACGCCGCTATAGTTGGCAGGCCAACCTTGTGCGAACATATTGATGGTTGCCAGTAGGGCAACGAGTGTTAAGTAGATTTTCTTCATATTTATTCAGTTAGAGTTGTTGCTTTGATAACCGTTGCAAAGTTACGATGAAAATCGGTGAGTTGTTTCTCCAACTGGTGTAAATTGAGCAAAAGAAATGCGCAAACGTTTGCATCTGTGACGATTTTTCTTTAGCTTTCCTTTGCTGAGATTTTCGTATTTTTATCTGATTCTTATTTGTTTATGAATATTGAAAATATGAGGCGTAATGTGAATGTGTTGAAAATCAGATGGTTATGTTTTTGTCCTTCAAGGGCGTTTTTTTGAGATTTCTATAGTTGTACAACTATAGGTGTTTTTGTTGTACAACAGCAGTTTTTTATTTATGAAATAGGGGAGTGATGTATGTTGAAGTCATTTTTTCGCTTCTAGATTACCCACTGATCAATAGACAAAATATGGATATAAATACTTACATCAACTGAAAGATGATTTCTATCCTTTCTTCCAGAGTTCGCAGGTGTTGTCATTGCCTTGCATCGAAGAACCGGTTTATCGTAAGTTTGCCAATCGTCTGTTGTCATCTCAGCATAGGGTGATAGACGAATCCGTCTTTTCTTATATCTATCAGCAGTCGGGCAGTGTAACCTGGTATCTTCGCCTTTGAGCCAGCAGTTTATCAGCACCCACCATCTTCCTGCCACGAGCAGCGTGAAGACGGCATTGAAGGCATTGGTGGATAAGCAGCTGGTAAGCAAGACCCCAAACGGCTATTTGGTAAGTGACCGCTTCTTTGCGAAGTGGCTGGTGAGGGGAGGAATCACATTATAGTCCAGTCATAATTCTGCTGGCATATAGATTACGATATGCAAATAATATTTCAGAAAGAGACAGTCAAGGAGAAACTCCCGGAAAATGGGGAAAGAAGAGATTGAAAATTTTCCCTTAAGGATATTTATTTTTTTCCTTAAGGGAAAATGCTTTTTTCCTTAAGGGAAATAAAATCTTCCCTTAAGAGATTTTTTCACTGTATTTAACTTGTAAAGTTATTTGTGGTTAAAAATCGCTATGGGTTCTATTGTTGAGAGTTTGTAATGCCAATAGAGTATTTCATTCTAAGCACTGTTTGATTAAGTCGTGAGCATCTTTTGCATGATATACTCTGCCAGCTTTTACATCTTCTAGGGCTTCTTCAATTCCACTTTTCTTTTCGGTTTGAATAACCCAGCCAAACTTCTTTGCCAGTTCCTTTAATAAGTTGAAGTCAGCTTGCGGAACAGTTATAGTTGTTGTTATATTATTTATAGCTACATCCATATTGCTTTACTTTAATGTTATTTCTAATTTGCCGCAAAGAAAATGCAAACGAGCGCAAAGAAAGCTTGCTTTCAATTTGCCGAGTGCAGCTTTTCTTATGCAAAGATACGACTTTTCCTCGTAACTTCCAAGGTTTTTTGAAAAAACTTGGAAAGGATGAGGAGAAAGAAAATAGGCGACTCCCGGATTGGAGGAGAGTCGCCTATTCTATGAGTTTTTAACCAAATCAGTAAAGTTCGACCAACTTTCAACTTTGAATCCTCTTAGATCTCTGACGGATTTCTTAAACCACTCTATTTTAGAAAGCTCCATAACTGTTTTTACAAGTGCAGTCAAATCATCATTCATCGTCATGTATGTACTGCCTTGCACCCACTCGAAACCATTCTTCTTTAGAAGCTCTTTTATTTCGTAGTAAGCCTTGTTGTAAGGTTCGCCATAGTATTTCTGTAAATCAGAAATTACCATATCAAATGCTAGTGCGTACATACTGCCTCCTTTGCTGGCTCAAATAAGTCTTTATATCCAAAGAATATGTTTCCATCTGCGGTTTTTGCGGAGATGACAATTCCTACGAAAGGATTGTTCTCAACTTCAATCACTTCGCCCTGTGTCCAGTCTTTGGCATGTGTCAAGTCTGGAGATATTAATACTTTGTCGCCTGTTCTCATAATCATAAAAATATAAATGTTGTACTTATTCGGTGCAAAGATACGACTTTTCCTCGTAACTTCCAAGGTTTTTGGGAAAAATGTAGGGATGATGATAATGAAAATGAGGGTTTCAACATTAAGTCACCTTCAGAAATAGCTTCTCAAAAATAACAATTAAAATTTCATTCTCCTTTCACAATCATCAGAATATACTTATAATCAGTTGCTTAAGTGTGAAAGGAGAATTCTCTGAAACAACAATAATAATCAGTAGATAGGACTATTCATATAAGGAGAAAGCAACTTAGTCTAAGGGAGAAAGCAACTATCACAAAAGGAATAGAAAAGGCTTCTTTCTATCGGATGACCCGTGTCATCCATATAGATGACGGGAGTGAGCCATATAGATGACCCGAGTCATCCATATAGACGAACTTAGTCGTCCAGCTGATAAATCACCCCTTTTCTCCTGCTAACATCTATCCCTCATCCTTCTGGTTACTATCCTTTATCCCAGCATTCATAACAAAGACACCCACTATTCATTATCAAGACACCCACTATTCCCTATTGGAGCAAGGCACATCGCCATATTTAAGCTTAGCCATCAATTACCATCTCAAAATAAAGAGATTTTTCGGCTCAGGGGAGATTGTCCGTGGATAAGACAATCTCCCCTGAGCCTTTTTCTTTCCATTCTTGGTAATCGCTTTTTGAGTTATATACATTAGTTCATTCCTGCAGAATGGCACTTTTCTATATTTTGAGCATTAATAATTTAAACTGTTTTTGTCTAACAAGAAGTCTTTCAGCCCGATTGTAAGGATGCCATCTTCATTTCTCTTGGGCTTGATATCATCTTTCACAATGATTATTTTCTTGAAAGAGTCCTTAATTCTCAATAGTGATGCCGATTCCTGCGCCTCTTTTTCTAATGTTGGCATGGCGAAAGCTGACTGGATGTAATATCGCTGACTTCCTTGATTCACCACAAAATCCACCTCCAACTGCTTCCTGATCAACTTGCCACTTTTGTCTGGCTCTCTGACTTCCACCATACCCACATCTACATGATATCCTCTCGTACGCAATTCATTGTATATGATATTCTCCATGATATGTGTCTCTTCTTGCTGGCGAAAGCCTAACAGAGCGTTTCTGATTCCAAGATCCGAAAAGTAATATTTTGCCAAGGTGTTGATATACTTCTTCCCCTTGATATTATATCTGATGGACTTTTCCACAAGAAACGCATCTTCTAAAAAACCTAGATACTTGTTTATCGTCTGATGATGAATGGCCACATTCTTGACACTCTTGAATGTATTGGCAAGCTTCGTTGGATTGCATGGAGCACCAATGGAAGAGGCGATAATTCGCAGCAATTCATCAAACTCTCCCATGTTTTTTATCTTATGGCGTTCCAACACATCTACGAGATACACACTCTTATACAAGTTATTCAGATAATCTTCTTTTTTCTTATCTGTATCAAGCGTCAAAATAAGAGGAAGCCCTCCGTATGTATAATAATCTTTCCATGCATTGTCTATTGTCCCTTTATATCCTTCACAGTATTCAGAGAATGACAATGGAAATAAATGTATCTCATCACCTCTACCACGGAACTCTGTCACTACATCCGTCGATAGAAAATGCGAGTTGCTGCCTGTAACATATACATCTGCATTTGATATATGCAGCAAGCTATTCAATACATCTGTAAACTCATCTACCATCTGTACCTCATCAAGCATGATGTAGTAGAGATTTTTGTCTGTTATCTGCTCCTTGATGTATTTCAACAGATTATCAGGATCACGCAGTTCCTTATTGGTACGATCATCGAGGGCAACCTCTATGATATGGTCATCTGAAATCCCTTGCGAATTTAGATACTCATGAAATAACTTGAACAGAAGATATGACTTTCCACATCTTCTGATACCTGTAATAATCTTAATCAAGCCATTCCTTTGGCTTGCGATAAGTTGGTCTAAATATTGTTGTCTTTTAATATCCATAATTATACTATATTATCAAAAAGTGGCAACATTACCACTTTTCGTCACTGCAAAGGTACAAAAAATATCTAAGAATGCGCAACTTTATTATCAAAAAGTGGTAAACTTACCGTTTTTCGTCACTAAAAAGGCTCAAACGAAGGCTTTTACCATGATTTACAAGCAAAAAGTGGTAGTTTTACCACTTTTCGTCACTTTCCCATTTTCTAGTTCCCCAAAAATGACATAAATGGTTCAGAAGAGATTGTCTATCCACGGACAATCTCCCCTGAACCGATTTTTCCTTTCACACTTAACTCTCTTATTTTCAGTATATTCCACATTCCGTGAAAGGAGATTTATGATTCACCTTAAATATTTTCTGCAAATAGTTTTTTCTGCGGATGGCTTACATTGAAATACTGGAGGATGAAACGAAAATAGGCGGCTCCCAGAATCTGAGAGTCGCCTATAAATTATATATATTCGTGATGAAGTAAATCTATTACTCTTTCATTACTTCTTGGTGAGAACCACCTTGTTTGCACCCTCGTGAGAGAGGTAGAGCTGAATCTTGTAAGTGCCTTCGCCTGCAGGAACGTTGAGGTTCTTACCATCCTTCACTGAAAGGTTGTCGTAAGCGGTAGCATCGCCGTTGGCGCCACCCCAGCTTATAGCCCAATCATCGTTCATGGCAAACTTGAAGCCATCCTGCAATGTTGTGGTGAGCTCCCAGCAACCTGCCTTTGCATTATATGTCATATGGCATTTTGCATCGTCTACAGTCCATTTATTGTGGCTACCTACGACAGTGATAGACTTCACCTGAGTCAGAGCGTATGTACCAGCCTGCAAGTCAACGTCAATCTTGTAGAAACCTGCACCTGGGTCAGGGCAGTTTTTGCCGCCATTGTCGGCAATCTTGCCTTCGCCATCGAATTCATAGTCACCAGCCCAGTCATCAGTTCCAGCCTTTGGCTTGAACTTGAACTCGCCATTCAGGTAATAGAATCCCTGATACTTGCCGTCACCATTTCCACCATAGAGGGCATTTGTTGTCTTCCAATTAGAATCACCGCCAATCTCATAGAAGTACTCACCGAATGAGAGAGGAGTAATCTTGTAGGTGTATTCCAACATATTGATCTCAACCTTGATGTACTTGGCACCAGCACTTTTAGGAACCTTGAATGATGCATCGTTGCCAACCTTTGCACGGGTATCCAACTGCTCTGTCTCATTCAGAGCGTTATTACCGTTACCCTTTGCTGTACCGAGAACAGAACTCCAGTCACCATTAGCTACACCTTCGCAAGCTGCGTCATCTACAATACCGAACCAAGTATCGTCACCCTCCTTTGCAGGAATTGTGATTGTGAAGATTGGGTCATCGTAAACATTAATGTCGCTATGGTTGAACTTCTGGGTCTTTGCTGCATCAGCTGTCCAATCCTTAGTACCACCAATAATATAGTAGTTTTGTGAGATGTTAGGAGCTACAGGTGTAGCAGTAACCTCCACAGTACCTGCGTCAATCAAAGCAGCCTGTCCATCCTTTACGGCAGTTGTGTAAACGTGACCGGCGAATGTACGAGCAACAGGAGCCTTTCCATAAACGCTTTCAATAAGAGCCTGCAAGTCTGCCTTGGTAGCTTTACCATCATTGGAAGTCTTTACTTCTGTGGCAGTTGCTTTTTCTACACCCTTAGGGGTCAGTTCGATTCGGCTGTTTCCTAATTCGAAACCTTCTGGAAGAGTGGCAGAGCTAATGGTATAAACATTCACGCTGTCTTCTGCTACTTTAGCCAGGTCTAATGCGCTAACAGCACTTGCCTGATAGCCAGGAATTGTGATGGCATCTTCCTGTGGGTTAGTCTGAGGATCTGCCCAGTCTTTGAAATCTTCGCTGCAGGACCCCATAAAGAGGCCTGCAAGTGCGATAGAGATATATAATGATAACTTTTTCATTGTCTTTCGATTTTAAATCGTTATTTACTTGATTTCACCAGTTCCCTTAGCGATGTTGAGGTGAACCTGCTGACCTACAGAACCTGTAGCTCTATCCTGGTCGCCGCCTGTTGCACGGTACTTGATCTTACCGTCTAATGTGACGAACTCAGAATGCCACCAGTCGTGTCCAGGAATCTTAACGTACATACGTACACCCTTATCAGTACCAGCAGGAACTGAACCTACGAATGCAGGAGATACGAATTCTCCGTCCTTGGTTGTAGGTACGGTGAATGACCAGCCTTCAGCTTCCTCTGCGAAATCGTCGCTACCAGCTGCAGGACCAATGAGCCAGATTGTTGGCTTGTTGAACTGAACGTCATAGTGGATTTCACGGTTTACAACAGATGTTGTTACGATTACGAGATACCAGCCTGGGTTCTTGGAAGCGATATTGCCTCCATTGTCAATGATGTCGTCCTTGCAGTCGCCAGAAACAGTAATACCAGCATAACCAACTTCGTTATTATTCCATGCTTCTGCAGTATTGAACTTGATACCGCTATCGTCGATATAGACAAGATGCCAGAATGTATCCTCTGTACCATAAACCTGAACCATATCGAAGCAATTGTCCCATTTCCAGTCACAGAAGTTACCTACTACATATACATTCTTAGGCAAATTGACTGGTGGCAATGAGAACAAGAGGTGAATATTGTTGAGTGAAACTACATTAGAAAGAATCTCTGTTCCCTCTACAACATTACCATTGCTGGTCACAATATTTGCCTTCAAGCGGAAGTAAGCTTTTATGTCCATAGGGAAATCAGCCTCAGTCTTGCCTTTTTGCACATAGATGTTAGTCAAGGTACTTGCCAATGAAGCTGCATCAATTGCAACCTTGGCACTTGTGCTGGTTTCTGAAAGCTCAACAGCATCAGTCATATTTTCATCTGTTGCAACCTGTACTGTATATTGAACGCTAGCTGTATAGCCATAGTTAGGCTGTGAGCAGGTCAACATAATCTTAGACGAATTCGCCAGGTCGATTGGTGTATTCACCAATGCTGGAGTATTCAATTTGAACTCTGTTGGTGTCTGAATAGACGGATTAGAGTCATTGTCGTCGCTACAAGCTGTCATGAGAGTTAAACTCATGACAACGAGTAGAGCTGATTTAATTATATTTTTCATAATGAATTTCTTTTTATGTTTACGAATTAATATCCAGGGTTCTGAATCAGATTCTTGTTAGATGTCAACTCGTTGGTTGGGATAGCAAAGATATTCAAATCTTTAGAGAAGTTGCGACCTTCCTTGGTGCCACCCTTCCACTGCCAGTTGTAGTTGACATTGCCACCATAACGGTTGAAACGGATCAGATCCATACGACGGCGACCCTCGAAGTAGAACTCACGGCTCCATTCATCGCAGATATCGTTCAGAGAATAGCTCTTGTCTTCAGGACGGGTAGAGGCATTTGCACGCTTGCGGATAGCATTGATAGCTGCTGTACCTTCAGCTGTAGTCTCTCCACCATTGAGGCGGGCATCAGCCTCTGCAAAGTTCAGGTAAGCCTCTGCTGCACGCATCAGGAAGAAGTCTGCATCTGGGAATGTAGCATCATGACCTGCACTACCGTCTGTCTTGAAGTTGGTAAACTTAGCAACAGCGAAACCGCTCTTGAAAGTAGAAACGTCCTCATTATCCAATGTACGGTTTACACCGCAGAAGAGAGCACGGTCGTCACCGGCAGCTTCTGCTGTAGCGTAGCTTTCAAGATTTGGAACGTTACCATTAGGGAAGAACTTCTTAACCAAATCAGGACGAGCGCGGTTACCACCCCAAGCCTGGTCAGTACCATTGGTAGCTTTAGGGTTGTTTGGATTTGCGTGCATATCTTGATCGTAGGTAGAAGCCAACAGGAAGAGTGTTGTACACCAGCTTGTGGTCTTCAAACCATCCTGCAAGAGAGGGAAGATAGCCTCGTAAGCTGCATCAGTCTCACCGTTATCGCCCATGAAGAGCATCTGGTAAGCACTCCAGCCGTTTACGCTTGTGGTGTTCAGCTTATAAGATGAATCCATCACCTTCTTGGCGTATTCCTTTGCCTTTGCCCACTGAGCTGTGCCAGTATAAACCTCTGCATTGAGGTAGAGGCGGGAGAGAAGCAACCAGCATGCAGCCTTATCTACACGGCCGTAGCCTTCATCTGTTGACTTCTTAGCCTTTGCTTCAGAAAGGTTTGGTTCTATTTCAAGAAGCTCCTTCTCGAGCCATTCGTAAGTCTGTGCTCTGGTATATCTTTCAGGCTTGGTCAATGGCTGAAGTGTAAATGGGATGTTGCCCCATGCATCCATCAAGCTATAGTATTCGTATGCTCTCAGGAAGCGAATCTCAGCAAGCTTGGTTGCATCCTGATCTCCTGCTTCAGCAAGATACTGGTTGCAATAAGCAATACCAGTTGTAATACGGGCGTACAAACCGGTCAACATTGGGTTTGTGGCATTGTAGCTATTATAGCAGAAGCCGGCAATACCATCATCACCCCAACCGCAGATAGCTTCATCGGTTGTGAGCTCGTTTGCATTGAATGTCTGGCGTACAAAACCAGATGTACCACCATCAATACCATCAATGTCGCAATCGCCATTACCACCACCATTACCAGCCATGGCAAAGTTAGCGTAGCACTTGTTGAAAAGGCCATCGATGTTAAGGTTTGTCTGGATGTTTGGGTTAATCGGAGTAACGTCCAAATCACCGACACATGATGTTGTTGTTCCCATTGTAAGCAGGAGTGCTGCTACAGGAACAATATTTTTAATATATTTTTTCATAATGAATATCCTTTCTTATTAGAAATTCAAGCTAAGACCAACTACAACAGAGAATGGACGTGGGTAGAGGTTGTTGTCATTACCATCGCCTACTTCTGGATCCAAGCCGTCATAATTTGTAATTGTGAATACATTTGATGCAGTAGCGTATGCACGACCTGAAAGTCCATGCCAGCCGCTTGACTTAAACAAGTTGTTGAAGCTGTAACCCAATGTGATGTTGTCGCACTTCAGGAACGAAGCGTTCTTCACATAGTAGTCAGACAACTTAGAAGTAATCTCGTAGGTCTGCCAGTTTCTCTCAACAGTACTCTTCAAACGGTTAGAGAAGTACTTCAAAGAGTTAGAGAACCACTCACCTGTATTCATGTTACTCATGCCCTGCTCAACATTGTTATATACATAGTTGCCGAGGCTTGCACGCAAAGAGAAACCGAAGTCCCAGTTCTTGTATTCCAGGCGAGAAGAGAAGCCCATGGTTACAGGAGCTGCTGGGCTCTTGTAGAGATACTTATCGCTTTCATTGATCTTACCGTCACCGTTACGGTCAACTACGCAGTTCTCAATTGGCTTGCCGTTCTTGTCGTAAACCTGCTGGTAAACATAGTATGAGTTCATTGCATAACCCACCTGGTTAGCCTGCAGATAAGCACCAGAACCATCACCTACCTTGATGTTTGTATTAACAACAGGAGCACCATTCTCAGATACACCATTCAAGTCGGTAATCTCGTTCTTGTTGTAAGTGAAGTTGTATGTCATGGTCCAGAACCAGTCCTTGGTCTGGATAGCACGCCAGGTAATAGCTGCTTCAACACCGGTATTCTTCAAGGAACCGATGTTCTGCCATGCCTGGTTCTTGTAACCTGCCATAGAAGGAAGTGGAGCATAGTTCAACAAGTCAGTAGTCTTTCTGTAGTACCAATCTACGCTACCAGACAATCTCTGATCCATGATGCCCCAGTCCAAACCTACGTTGTAGGTAGTGGTTGTTTCCCACTTCAAGTCAGGACGGTAGTTGTTTGGTCTGTAGAGCTCACCTGTACCAGTAACAGGATAGAAACCGTTTGTACCAGTGCTGATAGCATAAGAAGGAATCCACTCATAGTCACCGATAGAACCAGCCTGCTGACCAGTTTTACCATAGCCCAGACGGAGTTTCAAGTCAGACAACCAGTCAGCGTTCTTCAGGAATGCCTCTTCGTTAGCCTTCCATGCAAAGGCGAATGATGGGAACCATGCCCAGTGCTCCTTGAAACGTGAAGAACCATCATCACGAACGGTTGCTGTCAGGAAGTAACGGTCGAGCAAGGTATAGTTGGCACGTCCGAAGAAAGATACCAGGTAGCTTTCGCTCTTCTCGCTATATGGAGTATGAGGACGCTCTGTACCTTTAAGACTTGCATCGTTATTTGTTTCAGGATAATAACCTACATAGTCATTGTTCTTGCTGCGCCAGAAGTGCTGCCACTCATAACCTGCCATGATGTCGAAGTGATGAATCTTGTTGAAATCCTTGTAGTACTGAGCGTAAGCACTCAAAGAGAGGTTGCGCTTCAGAATTTCCTCACCACCATAGCTACCATAGTACAATGCGCTAGAACATGATGGAGCAAATGACTGGCTCTGGCGACCCTTTGAGATATCTGCACCCAAGGTAGCATGCAATCTCAAGTCCTCGAAACCGTGTACCTTATAGTCGATGTCTGCACTACCGATGAATGAACGGCTGTGAGCAATCTGACTGCCCTGATCCAGCAAAGACAGAGGGTTAGGCATCTGTGTGGTGCTGTCATAAGTGAAAGGCCATGTGTTATCACCATACTCTGCTTTCTTTGACCACTGGAAATAGCCACCATAGTTCTTGAGAGTCTGGTCCATATTGCTGCCCAGCTGATTCTTGTGATATTCAGATGTAAACTTGTAAGGATCCTGGGTTGGGTCCATTCTTACAGCTGATGAAACTACAGAACCATCAGTATATAAGGTTCTGGCATACATACCCTTGGCATTCAAGTTCAATGTCAAGTGATCCTTGAAGAATGAAGGGTTCAAGTTCAAAGATGCTGTAGCACGCTTGAAGTCTGATGTCTTGACGATACCCTGCTGGTCTGTATAACCTACAGAAACACGGTATGGGAGAGACTTAGCTGCGCCAGAAACTGTAATGTTGTGGTCGTGGCTGATAGCTGTACGGTAAATCAGGTCCTGCCAGTTGGTGTTGGCTGTACCCAGTGCGCTATAAGCTTCACTGTCTTTGCCATACAGTCTTTCAACATTTGCACGGAACTCGTCTGCGCTAAGAACATCAATTGTGTTCTTCTTCTCGCTGATGGTTACGCTACCAGAGTAAGAAACGGTAGGCTTCTGACCCTTGCGACCCTTCTTGGTTGTAATGATGATGACACCGTTAGAACCACGGGAACCGTAGATAGCAGTTGCAGAAGCATCCTTCAAGACACTGAAAGACTCAATATCCTGTGGGTTTACTACAGAAAGGAGGTTAGAAAGACCCTTTACACCATCGTTGTCCATTGCCAGACCATCGATAACGATCAATGGGTCGTTAGATGCGTTCAGAGAAGAACCACCACGAACACGGATCTTGGCACCACCACCAGGAGTACCGTCGTTGCTGGTAATGTTTACACCGGCAACCTTACCAGTAAGCATATCCTGTGCGTTGACAACCACACCCTTGTTCTTAGAGTCTGGCTTGATAGCTGTAACAGAACCGGTTAAGTCAGACTTCTTAGCCACACCATAACCGATGACAACGACTTCGTTCAAAGACTTAGAGTCATCCTGCAAGGTAATGCTCATTTCTTTAGAAGCCTTCACGGTCTGTGGAGTCATTCCCAGATAAGTGAAAGTAAGATTGGTACCTGGAGCTGCGTCAACAGAGAAGTTACCATCCATGTCGGTAATACCTACTGCCTTACCGTTCACTGTAATGGTAGCACCCATGACAGGCTCACCGGAAGCATCCTTCACATGTCCCTTAATCGCATTAGTCTGCGCAAAGGAACTCACCGTCAGAAGCAGACCACCTGCGAGGGTCAATGCTCTGAGAGGTAATTTAATTTTTACCTGCTTCATCATTTGCTTGATTTTTAAGTTTATGTTTATACTATTGTTATTCTTAAAATGAATATTCTGCTTTTAGTCTCTGGCCTGTTTATGTAAAGAGGTCGAGTTGTCTAATTGTTTATTCTTTCTGGGTGCAAAATTAAAGTCTTTTTCGATACGATGTACTATTTTTCAGTTAATTCCGTTATTTCTTATGCGCAAACGTTTGCATTCCTTTTGCTTGATTTAGGTCAACAAAAAAAGTACAAAATAGCGGATATTTGCCTAATTTTGCAGCGTGATTTAAAACAACATGAACGAAAATAACAACATAACAATGAAAGATATAGCTCGCGAACTGGGAGTCAGTGTTGCTACAGTGAGCCGGGCGTTGAAGGACAGTCCTAGAATCAGTGCTGCCCAGAAGGAGCGTATCCAGACTTTTGCGCGTGAACATAATTTCTTTCCGAACATGCTTGGTGAGGCTTTGCGCCATAGCAAGGTACAGCCGATGAAGGTCATCGGAGTCATTGTGCCGGAGTTCGTACATTATTATTTTATGTCCGTCCTTTCGGGCATAGAGGAGGAGGCGAGAGCCCGCGGATATCGTGTGATGGTGGCACAGAGTAACGAAAGATACGACAAGGAAGTGGCCATCTGCGAGGACTTCTATAAGAATAAGGTATGCGGTATCATCGTATCACAGGCGAAGGATACCAAGCAGTACGCCCATTTCGAGAAGTTGATGAACAATGGCGTGCCTCTCGTCTTCTACGATAGAATCTGTACGGGCGTGAACTGCTCCCGAGTGGTAGTAGATGACTATATGGGCGCCTTTACCGCCGTTACCCATCTGGTGGATACGGGCTGCAAGAAGATAGCCTTCTACGGTTCGCCGATGAATATGGAAATCTCCAAGAACCGTTATAACGGTTATCATGATGCACTGGTGAAGCATGGATTGACGGAGAACCCCGACTGGGTGAGAATCTGTGACAACCGTGCCCAGGCAGAGGTGCTTACACCAGAGATATTGAGGGAAGAAAATCATCCGGATGCTTTCTTCGCCATCAATGATGATACGGCGATAGGCATTCTCTATACTGCCAAGCGAATGGGCTTTGATGTGCCGAATGACATCAGTATCTGCGGCTTTACCAATGGCGACAGAGCCAAGGCTTGCGATCCGATGCTCACTACGGTAGAACAGCGTGGAGTGGCAGTAGGCGAAGAGGCTGCAAACATTCTCATCGGACTGGTGGAAGGATCCAACCCTACGCATGACGTTGAGAAGCGAGTGGTAAGAACTCGTCTGGTGGTAAGAGGAACTACCCGATAAAATTGAAATTTTAAAATAACAACAATATGACACAAAAACCTGATTTAAGTTTCTGGAAGCTCTGGAACCTGAGCTTCGGATTCTTCGGAGTACAGATTGCCTACGCTCTTCAGAGCGCCAACATCTCCCGAATCTTTGCAACGTTGGGTGCTGATCCACACAACTTGAGTTATTTCTGGATTCTCCCTCCATTGATGGGAATCCTTGTACAGCCTATTGTCGGCACATTGAGTGACAAGACCTGGTGCCGTTTTGGTCGCCGCATCCCTTATCTCTTTGTGGGAGCCACGGTCGCCGTACTCGTGATGTGCCTGCTGCCAAATTCCGGTTCTCTCGGTCTGACGGTAAGCGGTGCGATGCTCTTCGGCTTGATTGCCCTGATGTTCCTCGATACGAGCATCAATATGGCGATGCAGCCTTTCAAGATGCTGGTAGGCGATATGGTGAACGAGAAGCAGAAGGCAAAGGCTTACTCTATCCAGAGTTTCCTCTGCAATGCCGGTTCTGTAGCCGGATATATCTTTCCATTCCTCTTTACCTTCCTGGGTATCAAGAATGTAGCCGAAGAGGGCGTGGTGCCTGATTCTGTAATATGGTCGTTCTACGTGGGCGCTGCCATCCTCATCCTCTGTGTCATCTATACCACGATGAAGGTGAAGGAGTGGAATCCTCAGCAGTATGCTGCCTATAATGGTGTAGCTGGCGAGGTAGAAAAGGAAGAAGAGGGCAAGGCAGACTGGATTACCCTCTTGAAAAACGCACCTTCTACTTTCTGGAAGGTGGGACTGGTTCAGTTCTTCTGTTGGGCAGCTTTCCTTTATCTCTGGAACTATTCTACAGGTGCCATCGCTGAGACCGTATGGAATACCACCGATCCAAAGTCGGCAGAGTTCCAGGCGGCAGGCAACTGGGTAGGCATCCTCTTTGCCGTTCAGGCAGTAGGTAGTGTGCTCTGGGCAGTGGTTCTTCCTCAGTTCAAGAATACCAAGATGGCTTATAGTGTGAGCTTGATTATAGGTGGTGTGGGCTTCGCTCTCATCCCATTCCTGCATGATCAGTATCTGCAGTTTATTCCATTCCTGATGATTGGTGCCGGCTGGGCTGCCATGTTGGCGATGCCTTTCACTTTCGTGACCAATGCTCTGCAGGGTTATGGCCACATGGGCGCTTACCTGGGCTTGTTCAACGGAACCATCTGTATTCCTCAGATTGTGGCTGCCATCTGCGGTGGTACTGTTCTGAGTCTGGTTGGTTCTCATCAGAGCGATATGATGATTGTGGCTGGCGTGTTGCTTATCGCCGGTGCATTGTCTGTAGGCATTATTAAAGGTCATGAATGAGTGTATAAGTAAAACCCGTGCAAACGTTTGTGCAGGATTTGTCTGAAATTGTGCACATAGAAATTATATACTTACGATTTTTTTTGCTAATTTCGCACTGAAAATAATAAATTAAATATAAACTAACTTCTAACGGACTCTTATGACGATACATTTTCATATAGAATACGGAACAATGTTCGGCGAGCAACTCGTCTTGAACATACAGGAGGATGATGAAGAAAAACTGAAACTTCCTATGGCTACTCTCAATGGTAAGGAGTGGTCGGTTGACTGGTGTGTAAAACAACCCGCCAAAGCCTATACCTATTATTATAGTGTAGAGCGAGACGGCGTGGTGGTTAAGACAGAATGGCTTCTTGTGAAGCATCGTCTGGAACTTACAGCCCTGAAGGCTAATAATCTGACCCAGTATGATCATTGGAAGGTGATTCCAGAGGATGCATATCTCTATAGCAGTGCCTTTACAGACTGTATCAATCATCAGGCTCCAGAAGAGATGAAGGAGCGGAATGATGCCAAGACCGTGCGCCTCGTGGTGCGTGCTCCTCAGCTTCGCGACGGTGATCGCTTAGGTGTTGTGGGCGCTGATAACCTGTTGGGCGCATGGAATGCCAAGAAGATGCTGAAGATGACTCAGCACTCTTATAATGAATGGGTTGCAGAACTGAATGCTGCCCATCTGCAGACTCGCCACATGGAATTCAAGTTTGTGGCTTACAATGAGAAGAAGGATTCGCTGATCTGGGAAACATCCATGAACCGTACCATCGACCTTCCTGAGATGAAAGCCGGTGATGCCATCACTTACGAACTGGATCAGGCATTCTTCGCCCTTTACAATCGCAAGCTTGCCGGAACACAGGTGCCTGTATTCTCTCTGCGCAGCGAGAAAAGTGCCGGTGTGGGCGATTTCGGCGATCTCAAGACGATGATTGATCTCGTGGCATCTACCGGTCAGAAGGTTCTTCAGCTTCTGCCAATCAATGATACCACCATTACCCATACCTGGACGGACAGCTATCCATATAGCTGCATCAGCGTCTTTGCTATCCATCCGATGTATGCCGATCTGAATGCCTTACCTGCATTGAAGGACAAGAAGGCTTGCGAGAAGGCAGAGAAGACCCGCCAGGAACTCAATGCCTTGCATCAGATTGATTATGAGAAGGTGAATGATTTCAAGCAGGATTATCTGCAACAGATATTTGCACAGGAAGGTAAAGAGATGATGTCGGGAGCCGATTTCAAGGCTTTCTTTCAGGAAACACAACAGTGGCTCGTGCCTTACGCACAGTATTCTTACCTGCGCGACAAGAATGGCACTGCCGACTTCTCTCAGTGGCCAGACCATAATGTTTGGGATGAGGCTGAGCGCAAGGATTTGACCAACCCTGAAACCGAGGCGTACCAGAACGTGGAGTTCTTCTACTTCGTGCAGTTCATTCTGAACAAGCAGATGCAGGAGGCACACGAGCATGCCAAGGCTAAGGGTGTCATCCTGAAGGGTGATATTCCTATCGGTGTGCATCGCCATAGTTGTGATGTGTGGATGGAGCCTAAGTACTTCAACATGAATGGTCAGGCGGGTGCTCCACCGGATGATTTCTCTGTAAACGGACAGAACTGGGGATTCCCTACCTACAACTGGGATGAGATGCTGAAGGACGGCTGCCTCTGGTGGACCCGCCGCTTCCAGAATATGTCGAAGTTCTTTGATGCTTACCGCATCGACCACGTGCTCGGCTTCTTCCGCATTTGGGAAATCCCTGTGCATAGCGTGCATGGCTTGCTCGGACAGTTTGCGCCAGCTATCGCCATGACCCGTGGTGAGATCCAGAGTTACGGCTTGAACTTCCAGGAGGACCGCTTCACCCGTCCGTTCATTACCGACTGGGTATTGGACCGTATGTTCCATGAGCGTGCCGACGAAGTGAAGGAGAAATATCTCGACCGTCTGGATGATGAGCGCTATCAGATGAAGCCTGAGGTAGATACCCAGCGCAAGGTAGAGGCTCTCTTCCAGGATGTAACTGATGAGAAGGAAATCTGGTTGCGTGATGGCTTGTATGCCCTGATCAGTGACGTACTCTTTGTGCGTGACCGCAAGGACCCTGAGCTCTTCCACCCACGTATCTCTGCACAGCTCGACTTCATCTACGAGTCGCTCTATGATAACGACAAGGCTGCGTTCAACCGCCTTTACAACGACTACTTCTACCGTCGCAACAACCAGTTCTGGTATGGCGAGGCGATGAAGAAGTTGCCTAAGCTGGTTCAGGCTACCCGTATGCTGGTTTGTGCCGAAGACCTGGGTATGGTACCTGATTGCGTGCCATGGGTGATGGACGAGTTGAAGATTCTGAGTCTGGAGCTTCAGAGTATGCCAAAGGATCCGACGGTTAAGTTCGGTCATCTGAGCCGTAATCCATACCGCTCAGTCTGCACCATCACCAGCCATGATATGCCAACCTTGCGTATGTGGTGGGACGAGAACGTCTCCCGCACTCAGGAGTATTACAACACGATGCTCTATCGTGAGGGACCAGCTCCTCATCCGCTTCCAGGTTGGTTGGCAAGAGACATCATCGCCCGTCACCTGGCCTCTCCATCCATGCTTTGCATCTTGAGCGTACAGGATTGGCTCGCCATTGATGAGAAGCTCCGTCTGCCGGATGCTGAAGCCGAGCGCATCAACATTCCTGCCAATCCAAAGCACTACTGGCGCTATCGCATGCACCTCAGTCTGGAGGAGTTGGCTGCCAACAAGGAGTTTATGGCTAACATTACAGAGCTTGTGGCACAGGGCGGACGCAATTAAGCGGGTGACTCTTCAAACAAGGAATAAAGGTGTGCAACCGTTTGCACATTGTTATACATCAAAATACCCTTCTATTTTTAGGAGGGTATTTTTGTTTTTCGTATCTTTGCAAGCAATAATGCAAGCGCGTGCAACGGAAGCTGTTTTCCAGATTGCCGGTGCTGCAATATCCCAAAGTCTAACGAATAAACAAAAGAATAAACAATAGGTAAACAGAATGAAGAAACTGAATTTATTAGTGATGGGTCTCTTGCTCCCGATGTTGGCAGCAGCCCAGACCGTCAAGTCGCCTAACGGCAACGTCTCGGTAACTTTCTCTTTATCCGAAAAGGGACAGCCTACCTACGAGATGAGCTATAAGGGAAAGACTGTGTGCAAGCCATCTCATCTCGGATTGGAGCTGGCTAAGGATAAGCATGCCTCTAAGGGCATGGAAGAAACCAGCCTGATGGATGGTTTCACAGAGACTGGCAGCAAGACATCGACCTTCGATGAGACCTGGAAGCCAGTATGGGGCGAGACTGCTACCATCCGCAACAACTATAACGAGATGGAGGTAAACCTGAATCAGGCATCTTCCAAGCGTAACATCACTATCCGCTTCCGTGTGTATGATTATGGTATGGGCTTGCGCTATGAGTTCCCACAGCAGGAAAGCCTTAACTATTTCGTAATCCAGGAGGAGCATACACAGTTTGCCATGGCAGGCAATCATACTGCCTATTGGATTCCTGGTGATTACGATACCCAGGAGTATGACTACAACATTACTCCGTTGACAGGTATCCGCCCAATTATTGCGAAAAACCGTGAAGCTTACAAGAGCAATTCATCTACTACCGTCTTCTCGGATACCGGCGTTCAGACCTCTCTCCAGATGAAGACCAAGGATGGTCTCTATATCAATATCCACGAGGCTGCCTGCCTGGATTATCCAACCATGCACCTCAACCTCGACGAAAAGACATTGACTTTCGAGTCTTGGTTGACTCCTGATGCCGTAGGCAGAAAGGGATTCATCCAGACTCCATTCAATACACCTTGGCGTACCGTGATGGTAAGCGATGATGCCCGTGATATGCTTTCATGCAAGTTGACTTTGAATCTCAACGAGCCTTGCAAGATTGAGGATACTTCATGGATTCATCCTACCAAGTACTGCGGCGTTTGGTGGAACATGATTGTTGGCACCAAGACCTGGAGCTATACCAACGACCTGCCATCTGTTCGCCTCGGTGTAACCGATTACAGCAAGTGCAAGCCTAATGGCACTCATGGTGCAACCAACGAGGAAGTAAAACGCTATATCGACTTTGCAGCCAAGAACGGTTTGCAGGAGGTGCTGGTAGAAGGCTGGAACGAAGGTTGGGAAGACTGGTTCGGCCATCAGAAGCTCGATGTCTTCGATTTCGTAACTCCATATCCTGACTTCGATATCAAGATGCTCAACGACTATGCTCATTCCAAGGGTGTGAAGCTGATGATGCACCACGAGACCTCTTCTGCTGCTCTCAACTACGAGCGCCATCTGGAGGATGCCTTCAATCTGATGAACAAATATGGCTATGATGCCGTGAAGACCGGTTATGTGGGCGATATCATCCCAAGAGGTGAGTATCACTACAGCCAGTTGATGAACAATCACTATCAGCGTGTGGTTGAAACAGCTGCCAAGCATCATATCATGGTAAATGCCCACGAGGCAACCCGTCCTACTGGTATCTGCCGCACCTGGCCTAACCTGGTGGGTAACGAGAGTGCCCGTGGTACAGAGTATGAGGCATTTGGCGGCAGCAAGCCTTATCACACCGTGATGTTGCCATTTACCCGTCTGCAGGGTGGTCCGATGGATTACACTCCTGGTATCTTCGAAACCAAGCTTTCTGAGTGGAGCAACAACCAGAGCTATGTTCATTCCACACTCTGTGGTCAGCTTTCTCTCTATCTCGTAATGTACAGTCCGCTGCAGATGGCGGCCGATCTTCCAGAGCATTATGAGAAGTACGACGATGCCTTCCAGTTCATCCGCGACGTAGCTTGCGACTGGGACGATTCCAAGTATCTGGAAGCAGAGCCAGCTAAGTATATCACCGTAGCCCGCAAGGCTAAGGGCACAGACAACTGGTTTGTTGGTGGCAAGACAGATGCTGCCCGTACATCCGTAGTAAAACTCGACTTCCTGGATAAGGGCAAGAAGTATGCTTGCGCCATCTATCAGGACGGCAAGAATGCAGATTACGAGAAGAATCCTAAATCTTACCAGATCATCCACAAGACTGTGAAGAAGGGTGATGTCTTGAAGATTAAAGAAGCACGTGGTGGTGGTTTCGCCATCTCACTGCTTGCTAAATAATGATTAGAAACATAGAAAAGTAGAAGTTTAGGGAAGATTCTGATTTCTTCCCTAAACTCTTTTTCGGTTTAATTATGACAACTACCAATTTTATAATAAGAATGAACATTCAGAAACTAATAATTGCAGCATTGACAGCATCGATTTTACCAACTTCATTGAGTGCCCAGCAGACATTCAATGAGATGATGTATTCCAAGGAGAAAACCATGTTTGTACTCAATGCCCCAACAGCCGGCAAGTCTTCTGTTACCATCCGTCTTTATAAGGATGGACAAAAAGGTAAGGCTTACAAGACGCTGAAGATGAAAAAGATGGGCGATGAGCGATGGGAGGCTACCGTGAAGGGCGATCTGAAAGGTAAGTTCTATACCTTCGATATCGGTAAGGGCGAAACGCCGGGAACCTTTGCCAAGGCGGTAGGTGTGAATGGAAACCGTGGCGCCATCGTTGATCTCTATGATACTGACCCTGTGGGATGGGACAAGGATGTGCGTCCTGCCATCCAATCGCCAGCCGACCTCGTCATCTACGAGCTCCACGTACGTGATTTCTCCATTTCTCCTACATCGGGTTTGAAGTATCAGGGCAAGTATCTCGCCCTCACCGAACCTAAGGCTATCGAATATCTCAAGAACCTCGGCATCAATGCCATCCATTTCCAGCCGGTGTTCGATTACGCATCCGTAGATGAAACCAAGCTCAACAAGCCACAGTTCAACTGGGGCTATGATCCGAAGAACTATAATGTGCCGGAAGGCAGCTATAGCACCGATCCATATTCTCCAGGAACCCGCATCAAGGAGTTCAAGGAGATGGTGATGGCACTCCACAAGGCTGGTATCCGAGTGATTTTCGATGCCGTGTATAATCACACCTTCGATATCAATGGCAGCAACTTCCAGCGTACCTATCCTGATTATTATTATCGCAAGAATAAAGATGGAAAGTATAGCGATGGTTCCGGCTGCGGCAACGAGACAGCTTCTGAAAAGCCTTTGATGCGCCAGTTTATGCTGGAGAGCGTGAAGTACTGGATTGATGAATTCCATATCGACGGCTTCCGCTTCGACCTGATGGGTGTTCACGATATCGAGACCATGCAGGCTATCCGTGAGATGGTTAACCGCATCGATCCTAGTATCTATATCTATGGTGAGGGCTGGAGTGCAGGCAGCTGTGCTTATCCTACCGAGAAACTCGCCATGAAGGCGAATACCCATCAGCTCAATGGTATCGGTGCCTTCAGCGATGATATGCGGGATGCTCTTCGTGGTCCTTTCTCTGATGACCATAAGGGTGCGCTCCTGGCTGGACTCCCTGGACAGGAGGAAAGTCTGAAGTTCGGTATCGTGGGTGGCATTGCTCATCCGCAGGTGGATATGAACAAGGTGAATTATGACAAGAAGCCTTGGACCAACAACCCAACCGAGCAGATCAGCTATGTAAGCTGCCATGATGATATGTGTCTGGTAGATAGATTGAAGGCGAGCATCCCATCCCTGACAGATAAGAATATCTCAGAAGAGATGCGTACTGCCGAATTGCTCCGCATCGACCAGCTTGCCCAGACCTGCGTCTTCACTTCGCAGGGTGTGCCTTTCATCCTTGCCGGCGAGGAGATGCTTCGCGACAAGAAGGGAGTGCACAACAGTTTCAATTCTCCAGACAGCATCAACCAGTTTACCTGGACCAATCTGCAGAAGTATCCACAGGCATTCAACTTCTATAAGAATCTGATTCAGCTCCGCAAGAACCATCCTGCCTTCCGTCTTTCTACAGGCGATAAGGTGCGTCAGCATCTGGAGTTCCTGCCTAGTCAGGATGCCAATGGCAACAAGCAGACTTGCCTCGTAGGTTTCCTGCTCAAGAGCCTGGAGGGCATTGATGCCTGGAAGCATATCGTAGTCATCTATAATTTCAACAAGCAGGCAAAGAAGATGTTGATTCCTGAGGGCAATTACACTGTGGCTTGCTGCAATGGTGTCATCAACGAGGAAGGTCTGGGCTTCATCTCTGGCAAAGAAGTAGAGGTTGCCCCTCAGTCTGCCTTGATTCTTTATCAGAAATAGTCTATATATAATAAGGTGTAAAAATAGTATTTATATATAATAAGGTGTAAAATATGAAAAAGATAATAGCTTCATTAGTGCTTATGGGTAGCGCAATAAGTATGAATGCGGCAGTCAACGTAAGCCGCATTGAACCTACCGACTGGTATGTGGGCATGAAGGATGCTTCGCTCCAGCTGATGGTGTATGGCAAGGATATCAAGAATGCCGATGTTACGGTAGATTATCCGGGTGTGAAGGTGGATAGCATCGCCCGCCTCGATTCTCCTAACTACTTGCTGGTGTATCTCAATCTCGATGGTGCCAAGGCAGGAGAGATGACGCTCAACTTCAAGCAGGGCAAGCAGTCGAAGAAGGTGAAGTATGTGTTGAAGAACCGTGAGATGGCGGGGGACAAGCGCATCGGTTTCTCTAACGAGGATGTGCTCTACATGCTGATGCCCGACCGCTTTGCCAATGGCAATCTGAAGAACGATGCATTCAAGAATATGCGTGACAAGACCTGCGACCGCACGGCACCAAGTCTTCGTCATGGTGGCGACCTGGAGGGAATCCGCCAGCATCTGGATTATTTCAACCAGTTGGGCGTAACCGCCCTGTGGTTTACTCCGGTCTTGGAGAATGACAGTCCTAATGATGGCAAGAACAGTACCTATCATGGTTACGCTACCACCAATTACTATCGTGTAGATCCACGCTTCGGTACCAACGAGGAGTACAAGCAGCTTACTGCTGAGGCTCACAAGAAGGGATTGAAGGTGGTGATGGATATGATTTTCAACCACTGCGGTTTCGATCATCCTTGGGTAGCCGATATGCCATCAAAGGATTGGTTCAATGCTCCAGAATGGCTTGCTCCGGAAAACCAGACTCCTGAGCATCAGAAGAAGATAGGTACCGTGGATGGTGCTGCTAAGGTGAATGACAAGTATCTGCAGACCAGTTATAAGTTGACTCCTGTGCTCGACCCATACGCCAGCAAGGTAGATCTTACAGAAACTGTGGATGGATGGTTTGTTCCATCTATGCCAGATTTGAACCAGCGCAATCCGCACGTCATCAAATATCTGATTCAGAACAGTGAGTGGTGGATAGAGACCGTTGGCATTGATGGCATCCGCATGGATACCTATCCATACGCCGACCGTGATGCGATGGCACACTGGATGAAGGTGCTGGGCGAGGAATATCCTCACTTCAATACTGTGGGCGAGACTTGGGTGACCGAGCCTGCCTATACTGCTGCCTGGCAAAAGGATAGCAAGCTCTCAGAAAAGAACAGTTATCTGCCTACCGTGATGGATTTCGCCTTCTTCGACCGCATCAACAGTGCGAAGAACGAGGAGACTGATGACTGGTGGAACGGCATGAACCGCATCTACAACGTGTTCTGCTACGACTATCTCTATCCGAACCCAAAGAGCGTGATGGCATTCGTAGAGAATCACGATACCGACCGCTTCCTGGGTGAAGGCAAGGATACCCTGGCATTGAAGCAGGCGCTGGCACTTCTCCTCACCGTCAACCGCACCCCACAGCTCTATTACGGAACCGAGGTGCTGATGAATGGTACCAAGAGCGTAACCGATGGTAATGTCCGCAAGGACTTCCCTGGAGGTTGGGCTGGTGACAAGCACAATGCCTTTACTGCCGAAGGAAGAACACAGGCTGAAAACCAGATGTTCGACTGGCTCAGCCGATTATTGCATTGGCGCCAGGGCAATGAAGTCATCACCAAAGGCAAGCAGACCCAGTTCTGCCCACAGAAGGGTGTGTATGTCATTGCCCGCCAGTATAAGGGAAAGAGCGTGATGACCATCATCAATGGCAAGAAGGAAGCCAACGAACTGAATGTTTCCCGCTATGCAGAGATTATCGGCAATGCAGAGAAGGCTACGGATGTAACGAATGGCTGTACCGTTCTGATCAACAAGAACGTGAAGCTTCGTCCTCGCCAGACTATGATACTCGAATTCTAGAAAAAACTCAAGAAAGTGCCTAACGGTGTATTTTTACACTGATAGGCACTTTTTTCTTGTATTTATTCTTTTGTTTCAAATATTCTTCGTACTTTTGCAAGCAGATGGTATAAAAGAAATTAATGACTAGATACATTCTTTCCCTGATAGCAGCATTATTCATAACCTTGAGCAGTTTTGCGCAAGGCAGCCTTCCTAGTCGCTTTAATGTAAGCTATCTCAATATGGCGGCAGGAATGCCTAATAATTTTGCGGATGATATTTTCCAGGATTCATACGGCTTCATCTGGATCAGTACACATGGTGGTGGACTGGTACGTTATGATGGATTCAATTATATGAACTTCAATCTGGGCTCATCCGGTATCAGTCTGCGAAGCAATAGCTGCCGCAATGTGTATGAAGATCATTTCAAGCGCCTTTGGATAGCTTTCGAGGAAGGTCCGCAGGTGCTCGACCTCAAAACGATGCAGCCCATCATTCCACCTTGTGAGAATGAAAAGGTAGAAGCTCAGCTCAACAAGGCACTCAAGAACCTTTGCACCCGAATGTATTGCGATGCCAAGGGAAATGTATGGATGGTCGCTGCAAATCTCCTTACCCGTTTCTCCTTCAATGAGAAGGGGGAGGTGAATAGTGTCTTGTCCATCAGCTACCCTTACAATGCTCCTGATCTCGGTCTTTGTGATGTATATGGCAATGGCACGGTGGTGATGTGCAATAATGGAGTGGTGAGTGAATTCTCGGTCAAGAACAATCAGTTGGTGGTTAAGAATATATCTTCTCTGTTCCCTAAACTCGATTCCCGTTATGCGGGAGCCGTCATTTCTTATCATGGAAAAATCTGGTTGGCTACCAATCGTGGCTTGTTTAATAGCGCCAAGCAGGAATTCCACTGTTCGGCAACCGATCATTCGCTCCAGCATGAGGTGGTAACGAGTCTTGCCATCACAGCGGATGATAAGCTCCTGGTGGGTTCACTCTGTGGTGTGGATATTATAGATGACAAGACTGGTATGATAGAGCATTGGAATGCCAACAGCAGTGTGAATCCGTTGAGTAGCAACTTTGTAAACAGCTTGTTGTCTAAGGATGGACAGATCTGGGTAGGTACAGAAACAGGTGGTATCACCAAGTTGGCACCACGCCAGTTGCAGCTGGAATTTTTCAAGCACGATGCAGCGAATCCAGCCAGTCTTTCTCCGAATGCGGTGAATGCGATGTATGCAGCACCGGATGGCACCCTGTGGGTCGGTACTGTAGAGGGCGGACTCAATGCCTTGGCTCCTGGCAGCAGGAACTTTACCCATTATACGATGGCAAATTCCGGTTTGCCCCACAACAGTGTTTCCACGCTTGCTGCCGATAACCGGGGGAATCTGTGGATAGGCACCTGGGGTACGGGCATTGCAGTGATGAATCTCCATCAGCCGGGCAGGATCATTCCTCTTGTGGTAGATGCCAAGCATCAGCATTTCCTGAATTTTGCAGGAGCACTGGTGTATGATCCTATCAATGATGGTATGTGGCTGGGAACCAATGATGGTCTCTTCTTCTACGATTTGAAGCGTCAGCAGTTGATAGAGCCTTTCAAGGGCTGTCTGGATGTGCGTGGCTGCATCGGAAACCTGATTACACCAGATGGAAAGCTCCTGATGGGATGTGTGCAGGGTATGGTGGAGATCAATCTGAAGTCCCGTTCTCGTGGAAAGGGCGAGTTTGCCGTCGAATATCATCAGTATAAGTTGGATGCCCCAGAGAGTGGCGTGATAGACAAGATTCTCTCTTTCTGTCTGGCGAAGGATGGCAAGATCTGGCTGGGCAGCAATGGCTACGGCTTGTATTGCTATAATTATAATAAGGAGGGAAAGACATACGTGAAGTCCTTCACCACGAATAATGGATTAGCCAACAATACCGTGAAGGGTATTGTAGAGGATAACCAGGGTATGTTATGGATAGCCACGGATAATGGACTCTCCATCTTCAATCCGAAGACCGAGACCTTCAGCAGTTATTCCCGTGAGGACGGACTGCTCAGTTCGCAGTTCTATTTCAATGGTGCCATCCGTGATGCCAAGGGTAAGATTTACCTGGGTACCGATGAGGGATTGATGGCGGTTACGGGTGTGAACCATGCGGTTCATAACTTAGCCAGACTACGCTTTACCGAACTTCTGGTAGATAACCAGCCGGTGTTTGCCGGCAGTGATTATCTGGACGATGATATATCCATTGCAAAAAGGTTGTGCATCCATGAGAGCGACAAGTCGTTTACGATCTTCTTTTCTGCCTTGAACTATGGCAGCGAGAGTCAGGGTGTATATCTCTATCGCATGAAGGGATATGAGAACGATTGGGTTCAGCTGAAACCGGGGCAGCACAGTGTGCGCTATTCTACCTTGCCGGCGGGCAGCTATCAGTTTGAAGTGAAGTATATTCCTTCCTTCGATTCCGATAAGGAGCAGGTTATCTCCGTAGATATCAAGGTGACTCCTTATTTTTGGAAGAGCTGGTGGTTTGTCTCCTTGATGGTGATAGCTTTCATCGCCTTCCTGCTCTACATTTATACCAGCAGACTGGAGAAGATGCGCGAACGCGAGGTGGAGGAACTCTATCGTCCGATAGAGGCAGCTCTGAAGGATAGTGATGAACCGGGCAAGTTGCAGAGTCGCATCCAGATGATTCTGGAGAACCAGAAGCGCTATCAGGATAGTCAGAAGAAGTCGATAGAGGCAGACCGGAAACAGGTAGCCGAAAAGGAGCGTCCGTTTATGGATATCGTGATGGAGGTGATGGAGAAGAACTACGATAACTCGGAGTTCGGTGTGCAGGAGTTGGCTGATGAAATGCGTATGAACCGCAGTGTGCTCAGTAAGATGCTGAATGCTGAGGCTGGTCAGCCTACCGCCCAGTTTATCCGCAACTATCGTCTCGACATCGCGAAGAAGATGATTACAGAAAAAGTGGCAAACCGGAACATCACGGAAATAGCCTATCGTGTGGGCTTCAATGATCCGAAGTATTTTACCCGTTGCTTTACCAAGCAGTATGGTGTGTCGCCTTCTTCCTATAAGGATTCGCTCGACGAGTAGGTGTGTTTGGAAGTGTATAATTGTTAAGAAACCAAAATACAACAAGGAGTCACTTGATTTAAGTCAAGCGACTCCTTGTTTTGTATGTGTGGGTGCACAACTAGTGGATAAGTGCGTAATAAACGGAAAAATCTACTGTTTATGCGGTTTGTCCACCTATTATTTACGTTTGTCCACCCTATATATGCTTATTAATTGTACTTTTGCCACTGAAAAATGAATTTTAGAATTTTTAAATAACCTATAGATTAGTAAACAAACAACCTAAAAGCATTAAGTTATGAAGATTAGAAAAACTTTGCTTTCATTTGCTTGTGCTATCATGGTGGCATTAAGTTTCACTGCTTGTGGTGATGACTGGGGCCGACAGGACGATCCTGCCGGCGGACAGATTTACCCATCTAAGACAACAGTGGCAGCTTATGACTTTGAGTATTCAGAAGAGAAACCTGAGTATTCAGACATGATTAGTCACGACGAGTCATGTGAGGTGATCCAGGATGAGAACCTCGCAAGTAATGTATTACACATGAAAGGTAAGGGTGGTGCCAAGATTGCCAATCCTTTCAATAGTGTGAAGTTACAGAATGGTGCTGCCATCACTTTCGCAGTAAAGATTGATGCAGCCGTAGCTGAGGACGGAACAGTCGCAGACGTTGACCTGACCCGACCTCTTATCTCATTTGGTTCAGATGAGAAGGATGCTGCTGGTAATGATATCAGTGCTCACTTCTATATCACTGCCAATGGTCAGGTGGTTTACAACAAGCCTACCCAGTTGCAGAGTTTGAACCTGAATGAGAATGATCCTGCTTCTGTGAAGACAGGTATTCTCTCTCCTAATGAGTGGCATTTCGTAGCCCTACAGCTTTCTACTGAAGGTTACCAGCTCTACGTAGATGGTAAGAAGAGCCTTTCCGGTTATCAGACATCGTCAAGTGCTACTTCTTTCAAGTACAAGACATTGGTTGATTCCATCAACTCTTTACCTTATTTATATATAGGTGGAGACAGTAAGTTGACAGCCGAAGAGACTAATGCCATTTCCATTGATGATGTTACCTTGATCCGTAACATGATGGAAGAGAAGGATTGGAACAAGACCATTGGTGGTAATGGTGGTGGTGATGAAGCTTTCAAGAATGTAGAGTTTGTGAAAGAGGATGGTACTCCTACTACCGAAATCGGTACTTCTGATTGCTCTGCTGCTTGGTGGACTAGCTTCTCTGACTACTATCGTATTCCTGCAAATGGTTCTATCCACTTGAAGTTTACCAACCATACATCAGGTGCTGGCAACTTTAACAACTGGAACCTCTGTTTGAGTACAGATGATGTACGTAATGGTGGCAATTACTTAGAGTACTTCGTTATCCGTAGCGATGCATATGGTTGGGGTAGTTCCTATGCCTCTGGAAAGTGGGATAATGAAGGTTATCCTGCCAATGATGATGAATGGGCTGTGTTCCGTCAGAATATGGAGGGTGCCAAGGTAGATATGACCATTTCCCGTTCTGGTACAGATATCAAGGTAGTAGCAGTGGCAACCTGTATAAATGGCAAGGTTTACACCGAAAGATTCACTGCTCCTTGCAATGATGCCAATGAGGTTCTCCGTGCCTTCCTGATTGTTGATGGTTCTTATCTTGTCATGGATACCAACGAGTGTCAGGCACAGACTGCTGTAGAAGTTACAGCCAGCGAAATCGGAACTTCTGATTGCTCAGCCGCTTGGTGGACACAATTCTCTGATTACTTCCAGATTCCTTCCGGTGCTTCATTGCACCTTGGTTTCACAAACCATACATCAGGTGGTGGTAACTTTAACAACTGGAACCTCTGTGTCAGCACCGATGATGAGCGTGCTGGTGGTAATTATTCAGAGTATTTTGTTATCCGTAGCGATGCATTTGGCTGGGGTGGTTCTTATGCCTCTGGAAAGTGGGATAATGAAGGTTATCCAGCCAATGATGATGAGTGGGCTGAGTTCCGTAAGAATATGGAGGGCGCCAAGGTAGATATGACCATTTCCCGTTCTGGTACAGACATCAAGGTGGTAGCAGTAGAGACCTGTACTAACGGCAAGGTTTACATCGAGAGATTTACTGCTCCTTGTAGTGATGCCAATGAGATGCTCCGTGCCTTCCTGATCGTTGATGGTTCTTATCTTGTGATGGATCCTGCAGCTTGCTATATTGGAAAGCCTTTGTATTAAACGGAGACTGAACTTCAACAATAACATTAATAGAATAAACAATGAACAATAACATATTGCATAAGTTATTCTTGACCCTGACACTGGTGCTCCTTACTTTAGGAGCATCAGCACAGGTTACCGTATCTGGTAATGTGTCAGATGAATCGGGTGAGCCTATCATCGGTGCTACTGTTATGGAAGCATTGACAACCAATGGTGTTGTTACTGATTTCGACGGTAACTTCAAGATTCAGGTGAAGAACGAGAACGCTACTTTGAAGATTTCCTATATCGGTATGATTGCTCAGAACATCCGTGTAGGCAATCAGCGCAACATCAAGGTGGTTCTCAAGGACGAAAGTCAGAAAATCAATGAGGTCGTAGTCGTTGGTTACGGTCATCAGAAGAAAGAGAGTGTCGTAGGTGCTATCTCTCAGGTTAGTTCAGACGACCTCTTGAATACCCCTACAGCCAACGTTACCCAGGCTATTGCCGGTAAGATTCCTGGTGTCGTTACCACTCAGGTATCTGGTGCTCCTGGTGCCGATGATGCTACCATCAACATCCGTGGTCGTGCAACCTTCGCTGGCGATGGTGCTCCATTGGTAATGGTAGATGGTGTAGAGCGTGCTTTCTCTCAGGTAGCTCCTGATGATATCGAGAGTATCTCTGTATTGAAGGATGCTTCTGCTACAGCCGTTTACGGTGTGCGTGGTGCGAATGGTGTCATCCTCGTTACTACCAAGCGTGGTAAGGATATGAAGCCAGAGGTTAGCTTGACCAGCAACTTCATGTGGGGTACTCCAACCCGTAAGCCTCACTACTTGAACTCTTACGACTCTGTTACTCTCCTTGAGGAGGCTCTGAAGAACGATGGTCTTCCATCACAGTACTCTGCTTCTGACATCGAGATGTACCGCAAGAGCTGCGCTGGCGAGTTGACAGGTGCAGATGCTCTCCTCTATCCTAATGTAGATTGGTATGATGAGGTGCTCAACAACTGGGCTCCATCTCAGCGCTATAATGTAAGTGTACGTGGTGGTACGAAGCGCATGCGCTACTATGTATCTGGTGAAATGTACAATCAGGGATCTTTGATCAAGAACCTCAGCCAGGATGCCTACGGCAACTCTTCAAGCCCAGGATACAACCGTTACGCTTTCCGTGCCAACATGGACTTCTTCCTCTCTAAGGATTTGACATTCAGCGTAAACTTCGGTACTCGTTTCGAGAACCGTCATGGTTCCAACACCAACGAGAGCTCTACCAACTATGATGTCTTCGCTCGTATCAATCATACTCCAGGTTGGATCTTCCCAGTATCTTACGAGGTACAGAATGGTGAGACTACCAAGACTCTCTATGGTGGTACTGCCGTATATCAGGACAACGTGGTGGCTGCTCTTTCAAAGGGTGGATACTATCGTGGAACCAATACCATCAATGAGACCAACTTCATCGCAGACTACAAGATGGACTGGTTGACTCCAGGTCTTTCTGCCCGTGGTATGGTATCATTCGACTACGATTCTTATTACAAGAAGACATTCGGTGCTGCATTCGCAACTTACGAGTTGAACGACCGCAACAACTTTACCAGTGCAGATGCTTACACCAAGTATAATGTAGATGGCGACCTGGCTTACTCTAAGGGCTCTTCTACTACTTACAAGCTCTATATGGAGGGTCAGATCAACTACTCCCGCAAGTTTGGCAAGAACGATGTAACCGGTATGGTACTTTACAACCAGAACGACTATCGTCACAACTCAGATCTGGCTAAGCGCTATCAGGGTATCGTTGGTCGTGTAACATACGGTTATGATGATAAGTATCTCGCAGAGGTGAACGTTGGTTACAACGGTTCTGAGAACTTCCTCAAGGGTAAGCGCTTCGGTTTCTTCCCTGCATTCTCACTCGGTTGGCGTGTAACTCAGGAAGAGTTTATGAAGCCAACTGAGAACTGGTTGAACAACTTGAAGATCCGTGCTTCTTACGGTGAGGTTGGTAACGATGTTTATACAGTAGGTGGTGTGGCTCAGCGCTTCCTCTATGAGGAGAAGTGGAACCAGATATCCAATGACTACTACTTCGGCAACAAGGGACAGACTGGTATCTTCGAGAGCCAGTATCCTAACTATGGTGTAACCTGGGAGCGTGCCAAGAAGTTCAATGCAGGTGTCGAGTTCGGTTTGTTCAACGGAATGTTGACCGGTAACTTTGACTACTTCATAGAGAATCGTAACGACATCCTGACAGAGTACCTGAGCCGTCCACAATGGGTAGGTGTAACCATGGCAGCCGGAAACCTCGGTAAGACCCAGAACAAGGGTTACGAGTTGGAACTTCATCACTTCAACCACATCGGCAAGGACTTCACCTATAATATTGGTGCAACCTTCTCACATGCAGCCAACAAGATCAAGGATATGGATGAGCCAGCTTTCAAGACCGCTTACCGCAAGCGTGAGGGTCATCCTATCAGCCAGTACTTTGGTCTGGTTTGCGATGGCTTCGTAACACAAGCAGACTTGGATGATCCTAACTTCCCTGTTTCAACATACGGAAACGTGAAGGTGGGTGACTTGAAATACAAGGATATGAATAACGACGGCTTCATCGATGACCGTGACGAGACTTTCATCGGTTATAGCGATATTCCAGAGAATACTTACGCCTTGACATTGGGTGCCAACTACAAGGGTATCGGTTTCGAGGTAATGTTGCAGGGTGTTGACCACGTATCCCGTTATTATGACAGCGATGCGATGTTCGCTTTCCAGAACAATGGTAAGGTAAAGGATATCCACCTCAACCGTTGGAATCCAGCCAAGAGCGAGTCAGAGAACCTGGCAACAGCCACCTATCCATTGCTCCATTATGGTAGCAACGGTGACCACAACCAGCGTCTGAGCTCCTTCTTCCTGAAGAACGGTTCATTCGTCCGTCTTAAGAACATCGAATTGAGCTACACCTTCCCTAAGGAGTTGATCAAGCATGTAGGTATGAGCAATGCCCGCTTCTACATCAATGCCAACAACCTCTTTACATGGGATCATCTCGATGACTTGGTTGACCCAGAGAGCAACGGTTCCAACCGTTATCCACTCTTGAAGACCGTCAACGTAGGTTTCAATGTTGTATTCTAATTCAAGAACATTCAAAACGATTCTAAAATGAAGAAATATAGTATATTTGCTTTGGCACTCGCAATGGGAGCAATGACGCTCACCTCCTGCGAGGATGCCTTCGGCAATTTCCTCGACAAGCAGCCAAGCAATGAGTTGACAAAAGCTGAGGTGTTGGGTAGCTTCACTCTCTTGGAGCAGAACCACAACGATACTTACAACTTCCTGCTTAATGGTGCCAACCGTATTAACAACTCATGGTTAGATGCGGCAACTGACTTGGCTGAGTCAAGTATCGGAACTTCCGGTACCCGTACCAGCTTCAATATTGGTAATTATTATGGTAGTGGTGGTGCCGCTGAGTTGACCAGTGTATGGGAGAGCCGCTATCGTGGCATCCGCAAGTGTAACATCACCATCAATACTCTGGAAGCAGAGAATGCCGACAAGCTCCGTCCTGCTGACCTTTCTGTTGAACTCTTCCAGACCCGCAAGACCAACTTCATAGCTGAGGCTCGTTTCCTCCGTGCCTATTTCTATTGGGAGTTGTTCCTCCGCTATGGTCCGGTGCCAATGGTTACCACTGAGCTTGATCCTAACGGCGACCTGATGACCGGTTACACCGAGCGTCCTGACCTGAAGACATTCATGGATTTCCTCTTCAAGGAGGTGAAGGAGTGTGAGGCAGGTCTGAAGACTTACGCTGAAACATCTGATGAGACTTATGCCGGAGAGGTGAACCAGCCTACAGCCCGTGCCCTCTATGTTCGCATGATGCTCTATATGGCAAGTCCGCGTTTCTCAGCCCAGAGCGGTATCACCTGGCAGCAGGCTGCTGATGCAGCTAAGGGCTTCCTTGCTGACTATGGTGACAACTATCGATTGGAGACCCGTACCAATGGTGGTGTGGCAGCCTACAACAACGCATGGTTGCTCAACTCTTATGCCGACAAGAATCCGGAGGTTATCTTCTTCCGCAACGGTGTAGCCATCGGTTGGAGTGGTATCTCTACAGATACTCCTGTTGGTGAAGGTGGTCAGGGTGGTCTTTGCCCAAGCCAGAACCTCGTAGATATGTATGATATGGAAGACGGTTCTGCCCCATTTACCCAGTATGATGCGACCGGTGCTCCTGTTTATGTCAACGGAAAACCTTCTGTGAATGCAGAGAGTGGCTATACCGACCAGAACATGTGGAAGAACCGTGACCCACGTCTTGCAGCTTCTGTTCTCTATCAGGGTTCAGAGTGGAACGGTCGTGCCATCAACGTCATCTATGGTCAGAGCGATAATCCTATCGGCAACCAGAACGTAACTCCAACAGGTTACTATGTACGCAAGTACATTCCTGAGACCATCCTGAGCAGCAATCACAGCGGTACTGCCAAGCGTCTTTGGAGAATCTTCACCTATAGCGAAATCCTCCTGAGCTATGCTGAGGCACTGAACGAGGCAGACTATGCCGGCAACAAGGCACTGGTTTGCAATCTGCTCGACCAGATCCGTCATCGTGGCGGCATCATCGGTAATGTCGCAAATCGTGCAGACCTGAATTCCCAGACCGCCATGCGTAACTTCATCCACAAGGAGCGCACCATCGAACTCGCTTTCGAGGAGCACCGCTGGTGGGATGTACGTCGCTGGAATGTGGCTGGCGAAGCACTCGGCCGTGATATCTACGGTATCGATGTAGCTGCCGACGGCACCATTACCCGTAAGGTAGCCCAGCAGCGCAAGTGGCAAGACAAGTTCTACCTCTATCCAATCCCAGAGGCTGAGGTTTGGAAGATTGGTCAGGACTTCCAGAACGAAGGTTGGAAAGAATAACTCTTTTAACGATAGAATGATATGAATAATATTCAGAACATATATAATAAGGTATCATCATCAAGCAAGGTCTTGATGTTGAGTGCACTTCTCTGTGCTTCAAGCTCTGTCTTGGCTCAGGAGCAGGTGCTCAAAGGCCGAATCGTCAACAGCCAGGGTGACCCAATCCCTGGAGCTGTTGTCAACGTGGCAGAGGAAAGCCGTATCGCCTTGACCGACAAGGACGGCTACTTTACCTTGAAGAAGGTAAATCCTAGCGACGAAATCTGTGTAGCCAGTCTGGGTTACAAGAATGCCCAGGAGAAGGTAACTACATTTGATGGCACCTACGTCATCAAGATGGAGGATGCCGTTGATGAGTATGAGCACATGGCACCAGTTCCTTTCGCAGAGCAGAAAAAGAAGATCTTGACTGATTCCCGTTCGGTTGTTTCAGGCGAGGAATTGCAGAAGCATCCTGTTACCATTCTTCAGAATGCCTTTACCTCAACACTGAATGGTGTGCAGACTTATGAGTGGTCTTCTGAGCCAGGATGGTCGGAGAGCTTCCTCTTCATCCGTGGTATCCGCACCACCAACCAGAGTGCCCGCTCTCCACTGATCATCGTGGATAACGTAGAGCGTGACCTCTCCTTCCTTGATGCTTATCCTATCGAGAGCATTACCGTATTGAAGGATGCTGCAGCTTCTGCCATCTATGGTATGCGCGGTGCCAATGGTGTGATCATGGTAACCACCAAGCGTGGTACTGCCGGAAAGACCAAGATCGACTTTACACAGGAGGTTGGTTTCCAGACTCTCGCCAACAAGATGGAGATTCAGAACTCTTACAATATGGCGATGACCCGTAATCAGGTGCGCTACCTGAGCGGTATGGATCCAATGTACACCCAGGAACAGCTCGACAACTATAAGTTCGTATGCGATGGTGGCGAGTTCGCCGATGATGATATCCGCAAGTACCAGTACTTCAATACATCTTGGGCAGACCAGCTCTATCGTTCTTCTGCTCCTCAGTACCGCACCAACCTGCAGTTGAGTGGTGGTAACCAGCGTGCCCGCTACTATGTAAGCTTCTCTTACTTGCGTCAGGAGGGTATGTGGAATACCGAGGGTACAGAGATGAATGATGGCTACAGCACCCAGCACGTACTGAACCGCTGGAACCTCCGTTCCAACATCGATATCGATGTTTCCAAGTATCTGAATGTATCTGTGGATTTGGGTGGACGTATTGACAACATTTCTCAGCCTACTGAGGGTGTGTTCAACCTCGTAACCTTCGGTGTAATCGAGGCTAACCCTATGGCTCCTACCCATAACCCTGACGGAAGTATCTACTCTTCATCTACCGCCAACAACCCGGTACGTTACCTGGGTGGTTCCGGTCTGGATAAGAACCGTCGCCGTAACTTGTATTCTACCATCAATGCCAAGTATGATCTGAGTCCTGTACTGAAGGGTCTGGGCTTGTTCGGTACCATCAGTTTTGATGCTTACGAGACTTTCGAGTCAACCCAGACAGCCAATATGGACTCCTGGAATTATGACTACGATAACTTGAAGGTTACTGATGTCAGTCAGTTTACTTATACCAAGTACACCACCAAGGCAGCTTTGAGTAATCCTTCAGCCAAGCAGCGTGAGTATTACTACAATCTGAATATGTATGGTGGCGTAAGCTACAAGAACAGCTTCGGCAAGCACAATGTTGATGCCCGTGCCTTTGCCCGTTACTATCGCAATGAGATTACTGGTAGCGAGTCTGCCAACCGTTATCTGGCTTACAATTTCGCCGGAACTTACGATTATGCCAACAAATATATCGCTTCCGTGAATTTCTCACGTATGGGTTGCGACAACTTCTCACCAGACGATCGCTGGGGAACCTTCTGGGGTGCATCTGCCGGATGGGTACTCTCTGAGGAGTCTTGGATGAAGAAGCTTGGATTCGTAGATTTCCTGAAGCTCCGTGCTTCTTATGGTGAGGCTGGTCAGTCTAGCACTGGTTCAGGCCGTTATCCATATCAGAGTATCTATGGTAAAGCTACTGGTTATGGTTTCGGTTACAACGCTACCAACATCCCTGGTTATGCAGAGAGCAAGGCGGGTAACCTGAACAACAAGTGGGAAATCTCCAAGATGGTGAACGTAGGTCTCGACTGGAGTCTCTGGAACAAGAAGCTCTATGGTAACTTCGATATCTTCAAGGAGTGGCGTTCTAACATCCTCGTTTCCCGTTCTACTATTCCTGAGACTGTTCTCGGTGTGCCTGTGGCACAGGATTCATACGGTAAGGTAGAGAGCCGTGGTTTCGAGCTTGTTCTCGGTCATCGCGGTAACATTGGCAAGGACTTCAAGTATTTCGTAGAGGGTCAGCTTACCTTCAATACCAACAAGATTACCGACATCGATGAAACTGCACCGGATGTAGAGTGGCAGCGCAAGGCAGGTCATAGAATCTATGATAATACTTCGGTAGCCGAACTCTATGAGCAGGCTCAGACAGGTACCAACCGTGTGGGTGGATGGAACATCTATAAGTTCGACCAGTGGGCTTCTGATCCTAACCTGATTGCAACATCAGCAGAGGATGCCAAGGCTCATCCAGAGAAGTATCCATACAACAGCTTCTCTAATGGATCACAGCAGTTGGGTACTGCAGTCTTCAAGGATATCAATGGTGACCGTGTGATCGACTCAAAGGATATGGTTCCAGATTCATACACCATCATTCCTGAGATGATTCCTACCTTCAACCTCGGTTTCGAGTACAAGGGCTTCGATGCCCGCATGATCATGAATGCTTATCTGCGTCGCTCTGTATTCCTTTCACCAGCTATCAGCTACAGTGGATGGAGTAACATGGGTACTCACGAGGTTACCAAGGCTTGGGGTTACTTCACAGATGATCCATCTGATCCTCGCAACGTAAATGCTACTTATCCACGTCCTGTATATAATGGATTTGATGCAGTAGATTCCGACCGTGCCACAGGTTCTTACCAGAACAATATCTGGGTACGCAATGGTAATTTCTGGTCTATCCGAAATATCGAGGTGGGATACTCTCTGCCATCTAAGTTGATTTCTAAGTTGTGGATGACTAAGTGCCGTGTTTATTTCAGCGCTTACAACATTGCCACCTTCAGCAGTCTGCCAGATGATGTAGATCCAGAGAAGCCATTGAGCTACTGCTGGTGGTATCCAAAGACAAAGTCATTTACATTTGGTATTAACATTGGTTTCTAATCAGTTTTATCAAAAAGAATTATGAAAAAGCTTTTATTAGTAAATATATCGTTGGCGATGTTGGCTGTAGGAGGTATGACCTCCTGCAGCGACATCCTCGACAAGGAAGTTGACTTGACTTATACCGAGGACAACATCTATGGTAATTACGACCGTACCCGTGGTGTCTTGGCAAATGCCTACACCTATCTGCCAGATGCCTTTGCCGGTTATACCAACGGACAGTTCCTGGCAGCTTCACGCGACTGTATGACCGATAATGCCCTCTCTTACTGGAATGTGCATTATTATCACAGTGTATTGAATGATTCATACGATGCCAAGAACCACTGGTTTGCTTCTACCTATTGGACCAACGACCTGAAGGGTATCCGTGTCTGCAACGACTTCCTGTCAAAGGTTCGTGAGGATGTAATCGGCAATGCTCAGAAGAGTGGTGACGACAACAAGCTCTGCGACCGTTACAAGGCAGAGGCCCGCTTCATCCGTGCCATCCTCCATTTCGATCTGATCGGTTATTTCGGAGCAGTGCCTATCGAGGATCATGTATTGGATAATTCAGAGGCAGCTTCCATCACCCGTACTCCTTCTGCTGAGGCTTTGAAGTGGGTGGCTGATGAGTGTGACGCCATCATCCAGAGCGGTGCACTCCCATTCCGTTACAGCAATGAAAATGAGAACTGGGGACGTATCAATGGTGCTGCTGTCTATGCATTGAAGTCAAGAGCATTGCTCTATCGTGCTTCTGCACTCAACAATCCAACCAATGAAGCATCCTGGTGGCAGGAGGCTGCTGATGCAGCTCTCGCTTTCATCAAAGCCAATAAGAGTTCTGCCAACCCTTACCGTCTCTACACAACAGACGATAACAATCCTAACAAGAACTATTATGAGTGCTTCACCAGTACCCCTCACCTGAATCCTGAGTACATCCTCAGCCGTAGTGAGTGGAATACCCGTGAGATTGAGATGTTCAATACTCCTTGTGGTTTTTCTGGTAACGTGAACTCTACCGGTCGTGTAAACCCTACACAGAATCTGGTTGATTCTTACGAGACCATCAATGGTCTTCCTATCGATCAGGATCCTTCTTACAACGACCAGGATCCATACAAGAACCGTGACCCACGTCTGGAGCAGACCATCTTCCACCAGGGAAGTATCTGGGGAGACAAGAGCCAGGACGAGGAGCGTGCAGTGGATGTATCTGTAGGTGGCAAAGACTACCAGGATCTTCATGGTGGTACCACTACCGGCTACTACTCTAAGAAGTTCGTTCACAATATGAGCTTCAAGAACCCTACCACATATGTTACCGCTTGCCCTATCTTCCGCTATGCGGAGATTCTGCTCAATGCTGCCGAGGCATTGAACGAGGCAAAGGGTCCTGATGCTGCCTACGACTATGTAAACCAGGTTCGTGCCCGTGTGGGTATGCCTGCTTACAAGGGTATGACCAAGGAGCAGCTTCGTGAGCGTATCCGCAATGAGCGCCGCATCGAGTTGGCTTTCGAGGACCATCGTTTCTTCGATGAGCGTCGCTGGAAGCTCTTCGACGGTAAGACATCAGCTTCTGAGAAGAATGAGCCTCGCTACAAGCAGGTGTATAATATCTATAGTGTAGTTGTAACTCCAGACGAGAGACAGGTATATACTTATCGCAACGATAATACCCATCCTACCCGTGCGTTTGTAACTCCTAAGAATTATTACTTCCCTGTGCCTGACGACACTTACAAGAAGAACCCTAACCTGGGTCAGAATGCGGGCTGGGAACTCTCTGATGCTCCTAAGAAGGACGAGACTACCGAAGGGGGTGAGACAGAAGAAGGAACAACAACAGACAAGTAATCTTTGTCAATAGAAACGATAATAACTTTTAGAGGACAGGTCTATGGCGAAAAACACCATAGGCCTTCCTTGCTTTTTATTTCAACAGTAAAACATAAATTTAAGGAGGCTGTATATGAAGAAGATTCTACTTTCTATCATAGGAATGATGGCGATGACCGGAGCCATGGCGCAGGGGCGTATCAGCGTGCACGACCCTTCTATCGTTATGGATGTAACGGGCTCCACCACCAATCCTAAATATTATATCTACGGTTCGCATCTGGGCAGAGCCAAAACCTATGCTTCTGGAAACTACCAGATATGGAACACCTTCAAAACGGGTGAAGAGAATACCGGAACCAGCAACAGTCTTTTTGCTGACGTGAATGGAAAATCCATAAATTTCAAGGATGCCTACAGCACTCACGTCATCAAGAAGGTGAAGAATAGCAAGGGCGAGGAGGTGACTTTCGGCAACTTCGATGCCCACGGCTGGCAGTTTCAGGGCAATACGGTGAAGGGTATGCAGTGGGCTCCTGATGTCATCTACAACAAGACCATGAAGAAGTGGTGTATGTATATGAGTCTGAATGGTGACCACTGGTGCTCTTCCATTGTCTGCTTCACATCCGATGACCTGGAAGGACCTTGGGTCTATCAGGGACCTGTGGTATTCTCGGGCTTCCAGGGCACATTCGCTCATAATGCCTATGCTGCAGCTGATGACTGGAAGCATACCGACCTGGCTGTAGCTACAGGCGAAACTTCTCTGCCTGCCCGCTATCAGACGGGTGACAGCTGGGGCTCTTTCTGGCCTAACTGTATCGACCCATGCGTATTCTATGATGATGATGACAATCTCTGGATGAGCTATGGCTCGTGGTCGGGTGGTATTTTTATGATCAGACTCGACAAGACCAATGGTCTTCGTGACTACACCTATACTTTCCCTTATCAGATAAGCGGTAAGACCGTTACTCCTGGGGCTGCAGATGCCAACTGTACCAGCGATCCTTATTTCGGCAAGAAGATTGCCGGCGGATATTATGTTTCGGGCGAGGCTAGCTATATTCAGAAGGTAGGCAAGTACTACTATCTCTTCATGAGCTATGGCGGCTTGACGGCTGCCGGTGGCTATCAGATTCGTGTTTTCCGTTCGGAGAAACCAGACGGACCTTATAAGGACTGTCTCACTTCTACGGGTATTGATGCCGTTTACGGTAAGTATATCCTTAACTTCGGCGGTGATGCCAAGCGCGATGAGGGTGTGAAACTCTTCGGCAACTATCAGTGGGATTCGATGCCTACGGCTGAAGTGGCTCAGGGGCATAACTCTGCCATCATCGACCACAAGGGTCGTGCGCTCATCGTCTATCATACCCGCTTCAACACCCGGGGTGAGGCGCATGAGGTGCGAGTGCATCAGCTCTTTGTGAATCAGGATGGTTGGCTGGTAGCTGCACCTTACGCGTTCAGCGGCGAGACCTATACCCATGAGGATATAGCCACCAGGCAGCTTTACCAGGGTAGCGAGGTAGTGGGAGATTACCAGCTGATGGCTCATCCTTATCGCCAGAATACGGCGGCAAAGGCTTACGAGAAGCCTGTTACCATCCATCTTCTGGCTGACGGCTCCGTTACGGGCGAATATACTGGAAAATGGGAGTTGGTGAGCGGTACCAGTTTCATCAATCTTACCTTGAAGGGTACTGCTACAGCTCATTCAGAAGTAGTATTCAAGGGTGTGCTTACCGAGCAGACCGTCGATTATACCAATGTCAAGGCACTCTGCTTTACAGCCCTCAGTTCTTCTGATGGTCTGGCTACATCGGGTGGTGCCAGCTTGCAGACTCGCGGCTTGAGTATCTGGGGAACCAAGGTGAAAGCTGAGGGTACTGGGATTTATAATCCGAAAGTTCCTGTCAGCATCCGTAAGCAGCAGGATGGCAAGTGGTATAATCAGGCTGGTCAGCTGGTGGATAAGAGTTATAAAGGTCTCGTGATTGTGAATGGCAAGAAATTCGTGAACAAATAATTTCCTAAGATTGAAGAAATGAAATTATCTAATATACTTTTGGGAGCAGCAATGATTGTTGCTGCTCCTATTATAAATGAGGTCAAGGCGCAGGCTCCTGCCATCCCTGAGATAGTCAACGTAGAGCATCCGATGGTCCACGACCCTGTGATGGCTTACGAGAATGGTAAGTATTATCTCTATTGCACGGGGCATGGCATCACGCAGATGACTTCTACCGACCGCAGGCATTGGACCATCGCTCCTCAGGGCGTGCTTAGAAATAGCGAGATTCCGGCATGGACGCATGATAGTGTGCCGGGTTTTGATACGCATATCTGGGCTCCGGATGTTATTCGATTCAAGAACAAGTGGTATCTGGCTTATTCCTGTTCCACCTTTGGCAAGAACACATCTGCCATCGGTTTGCTCAGCAACACCTCCTTATTTAATAAGAATGGCTGGAAGGATGAGGGCTGCCTCATCGCTTCTAAGGGTGATAGAGACAACTGGAATGCCATCGACCCTAATTTCATCGTTGATGAGAAGAGAACCCCTTGGCTTACCTGGGGCTCTTTCTGGGATGGCATCCAGATGATTAAGTTGGATAAGAAGACGATGCATGTCAAGAAGGGTGCCAAGCCTCAGACCATTGCCCGCCGTCATACCGTGGGCGATGCTTCGGCAGAACCGAATCCTACCTCTAAGTTTGCCGGCACCAATGCTATCGAGGCTCCTTTCATTATGAAGCATGGTGGTTATTACTATCTCTTCGTAAGTTGGGATTACTGCTGCCGTGGCATCAAGAGCAACTATCGTGTTGCCGTGGGCAGAAGCAAGAAGGTGGCTGGTCCTTATCTGGATAAGGATGGCAAGGACATGCGCAATGGCGGTGGCACCTTGCTGCTGGAAGGTGATAAGAAGGAATATGAGGCGATGGGGCATTGCTCAGCCTACTCTTTCCCAGATGGCGATTTCTTCTTCTGCCATGGTTACAGCGTGCCGAAGAATGGTGCCAGCATCCTGGTTCAGAAGAAAATCAACTGGACGGAAGATGGATGGCTGACGTTGGAATAAAAATGGTTCTTCTTCTTGGTAAAAAAGTTATGTTCAATAAATTGTAAATGAATTATGAGAAAGATTTTAATCCTACTCTTCATGTTGCAGATGGTAGCTATTCAGGGAATGGCTACTAATCGTGTGATGCGAGAAACTGTTCCTGATGATTCCCTGCATACAGGAATATGGAAAACTGACACGTTGCAGGAAGTCAGTATAAAGGGAAGCTCTATTCTGCAAAGTGGTGACAGGATGAAAGTAGCAATAACCAAGGATTTGCGTCGTGGTACAGTTAGTACTATCCAAATGTTGGGAAAGCTGCCTAATTTTACTTATAACTTTGTTGACCGTTCTTTAACTTATCACAATTCCTCCAATATCATAGTATTGGTAGATAGCGTAGAAAAAGACATGAACTATCTGCGGAATATTCAGCATATCCGCTTTGACAAGGTAGAGGTGATTGATAAACCGCAAGGTCAATACCAAGGCTATGATGTATTGATAAACCTGCATACCAAGAAGAACTATGAAGGCTATGAAGGCATGCTCTTTAATAATGAAGGCTTCAATCTGAATGGCGAGAATGACAAGAAATACATCTTTGAGAATACGACGGCAAATTTTTCATATACCAAAAACAAGTGGAATATTTATGCTTTTGCCTATAGTTCTTTTGGACAAGGTGCGTATGACACGAACTGGTCAAAGAATTACCTGCAGAATGGAATCAAGGAAACGCTAGTGAACAATCCTGATGGTATCAGGAATATCATCACGTTTGAAAGATACCGTTCGGGATTGCTTAGCCTGGATTATGCCATACAGAAAAATCAGTCTCTTTCGTTTGTGTATCAATACGGTGCCGGGCGTGATCATGATACCTATAATCATTATACAATATTGCGGACAGATGAAAATACTCATACCGAGACAAGGCTGACTCGCGATATACGCACCCATGTGAGAGATAGTGAACATTCGATGGCTGTGTTCTACCGTAACAATGTGGGAAGAGTAAGATGGACTGCCGATTTCAATTACAGGTTTTCTCCAACCCGCAGTCTTACGGATCAGACAGAGAATACGGGATTTGTGCTGAATAATCATTTCCAGGACCATATGAACTTTACTCGCTTCCGTATAAGTGGATGGACCAATTTTGCCAATGGTCATCTTACATTGAATGCTGGCTATGAGAATACATGGAAAAGTTACAAGAGGGAAGATAATGATACCGGCGAAAAGCTGAACACCAACAGCTATTTGCGAAATCGCCTGTGGGCAAGTCTCAATTGGCGTTTTGATAATAATGCGCAATTGATGTTTTCCGGTTGGGCAGAGCATGTGGGCTTGAATAACAATCATGCCAAGAAAACTCAGGTGCCAGTTGGTGGAAGTTTCATGGCCTATTATCAGCTGACCAGACGTAATTGGATGCGCTTAAACTATGATTGTTCCACCAGTTATCCAGACCAGAATCTATCCAGTGAATATGGTTATTTCACCGATTCTCTGTCTTGGGTTGGTGGTAATCCGTGGCTCAAGACCAATGTTACTCATCGCATCAACTATTGGATAGATCTTTGGTGGTGCTTTAACTTCCAGACGGGGTATGTGTATTCACCAAACAGCTTTAACTCTATAGCTGAAATCCGGGAAGGAACATTGCCGAGTGGTGTACCGGGCAAGTATGTGGCAAGTGTCTTCCAGAATACCGATTACAGGGAATGGTGGGCCTCCGTATCGTTTACTAAGAGATTCTGTAGAGACTTCTTGTATAAGGCAGATTTGAAATATAGAAATGCCAAGGCAAGTTATCACGAATTTTCTAACCACATACAGACGGTAGAGGGTGTTACGTCTTTGCAGTACTATCAGCCAAGATGGGATATGAACTTTGCGATGTCCTATTCTTATAGCAAGAATTTTACGCTCTCTCCGCAAGTTAAGTCTTCGTCGAATTTCGAGAACCCGTATGTATCTATCCAGAAGTTCCTGTTGAAGAAGAAGTTGGAGTTGACATTGACTTATAGTCTTATGTTCCACTTCTTTAATTCTGATATGATAACAGAGACAAAGTCTCCTGGTTTTGAGAGCAGATACTTGGATAAGGCTTTTGATAGGCAGCGAAATAGAATAGTATTCAGTGTTTCATATCGTTTTGCCGGTGGTAAATCCGTAAGGCAATATAATAGAGATATGTCAACAGAGGATTAGAATAGAAGTGTTACTACGAAAGTGATAGGGAAAAAGCAAACAAATAATTAAGTTATGAAGCAATTAAGAATCTTATTTATAATTGTATCTCTTCTATGTGGATTGCCTATGATGGGGCAGACTAAGGAGAAAACACTAGAATATGGTGGATGGGTAGAGGAATTCGTTACCCATACTGCTATTACAAATGCAAAACTAACTTTGCTTGATGACAAAGGTGAGGTTGTAAAAGAGACTATATCAGACGAAAGAAACGAACAGAAAAATGGTGGCTTTACGTTTATAGTTGCTAACAATCACAGATATACCATCAAAGTAGAGTGTGATGGCTATGTGCCACAAAGTTTCTCTTTTGATGTAAAGGTTAGTAAACGGGTGAATACCCGTTATTTGCCAACCATTTTTTTGCGTAAGAAGAAAAAGTTGGATGATGAGCAGCTACTGAATGAGGTAACAGTAACGGCCACCAAGGTGAAATTCTATCATAAGGGTGATACGCTGGTGTATAATGCTGATGCCTTTCAACTCTCAGAAGGCTCCATGCTCGATGCGCTTATCAGGCAGTTGCCTGGTTCAGAATTGAAGTCGGATGGGCGTATCTATGTCAATGGTCGGTTTGTGGAGAGCCTCTTGCTTAATGGCAAGGATTTCTTCAAGGGTAATAATACGGTACTCTTGCAGAACTTGCCTACATACGCGGTAAACTCCATCAAGGTATATGAAAAGAAAACTGACCTAAATCTGTTTGCCAAACGAAAGGTTGAGGAGGATGAATATGTGATGGATGTCAACCTGAAGAAACAATATAATATTGGCTGGTTGGGCAATGTGGATGCTGGTATGGCAAATGATGACCTGTATTTGGCGCGCTTGTTTGCTTTGCGAACAACTGACCATTCGCAGTTGGCAATATTCAGCAACTTTAATAATATGAATGATGGTGGTGCACCGATGCAAGGCTCTGACTGGACACCGGAGAAGCTGCCGATGTCTAGATTAACAACAAAGAAGGTGGGAGTGAACCTGAATGTGGATGATAGATTAAACCGATTCCGCTTAAGGAGTAATGCCGATCTTACTCATTATGACAATCATGAGGAAACGAATGCGTATCGCACCAACTTCTTGTCATCGGGGGATACATACGAGCGTTCTATGAATGAAGCAAAGTATTGCAACTTCTATCTCAATATGAACAATATGTTGACGCTGACTCCTGGTGGCAGAAATTCTAAATGCTATATGACGATAGACCAAAAAGCCAATTACTCTCGTCGTAAGCAGAATTCCATCTTTTATTCGGCTCTGATATCTGAAAGTTGGGAAAATCAGGAACAGATGTGGAATCGTCTCTTCCCGATTTCAACAGGCGAGCTGTATAAGAACTTGATAAACAGGGTGGAAAGTAAGAGCCTGAATGACTTGAAGAGTTGGCTCGCATCATTGGACTACAGTTCAGATTTCATCGTAAACGAAGCTGGAGATATGTTGCAGCTAAAGCTTGGTGGTGAAGTGCTTGGTAAAGATGATGAGGGATATAGCATTTATAGCCTTGATTATGCTTCAGGAAATGTTGCTGGAAATAATGATTATCGTCGCCGTTATGTACCTTGGTCTTCTAAAGGGTATCGTTATCATGGCGGCTTGGGGTACTCCTTCAATGTTTCTGATAAGTTGTGGGGAGCTATTCAATATGGTTATGAGCAGAAGTATTCTCATGAAGAGAATAGTCTTTATCGTTTGGATCAACTTGCAGGATGGGGAGCTGATGCCAATCATGAATTAGGTGTCTTGCCATCTGTTACTGATTATCTTTCAACGATAGATGCGGCTAATAGTTATCTGTATGATTTTCATACTGATGCGCATAAGCCGTTTGCGATTTTTTCCTGGCAGGTGGTAGAAGATGCAAAGAATGATATTTTGTTCAAGAGCCAGTGGAACTTCAACTTCTCGCATGAGAATATGCGTTATAGAAGGGCATCTCTAGATAAGGAACTCTCTCGTAATTTAAGTTTCCTGAACCCGGAGTTTACCCTATATTGGAGCGGAAATAGAAAAAACAGAAAGTTTTCTAGCAGTCTGGTCTATTCTATAACTCAGGTAGCTCCTCAGATGCTCTATCTGTTTGATTATATAGATGATGCAGACCCTCTGAATGTAAAGCGTTATGGAAATGAAAAACTGAAGAACTCTATGTTGCATCATCTGCAATTTGCTTATAATGGAAGTTTCAAGTCTCTAATGTATGATCTTAAATACGATTATGCTTCTACCAGCGATGCAGTGGCTATGGGCTTTATATATGATAAAAACACTGGTAAGCGTACTTTCTCGCCAACCAATGTGAATGGTAACTGGAATACAAGCTTGCGCTTAGGATTGAGTGGCAATGTTGATAAGAAGAAACGGTTAATGTTTAATACGGTTACCTCTTGGGGATATGTTAACAGTGTTGACATGATAAGTGATACTGCTACTGAGGAGATGAAGAAGAGTATAGTAAAGACATCCACCATTTCGGAAGATTTGCGTCTGGACTACAAACTGGGCAAGCATTCTTTTGGAGTGAATGGTTATGTTGCCTGTCTTCATTCCAATGGCGAACAGAAGGATTTCGAAACCCTTGATGCTTGCAACTATCATTATGGGCTGAGTGCAGTATTGGCACTTCCTTTCAGGTTCTCGTTTGACACCGACCTTTCGATGTATAGTCGACGTGGATATGGTGAGTCTGTGATGAATGATGACAATTTATTATGGAACTTCCGCCTTTCCCGACCATTTTTCAAGGGAAAATTGGTTGTGAAGGCTGATGCATTCGATGTGTTCCATCAGTTGAAGAAAGTGGATAGAACAATCAATGCGCAGGGCAGGGTAGAGAAATACTATAATACAGTGCCCCGTTATGTGCTCATCCACGCCATTTATCGTTTTCATGTAGCAAAAGGTAAAAAGTAAGTCTTATCAAGTCGGCTCGAAGTACTCGGCTCATCCTAACTATATAAGCATCAAAAAAATCCGAAACAGATAACTTGGTAAGTTTCTGTTTCGGATTTTTTCTTAGCCTATTTTTATTCTTCCTTAATCTTTCAATCGCTGATAGTGCGCTGGGTGCTGTCAATTAGATTTCTATGAGTATAGAATTAAAGTGTTAAAACTGTGTTAAAATAGCGCTTATTCCGCTACGAACGGCAAAAAAACGGTTTCGTAGCGAAATAAACGCTATTTTCTTTCGCTGTTTCCGAAATTAGTTGTATATTTGCAGCGAACCAATTCGGTATGATTATGTGTGAAATAATAGGTAGAAAAAAGGAAATAGCAGAACTGAAGCGTTACTACGAAAGTGGTAGGGCTGAGTTTGTGGCTGTGTATGGTCGTCGCCGTGTCGGTAAAACATTCTTGATTGATGAGGTGTTTCACGATGATATGGTGTTTCATCATACAGGATTGTCGCCTTACGACCGTCGCCGAAAGGTAACTCTGAAAGATCAGTTGCAGAATTTCTATTTCTCGCTTCTTCGTCATGGTATGGAGGATATCGCGCAGCCTAAGTCGTGGATGGAGGCTTTCTTTTTGCTGGAACGTTTTTTGGAAACTTGCGATAATGGTTCCCGACAGGTGGTATTTATCGATGAGTTGCCCTGGATGGATACGGCTCGTTCCGGTTTTCTAACGGCATTAGAGGCATTCTGGAATGGTTGGGGCAATATGCGCCACAATCTGTTACTCGTAGTCTGTGGTTCTGCCACCTCCTGGATGCTTGATAATCTGATCAGTAATAAAGGAGGATTATACGGGCGTTTGACTGGTGAAATCAAACTGTCACCGTTTACATTGAAAGAATGTGAGGAGTTTTATCAGAGCCGTGGCATCAAGATGTCCCGTTATAATATTACGCAGGCCTATATGATTATGGGCGGAATTCCTTTCTATATGAATTTCTTTAATCCATCCTATAGCTTGGCTCAGAACATAGACGCCTTGTTTTTTGCCCGTCAAGCAAAGCTGGGGGATGAGTTTGACAGGCTTTTCAATTCTGTGTTTGATAATGCCGAAGACTGTATGAAGATTGTTCGCTTTTTGGGTACCCGCCATGCAGGTTTCACCCGTAAGGAGATAGCAGAGCATACCGGTTTGAATCCGAATGGTGATTTTACCAAGATGCTGAAAGCCTTGATGGGCAGCGATTTTGTGGTGAAATATACTCCTTTCGGCTTCAGTCAGCGAGAGGAGTATTATAAGCTTATTGATTCCTTTTGCTGGTTCTGGCTTCATTTTAAGGAGAAGAAGGCTGTAAATCAAACTGATTACTGGCAACAGCATTTGAAGGAAAGCGATGTTGCCTCATGGCGTGGCATTGCTTTCGAGGAGGTTTGTTTGCAGCATATTTCACAGATAAAATATGCTCTTCATATAGGTGCAGTGTCTTCGCAGGAATCTTCGCTCATAGTGAAGGGAAGCGAGGAGACTGATGGTATGCAGATAGACTTGCTGATAGACAGGGCTGATGATGCGGTGAATGTTTGTGAGATGAAATTTTATAAGGCTCCTTATGCCGTGACCAAGGGCTATGCTCAGGTGCTGAATAGCCGTTTGCAGGCTTTGGAAGAAAAGAACCCTACCAAGACATTCCTCCTTACGTATGTGGGAAATTCTGAGTTGGTGAGTAATGAATACTCCGATATATTCAGGGCATCAGTAACTCTGGATGATTTGTTTATTTGAATACTCTGAAATATGTAAAATAAGGCATTCTAAAATACGGAAACTTGTAAAATAAGGCGTTCTGTGTAGTTAAAAACATGTAAAATAAGGCATTCTTCATTATTTTTTCTTATCTTTGTTCGCCCCGAAAAAACAATGGGATTGGGTTGTGGAAATGGGGAAGAGAAAATAGAGAAAAAAAAGAAAATCAATCGTTATATAAGAAATGAATAAATTAAAAGCATTATTGGGCTTCGACCCGAAGACTACTACGGTCAAGACTGAGTTGATAGCTGGTATGACTACCTTCTTGACCATGTGTTACATCCTGGCAGTGAACCCTACCATCCTTGCCACCACAGGCATGGACAAGGGGGCTCTCTTTACTGCCACAGCCATCGCTTCTGCCATTGCCACCTTCCTGCTGGCTTTCATGGCAAAACTGCCTTTTGCCCAGGCTCCCAGCATGGGACTGAACGCCTTCTTCGCCTTCACCCTTTGTCAGGCAATGGGCTTGACATGGCAGCAGGCATTGGCAGTATTGCTCGTAGAGGGTATCATCTTCCTTGCCATCACCTTCCTTAATATCCGTGACAAGATATTGGAGTGCATTCCGAAAAACCTCCGCTTTGCCATATCGGCAGGTATCGGTATGTTTATCGCCTTTATCGGTTTGAAGAATGCGGGCATCATTACTGCCAATGCTGATACTTTCGTGCAGCTCGGCAAGTTTACACCAGTCAGCATCCTGGGTCTCATCAGCATCCTGCTCTGTGGCTGTCTGATGGCGAGAAGAGTGAAGGGCTCCCTGTTCATCGCCATCATCATCTCTACCTTAATAGGTATTCCGATGGGAGTTACCCAGTTCTCTGACAACTGGATGCCGGTATCTACCCCTCACAGCATTGCTCCAATCTTCTGCCAGTTCGACTTCTCGGGCTTCTTTACCCCAAAGATGTTCATGGTGGTATTCTCCCTGTTGCTTGTCAACATCTTCGATACTATCGGAACGGTGCTGGGACTGGTTTCCAAGTTGGGTATCAAGGAGAATGAGAAGGGTGAGATTCCGGGTGTGAAGGAGGCGATGATGAGTGATGCCATCGGTACTACAGCCGGTGCATTGCTGGGTAGCTCTACCATTACCACTTATGTGGAGAGTGCTTCGGGTGTTGCCGAGGGCGGTAAGTCGGGCTTGACATCTTTCTTTGTGGGTTTGATGTTTATCCTGAGCATTTTCCTGGCTCCTATCTTCCTGCTGATTCCGAGCGCAGCCACCAGTGGTGCCCTGGTAATGGTGGGTGTATTGATGATTGATTCGTTCAAGAAGATTGAGTTGGAGGATATTTCCGAGTCGTTCCCTGCCTTCATCACGATGATTACGATGGTGCTCTGCTACAGCATCGCCGATGGCATCTGCCTCGGCATCCTGAGTTATGTGCTCATCAAGATGATGGTGGGTAAGTTCAAGGATCTGAATCTTACGCTCTATATCTTGAGCGTCTTCCTGCTCTTCAATTATGTATTCAGCTAAATTTAGCGATAGATAAAAAACGAGGCGGCAACCTGCATCACGCAGATTGCCGCCTTCCATTTTCTAACTAACTTTTCTATCAACTATTCAAAAAATGTATCAATATATTGGGTATATCCAGGGCTGATGCCCTGGATGTAGCTTGTTTCTTGTTTCAATCTTTCTACTTCATCTTTTTATTTCAATCTTTTTACTTCAATCTGATGATGTTCAGCGAGCTGGCTGGAATCTCTACCGTAGCACCATTCTTCTCTGTAGTTACGTAGTTCTCTACAGGATAGATGTTGGTAGGATTATCGATGGTGTTCTCCTCCAGACCGTTCTTGGCAGAAAGGCGGATGAGTTTGCCAGCCTTGATCTCCTTGCCCTGAAGATTGATCTTCGCTGTGGTGTGCTCGGTGCTGGTGTTCGCAATCTTCAGGATTACCTCGCCAGTCTTCTCATCGAGTGTGGCTGTAGAGAAGATGCCAGGAAGGGTGTTCGCCTTCAGCTTGGTGGCGAATATCTCCTTGCCATCCAACTTGGCGAAGATGCTGTCGCCTACTACCTTCAGCTCGATATCGTACCACTTGCCGGTTTCAATCTTGCCTGGGCAGGTAGCAATCTGACTCTTGGCACCATTCACGATAGACTCCACACCATGCTGGGTATTGTTCCAGCCACCGAGGTTCAACCAGCAGTAGTTGTTCTTATCTACATAGTTGAAGATGATGAGGAAACCCTCGTTGCCGGCATCCTTCTTCGCACGTACCTTATATATATAGCCGTTGCTGGTAATCTCGCCTGGGTTCAGACGGATGCAGCTCTCCTCGTTGCTGGTCTGCTTGATGAGGCTGCCCTCAGTCTTCCACTGTCCATGGATGTCGGTAGGCAGTTCCTGCAAGGTCATTGGCAGCGCCTTGCCGTTCTCATCGCTGTAGCCCTTGTCTTCGAAAGATACCTGGGTGCCCCATGTTCCCATACCTACACGGCAGATGGCTGGCTTCACCTGGGTCTGCTCATACTTGTATGGATTCTCCTGGTTTACCTTCAATACACGGGTACCGATGTTGTTCGCCATCACGTTCTGAACGTAGTAAGATGGAGTTCCGAATACCTTATCAGATGTATATTGAATCATATCCGGTGCCCACATACGGTTGTTGAGGTTGGCGAAGATAGGAGCGTAGGATGCCATGGTCACAATATCAGAATTGTTCTCGATGCCCATCATATAGACTGCCTCACCGAGTGCTGCATCGAGCGAACCCATATTGCCGAAGCCCTGGGTTACGGCATATTCACCTACATAAATCTCGCTGCCCTTGCGGTCGTAGTTATCATACTTGTTGAAGTTCTCTGCAAACCAGGCTGGGTTTCTGTAGTAGTGCTCATCGAGCAGCTCTACGCTTTCGTTGCTTTCCCACTTAGGGTTGTCATCGCCCCAAGCCACCACGTTGCCGATGAGGTGCATTTTAGGATATTTCGCCAATACGGCATCCTTGAACTTCTTGAAGCGCTCATAGTAGTGGTCGCTCTGCAGGGCAGGATCCGGTTGGTTGTTCTCATTACCAATCTCCAGATACTCTATGTTGTATGGTTCCGGATGACCGTTCTTGGCACGCAGCGCACCATACTTGGAGGTAACAGGACCATTGGCATACTCCAGGGCATTCATGCACTCGTCAATCCAAGGCTGGATGCTATCCACTGGAGTCATACCGCCGTGCCACAAACCAACATTCACTACATAGAGAGGCTTGGCGTTCAAATCCTCGGCAAGCTGCAGATACTCATCGAATCCCATACCGTCGCTGGTGCGGTAGCGCCAGTTTACGTTCTTATGACCCGGACGCTCCTCGATAGGACCGATGGTCTTCTCCCAGTGGAAAGCATTCTCAGGAGATTCCTGTCCCTCTACGTAGCAACCGCCTGGGAAGCGGACGAACTTAGGATGGATGTTATAGAGAAGCTGAGCCAAATCAGGGCGCAAGCCGTTCTCGCGATTCTTGAAAGTAGGAGGGAAGAGGCTTACCACGTCGAGAACGATGGTACCCTTGCCGTCGGCTACGAGTTCAAACTGTGCTTTCGCATCGTTGGCATTGGCTGTGAGTTCAGCTGTATATTTGGTCCACTTCTTGCCTACCTTGGCATTGAGGGATGTTTCAGCATACACCTTGTCGCCCTTGGCGTTGGTGAGGCGAGCCTTCAATCCGCCCTTGTAGCTACCCTTTGCCCAGAAAGAGAGCTTGTAGGTTCTGCCCTGAACGGCGTTGATGCCCCAGAAACCTTCGTTGATGAGAGAGGCTGTGGCTGCTGGTTTGGCAGCAATGGTAAGCTGGAGAGCCTTGCCCTGTGCATTGTTGAGCAGACCCTTGTTGATGAGTTGTGTCTGGATCTTTGCACCTTTCTGTGCGGAAGTTTTCCAGGTAGGGATGTTTTGGTCATCATCTTCGAAGGAGCGGTTGCTGATGAGTTCGGCATAGAGACCGCCGTCAGCAGCATGGTTGATATCCTCGAAGAAGATACCATATAAATTAGGTGAAACCTTGACGCCTGGGTTAGAGGCATCTACATGGATGGTTACTTGGGCGTTGGCTGCCAATGTTGTGGCGAGCACAGCCGAAAGTAAAAAATGTCTTTTCTTATTCATTGTTTATTCTTTAGGCTTGTTTTTATTTTGTTGCTTGTTATTTGCTGGTAGCATGAAGCCGCAGCTTTTGGAAGTTACTTCCTGCTGCGATTCATACACAGCCGCAAAAGTACACAAAATACACGGAAAAGAGGTGGACAAAACGGAGAATATAGTGTAAAAGGTGGATTTTCTGCTGAAAATCCACCTTTTTATCCTCTGTGAGGGTGTGTCATTATTCATCGGATTATGCACGGAAAATCTATGAAGTAATCCCCCAATCCAATATGCCTTTTCCTTCCTCGTCCAGTTCTATGCCGAGGCCCATCACCTTTCGCTTGTCAGCTTTGAAAGGTTCCAGGTAGCTGTTTTCTTGAATCTGCTGGATGGCAGCCTTCTTGCCGCCATTGTTTCTCAGCTTCAGTTCTATCACGTAGATGTAGCGGGAAGTCTGGGCTATGAGGTCGATTCTTCCTGTGGCAAGCATATGCTCTACTTCTACTTTCAGTCCGATGGCATTCAGAATGGTACTGATGATGAGTCTATAGCGTTCTTCTGCGTGGGGAGAACCACCTCGTAGAGAGCCTGTTTCACTTCCTGATTAGGGAAACCGAGGAAGTAACCAAATTCATCGCTGCTTTTGATGGTAAGGTAGCCCGTCTGATAGAGGAAAAGCTCGGCACCACCATTGATTACATCAGAACTCTCAAGCGTCTTGCGTAAGATCGGACAATGTTCGAAATTACGTAAGCGAAGCTCCATATTATCCACAAACTTCGGCAGCATGGAGGTAGCGCCTGATGAAACCCAGAAACAGCTCAGGTCTTGTGTATCAAGTGCATTGAGGAGACTGAAAGGATTGTAGATGTCCACCATATTTCTGCGACTGAAATGGTAGCCGTCGTAGTAATCCTTCAGATTATCATGGGTTTGCTGCAAAGTCCAGCCGTTCACTTCTGCCATTCTTTCCAGTTCCGGCTTGAAGTTCTGTCCGATTTCTTCTTCTGTGATGCCGCAGATGGCAGCATATTCTGGAAGGAAACTGATATTGGTCAGGTTGTTGAGAACCGAGAAGAGAGAAATCTGCGTAAACTTGGTAATGCCCGTGATGAAGACGAAACGCTGGTAGGCATCATCAGCCTTCAGAATGGCAAAAACGCTTCTATATACGTCTGTGCAACCCTCATGCTCGGGAGTTTTCCAGGAGTGCTGGAGAGGAGAGTCGTATTCATCGATGAGAATGGCGACTTTGAGTCCTGTTTGCTTATAGGCGGTTTTGATGATGAGGTCGAAGCGGTTTCCCAGTGAATCTGTTGGTTTAATATGGATGCCATATAATTGCTCATAAACATCAAACGTTTGATCCAGATATGCCTTAACTTCATCTGCGGTTGCTCCCCCTCGGCTCATATCAAGTCGAATTACCGGGTACTGTTTCCAATCTTTTTCCAGCTCCATGATTTTCAGTCCTTTGAAGAGATCTTTTCTTCCTTCGAAGTAAGCCTGGAGCGTATCAACAAGCACAGATTTTCCGAATCGGCGAGGACGGCTCAAGTAATTATACTTAAAACCTTGGTTCGCCAATTTCCAAATCATGTCAGTTTTATCAACATAGAGGTATCCTTCCTCTCTGATAACATTGAAAGATTGTATGCCTACCGGCAGCTTTCTGTATTCATTGTTTGCCATAATCATTTCTCCTATTCCTTTCTTTATCCGCAAAGATACGGCAATTTTTTGGATTGTGCAAGTTTTTGGCAATTAAAAAGATGTAAATCGTTTCCGACAGGGGGGATTGCAAATCCCCAGGTTTGATAAGTCGAACCTTTTTATACGACGGATTGCAAATCCGTCGAAACTGCAAGCCACTTTCAAAAGCACTCTTCACCCTTCACCGGAGTGACGTAAGTGTTTGTGTATGAGTTGCTTTGGTAGGGTGAAGAGTGCGCTCGACTCTTCACCACTCTTCACCACTCTTCACCCGGAGCCGCTTACCACCACTCTTCACCCACTCTTCACCTGGAAAATCTGCGTTATTCTACAGACCGAATAGGTCGAGCTTCCGTTTCAATTCTGTGCGTAATCCGTGGAGCAAGAATGCTCTGTTAACTCAGCGTAATCCGATGAATAAAAATATCCAGGTGAAGAGTGGTGAAGAGTGGTGAAGAGTGGTGCGCCACTCTTCACCACTCGGAACCCTGTGTTTATCGGGGTTTCAGGCGATTTGGTGAAGAGTGAAGAGTAAAAAAGAGAGTGGGGATTTTCTCTCCCGACGTATCGTTTTGTGCCTGGCGATGGCACGATATTGCCCTGGTAAAGGGCAATATAATGCCGTAGTGAGGCAATAAGCGCTGGAAGCGTCTTTACCACCCGTCAGTACCATCATGATGACCTCTCAGTGACACCTTGACTCCTTGTCAGGAGTATCCTGACAAAAAGAAGGGCTGGACTTTCTCACGAAAACCCAACCCTTCTTTTTAAAACAGCTGTTTTTGAACTTTATTATAAGTAAAAGATGTTATTGTATTTATCACTTATCTTATGTTTGTTTCAGAATCAGGCGTATTGGCATCCCCTTGTAGCGGCCATTGTTTTTACCGTTGCTACCACTCACGAATCTCATATTGGATAATCCTATCCTCTTGTTGTAAACATCAAAGTATCTATACCAGAAACCATATTCAGGACTATCGGCACTGAAGCCCTGCGTACCTGACAGCAAAGTCTTGGTCCAGAGATTTACATGGATAGGGTTCTTATGGCTCTCGCCCTCCAAGAATCCACCCATAGGCAGATAGATGTACGGCAACTCGGAATCCACCGTCTTGATACGCACGCAGTTGTAAGTTTCTCCTAACGATGTGGACTGTGGTACCACCTCCAGATTGCCAGCATTAACTAATTCTTCGAACACGGCATCAGTTGGAATGGTATAGCCTTCTGGTGCCAAGTCGCTGGAGAGATCCTGATTGGCATCGCTGGTGTTCTGTTTTTTAGAGATACAGAAATAGCCACCAATGGCTTTCTCGTTCTTTTCCAGTGCCACCACATCTGGGGCATAGTAACCATTGTTGGATGCACCTAGGTTGCGGTCTAGCATATAATAAGTAGTGGTGGTTCCATCGGCCTTCTTTCCCTCTACCTTTACCACACCATAATAGAACCAGCCCTTCACCTTATCCCCGTTTTCTGTCAGCTGATAATCAGTATATGCCTTGGAAGACTCATCTATCTTATGGAAGATACCAGTATGATAAACAGGATAGGTGATCTTGAAGCCATCCTTGTTGATGATGGTAAATGAAGACTTCCACAAATCCTTGCTTGCCGTAGTATTGGTAAGGCTTACCTTCCATTTACCATTATCTTCTTCCACATTGATTTTATTATCCTTTTTAATAATAATTTCTTTATCATCTAGTTTAGGGATAAGATACGTGATATTTGCTGTTCCCACGCAGAAATGCAAACCATCATTTCTCACAGCCCCTTGCATATCTGCAGGAGTGATGCCTTGCACACCGTCCAACCAGCTGAAATAGTTGTCAGCTACGGTGGAGTTATTATACTGCATGGTAACGCGTCTCTCAGGATCATCTCTTCTAAAGTCGAAACCAGCCTGCTTGATGGTTATATCAAGAGAAAGGTCGCCAGAAGTAACGGTGATGATTCCTGGACGTGGATTCTCTGATTGGTTATTCTTTTCAAGCGTAAGCTTCAAGGTATATTTCTTGCCTTTAGAAGAGCTGCTTGTCTCTTGTATATTATTCTCGGTCTCTTGCTGCCAATCGGTTATCCAAGAATTATTTATCTTGACATCATATAGCTTACCATTACTACTCGTTGCCTTTGGCAAGGTAGTAACAATGGTTACGGTAGCCTCTGTTGTGTTTGCATTTACCTCCTGATAATCGCTCACTCCCAGTTCATAGTCTTTGCAAGCTATCATTCTGGTGATTTCAGGGTTATCGTCCCGCACCTCTACTTCCAATCTATTCTCTGGCAGACTCTTTTTAGCCTCATCAAGCGTAGAGAAGCCATAGTCGTTTACCTTGGTTACCTTGATGGTATAATGGTGGTTGCGGAGCAAGGCATATTGGGTTGTCTTTTTGTTATCCTTGTAGAGTGCCACCTTATAATATCCTTCTCTATAATCTTCTTCTTCGCTTTTCTTATATTTCGCCTTGATGATCACCATTGCCTTGCCTGCGGAAGTTTCATTTACTGCCACGGTGGTTGCGGTACCGCCGCCCAATGGGTTGTCTTCCGTTCTGAGAACGGTAGATTCTGCCAAGTCATCGGTCGTAGGCTCAATATAATTGGCAGGAGCTATGGCTGCCTTGGTTGCCATGTTATAGACGTACAAGCCTGCATTGGTGAAATAACTCTGGATGCCTTTGTCTATCTCCAAACTAATCTTGGCGCATTGGCGCAACATCGTCACAGAAGGATTAGCTTCCAAAAGTGTATCTATTGAAATTTTACCCCAGCAGATAGGGGCATCAAGCTGAGGGTCTCTCTTCTTAGCAGCAGTGAGAGACTGCAAGTCATGTGCCTCGTCAACCGTCATATCGCTGGCATTGGCTACAAGATGTACATTCTTGGTACCAGCAGGTACCTTGGTTATCTTTACCTTGTAGCTGCCATCAGACTGCTGTGATAAGGTAGATTTGCTGCAATCTGTCTTGCCTAAGTATTCGTTATTATCTCCATAGAACACAGCGCAGAGCGAATTGAATGTCTCCGAGGCCCCCGCTCTTGTACCAATCTGTTGCTTGGTGAAGTTGGTCAATTGAAGGGTCAAGACAAGTCCCTCGGCAGGGATTTCATCCCCGCCGAGTCCGATAGCCTCCATCGTATCCTTGCAGGAAACAAGGCTTAGGAGCAATCCAATCCATATCATTAAATGTTTGATCTTCTTCATTGCTTAAACTGATTTATAACAGTGTTCAAATCTGATACTAATCTTATTTATTTCACATCAGAATGGCTTGCCTGCGTGCCAAGAGCCATCGTAATAGCCTGTGTCGTCATACTTCTCATAGCTGTTGCCATTGAAAAGGAGAATGGATTTGTCGTCAGAGATTTGATTATCTTTCATAATTCTGATGTCCTTCTCGTGGTCTCCCTTAACAGCCTTGAGGGTAATCACAGTCTTATACCAACCATTGCCGAGATCTTTGCAACTCCAACTTTTATTATTTTTGTCGAAAATGGTGAATTGTTCTCTATCGCTACTGTTATTTTTTTGTTGGGCAATACCATAGACCTTAAACCATCCATAAGTCTGGAATTTGGTGTAAATGGTAAAGGCGATGTTCTCAATAGTTGGCATGTTATCATATATGTGCCAAGTAGGGTCTGATGTAGGATCATAGACAATCCAACCCTCTTTATCCTCATAGTCGAAGAGAGGAATACCCGGCTCCAAGTGATGAAGGCAACGATGAAGCGAATAACCTTGATCTTTATTGGTATTGTTACTGAATATAACCAATGTTTCACCAGGTTTGATGGTCCTTGGTCCCGAAGCACCATGATCTGTAGATATCGACTTGGCATCCTCTTGGAAGTCCTTGTAATACCACCCCACGTTCGTATAATCCGCAGCCATTTTATCACCAGGCCAGTGTCCTGTAAATTTCCAAACAGGAGAGTTGGCTACAGTTCCGGTTGTCTCACCGATCTGGGTATAGACATAGACATAATGATTGTCTGGTTGAGGTGTGTAAATTCGCTTGTCATTATCATCCGAAAGGTCTAACCATCCATCTGCCCAGTTGGTATTTCCTATATCTCCATTATAAGTCTCTTCCTTTTTTTCTTCAGGTGTACCCTTATAATTATCAGTTCCATTACCTCCAGTATAATGTGAGCGGTCGTTGATGGCACGGAAGTTGATACGATAGTTACCTACGGCAGGCTTTACCGTTACCTTGATTTTCTTGACAAAGTTGAAGCCTTCTGGAGATTCCTTTGGCTGCACAGTGAGGTAATGTACTGTCGTGGTAACAGGGTCACTGGTTGCCTTAATCTTGAAGTTTCCTTCTGGAGTATCAGGATTATCGCAAGATGCCTGAATGTCTGACTTGCCTACGGAGGAAGAGGTTACGTTATTGGTGAAAGCCAAACCGCCGAGGTTGGTCTTAAACTGTACCAATTTGGTACTGTTGTCGCTCTTCCAATAGATGGTTACTTCCTGTGGATTTACCTCAAAATAAGGAGAGGCATCATAGGCTACATTGAGATACTTCTTGATGTTACCAGCCTTAATCCAAACCTTTGCCGTACCCTTGTAGTTGCCTTTATAGTCGGAGAACTGAATGTCCTTGTTGATGTTGAATGTGATTCTATGATTCGCTGCATCTAGCTTGGTCAACACAATTTCTTTCTCACCACTGGATGTTGTTACCTTTTCATCGCAACCGAAATTAGCCTCTGTCAGCATTACGTTCGACTTATAGTCGATGGAGTCTGCCGTGGTAGATGTTACGCTCGCCTCCGTCTTGCTTACCCACAAAGTAGTATGGTTGAAGTCGGCAGAAATAGTCTCCATTTCCCAGGGCTTCACACTTACCTTGCAATCCAGCTCCATATTACCGAGGCTCTTGATAGCACCGGTAATCTCATAGAAGGTACCGCGAGGGAATACGGGTACGGTGCTGGTTCCATCCTTCTTATGACCCAAATCGATGCGATAATTGTTGTCTACAGAACCTCCTACATTACCATTGATGGTAAGATAACTGCAGTCGGATTCTGATGAGATATATCGCTCTGGGAGATAATAGGTCTGCTGGAAAAGCCATTTGCCCGCAGGGTTTACTGGATTCTCTGTTGCTGTTCCGGTTCCTTTAATATCATCATTATTATTTGTTGCTGACGCAGATCTGTTGTCAGTCCAATCGGCATAGTATACGGATGGACGTTCAGATGCCTGATACATATTGCTTGAAAAACCATCCTTGTAATCTTTATCTGCCCAAGTTGGAGTCTCAAATTTACCGCCCCAGTAAAGATGGGTAAAAGGAGAGAGATTCTCGGCTAAAATACTGTTGATGCTAAAGGTCTTGCCTCCGAATTCTGCTTTACTTGAATCGAAGATAAGATTCAGCTTAACCTTTACGCATGTAAATTTCAGGTTAGCTGCCACCTCTGTATATTTATCACCCGCTGCATTAATCACGGTTTCAGCGAGCTTGCCTGTGGCATCCTTCTCTGGCTCATAAATCATCGGGATATTTGTAGAAACAGGCATTCCCGGTTCTCCTCCATCTACATAGTTCAGTACTATTTTTTTGAGTTCATCTTCAGTTTTGATAGTTTGACCACTCAACACCTTGTTCATGTTGGCAACCACATAGATATGGTAAGTGCCCGGCTCGATATTGAGCTGATAGTTAGCTACATGCTGCTCTACCATCATTGTAGCCAGTGGGGCAGGGAGCGTCTCTACCAGGAGCTTGCCTTCATTTCCTGTAGGGAAAGCATAGAGGGTCAGGTCGTTGATCTGGCATTCATCTACCGTGGCATTATAGGTAGGTACTTCAGAGGAACTGCCCCTGGTTGCATCACCGTTCGCACTGAGCACGGTTGGTACCAGCACGTGCAGGTTGCTAGACGAGTTGGGGGTATATCCGTTACCCTCCAACTCGTCGGTACAACTAACTGCAAATAAACTAGTCAACAACCAAACTATGAAACCTATATAGATATGAAATCTTCTCATGATAACTTTGTCTTTTACTTTACTAATATCAATAGTTTAATTTCGACAAAGTGGAATCAGATTATAAGTCGGCTCGCTGTATGCGCTTGCTCCAATCGAGGATGGAGATGCCCAACTTAACGTATTGCCACTTGTCGCCTTTCAGGAAAAAGTCCAGCTTATAGTCGTATTCTCTGTCCAGGAACTCCTGTGCCGAATAATTCAATGCTTCGAATGCTCCACGGCCCTGTGCCAGAAAATCGGCTAGATTGATGCGAACCACTTCTTCGCCCGTCTTCTTGTTCCAGATGCTCAGTATCGCATTCTTGTCGTTCTCGGTTGCTGGATGCAACACGAGGCGGGAGAACATCAGGGCGGCGTGAGCGGTACGCTCCTGTACGGTACCCTCCGGAGTGGTGAACTCGGTGGTCCAGGTCTTGTATGGGGTGTATGTCAACTCCTCGTCTGGGAGGAGAGAATTGTCGTAATTGATGTAGCCATTGGCATCAGTTATCTGATAACTGAAGTCTTCGGCGTGGATGTCGGCTGGTTCGTCCAGCTGATGCAGACTGATGGTGAGCTGCTTGGTGTCTCTGATGAGACTGATGGTATGGTGGGTAATCTGAAGATCCTTCACCTCTACGGTTTCGTTGCTCAATCCCTGCCAGAGGGTATCGAGCGGAAGTGCCTGGTTTTCTACCTTTCCGGCATTTCTGTCGAGTCGGGTACGGAGTTTTTCGATGCTTTCTCCTGCTTCTGGAGCTTCGATGTGGAATTTGGCACCAGCCTGTGACAGTGCCTCTTCGTATTTCTTCTGGAAGGCGAAGGTGGCGAAGCGGTATTTGCCAGGTTGCAAGTCTATGCGCATGGCATAGTTAGGGTCTTTGAGGGGTTGGGATTTTCCCTCGTTGGCTGCATCCTGGCGAGCCACTAGGTTGCCCTGCTCATCGAAGACGAATACGCAGACACCGCCTACATGATCGTTGAACATATCAGCGCGCTGGACGTTGTAGTCGTACTTGAACTGCAAGTCGACTCCCATATCGCAAGGAGGGAGGTCGTCGTGCATCAAGTCGTGGCAACTGCTGAGCATGCTGCCGAGAGCGACGATGCTGCTGAATGCTGCCGTGCGGCTGATAGCTGCCAAGCTGTCGAATCCCCATTCCATGCGTATATTCTTGATCCAACTATGTAACTTATTGTTTGCCATGATGCTTTTTGGTTATTATCAATATAATGTTTCAGAATATCGGGTTGTGTTTCTAGCTTCCACTATGGTGAAGCTGAAAACACAACTCGTATGTTTTAACGAAGGCGGGAGCCTAAGCTCCGCCTTTCGTTGTTATACTCGATTACAACTTAACATCCTGTGTACGCTTAGCCCATTTGAGGATCTTCACGCTGACGGAGATGTACTTGTCGTCTTCATCATCTGGAGTGTTAGGCTTAACCTCTGGAACGCTAGGGTAACCAGGACCGCTAACGCTACTTACAGTCAACTCATACCAGTTGTTACGGAGCATACCATAACGACCCAAGAATGACAGATTATCAGAGCCGTAGCCGCCTGATGACCATGGAGTCAATACATCACCGAAGTGTTTGATGCGGGCGATGTAGTAAGACTCACCACCTGCGTATGTGCTAATACCTACCTTCTTAGTCTCATTGAGACCCAACTGGGTATTAATGGCCTTGATGTTTTCATCAGAAATTGTTTCTACACCTGTTACGGCGATATTATCTTTTGTTATATAATGAGTACCTGCTGCAGTGATATTATTTTTACCAGCACCAGCATTCAAAGTGACAGTGGTGTTTCCTGCTGCGCCTGAGACAACACTAGCAACTGCTGCTTTGATTTCTTTCACAAGATCGGCTTCGCTCCAAATAGCAGTGTTCTTACCAATCTTGTAGAATGTTGTTTCTCCATCAGGTAAACTTGCTGGCTTATATGTAGCTTTGAATACAACACGAGTAGTCTGCCCCTGCTTCATATTGGCAAGATTGAATGTATTCTCAAGACAGTACAATGGTTTATCTGGGGCTGTTGCTACGTCTGCATTTGCAACATAGTTGAACTCTGTTTCACGAGCAGTCTTGCTTTCTGAGTTATCCGTGCATAAATTATCTTTGTCGTAGTTAGGGTCTTTACCCCAATATACACGCTTTGCATAGGTTGCTATATTATCTACGAAACGCTGAGTGGTAGCATTGTTGGTTGGAGATGGAGTGGTGGTGTTACTCCAAATATCAGCGTAGTTTTCGTCTTCGTTCAATCCATCAACATTATGGATAGGGAAGGCCTTCTTGTTGGTAACATCCAAAGCCCAGTTAGAGATAGTAACCTTATCTCCCTGATATGTGACACCAGTAACCATATAATTATCATCCGTCTTTCCTGTTGCTGCTTTACCTGTTTTTAAGGTAACCTTAGCAAGACCACGCTCTACATAGATATCTGTTGCTGCATTCTTAGCAGCTTCTTCCTCTGTAGGGTAAATCTTAGTACTCTCAATAGGAACTAAAGTTGTAACATTATTATCCTTGAACAGAGGAGCATTTGCCATATAGAAGCCATTCTCGGGTTTTGCAAAATTTTCCGTAGTTTTTGCGTTCCAAACAGAGAACTTTTCACCCACTGAAGGCATATCAACCTTGACATTAGTACCAGTACCGTTGTTCAAGAGCACCAATGCGAAGTTTTTATCGGTTTTATTTACGCTTTCCAACTTGGCTGTAATTTTAGCATGAGTGGTTACACCTGTCTCATCTGGATTTGGCTTTTGCCATGGTGCCATTGAACCCAACTCTGCACTCTCAACGAAAGTATAATCACCTTCAGCTTCTGTTGCCCCCTTCTTAAAGATGAGTAAGGTTGCATCATTTACCTTGTACTCATCGGTATTACCATCCTCGAATGTAGGGTCGCCATCTGCACGTGTACCACTTGTTGTAGGCAAGTTGATAGAGAAAGATGCATAACCTACACCTGTCTCATTCTCACCAGAGCCATTACCCCCATTTACTAACTCGTTGTTGCTAGAGCAACTTGCTGTCATAGCAGCTATCACTGCTAATCCAAAGAAATGTTTAATTCTCATAATCTATATGATTTTAATGTTAGTTATATCTTTTATTGTTCCGCCTTCATTTCCTCGTAGATCTTTCTGATGCGTTCAGCTTCCTTTGAGTTTCCTGCCTTGGCAAGATGCTTTTCGGCAGTTACGAGGTCGCCCTTCTGCAAATCTGTGCAGGCGGCATTGAGATTGGCTGTCTCATCATCCGGGAAGAGACGGACGGCAATATCAAATACCTCGTTGAACTCAGGAGAACCTGGTTCATAGGTCTGTGCCACCAGATACATCTCCTGTAATGACAACTGCTGAGGCTTAGTCTTCAGGATTACCTTTGCCTCCTCAATGTCGAAAGGACGAACGGTATAGGTTACCGTATAGTCGCTGTGGCGCAAACGAGGATAAATCTCACTCATGATGTAGCGATAGCTAGCCGGATAAAGCTTCTTGATTTTCTGGTCCTTTGCATCGGGTGCCAAGGATGAGTTGGCAACGGCAAGGATGGCTGACTTATCGGCTAAGTGGCTTGCTTCTACCTTCTTCTTGAATCCCTCCCAGTCTTCCGGGGTGGCGTGATAGGTGAAGAGCTTTTTATCGATGGTGTAGAGATTGCATACATAATTGCGCAGGGCAGCCGCACGGTTGTTGGCGAGTCGCACATTGTTGTCGTAAGGACCATCCGGCGACGCATAGCCATGGATATCGATATTGGTGATGCTCACATCCTTGTCGTTCTTTACGAGGTCGATGGTGGATGTAATCTTTCTCAGCTCAGTTGCATTCTCACGGAAGTCGGCAAGGATATCGCTCTTGTTGAGTTTGAAGCTCAGGTAAGCTTCACCCTTTTCGGCTCTCACCTTGATGGCTTCAGCCTTTGGCTTCACGTAATGGTCGCGACCAATCTTGGGTATTGGGTTGATGACCGCCATCTGGGTGGTATCCTGATCCATCAGGTTGCCGCATCCGCAGAGGTCTTCCGTCATGGAGAGGTTGAAAGCCTTCATCCACTTCCTGTAGGGAAGGGTCTGCGAGAAGAGCACCTGCTGTTCGGTATCATTCCTGCGTCTCACTACCACTGCCTGGCTGTTCTTCAGTTTGCTGCTTTTGCGCAGGTATCTGATGTTCTGGTTTTTGCCATTGATGATGATGGGATTCAGGGCGATGGTATCTTCTCCGGCAATAAGCGGAGTGAAAACCAGCTGTTGCTCTGATTTGAGCTGCAGACTATCGAGATGGAGTCGGAAAGCAACCTTGAGACTGTCGCTCTTCTTCTGTGTCAAGACGCTGTCTATCAGAATCTTGCCTCCAGCCAACCGTAGCTGCGAATCATCTATCTTCTGGGCTTGGACAGTCAGTGCGCTTTGTGCAAACAGAATGCAAAGGGGCGAAATGACCGCATAAAGCTTCATTTTCTTCATATTCTTCATCTTGTAAAAGAGGGTTTGATTTTGTTTTTCGCTATCTCGGTGATATTGTTCCTAGAATGCGTATATCAGGGAGAGGGCAGCTTTAGTAGGACCTACATAGTTGCGGTGGTCCTCGTTAAGGCATTTGTCACATCTTCCGTAAAGCTTGTATGGACTGTAGATGTATCCTAATCCGATGGATCCTTCGAGATTGAGATGCTCAGACAGCAGCCATTGGTATCCGTAGGTGAGGCCACCACCCACATACCAGCCTTCGTAATGTCTTCCTTTCTCTGTCTTTGGCAAGATGCCGAAAGGCAGGTCCACATTTTTGATGTTGTATTCACCTCCTAGGGCATGGATGCCGAAGAAGTGGCCTCCAAATTTCTGGCAGGTGTACCAGCGGTACTCTGGCATTACGTTCCAGTAGCGCAATTTCTTGTCGCCTGAGAACTTCCAGGGATTCAGGGCGCCGAAAAGCTGAAAAGTGCTCTTCCTGCCCGTGCCTATTTCTAGACCAGCATTGAGCGAGGTGGTTGCCAGACCAAGCAGGTTGGTCTTCAGTGCTACCTCTTGCGCTCGGGTTATTACTGATGAGAGAATCAGCAGTAACAACATCGGTGTTCGTTTGAACATACTCTGCGTCATCATCATATTTTTACTCTGTTATTTTCTTTCTTAAGGATAATGCTAGTTGCTTATTCTTATTATTGTCATTTACTTATTCTGATAGGGCACCCTTGTAGCAAGATGGATGTCACCGGGTTTCCTTTTCGGTTGCAAATATATGATGATTTTCTCAAAGGAGCTGCAAAAAAGTGATGAAAATCCCGTAAAACAAAATGCAAACGTTTGCATCGTCGTGCAAAATGTGTGGGAGCACAAAACTGGTGAATATGATATAAGTGCTTGATATATAGAAAATAAAAAGCGAGGGTGTGATTTGCACACCTTCGCTTATGAAATATTGTATTTTGATGAATTTCTTTTTTGTGATTGGAGAATCAGAAGACAGGGAAATCCGGCTTTTGGGGGGCTATTTCAGAACTTCCATCGCCTTCTTCAGACCTCTATCCACAGCGGATGGATTGTTCTGGTAGAGCTTCTCCTTTTCCTCTCCGGTCATCTCGTCGAGCAGATAATCGGGGGTGATTCCCACACTTTCCAGCAGGTTGCCCTGTGCATCCTTGGTAAGCGAGAACGGCATGTAGAAGTAGAGGTAGCTGGTTACATTTCCTATCCATCCTCCATTGCTGGCTTCGTTGTCGGAAGTGAGCATCGCCTGCGCTCCGTAACTGTTTCTGCCTATCGTCTTCACGTGGTCGCCCTGACTCTTCAGAATGAGGGTTGTCACCTCCGACATGCTGGCACTGTAGTTGTCGAGCAGGATGGCGGTAGGGATGTTTCTGCCCAGGCTCTTCTTGGTAACCGTTATCTTCTGTGGAATCCAAGGCGTATAACTGTATGGATTATTGTCCTCTTTTTTGCGCACGTAGGCATAGACGGCTGTCTGGGTGATGAGATAGTCGGTAAGCAGACGGGTATCTATCACGCTTCCACCTCCGTTGCCACGGAAGTCGAGAATCAGCTTCTTGATCTCGCCCTTAGCCAGCGGCTCCAGGAACAGGCGGCGGTAACCTTCTACGCAGAGATGATTGTAGGTAAACTTCAGGTCGCTCCAGTAAGCATAGAGTTCCCGCTCGTGCCAGAGATAATCGGCAAGTGCCTGGCAATACCAGCTGGCAAAACCGGAGGCTGAAAGCATCTGCTGGTAACGGGCATCGCCCTGCAGCTTCTGTCGGATCTGTTCGCCCATGCCGCTTGCATCAGCAGTAATAGGCAACAGCTTGAGGAGATTCGGCGACTTCTCGTAAGCCTCGCTGGCGAGAGCATAGAGACCGGAATAATCTCCCTGGTTGCTGTAGGCCGCCATCTTCTCGCAGGCTTGGGCTGCATCATCCGAAGCCAGATAGCTATCCATATCGGCAAGCAACTGCGCTGCCTGCTGCTCAGCCTTCTCTCGCTTTCCTGCATCTGTAATCAGTTCCTTCGCCTTGTCTGTTATCTTGGAAGCATCCAGATGATAGGTGCTGGCGGCATTGTCAGGGAGATAGGACTTCTGATACTCGTGGAAACAGTTTTCGTAGAGGGCAAACTTGTTGAAGCCGAGGTAATAGGTGCCCGGCTGCTCCTTCAGGTAACCGCCCATGATGCAGAAACCATCCGAGGTAATCTCGCCGAAGGCTGTACCATCCAGGTTGAGCTGGTCGCGGGTATGGTTCCAGTGAGCATTCAGCGGGAAATATTCGGTCTTGTTGCGGAGCGTGCTGTTGAATCTCACCGTTTCCGTAGAAGAGTGGGAGACGGGCAGGGTAATCTTGACATAGAAATGCTGGTCGATGATCTTGTCGATGATTTCCTGGAAATACTGTTTTGCCTTGGCATTATCTTCCTGAATTTCCTGCTGGGTGAAAGCGGAGGTATGCTGGAAGGTCTTCAGGGCATCAAACTTGGGCTTGTATTCCTTGTACACCTGGTCCCAGGTCTGCGATGATACGGCAGACTGTTCATTGAGGGTGCAGTAGCGCTGGTTCATTACGCTCCAGAAAACCTGGAACAGGTCGCCATACGACTTGACATCGGTATCGGAATAATCGGAAATCGATTTCTCGTTGGCATCATTGTCTGCCACACAACTGGTAAGCGACATTCCCGTGGTGGCGGTCGCCAGGAGGAAGGCGAAGAGGCATCGCATTCCACCTTTTATATATATAGGGGTTCTCATATTTTGAAATGATTTATAGTTTGTAGGCAATGCCTGCGGTGATGACGCTGGAGTTGCGGCGGGCAGTCTTGCTGGTACGGGCTTTCTCCTCGTAGATATGCGAGAAGCCGTACTGGAAGTTATACCCGATGGAGCCATCTAATCTTCCGAAGGAATAACCAACCTTGATGCCTGCTTCGCCGCCAAAGAGACTGCGGCGGAGATGATTCTCATTCTTCTTGAAATCGTAGGTGGTGTTATAGCGGATGTAGGAACCATCGCCCTTGTACCCCTCCATGATGTTCATCGGATACATACCCTTGGTATGCATGGAGGTGAAGTATTCGTAATAGATGCCCACCTGCGGCTTGATCCACAATCCCTTCTCGTGGTAAGGATTATGGAGGAGATAGTAGCCCACATGGAGTGGGATGCTGATGAAGTTGTTGTTGTATCGGGTGTTCCAGGAATCGCCGCCGAGGTTCTGGTACAGGTAGTCGCGCTGAACGAAGCGGATGCCCGCTCCTACCGCCAGCTGATCTACGATATTGTATTCGGCACCGATGGCAGCCGTGAACCCCGGTCGCACCTTATAATAAGTCTCCGACAAGCCCGACACATCCGTATCGAGCACACTGCAACTGACACCAGCTTCTGCCTCCACCTTCCAGCGGTAGGAGCTCTGCTGTGCCAGAATACCTTGGCAGCAGAAGCCAAGGGCTATGGATAAATATACCTTTCTCATTTCTTTTCAAAAATCTTGCAAGCCTTGTTTCCTGCGATATAAGCTACGTATGCTTTTATTTGATAGTGAGGATAGGCTTTCTGCATATCTGCTGCATAAGCCTTCACCTGTTGGGCATCTTCTAAGCGTGCCTCTTCCAATTGATCAACAATGCCTGCGTCTTTAGACTTGTAATATTTAAACTCAATGATGCGACAGTCGTTGTGGAATGATGTGCCAGGAATGCCTGTCAACACTAAGTCAGCACGACCTGACGGCAGGTTCTGTTCGATGGCGAATGTATAGCAATTGCTCAAGTAGCGGCTCAGTAACTCGAAAAATGAACAGCGAATGAAATTCTCGTTCATCTTGTCAAAGGCTTGGGCTGGAAGCTGACCTAAGTATTCCTTAACATAGTTATGGAATAATGGCTCTAGTTCTCTGTCTCTGACAAATGCCTCGTATGCAGGAACAAACTTACGGGCATTGTCGCTGATACTATTCAATTCGTTGTAGTAACTCATATATACACTCTTGGTCGTCAAGTTTGGCAAGGACATTTTGTAATTGTCCTTTAGGGTGGTCATACCCAAATAGTAGAGGCTGATAGGGTAGAACTCTGGGGAGAAGAACTTTTGCTTGTTGAACTTGCTGCGTAAATCGGCTTGTGAATAGTATAATTCTCCATCCATCAACAGGCTGTCGAGCATTTCCTTGGCATTGTCAAGCGTGATGGTCAATCTTCTTATCCAACTAGTGTCAGTGCGCAGGTTCTCATCTACCATTTCCGTAGGGATGCCGCCTTTCAGTTCTGCAAAGTTCTTGAGGAAGTAAGTCAGAATGGTTGAGTTGAACAACGGTTCTGCATTTGGTAAAAAGTGGTAACCGTCATAATTGTTGAGTATCAGAGTCCATAATTCCTCGAAAGAGGCTTGAGGGCCATATTTATTGATGACATACTTCAGATATAGGGCTGCTTCCTCATGGGTAAAGCCCAATAGATTGGTAAATTCCGGCTTCAGAGTCAACATCTCTGCGATGTTATAGCCACTGGTTAAGTCATCCATGGTGACAGGCAGTACTCCTGTGCAGAAGCAGGTGCGGATGGTACCTTCGCCAATGCCTGCCTTGATAACCTTGAAGAATGTACGCAGGAAACTTTCCCCTGTAGTCAGGTCCTGGTACAGCGAGTCCTTATAGACAACTAATAGCTGGTTGGTAAAGTTGTCGTATTCATCTATTAATATATAAAGAGGTGGAAGATTATGGGAAGAGATAAACTCGCATACTTCAACCAACATGTTGGAGGCATTGCCATCCTCTCTGAACCTGAAATCTCCAAAAAGGTCTCTGTTGCGTTCCACCAATGTACGGAGTGGACTGCAATTCACTGCGTTGAAGTTCTTCTCGATATCTTCCTTCTTGCTGGCAACGGAAGTAGTGGAAAAGTCATATCTTACAACGAGATATTGGTTGTGCTCGTTTGTTGGGTGTTCGCCAATCCAAGTTCCACCAAATAAATCTTTGAATTGTGTTGCCATGTTGCGGTCGTAATAGTGAGCCAACATGGAAACGAGCAGACTCTTTCCGAATCTGCGAGGACGGAGAAAAACTGGTGCTTTGTAACGCTCAAGCAGTGGAATATAGTTGGTCTTGTCCACATAATAATATCCCTTGTGGCGAATCTCAGCAAAGTTCGCCACAGCGTATGGAACGGTAATATCTGCCTGTGAGTATGTCATTGTCTAATTTTGTTTAATATAATAAAACTAATCCCGCAAATGCCGCATAGAGTATCATGCGGATGGGATTGATCTTCATTACCTTCACACCGATGAAGGTTGCAAAGAAGAGGGCGATGGAGATATAGAATCTCCAAGGATTTTCAGGAGTAGAGAAGTTCTCGCCATTCATCAGAAGCAAGGCTGCGGCTCCTACCAATCCTACAATGGCTGGGCGAAGACCGATGAAAATGCTCTGGACGGCTGAGGTGTTCATATACTTGTACAGCATCTTGCTGATAAGAATCATCAAAACCAAGGATGGGAGAACCAAAGCAAAGGTCGCCATGGCACTTCCGAGTACAGCCATCATGCCACTCATGCCGGCATTATGGACAGCTGTATAGCCACAATAGGTAGCGGCATTGATACCGATAGGTCCCGGTGTCATCTGAGAGATGGCAACCACATCGGTAAACTCCTTCATCGTCATCCAATGATACTGCGTTACCACCTGTCCCTGAATCAGGGATATCATGGAATAGCCACCTCCGAATCCGAAGATGCCTATCTGAAGGAATACGATGAAAAGCTGAAGAAATATCATATATTATTCTGTTGGTTGAATGAATTGACCATAGATGTAGCCACCTACGGCAGCTGCAATAATCACCCAGATCGGGTTGACGCCCAAAAGCCAAATTAGAAGGGCGGATAGAATAGGTATCCAGCAGTTGACAAGCGTGATATGGGCACTCTTGGCAAGCGAGAACGTAGGTACGGCTATCAATGCCACCACGGCAGGACGGATGCCTGCAAACATGGCAGCAACAACCTTGTTGTCTTCAAACTGATGGAAAAACATGGCTATAGCCAAGATAATAAGGAATGATGGCAACGAAGCGCCGAAGGTGCAGACGATGGCTCCCGGTGTCTTTGCCAACTTATATCCGAGCAGGGAACTCATGTTGATAGCCAAGGCTCCCGGACAAACCTGGGTGGTAGCGATGGCATCCAGAAATTCCTCCTTCGTCATCCAATGATGCTTGTCAACGACTTCGGATTCTATAATAGGAATCATGGCATAGCCACCCCCAAAGGTGACTATGCCAATCTTCATAAATGTTTTGAATAATGTAAGATAACTTACGCTATTATTCATTTTTTACTTTTTTACTTTTTACCTTTTTACTTTTTCAAAGCTCTTTCTTCAATCCACTGACGTGCATTGACAAATGCCTCAATCCAAGGAGTTACCTCGTCGTTGCGGCGATCAGCTGGATACCAGGCGTTCTGCCATGGGAAGATGGCACGCTCCAAGTGTGGCATCATTGCCAAGTGACGACCATCTGCAGAGCAGATACCTGCTACGTTGTAGTCACTGCCGTTAGGATTACCTGGATACTCAGCGTAGTTGTACTTCGCAATGATGTTGTAGTGATCCTCTGGCTCTGGCAAGTAGAAACGACCCTCGCCGTGAGCTACCCAGATACCGAGCTTATCACCGCTCAGGCTACCGAACATCACACTGTCGTTCTGAGGAATGGTCAAACCGAGGAATGTACTCTCGAACTTCTTGGATGTGTTGTGGCAGAGGTGTGAACGATGCTTGTGCTCAGGATTGATGAGGTTCAACTCAACCATCAGCTGGCAACCGTTGCAGATACCGAGTGAAAGGGTATCCTCGCGGGCATAGAACTTATCGAGTGCCTCCTTAGCCTTAGGATTGTAGAGGAATGCACCAGCCCAACCCTTGGCAGAACCGAGAACGTCGGAGTTAGAGAAACCACCGCAGAATACGATGAAGTTTACATCCTCCAGAGTCTCACGGCCAGAAATCAAGTCGGTCATCATCACGTCCTTTACATCGAAGCCGGCGAGATACATTGAGTAAGCCATCTCACGCTCACCATTGGTACCCTTCTCACGGATGATGGCTGCCTTGATGCCAGATGGCTTGCGACGGTTGGCATCGAGACCATAGCTAGAGAGAGTTCCCTTGAAGCCGTAACCGAAGTTCATCTCGATAGGCTGCTTCTTGTAGTTGGTGTAACGCTTCTTAGCCATACCATTCATACTCTGCTTGCGGTCGAGGAGGTAAGATGTCTTATACCAGTCATCACGCAAAGCATCGATATCGAACTCGTGCTCGAAGCCTTCCTTCTTGATGATGATCTTGCGGAGCTCAGGAGCTGGATAACCAATCTTGGCATAACCGATACCGTTCTCATCGAAGAATGCCTTCAACTCATCCTTGTGAGCATCGCTTACCTGGATGACAACACCTGGGTTCTCAGCGAAGAGAGTCTTGATGATGTCGGCATCTGCGATGTCGTGGAGGTTGATCTTCATACCACCCTCTACGTTGGCGAATGTCATTTCGAGGAGAGTTGTAATCAAACCACCGGCACTGATATCGTGACCAGCCATTACCCAACCGCGGTTGATGAGCTCCTGTACGGCGTTGAAGCAGTCAACGAAGTACTCTGGGTTCTTGACGGTAGGAACATCGCTGCCCACCTTGCCCAGGCTCTGTGCGAAGGCAGAACCACCGAGACGCTGCTCGTCGAAACTGAAGTCGATGTGGTAGAGGCTAGAGTTCTTGTCGTTGACGAGAACAGGGCTAACCACCTTCTTGATATCTGAAACCTCACCGCCGGCACTTACGATAACGGTACCTGGAGCGATGATCTTCTCGCCGTTAGGATACTGCTGGGTCAATGAGAGGGAGTCCTTACCTGTTGGTACGTTTACGTGGATGGCGCAGCAGAAGTCTGACAATGCCTTCACACCCTCGTACAGACGGGCATCCTCACCCTTCTGGCTGCGGCAAGGCCACATCCAGTTAGCAGAGAGGCTGATGCTGTCCATGCCATCTGCCAATGGAGCCCATACGATATTGGTCAATGACTCTGCTACAGAGAGTACAGAACCTGCCTTAGGATCGGCAAGACCTGCCTGAGGAGCATGACCCATTGCTGTTACGATACCCTTCTCGCCACGGTAGTCGAGTGCTACGACACCACAGTCAGAAAGTGGCAACTGAATCTGACCCTGACCCTGCTGACGGGCAATCTTACCTGTTACGGAACGGTCCACCTTATTGGTCAACCAGTCCTTACAAGCCACAGCCTCCATCTGGAGAACACGCTGCAAGTACTCGTCGAGGTTATCTGCAGAATAAGTTACATCTTCATATTTGCGCTCTACGGTCTCATCTACCATTACAGTCTTAGGAGTATGACCGAACATCTGAGCTACATCGAGGTCGAATGGCTTCACGCCGTCAGCCTGCTTGAAGCTGAAGTGAGCATTGCCAGTAGTCTCACCAACCACGTACATTGGAGCACGCTCACGGTCGGCAATCTTCTGAACCTCGCTGATATACTTCTCGTCGATGAGCAAGCCCATGCGCTCCTGACTCTCGTTGGCGATGATTTCCTTGGCGCTCAAAGTCTTGTCGCCGATAGGCAACTTAGACATATCGATTTCGCCACCGCACTCTTCTACCAACTCAGAGAGACAGTTCAAGTGACCGGCTGAACCGTGGTCGTGGATGCTGACTACTGGGTTCTCATCGTTCTCAACGAGTGCACGAACCAGGTTGTAGGCACGCTTCTGCATCTCAGGGTTGGCACGCTGAACAGCGTTCAACTCGATACCGTTGCTGTAACGGCCTGTATCTACAGAAGAAACAGAACCACCACCGAGACCGATGCGATAGTTGTCACCACCTACTACGACAACCTTGTTGCCCTTCTGTGGCTCACCCTTCTTATAGTCACGCTTCTTGCCGTAGCCTACACCACCAGCAAGCATGATTACCTTATCGTATGCATACTTCTCGCCGTTCTCCTCGTGCTCGAAAGTAAGCACAGAACCGGTGATGAGAGGCTGGCCGAACTTGTTACCGAAGTCTGATGCACCGTTGGAAGCCTTGATCAGAATCTGCTCTGGAGTCTGATAGAGCCACTTACGCACTGGCATGATGTCTTCCCAGTCGCGCTCAGCATCGCTCTTGCCGTTGTCATCCTTCAAGCGAGGATAAGCAGTCATGTAGCAGGCAGTACCTGCGATAGGCCATGAACCTACACCACCACCCATACGGTCGCGGATCTCACCACCTGTACCGGTAGCAGCACCGTTGAAAGGTTCTACGGTAGTAGGGAAGTTGTGGGTCTCAGCCTTCAGCGAGATGACACTCTCGATATCCTTCACCTGGAAGAAATCGCTGGTAGTCTGATCGGCTGGAGCAAACTGCTCGATAACAGGACCCTGAGAGAAAGCCACATTGTCCTTATAGGCAGAGAGAATCTTGTTAGGGTTCTCCTGAGTGGTCTTCTTGATCATGCTGAAAAGAGAAGACTCCATCTCCTTGCCGTCGATGATAAACTGGCCGCCGAAGATCTTGTGGCGGCAGTGCTCTGAGTTAATCTGTGCGAAACCGAAGATTTCGCTGTCGGTGAGAGGACGTCCGTTTTCTTTCTCCAGCTTGTGGAGATAAGCCATTTCGTCCTCGCTGAGGGCAAGACCCTCTTCCTCGTTGTACTTTTCGAGGTCATCGACGTACTTGATAGGTTCTGGCTCGTGGTTCACGGTGAACACATCCTGTCCGATACCGTTGTACATACGCTGGAGCATAGGGTCGTGCTCAGCGTCCTCGCTATCCACAGGGAAGTACTCCTCGATACGCGAAATGCCGTTAAGACTCATGTTCTGAGTTATCTCAACGGCATTCGTACTCCAAGGAGTAATCATTTCACGGCGTGGGCCAACATAGAAGCCCTGCAACTGCTGGGCGTCCTCTAAAGTTGCGTCACCATAAAGCCAACAAAGTTCATTGATTTCGTCCTGAGATGGTTTGTGATCAATCTCGGTCGCAATCACACTCTTAGATGGAGTTCTGAAAAAAAGAATCATACTATTTCTCTTTTTATATTGTTAATGTATTAATTCTACCTTGACAAAAGCCTACATATTATATATGCTTTTGCTTTCCGACTGCAAAGGTAATACAAAATTCTGATTTCACCGCAAAGAATACGCATTTATTTTCTTTTTTTAGTTAAAAAGGTGATAAATAGTGATTTAGTGGTTAAAATTTTATAAATGGATTAAACAAATAAGGTTTATTGGAGTCTTATCAGTAACTTTGCACCCAGAAAGAGACGCATAAGGCGTTTTATAGGGAGGGCGTGACTGCCGTCTATATAATAACATAGTGATTAAAAAACAATAACAGAAAATTTTAAAATCGAAAGCAAATATGAAACAGACTAAAATTTTTGTAATGGCAATGATGGCTGTAGCCCTGATGGCTACTAGCTGTGCTAGTAAGAAGGATCTCCAGAATTGTCAATCTGAAAATAGAGAATTGACAGCCAATTATCAGGCAACCAAGGAGAAGCTGGCTGCTGCTGAGGCTAGCCTTGCTGCTGCGCAGGAGCAGTTGAGCAGTACCAAGAAGGATTATGCCAAGTTGCAGAACTCGCTGGACAAGAGTTTGACCAATGCCAATCAGAACAACATCAGCATTGAGAAGCTCGTTGACCAGATCAATGAGAGTAACCAGTATATCCGTCACCTGGTAGAGGTGAAGAGCAAGAGCGATTCGCTCAACATGGTTCTTACCAACAACCTGACCCGTTCTCTCAGCCGAGAGGAGATGAAGGAGGTTGACGTTCAGGTGATGAAGGGTGTGGTTTACATCTCTCTGGCTGACAACATGCTCTATCAGAGCGGTAGCTACGAGGTAAACAGCCGTGCCAAGGAAACTTTGAGCAAGATTGCAAAGATCATCCAGGACTACAAGGATTACGATGTACTTATCGAGGGTAACACCGATAACGTGCCTGTAAGCACTACAAGTGCCAAGATGAAGAACATCCGCAACAACTGGGACCTCTCTGCTCTCCGTGCTTCTTCAGTAGTTCAGTATCTCCAGGACAACTTCGGTATTAGTCCTAAGCGTATGACTGCTGGTGGTCGTGGTGAGTACAATCCTGTAACTACCAATGATACTGAGGTGGGCAAGATGCGTAACCGTCGTACACAGATCATCATCACTCCTAAGCTCGACCAGTTTATGGACTTGATCGACAAGGCTCCAGAGGATTCTCAGAAGTAATCTGAATAGAAAATATACAAGAAGGCACCAATGGGTTTATGCTCATTGGTGCCTTTTTTAGTATAAATATGCATGAATTATAGAATGTGGCTTGGAAAAAGCGTGTTTTATTGTCATTTTGACAGAAAATATCTTAATTCTCTTTCTTTTGTCGAATCTTTTTCGTAATTTTGCAGGCAAATTATTAATTATACATGAATTGTTATGGAAAAGATTAAGATGACGACTCCATTGGTAGAGATGGATGGTGATGAGATGACAAGAATTCTCTGGAAGATGATCAAGGATGAACTGATTCTTCCTTTTGTAGATTTGAAAACTGAGTATTATGACCTGGGTCTGCCTTATCGTGACCAGACCAGCGACCAGGTGACCATCGACTCTGCTGAGGCTGCCAAGAAATATGGTGTAGCAGTAAAGTGTGCTACCATCACTCCTAATGCCCAGCGCATGGATGAGTATAAGCTTCATAAGATGTGGAAGAGCCCTAATGGTACTATCCGTAGTATTATGGATGGTACTGTGTTCCGTGCACCTATCACCATCCCAAGCATCCACCCTTGTGTGAAGAACTGGGAGAAGCCTATCACCATCGCCCGTCATGCATACGGAGATGTATATAAGAGTGTGGAAATCCGTGCCGATGAACCGGGAGTAGCCAAACTCGTGTTTGAGGGTAAGAGCGGAAAGAAGCAGGAGGTGGAAATCCACAACTTCGATGGTGCCGGCGTTATCCAGGGTATGCACAATACCGACAAGAGTATCCGCAGCTTTGCTCACAGCTGCTTCAAGTTTGCTATCGATACCAAGCAGGATCTCTGGTTTGCTACCAAGGATACCATCTCAAAGACTTACGATGCGCAGTTCCGTAAAATCTTCGAAGAGGTTTACGAGAGTGACTACAAGGAGAAGTTTGCTGAACTCGGCATCGAATACTTCTATACATTGATTGATGATGCGGTGGCTCGTGTAATCCGTAGCAAGGGTGGATTCATCTGGGCATGCAAGAACTATGATGGTGATGTGATGAGCGATATGCTCAGTACCGCTTTCGGTTCTCTGGCTATGATGACCTCTGTATTGGTTTCTCCAGAAGGTAAGTATGAGTATGAAGCTGCGCATGGTACTGTTACCCGTCACTACTATCGCTATCTGAAGGGTGAGGATACCTCTACCAACCCAATGGCAACCATCTTTGCATGGAGTGGAGCCTTGAGAAAGCGTGGTGAGATGGATGGACTTCAGGATCTCCAGAACTTCGGCGACCAGCTGGAGGCTGCTTGCTTCGATACCTTGAATGATGGTATCGCTACCAAGGATCTCGTCAACCTGATGGAAGGTGTTGAGGCTAAGCCTGTCAACTCAGCCGGCTTCATCGCTGCTATCCGTGAGCGCCTGGAGAAGAGATTGGCATAGTCCTCTCTCTTCTTCAGAAAGATAAAAAAAGCCCTGCAGTACTTCTCGTTTATATAGAAGTATTGCAGGGTTTTATTTGTTAGAAAAGCGATTTGTTTAGTTATATGGTGTAGCCAATATAATTACACTGAGTTAAAAAGTGTAATATTATACTATGCTTTATCATTTTTTTGTAAAAAACACATTGTTGTTACAAAATTGTAATCTGATGTAACGCTTATTACGAGATAAAAAATGTATTTTTGCACCATAATTACGAATTTATAAAAAATAGATTATGGAAAAGGCGGATAAAAGAATTCTTGTTGTTGATGATGAACAGGATTTGTGTGAAATCTTGAGTTTCAATATCCAGATAGAAGGATATCATGTGGATACAGCCAATTCTGCCGAAGAGGCTTTGGAAATGGATATTGCATCCTATGATCTGTTGCTACTGGATGTGATGATGGGAGGTATGAGTGGATTCCAACTGGCTAAGAAGTTGAAGGAGAACCCGATGACTGCCCATGTGCCAATCATTTTCCTTACCGCTCGGGATACGGAGAATGATACGTTGACGGGATTCAACCTGGGTGCTGATGACTATATTTCCAAGCCATTCTCCATCCGTGAGGTGATGGTACGCATTCGTGCCGTATTGCGCCGTACCGCAGAACAGAATGGTAGTGCTGATGAACCTAAGGTGATTGGCTATCAGGGGCTGGTGCTGGATCTTGATAGGAAAACGGTTAGCATTGATGGCGAAGCTGTTCCTTTTACCAAGACTGAGTTTGAGTTGCTCCATCTCTTGTTGGAGGAAAAGGGTAGGGTATTCTCCCGTCAGGAATTGATAGACCGGGTGTGGCCTAAGGATGTGATGGTGCTCGATCGTACCGTGGATGTGAACATTACCCGTATGCGTAAAAAGGTTGGACGATTTGCAAAGTGCATCGTGACTCGTCTCGGTTTCGGATATTATTTCGATGCCTGATTGGTTTGACTTTGATTTACAGATAATTGTGAAGTTTAATATTCAGTTTTTAAAGTTCAATGCTTAAAACAAATACTGTAGGTAGAAAATTGTACTTTAGTGTGCTGGCGGTGTTCCTGGTGTTCGCTGTCAGCTTTATCGTGTTTCAGCAAACACGAGAGAAGCAGTATAAGATTAGTACCCTTACCTTGAAACTTGCCAACTATAACGAGTTGCTGGTAGAGGATCTCGCCCTCTCTTCTTCAAATGGTATTCTATTGTCGGATACGGTGAATCTGGTGGATAGTGTCAGGGTAGCTGAGGCTAAACTTGAGGATTTTGTTCAGGAACACGAAAGTAAAGACTTGAGAGTGACTCTTATCAAGCCTGATGGTAAGGTTATCTATGATAATATGGGTAAGGATTTTCGCAAGTTTTCCAATCATGCAAAAAGAGCGGAGGTTGCGGAGGCACTTCAGGATGGAATGGGAACCAGTGTGGAACGCCAGTCTTCTACCCTCAAGCACGATTATTTCTATGTGGCATCCTATTTTCCTAAAAGTCAGCTAGTTGTGCGTACGGCGTTGCCATATAACGATGATTTGGCTAAGTCGCTTCAGGCTGATCAGCATTATATCTGGTTTGCTCTTGTTGCTGTCATCATTCTTACGCTTGTGCTCTATCGTTTCACTAGTCGTCTGGGTAGTAATATTTCCAAACTCCGTATATTTGCCTATAAGGCAGATCACAATGAAAGCCTGGAGGTAGAAGATTTGGCAAGCTTCCCGGGGGATGAGTTGGGAGAAATTGCTGAAAGAATCATCAAGATGTATAAGCGCGTGCAGACTACCCGAAAAGAACAGGATATCCTGAAAAGACAACTTACTCAGAATATCGCTCATGAGTTGAAAACTCCTGTGGCTAGTATTCAGGGATATCTGGAAACGATTCTGGATAACCCGCATATCAATGAGGCGACCAAGGCGCAATTCCTGCAACGCTGCTTTGCCCAAAGTGAGCGGTTGACCTCCTTGCTTCACGATATCTCTACGCTTAACCGTTTGGATGATGGTTCTGATATGATAGATTTTGAAGCGGTAGATATTACCCAGATGGTAGCTGATATTACCCGTGAGACAGCGTTGGCTCGACAGGAAAGGAAAATGACTTTTGATAACCGGATGCCGGAACATATCGTGGTGAAGGGAAACCGAAGTCTGATATATAGCATTTTCCGCAATCTTACAGATAATGCCATTGCTTATGCTGGAGAGGGGCGCAAGATGACCTTGGAGGCGAAGGAACAGGGAAATAAATGGCATTTCATTTTCCAGGATAATGGTCAGGGAGTACCACCGGAGCATCTGGCCCGTTTGTTTGAGCGCTTTTATCGGGTGGATAAGGGACGTAGCCGCAAAATGGGTGGTACAGGTCTCGGACTTGCCATTGTAAAGAATGCCGTTCTCCTGCATGGAGGTACTATTCGGGTAAGTAATTTGCCGGAAGGCGGTCTCAAGTTTGAGTTTACCCTTAAAAAATAAGCAAAAATATTTGAATACAATATATAATATGCGCGCGCGAGAGCGTGCGCATATATGCGTATGTATGCGCGCTCCAGTGTGCGCATGTATATTATAAGGTGCTGAGTATCTGATAGTTTATTTAAGTGTTTACGATTGTTAAAAAGTGGCGTTTTTTGAAACTTTTTCCTCAAAACATTTGGTGGAATGAAAAATAGTTAGTATTTTTGCACTCGCTTTTGAGAAATCAAGTATTACTCTAAGCAACTAAAGAAAGAGTTCTTTGAAAGATTTTACATAAACAGACAAGTA
>ERZ1026945.12-NODE-12-length-124466-cov-57.969536_pt1 | contig 124466 bp, 98 predicted proteins | sample MGYA00519304_ERZ1026945 | MGnify/ENA primary metagenome ERZ1026945 (study PRJEB26926, sample SAMN06164619) | human gut metagenome | biome: ENVO:00009003; feature: ENVO:2100002; material: ENVO:00002003 | host: Homo sapiens | place: USA | collected 2012 ...
CCGAGCTTGTGAAAGTTTGGGCTTTGTTGTAAATAAAAACAATTTTTTCAGTTCCGTATCTGGAAAAAGAAGAAAAAACGAAAAGGGTGCGCCATAGACTTATGACACACCCTCTTTTTCCGTTTATTCCGGTTTCTGATATTTTCCATTCACTTTTATCGGTTCGAGATGGATTCCCACATGAGTATCTGCGCCGAAGTGCTGCTTCAGTTTTGTTTCGATATGAGTAGCATGCTCATGCGCCTCATAAAGCGAAAGAGAGCCCGGCATGCGGATGTGCATCTCTACCGCAATCTTGTTTCCTATGCGACGGGTACGCAGGTTATGAATCTCTCCTACTCCCTGCTCTTCATTTGCAATCTTCAGGATTTCATCTTCCTCAGTTTCTGAAAGACTGGCATCCGTCAGTTCTTTCACAGACTGCATCACCAGTCCCCAGGCAGCCTTGATGATGAAGGCACTCACGATGATGGCTGCAAGCGGATCGAGCACCGCCCATTTTTCTCCCAGGATGATGGCACCACCAATACCGAACATCGTTCCGATACTCGATAAAGCATCGCTGCGATGATGCCAGGCATTCGCCACGACAGCCTCGGAATGATATCTTCTTCCAGCTTTTACCGTAAACTGATAAGCCCATTCCTTCATCACGATACTTACGATGGCAGCTATCAAGGCTACAACGCCCGGCTGCTGGAGAGTCTCGCCGCAGATGGCACGATAGATCTTGGTAACACCAGAATAACAGATCATCACACCCACCACAAAGAGCGAGATTCCGATGATGGCTGTGGCAAGCGTTTCGTATTTGCCATGACCATAATCATGGTCTTTATCCTTCGGCTTATTGCCCAGTTTTACGAATACCAGTACCACCACATCGGTAGCGAAATCGGTAAGCGAATGGATGGCATCCGCTATCATGGCTGCAGAATGTCCGAGAATACCTGCAGCAAACTTCAGTACGAGCAGCACCACATTGATGATGCTTCCCGCTATCGTCACCTTATATACTTCCTTTACTCTATCCGCATCAGCGGAATGATCCTTATTCGCTTCAGCGGGCATCTCTTGCTCGCTATTTATTCTCTCATTCTTGCCCATACTATAAAATATAACAGAAGTCCTTTGCTTCCTCAATAATGTTTTTGTATAACCAAATTCCTGTCTTTCATGAATTGAGCGGCAAAAGTACATCTTTTTTCTGAAATCGGATAAAAAGAGAGATTAAAAAAGTATAACGAATAGGGAATAATGTGATAGCGAAGAGATAAAAGCATGGAATTTTGTGATAAAACGCCTTAAAACAATAGGAATTTTGTGATTTTCAGTCCGAATTCCTTTGGATTTTTGTGATAAAGTTGTATCTTTGCACTCGGATAAGAACTATAAATATATTGATTATGAAGCTTTTGCGCAGAAAGATTGATAATTATCTCAAGGAATGGAAAAGCGATAAGGAGAGAATGCCCCTCATCGTGAAGGGAGCACGACAAGTGGGAAAGACCGCTTCCATCCTACAATTCGCCCATGACAACTATCAAAATGTGGTTGCCATCAACTTCGTATTGCAACAAAAATACAAGGCAATCTTCGAAGAAGGTTACGAGGTGGATAGCATCATCCAGAACCTCACCCTCATCAATCCTTCTCTCAAGATAGAAGCAGGTAACACTCTCATCTTCTTCGATGAGATGCAGGATTGTCCTGCCTGCGCCACCAGTCTGAAAGCCTTCAAGATAGATGGCAGGTACGATGTTATCTGCTCCGGTTCGCTCATGGGTATCAATTATCGCGAGATAGAATCGAACAGCGTAGGATATAAGGAAGACTACACGATGCACTCAATGGATTTCGAGGAATTCCTATGGGCAAAGGGCTATGATTTTGCCTTTATAGAACGCCTTTACGAAAAGATGGCCTCCATCACACCACTTTCTAATATAGAAATGAATGTGTTGGAGAGGCTATTCCGTGAATACATGACCATCGGAGGGATGCCTGCCGTAGTCAATATGTTCGTGAGTAACGGAAACTTCAGCGGCACGCTCAAGATGCAGCACCAGCTCCTTCTTGACTATGAGGAAGACATTACGAAATATGCACAAGGGCTCGACAAAGGAAAAATCAAGAACGTGTACGATCATATTTCTGTCTTCCTGGGACAAGACAACAAGAAATTCCAGATAAGCAAGATTGCCCATGGAGCTAGAAACAGAGAATACGTAGGCACCATCGAATGGCTTCGTGATGCAGGTATCATCAACGTCTGCTATTGTCTCGCTCAAGTATCCTTACCTCTGAAAGGCAACTACGATCCGAAATCATACAAACTCTATTATAAGGACACGGGCTTGCTGGTTGCTTCGCTAGATGAGGAATCGCAAGAAGACATCAGAGTGAACAAGAACTATGGTACCTACAAGGGCGCCATCTACGAAAACATCGTTGGCGATATGCTGGTAAAGCAAGGCTATAATCTTTACTTCTATCGCAACGAGAAATCTACCCTAGAAATGGATTTCTTCATTCGTGACGCCCAGTCGCTCATCCCTGTTGAAGTAAAAGCCACGGATAATGCCACCAGGTCGCTCGCCAAGCTAACAGCACAAGACGGCAAATATCCCGACATCAAATACGGCATCAAACTCTGCAATAAGAACATCGGTTTCAATGGCAAGTTTTACACCTTCCCCTACTTCCTCACCTTCCTGCTCAAACGATTTGTGAGAAGAGAAAGATAGAAATGCAGAAAAATCCCTCAGAGAGGGATGATTTTTCTGCATTTAACTGCGCTATGCGAAATTTTTATTGTACTTTTGCACCCGATTATCAGGTATTATATTTTTCAAAGACAAGAACATTATCACAATAAAAGCGGTTGATAAAACCGCAAGATGAAACAATATGGTTTTAAATTACATTTGGATAGCATTTTTCGTGATTGCGTTCATCTTCGCACTCATCGGATTGGCAATGGGAGATACGACTATCTTCCAGAAGATTGTAGATTCCACCTTCGACTCATCCAAGAATGCCTTCGAGATTTCTCTCGGACTGACGGGCGTGCTCGCTCTCTGGCTTGGCATCATGAAGATTGGAGAGAAGGCGGGAGTAGTGAATGTGTTGGCCCGAGCACTCAGCCCGGTCTTCACCCGTCTCTTCCCGGACATTCCGAAGAACCATCCGGTGATGGGAAGCATCTTCATGAATATCGCTTCGAACATGCTGGGACTCGATAATGCTGCGACACCAACAGGATTGAAGGCGATGCAGCAGATGCAGGAGCTCAACACGAAAAAGGATACGGCGACGAACCCGATGATCATGTTCCTGGTTCTGAACACCTCAGGACTCACCATCATCCCTACCACCATCCTTGCCTTCCGTGCCTCCTATGGAGCAGCCCAGCCTACGGATGTCTTCATCCCTATCCTGATGGCTACGCTCGTGGCTACGCTTGCCGGCATCATCATCACTTCGCTCTGGCAGCGCATCAACATCCTGCAGCCGGTATTGCTCGCTACTCTGTTGGGAATGTGCGCCTTCGTAGGCATCATCATCTGGGGATTCGGACAGATGGACAAGGATACGATGAACACGGTTACCACCTTGGCTTCTAACATGATTCTCCTGGGCATCATCCTCTGCTTCATCCTGGCGGGTTTCTGGAAGAAAGTGAATGTTTATGATGCATTTATCGAGGGAGCGAAAGAAGGTTTTACTACTGCGGTGAAGATTATCCCTTATCTCGTAGCTATCCTTGTGGGCATCGGCGTGTTCCGTGCTTCGGGAGCGATGGATATGGTGATTCAAGGCATTTCGTGGTCGGTAGAACAATGCGGCTTGAATGCCGATTTCGTAGGCGCCCTGCCTACCGCCATCATGAAACCGCTATCGGGAAGTGGTGCACGAGGCATGATGTTGGAGGCGATGAAGAACTATGGTCCTGATTCGTTTGTGGGCAGATTGAGCTGCATCTTCCAGGGTTCCACCGACACCACCTTTTATATATTGGCAGTATATTTCGGAAGCGTAAGCATCAGGAATACCCGCCACGCCGTAGCTTGCGGCTTGCTCGCCGATTTGGCAGGAGTCATCGCAGCAATCACTATAGCATATTTATTCTTCGGATAATTAACATCAAAAATAATGGCAAGTTTAAAATCACTCGCAAAAGATACCGCCATCTATGGTTTGAGCAGTATCATCGGCAGATTCCTCAACTATCTGCTTGTGCCACTCTACACGGCTTCCATCAGTGCAGCCAGTGGTGGTTATGGTGTCATCACCAACATGTATGCCTATACGGCTTTGATTCTCGTCATCCTGACTTACGGTATGGAGACCACCTTCTTCCGCTTTGTCAACAAGGAGGGAGAAGATGCTCACAAAGTATATACCACAGTCTTGAGCATGGTGGGCTGCACCTCCTTGCTCTTCGTGGCCTTGGTATTCATCTTCTTGCATCCATTGAGCAGTGCCATGGGATATGCCGACCATCCGGCATACGTCTGGACCATGTTTGTCACCGTGGCTATCGATGCCTTCCAGTGCATACCATTTGCCTATCTGAGATACCAGAAGCGCCCATTGAAGTTTGCAGCCTTGAAGATGCTCTTCATCATCGGCAATATGGCGATGAACATCGCTTACTTCGGCTTCATGGGTGGAAGTGATGTGGAATATGCTTTTTACATCAACATCATCTGCACCTCTACCATGACTATCTTCTTCTATAAGGAATTGAAGGAAGGTTTTTCTGGTCCTTACGCCTCTTGGGCTGAGACCAAGGTGCTCATCAAAAAAATGCTTAGCTACAGCTGGCCTATCCTCGTGCTTGGTATTGCCGGTATTCTGAACCAGACAGCCGACAAGATTCTCTTCCCTTACATCTATGAGAAGGGCGATGCTCATGCGCAGCTCGGAATCTACGGAGCAGCCAGCAAGATTGCGATGATCATGGCAATGATAACCCAGGCTTTCCGCTATGCTTACGAACCGTTTGTATTCGGCAAGGCGAAGGATAAGGACAACCGACAGACTTACGCTTCGGCGATGAAATATTTCGTCATCTTCACCCTGCTTGCCTTCCTCGTAGTGGTAGGCTATCTGGATGTATTGCGCCACATCATCGGTCGTGACTACTGGGATGGTTTGAAGGTAGTGCCTATCGTAATGGCTGCCGAAATCATGATGGGAGTATATTTCAATCTCAGTTTCTGGTACAAGCTCATCGACAAGACCATCTGGGGTGCGTACTTCTCAGGCATCGGTTGTGCGGTATTGATTGCCATCAACGTTATCTTCGTACCTATCTATGGTTACATCGCCTGTGCCTGGGCTGGTTTCGCAGGTTATGGAACAGCCATGATTCTCTCCTACTTCGTGGGGCAGAAGAAGTATCCTATCAACTATCCGGTGAAGGAGATTATGATTTATGTGGTTCTCGCCCTCATCCTCTTCGCAGGAATGACCGAGGCTAACAGATATTTCTCCAGTGGAATTGCCTGCCTCATCAACACAGTGCTCATCCTCATCTTCGCCGCTTATCTCGTGAAGAAGGATTTCCCATTGAAGAGTCTGCCGGTGGTGGGAAAGTACTTTAGGAAGTAAAGCATCTTATGAAGTTATAAGAACAGAATAAGAAGTTATGAGAGCTGAAATAATGAGAAATCAACTCATAAACAGATTAAGCATAAACGATATTTATTCTCTTTGCCTTCAGACGCAAGGCAAAGAGAATAATTGTTTAAAGGAAGAGCTTTACCAACTCACCTTCGATGAAAACGACCGCGTATCGTTCAATGCACTTTGGGCTTTAAGCCATTTTGATAAAGCCAACAACCCGTGGCTCTTTCAGAAGCATGATGACTTGATAGATAGGGTTCTCGTAGAGAAGAATGAGACCAAGCGCCGCCTGATGCTCCAACTCCTTCTCCGTCAGCCTTTCGAGGAAGAATCACTCCGTTCCGATTTCATCGATTTCTGCATTGCCAAGATTACTGCCTGTTCCCAACCCTACGCCATCCGCTGCTACTGCATGAAGCTCGCCTACGAGCAGATGAAGTACTATCCCGAGCTCCTCGAAGAGTTAAGAATGGCATTGGATATGCTGGAACAGGAGGTTCTATCCCCAGGATTGCAGTCGGCAAAAAGGCAAATTATGAAGAAAATCAAGCGAAGCCTTGGAAATTTCGGGAAATAGTCGTAACTTTGCAAACGTAATATTCTAACAATATAATACATAAATGGATGGAGATACAACTGAACGATTATCACAAGAAAGTCAATGCCCAGATGCAAAAGAGCATGGCTTATTGGCGAGAGCATCCGCTTTCGCTGGAGGAGTGCTTAGCTCAATTCAAGCGCTTGCGGGAACAACGGCTTGCAAGGGAGTCCAAATCGCAAGGCTAAAAAACTGGGCTAAGGAGAATGATTGCTGGATTGAAGATCCTGAATCATTAGGTGTGTTCTCTGACCGAGGTTCAGAGAACGAGGTTTATATGGCCTATGATGGAATACACGTTTATAAACTTAACGACTTCCGTTATTCAGACGACAACCTTACTCCTTTCTTTGAACGAATTGTGGCTCACAACCAATACTTCACAGCATGCCCCTACGATTTCATCGGTTTCTCACAGAATCGAGATGGAAAAGTTTGTGCTGTCCTTCGCCAACAACTTGTTGTAAATGCGAGGGAAGCTACTCCCGAAGAAATCAAGGCAGAGTTTGAGCGTATCGGTTTCCACGCAGAAGACAATGGAGAATATTTCACCAATGGCATTCACGACATCTTCGATGCCGTGCCCAACAATGTATTGGTTGGAGATGACGGCAACTACTATTTCATAGACACCATCATCTTCAAATCGGATACAGATGGATTAGATACTTACAAGAAATACTCTCCGAACTATTCAAAAAAAGAGTGAAGCTCATGCCTCACTCATTGTCTCTTCTACGTAAGTTATCAAAACTTTGCTCAACTAATTGCAGAGCAAGTTATTCGGGAATTAATGCAGATGTTGGAATTATCATATTAAAAGCTTCACCCTCTATATGAACAACAGCATTTCCCTGTATAATTTTAATAAATCTTGCCCGACGTCCAGCAGGTATCATTTTTGCCCTACCATCAAGTAACATCTGGGTAACGCCCATATCATTCTGATCCACAGAATATTGTGTTAAAAGCGCATTGCTTTCCTTATCATAAGTAGCTATTGTATTCTGTTGTATGATATATTCTTTGTTGGGAATTAATTCTTCCATACTACCTATTGCATCAAGACTCGGTTTACTTGAAAACTTTATCAACAGTCCCAAGACAATACATAGTAAAACTATCACATAAAACTTTTTATTGTTACTTTTGCTTTTAACTTTTGTTGAGTTTTCGTTATCAACTATAGGCTTTATTAATTCTCCTTTTTCTCTATCATTTAACACAAAATCATCCGACGCAGGAGTCTTAACCAGATTTGCTTCTACCAATATAGCTAGTGCTGGAGATTGCACACCACCAACATAAGGCTTGAGAGTCGTTGTATTGATAATAGGTAAATCTATATAGGCATTATATAGTTTTGCCAATTTAATTTGAAAAGAGGTTCCGATTCCTCTTTTGCCGCATATCAAATTATCAATGATATGAATATCATAATATTTCTGACCAGTCACACTTGTCGCACTAGTAACCTTAGATAATGTGCAGACAAATTCGTTATAAGATAAATACATTATTACCAACTATTTTGCCAACTGTTTCCCAGAAGTATAGCGGTTAATAAATAGGAAAAGCGTGGGAACTATTGCTTATTACTTCATTGAGGCTCTGGACTGCCCACTCCCTAGTAATGAAGCAATAGCCCACGCCTATACGATATATTACGCCCTTCAGAAAAGGGTACAATAATCCTAAGCGTGAGCAGTATTGCCATTATCTCAGGGAATGAAATTGTCCAGATTTCAATGAGAGATAATATCAAAACGCTCTATATAAAATTGAGTCTTCATCACGCCAAGTCTTTTCATGCCGCTCCAACTCGAATGCAAAGGTAGTTATTATTTCTGAAAATCGTATCATTTTAAATAAGTTTTTTCCAAGAAACATAATGTTAAGGCACACAAATAAGCTATAAATGGGCAATTCTTTAATATTTTACCCTAAATCATTGGTATTTTCAGAAAATAGTCGTAACGTTTGCAAACGTAATATTCTAACTACATAATACATAAATGGATGGATGGAGATACAACTGAACGATTATCACAAGAAAGTCAATGCCCAGAAGATGGCTTCCATGGCTTATTGGCGAGAGCATCCGTCTTTGCAATCCGCCGGAATAGTACGCCACTTTCAAAAACACTCTTCACTCTTCACCGGAATGGCATAAATATCTGTAACTTAGAAACTTGCACGGGTGAAGAGCTTACGCCACTCTTCACCACTCTTCACCCACTCTTCACCCGGAGCCGCTTACCGGAAAATCTGTGTAAATCTGTGAAATCTGTGGGACATAAAAAAGAGGTTTTCAGCCCCCCAACCAAACAGGGCGAGCTTCCGATTCAATTCCGTGCGCAATCCGAAGGTGAAGAGTGGTGAAGAGTGGTGAAGAGTGGTGCGTCACTCTTCACCTCTCGCAACCCCAGTGTTTATCGGGGTTTCAGCCGATTTGGTGAAGAGTGAAGAGTAAAAAGAAGAGTGGTGCTTTTATAAAAAAAACTCCCGACGTATCGTTTTGTGCCTGGCAATGGCAGATTATTGCCCTGGTAAGGGGCAATGTTGTGCCATAGTGAGGCAATAAGCGATACAAGCCACTTTACGCCTCGTCAGTACTATCATGGCGACCTCTCAGTAACGTCTTTGCACCTTGTAAGTATTATCGCTGTCGCTTGTAAGTACTATCATCGTGCCTTGTAAGTGCTATCATTGTTGCATCGGTTTTACGTAAAAAGTCTTCGGAGTAACCTTTACTTGTTGCCGGAAGAATTAATGTTATAAGCCGGAGAAGCCTATATCTTCAGCCGCACAACAGCTGTTGTGCGCTTGCATAACAGCTGATATGCGCTCGTCCAACACCTGTTGTGCAAGCGGATATCAGCTGATGGGCGATGAGTTGTTGGATATAAGTTCTGTGTATGTGTATGAACGAGCCGTAAACGGCTTGGATACTTACAAGAAGTATTCGCCAAATTACTCGAAAACTTAATGATGAAAAGTATAATTCTTTAATATTTTGCCCTAAATCATTGGTAATTTCGGGAAATAGTTGTAATTTTGCAAAGTCAAATATCAAGCATTACATCTATGAATAAAGATAATATCAACGAGTTCGCATCCTTCGATGAGTATCTTCGACAAGGAGAGCCTTCGCAGAAGGAAAGTGCCGAGAACTGGAAGACGGCTATCGGATTGCAGGCTGTAGATGGGCTGCAACCATCGGCGTATCTCATAGATGTGGCTAAGCGAAACATCGAAGGAGAAATCACTCTGGATGAAACCAGAAAACTGATTGACTCTTACTATCAGAGCAAGACGATTTGCATATCCAGCCGACTGATGATTGGAAAGAGCAGCCAAGAATAGGTACCCCACAAGTACCCCGCAAGCTATCCTCAAGTACCCCACAAGCACCCCATAAGTTCAGTCAACATGTGGAGACCCTTATTCTATCCTTTAACGATGAATATATGACATCTGCGGAAATTATGGGTGCAATCGGACTAAAGGACAGAAAAAGTTTTAGTGAACTATATTTAAACGCTGCCCTCTCAGAAAAAGCTATTGAGAGGAAATATCCAAACACCCCAAGACATCCACGCCAGCAATATCGGATGACAGAGCTGGCAAAGACTTGGAAAGAATGGAATGAGAAAAAGAATAAATAACATCATAATAAAAATAGAAAACAAAAACAAGCAATGAAGAAAAAAGCAACGGTCCTTATCGCCTCTATCATGGCGTTCTGCGGAATCAACACCGCGCACGCTGACGAGGGAATGTGGACGATTTACAACTTGCCTAACGCTGTGTATGAGATGATGCAGCGCGAAGGCTTCAGTATGACTTACGACCAGCTCTACAACGGCGAGAATGCCTTGAAGAATGCAGTGGTTAATTTCTCTGGCTATTGTTCAGGCGTAGTCGTTTCTCCAGACGGTTTGGTATTTACCAACCACCATTGCGGTTTCGAGGCTATCAGAAGCCACTCTACCGTAGAACACGACTACATGCTCAACGGTTTCTTTGCTAAATCTTACGCAGAGGAATTGCCTAACGAGAATATGTTCGTCAGCTTTATGGTTGAACAGAAGGATGTAACCGATAAGGTGATGAGCCTCGGATACGAGAAACTCGACAACAAGAAGCGCGATGAACTCATCGATTCTCTGGAGAATGAGATGACCAAGGAGGTGAAGAAGAACGATTCTACCCTTCATATCACCGTTCAGCCTTTCTACGAGGGCAACAAGTGGTACGCTACTACTTATCGCGACTTCACCGACCTGCGTCTGGTTTTCACAGTACCAAAGTCTATGGGTAAGTTTGGTGGCGATACAGACAACTGGATGTGGCCTCGCCAGACCTGCGACTTCTCTGTATTCCGCATCTATGCCGACCCTAAGACCAATGGTCCTGCTGCCTACAGCAAGGATAATGTGCCTTATCATCCTAAGCGTTGGGCTCAGGTTTCTCTCCAGGGTTACAAGGATGGCGACTATGCGATGACCATGGGTTACCCAGGCAGCACAGAGCGTTATCTCTCAAGCTACGGAATCCAGACCATGCGCGATGCTGAGAATGCTCCTCGTGCCCAGGTTCGTGGCGTAAAGCAGGAGGTAATGCAGAAGCACATGCGTGCCGACGAGGCTGTACGCATCAAGTACGACAGCAAGTATGCCAGCTCTTCCAACTACTGGAAGAATGCCATCGGTATGAACAAGTGTATCGACTCTATCGGCATCGTGAATCTGAAGCGTGAGTACGAAACCCGTCTCCGTGCTTGGCAGGATACAGCCAAGGCTGCCAACGATCTTGCCCACAAGGTAGATTTCGACAAGCTCGCCAAGCTCTACAAGGAGAGCGCAGACGTGAAGTATGCCTGGACCAACTTCTCTGAATCTTTCACAAGAAGAAGCAACATTGAGTTCTCTACCCGTGCCATCAAGCTCCAGACCAACATGGAGGTGAAGGGTCCTGAGAAGAACAAGAAGAAGCAGTATCATGAGTTTGAAGATAACTCTGCAGAATGGGATATGGCGCTCGACAAGGAGGTGCTCGCTACCCTTCTGAAGAACTACAAGGAGCACGTAGATGCCAAGTGGTTGCCTAAGTTCTACAAGACTATCGATACTGAGTTTAGCGGCAACTACGCCAAGTATGTGGATTATCTCTGGGAGAAGTCGCTCATTATGAAGAAGGGCGCCAAGCTCTACTTCAACAAGAAGGGATATGAGAAGGATCCAGGCGTAAGCTTCGGTATGGATCTGAACGATGTATTTGCAGATTTCGCTGCTCAGATGGGCAGCATCAACGACAGCATCGCCGAGCAGGAGAAGTATCTCTGCGCTGCCAAGCTCCGTATGGAGGAAGACATGCCTCACTACAGCGACGCCAACTTCACCATGCGATTGAGCTACGGTCAGGTAGGCGGTTTCGACCTCGGTGGCAAGCCTTCTGGCTATTACACCACAGCCGAGAGCATCGTAGAGAAGATGAAGAAGGGCGACAAGGTAATCGATTACTACGCTGAGCCTATCATGCACGAGCTTCTCTCTGAGAAGGATTTCGGCAAGTATCAGGATAAGACAACTGGCAAGATGCAGCTCTGCTTCCTCACCAACAACGATATTACCGGTGGTAACTCTGGTAGCCCTATGTTCAACGGCAAGGGCGAGTTGATTGGTCTTGCCTTTGATGGCAACTGGGACAGCCTCAGCTCTGACATCAACTTCGACAAGCGCCTGGCTCGCTGCATCGGTGTGGATATTCGCTACGTGCTCTACCTGATGGATAAGTGGGGTCACGCAGACCGCCTCTTGAAGGAGATCAATGCAAAGTAAATCCTATCTCTGAATCAACAGAGATGATAGAATGGTTTATCCTGGGCTAAAGATTAGTCTCAGGATGATATAAAAAGAGCGGAAAATCAGCTGTTAACTGTTAACCTGTTAACTCCTGGCTTTCCGCTCTTGTTTTATTTAGTCTTTCTATTCTTGTTATCTTGCTGATTTTCAGTTTATTTTTATCTTACAGATTCGCAACCTACAGAATTCCAATTAATACTGCGAGATATTATTCAGCTCCTTCAATGAAACCTGACGAGGCTTCTCGGCAAGTTTCTTCTTCAATTCATCCACCGTTATTTCTGCAGATGGATAGAAATCGGCAGAGCGCATATAATCAATTACACTCTGATAGAAAGCCTTGCCTTCCGGGTATTGGGCAGCCTTCTCCAAATCGCTCATGCAGACGAGAAGCTTTCCAGCTCCCACCTTCCATTCCATCACCAAACCCAACTTATGATTCCGCTCAATATTATCTACCACCTGAACAATCGGGCGATAATTCTTGGCGAAGTTGTCAAGCACCAGCGGATGCGATTCCTTGATAACCGGGAACCATTGCCAGTTGGTGTGCATCTCCGTAGGGAATCCCTTGAATATCGGATGATTTGGATTCGTCAGAATGCCCAGAGTTCCAGGAGAGACCTTCTTCTTGTTGTTCTCGCAGATGGTCTTGAACATGCGATAATTCCAGTAATCGGTCTGGAAGAGTCCGCCAACAGTATAAGGAGTAGCATTATCTGCCTGAGAAAGCGTATCATCGGCAGCCACGAAATGACTGGAAGCCGTAGGCATCCAAAGCACCTTTCCGCCCTTTTCCAAGACTTTCACCACTTCCTGATTCAAATCCTTGGCTATGATAACGCCCTTCTTTTCCATCGCCTTCTTCGGATAAACCCAAAGTTCGTAGGAGTTTCTTGCCTCCGTTCCTTCAATGTTTAATGTAAGAAGCAGCTTGGTAGGTTTCTGCACGTGAAAAACACCATTCAGTTCACCCACATCCACCAAACCTTCATCGTATGAAAAGATGTTCAATACTCCCTCATCCTCTGCCATCAAGTCGCCCACATTCTTTCTCACTTCACCATCCTTGGTGCTGAAAGTTCCATCATCCATACAGAACAATCCGTTCTCGGCAGCCAGATGCCATTTCAGTTTCTTGCCCTTCAGCGAAGAACCACCATAGTTGGCAACCTTCACCTTTGCCTGAATCTTCTCACCATCCTCAAAACAGAACTTCTTCATTTCCAACAGAGGAACCACAGGCGAACACCACTGGCGCCATTCCTCGGACGTAGTGATTCCCTTGCTCTCCATAAACGCATCCAGGATGCCTACGAAAGCACTTCCCTGACCGGGATAATCCTGAATATCGAGCAGTTGGAAGCCCGCCATATTCCGGGTTCTCAAATCCATCTCTATATCGGCTTTATAGAGTTTCACGCTCCATAAGCCCGAAGCCTTGTGGAAATCATCTGCCTGCGAGAGCATTCCGGCTGCAGCCAGGCGACGGCGGAACACTTCGAAGTTATAAGGATGAAGCACTCCGGTGTATTTCTTCATCTCCCGATAATCAGGATAGGTCTGAAACTGGCCTGTTTCGTGAGAGATGATTGGAATTCCGGCAGCTTGCTTACGTGAAGCATCCGGCTTCTGCCAAGCTTGAGGCTTCGCCCATGGGTCGCAAGCCTCATCAAAGTTCATCGTAGAATTAGGATGGAAATGATTGATCATTCCTCCATCGTAGGCGTCGGCAAACGAGAAGGAACCACGGGTATGGGTATTGTATTTGCCCCATTCCTCGCCTCCGATGCGGCAAGTGGTGAAGTAATCCATTCCTTCTTTTATTCCCTGATAACCGAGATAGTAATTGCTTCCGAAGGTATAGTATTTATCGGGCGCAATCTTGCGGAAATCATCCACAAACTCCTTCATCTTGTCGATGTCGCCCCAGAGTTCATTACCCAGCGCCATCATTCTGAAAGAAGGATGATGACCATATTCTCTGAGGATATTCTCGCCTTCCTGATGCAGGAACGCCATCAGCCTTTCATCCTTCTTATCGAAAGAACCCCAGAAAGGAAGTTCCGGTTGGAGATAGATTCCCAGACTATCAGCAGCCACGAAAGCAGCCTCCGGTGGGCACCAGGAATGAAATCGCACATGATTGATTCCATACTCCTTGCAGGTTCCGAGATACTTCATCCAGCCTTCCACGCTCATTTCCACATGTCCCGTCAGCGGCCAGACAGCCGCATCGTGCTTGCCACGGAGAAATATCCTATGACCATTGGCGTAGAAGTGAGCGCCCTCAATATGGAAATCCTTGGCGAAATCAGGCATCTGAAGGGCTGAAGGAGAAACTACAGAACTGCTAGGGACTGCTCCAGCCAGAGGAACTACAGAACGGCTAGGGATTGCTCCTGTTAGAGTTTCTGCAGATTTGCTCTCTACAGAGCTGGCTAGCTGGAGTTCTATCCTTCCGATAATTCCATTCCAGTTGGTCTGCGTATCTTCCGTATAAGCATGGCTAGAGCCGTAAACCTGATCAGGCACACCTCTTCCATTATCCACCACGATTTCCAGGAGATGCTTGCCCGGCTTCACCTTCTTTGGCAGAAGATAGCGCTGGGGAGTAGAGATGAAGTTACAGGAATCCACCAGTTCTCCATCCACATACACCCAGGTTGGTCGGGTACGCTCCAGGAAGAGTTCTACCGGCTTCTTCTTCCAGTCCTTCGGGATATTGATGGTTCTGGAATATCTAGCAGCTCCTTTATAGGCATAGAGTCTCGTAAGATGCGTAGTCTCCATCGTATCTTTCGGAGCGAATCCCAGACGGTTCGTATCGATAGTACCGGGAAGGATGGCACGCTTCACCTCACCCTGCGAGGCACGCTTACTCTTGGCAAAAGCACTACCGCTCTTTCCCAACTCTACATTCCATTCACCAGCGAGCGAAATGCTCTGTGCTTGCAAGCCCAGACTTACCAGTCCCAGACAAGCGATAAGAATAGTTTTCTTCATTAACTTATTACAGAATACCTTTTAGGGTTAAAATTGCGTATAAAGATACAATAAATTTGATGTTTACGGCTGCAAATATACAAAAATTGCGGTAAAAACACCGCAATTTACAAAAGAAATTGCTGTATTTTTACCGCAAAATATGAATATTGCATCAAAACATCCCTTTGATGCAGGCTTTCATCTTATTATAAATCGCTGCCTAAATTACTTCTTCTTAGGTCTGCGACGAGCCCAACCTTCTTCCTCGAAGTTTGGCTCCTCGCCCTTGAACTTCACGTTGTCGTTGTTCTGGAAGAACTGGCGCCAATCGCCTGTATCCTCCTGAGGGCGAGACTTTCTTCCGCCACGAGATTCGCCACGGCTTCCACGTTCTCCCTTTCCACGAGAATCACGAGAGTCTCTTGCATCATCAGAAGAACCTCTGCGACCACGACCTTCTGAACTGCGACCTCCTCTTTCTGAAGAACGGGCGCCTCTGCCCTCAGAACAGCGACCGCCACGGGCTGCTCTGCCATGACCTTCCTCATCAGCATCGTTACATCTTACGGTTCTGCCCTTATACTCAGTACCGTTCAAAGCCTTCATCACGCGCTTCGCATCCTCCTCAGGCACTTCGATGTAGGCAAACTTACTCAGCAGGTCGATGTGACCCACCTCCTGGCGACCCTTCACGTGCTTGTTCAGATACTGCATGATTTCGCCCGGATAGAAACCATCAGCCTTACCCAGGTTGATGAACAGGCGCTTGAAACCAGCCTCCGTCTCATGCTTTCTGCGACCATTGGAAACCTTGCCACGGCCTTCGCCACGATTTCCACGACCCTCGCCGCCACGGGAACCCTTGCCTGTTTCCGGCTTGATGATCTCAGGAGCGTTCTTATAGTAATCGAGGAACTTACCGAAGGTGATGGTTACCATCTTCTTGATGATGTCCTCCTTGTCGATGTACTCAAACTGGCGGTTGATTTCAGCCATGTATGGTTCAATCTGATCCTCATCCACATCGGTCTTCATGATGTCGTCCATGGTCTTGAAGAGCTGCTTCTTGCAGATTTCCTCTGGGGTTGGCAAAACGCCGTCCACGAAATCCTTGCCAATCTGCTTCTCAATCTGGCGAACCTTGAACTTCTCTCTGGTATGGATGATAGAGATGGATGTTCCCTTCTTTCCGGCACGACCGGTACGGCCGCTTCGGTGGGTGTAGCTTGCCACATCATCAGGCAAACCGTAGTTGATAACGTGAGTCAGATCATCTACGTCCAGACCACGGGCAGCCACATCAGTAGCCACCAGGAACTGAACGGTATGATTGCGGAACTTCTGCATGGTGAGGTCACGCTGCTGCTGACTCAAGTCGCCGTGCAGTGCCTCTGCATTATAACCATCCTTGATGAGCTTATCTGCAATTTCCTGAGTCTCCAGCTTGGTGCGGCAGAAGATAATAGCAAAGATGCGTGGATAGAAATCCACCACGCGCTTCAGGGCGAGATACTTGTCCTTGGCATTTACCAGATAGTAGATATGGTTTACATGCTCAGCACCCTCGTTGCGCGAACCCACCACGATTTCCTTGTGGTCGTGCAGATAGTTGAGGGCAATCTTCTCGATGTCCTTGCTCATGGTAGCCGAGAAGAGCAGAGTGTTTCTATCTTCCGGAACGTTCTCGAAGATGGCATTGATGCTCTCAGAGAAACCCATGTTCAGCATCTCGTCAGCCTCATCAAGCACCACATTGTTTACGTTCTCCAACTGAGCCACGCCACGATTAATCAAATCGAGCAGACGACCAGGGGTAGCCACGATAATCTGCACACCATGCTTCAGGGTGCGAATCTGGCTTCCGATGTCGGTACCGCCATAAACAGCGGCAATATGCAAACCGTCGATGTACTTGGCAAAACTGTTCAAATCGTCTGCTATCTGGAGGCAGAGCTCACGTGTAGGACTGAGGATGATAGCCTGTGTCTGCTTGCTACTGGCATCAGTTTTCTGGATAACCGGAATACCGTAAGATGCAGTCTTACCCGTACCGGTCTGCGCCAACGCAATCACGTCGTTCTTATTACCAAGCAAATATGGGATAACTTCTTCCTGAACTGGCATTGGATTCTCAAATCCAAGCTCTTCGATGGCACGGCGAATCTCTTCGCTTACGCCCAATTCTTCAAATGTCTTCAAATCTTTTTTACCTTAATTCATTATAATCAAAATGGAAGGCCGAATTCACCCTCCCAGCCATGAATTAGGGTGCAAAATCCTTCCGAAACGCTTGCGGCAATCCCACGCATTTATTAAGATTGCCTAAATTCGGGTGCAAAGATACGAAAAAAATGCGAGTTTCTTGCATTTTTTGCGCAGAATTCATTATCTTTGCATTATCTTTACAGATAAATCGGGCAATATTGCTCCGAACTAGCTAACAAGAATCATAAACATCAACCGAGAAGAACGAATATCGCGTCACAACGACATCGCTTAACCTCGAACAACAAAGAATCGAAAAAAATGAAAAAGGTAATTTTCACCCAGGATTGGATGGCAATGCATCCATACGAGAAACCAAACGAAGTAGATCAGTACTATACAGAACTGGCTAACGAAATATACCACGCCCTCGACGAGGCGTGCTTCACCCATCAGTTTAAGAATGTGGAGGATGCCAAGCAGCTTGCACTCAGCATTGCGGGCTACTTTGAGGATGTGATTTCCGGTGCAGGAATCTGGAAGACGTTTACTGCAGAATGCAAGAAGCGCTACGGTTCCTACATCCCATTCTATGAGAATGAGGATGATTTCGTTCCGAATACCCTGAACGAAGATGTTCCAGCCTACGATCCGGAAGAGATCAACTTCGCCGACATCAAGTTCCTGTGCTGGCACCATTACCAGCAGAGCACCTACATTCAGGAAGCCGTTCCTTTCCTCTTCAGTACGATGACACTGGCTGCCAAGCTTGCCTATAATCTTCTCGACAAGGAATATGAGACTGCGCCTGAGAATGAGCGTCTGATTACCTATCTGAGCGAAATGCCTGTACTGGAGAATCAGAATGAAGAAGAAGAGAAGCAGCTCGACGAAATCCACCGCCGCGACACATTGGCTTGGTTCCACTATGGCTGCTACTTCAATGTGGGCAACCGCCAACGCCTGCAGTTTGCTCTCCAGCAGATGGCAAATTCTCCTCAGGGACTTACAGAACCTATGGCCTACTCCATACAGATGGAGATGACCATTGCCAGCAGAAGCAATCTCCTGGCGCTTACTTCCCTAGAGTGGCTTGAGAAGATTACGGCTGAGATGCCTACCCATAAGCTCTGGGAGGATAAGGAATTCAAGGAGAAGATCGAGAAGATGGAGACTAGCGTAGATCGCGAGAAGGCTATCCACGATTACAACCTGCTCAAAGCAAAGGAATTGGGCGACAAGTTCATCTTCCTGGAGGATGTGAAGACCCTGAAGGAGTTCCTCAATGAGATTGAATTCGAATTGCCTAAGGATATCCGATTCCCACAGAAATACGAAAAGGGCATCATCGTGAGCGCAAGTCCTTATACGGGTATCAATATCAGTTTCGGCCTCGCCCACTGCATCGCTTCGCCTGAGAATCCTTACTACAACGCTGAGCGCGCTGAGGATGACAGCTTTGGAATCATCAGCGGCAATGGCCGCCCATTCCCTTACGAGATTGTGTGCAAGCTGATAGACAACAACATGTTGCCTGACGCCAATATCTTCACCAGCCGATATGTGAAGGAGGCAGGCTTGAAGATTACCCAGGCAAACCTCCAGTTCCTTGCCGATTACTATCTGATGGGCAGAAAAGACAAGGATCTGTCGCCAGCAGAATTGTGGTAAAATCATACAGAATATTCAAAAAGTCCACTACGCTAACGCCATTTTTTAAGGGGTTAGCGTAGTAAACTTTTAATATTTAAGAGGAGAAGGTACAGAAAAACAGCTGTTAACTGTTAACTCTGTTAACCCCTATTTCAAATTCTTATCCAGAAACTCCAGCATTTTCTCCTGCGCCTTCAGTCCGCAGGAATGAGGAATTTCCCAAAGCTCCGTATCCAGCAGATTATCAGCTCCCTGACTCTTCCAAACCTTGTGCATTTCTGCGAAAGCATCCTTTACGCCAGGTACCGGAAAGAGCTTGTCTTTTGTACCATTGATGAAGAGCATCGGTTTCGGACAGGCGAGGGAGGCGATGTGAGGATAGTCGAGATATTGCCTCAACCCCGGAATGCAATTCGCAAAACCGCCATTCTCCTTTCTTCCGAATCTTCGGGTAAGCTGAGCATCCGTGGTTATCATCCAGCAGATGGAAGCACCCGTCTTGATTCTATCCGATAATGCAGAGAGCATCCACGAACGATAGGCTCCCATCGAACACCCCACGCATCCGATACGCTTCGCATCCACCATCGGCAGCGAAGCCAGAAACTCGGTGCTGGAAATATCATCGTAAGTCATGAAGGCAGAGAGGTCTCTACCCAGCATCATCATGTTGCCGGCTATCAGATCGTATTTGTTTCTATCTACGCCCTCCTTTCGTCCTCGTTCTCCCCACATCGGCGCATCTGCCGAAAAGACCACATAGCCATGCTTCGCCAGGTAATCGCCCACGTACTGATTATCATAAAGCTGCCTTGCCCACGCATCCGCATCATCCAGAATCTCCTGACAGAGTGCCTGTTTCGCCGGAGCATCTTGTTCTTCCGGAGTGAAGAAAGGACGAACCATCTTCTCCTTTCCGATAAAGAGATGAGCACCATGATCATGAAGCGCATTCACCGTTGGGAATGGTCCCTTGCCATCCGGAATCAGGAGATAAGCCGTAATTCGGGAATAGGCGTTGATATTAAAGGTGATTTTCTGTGCCTTATATCCTTCTCTCTGTTCCTCGCCCAATACTTCCATATCCCAAGCCGCAGCCGCTTTCGGAGGCGTCATCATGCATTCAAAAACCTTTCCCCTTGCCGCCTTCTTCCACTTCTTGAAGTTCCTGATAGGACAGTTGCCCCAAGCCATCGGATACGTCAGTTCCTTCTTCAGCGTTTCTACATAGGTAGGAATCTCTCCCTGCCATTCATACTTCTCCCGCTTCTGAAGCCTCGGCTTCGAAGGGGTTTGCGCATGCGACACAGAGGTCTGAGCAAGCGCCACCGACGCCTGCAACAATGCTATAATACTATATGTGATAATCCTTTTCATTCTATCTTCCTGTTTATAGTTTGTTGATAGGAAATCTATCTTCCTGTTTATAAGATTAGTTATTGTTTGCAAAATTAAGAAATTATCCGCAAAAAGAGCCCAATAATCTCGAAATTTTTGCGTACCTTTGCCTAAACATCTATAAATAACGGATAAAACATTCATAAACAACAGATAAAACATTATCAAATAGAAGATAAAGCAATATGAAAATAGCAGTTTTTTGTTCAGCAAATAAGAATATCGACCCCGACTTCTTCACATTGACTGAAGAGATGGGAAAGTGGATGGCTGAGAACGGGCACGACCTGGTTTTCGGCGGCTGCAACTCCGGACTGATGGATTGCATCGGCAAGGCTGTAAAGGCGAATGGTGGCAGAACCATCGGTGTGGTTCCTACGCTTGTAGAGCGAGGAGGCAGAACCTTCCCAGACCTCGACATCGAGATTCCGTGTGATAATCTCAGCGACCGCAAGGACCTGATGCTTACCCAGAGCGACATCTTCGTAGCCCTTCCTGGCGGCGTCGGCACCCTGGATGAAATCTTCACCATCGCTGCCGCCCACACCATCGGCTACCATCGCAAGATGGTGATTCTCTACAACATGAAAGGCTTCTGGAACTCAACCATCGCCCTTTTGGACGATATGGCAGAGAAAAGGATGATTCGTGGCAATTGGCGGGATGTGATTGAAGTGGCGGATAACCTGGAAGAGCTGGCAAAAATGTGCATTTAAGGAGAAAGAGCGGAAAAACAACTGTTAACTGTTAACTCTGTTAACCCCCAGTTGTTCTTCCGCTCTTGACATTTTCTTCAAGACAATCTAGCTCTTCCCCAAGAGAAAATCGGAGAGGCTCATCATCAGAATGCCTTCTTCATTATAACCCGAACGATATCTATCCCCTACGATTATCAGTTTGCGAAAGCCATCATTTACATTCAAAAGAGAAGCCTGCTCCTGATCTACCTTCTCCTTATCAGGCAAGGCATAAGCCGACTGGATATAGAGGCGTTCATCATGACGGTTCACCACGAAATCTATCTCAAGATTCCTACGCTGCAGCTTGCCATTCTCATCCCGCTTGAAGCTTGCCACCGATCCCACATCCACAGTATAACCCTGCTTCCGCAATTCGTTATAAACCACGTTCTCCATAATATGAGTGTATTCTATCTGCCGGAAATCTACCACGGCATTTCTGATACCGATGTCCTCGAAGTAATACTTGGTACCAGTACCAATATATTTGCGCCCCTTCACATCATAGCGCAAAGCCTCGCTGATGATGAAGGAATCCTGAAGGTTCTCCAGATACCTGCCAATAGTTTTAGTACCGATTTCCACTCCTCCAACAGATTTGAACGTATTAGAAATTCTCTGCACATTCGTACAGGAACCAATCGTAGAAGCCAGAAGGCGCACCAACTCGCGCATTCCATCAGAATTCTTCAGGCGATTACGCTCCAAAACATCCTTCAGATAAACCGTCTCATAAATCTCTCGAAGATAGTTCTGTTTCGCTTCCGGAGTTTCCATCTGCGCCACAGCAGGCAATCCACCATAAAGATAATAGGTTTCCAGGGTTTGACGCTCCTCTCCTCCTACCACTTCATAATATTCAGAAAAACTCAACGGATGGATTCGGATTTCCCAACCTCGACCACGAAACTCAGTTATCACATCCTTCGATAAAAATCGGGCATTGGAACCAGTAACATACACTTCGGCATTTTCCACATGGAGATAAGAGTTGAGCACATCCTCAAACTCCTTCACCATCTGAACCTCATCCAAGAGAATATAATACCTATCCTTATCTTTCATCAAAGCATCGATATGCTCCAGCAAAGCATCAGGGGCACGAAGTTTCTTGTTTCTACGGTCTTCAAGATTTACTTGTATGATATGATCTTCCGCAACACCTCTTTCAAGCAAATGCTTGCGGAAGATGTTGAAGAGAAGGAAGGATTTACCACAACGGCGAATGCCGGTGATAATCTTTATCATCCCATTGCCTTCTGCCGAGATGAGTTCTTTCAAGTATGCTTTACGTTCAAAATACATAGTTTATGACGTTTTTTTGTGTCAAGACACGATTTTCAGTCGCAAATATACGCTTTTTACACAACTTCACCAAGTTTTATCGTAATTTACACGAAATATTTAAAGGTATTTAAACAAAGAAAGAGCGGAAAAACAACTGTTAACTGTTAACTCTGTTAACCCCCAGTTGTTCTTCCGCCCTTAAACTTTTATTCCGCCAGCAGCTTCTCAGCCATCGCCTTACCCAGAGCCTCGCACTGCGCCTTTACCTCTGGAGTAATCGCCTGCTTCATATCTACCGGCTCGCCCACTGGCTCGTAGTGGAGCTTGGTTTCGTTCCACTCCTGAATCTTAGCCACTGCCTTGCTTGCCCAGCAATGAGAACCGTACCAGCCAAAAAGGTGGTTCTTGACGTCCTTATTGGCAAGCTCGGAGAGGAGAACCTCCATCTCGTGATAAAGACCGGCATTGTAGGTTGGAGCACCTACGATAAGACCCTTGTAGCGGAAGATGTCGCGCAGGATGTAGCTGTGGTGAGTCTTCGAGATATTATACATCACGATGTTCTTCACGCCAGCCTTGCTTGCTGCACGGGCGATGATTTCAGCCATGCGCTCGGTGTTGCCGTACATGGTGCCGTAGCAGATAACCAAGCCCGGCTCCGTCTCATACTTCGACATCTTATCATACATGTCGATTACCTTCTCAATATGCTCGTGCCAAACCGGACCATGGGTTGAGCAGATGTAATCCAGATCCACGCCAGCCAACTTCTTCAAGGCATTCTGAACAGGGATTCCATACTTACCCACAATGTTTGAGTAGTAGCGGACCATCTCCAGCCAGAAAGTCTCGCAGTTGATTTCCGTATCGATGATTCCGCCGTTCAGCGCGCCGAAGCAGCCGAACGCATCGCCCGAGAAGAGCACCTTGTTCTTCGCATCCAGGGTAACCATGGTTTCTGGCCAGTGAACCATAGGGATAAGGACAAAGCTCAGCTCGTGGTTGCCCAGAGAGAGGGTTTCGCCATTCTTCACCTCTACCACATCATCTGTTACGCCGTAGAAGCCTTCGAGCATTCCCAGCGTCTTCTTGTTGCCCACAATCTTGATGTTAGGGTAATATTTCTTGATGAGGGCGATAGATCCGCTGTGGTCAGGTTCCATGTGGTTGATGATGAGGTAATCGATTTCGCGGTCGCCAATCACCTCGTGAATGTTCTCGAGGAACTGGGTGAAGAAATCTACCTCTACAGTATCTACCAGCGCTACCTTCTCATCGTCAATGATATAAGAGTTGTAGCTCACTCCGTTAGGCAAAGGCCAGAGGCCCTCGAAACGATGCTTGTTGCGGTCGTTAACGCCTACGTAATAAATCTTGTTTGTAATTTCTGTCATATCCTTATATTTTTATAATTCCTTCTTCTTTTGCTCTCCGAAATCCTTGGAAACATAATTGTAGATGTCCTTGCAGCATTCGGTGGAGAATTCCTGGGCGCTCTTCAGGAGGCTGTCCCATTGCGCCTCAGACAATCCACGGTCGATATCCTCGCGGGTGATTCCATCCTTGATCAGTCCGAATACGAAACCGGCATTGAAGTTATCGCCGGCTCCGATGGTGCTCACCGGCTTCATCTTCTCCGAAGGATAACTCTTGGCAAAGCCGTTCTCGGCTCGCACCTCTACAGGCTCAGCGCCCTGGGTGCAGATAAACTTCTTGCAGTAGAAACTGATTTCGGCATTATACACCTTATCCGCCTCCGGTTTCTTGTAGAGGATTCCGAAGTCCTCGTGGCTGCCGCGCACAAAATCAGCATACTCCAGGTTCTCTATCAGATTAGGCGTAATCTTCATGATTTCGTTCTGATGAGAAGCACGGAAATTGATGTCGTAATAGAGGATGGCTCCGTGATTCTTGGCGTACTCCAGGAAACCTGCCACCTGAGGACGAACCACCGGATTCAGGGCGAAGAACGAACCGAAGAGCACGATGTCGCCAGGATTGATTTCCGGAGTGGCAAACTCCAGCTGGTCGTGGGGATGATCCTTGTAGAAGATGTAGTCGGCATTGTTGTTCTCGTCGAGGAACGCCAGCGAGAGCGGCGACTTCGATTCCGGAAAGATGCTCACATTGTCGGCATTCACCCCATTATCTCTCAGAAACTGAATCACATACTCACCGATACGGTCGTTGCCCGCCTCGCTGATAAACGAAGCATTCACGCCCGCACGTCCCAACGAGATGACTGCATTGAACGATGAGCCACCCGGTACTGCCTCTATCGGCTTGCCGTTCTTGAAGATGATATCAAGCACGGTCTCTCCTATTCCTATAACCTTACGCATTGTTTTATGTCTCTATTTATATTTTTTTGGGGACAAAGATAATTCTTTTTGGCGATAATGCAAAATAAATGCCCAATATTTTGGATAAATTACATTTTCAATGTAACTTTGCACCTTGAAATGAAATACAATACTTATACATTAGACAACGGACTCCGCATCATCCACCTGCCATCGGATAGCAAGGTGGTGTATTGCGGCTATCAGATAAACGCCGGTACCCGCAACGAGGAGCCGGGCGAGGAGGGTTTGGCTCACTTCTGCGAGCACGTCACCTTCAAGGGCACCGAACGCCGCAAGGCCTGGCACATACTCAACTGCCTGGAGAGTGTGGGCGGCGACCTGAATGCCTACACCAACAAGGAGGGCACGGTGTATTACTCCGCCATCCTGAAGGAGCACATCGCAAGGGCCGTGGACCTGCTTTCCGACATCGTCTTCCACTCGGTTTATCCGCAGGCGGAGATAGATAAGGAGGTGGAGGTAATCTGCGATGAGATAGAGAGCTATAATGATTCGCCTGCCGAACTGATTTACGATGAGTTCGAGAATATCCTGTTCAAGGGTTCGCCGCTGGGGCACAATATCCTGGGCACAGCCGAGCAGGTTCGGGCTTTCAAGACGGAGGATGCGCTGCGCTTCACAAGGAAGCTTTACCGGCCGGATAATGCGATATTCTTCGCATACGGGGATATTGATTTCAAGAAGCTGGTGAAGCTTATCCAGAAGGCTTTGGGAGAGTGCCCAAAAGGCCGAGAGCTTGCTTGCTCGGCGGATTGCAAATCCGCCGAAACGCCTACGGAAGAAAGGATTGCTGAAGAAACGCCTACGGAAGAAATGGAAGCAGGCGATGCAAATCATAAAGTTCAAAGCTCGAAGTTCAATGTTCAAAGTAAAGTTGCTGGCCAGACAATCGTGATGCAGAAGAATACCCATCAGGCTCATGTGATGATAGGAACCCGGGCTTACGATGTGAACGACGACCGACGAATGCCGCTCTATCTGCTCAACAACATGCTGGGCGGACCGGGTATGAACGCCAAGCTGAACCTCGCCCTCAGAGAGCACAACGGCTTGGTTTACACCGTAGAAAGCACGATGGTGGCTTATGGCGACACGGGCACCTGGAGCATCTATTTCGGATGCGATGAGCACGATGTGAAACGCTGCCTCCGCCTGGTTCGCAAGGAGCTGGATAAGTTCATGCAGAAGCCATTGAGCGATGCGCAGCTCAAGGCTGCCAAGAAACAGATTAAGGGCCAGATAGGCGTGGCTTGCGACAACCGCGAGAACTTCGCCCTCGACTTCGGCAAGAGCTTCCTGCACTATGGCTGGGAGAAGAACGTTGACCGCCTCTACGAGCAGGTAGATGAGATTACCGCCGCCCAGATTCAAGCCGTGGCTCAGGAACTGTTTGATAAAGACAGGCTCACCACCCTGATTTTCAAGTAGTTTCTTGTTGAGTACACGAACCACAACAAGGATGTTCCTGCCCTCAATGCCCTGATCAAGGACATCGCAAACCGACGTGGCTTGACCTACATCGACCTCTTCTCTGAATTCGTGACCCCTGGAACTCAGGAAATGAACCCAGATTACACCAACGACGGCTTGCATCTGCTCGGAAAAGGCTACCAGAACTGGGTTAGAATCCTGAAGCCTTATCTTGGGAAATAAAGAGAAACAAAGAAAATCGGGCTGTTAACTGTTAACCTGTTAACTGCCCGATTTCTTTTTCCTTAAAAAACACTCAAAAAAAGCGACTCTACGCTGCCATTCCAGGCGTTCCATAATGGCCATACTTGGCGATGAACTTGGCAGTCTTGGAGAAGGTGCCGTCCTCGTTCTTCACGATGAAGCCACGCTTCTTCCAGGTGCACAGGAGGACGGCAAGCTTGGTCTTGGTGCCATGAACCATGCAGACTTCCTGAATCTCAGCCTTATCAAAAGTATCATGAACGAAGAGCAGAAGATTGCTCACACCGGATGCATGATAGATAGAACGGGTGTCTGCATCTATCGCCTCCTGCATCTGATTGCCGAAGAAACGCATCTTGCACCACAAATCATACTTCACGCTCCATACGATGAAATCCTCTATCGCCTTCTCCCACTTCTCGCCATTCGCCAGATAGAGCACCATCGCCCTGCGGAAACCATTCGCCAAACCACGCTTGGCAAACTCGGCGTAAGGCTTGTTGTAAGCCAGCTGAGCCAGCTCCATGAGCTCACTGCCCAGGCGCTCGATAAGCTGGCGAGCCTTCCTGCACTCCTTGAAACCGCTGGTGGCATTCAACTGATGGATGTAAGGAGCCAGCTGCGACTTGAACTGCGCATCATAATTCCCCACAACCGGACAAGGAGCGAACTCGGGAAGGAAGATAGTGGCAAGCGACAATCGGCTCACGGCTCCATCAGCCACCTCACGAACCGAGAAGAACTTCTGGGTGACGGCAATGGTGCTGGAAGCATTCCAGTTGAAACGGGTCTTCACGCGGGCAGTAACGCTCTTGGTGCCCACACGCTCCTGACCATCCTCAGAATTATCCCAGCAGAGACGAATCAGCTGGCTAGGGTCGTTGAACTTTTTGAGCATGTCCACCTCGTCCATCTTGCAGTAGAGATAAGCATCGCCAGCCTTCTGCGCATCGTCCAGACGCTGGATGTAGGCAGCACGGGTAAGGTCGGGCGAAACGATGCGGATGCAGATGTCTTCGGGGCGCACAGGCTTCTTCTTGTTGTCGCCCATGGTGTTCACCTCGTCCTTCCAGTCCTGCTCCTTCTGGCGGTTCACCTTATCCATCTGCACCAGGTCGTCGATGATGCAGTCGATAGGTCCGTTTACCGCTGATTTGCCTGACGACATCGGCGCTACGAGCAGGTTCATCATCGCCGCCTCGTGCACCTGATTATCGATGTAGCGGAAGTTGACGCCCTTGAGATGAGCGGCAAGCGGAGGAAAGACCGCCATCGCCACAGGCGCCTTGAAATCGGCTGGCACCTTGCTGGTGAGCAGCTTGATGAGCTTAGGCAAACGGGCAGGCATCTGAGGGGGAACATCAGCGTAGATTCCCGCCTTCTCTGTGGCCTGCTTGGCAAGATAGTTCTTGCGGGCAAACTCCACCGCCTGCTTCACGAGCTGAGGCATTTCCGAGGATTGAGCCACCTTGCAGGCACTCTCTACAGAGGCGAACGCCTTCGCCTCGTCTTCGCCGAAGATTTCGATTACCTGCTTAATCCAAGCCGCCTCGCTATTGCAGATGTATCTGAGCAGGCAGGCTTCACGATAGATGAAGTTGTTGCGGTTGCCATGGGCAGGAGCACCGCCCATCAGCTCCACCAGCGCCTTGGTAATCTCCTCGTAAGGAACGCCATCGTATGTCTGCTCATACTGCGCAGCATTGGCAGCCCTTCTCGCCTTCTCCTCCTCGCTCTCGATGGGCTGGAAATCTACGGTTGGAGAAGGGGATGAAGAGCTCTGAGAAGAGGAATTCTGAGAAGATGACTTCTGAGATGAATATGGATTCTGGGATGCTCTTACCTGGGCAGAATCTACATCCTGCGGACGGCCGTCGATGTCCAATCCTCTCTTTCTGTAAGCCTCGCGATAGGCAGCCACGGCTTCCTCATCCAGTCGCTTGTACCAGTCGTCGGCAGTATAGATCTGGCTCACGGCATCGGTGATGAAGATGATGCGCTCAGGCGTAACGCAGCTAGGGTCTTCGGTGGCATGGATGAGCTTGCAGAAGGCGCTCTGAGCCTCAGCGATGGTCATTCCGACAGGGATACGGATGTCGATGTGCGCCTTGTTGCGTGCCGAACGTTCCACGTGAAGCACTTTTCCCTTCCAAAGCTCGATGTCATCGGCAGAGAAAATCTTCTCTCTGAAAAGCTTCTCGGCAGGGTCATCAAACATTCCGTTCAGCAGCAGGGCATTCTTCACCGCCGTCTCCACCTCCTCCGGGTTGTCGATGTCAACGGTGGTTTGGAAGGTGAAAGCCTCCGGGTCGATGGTCTTCTGGGCGCGATGGTCATTGAGGAAGTGGAAGTAGTGAGAAGAGCGGAATGGCAGCTGCTTCTTGAATGCGGAAATCTGCTTGTCGAGCTGCTTGAAGGTCTCGCCCGCCTTCACCTCTTCCTGCTTCTTGATGATGGCGAAGGCAAGGTCATCCTCGTTAGCATACCGAGATGCATCTACCGCATCAGCCACCTGCTGCAGCATCTGGTTCTGCTTGGCGGTGAGGTCGCGAATCTGTCCTACGAGGGTGCAGAGCCAAGGCTGCTTGGTAAGCTCGGTGTAGTAATCGAGGAGATGAGTGGAAATCTTACCCATGTTCGCATTGCGATTAGGGTTCATGGCGATGAGACGACGGCTCATCTGCTTGCACTCATCAAAAGAAAGATTGTTGTTTACCATTTGAATATTATTTAGATTATACAATGACTGGATTACTGAAAACCAGCCACTTCTCTTCCGAAAAGCGATGCAAAGATAAACAAAAAAATAGCCGTTTACAAGTTTTTTTTGAAATAAAAAAGCAGGGGTATAAAGAGGGTATAAAACAAGGTATAAAGAATCATCAAAGGGTATAGGAGGGGTATAAGCGAGGTATTAATATACCCCGCTAGCTACCATCTTCCGCCGTCATCTCGTCATCATTTTTGGTGTCCGAGTCTGGCACTTCCTTATCCACCTGTTTCGGCAAGATTTCCTTCAAGTCCACATTCTCCAAAAAGGCTGTTGCGCCCAAAATTTTCTTGAAAGCATTCACAATATCGCAATAATGATTGAATCTTTCTAAGCTTACCGAGCCCAACTTATCTGAACTAAGTTTCCACCATTCTAGAGCCGCATATTCGAATGGTTCAGATTTCACCTGTGCAAGATCCTTCCATTTGCAGAGCGGAGCACGCTCCGTATCCTCTGGAGGTAGTTTTTCATACAGGTGGGCCAGATGTTTGCAGAAGGCTGTAGGAGTTCCCATATTGAATAGCCCCCACCCGTTTAAGAGGCGGAACACAGGAAACCAGTCGGATTGCCTTTTCACCAGCACTTCAGGACAGCCTTTTTTCTTATAAACCGCTATCTTCGGAATTACCAAATCAACCAGTTCCATGAATTTCTCTTTCTTCACTTCGTTCGAAGGCTTGGCACCCACCGCCTTCATCGCCTTCATCGCCAGCAGCGCCTCCTCGTTGCCGTGCTTGCCCCACTGCTTCACATCGCTCACCCTGCCGTTCATAATCATCAGTACGATGCCCGAGAGCAACTGGAGCATCATCTTGCGGGGCACACGCTTATAGAATACCTGGCGGAGGAAATCTACCGGGTCCGCCTTGAACGTGGGATAGAGCGAATATGGGAAGGCATAGAGCTGCTTTTCTATGGCGTCCAGCTGGTCTTTATAGTCGTAGGCACCCGTCTGCTTCTGCTTGAGGGCGATAGGCGCATCTACGAAGAACGACTGGGCTGCCCGTTCACGATAAGCGGAACTGGTAATGAATCCCATCTCCGTATACAGTTGCTCGCCCATGCGATGGATTTCCTCATCGTCTATGAGGTCGAGGTTGTTGAGAATGCGGTTTCTCGTCTGCGTCATCTCGCGCGAATAATCGCTTCGCTGTATTTCCATGAAGCTGCTGAGCCGCTCCCTAGCCTCTTCCAGGTTGTCGCGCAGCTCTGCCTCCAGCGCCGACCGGGAATCGGCATCAAGAGGGTTCTTATCGGCTTCCGCGGAATCTGAATCACGAAAAGAATCAGAATCACGAGAAGAATCTGAATCCCGTGAGAGTTGCTCCTGAATGCTGATGATGTCGTTGATGACGCCTTCCAGCATCATAGTGCAATCGCTGAAACGGGTCAGCTTGTCGATGGGCAGAATGGGTCCGGAATAGTGCCAGCCGTCATAGATTCTGTCATCATAGATTTCCCTGCGCGCCTGCTCTATCTCCTGCTCAGAGACGTCTACCCGCGCCTCCACTATCAGCTGGAGTCCCGACTTCTCATCGGCTCCCTCCTTGCTGTTGCTTCCCAGGCATCGGGTGCGCAGGTTCCTGCCCTTCCGGGCGATGATGAGGGCTCTTACGTCCTCGCCCTCCAGGGCTGAGACATAGCCGATGAAAAGCTGCTTGTCGTAAGCCTTCACTGCCAGCATATCAAAGGGGTTGGCGTCATCGGGCACAAGACAGATGGTTCTGCCCTCTGCCTCCTTGGCGTATTCTACCTCACGACCCTTCACGTCGTTGTGGGTAAGACCTACTATATGGAATTTCAGTTTTTTCATTTTATGTTGTTATTATTGTTTTTATGTTGTATTTTGTTTGATGTTGTTATAGTCGGGTACAAAAGTACGGCTTTTCGATGAACCCACCAAGCATTCTTGTTTAAATTTCCTAAAAGAGCATCTGGGAGCAGCAGGGGTTAACAGGGTTAACAGTTAACAGCAGTTTTTTCCTACCTTCCCCTTGCGTACCTTATTATATTAAATATATATATACTTATTTTTATATATGTGTGGGAGGGGGAGTATGCATTTTTGGGGTGTTAACTGTTAACCTGTTAACTCCTGATGCGGATAATGAGGGGGATGAGAGGGCATCTATGAAGACCGAGCCTAGGTATCATTGATGACAACGGGAGGTCTTAATAGAAGACGGAAAAAGATGAAGAACAATGAGTTACGAGGCAAAAAGCTATGAGTTTTGGGGTAGAAAGCTATGACTTAGTTTTTTTAACTAAAGGCTGCGAGAAGGCAGTGAGAAGGCTGTTAAAGGCTGCAAAAAACTGCGAGGCGATACTCTACCTTATTATTTATAGGTAGAATATCGCCTCGTTGCCTTCATTGAAAAGGAGGTCCAGGATGCTCATATTCGGCTGGAAACCGTATTTCTGCTCGTAAACCTGGTAATAGCGCTGGGGAGCGAATTCTGCATCAGGGAGCGGTTTCTTTGGGCGAATAGCATCGCGGAAATCCTTGATTTCATCCTCTTCTTTCAGTTCTTTACTCTGAATATAGGCTTCGGTGATCGAAATCTTCGGACGGATGTCGAGGAGCTCTATCATCTTCTCGGTAGTCTCCATGTTGAAATCGAAGAGGAACTCGTATTTCTTCTCGAAGAAGGGGCGGATGTCGTCCTGATAATACTCGAAGAAAGGGCTCTCGCCGTAGGCGGAGAGAAGCGCATTCCAGTGGACGTGGCGCCAGTTGGCGTGGTCGGAGATGCGGATGTCCTTCATCGCCAGCGATGTGTTGTGATTGGTGGGGATGGTGAGCGAGAGAGGGCCGTTGGTGGTCGGGATGATCATACGGTTGCGATAGGTTTGCTTGATAAAGCTCTCGTGACGCTCTATCAGGCATTCATCGTAGCGGTTCAGCTTCTGATACCACTGGATGGGGCCGAAATATGTGGAAGAAAGAAGGGCTTTCAATTTTGAATTTTAAATTAAGGATTAATAATAAGGGCGAGCGATGGGATCGGCTAAAACAGCTTATACGCCTTGCCTATCATCTGATGCTTATGCACCACCTGCTGCCCGGTTGGCGTTTTCAGCAGATAGAAGCGGCAATCCTTGCAGCCGCAGCGCTTGCAGCACACCGTAGGAATGATATACTGCACCGTATCGATGCGAATCGTATCGCCCGGCTGCTTCTCTACCCTACCTATGAAATAAGCCTCAGCAACTATCTTGCGGCGCTGGTTGCGGCGCTGATACGTGACGGAATCACGGAACACAACCACATCGCCACGATTGAAAAAATCGCAGTCAATCCTATTCACTATCACCCGGTTACCAGCCTGCAGTTGCGGAGGAAGACCTCCGGCGGGCACCGTGAAGACAGTGAAGGCATAGGTTCGCACCGCCCACACCAGGAGCAACGACAAACCTAAAGCTATTAGGAACTTAACTGCGATTTTCAAATCTATCTTTGCTTACTTGATTTCAAAAACTTCTGTTACTTGATGTTATCTACGAAGTTGAACAGGCGGTTCCAGCGGATGCCTGAGAAGCCTGGATGGTCAGGACTGTGACTCCACCAGATGAAGATAGGCTTGCCCACGATGTGATCCTCAGGAACGAAGCCCCAGTAGCGGCTATCGGCTGAGTTGTGGCGGTTGTCGCCCATCATCCAGTAATAGTCGAGCTTGAAGGTGTAGCTCTTCGCCAGCTTGCCGTTGATGAAGATGTTGCCCTTGCTATCTACCTTGAGGTCGTTGCCCTCGTAAACCTTGATGCAGCGCTCGTATACTGGCAGATTCTTCAATGTCAGAGCAATGCTCTTGCCCTTCTTCGGAATCCATACAGGACCGTAATTATCGCATGTCCAGCCGGTGTAGGCGTTGAGCGGATAAAGGTCTCCGTATCTCGCATCAGTATTGATGGAGATGCTCTCCACGAGGTTCTTGTTCGCCTTCAGCGCCAGATAAGCCTTCTTGGTAAGTGGAATCACGCCGCTCTGATTGTACATCAGCAGGTCTTCATTGGTGATTCCCAGCTCATCGGCAAGGTCGATAGGGAACTCGCCCTTGAGCTTCATCTTGTAGGTATATTGCACATTATCAGGCTCCTTGTTTGCCTTGCCATTCAGGTAAACGATGCGGTTCTTGATTTGCAGGGTCTGTCCCGGCAGACCTACGCAGCGCTTCACGTAGTTCTCGCGGCGGTCGGTAGGACGGCTGATGATGTCGCCATATTCGCCCGGCATGCTGGCGATGTAGTTGCGTCCGGCAGCATACACCTTTTCGAAGTAGCTGCGCTGCTGCAGAGGATTCAATACGCGCACATCCTGCTGCTGTCCGTTCTGCTCCAGAATCTGATCGCCGATGGAGTAAACCATCTGATAGTAATCATTCGCCTGATAGCGCTCCTCGTTGCAGAGGGTGTCTCCAGCAGGATAATTGAACACCACGATGTCGTTGAGCTTCACGTTGCCCAATCCCTTTACTCGGCGGTAATCCCAGTGAGGCCACTCCACGTAGCTCTTCACGTTGACCAGCGGCATGGTGTGCTGGGTGAGCGGCATGGTGAGCGGGGTTTCAGGAATGCGAGGTCCGTAGCTTACCTTGCTCACGAAGAGATAGTCGCCCGTGAGGAGACTCTTTTCGAGAGATGATGATGGAATCACATAGTTCTGGAAGAAGAAGAGGTTGATGAAATAAACCGCTACGAGCGCGAATACGAGCGCATCAACCCAGCTCATGATGAAACGGATAGGACCTTCCTCATCCTTCCACCACTGCCAGTGAATCTTCTTGGTGATGTAAACATCGAAGATGAACGGAACCACAATGAGTCCCAGCCAGCTCTCCACCCATATCAGGAAGAGGAGGTAGAGGGCGAGAACCACTGCGAACTTCGCCCACTGCACCTTCATATTGAGGTTTTGTTTCTGCTTGTCGATCATGTCTCTTTAGAACTTAAATAAATCTGATGTGGTGAGCAAACCGGAATGGTTGGCTGTGAACTCAGCTGCGAGAACGGCTCCCAGGGCAAAGCCCTTGCGTGAGTGGGCGCTGTGCTCGATGGTAATCATATCAGCATCTGAATCATACATCACGGCGTGGATTCCTGGAACCTCGCCATCGCGTACGCAGTTGATGACCAAATCCTCATCGGTGATGTTTGCATCACCCTCATCGTGATGACCATCCTCTGTCCAATAGGTTACGCCACGCTTCCAGTCCTTCTTTCTGTCGATGTTGTCGATGATTTCCTCGGCAAGGGTGATGGCTGTACCTGATGGCGCATCGAGCTTATGCACGTGGTGGGTTTCCTGCATGCATACAGAGTACTGTGGGAAACCGTTCATGATCTTGGCCAGATAGCGGTTTACGGCAGAGAAAATGGCCACACCGATGCTGAAGTTAGAGGCCCAGAAGAGGGTCTGCTTACCATCGGCGCAGAGTTTCTCTACGTCTTCCTTATGGTCTTTCATCCAACCGGTAGAACCTGAAACCACCTTCACGTTGTGAGAGAATGCCTTCAGATAGTTGCCGTAAGCGGCAGTAGGGTTTGTAAACTCGATGGCAACATCGGCAGAGCAGAACTCCGGACTGTCGATATCCTCAGGGTTATTCACGTCAATCTTACATACGATTTCGTGGCCACGCTGCAGGGCGATCTCCTCGATCATGTGTCCCATCTTTCCGTAGCCGATCAAAGCAATTTTCATCTTTATCTAAATTTTATTTGTTCTATTCGGCAAAAATACACATTTTTCTTCGAAAAACCTTGAAAAATCCTTGTTATTATAATAATAAATAGAAAATTTTGGTTATTTTTGCAGTGATTTAGGGCTTTTAGCCTCATTTAGTAACTAAAAAAGAGAAAATGATGAGCAAATACATATTCGAGACAAAGATGGAAGTGAGGGATTACGAGTGCGATATTGAGGGCATCGTGAACAACGCCAACTATCTGCACTACATGGAGCATACCCGCCATCTCTTCCTGAAGGAATGCGGCCTCAGCTTTGCCGAAATGCACAATAAGGGTGTGGATGCTGTGGTGGCGAGAATGAACCTGCAGTACAAGGTTCCGCTGCAATGCGATGACGAATTCCTTTCGCGCCTATGGCTGGAGAAGCAGGGCGTGAGATACGTCTTCCATCAGGACATCTTCCGTGCCAGCGATGAGAAGCTCTGCCTCAAGGCAACCGTAGAACTCGTATGCCTCATCAACGGAAAGCTGGGCAACAGCGAGGATTACGACAAGGCATTCGAGAAATATTTCTCATCCCAAGGTTAACAGGTTAACAGTTAACAGCTGATTTTTCAATACCCCTTCCGCACACGAGCGAAAAAACTTGCACCATCAAAGGACAAGCATCAAGCTTGCGATTTCTGCAAAAGAACAAGCATCAGAACTTGCGATCCGAAAGAGGCAATCCTATAAACCATAAAAGCCGAAACAATATGGAGCAACTACTTCACTACGTGTGGAAGCACAAACTCTTCCCACTCTCCCCTCTTTCCACCACCGACCACAGGCAGGTGGAAGTCATCGACCCCGGATTGCACAACCGCAATGCAGGACCCGATTTCTTCAACGCCAAAATCAAGATTGCCGGAACTCTCTGGGTGGGCAACGTGGAGATTCACGACAAGGCGAGCGACTGGTATCTTCATGCTCACGACAAGGACGAAAGATACGACAACGTGATTCTGCACGTCTGCGGCAACATAGATACAGAAGCCCGAAACTCCAAGGGTGCCCCGTTGACGCAGATGCAGCTCGACATCCCCGAGAATGTTTTAAAGCACTATCAGGAGCTGCTCACCATCGACCAGTATCCACCTTGCTATCAGATAATTCCATCGCTCACCAAGCTCACCGTTCACTCGTGGATGAGCGCCCTGCAAACCGAGCGCCTCTCGCAGAAGACGGAGGCGATAGAGGAGCGCGTGCGCCGCTGCAACGGCGACTGGGAGAATGCCTATTTCGTAACCCTGGCCAGAAACTATGGCTTCGGAATCAATGGAGATGCTTTTGAACAGTGGGCGCTGAACCTACCGCTGAGAGCCGTAGATCATCACCGCGACGACCTCTTCCAGGTGGAAGCCATCTTCATGGGGCAGGCGGGATTGCTGGAGCTGAACACCATCCCCGAACGCTATCAGAAAGACGCCCTGAACGACGGGTATTTTGCGAGATTGAGAAACGAGTATCTCTACCTCTCGCACAAGTTCTCGCTGCAGCCGATGGATTACAAGCTGTGGCGATTCCTGAGACTTCGCCCGCAGAACTTCCCGCATATCCGCATTTCGCAGCTTGCCAATCTTTACTATAACCGCCGTGCGGGGCTTAGCCAGCTGCTGGAGGCTTCTACGGTGAAGGAGGCGAAGAAGGTGCTTGCCACCAGCGTTACGGAGTATTGGGAAACCCATTATACCTTCGGCAGCACGAGCATCCGTAACGAGAAGCACCTCTCCCCTTTCTCGCTCAATCTGCTCATCATCAACACCGTGGTTCCCATCCTCTTTGCCTACGGCAGGCACCGTGGCGAGGAGAAATACTGCGACCGCGCCTTCGATTTCCTGGAGGAGCTGAAGGCGGAGAATAACCACATAGTAAGGATGTGGCAGCAGTGTGGATTGGAGGTGGAGAACGCCGGGGATAGCCAGGCGCTTATCCAGCTGAAGAAGGAATACTGCGACAAGAAGGAATGCCTAAGGTGCAGGATTGGGTATGAATACTTGAAGAGATAACTAATTATTTTTTAAGATTATGGCTGACCAACAGGAAATATTAAATACTATACTCTTAACAAGGCTGAATTACTTCAGCCTTGCAGGAATGCTGGAGCTATACCGAAAGGTGGGCTCCGCCACGCTCATCCTGGAGCATAAGAACAACCTTAGAGACATCCTGCCCGATGCCTCGGATAAACTCGTGAACGCTATCCAAAACTGCGACGAGGCCCGAAAACGCGCCGAAGAAGAACTGGAATACGACATAAGATATGGTATCGAACCGATAACGATGAACGATGAACGTTATCCGCAACGACTCAAGGATTGCGATGATGCGCCACTCATGCTCTTCTACAAAGGCAACGCCAATCTCAACCAGCAGCGCATTATCAACATCGTGGGAACCCGCCACTGCACTCCTTACGGCGAAGACCTCATCCGCCGCTTTATCACCGACCTGAAGCAGCTCTCCCCTCGTGTCTTGATAGTGAGCGGCCTGGCTTATGGTGTGGATATCGTGGCTCATAGACAGGCGCTCGCCAGCGGCTATGAAACCGTGGGCGTTCTGGCTCATGGCCTCGACGACCTCTACCCCCGTCAGCACCGGGAAACGGCAGCTAAGATGATAGAACAGGGCGGTTTGCTCACCGAATTTCTTACCCGTACGAATGCGGATAAGATCAACTTCGTGCGCCGCAACCGAATTGTGGCAGGAATGTCGGATGCCTGCATCCTGATAGAGAGCGCTGCTCACGGCGGAGGTCTCATCACCTGCGATATTTCGCAATCCTACGGCAGGGACGTCTTCACCTTCCCGGGCAGGATAGGCGATTACTACAGCGAGGGCTGCAACAACCTGATTCGCAACAACGGCGCCACGCTCATTACCAGTGCCGAGGATTTCGTGAAGGATATGCGCTGGCAGGATGACGCCACCCTGATGCGAGCCAAGCAGCAGGGCATCGAGCGCAGCCTCTTTCCGGAATTATCACCCGAAGAGGAGCTCATCGTCCAAATCCTCTCCAAGACCAATGATCTTCAGATTAACATCATCAGCGTGAAATCGAACATCGACATCGGTCGCCTCACCTCTATCCTATTTACGCTGGAGATGAAGGGCATCATCCGCACATTGGCTGGCGGAATGTATCATCTTTTGAAGTAACTCTTTGGCAATATCAAAAAAAAGATGTAATTTTGCAGCCGAAATTTCGGAGAAGGATTATCAAGGATTATCATTTACGAAGCATTTGTCTTAACTCCTTTAACTCCTTAACTCCTTTAACTCCTTATAAAAACGATGAAAATAGGTAATATAGAATTTGGGCCTCAGCCCCTCTTCCTCGCTCCGATGGAAGACGTAACGGATATTGGCTTTCGCATGCTCTGCAAGCGATTCGGAGCTGCCATGGTTTATACTGAGTTCGTATCGGCGGAAGCCTTGGTGCGAAGCATCAAGAGCACAGTCAGCAAACTTACGATAAGCGATGAGGAGCGCCCTGTGGGCATTCAGATTTATGGTCGCACCACCGAGGATATGGTGGAAGCTGCCAAGATTGTGGAACAGGCGAAGCCGGATGTGATTGACATTAACTTCGGCTGCCCGGTGAAGAAGGTTGCCGGAAAGGGTGCGGGAGCCGGAATGCTCCGAAATATTCCGCTGATGCTGGATATTACAAGAGAGGTGGTGAAGGCGGTAAACGTGCCCGTAACCGTGAAGACCCGACTGGGTTGGGATTGCGAAAACCTCATCATCACCGAGCTTGCCGAGCAATTGCAGGATTGCGGAATCCAGGCGCTCACCATCCACGGCAGAACCCGAAGTCAGATGTACACGGGAGAAGCTGACTGGAGCCTCATAGGTGAGGTGAAGAACAACCCCCGCATCCATATTCCGATTATCGGCAACGGCGATATTACGACCCCAGAGGAAGCCAAGCTTGCTTTTGAAAGATATGGTGTAGATGCCGTGATGATTGGTAGAGCCACCTTCGGAAGACCTTGGATCTTCAAAGAAATCCGTGATTATCTGGATAATACGGGTGCAGCCCCATTAACCGTGGATGAGAAGATTGACCTCTTGGAGGAGCAGCTTCGCATCAACGTGGAGCGCATCGACGAGTACAGAGGCATCCTCCACACCCGTCGCCACCTAGCCGCCTCCCCTATCTTCAAGGGCATTCCTGATTTTCGCCAGACGAGAATCGCTATGCTGAGAGCCACTACCGTGGAAGAACTGAAAGAGATATTGAAAGAATGCCGCGAGAGAATCAAGGCAATAGAATAAAGCAAAACGCCCTGTAGGAGCAAAAGTCTCGTATATGAAAGCTTTTGCCCTTACAGGGCGAATCCGTTATATCTTCCTTGTACCCAGGGTGTTGCCCTGGGCTAAGAGCTTGCTGGGCCTTCAGCCCGCTTCATAAACCACATTCAAGAATTAACTGTTCATCTTGACGATCAAGAGTTAACAGGTTAACAGTTAACAGCAGTTTTTCTATACTTCGCCCGAGAAGTCCGAAGAGGGAATGTATCTCTAAATATTGGAAACTTAATTCCAACATCAAAGGAATGGCTTCCCAATATCGAAGGGCTTTACTTCTTCAATATAGAAGCACCTTCGAGCAGGGCGAGTGCCTTGTTCTCGTTCTCCTCCATGATTTCTCGCTCGCCAGGGCCTTTGTCATTGATGCCGCAGAGGTGCAGGATGCCGTGGATGATGACGCGGTGGAGCTCATCATCGTAGGTCTTGCCAAACTGCTCGGCATTGGTACGCACGGTATCGAGCGAAATCACGATGTCGCCGTTAATCACATCATCCTCATCGTAATCGAAGGTGATGACATCGGTATAGTAATCATGACCCAGATACTCGTTGTTCACTTCGAGAATCTTCTCGTCATCTACAAACATATAGCCTATCTCTCCCACCTTGCGGCCATGAGAGGCAGCCACCTTGCGAATCCAGGCACTGGTGTCGCGCTTCTTGATCTTTGGCATTTTCACGCCATCTACATTGTATGTTATCATACGCTTCTTCCTCCTATTTTTATTTTATTTTTGGTAAAAATTCATCTACTTCTCTTCCGAAGAACCTCAATTCCCTAACCAGCGTTGAGCTGATGCTGCTGTATCTTGGGTCGGAAAACAGCAGGATGGTTTCTACGCCGCCCAACTGCTTGTTGATATCCGCCTGCTCTCGCTCGTACTCGAAATCCTTGGCAGAGCGGACGCCGCGAACCAGGAACCTGGCTCCCAGGCGATGCGCCAGGTCGATGGTGAGATCATCGTAGGCAACCACCTCCAGGCGATAACCCTTGGAAGCATCCTCCGCATCTACCAGCTCTGCACATTCCTTCGGAAAAACAGCCTTGATATCCTCCACACGCTTCGAGATTTCCTCGCTGGCGTGCTTCAGCTTGCTCATCGCTACTGCAATCACGAGCTTGTCGAACAGGGGCAAGGCACGCTCGGCGATGTTCTGATGTCCTATCGTAAATGGGTCGAATGTACCCGTAAATATTCCAATCTTCATTACTTTGAACTTTATTCAAACAGGTCTCCCTGCATAATATTGCTTGTATACGGATTCCTGCCGAGATGATCATAGGCAAGCTTGGTGGCCATTCTGCCTCGTGGCGTACGCTTGATGAAGCCTTCCATGATGAGGAACGGCTCGTAAACCTCCTCTACGGTGCCGCCATCTTCACCGATAGCCGTGGCAATGGTGCTTACGCCCACCGGACCTCCACGGAACTTGTCGATGATGGTGGTGAGAATCTTGTTGTCAATCTCGTCCAAGCCATACTGGTCGATGTTCAGCGCCTTGAGCGCCATCTGGGCAATCTCGTAAGTGATGGTTCCGTTGCCCTTCACCTGGGCGAAATCACGTACTCTTCGCAATAATGAGTTGGCGATACGAGGGGTTCCACGCGAGCGGCGGGAGATTTCCACTGCCGCCTCATCTTCTATCGGCACCTGCAGAAGCATCGCACTTCGCTTGATAATCTTCTGAAGCGTCTCCGGGTCGTAGTATTCCAGATGCAGATTGATTCCGAAACGGGCACGGAGCGGAGCCGTGAGAAGTCCGCTGCGGGTGGTGGCTCCCACGAGGGTAAACGGATTCAAATCTATCTGGATGCTTCGTGCCGAAGGCCCTTTGTCTATCATGATGTCGATGCGGTAATCCTCCATCGCCGAATAGAGATACTCCTCCACCACTGGCGAGAGGCGGTGGATTTCATCGATGAAGAGCACATCGTTAGGCTCCAGGGAGGTAAGGATACCTGCCAGGTCGCCCGGCTTATCGAGCACAGGGCCTGATGTAATCTTGAAGCCCACACCCAGTTCGTTGGCGATGATGTTACTCAATGTGGTCTTACCCAATCCCGGAGGACCGTGCAAGAGGGTATGGTCGAGCGGTTCGCCACGATACTTGGCAGCCTCTACGAAGACTTCGAGATTATCCACCACACCATTCTGTCCGCTGAAGTCGGAGAACTTCAGTGGGCGCAGTGCTTTCTCGAATTCCTTTTCGGCAGGCGAAACCGTCTGTTGTCTTATATCAAAATCTTCGTTCATTCTATGACTATTATCGATAATATGGGTGCAAAGTTACACATTTGTTGCGGAATTAAAGAAGAAAAGCCGAATTATTTTGCCTCAGATTTTGCACAATCCAAGAAGATTCGTGCAGATTCGTAAGCTCAAACCAACAAAAATGTTATAATTTGATATTTAATTATTAAATAATTTGTTTATTCGGTAGAAAAGACGTACTTTTGCACCCAATATTGAAAGCGAGGAAAGAAGGAGGAGAGGAGAGAAAGAAAGAAGAGAGATTGTCAAAGACAATCATCCAAGAGATTGCAAATAAGAGAGAAATATCAGGATTTTAAAAAGAAATAGAATTATGCTAAAGTTTTTTCAGGGGCTCAGCAAGTTGCTGGCCAATTACACCTCTATCTTTGTAATAGGTGTAGCAGTATTCACATTCTTCTTCCCACATACCTTCGACTGGGTGCGCGGAACTACTCAAACCGTCATTCTCGGCATCATCATGCTCACCATGGGCTTGACCCTGACCACCAACGACTTCAAGATTCTGGCTCAGCGCCCGCTGGATGTCTTTATCGGTGCCTGCGCCCAGTTCATCATCATGCCTGGCGTGGCTTACACCCTGGTACATGTGTGGCATCTTGATCCAGCCCTGGCGCTCGGAATCCTGCTGGTGGGATGCTGTCCGGGCGGAGTTTCAAGCAACATCATGAGTTATCTCTGCCATGGCGATGTGGCTTTTTCTGTGGGAATGACCTGCGCCTCCACCATTCTTGCACCGGTAATGACTCCGCTGCTGATGAAGATTACGGCAGGCGAGATTATCCATGTAGATGCTGTGGGAATGTTCATCAACATTCTGATAGTTACGATTATCCCTGTGGCCATCGGCTGCGCTTTGAATTATATCTATGGCAAGAAGGATTGCTTCCCTACCATCCAGAGTCTGATGCCGGGCATCAGCGTTACGTGTCTGGCAATCATCGTAGGCGGCGTGATTTCTACGGTTCACGATGACTTGGTGGCTCGTGGCTTATCGCTTTTCCTCTGGACTTTTGCCGTGGTTTTCTGCCACAACACCCTGGGTTATCTGCTGGGTTGGCTTGCCGGGAAGCTGGCGGGCTTCAATACTGCCAAGAAGCGTACCATCAGCATTGAGGTGGGAATGCAGAATGCCGGTCTTGCCACGGTTCTCGCCGGCAATTTCTTTGCTGCCCAGCCTCTTGCCGTATTGCCTTGCGCCATCAGTTGTGCCTGGCACAGTATTTCGGGCACCATCCTTGCCGGAATCTATCTGAAATGGGATCACATGCATGAGAAGAAGTAAATGAATTCGGAAAAAGATAAATACACAAAAAAGGTCGTGAAGTTCTATCAAAAACCTCACGACCTTTTCTTATCTCATTACCTCACGGGTTAACAGGTTAACAGTTAACAGCCGATTTTTCTATAGTTACTTCCCCGTAGTCAGCAGCTTCACGGCACGCTGAACTATCTCGTTGGTCTCGTTCCAAACCTGGAAGTATTGACTCATATCCCAGATATCTCTTGCTACAAGGGCCTTCAGCTGCAGGGCGAGGTATTTCTTTGTCTGAGTCAATTCAGCCTCATCCTTAGGCTCTATCTTCTCTTTCTTGCCCTCTGCAATAATGGCTTCGATGAGCGAAGAAGGGACCTCGTAGCTTGCCAGGAACTTGTTGAAATCCTTATACTGGCTCTTCAATTCCTTGCGATGCGCATCGATAAACTTCAGGCTGTGGTTAATGACGATACTCTTGGCTGCCAGCTGACGATGCATCTTGGTGTACTTGGTAGTATCCAATGGCACGAAATAATCGGGCATGATTCCGCCACCACCATAAACCACACGATGCTTGCGCAAGGTATAATACTTCAAGCTGTCGGAAAGGTGGATGCTGTCCTGGTTGGTGAACTCGCCATGCTTGTAGCGATTGTCGAGATCCATCGCATAATCCAGTCTGTCTCCCTTCTTATACGGCTTTTGGATGCATCTGCCGCTAGGCGTATAATAATGTGCGATGGTGAGACGAATCTCGCTGCCATCATCGAAGGTGAGCGGACGCTGCACCAATCCCTTGCCGAAGGTTCTGCGACCTACCACTACTCCACGGTCCTGATCCTGGATGGCTCCGGAAACAATCTCTGCGGCAGAAGCTGTAAACTCATTGGTAAGCACTACCACCTTGCCCTTGCGCCATCTTCCGTTAGCCTGTGCCTTGTACTCCTGACGGGGAGCTGTACGACCACTGGTATAAACGATGAGATCTCCCTTCTGCAAGAACTCGTTGGCTATCTGAGCCGCTGCCTGAAGGTAGCCGCCGCCATTATCCTCAAGGTCGAAGATCAGGTCTTTCATTCCCACTTTCTTGAGCGAATCCATCGCCGTAGTCACCTCCTTGTAGCTGGTCAGCCCAAAGCTTCCCAATCGGATGTATCCGATTCCCGGACGAATCATATAAGCCGCATCCATCGTGGTTACAGGAATCTTATCGCGCTTCACCTTGAAAATAAGCTTGTCCTTGATGCCACGGCGCACTATGGTAAGATTCACCGTGGTTCCCTTAGGACCACGAAGGCGCTTCATGATTTCCTCCTTGCTCATCTTCACACCCGAAATAGCCGTATCATTCACCGCAACGATGCGGTCGCCGGCTATGATTCCCACCTTCTCGGAAGGACCATTCACCACGGGCTGGATAACGAGCAAGGTATCATCTACCATATTAAACTGCACGCCAATGCCATCGAAACTGCCATTCAGCGGTTCATTCATCGCCTTGGTTTCCTTGGCTGTGGCATAAGAGGAATGAGGGTCGAGCTTCTCGAGCATACCACGGATGGCGTCCTCTACAAGCTTGTTCTCATCCACACTATCCACATAGAGATTGGTAATGGCGATTTCCGCCCTACCCAACTTCTCTATCGGGCTGTTCTTGCCCATCTTGATGCGCAGCTGGGCACTGGCAGAAGTTACTGCCAAGAATGCCAAAAACGCAAACAAAATTATCTTCTTCATTTTCTAAAACTTCGTTCTTCACTTTTCACTTATCCTAATCCAGCGGTGCAGAATCTTCCTCCGGAATATCCTCCTCAATCACCAGGTTATCGATGATGAAGTTCTGACGTTCCATCGTATTCTTACCCATATAATACTCCAGGAGTTTCTGCACCTGGTCGGTCTTATGGAGCGTAACCTGCTCCAATCGCATATCCGGACCGATGAAGTGGGCAAACTCCTCTGGCGAAATCTCTCCCAATCCCTTGAATCGGGTGATTTCCGGGTCAGGACCAAGGTCTCTGATGGCCTGCTGGCGCTCCTCATCGCTGTAACAGTAATGCGTGATGAAATCGCCCTTCTTCTCCTTAGGGCCCAACTTGGCATCGGCATCAGCCACCGCCTGCTTGTTCTTGATCTTGGTTCGCTTGTTGCGCACTCGGAACAATGGAGTCTGAAGCACATACACGTGGCCCTTCTTGATGAGGTCAGGGAAGAACTGCAGGAAGAAGGTGATGATGAGCAATCGGATGTGCATTCCATCTACATCGGCATCGGTAGCCACAATCACCTTATTATATCTCAATCCGTCCAATCCGTCCTCGATATCGAGGGCTGCCTGAAGAAGGTTGAACTCCTCGTTCTCGTAAACCACCTTCTTGGTCAGACCATAGCAGTTTAACGGCTTGCCTCGCAGGGAGAATACCGCCTGAGTGTTCACGTCACGGCTCTTGGTAATGCTTCCGCTGGCAGAATCACCCTCGGTGATGAAGATGGAGCTTGCCTCCTTCAGCTCGTTCTTGGCATCGCTGAAGTGGATGCGGCAATCGCGCAACTTGCGGTTGTGAAGGTTCGCCTTCTTGGCACGCTCACGAGCCAGTTTGGTAACGCCAGCCATCGCCTTGCGCTCACGCTCACTCTCCTTGATCTTGTTCTCCAGAATCTCAGCCACATCCTTGTGGATATGGAGATAGTTATCTACTTCCTTCTTCAGGAAATCGCCCACATACTTATTGATGGTTTCGCCTCCGTTCGGAGACATTGTGGTACTTCCGAGCTTAATCTTCGTCTGACTCTCAAACACCGGCTCCTCAACGTTCAGGGCGATGGCAGCCACCAGTCCGTTTCGGATGTCGACATACTCATACTTGCCGTAGAACTCCTTGATGGTTCTGGCGATATGCTCCTTGAAGGCACTCTGATGAGTACCGCCCTGGGTGGTGTGCTGACCATTCACGAAGGAATAGTACTCCTCGCCATACTGATTGGTATGGGTAAAGGCGATCTCGATGTCTTCGCCCTTCATGTGAACAATCTCGTAAAGACCTTCATTGGTCATGTTATCGGTCAGGAGATCCTTCAAACCATGACGGCTGAGGATGCGGCGACCATTGTGCATGATGGTGAGTCCGGTGTTCAGATAAGTATAGTTGCGGAGCATCGTCTCCACGAAATCATCGTGGAAAGAATAGTTCTTGAACAGGGTATTATCCGGTTCGAAGAAGATGAAGGTACCGTTCTCGTCCTCTGTATCTTCGGTAACATCGCTCTGCAGAATACCTTTCTCAAACTTCAGATGGCGCACCTTGCCGTCACGGAACGACTTTACCTCGAAATGAGAGCTGAGGGCGTTCACCGCCTTCACACCCACTCCGTTCAAGCCGACACTCTTCTTGAACGCCTTGCTGTCGTACTTACCACCGGTATTCAGCACGCTCACAGCCTCGACAAGTTTACCTTGAGGAATACCACGACCATAGTCGCGCACGCTGACCCGCAGATGATCTTCGATATCAATCTCCAATCTGGCGCCAGCCCCCATCTTGAACTCATCGATAGAGTTATCTACCACCTCTTTCAAGAGTACGTAGATTCCATCCTCCGGCAGGTTACCATCACCCAGACGACCAATGTACATACCCGGACGGGTACGCACATGCTCCATATCGCTCAAGTGTCGGATATTGTCGTCGGTATATTCCACCGGCTGCTGCTCCTGTGGGGCTTTCAATTCATTATTATCTTCTGACATAAAATCCTCCTATGTTTTTAGGGGAGATCCCTTAATTCCTTATTTAATAATCTTCTTGTAGCATTTTCTGCGCTTGTGCATCACTGGGGTCAAAGCTCCCCACTGTCCCTGCACGCCCGCATTGGTTTCCAGCTCTACCTGGGTTTCACCCCATTCAATGCCGTACTTCTGGTACCAAGGAATCAGGTCGGCAAAGAGAAGCGCATTGGCTCCCTTGGCACGATATTCAGGAAGAATACCGATGAGAAGGAGGTCAACGATGTTGGTCTTGTGCTGTTTGATGGCTCTCAACACATGATACCAGCCGAAAGGCAGCAATCTGCCTCGACGGCACTTTCTCAGGGCATGAGCCAACGACGGCATGGTGATTCCTACGCCGATGAGCTTATGCTCTCCACCCGTCCAATCCTCGATACAGGTGATGAGGTTGAAGTCGAGGAAACTGAGATACGACTTGATAAGCTGATCTATCTGCTTTTGCGAGAGTTCTGAATATCCATAGAGATCCTTGTAGGTATCGTTGATGAGATCAAAGATTTTCTGACCCATTCCGCCTTGGAAGACTTCCTTCTTAGTAAGCTTGCGCACATGCAGATTGTAGCGCTTCTCTATCATCATCGCTATCTTGGCGTACTTCTCCGGTATGGTATCAGGTACCATGATCTTGAACTCCACATACTTGTTATCTACCTCAAAACCCTCCAGGGCCTCGATGTGCTCCGGATAATAAGGGTAATTGTAGATGGTAGGCATAGTACCCAGCTGATCGAAACCCCAGGTAAGCATTCCCTCAGGGTCCATATCGGTAAATCCAAGCGGACCTACCATATCCTCCATACCTTTCTCTTTACCATACTTTTCCACAGCATCCAAGAGAGCCTTCGAAACCTCACGGTCGTCGATGAAGTCAATCCATCCGAATCGGACGGATTTCTTTCCCCACTTATTGTTTGCCTTATGGTTGATGATAGCAGCAACGCGACCTGCCAGTTTTCCATCCTTATAGGCAAGATAATACTCTGCCTCGCAGAACTCGAACGCAGCGTTCTTATCCTTGCTCAGGGTATTCATTTCGTCGCTGAAAAGATTAGGCACATCGTATTCGTTGCCTTCGTAGAGGTCGTAGTGGAAGTCGATGAACGTCTTCAAATCCTTCTTGCTTTCGACCTTTTTAATTTCAATTAATGACATGATTTCAAACTAGTTTGCAATATTATAGGATGCAAAAATAGCAATATTTCGCCAAACGACCAAATATTGCTATCTTTATTTTCAGTTTTTTAGGGGTTCAAGAATGATTACGAGCCACAAAGTGGCTTATATCACCCGATTAGTGGTGGCTCTGGCGGAATCATCACTTGATGAGATGCTTCTTAATCCACTCCATCTGCTTGCGATTGGTATCGGTGGTTGTCCAATGCTCGTTGATTGGTGTAAGCAGACTTTCCTTCTCGCATTTCAGGGTATTCCACACGGCGTAGCTGGTGGTTGGCGGACAGGTATTGTCGTTGTATCCCCAGGTGAGATAAGTTGGCGCCTTCACCTTCCGGGCAAAGTTCACCACATCATAATAAGCCAGGGTATGGATGCAATCCTTGTTCTGCAATATCCCATGGTATTTATTGAAGTGAGGATATCCGCCCGTTCTTCCCTTCTCAACGTATGCAGCCATATCGCTGAGCGCCGGATGATTGGCCACACACTGGGTTACTCTGCTATCCAAGCCTGCTGCGACAATCGCCAAGGCACCGCCCTGACTTCCGCCCTGCACAGCCACATTCTTTCCGTCCCATTCGGGGAGCGAGGTAAGGAAGTCGATGCAGCGCACCAATCCCTGATACACATGGCGCATGTAGTAGCGGTCCTTATCTTCCAATCCATTGGCAAGATAACCGCCGTTTGCATCGTTGAATCCCTTGCTTATCTCCTGGAAGGTTTCGACAGGAAGACGTGGATCGAGGCCATGAATCTCTATCTCGAAGCGGATAAATCCATTCTCGGCATAATACTTGTTGCGCAGGGGTTCCTTGATGGTCTTGATGCCAGCTCCCGGAGGGGTGAGAACCACGGGATGGCTACCCTGCTTGGCATTCTTGGGATAGAAGAGATAGCCATACATCGCATGTCCCATCTTGTCTATCTGAAGTTTTACGAGATAGCAATCTATCTTATCGGTGCAATACTCCTTGGCGAGTTCCTTGGTGTAGCTTATCGGCACGTTCTTCAGTTCGTCCTTTGCCTGCTGCCAGAATGCATCGAAATCCTTAGGCTCCTGGGTATAAGGCTGAATCTTATCCACCGAGAATCCTACTTTTATATGATGCTGGTAGGTTTTCCCATCGAGCTTATAGAATAATCTCAAATCTCGGAAGCCCGGAGTCTTTCGGGTTCCCATGTTCACGATGGCGCGCCCGTTCTTCAGCCTGAAGCTTCCCTGCTTGTCTGCCTTCAGCATGTCATCGCCAATTTCATAGTTCACCTCGCCATCACGAGGTATTCCATACTTATAGAAACTTACTTCCACCTTAGCCTGCTCGCCCGTCTTATAGAGCCAGTCGGCATGGTCAGGCACGGTAAGCCAAAGATAATCACTGCGATAGGGATAGTTCTCCGCCTTCACACTTAACACACTCGTCATGTTCATCGCCAGAATAAACATAAACGAAAGATAGATTGTCATTAATCTGTTCATAATTTTGTAGTTTGTTTTTAAATTATAATATTCAACTATCATATATGAGCGCAAAAGTACAACTTTCCATTGAGATAACAAAACGATTTCAAGGATATTTTTGTTCAAGATACCCTCAATAGGCATCTTGAACAAACAAATATCCTTCCCTTCACCAAATGAGTAGTGACATTCTGAGGGGTGAGTCGATTACAGAAGACAATATGGAGTCAAATTGCTCCATGACCCGAAATTATTCCTCCAAAAGGAGTGAGTTTCTCAGAATTAATTTGTATCTTTGCCATGTCATATCAGAGTTTTGCTTGTTTTCTTTTCGCAACACTAAGATAAGTGAAAATTCTGACATAGCAAAATCCGGAGTAACTCTTTGTTGCTCAGGCGCTTAAAATGTTTAATTAATAATAGTGGTGCGGAATTAATGGAATAACCAGAAATGAGATTGAAAAGACATCTACTGACAGCCGCCCTGGCACTCTTTTGCCTATCGGCAGCTAACGCCCAACTGCTAAGAACAACGGTGGAGCAAGGAGAAATTGAAGGAGTGGAACATGAAGGATTCGCCCTATACAAGGGAATCCCATACGCAGAAGCACCAGTGGGCAACCTCAGATGGAAAGCCCCTGTGAGCAAGAAGCCTTGGAAGGGAGTATTCAAAGCAGACAAATGGGGAGACCGTCCACCACAGCCCATCGACCCTAACCAAAATGGTGGAGAGCTGGGCATGAGCGAGGACTGCCTATACCTCAGTGTGGAAACGCCAGCCAAGAGTAAGAATGACAAACTCCCTGTATTTGTGATGATTCATGGAGGAGCCTTTCTTACTGGCTCCTACAGTGGAACTCAGGAAAGCTTTGTCAAGGAAGGCATCATCTATTGTAGCATAGAATACCGCTTGGGAGCCTTGGGATTCATGGCACATCCTGAACTTAGCAAGGAATCTGGCAAGAACATATCAGGCAACTATGGCATACTTGACCAGGTGATGGCTTTGAAATGGATTCACGACAATATCGCTGCCTTCGGTGGAGACCCTGACAAGATTACCATTGCAGGCGAATCAGCAGGTGGTATCTCGGTAAGTATGTTATGCGCCTCTCCACTTGCAAAGGAACTATTCCGTGGTGCCATCAGCGAAAGCGGCGGTTCTTTCTGGCCAGTGGGTGAAGCAAGAAACGGCAACACAGCCATGCTCACCACCAAAGCGGCAGAAGCAGGTGGACTTCTCCTTCAAAAGAGACTCAAGGCTAAGAACTTGAAGCTGCTAAGAAAAGTTCCGGCTATGGACATCGTGAAGAATACCGACTTTGAGTCCTTCTGGCCGAACGTTGACGGCTACTCCATCACCGATGACCAGTATAAGCTCTATGAAAAGGGAAACTACAATGATGTAAATGTCATTATAGGAACCAACAGCGACGAAGGAAGTATGTTTAGCCGCCCTGTCAGTGTAAGTGACTATGAGAAAAGAATCCATGAGATATATGGAAGCTGGGCAGACCAGGTTCTCAGTCTCTATCCTGCCAAGACAGAGGAAGAAACCTACTTCGCCCAATCCGACATTTTCCGTGATGGCTCCTTTGCATGGGGAACGTATGCCTGGGCTAACCTGCAGAGCAAGACCGGCAAGGGCAAGGTGTATATGTATTACTTTGACCAAGACTCAGAAAACACCATCGTGAAAAGCCGCAAGGGAGGAGCCAGCCATGTGGCAGAGATGCCATTCATCTATGGCTATAAGTTTGGCACTGGAAAGATGACCGAGACGGAGCAGCACATGGAACAAATCATGTCACGCTATTGGATTAACTTTACCAAGACTGGCAATCCAAATGGGGATAGCCTTCCTTTCTGGACTACCTACCAGGAAGGTAAACCAACGGTGATGATTATGAAGGAAGGACTGCATTTGGGGCCTGTTCAAAATCAAAAGCAAATGGACTTCTTCGAGAAGTTCTTCAAGGAAAAAAGAAAATAATACGTCAAGAGGGTGTGTCATAAGCCTATGGCGCACCCTCATATTTCGCAAACATTTCACATCAGTTCCTGCATTGGTATCAATGCAACACCTAAATTAACCTCATTTTCTTATTCTTTAATTTTCTGACAAGCTTTCTCCGTTATTACCAGCACATGGCTTTCGTTGCTCAATGTGGTGGCAAAAATATAGGTTTCGCCACCATCTTTCAATTTCAGGCGCTTGCGCAATTCTGCCACGGAAAGAGGGAAGTTGCGGGTGGCGATGTTCGCCTTGGTGATTCCAGACAGATGACGCTTCAACTCCTTCTTATTGAAAGAAGAGATGGCGATGATGCGGAAACTTCTGCCAGGGAATGCTTCGATAGGTGCCTGGCTCACGAAAAGATGGCTGTTCTTGGAAAGCATCCTCGCATCATAGCGCCCGGAAAGAACGCCAAAACAGCCGGCTTTCATCAACGACGCATTCGGCTCATAAAGATACTGCATCTCTTCAAGCGTGGATGGAGCAATCTTGACGGAAGAAGTCTCCATATCCGACTCATCACAGACGAAGGATTGCGCATCATTGACGCAATAAATGCGGAGTTTCCCGGCATACTTTACTGCTCCGTCTGTTCCTTCTGCTTCTTCAGTTCCACCTACTCCATCTGCCGATGAAGCCTCCATTTCGTCCATATTTCGCGCTGAGAGCACTAAAAGGAGCTCCTTGCACTCATTGTTCACGGAGATGATATGAACCTCTCTCACGTGGCTTAATTCGCTTACGGCACGGTGCCAGTCGAGCATCGGAGAGAGTTTGATGATGACGTAATCAGCCTTCGAAAGCATCTCTTCCTGCAAAACGGTAACATCGGGCGTGCAATCCTTCAAGGATACCACCTTGTTGCCCGCATCGTCTCTACGGGCAGGATCAATGAAGATTAACTTAAGACCAAGCTTGGTCTTAAGTAATGACAAAGGTTGGTCATAAATGATGCCTAAAGAATCATCAGCTGATGCTGCATCATCTTTCTTTGGCAGAAAAGAATGAAGAACCTCAATTCCATCCCCATTCTTCACGATGGCGTTCTTCAAGCCCAGTCGCTCAAAGTTCTCCTTCGCCGCCTCGCAGAGATGTGCCTGACGCTCCACGTACATCGACTTCACTCCCAATCGGGCTGCGATATAAGAGAAATCTACTCCAAATCCACCTGTCAGGTCAACAAACTCTATTTCATTTTCAGCCTTCATCTCGGTTCCAGATGAAGAAGCCGGCAAGCCGAGCAACCTCGCAGCCAGTTCTGCCTTGTAAAGTGCAGTAGATTCAGAGGAGCATTGCTCCATAGAAATATGAGGAGGATAGATGATGCCTTCGAGACTTGCCCAACGAGGCAACTTGACACGAGCCATCTTTCGCCCGCGAATCTGATCGAGAGCGAAAGGCATATCTACTTCCGGATACTTGCTTCCGAGAAAAGCCAGCTGGCGGACATCATCGTCCTGGTGCTGGCGAATAAAGTCTTGAGTAGCTTGGTTCATCATTTATGCTCTTTTTATATCTTTATGGAATGGTGCTTTATTTTTTTATAGCTTAATACTTCTGTTCTTTTAAACCTCTCACGACATAAGGAATATTGCCTGGCAATGGCAAAAAATTGCCCTCCTAAAGGGCAAAAAAATGCCATGGCAAGGCAAAAATTGGAATGAGGCCTCCGCAGTAAAAAAGCCTACTCTCGTTTTCACTCTTCACTCTTCACCATTTAGCCTGAAACCCCGATAAACACTGGGGATTTGAGAGGTGAAGAGTGGCGCTGACTCTTCACCACTCTTCACCTCTCTTCACCTATAAATGTAAATCACTGACCCACAACGGAATAGCTACAGAACCGAAGAGCTCCAAAAGCTCCAGCCTTATAAAAAGGTGAAGGGTGGGTGAAGAGTCATTTTAACTCTTCACCCACCCAACTACCTATCCTTCAACCGCTTACACCCAAAAGGTGAAGAGTGAAGGGTTTTTGAGAAAATTCTCTCGCATTCGTTCGAATGCGAAGAGAAAAATCCGGTGTCTTAAGAGATACGGTGGATTAGTCTGCCAACTTAGCCTTCAAGAACTCACGGTTCAAGCGGGCGATGTTAGCGATAGACTCGTTCTTAGGACAAACAGCCTCGCAAGCACGAGTGTTTGTACAGTTACCGAATCCGAGCTCATCCATGCGTGCAATCATCTTCTTAGCACGGGCAGCAGCCTCTACACGACCCTGTGGGAGAAGTGCCAGCTGGCTAACCTTTGAGCTGACGAAGAGCATGGCAGAACCATTCTTACATGCAGCAACACAAGCACCGCAACCGATACATGTAGCGCAATCCATTGCCTCGTCTGCATTCTCCTTAGGAATCAGGATAGCGTTGGCATCCTGAGCCTGACCTGTACGGATGCTGGTGTAACCACCTGCCTGGATGATCTTGTCGAATGCTGAACGGTCAACCATACAGTCCTTGATGATAGGGAAACCAGCAGAACGCCAAGGCTCAACGGTGATAACGTCACCATCGTTGAAACGACGCATGTAGAGCTGACATGTTGTAGCACCACGCTCAGTCTTACCGTGTGGTGTACCATTAATATAGAGAGAGCACATACCGCAGATACCCTCGCGGCAGTCGTGGTCGAAGACGAAAGGCTCCTGACCTGACTCGATGAGCTCCTCGTTCAAGATGTCGAGCATCTCGAGGAATGAAGTATCATCTGGGATGTTCTTCATCTCGTGTGTATCGAAGTGACCCTGTGCTGTAGGACCGTCCTGCTTCCAATACTTAACTGTGAAACTTATATTTCTTGCCATTGTCTTGTTCGCTTTTTAATTCTTGTAATTTCTTGTCTGTACCTTAATTGCCTCATACTCGAGAGGTTCCTTGTTGAGCACTGGAGCAGTTGTATCGTTGCCCTGATACTCCCAGCAACCTACGTAGAAGAAGTTCTCGTCATCACGCTTAGCCTCGCCTTCCTCTGTCTGGTACTCCTCACGGAAGTGACCACCACAGCTCTCGTTGCGGTGCAATGCATCGTAAGCGATCAACTCGCCCATCAAGATGAAGTCACGCAAGTGGATAGCCTTATCCAACTCTACGTTCAAGCCTTCCTTCTTGCCAGGGATGAAGAGGTTCTTGTTGAATTCCTCGCGGAGAGCCTTCATCTTCTTCAAGCCTTCCTCAAGACCTTCCTTGGTACGACCCATACCTACATGCTCCCAAAGGATGTGACCCAACTCCTTGTGGATAGAATCTACAGAGCGCTTGCCCTGGATACCCATCAGGCGGTCGATTTCCTTCTGAACACCTGCCTCTGCCTCTGCGAACTCTGGGAGATCGGTAGAGAGCTTTGGCCACAATGCCTGGTCGGCCAAGTAGTTCTGGATGGTGTATGGCAATACGAAGTAACCGTCAGCCAAACCCTGCATCAAAGCAGATGCACCAAGACGGTTAGCACCGTGGTCAGAGAAGTTACACTCACCAATAGCGAAGAGACCTGGGATTGTGGTCATCAACTCGTAGTCAACCCAGATACCACCCATTGTATAGTGGATAGCAGGGAAGATCATCATTGGGTTGTAGTACTTCACGCCGTTAATCTCGTTAGCCAACTCACCTGGGTTAACGTCGGTAATCTCCTCATACATATCGAAGAGGTTGCCATAACGCTGAAGGATAACGTCAATACCGAGACGGTTGATAGACTCAGAGAAGTCGAGGAATACGGCAAGACCTGTGTTGTTGACACCGAAGCCCTTGTCGCAACGCTCCTTAGCTGCACGAGAAGCCACGTCACGAGGAACCAGGTTACCGAATGCTGGGTAACGGCGCTCCAAGTAGTAGTCGCGGTCTTCCTCAGGAATATCAGAACCCTTCTTTGTACCTGCCTGCAATGCCTTGGCATCCTCAATCTTCTTAGGAACCCAGATACGACCATCGTTACGGAGTGACTCTGACATCAAAGTCAACTTACTCTGGTTTGTACCATGAACAGGGATACATGTAGGGTGAATCTGAACGTAAGATGGGTTAGCGAAGTCAGCACCCTTGCGGTAGCACTGGATAGCTGCTGTACAGTTACAACCCATAGCGTTTGTAGAAAGGAAGTAAGCGTTACCATAACCACCGGTAGCGATAACTACGGCGTTGGCAGAGAAACGCTCCAACTTACCTGTGATCAAATTCTTGGCGATGATACCACGAGCGTGACCGTCAACGATAACAACATCCTCCATCTCGTAACGGGTGAAGAGCTTAACCTTACCTGCCTCAACCATGCGGCTCAAAGAAGAGTAAGCACCGAGGAGGAGCTGCTGACCAGTCTGACCCTTAGCATAGAATGTACGAGATACCTGAGCACCACCGAAAGAACGGTTAGCCAACATACCACCGTACTCACGAGCGAAAGGAACGCCCTGAGCTACGCACTGGTCGATGATGTCGTTGCTCACCTCAGCCAAACGGTAAACGTTAGCCTCACGAGCACGGTAGTCACCACCCTTTACTGTATCGTAGAACAGACGGTAAACAGAGTCACCATCATTCTGATAATTCTTAGCTGCATTGATACCACCCTGTGCAGCGATAGAGTGAGCACGACGTGGAGAGTCCTGGATGCAGAAGTTCAAGATATTGAAGCCCATCTCGCCGAGAGAAGCAGCAGCAGAAGCACCTGCCAAACCTGTACCTACGACGATAACGTCGAGCTTTAACTTATTCTTTGGGTTAACCAAACGCTGGTGAGCCTTATAGTTGGTCCACTTCTCAGCAACTGGTCCTTCAGGTATTCTAGAATTTAATGTTTTTGCCATAATCTTTTTTAATACTTAAATGATTATACGAATTATGCGCAGCACAAAGATGGAGCGCAACCGAAAGCGAATGCCAATACGACAACGATGAAGAGGAGAAGCAGGATGGTAGAGTAAATCATACCAATAGTCTTCCAACGGCAGAACCAAGTCTTACCGTTCCAACCGAGAGTCTGAATAGCACTCCAGAAACCATGAGTGAGGTGGAACCAAAGAGCTACCAACCAGATGATGTAGAGAACTACGAACACTGGGTTAGCGAAGGTGTCCTGGATGAAAGCGAAGCCGTCTGCTGGGTGGTGACCGAAGCTAGTACCCAAAAGCTCAGCAAACATCATGTTGTACCAGAAGTTGAAGAGGTGAAGCAACAAACCGAGAACGATGATGATACCGAGCACCAACATGTTCTGGCTAGCCCACTCTACCTTCTCTGGCTTTGCGGTTACCTCGTAACGCTGATTACCACGAGCACGACGGTTCTGTGCTGTCAGGATGAAAGCGTAAACGATGTGACAAACTGCCAAAGCTGCCAAACCTAATGTTGCAACTACGGCGTACCAGTTAGCACCCAACAACTCGCAGATTGCGTTGTAAGCTTCTCCAGAGAAAAGCGCAACCACATTCATGCAACCGTGGAATGTCAAGAATAGAATAAGAGCGATACCAGTTACTGACATCACTACCTTTCTACCAATAGATGAATTGATTAACCACATAAATGATTGAATTTTAATTATTTAACTGTTTGAAACTAATTTATTATTTCCTTCATCTCGTACTTGCAATACCACTTTCAAGGCATTCTGCAATCCTCATTTATAGGTATATTTTCGCAAGTCTGCTGCAAAATTACTATATTTTAATGATTTATCAAAGTATTTTTGCTAAAATTTCAATTAAATTTCTTACTTTTGCCGAAAATTAGATAAAATATAGATTAGAGACAGATTATGAACTTCAATTATGACGTACTCGTTATCGGTGGAGGACACGCCGGATGCGAGGCAGCAGCTGCCTCGGCAAACATGGGCGCCAACACCTGCTTGATAACGATGGACATGAACAAGATTGGTCAGATGAGTTGCAATCCTGCCATAGGCGGTATTGCCAAGGGACAGATTGTGCGAGAGATTGATGCACTGGGCGGACAGATGGGTATCGTCACCGACAAGACGGCTATCCAGTTCCGTATGCTTAATATAGGAAAGGGACCTGCCGTATGGAGTCCTCGTGCTCAATGCGACCGTGGCAAGTTCATCTGGGAATGGAGAACCATTCTCGACCATACCGACCATCTCGACATCTGGCAAGACCAGGCCGACGAGCTTCTCGTAGCAAACGGAGAGGCAATCGGCGTGCGCACCATCTGGGGTGCAGAATTCTATGCCAAGAGCATCATCATCACCGCCGGCACTTTTCTCAACGGATTGATGCACGTGGGAAGAAAGATGGTGGAAGGTGGAAGATGTGCAGAACCTGCCGTTCATCATTTCACAGAAAGCATCACCCGATGGGGAATCACATCGGCAAGAATGAAAACAGGAACTCCAGTCCGCATCGACAAGCGAAGCGTTCACTTCGAAGACATGGAGGAGCAACCGGGCGACATCGATTTCCATCAGTTCTCGTACATGGGCAATCACAGAGTTCTGAAACAGCTTCCTTGCTGGACATGCTATACAAACAGCAAGGTACACGAAATTCTGAAAAGCGGATTGGATGACTCACCTTTATATAATGGCCAAATCCAAAGCACAGGTCCCCGTTACTGTCCAAGCATCGAAACCAAGCTTGTCACCTTCCCCGACAAGGAACAGCACCCGCTCTTCCTGGAGCCAGAAGGTGAAGACACCAATGAAATGTACCTGAACGGATTCTCATCCAGCATGCCGATGGATATCCAGCTGGATGCACTCCACGAAATCCCGGCATTGAGAGATGCAAAGATCTACCGACCAGGTTACGCCATCGAGTACGATTACTTCGACCCAACCCAGCTGAAGCATTCGCTGGAGTCGAAAATCATCAAGGGACTTTTCTTTGCCGGACAGGTGAACGGAACCACCGGTTACGAAGAAGCAGGAGGTCAGGGCACGGTTGCAGGAATCAACGCTGCGCTTCATTGTGTGGGCGACAAGACGTTCGAGATGAAGCGAGACGAGAGTTACATCGGTGTACTCATCGATGACCTCACCACAAAGGGTGTAGATGAACCATACCGTATGTTCACCTCAAGAGCCGAGTACCGCATCCTGCTCCGTCAGGACGACGCCGATGCCCGACTCACGGCAAAAGCATACGAGCTCGGCATCGCCAAGCGCGACCGTTACGACTGGTGGATGGAGAAGAAAGAAGCCATCGAAAGAATCATCGACTTCTGTGCCAACTATCCTATCAAGAAAGACGAAATCAATCCGAAGCTCGAAGCACTCGGCACTACTCCACTCCGCGCCGGCTGCAAGCTCATCGACCTCGTGGCTCGTCCGCATCTCAACCTTCAGAACCTGTCGGAAATCATCCCTGACCTGAAGGCAGCGATGGAAGCACCAGACAACCGGAAAGAAGAGATTGCCGAGGCGGCAGAAATCAAGATGAAGTACAAAGGATACATCGAGCGCGAGCGACTCATCGCCGACAAGATGCACCGACTGGAGAACATCAGAATCAAGGGGCACTTCAACTACTCTGAGATTCTCGAAATCTCAACAGAAGGACGACAAAAGCTCGAGCGCATCGACCCTGACACATTGGCTCAGGCAAGCCGAATTCCAGGTGTATCTCCAAGCGACATCAATGTACTGCTCGTCCTACTGGGAAGATAAGCAAAGATGCATTGCTCGTCTTACCTGGAAGACAAGCAGAAGAATTGGCGGTTTCAGCAAGAAAAAACCTGCAAAACAAGGGATCTCAGCAATGTTTCACGTGAAACCACTCTCACATAAAGCATTTGATAACAAAGAACTTAGACTCTTTTGCATCAAGTAAATTGTGGTTAAAGAAAAACTTCAGTGTTTCCGTGGAACACAGCCGATAAAAGCTGCCAAAACTCGAAGAAACAATAAAAAATATAGTATTAATTTATAGTATAAAAGACAATGAACAATCAGCTATTATTAGACAATCTGCGTTGCATTCCAGATTGGCCTATCAAGGGGGTAAACTTCCGCGATGTAAGTACCCTGTTTAAGAATCCAGAGTCTCTTAAAGAGATCTGCGATGAGATGTACGAGATCTACAAAGACAAAGGTATCACCAAGATTGTAGGCATCGAATCACGTGGTTTCGTGATGTCTTCTGCCCTTGCAATCCGTCTCGGCGCAGGCGTAGTTTTGTGCCGAAAGCCAGGTAAGCTTCCATGCAAAACCGTGCAGGAAAGCTATGCGAAAGAATACGGTATGGACACCATCGAAATCCACGAAGATGCCATCAACGAGAACGACATAATCCTCCTTCACGACGACCTTCTCGCTACCGGCGGAACCATGAAGGCAGCCTGCAATCTGGTGAAGAAATTCCACCCAAAGAAGGTGTATGCTAACTTTATCATCGAGCTCGTAAACGAGAATTTCGAAGGCAGAAAGAACTTCGATGAGGATGTAGAAGTATCTACTTTATTGCAGTTGTAAAGCACGAAAAATGCTTGAATAATGCATATTATTCTGCAGTTATAAAGCATACGGGCGTTGCTGTTTCACGTGAAACAGCAACGCTCTTTTACCCTATTTTAACCCCATAAAGGTATGACGAAACAAGAAAATGAGGAAAGATTAGCTCGGTTAAAAAGCATCGTATTAAGCATGCCGGAGAAACCGGGAAGCTATCAATATTACGACGAGAACCACACGATTATATATGTAGGAAAGGCAAAAAATCTGAAGAGAAGAGTATCTTCCTACTTCCATAAAGAGGTAGATAGATACAAGACAAAGGTACTCGTTTCTAAGATTTTCGACATTTCATACACCGTCGTAAACACCGAAGAAGATGCACTTTTGCTGGAAAACAGCCTTATTAAAAAGTACAATCCAAGGTATAATGTTTTGCTGAAAGACGGCAAAACCTACCCCTCTATATGTGTTACCAACGAGTATTTTCCCCGCATTTTCAAGACGCGCCATATCAATAAAAAGGTGGGAACTTTCTTCGGCCCTTACCCTCATGTTGGCAGTATGTATGCCGTTCTGGAGGTCATCAAGAAGCTGTATAAACCCCGTACTTGCAGGTTTCCTATCACCAAAGAAGGCGTGGCGGAAGGCAAATATAAGCCCTGTCTGGAGTACCATATTCACAACTGCGGAGCACCCTGCATCAGCAAGCAGAGCTACGAGGAATACCAGGAAAACATGCGCCAGGCGCGTGAAATTCTGAAGGGAAATACCCGTGAAGTAAGCAAATATCTCTATGATCTGATGATGAAAAATGCCGAGCTTCTACGCTTTGAAATAGCCGAAGAATACAAGAAGAAGTATCAATTACTGGACGAATTTGAGGCAAAAAGCGAGGTGGTAAGCCATACGATTACCGATGTGGATGTCTTCACCATCGTGAATGATGACGCCAACAAGAACGCCTTCATCAACTATATTCACGTGAAAAACGGCACCATCAACCAGAGCTTTACCTACGAGTACAAGCGCAAGTTGGAGGAAAGCGACGAGGAACTTCTGATTACCGCCATACCGGAAATCAGGGAGCGTTTCCACTCCACTTCGAAGGAGATTATCGTGCCTTTCGAGATGGAATGGAAACTGAAAGACGCCGCCTTCTTCGTGCCTCAGAGGGGCGACAAGAAGCACCTTCTGGAACTATCGGAAATGAACTGCAAGCAGTATAAATTCGACCGTTTGAAGCAGGCTGAAAAGCTCAATCCTGAGCAAAAGCAAACCCGATTGATGAAGGAATTGCAGGCAAAACTTAAGCTACCAAAGCTGCCTTATCAGATAGAATGCTTCGATAATTCCAATATATCAGGCACGGATGCCGTGGCTGGCTGCATCGTATATAAAGGTATGAAACCATCCCGAAAGGATTACCGTAAATACAACATCAAGACGGTGGAAGGACCAGATGATTATGCATCGATGCAGGAGGTGGTAAGACGCAGATACAGCCGCATGATAGAGGAAGAAACACCCCTTCCGGACCTCATCATTACCGATGGTGGAAAGGGTCAGATGGAGGTGGTAAGAGAGGTGATAGAAGACGAACTGCACCTGGAAATCCCTATCGCAGGTCTTGCAAAGGACGACCGCCATCGCACCAACGAACTCCTCTACGGCTTCCCTCCACAAACCATCGCTCTACCACCAGAAAGCGAGCTTTTCAAGGTATTGACGCAGATACAGGATGAGGTACATAGATATGCCATCACCTTCCATCGCGACAAGCGAAGCAAGCACGCTCTCCATTCCGAGTTAGACGACATCAAGGGCATCGGTCCTAAGGCAAAAGAAGCGCTTCTGAGCAAGTTTAAGAGCGTGAAAAAGATAAAAGAAGCATCACAGGAACAACTTTCAGAGGTATTAGGACCTCATAAAGCCGAGATTCTTGCGAAATATTTCACAGAAAAGAGCGAGAATATGAAATAAAAGTCGTATATTTGCAGTTGAAACTATAGTAATAATAATAAAGATTGAACAGAACCCAGGATTCCACAAAATGCTATTCATAAAGTTCAATGTTCAACATTCAAAGTTCAAAGTAGTAATATGAGAATAGTAATACAACGTGTCGGTCATGCCTCTGTTACCATCGAAGGAGAAGTGAAATCTGCCATCAAGCAGGGCTATCTGATTCTTCTCGGAGTTGAGGAAAGCGACACTTCAGAAGATGTAGATTGGTTGGTTAGAAAGGTCATAGGCCTTCGTGTTTTCGACGACGAAAATCACGTAATGAACCGCTCTATCATGGATGTAAACGGCGAGGTTCTGGTGATTAGCCAGTTCACCCTATTCGCCAGCTACAAGAAAGGGAATCGCCCTAGCTGGCTAAGAGCAGCCAAGCACGAAATCAGCGTTCCACTCTATGAAGAGTTCAGCAAAAAGCTGTCCGATGCACTCGGAAAGCCTGTAGGAACAGGCGAATTTGGTGCCGACATGAAGGTAGAATTACTGAATGATGGTCCGGTTACAATTTGTATGGATACCCATAACAAGGAGTAAAAAACAAACATTCGAGAATAGATGGAAAAGATTTTAAAATATAAAAGTTGGTTCCTGGCTATAGGAATGATCATAACGTTTACCTTTTCTCAAAGGTTCTTAAACAATCCATGGGCAGAATATGTTGGTGAAACCCTCGTTGCCATTGGCTTGAATATGGAGTTCATCAGCGACAAAAGGGAGAATGGAAAAATCGGTATCTATAACACCATTGCCGCTATATTCATCACTGGATTATGGCTATGTCTGACTTATTTCATAATTAAAGATCATCTGTTATGACTATAAAAGAAGCACAGGAAGCAGTAGATAAGTGGATTAAGGAATATGGCGTTCGCTATTTCAGCGAACTTACCAATATGGCTTGTCTTACGGAAGAAGTAGGAGAACTGGCTCGTGTCATCGCCCGAACATACGGCGACCAGAGCTTCAAGAAAGGCGAAAAGCCTAACCTAGGAGAGGAAATGGCTGACGTTCTCTGGGTTCTCATCTGTCTTGCCAATCAAACGGGGATAGATCTTACAGAAGAACTTCAGAAAAGCATCGACAAAAAGACCCAAAGGGATTCGGAAAGACATAAGAACAATCCGAAATTGAAGGATCATAATGATTCAAAATTGAAGGAGTAAACAACCCGAAATTGAAGGAAGAAGCACCTCCGAAATCGAAGGAGTAAAACCGAAATTTAAAGAATAATATAGATAACTCAACTTTAATAATTAAACAAGTAACATTAAGTATGAGCAGCATTAAAGAACAGGTTCTTGCACAGCAGCAGGGACAATACAGCGAGTCAGACGATAAGTATTTATCTGTCTTGAAACAGTATAACTGCGACCTCAACGACGAGGAAGTAGCAGCAGAAGTAAAGAAGATTCTTGACGAGAAGGTAGCAGAAAACGAAACCATGGAGGTGAAGAAATTCCTCTTTGGCAGCATCGAACTTACATCTCTTCATACAGAAGATACAGAAGAAAGCATCCTGGCTATGATTGAGAAAGTAAATCAGTTTGCCAAGGATTATCCTGAACTTCCTCACGTTGCAACCGTATGCACCTACCCTAACTTCGCTGGTCTTATCAGTCAGAGTCTGGAGGTTGATGGCGTAGAAATCGCCGTTGTAAGCGGTAATTTCCCATCTTCCCAGACATTTATCGAGGTAAAGATTGCCGAGACAGCCATGGCTATCAAGGATGGCGCTACAGAGGTAGATATCGTTATGCCTGTAGGCAAGTTCTTCAGCGAGGATTACGAAGGTCTCTGCGACGATATCCAGGAGTTGAAGGCAACCTGCGGCGAGCACAAGATGAAGTGTATCCTGGAAACAGGCGATTTGAAGAACTGCAGCAACATCATGAAGGCTTCTGTTCTTGCCATGTATGCAGGTTCTGATTACATCAAGACTTCTACAGGTAAGGAGAAGGTTTCAGCTACTCCAGAGGCAGCTTACGTAATGTGCCAGGCAATCAAGGCATATTATGAGAAGACTGGCATCCAGATTGGTTTCAAGCCTGCCGGCGGCATCAACACCGTTCACGACGCAGTGGTTTACTACACCATCGTGAAGGAAGTTTTGGGTGAGAAATGGTTGACCAACGAGTGGTTGCGCCTGGGAACCTCACGCCTTACCAACCTCCTCTTAAGCGAGCTTGTAGGAAAGGAAATCAAGTACTTCTAAAAGGCAATCGTGTAATTCAAACCTTGACAAAGGAGATAGATAAAAGATAAAGGGCTGATTCTCAACGAGAGAACCAGCCCTTTCCTTTAATGTATATCAAGTTTCAATAAATCAAAATTGCGTGATTAAATGATATTACGCCTTACGTTCAATCACAAAATCCAAATAAGCCTTCAGCGCATTATAGATGCTCTTATCCTCCACATAGGTATCAAGGAAAGTCATCGCCTCGGCATGGAAATCCCACATACGCTTATCAGCGTATTCAATACCGCCGTTTTCCTTGGTAAACGCAACAAGCTGAGCAATCTCTTCTCGCGATACAGTACGAGCCTTCACCTTTCGTGCAAGCTTCAGCATCTCTTCGTCGCCAGTAGATTTCAAGGCATAGATAACCGGAAGAGTAAGCTTTCCCTCGGTCATATCATTTCCGGTAGGTTTACCTATCTCCTTGGAGTCATAATAATCAAAGATGTCATCACGAATCTGGAAGATAATACCCAGATTCTGACCGAATCGCTTCGCCTCTTCTATCTCTATGGCAGAAGCATGAGTTGACATTGCACCAATACCTGCACAAGCCTCAAAGAGAGCAGCTGTTTTCTGTTTGATTACCTGATAATATATCTCTTCTGAGATTTCATCATTACTAATACTGTTGAGCTGAAGTATCTCACCATTCGACAAGATACGACCCAATTCTGCCAGATAGCGTACGATTTCCTCGGAGTGTGAATAGGAAACATTGAGCAAAGCGGTAGAAAGAATATAGTCACCAACAAGCACGGCTACCTTATTATTATAAGTAGCATTCACACTTGCCTGACCACGACGCTCGCCGCTTTCATCTACCACATCATCATGCACAAGAGAGGCGGTATGGAGCAACTCCAAACCGACTGCCGAATGCTGGGTAACCTCTGAAACCTTGCCGAAATTTTGCGCCATCAACAGGATGAGCATAGGGCGCATTCGTTTACCAGCGCGCTGACGGATATGGTCGAGCACCTGGGAAAGAAGGCCATCGCTATGCATCAAAGATTTGTTGAACAAATCAACAAAATCTGCCAATTCTGCCTCAATAGGCTGCTTAATAAGTGATAAATAGTCCATTAATTCTGAAATTTGATACAAAATTACGCATTTATTCTTGAAATATCGCATTTTTTTAGTAATTTTACACCATAAAAATGAATATTATGGATAAATTGTTCCTTTTAGACGCATATGCGCTCATTTATAGGTCGTATTATGCCTTTATGAAAGCCCCTCGAATCAATTCGAAGGGACTTAATACTTCGTGTGTAATGGGCTTCTGCAATACCCTCAACGAGATACTCACCAAGGAGAAGCCAACCCATATTGCGGTGGCTTTCGACCATGGCAAAACCTTCCGCCACGAGGCTTTTCCTGCGTATAAGGCACAGCGAGAAGAGACACCGGAAGACATCAAGCTCTCGGTACCTATCATCAAGAATATCCTGGAGGCTTATCATATTCCTATTCTTCAGGTGGATGGTTTCGAGGCGGATGATATCATTGGTACCGTTGCCTTGAAGGCAGGCGAGATGGGTATCGAAACCTATATGCTCACACCAGATAAGGATTATGCCCAGCTGGTAAGAGACAACGTATTCATGTTCCGACCTCGACATGGCGGTGGTTACGAGAAGTTGGGCGTTGCCGAGATTGAAGAGAAATACAGCATCACTTCCCCACTCCAGGTTATCGATCTTCTGGCATTGATGGGTGACTCTGCCGACAACTTCCCTGGATGTCCGGGTGTTGGAGAGAAGACAGCCATCAAACTGATCAACCAGTTTGGAAGCGTAGAGGGACTGATAGAAAATAGCGCCGAGGTGAAAGGCAAGCTCCGCGAGAAAGTGGAGGGTGCCATAGAGGATATCAAGATTTCAAAGTTCCTGGCAACCATCAGAACCGATGTACCGGTAGAGCTCAAGATGGAAGATTTAAAACTGGAAGAACCAGACAATGCCAAGCTGGATGAAATCTTCACCGATCTGGAGTTTAAGTCGTTCGCAAAGCGTGTTCTTAAAAAACCTCAAAAAGTGCAAACAAAGGCTACAGGAGAGCTTGATCTCTTTGGCGCACAGCAAGACGATGGGCAAGAAGAGGAAGAAAACACGAGTTTTGAAACCATTAAAACGGTTGCTCACACCTACAAACTCATTGAAACAGAAGAAGATGCACAAAATCTTTTTGATTATTTGATTACAAAGCAGATTCTTAGTTTAGACACAGAGACCACTTCCACCTCCGCAGTAGATGCAGAATTGGTGGGATTGAGCTTTGCAGTAAAGGAGAAAGAGGCTTTCTACGTAGCAATTCCTGCAGAACGTGAAGAAGCCTTAAAATTCGTAAACATCTTCAAACCGCTCTACGAAAATCCGGAAATCCTGAAAGTAGGACAAAACATCAAGTACGATTACGAAGTGCTGATGAATTACGGAGTGGAGATACAGGGAAAGATGTTCGATACGATGATTGCTCATTATCTCATCCAGCCGGAGCTTTATCACAATATGGATTACCTCGCCGAGGTATATCTCAAATACCAGACGGTTCACATAGAAGAGTTGATAGGTCCTAAGGGAAAGAACCAGAAATCAATGCGCGACCTGTCTCCGGCAGAAGTTTACGAGTATGCAGCAGAAGATGCCGACATCACCCTGCGCCTGAAGAATGTACTCGAACCAAAGCTCAAGGAGATAGAGTGCGAGGATTTATTCTGGAATGTAGAGATGCCGTTGGTGCCTGTTCTTGCCCACATGGAGATGACTGGCGTATGTATAGACACAGATACACTGAAGGAAACGTCTAATAATTTAACCAATCGACTCAATGAGATAGAACATCATATCTATGAGTTGGCAGGCGAATCATTCAATATTGGTTCTCCACGTCAGGTAGGCGAGATTCTCTTCGGCAAGATGAAGATTGTGGAAAAGCCAAAGAAGACAAAGACCGGACAGTACGTAACGAGCGAGGAAGTATTACAGCAATTGCGCAGCAAGAGTCCAATCATCGATGAGATTCTGAACTACAGAGGATTAAAGAAACTGTTGGGAACCTACATAGATGCCCTCCCCAAGCTCATCAATCCTCGCACAGGTCATATTCATGCTTCTTTCAACCAAACCATCACCGCTACGGGTCGCCTGTCATCCAGCGATCCGAACCTGCAGAATATCCCTGTGCGCGATGATGACGGAAAGGAGATAAGAAGATGCTTTATCCCAGAGCCGGGATGTCTGTTCTTTTCAGCAGATTACTCCCAGATAGAACTCCGCATCATGGCACACCTGAGCGAAGATCATAATATGGTAGAGGCATTCCTGGAAGGATCAGACATCCACGCAGCTACTGCAGCCAAGATCTGGCATAAAGACATCAAGGACGTAACCGATGCCCAGCGCAAGAAAGCAAAGACGGCCAACTTCGGTATCATCTACGGCATTACCACCTTCGGTCTTGCCCAACGCATGAACATCGAAAACCGAGAGGCGAAGCAAATCATAGAAGATTACTTCCGCACCTTCCCGGGCGTACATGCCTATATGGAGAAGTCGAAAGAGATAGCAAGGGAGAAAGGCTATGCCGAAACCCTCTTCCACCGTCGTCGCTACCTGCCAGATATCAACAGCAAGAACGGCACAGTAAGAGGCTTCGCAGAGCGCAATGCCATCAATGCCCCTATCCAGGGATCAGAAGCCGACATCATCAAGGTTGCTATGGTGAAGATCTTCAACCGATTCAAGGCAGAGGGCATCAAGAGTAAGATGATCATCCAGGTACACGATGAACTCAACTTCTCTGTTTATCCAGAGGAAAAAGAGAAGGTAGAGAAAATCGTGATAGAGGAAATGGAGAATGCCTATAAGCTCAAGGTTCCTTTGATTGCTGATGCCGGCTGGGGAAAGAACTGGCTGGAAGCGCATTAAAAAGAGCATCAACTCTTTAGGAAAAGACTTAAAAAGAAAGAAGAAAGACTTCAAAGAGCAACAAGAAAGACTTCAAAGAACAAGAAGAAGAAGCCTTTCCTAGCGTTCAAATAAACAAAAATAGCTGCAAATGGTAAAAAACGAGCCATTTGCGGCTTTTTTTATAGGTTTATGAGATTCTTTTATTATTTTTTTGTATATTTGTAGCAGAAATCTATCAAGTATAGGTAAGGCAAGGAGAATTGAACCAAAATGAACCAACAGATATTGGCTTTTTTTCCCTACCTTTGCAAAGAAAAAGAATAATGATAATATAAAATTCAAAGCTTATGAAACATCTATTTTTCCTTGTAGGTTTGCTCTGCCTGATGGCAGCACCTATCAGTTCATTTGCCCAGGCACAGAATGCTAAGGACTTAAGAAAAGAACGCTTGGAGATGCTCAAGGCATCTAAGTCTGAACTCAACGAGAAAGCATCAAAGGCTGCTAAGAAAGAAGCCAAGAAGCTTCAGAAAGAAGGCTGGCAGACAGCTCCTGGTGCACTCCCACTGGAAAAGCAGTTGGATAAGTCATACGCTATGCAGTATCAGTATGACGAATCTATGTACCCAATGTACATCATGGGTGAAGCCATGAGTATCGGTGAGAACTATGACGGCGCCAAGATGCAAGCCATGGAACTGGCCAAGCAGAACCTTGCAGCTCAGATTCAGACAGAAGTTTCAGGTCTTATCGACAACTCTGTAGCTACCCAGCAGCTTGCCATGGAAGAAGCAGTTACCGTTACCAAGAGTATCATGGCCAGCAAGAGCCTCATCGTACAGAGCATCGGCAGAACCATCACAGTCATGGAGTGCTACCGTACCTTGAAGAACAAGAACAAGGAAGTACTCGTCCGCATCGCATACAATGGAGCCATGGCTAAGGCTGCTGCCAAGAATGCCATCCGCCAGAGCCTCGAAAACGAGAGTGAGGAGCTTCACAAGAAACTTGATAACGTATTGGGAACAAAATAATATTTGCAAAGTCACATGAAAAAGACTACATTGGCAATTGTTTGCCTGTTAGGATGCACTGCACTCAGCCTCTCTGCACAGGAGGCTGAGAAAAAGCAGCTGCACGAAATCAAGGTAAAATTCGATAAGGTACCAGATGGACTTGCCAACTACTACAGTGGCTACTACTACTACAATGGCAAGGAAATCTATAATATGCGTAACTACCTGATGTACACAGGTAATCGCATCAATGCACTTACCATCAACCCAAGCGGCAGTTCGTATGCCTTCATCGACAGCAAGAAAGACAAGAATACCGTAGATGTATTTAGTTTGATGAACAAGGATCAGCAATTGGGCAAGATTACGACCAACAAGCTGTTTAAGCCACTGGCTATCTGCTATTCACCAAACGCCAAGTTCCTCTACGTGATGGGATCTGATTCCAAAATCCACATCTTTGAAACCCGCAAGACCCGCGAGGTGAAGAGTTTCGCCATCAACGAACCAGCTACTCGCCTCGATGCAAGCCCTAACGGATTCTTCCTCATCGCCAGCACCAAGGATAAGCTTCAGGTCATCAACCTGGAGAATGAAACCGTGCGCACTACCCTTCCGCTCAAGGCAGATTTCAAGGACGTAGCCTTCTCAAGCAACAGCAAGCAGATGGCAGTTCTCACAGCAGACGGAACCTGCGATGTATATGATACCAAGACTTTCACCGTGAGCAAGCACTTCGATGCCATGGGTATCGCTGAAAGATGCTTCTTCCACCCGGAAAACAAGTATCTGGCTATCGTAACAGGCGACCAGCGTGTGGCTTTCATCAACCTGCTCAATGAGGACGACCGCCAGTACGTGGATGCCAAGGAAGGCGGAATCAAGTACATCAACTTCTCAAAGAACGTGAAGAATGATATCTACCTGGTACACAACTATACCAGCGGTATCGTCTTTACCCCGGTAGGATTCCTGAGTCCTAACCGCCAGGAGAAGCTGAAGGATGAGTTGAACAGCCGTATGGATGAGTGGATGAAGCGTATGGAAGGCGAGAGCCTTGACGACTACAATGCCCGTGTGAACGAGGAATCAAGATTGAAGCAGATGCGCCTCTTTGAGTCACAGATTGCTACCAATATGGCAGATAATCTCCTCACCACATCCGACGTAAAGCTCGGTAACTATAACTCAGATATGAATATGTTGACCCTGGAATTCAACAACATGCCAAGCATCTACTTGACAGTACCTGTTAGCGAGTTAGAAGGCATGGATGCAGGAAGCCTGGAATTCACCAATACCCAGTATGGATTGAACGACAAGGATGAATTCGAGCTTGTATATACCGAGGTTATCAACAAGAAGACAGGCAAGAAATACGTGTTCGACAACACCGAGCGTAAGTCTTTGGCATTCTTGGAGTCAGACGACAACTTCGTACCATTCGAGCAGCTTCAGGGTGCCAAGATGGAAGAGTTGAAGCTTGAGGAAATCAAGAACAAGATCATGAAGAATGCCCAGGAACAGAACATCATCTCCGATCATACCAAGATTGATGTACATACCAAGGTAGCCAACGCCACCGATGCATCAGGTAAGAACATCTTCAACTATGATGTAGATGTATCTTATGCTGTAGATGAGGAGTACTCGGCCAAGGATGACTTTGCACCAGGTCGCTTCAAGGTAGAAGAATCCAATGCCGCTCAGGCAATGCTCGCCATCGTGAAGAAGGCTTTGGAGGAAGATTTCGCCAAATATACCGCAGAGGGCAAGCAGGTAAAGATTCAGATTACCGGTATGGCAGATGCCTTACCATTCAGTCGCACCGTGGCATACGATGGCTGCTATGGCGACTTCGAGCAGGAACCAGTACACAAGAACGGCGAACTGAGCAATATCACCGTAACCAAATCTACCGGTATCGGCGAGAACGATCAGCTGGCTTACCTGCGTGCCATGGGTGTGAAGGATTATATCGAGAAGAATATCCCAGCACTCCAGAAGATGAAGACCTCTTATGATACTTATATCGAAGTATCTGAGAACAAGGGTGGAGAATACCGCCGCATCGGCGTGAAGTTCACCTTTATTGATGTATTCTAATATTGATGGATTCTATAATGAAGAAAGTATTTATTGCAATATCTATTTTACTCTTATCGTCGGGCAGCAAACTGGCTGCCCAGACGATAACTGACTCTAACGACGCCTACAGAGAGTTTGTTCAGCTCGCCAACAAGGACGAGGACAAATCTCAGATGTACGATGCGCTATATCGTTGCTATACGGCAACTTACGCCATCATTACCCACTCAGAGAAGACGAGTGCCGAATATTCACAGGCGATGGCCAATATGAAGAATATCATTGCTTTCCTACCTAATGCCGCTGCCTATAACAGTAACAACCAGAGCACAGGAAACGCCATCAAGTTTGCACGCGCCTACGTGGATGTTGTCGGCTTATCCGACTTTGCCGATGGTGGTTACACCTCTCAAAATGCCTATTCACAGCTCTCTTACTTTGCGGCAGCCAATCTGGTAAACCGCCGCCAGTATGAGGAAGCTATTCCATACCTGCAAGCTTATCTCCGTTCGGGTGACGAGAAGTACCGTAAATCGGTATTCGTCAACCTCATCAAGGCTTGCGCACAATCCAATAAATATCAGCTTGCCGTCATCACTCTCGAACAGGCATCTGATAACTATCCTACCGACTATGACATCATTTCGTCGGCAGTAAATCTGTGTATCGACCACAAGGATAATGCCAATCTCCAGAAGTTCGTAGGCAAGGGTCTTGCCCTCCGCCCAGACGATGAGACCCTTCTCAACATCCAGGGTAAACTCTATGAGGAAGGCCATCATTTCGAGCAGGCGCTCGATATCTACAAGAAACTGCAAGTAGCTCATCCTAAGGCTCTTGATGTATTGAAACACCTGGCTATCAACAACTATAACATAGGTGTGCAAAACTATAACCAGGCGCTGGAGCTCAAGGAAAACGATCCTCACATCAAGGATCTGGAGACCGTATATAAGGATTACTTCACCTATTCTATCGGTCACATCAAGAACATCATCATCAGCGACCCACTTTCGCTGAAATACACCCAGGCTCTCGCCATCGCATACAAGTGTGTAGGTGATAAGGAGAACTTCAATATCATCAACAACAAGCTGGCTTCGCTCGGAGGCGGTAAAATCGAGTCGAACGTGATTCCTCAGCTCATCGAGTTCAATGGCGAGGTAAAGCCAACCATCGCTGCCGCTGCACCTCAGACACAGACACTAAGCAACGACCAGAGTACTGCAGAGGAGAAGGGAATCCCAGCTTACTCTGCCTTTGCCATTCCATTCATCGAAAACCGCATCGACAAATGGCAGAAGAAGGACAGCTACGAGACACTGGATGAGTATCGCGCCCGTATGACCGAGAAGAACCGAGATGCCAAGATTGCCGAGATGCAGCGACTTGCACAGCAGGAATACATCAGCAAGTACGAATCGAGAGTAAACCTGCGCCATCTGGAACTGAAACCATACGATGCCGACCACGAGGTATTCCTGGTAACATCGCCTGATCTCGGCGAGATGATCGTACCGGTGCCAAGAGCCAACAACGAGGCACGCATCTTCGCTTCCAACTGGAACGGTATGCAGTTTAAGGATCCACAGTACTTCATCGACAAGGATCACCTGGCACTCGCCAAGCTCACCATCATCACCCCTTCGGGCAAGCAGTATCAGTACGACAACGCAGCAGCGCTCAACTATACCGCCACCAACGTAGAGGTACACTTCGACCCTATCACCGCCAATATGCTGGCATCCAACGAGAATGCAAACAAGCAGACGGTACAGCAGCAGAACGTGAAGTTGGGAACATCGGATGTGGATGAGAATATCCCAGAGAATCCAACCAGCAACACCAAGACCTTTGCCGTGGTCATCGCCAACCAGAACTACAGCAATGTAGCAGGCGTACCACTGGCTCTGAACGATGGTCTTGCCTTCTCCAAGTACTGCGAGAAGACACTGGGCATGCCAGCAGAAAACGTGCGTTACTATGCTGATGCCTCATACGGTACGATGCTCCGCGCCATACGCGATATCAAGAATATCGCCAGCGCATTCAACGGCGACATCAACATCGTATTCTACTATGCCGGTCATGGTATTCCTAACGAATCTACGAAGGATGCCTACCTGCTTCCTACCGATGCCGACGGCACCCAGACAGAGGGTTGCTACTCTCTGAACAAGCTCTATGCCGAGTTGGGTTCTACCAAGGCAAAGGAGATTGTGGTGTTCCTGGATGCCTGCTTCAGCGGCTCGAAGCGCGAGGAAGGCATGCTGGCTTCTGCCCGTGGCGTAGCGCTGAAGGCTAAGCAGGAAGATCCTCGTGGCAACATGGTGGTATTCAGTGCGGCATCGGGCGATGAAACCGCGTTCCCATACTCAGCCAAGGGTCATGGCCTCTTCACCTACTATCTCCTGAAGAAACTCCAGGAAACCAAGGGTGATGTAAGCCTCGGCGAACTTGAAAGCTACATCTCTGAAAATGTGAAGCAGCAGTCAGTGGTTATCAACCGCAAGGTTCAGACTCCTACTGCCACTCCTTCTACCTCGCTTGCAGCAGGCTGGAAAGAGCTGAAACTGAAATAAGAATAACATAAAAATCAGCAAGGATGAGACACTACATTTTTGTGATGATTCTGATGTTCCTGGGCGTAGCTACAACCAGCTATGCCCAGCGCACCAGGAAAGTGCACGGAGAATACATCTACCATGCACCGGAAAACGTTTCGCTGGAGCAAGCCAAGAAGACGGCTCTGAGCAGAGCGCAGATTCAAGCCTTGGGCGATGAGTTCGGCACCGTGGTGGCGCAGCATAACGCTACCCTGATGAACAATACCAACGGCTCTACCCAGACGGATTTCACCTCGCTGAGCAGCAGCGACGTGAAGGGTGAATGGCTGGAAACCATCGGCGAACCTAAGTACGAAATCAGTTACGAACAGGGCATGCTGGTGGTGAAATGCTCGGTAAGCGGAAAGGCACGGGAGCTGGTTGCCACACAGAACAGTTTCGTTGCCAAGATTCTGAGAAATGGTACAGAAGATAGATTCGAAAGCGACAACTTCAAGAGTGGCGACGATCTCTATCTCTCCTACCAGTCATCTACCAAGGGATACGTAGCCGTTTATCTGATAGATGACAGCAAGAATGCCTACTGTCTCCTGCCTTATCAGTCATCGCAGGATGGCAAGGTGAGGGTGGATGCCAACACGAGATACGTATTTTTCAATTCCAAGACGGCTGCTCCGCTCTTTCAGCCGGCAGATGTAGATGAATATAACATGACCTGCGAAAAGGCGGCAGAAACGAATTATATCTATGTAATCAGTTCGCCAAATCAATTCGTCAAGGCGATAGACAATGCCGTAGTCGGTTTGCCTAGAGAGTTGAAGTACGAGGATTTCCAAAAGTGGCTTACCAAGAACCGTACAGCCGATAAGGATATGCAGGTAGAAATCAAAACCATCTCCGTAAAGAAATAACAGCAAAATAAAAGCCCAGGGCGGAATGCTCTGGGCTTTTTATTTTTATATGGTGTTTGCACTATCGCTCACGCAAAAAGTACTAGCGTAAAATGAAGTGAAACGCTGAAACGCTCAGCTATATCGAATTTTCAAGTGAAACGCTGAAACGCTCAGCTTTTATAATCTCTTGATCACAGATTCCAGCTGCTCACCCAATCCGATGGTATAACCCTGAGAGAGGAATACCACTCTGTTGAAGGTATCAGAAATCGTGAAGATAGGAAGCAGGTTCTTGTTCTGAAGCTTCATGTTCTCCACCATCTCCTTGCGGCAGGAACCATCCTTGTCGATACCGAAGATGATGTTCTTTGGCAAACCAGGGAACTCTGAGATTCTGAACTTTTTGGCAGATGCCTCATCCTCAAAGAGAATAACGATAGGACGACCCCACTTCTCGAATACCTGTGCCACCTTGGCGATGTCCTTCAAGGCGTGGTTGGTTGGCTCCTGACCTACACCGATCATACCTGTTACGAAGTAGCCGCGACCTGTCTGGCTCAAAAGGCTAACCTCCTGATTGCTTGGCAAGAGGATGAACTTGGATTCTGAATTGAAGTTACCCTTTACGGTAATCTCTGTCTCAGAACTGCGCAGGTTCATATCCACCTGGGTAGTAGCCCCCTGCTTTACATGGAACAGCTGCATCTCTGCGAGCACACCACCGTTGGCAAGACGGGTACCAGATACCAGGGCATAATCGCCCTCATCCATATCTACGCCATTCTTGAAGGTACCGCTCCAGGTACAACCCTCCTCAGGATACTCCAGGAGCGAGGTAGAACCATCAGGGTTGATGCGATGGATAGTGAAATGGCTGTAGTACTTAGGATCATCCACAGCACCATTATCCTTGTAGTTCAGCACGAACTTGCCCATGGCAGAAGCCTTCTGCACGGCATTGTCGAAATCTACGTCAATCCATTCGCCACCATTGGCATTCTTATACTGAGTCTTCTTGGTCACCTCATCCACCTGAGCCTCGATGCCCAAGCTTCTGGCTACATCTACGAAGAAAACCTTGCGAGAGCGGGCGTCTGTAAGGCGTGAACGATATACGCCGATAGGTGTCTGCGCAATCTGCAGAGCCTTCAGGTCAGGATTGATGCGGATATTCTTCTTCACCCACTCTACCAGGAGATTAGGATTGTTCTTGAAGGCAACCTGCTGCTTGGCAAACTCCTTCTCGAAGAACTGCTTGAACGGAGTGATGATCATCTCGTTTTCCACGCGAGGAGAAAGCTGATCGCTCTTGGCATTGAAGTTATCTTCCAGGATATCCATCTGCATATCTCTCAAGTCCTTGGCACTCAAGGTACCGAGCAGCTTGATGGCACGGTCGATACGGTCCTTGTGATTCTTCAGGAAGGTGAGGATGACACGGTGGTTACCGCTTGAACCTACCAGATACTTCACCATCTTCTGGGTATTCTCCTCAGAACCTGCTGCAAGACCATTATCCTTCAGAGCCTGCAATGCACTCTCCTTGTTGTAGAAGGTTGCAAGATAGGCATGGCGGATAGAATCCTCGTAGGCAAAGCGCTCCAGGTTCTTGGCTCTTGCCTCGGCAGAAACCTCTGGGATGTTGGCATGCTCTGGAGGAGGAACGATATCGAAGGAGTCACGGAAGAGGATGGTCTTCTGCTCTGCGCCAGGTACAGTTACCTGATGATCCATACGAACCACTACCTTCTTGTCCTTGCCGAAAGATGCCTTGGCAAAGCCATACTTGCCGTTCTTGGATGCCCAGATCATCATATCGCCCTTGCCGGCAGAAAGGAAGGTGGCACCATCAGCACCTGTATATTTGGTTACTACGGTGCAGAACTCTGCATAGTTGTAGATTTTGAAGTCCACCTTGGCACCATCTACAGGATTGCCTGCTGCATCTACGATTTCGAAATCGATGCGGGCAGAAGAACCGTAGTTGTCGATGAGGTTGATCTCGGTATAGTTGGAAGTGCGGAGCATTACCTCCTCAGGACCATTGTAGTCGCCGAACGCCTTGGTGTGCATCAGCATCGCACGGGATGCAGGAGCATTAAACCAAGCCAGGTTCAGTACAGCTTCCGGCTCGCAGGCTCCCAGGAAATACCAGGTACCATCTGCCCAAGCCTCTACCCAGGCGTGGTTATCATCGGTATGTGCCCAGCGTGGGGTATAAACCTGGCGTGCAGGAATGCCAATAGCTCTCAGGGCAGCTACCGTAAAGGTACTCTGCTCACCGCAGCGGCCGTAAGCCGAACGGATGGTAGAAAGAGGAGCCGAAGTACGGCCATCGGATGGTTGATAGGTTACCAGCTCGTGGCACCAGTGGTTTACTTCGAGGATAGCATCCTTCATACCCATACCCTTTACGCGCTCCTTCAATTCCTTGAAAAATACCATACGCGAATTATCCAGGTTCTCATTGTTGATGCGTACAGGGAGCACGAAGTGGCGGAAGAGCAACTCAGGCACCTTGTTTCCCCAAGCCATCTGCTGGCGTGCCTCGAAGCTGGTGCGCACATTCTCCAGGAAGAAGCTGGTAGGATAGTCGGTTACATCAGCCACAGGCATGTAGGCATAGAGGAACTGCAAGGCTCCCTGCTCATCGGCTGTAGCTTTCTGCTGCTTGAGCATCTTCTGGTCATAAAACTGCTTACCTACAAGATTTACCTTCTGTTTGAAGGCCGTTTCCACTTTCGTGCGATAAGCTGCATCGGTAATGAAGTGGCCGTTTGCTGCCAACATTGTCTGCCAAGAGGCTAAGAATGTAATGGCGAACATTACTAAAAACTTTCTCATTGTTAGTTAGCTTTTTAATTATATTTATTATATTCCAGTTAATATATTGATGTTACGTTACAAACTTTCTGCAAAAATAATGTTTTTTTTCGAAATAATAGCCATCCCCAAAAGAAAAAATGTTATCTTTGCAGCAAATATTGAGAAATCAAGTAAAAAGAGAAAAAATTAGTAATAATCAAATAACTAAATAGAAAGAAAAAATAGAAACTATGAACAGAGACGATTTTAAGTTTGAAATATGCGCCAACAGCGTAGAGAGCTGTCTGGCTGCGCAGGAAGGTGGAGCCAACCGTGTGGAACTATGTGCAGGCATACCTGAGGGTGGCACTACCCCATCGTATGGCGAGATAAAAGTTGCCCGAAAGTTGCTGGATAAGACCTTGCTCCACGTCATCATCCGCCCTCGTGGTGGCGATTTTCTCTACACTCCGCTGGAGATTGAACGCATGGAGGAGGATATCTGCCTCTGCAGAGAACTGGGCGTTGATGGCGTAGTGATAGGATGCCTCACAGAGGATGGAGAAGTGGATATGGAGGCGAACCGCCGACTCGTGGAACTGGCGAAAGGCGGCGATGAACTGAAGCCGATGAGCGTTACTTTCCACCGGGCCTTCGACCGAGCAGCCAACCCTCAGAAAGCCTTGGAAGACATCATCTCCCTGGGTTGCGACCGCATCCTTACATCGGGTCAGCAACCTAAGGCAGTAGAAGGCGTAGCGCTTCTCTCAGAGCTCAGGCAGGCAGCTGCCGGACGCATCATCCTCCTAGCCGGATGTGGCGTAAACGAGGATAACATCCGCACCATCTTCGATGCCACAGGTATCCACGAATATCACTTCTCGGCAAGAGTCAATGTGCCGAGCAAGATGAAGCAGCTCAACACCAACGTGTATATGGGTGCCGAGGGTGCTGATGAAAGCAACTCTCCTGTTACTTCTGCTGAAAGAGTAAAGCAAACCATCGCCAACCTTTTGGGATAGGATTATTCTAAAACGAAAAAGTTGTTTCCGATAATAAGAAAGGATTGTTTCCGATAACGCAGATAGCATTTTTCCACAAAACAAAAAGGTGTCGCAATTTCCAATATTCCAGGAAAATACGACACTTTTCCAATATAATATTCACACAATCTTAGAGTGCGATTTCCACAACCTTATCCATCTCTGTAGGAACCTCACCGAGATTCAGAAGCACACCACCTTCGCACTTCTGAACCTTCACCGGCTTCTTGCTGGCAAAGTCGAATGCCTTCTTCACCTTCTTGTTTCCAAGAGGCAGGAAGAGGCTCTTATCCTTCAGGTTCAGGATATGGACGAAGAGACGATTGCCCTTCTGGGTAGTAACACCCCAATCGTGAGGAGCCACGATGCCGCCACGGGTACCATAGATGGTTTCACCGTAAGTCTTCATCCACTCTCCCATTTCTGCCAGGCGCTCCAATGCTACTGCTGGAAGCTCACCATCTGGCTGAGGGCCGATGTTCATCAGCAGGTTGGCATTCTTGCCAGCTGCATTCACCAGGTAATGTACCAGCGTCTTGGTAGATTTATAATCCTGGTCGGTAATCTTATAACCCCACATGCCGTTCATGGTCTCGCAGGTTTCAAGAGGCAGGCGGCTGATGTCCTGACCCGACAATCCTGCCTTATTCTCTCCAGGAAGATCACGCTCGAAAGCCTGAACATCCTCACCCTCGAAAGGAGAAGAGTGATGGTTGTTTACGATCAGGCAGCCTGGCTGCAGGCGATGGATAAGCGCATACTGCTCTGGCAACTGCCAATCGAAGTTAGGATTCTGATCCTGATCCCACCATCCGTCAAACCAGATACATCTCACCTTACCGTAGTTGGTAAGAAGTTCTGTAAGCTGGTTATTCATAAACTGATAGTAGCTCTTCCAGTTACCCTTTGGGTTAGGGCGGCCGGTACCTCTACCTGTTCTTCCCCAAACAGCATCCTCACGATACCAGTCGATATGAGAGTAATAAAGGTGCAAAGCGATGCCCTGCTTGTGGCACTCATCCGCCAGTTCCTTCACGATGTCGCGACGGAAAGGAGTAGCATCTACTATATTATAATCAGAATACTTGGTCTTGAACATAGAGAATCCCTCGTGGTGGCGAGTGGTGAAGCAGATATACTTGGCACCAGAAGCCTTGATGGCAGCCACCCATTTGGCAGCATCAAACTTAGAAGGATAGAAACCGCCAGCCAGCTTGGCATACTCCTTGTAGTTCAGGTCCTTATTGGTCATTGTCCATTCGCCGGTAGCGAGCATGCTGTACAATCCCCAATGCAGGAAGATACCGAACTTATCGTCCTGGAACTGCTTGCGTGATTCCAGGTTTTCTGCAGATGGCTGATAATGCTGAGCCTTATTTTCCTTGGCAGCATCATTCGCAACCATGGCATTAGCCGAAAGGCAAGAGCAACCCAAAGTAAGGATTGCGGCACATAATTGTGATTTGAAATTCATTTTTATTCCCATAATAAAATTGTTATAGTTAGTTATGATGGTGCAAATATACAACTTTTTTTTCAGAGCAAAGCGATAAAACACAAAAAACTCTATATAATAAGATAAAAAAGATGCCTGCAGCGAGATAAGGAAGACCAGGAATAGGGATAAGAAAGGAGTTTTAGGGAAAGATTAGAGGTAGCTTAGAGAAAAACTGGGAGCAGTTTTACGAGGTATTTGGGAAAAACACAATGTTATCAGAATTTAAAAGATATAATAAAATTATAATTTATTCAATATTATTTGGAAGTTAGAAAAACTATTTGTATCTTTGCATTGTCGGTCTGAAAGAAGTATAGCAAAACATCTGAGCAATAGGATATTCCCAGATATACAGCAGTACTTGTCTGATAACGACTACAAGAACAAGATTATTAATATAAAAAGAAGAAAGGAAACATTATGAAGAAATATGTATGTGACGTTTGTGGTTGGATTTATGATCCAGAAGTAGGAGATCCAGAAGGCGGCATCGCTCCAGGTACAGCATTCGAGGATATCCCTGATGATTGGGTTTGCCCTCTCTGCGGAGTAGGCAAGGACGATTTCAGCCCTGTAGAGGAGTAAGACTCTTTTGGGAAATCACCCGAAGGAAATCCTCACAAAGGAATCATCTGAATGAAAAGCCTGATATTCAGGCAACACATTCATAAAATAATAGGAGGAACCATTATGACGAAGATTAGAGAAATCTACCGCTGCCAGATTTGCGGCAACGTGGTAGAAGTAGTAAACCCAGGAGCCGTGCTCAGCTGCTGTGGCGAGCCGATGAAGCTGATGAAGGAAAACACCAGCGATGGCGCCAAGGAGAAGCACGTGCCTGTGATAGAACCTATCGAGGGCGGCTACCGCGTAACAGTAGGAAGTGTGGAGCATCCGATGCTCCCAGAGCATTACATCCAGTGGATTGAGTTGCTCACCCCTACCGATGTGCTCCGCCATGAGTTGAAACCAGGCGAAAAACCGGAAGCCATCTTCATGACAAGCGCTGAAACCAAGGATGTTACGGCTCGCGAATACTGCAATCTCCACGGATTGTGGAAGGGGGTAATTGAAGGATAAAAACCATCATACCAACAAAAGGTCTCATGTCATTTTCCCAATGTAGGGAATATGACATGAGACCTTTTTACTTTATTTACATTCCATTTCTTGCAAAGGAATTACTTTCTACCTTTAAAGGAAAATGTTTCTAGAGTTAGCAGAAAGCTTCGTTCAATGATTTTGAATGTCCGTTCAATAGTTTTGAACGGAACTTTCTTCTAGTCTTAAAAACAATTTCGACCTGTACGATTGAAAAATCTCCTATAATACTTATATATTTCCGTTCTATAATAAAAGAGAATGATTTCATCAGCAGTTATGCATCCGAAGCGTTTCACTTGTTTTACCAACATCAATTTTCCCTCATCTATGATTTTTAGTTAATTTTCCGCGATTTCTTCGTATCTTTCATTTATAATGTGTAACTTTGCACCCAGAAATTTAAACGTTTAAAGATAAAATGGCATTAAAATGTGGTATTGTAGGCCTCCCAAACGTGGGTAAGTCTACACTGTTCAACTGTCTGTCTAGTGCAAAGGCACAGGCAGCTAACTTCCCTTTCTGTACTATCGAACCAAACTTGGGCGTCATCACCGTACCAGATGAGCGACTCAACAAGTTGGCAGAGATTGTTCACCCAGGACGCATCGTCCCAGCTACTTGCGAAATCGTAGATATCGCAGGTCTCGTAAAGGGTGCCAGCAAGGGCGAAGGTCTTGGTAATAAATTCTTGGGAAATATCCGTGAGTGCGATGCTATCATCCACGTAATCCGCTGCTTCGACGATGACAACATCGTGCGCGAAGGTGGCGCCAAGGTTGACCCATTGGAGGATAAGAGCGTTATCGATACAGAGTTGCAGCTCAAAGACCTGGAAACCATCGAATCTCAGCTCGCCAAACAGCAGAAGACTGCTGCTGCCGGCAACAAGGATGCCAAGCTGATGGTTACCGTTCTGGAGGCTTACAAGGCTGTTCTGGAGCAGGGAAAGAACGCCCGTGGCGTAACTTTCGAAAGCAAGGAAGAGCAGAAGGTGGCTCACGACCTCTTCCTCCTCACTACCAAGCCTGTACTCTACGTTGCCAATGTTGACGAGGCTTCTGCCAAGACCGGCAACGAGTATAGCAAGAAGGTAGAGGAAATCGCCAAGGAAGAAGGTGCCGAGTGCATGGTCATCGCTGCCAAGACTGAGGAAGACATCGCTTCTCTCGAAACCTACGAGGACAAACTGATGTTCCTCGAAGAACTCGGTCTGGAAGAGAGCGGCGTAAACCGACTCATCAAGAAGGCATACGCCCTGCTGAACCTTGAAACATTCATCACCGCCGGTGAGATGGAGGTAAAGGCATGGACCTATCACAAGGGCTGGAAGGCTCCTCAGTGTGCCGGAGTGATCCACACCGACTTCGAGAAGGGATTCATCCGTGCAGAGGTTATCAAGTATGATGACTATATCAAGTATGGCTCTGAAGCTGCTGTGCGCGAGGCTGGTAAGCTCGGCATCGAGGGCAAGGAGTACATCGTACAGGATGGCGACATCATGCACTTCCGCTTCAACGTATAACGATTATGATGGCAAATCTGCTTAACTATATCGTATGGGACCCGGATCCTGTTCTGGCTCACCTGGGTCCTATCTCCATCAGATACTACGCCACCTGCTGGATGGTAGGCTTGCTGCTGGGTTATCTGATGATGCACCGCCTCTACAAGGAGCAGAAGCTGGGCGAGGATAAATTTGAACCGCTCTTCATCTACCTCTTCGTCGGCATCCTGGCGGGTGCCCGACTGGGACACTGCATCTTCTACCAGCCGGAATACTTCCTCACCCAGTGGGATCACGTGGTAGAGATGTTCATCCCGATGCATCACATGGCAGACGGCAGCTGGAAATTCACTGGATATGAAGGTCTGGCTAGCCACGGAGGCGTACTGGGACTGTTCATCGCCATCTGGCTCTACTGCCGCAAGACGAAGGTGGGCGGCTGGACATTGCTCGACAATATGGGTATCGTATCAGGCATCACCGCCTGCTTCATCCGCCTGGGCAACCTGATGAACTCCGAGATCATCGGCAAGGTAACCGATGTGCCTTGGGCATTCATCTTCGTCAAGGAAGATCAGTATCCGCGTCATCCCGGCCAGCTCTACGAGGCGATAGCCTATCTCCTCATCTTCCTCCTCATCCTCTTCATCTATAAGAAGAAGGGGCCTAAAAGTGTGGGAAGCGGACTTTATTTCGGTCTTTGCCTTACCCTCATCTTCACCTTCCGTTTCTTCGTGGAATACACCAAGGAGATTCAGGTGGCTTTCGAGGCAGGCTTGCCTATGGATATGGGTCAGATATTGAGTCTTCCGCTCATCATAGCGGGAGTATGGAGCATCGCCTCCAGCTCAAAGCGAGCTGCGAAAAAGGAAAACAAAGCATAAATACGATGATAGAAGTTTCGTTCCATCCAGATGTGTGGGGCGGAACTTTTATTGTTTAAAGCCAGCGATACGGTAGACTTATCGCATACATGGTATCCTGCTTATATATATATAATTAAGGTATAAACAACAACTACAATATGAATAGAAGCATCATTCTCCACCTTCTCGCCGCACTTCTTCTGGTAAGCTGCGGATATCAGGGCAAATCATCCTCTCTTTCCTCTCAGGATGGGAGCAAGAACAATCTGCCCGTCCATGTAAGGCTCATCAGTACCACTCCCGTCAAGGATCAGGGCGAGAGCGAACTCAGCTGGGCATACGCCATGCTCGCTACCATAGAGAGCGAACATATCATGAAGGGTGACTCCGTGAACCTCTCCGTGGCTTACATCGCCCGAATGATGCTCCAGGAGAAAGCCATCGAGTACTATCTCTCGCAGGGCAGCAAGCCCATCAGCATGCGAGGCATGGCTTCCATGCTCATACATTATATAGATAAGTATGGCGCACAACCCTACGACAGCTACGAAGACCCGAAGGATATCAACTACAAGACGCTCTGCCGGAAGGTGGAGCAGCTCTGCGATGCAGCCATCTCACAGAAGTCGGGGTTCGGAAAGCTGAAGGATGATCTCGACAATCTCTTTGATCAGGAGATAGGCTACATGCCAGCCAAGCAGGTTCACATGCTCGGTGCCGAATATACCCCGCTGGAGTTCGCCCACAGCGTATGCTACCCGGAAGAGTATGTATCGCTCACCAGCTTCACCCATCACCCTTACCGCGAGTACTTCGCCCTGGAGATTCCCGACAACCGTCAGCACGACTCCTATCTCAATCTGCCGCTGGATGAGATGATGCTCCATATCCAGAAGGCGATAGAGAACGGCCACCCGGTATGCTGGGAGGGCGATATTTCAGAAGAAGGCTTTATCCACGCCAAGGACAACTATGTGGATATCTCTAAAAACGAACGCCCCGTAACCCCTACCTCCCGCCAGGAGGAGTTTGAGCAGCTGCGCACCACCGATGACCACGTGATGGAAATCATCGGCACTTTCCTAAAAGACGAGCAGCGATACTACGTCTGCCGCAACTCAGCAGGAAAGATATGGGGCAACCAGGGACTCATCTATCTCTCTGAAGACTATCTCCGCCTCAAGACCATAGCCGTCTTCATGAGCGAAGAAGCCTTTCTCTTCGATAGGAAGTAAAATGGTTGATGTAGGTCAAATATCTGCTTCATAACACTTGTGTGCGCACACACATAGTTGACATACATCAAAAATTCGGGCTTTTTTCGCATTTTCTCCATAAAAGTTTTGGTGGAATGGCAAAATCGTCGTACCTTTGCATCGTCAATAAGACAAAAGGTTATTAGGTTTTTAGGTTAAGATTGTTAGTTGTTTATAGGTTATTAGTTATAAGGTAATAAAAAAGATTGTTTATTCAAGGACGACGAAAAGAAATTTTGTTTAGGTTATTAGGTTTTTAGGTTTAAGATTGTTAGTTGTTTAGTTTTAGGTTATTAGTTTTAAGGTAAGAAAAAAAGATTGTTTATTCAGTGAGAACAGGATAATGTCGATAGGTTAAGCGTAACTTAAGGTAAAAAAAGACATGTATCGGATAACAAGATGATGCCTGTGAGCAGTAAATGACTGCTTCGGGCGCCGCAATGGAGAAAAGCTTGTGAAAGCGATAATCTCCTTTGAGTTATGAAAAATTTGGGAATATAGCATTAAAGGTGCGCAATTTCGAGAGAATCGAAGTTGCGCACTACTTTTTTATACAACACGCCAAGTTCTTATATGCAATCCGCCCCCTTCCTACGGGCATTCTAGAGGTATTTTAGGCATAATCCCCTCATTTTTATGATAATATACACTAAATAATTTTGTATTACCACCGAAAAGTTGTACTTTTGCAAAAGATAATAAATAAAAAGGTAATATGGCAAAACATCCTCTTTGGAACGACGATTATTGGCTCCTGCTACTCCAGCTCTACCAGAAGAAGCCGATGGGAGTAAAGCCCTTATACTCAAAAGGTATAGTCGATTTGAGCTTGGAACTGCACATCCAGCCGGAATATCTGCACGCACAGATGTTCAAGCTGCAGCGCATCACGCCTCGCATCAAGCGGCTATGGGATAAATATGCCGATAATCCACGTCTCCTATCCCACGACATCAAGATTCTCCGATCTATGAACGGATGCGGAAATGCCAAGGATTTCTTTGCAGGAGTAGAAGTAAAGGAGTCGTTCGAGAAAGATTGGGAACCTCTCGCAGAAGAGCCATCGCTCAACCCCGTGAAGCTCATCATCATCCTCGACCTCTACTTCCAGCTCACTCCCATCACCATGGTGGCTGAAACGCCGGAAATCATCAACCTGGGAAAACTCATCAAGGTATCACCCAAGCTGATTGCAGAAGTGATGGGCGTTTACCAATACTGCGACCCTTATCTCAACCGCCAGCAAGCACCTGACAGCAAACTGATTAGCGCATGCAAGGATATCTGGCACAGATATGGTAACGGAAACCCAGACAAGCTGAACCAGCTTGCCATCAACCTGCAGGAATACTACAAGTAGAACAGAAAAAAAATACTGCAAGCAGAAAAAACACTGCTGGCAGAACAGAAAAAAAGAAATATAAACAGCAAAAGCTCAACTCAAGAATAAAGATATGGCTCAGAAACTCATTCAGACACAGGCACAGAAGCTGCAACAGCTACAAAAACTCTCCGCCCAGCAGATGCTGCAGGTGAAGCTCCTGGAGATGCCCCTCACCGAACTCGAGGAGAGCATCAATGCCGAACTGGACGATAATCCTGCACTGGAGAGTGAGAATCCAGACGATATGCTCAGCGAAAGCTACGATGGAGATTCTCCGCTGGAACATGATGCAGATAGCAGTAATAGCGACAGTGATACTGATTCTGATGATGCCTACGAGGCACAGTCGGAGAAGGAAGAGAGAAAAGACGAGCTCGACCAGGCACTGGAAAGCATCGGACAGGATGACCAGATGCCCGATTACAGCTCCGACAAATACGGCAACCAGGACACAGCCGAATACGAAGAAATGGTATATGGAGACACCACGTCCTTCTACGACAAGCTGAAGGAGCAGATGGATATGCAGAACCTCACCGACAAGGAAAAGGAAGTGATGGAATATCTCATCGGATCGCTCGACGACGACGGCCTGCTTCGTAAGGATCTCGACAGCATCAGCGATGAGCTGATGATCTATCACAACATCGATGTAACCGAGAAGGAGATAGAGCACGTGCTCCATGTCCTGCAGAGCTTCGACCCTGCGGGCGTAGGCGGAAGAAGCCTCCAGGAATGCCTCCTGCTTCAGGTAAAGCGAATGCCGAAAGGCGTACTCCGCAAGACCATGGAAGAGGTATTCACAGACTACTTCGATGAGTTTACCAAGAAGCACTGGGACAAGATTAAGGCAGGATTGGAACTCAATGATACCCAGCTTGATACCCTGCAGCAGGAAATCAGGAAACTGAACCCGAAACCAGGTGCTTCGATGGGAGAAACCGAAGGCAGAAACATCCAGCAGATTACCCCCGACTTCATCGTAGATACCAACGACGACGGCTCCATCACCTTCAGCCTGAACCGCGGTCACATTCCGGAGCTCACCATATCTCCATCCTTCACCGACATGATAGAGCAATACCGCAATCACAAGGACAAGATGAGCAGAGCCGAGAAAGAAGCCCTGTTCTATGCCAAGGGAAAGGTGGACAAGGCACAGGGATTCATCGAGGCAATCAAGCAGCGGCAGCATACCCTCATCGTAACCATGAAAGCGATTATCGACATCCAGCGACAGTTCTTCCTGGATGGAGACGAAGCCGACCTGAAACCGATGATTCTCAAGGATGTAGCCGAAAGAACGGGATTGGATATCAGCACTATATCGCGAGTGAGCAACGTGAAGTATGCACAGACCAAATGGGGCATCTTCCCCCTCAAGTTCTTCTTCACCGATGGCTATACCACCGAGGATGGCGAGGAACTGTCAACCCGCAAGATCAAGATTGCCCTTCAGGAAATCATAGCGCACGAAGATAAGAAGAAACCATTGAGCGATGAAGCATTGTCAAAGGCGTTGAAGGAAAAAGGATTCCCTATCGCCCGACGCACCGTAGCGAAGTATCGCGAACAATTCAATATTCCAGTAGCACGATTAAGAAAATGAAAGAGAAGAATATCATATTCACTGCACGAATCATGAGCATGATCTTCACCCCCTTCTATCTGCCGATAGTGGGATTGATAGCACTGTTCATCTTCAGCTACATGTCATTGTTGCCGATGATGTACAAGCTGGTGATGCTTGCCATGGTGTATCTGCTCACCGTGGTGGCACCCTCGCTGCTCATCCATCTCTACCGGCTCTGCCAGGGATGGACATCCCACGAACTGGGCAGAAAGGAGCGCCGTCTCGTGCCCTATATCATCTCCATCGTGTGCTACTTCGCCTGCTTCTTCTGGATGGAGTACCGCAACACTCCCCGCGTCATCAGCATCATCGTGGTAGTGGCACTCACCATCCAGATGGTATGTGCCCTCATCAATATATGGTGGAAGATCAGCACCCATACAGCCGCCATCGGAGGCGTGGCAGGCGGACTGGTATCCTATTCCATCGCCTTCTCTTTCAACCCGCTGTGGTGGCTCTGCTTCGTGCTGATACTGGCAGGAGCCGTAGGAACGGCGCGCATGATACTGCGACAGCACTCGCTCTCACAGGTAGTTACGGGATTCCTCGTAGGAGCCGCCTGCGCCATCCTGGTCATCTGAAGCCTGCGCCAACCTGGACACCTGATTCCGGTGCCGTACAAGGAACATAGAAAAAAGAATTAATAACATAATATAGTAAGAAATGAAACCATTAGTAAGCATTATCATGGGCAGTACCAGCGATCTGCCTGTTATGGAAAAAGCATGTAAGTGGTTGAACGACAACCAGATTCCTTTCGAGGTAAATGCCCTCTCTGCACACCGCACACCGGATGCAGTAGAATCATTTGCCAAGGGAGCCAAGGAGCGTGGCGTGAAGGTAATCATCGCCGCTGCCGGTATGGCTGCCGCCCTTCCTGGTGTTATCGCAGCATCTACCCCACTGCCAGTTATCGGTGTGCCTATCAAGGGTATGCTCGATGGTCTTGATGCCATGCTCAGCATCATCCAGATGCCTCCTGGCATTCCTGTGGCTACTGTTGGTGTGAATGCGGCTCAGAACGCTGCCATCCTCGCTGCCGAGATGATTGCCCTTGCCGATGAGGAAGTGGCTCAGAAGGTAGAAGCTTGGAAGGCGGGTCTCGGTGCCAAGATCGAGAAGGCCAACAAGGATCTGGCTGAGGTGAAATACGACTTCAAGTGTAATTAATCTAATATGTGATATGCCCCATTCCTTTGGGGCATATTCTATTCTTATACATTATGGTAGATTTATTCAATTATACCCGCCGTGCCTCTTCTGTGGCACATATCGGAGCCATCGATCTGGGTGGCGATAACCCTATCCGCATCCAGTCGATGACCACCACCAATACCAATGATACTGAGGCTTGCGTCCGTCAGGCAGAGGAAATCATCAAGGCTGGCGGCGAGCTGGTGCGCTTCACCACACAGGGTTCCCGCGAGGCAGAGAACATGAAGAACATCAATGCCGGCATCCGTGCCGACGGCTATCAGACTCCACTCGTTGCCGATGTTCATTTCAATCCTAACGTTGCCGATGTGGCTGCACTCTACTGCGAGAAGGTGCGCGTAAACCCGGGCAACTATGTGGATCCTGCCCGCAAGTTCATCAAGCAGGAATATACCGATGAGGAGTACGCCCACGAACTCCAAAAGATAGAAGACCGCTTCGTGCCGTTCCTCAACATCTGCAAGGAGCATCATACAGCCATCCGCATCGGCGTGAACCACGGTTCGCTCTCCGACCGCATCCGCAACCGCTACGGCGATACCCCAGAGGGCATCGTAGAGAGCTGTCTCGAGTTCCTGCGCATCTGCAAGAAGGAGAATTTCCACGATGTAGTCATCAGCATCAAGTCATCCAATACCGTTGTGATGGTCCGCTCCATGCGCCTTCTCGTCAGCGAGATGGAGAAAGAGGGCATGAACTATCCGCTCCACCTCGGCGTAACCGAAGCTGGCGAAGGCGAGGATGGCAGAATCAAGAGTGCCGTAGGTATCGGTGCCCTGCTGGCTGATGGTATCGGCGATACAGTCCGTGTAAGCCTCAGCGAGGAGCCTGCTGCAGAGATTCCGGTAGCTCGCCACCTGGTGGATTACATCGGCAAGAAGAAGGGTCAGCTGCTCATCCCGGCCGCAGCTTGTCCTAGCTTCGACTGGCTGCACCCTACCCGCCGCGAAACAGTGGCTGTAGGCAATATCGGCGGCAACAACGTTCCAGTGGTTATCAGCAACCGAATCAACGGCGAGAGCACCGTTTGTGAGAACAAGGATGCTACGCCTGATTATATCTATATAGGCGGTAAGATGCCTAAGCAGTTTGTGCCTGGTCAGAGCTACATCGTAGATTACAATGTTTACGAGACGCTGAACAGTAAGCCTGAAACCACAGGTGCCAAGCTCTACCCTATCTTCCCTGCCATGGCAATGCCGCTCATCGCCAGCATCAAGGCAGACGTGAAGTTCCTCACCCTGCAGTTTGGAACTCCAGCCGAGGAATACATCGCCTGCCTGAAGGCTCATCCAGAGGTAGTGGTTATCTGCGTCAGCAATCATCAGAACCGCCTGGGCGACCAGCGTGCATTGGTTCACGAGATGATGAATGCCGGCTTGAAGAACCCTGTTATCTTTGCCGAGATGTACCAGCACAGCAAGGAGGAGAAGAGCGACTTCCAGCTGGAGGCAGCAGCCGATATGGGAGCCCTGATGATAGATGGTCTGACCGATGGTATCTGGCTGATGAACGATGGCGACATCCCTGCCCAGACAGTAGATGAAACCGCTTTCGGCATTCTTCAGGCAGCCCGTCTGCGCACCAGCAAGACCGAGTATATCAGTTGTCCAGGTTGTGGCAGAACCCTCTACGATCTTCGTGAAACCATCGCCAAGATCAAGGAGGCAACCAAGCATCTCAAGGGCTTGAAGATAGGTATCATGGGCTGCATCGTGAATGGTCCAGGCGAAATGGCGGATGCCGATTACGGCTACGTAGGCGCCGGTCCTAACCGAGTAAGTCTCTACCGCAAGCAGGTTTGCGTAGAAAAGAACATTCCGCAGGAGGTGGCAGTAGAGCATCTGCTCGCCCTCATCGACTCGGATAAGCAATAATTCGGCTCTTCTGAATAAGAGCAATACCCCAGATAAAAGAGGAAATGCCGTTCCTGCATTTCCTCTTTTTTTAAAATAAATGACTCAGAGACTCAGTGACTCAGTTTATTTCAAGCCCCTATTTGGTCTATTTTCTGCTTACAGATTGTAAGCATATATATTATATTATATATATATATATATATTTATATATATAATATATCTACTATAAAGAGGGTAGAACATACGGTCGGAAATAAACTGAGTCACTGAGTCACTGAGTCACTGAGTCACTTTTTGCTGCTGATGGATATTCTACTTAACTATCTTACTGGAAGAACTTTAAGACAAAAAACTATATTTCCGGAAACACAACTCAACGCTTCTTTCTTCTAAAAACTACGAGTTAGGATTATTAACGCAGTTACAAATTGAAAGCTGCTGAAAATCGCCCCTTATCGCCACCCAAAATTTGGCGGTTCCCCCAAAAAGCCGTATCTTTGCACTGTCATTCTGAGATAAGGCGCCAACGTTATCTTTAAGTTAATCTCCCACTTTTAATATGGCTTTTTCACAAAAAAGATGTATCTTTGCAGCGGAAAAGGAGACAATGGCTGATTTGGCTCCCGTAATCATCAAAAACGGATAAGATTATGGCTGATACTAAGTTACTCCTGGTTGAGGATGATGAAAACCTCGCCTATATGGAGAAAAGCTGCTTCGAGGATATCATCGGAGGATATGAAGTGAAAACCGCCGTTAACGGCAAGGAAGGACTGAAGGCGTGGAGAGACTTTCAGCCCGATGTCATCGTATATCGACATGCCTATCATGGACGGCATCGAGATGGTGAAGAACATCCGAGAGGTGGATGGAGAAACCATCATCCTCTTTACCACCGGTCTCACCTCACCCAAGGACCTGAAGGCAGGTTATGCCGCCGGAGCCAACAACTATATCAAGAAGCCTTTTATTCCAGAAGAGTTGGACGCCCACATACATAGCCTCATCCAGCTGAAAGCCGGAAAGCGCAGCGAGAATGCCAGCTGCCAGATCAAGCTGGGCAGATATACGCTCGATGCCGACCACGCCACCCTGAAAGATACGCAGGAAGGCAGCGAGAAGATGCTTACCGCACGAGAGGCTAAGATCCTCGAACTGCTGGCAGTAAACAAGAACGAGGTGGTGCGCCGCGAAGCTGTACTGAGCCGTTTCTGGGGCGTGGAAGACAAGGATTACTTCGCTTCCAGAAGCCTGGATGTTTTCATCAAGAAAATCCGCACGGCACTGGAAGACGAACCAGCCGTAGAACTGAAAACCATCAGAGGAGTGGGATTCAAGCTCATCGCAGAATGAGCATCCCCCACCCCTTCATAACATTATACGAGAATCAAATTAGAATAAAGAAAAAAAGACAGAAAAGACATCATTATGCTGAAAGCGATATTATACTACATACTGTTCCTGGCTGAATATCTCAGCACCATCTTCCTGGGAGGATTCCTGGTGGGACTCTACATGGCACTGAACATCCCTTCGGGCTCCCACAGCCAGCAGATAGGAGCCCTGGAGGAATCCATCTATCCGTTTATGTTTGTCATCGGATTTCTGGGCATACTCATCGTATGGTTCACCTTCGGACATTACAAATTCTCCAGGTTCTCGCTTGGAAAGGTGATTCCTGCCGCCAAATGGAAGGCGATGACCATTTGCACCATGCCGATTCTGGGCTTCACCATGGTCTTCTATTCCATCATGAACCTCTTCCATCTCGACTTCCTGCCCAAACAGATGATGGAGATAAGCTATCTCGGTTTCCTGCCATACAATATCATCGGATCGTTTATATCTGTCTATATCTTCTTCGGCGCCATCCAGGAAGAACTGATCCGCTGCGGCAAGAAGAGATGGGTGCAGCTGCTTACCCTCTCAATCATGATGCTGCCTGCATGCATGATGTCGGTAACAACCAATGGTGATATCAATGTAGATCTGACCGTGCTCGGTTTTATCTCCCTCTGCTATTGCAGCTGGATATACGGCAAGACGCGCAGCACCATCATTCTCATCGTGCTCTATTTCATATCCAGTCTGGTTCCCTTCCATTTTGAATCGAAAGTGCTCGGCATATTGCTCCTGATAGCCGGTACGGCATTAACCATAGGCGGATTCGCTGTCCTGAGCAGGAAACTGCCTGAAATGCTTGTGAAAGATGAAAACGAATAGAGCCAAGGCACTCAGCACCACGGCACTGATAGCCGTGCTCTGCATGCAGCTGTTCTGGATGTGGAACTCTTTCGAGATGACCGTTCACCAGATGGGATTTGAAACGCCCTGGAACCTGGCACCGGATGTCAGGGCACAGGCATTGCTCGCAGCCTTCTACGAAAGCAAGTTCACGGTTCTCACCTCGCTCCTTACAACGGTGGTGATCATCCTGAGCCTCATCGACCAGATCAACTACATCGATGAGCAGGAAAGGGTGCGACTGCTGCGTGAGGACTTCTCCTATGCAATGGTTCACGACATGAAGTCGCCGCTCACCTCCATCATCATGGGAACCAAGTATCTGCACAGCGGCGTACTGGAAAAGAAGCCGGAAATGAAGGAGAAATATTTCTGCATCGTAGAAGACGAGGCGCAGCATCTGCTTGCCCTCATCAACCGCCTGCTCACCATCTCGAAACTGGAGCACGGCAAGCTGCATATTCAGAAGGCGGAAGTAAATTTGGAAACAATGATAGAGGATGTGGTGGATAAATACAAGGCGAAATCGGCGAAACCAATCCATATCACCACCCGGTTTGGAGCCACCTCTGCCCTAGCCGACGAGGAATATCTGAAGGAGGCGATCAGCAATCTGGTGGATAATGCCACCAAGTACTCGAAGGAGGAAATCAACATTGAGATTTCCACCCTGGAGGATGACAGAAACGTGTATATCAAGGTTTTTGATGAGGGTATCGGCATAGCCAAGAGCGAACTGAAGACCATCTTCAACCGCTTTGAGCGCGCCGCTGAGCACGAAAAGGATGCCCGTAAGACTCGTGGCGGCTTCGGCATCGGTCTGAACTACGTGCTGCAGGTAATCAACGCCCATAGCGGCAAAATAAGTGTGAAGAGCGAGAAAGACAAGTGGTCGGAATTCACCATCTCGCTGCCGAAATAATCAGACAGCAGCTTATCTGTGGCTTATCTGTTATAAATGCCCTATATCTCTTCCTTTAAACTTAATTCCAGAAACTTATCGCAGAGCTGATATCCCCCCTCATCCTGCGTGATAAAATCCCTTTCGAGCAAGGTCTTCACGGCTCCCTGCACGGTACTGGCACCCAGACGATACTTATGCAGAAATTCCTGCGACATCAGCGAGGAAGGACTTCCCTCCCTGGCAATGGCGATGAGCAGCTGCTTCTGCTTGCTGGTAAGCTGGAACAGCAGAGCCTGATAGGCAAAACGATGCTGCGAAAGAATGCTCTCTATGCAATATTCCACATCCTCTTTTCCCAGAACCCTGGAATCTGAAATCGAAGTATAGAGCATGTTGAGCACGTACTGAATATACCAGGTAATACCATCAAAACGATGATAAAGATAGGAGAACGCTTCCGCAGAAATCTCCTTGTTGATCTTAGACAGATGATGGTTGGCAAACTCCAGATAGGTCTGTTCGTTGATAGCCTCCAATCCCATGATGCTCGAACTGTGATAGAAAGGACGTGACCTGGAAGTAAACATCAGTGCCATCATGTGGCGCTTGGAACCAGAGAAGATGAAGTTAGCGTTATGACAGTTCTGGATGCGCTTGCGCAAAGTAGCCTCCACCGTTTTCTCTGGATAACCGGCAATGGTCTGGAATTCATCAATAGCAATTAGGCAAGGTTTATCTGCCTGGGAAAGATAGGCAAAGATCTCATCCAGCGTAATATCAGGCGACTGAATATCTCCGATGCCCACGCTCCATTCCGGATTTCCATTGATATCGAAAGAAATGGTAGATTTCAACGACTGAAGCATATTCAGGAAGAACTCCCACACCTTTCTGCCCTTGGGTTTCAAGGCTGCAAGAATCCCCTTGCCCAGTGCATAAACAAACTCCCCGAGATTCTTGGTATCATAAATATCAATATAGATACAATGATACTGCTCCCGGATTTCCTTCTGATAGAAACAATGATAAATCAACCCCGACTTTCCCAATCGTCGTGGTGCTATCAATGCCACATTGCATCGGTTGGTTAGATGTCGTGTAAGCAAGGCGGTTTCTTCTACCCTGTCACAGAAGAAATCTGGGGATAAATACCCTTCTATGAGAAACGGATTGGTCTGTACCATAAGCATTTACTGAATTATGAATTTTACGTAACGAAGATTTCATAATCTCCGGATGCAAAGATACATATTATATTTGAAACCCGCAAGTTATTTGTGCAGCTTTACAGATTTTTAAGAGCAACTTTCCACCCATTTCTAAAAAAAAACAATACCTTTGCTGCAGAATAAGATATTCAAACATAAATAAATAGGAATAAAGATGGACTTAAAAGGAATCTACACAGCCGATGCCAACCGCTATGGCGATGCAGAGGCACTCTATCAGAGATGCGGCAAGAGCGGAGTCTTGCTGCCTAAGATTAGTCTGGGATTCTGGCACAACTTCGGAGGAGTGGATCCTTACGAGAGAAGCCGTGCCATCACCCATTATGCCTTCGACCACGGAATCACCCACTTCGACCTTGCCAACAACTATGGTCCTCCATACGGAAGTGCCGAGGAAACCATAGGCAGACTGATGAAGGATGATTTCCAGCCTTATCGCGACGAACTCTTCATCTCTACCAAGGCGGGATACGATATGTGGGAAGGTCCTTACGGCAACTGGGGCTCTCGCAAGTATCTGATGGCGAGCCTCGACCAGAGTCTCAAGCGCATGAATCTCGACTATGTGGATCTCTTCTACAGTCATCGCTACGACCCGAATACCCCACTCGAGGAAACCCTCCAGGCTATGGTAGATATCGTGAAGCAGGGCAAGGCACTCTATCTCGGCATCAGCCGATGGCCACTGGAAGCCCTGAAGTTCGCAGATCAATACCTGAAGGAGCGCGACTGTCCGCTGCTCATCTTCCAGGACAGACTCAACATGCTCGACCGTGCGCCGCAGGAGAACGGAACCCTCGACTACTGCCACGAAAACGGCATCGGATTCATCTCCTTCTCTCCCCTCGCCCAAGGTCTCCTCACCGACCGCTATCTCAACGGCATCCCAGCCGATAGCCGCATGGCAAAGGAGCACTTCCTGAAGCACAGCGCCCTGACTCCGAAACTCCTGGAGCAGTTGAAGCAATGGAATGCAGAAGCCGGCGAACGAGGCGAAACCCTCGCCGAGATGGCACTGGCGTGGATTCTCCACCAGAAAGGCGTAACCAGCGTACTGGTAGGTGCCAGCTCTGCTGCCCAACTGGAAAAGAACATGAAATGCGTTCATGCCAAGGCATTCTAAAAATAGATAGTAGCCAACTAAAATATCAGGTTTTAGTGGCTACTATTTTTGTTTTTATACCTTATTATATATCTTTATGCGCCTTTTAGTATGATTTTTCAAAGAAAAGCAGTACCTTTGTACCCAAAATAGAAATTTGCATTCATGAATACAAAGATAAACGAATTTGAGGTGATGGCACCTGTGGGCTCGCGCGAGTCTTTGGCTGCCGCTATTCAGGCTGGTGCCGACTCCGTATATTTCGGAATCGGCAAGTTGAACATGCGTTCACATTCTGCCAATCATTTTACTATCGACGACCTGCGTGAGATTGCTGCCACCTGCAACGAGCATGGCATCAAGACTTACCTCACCGTCAACACAGTGATTTACGACAACGACATCCCTACGATGAAGGAAATCATTGATGCTGCCAAGGAGGCAGGCATCTCTGCCGTCATCGCCAGCGATGTGGCTGTGATGAGCTATTGCAATGAAGTAGGAGAGGAAGTACATCTTTCCACACAGTTAAATATCTCAAACACAGAGGCTTTGAAGTTTTATGCACGCTTTGCGGATGTTTCCGTACTGGCACGTGAATTAAACATGGACCAGGTGAAGCATATCCATGAGCAGATAGAGCATCAGAACATCTGCGGCCCTATGGGCAAGCAGATTCGCATCGAAATGTTCTGCCATGGCGCCCTGTGCATGGCTGTATCGGGCAAATGCTATATGAGCCTTGCCAATGCCAACCGCTCTGCTAACCGTGGCGAATGCGTTCAGATTTGCCGCCGCAGCTATACCGTTACGGATAACGAAACCGGCAACCAGCTGGAAATCGACAACAAGTATGTAATGAGTCCGAAGGATCTGAAGACCATCCGCTTCATCGACCGCATGATGGATGCCGGTGTACGCATCTTCAAGATTGAGGGTCGTGCCCGTGGTCCTGAATATGTATATACCGTAGTGAAATGTTATAAGGAGGCGATAGCTGCCGTGCTCGACGGAACCTTTACCGAGGAGAAGAAGGATGCCTGGGATGAAAGACTTGCCACCGTCTTCAACCGTGGTTTCTGGGATGGTTACTACCAGGGGCAGACCCTCGGCGAGTGGAACAAGCACTATGGTTCTGTGGCTACCGAGAAGAAGGTGCTCGTGGGCAAGGTGATGAAATACTTCTCCAAGCTGGGCGTGGCAGAAGTTGCCGTAGAAGCTTCTACCTTCGACAAGGGCGAAAAACTTCTGATTACAGGAAATACTACAGGTGTGATGTATCTCAAAGCCGATGAGATCCGTTATGATTTGAAACCAGTTGAGACAGCCAAGCAGGGCTGGAGAGTATCTATCCCTGTACCGGATAAGGTGCGCCCTAACGATAAGCTCTATAAGTTGATTACAGTAAACGAAATTAAAGAAATAAAATAATGGCAACAATTAATGAATTGCAGGATGAAGTGGTAGAGGAGTTCCAGGACTTCTCCGACTGGATGGATAAGTATCAGATGCTCATCGACTTGGGCAACGAGTTGGCTCCTCTCGACGAGAAATACAAGAACGAGCAGAACCTTATAGACGGCTGTCAGAGCCGCGTATGGTTGCAATGCGACTACGAGGATGGCAAGCTCGTGTTTACTGCCGATAGTGATGCCCTCATCGTAAAGGGAATCATCGCCCTCCTGATTCGAGTGTTGAGCGGTCATACTCCAACAGAGATTATGGATACCGACCTCTATTTCGTAGAGAAGATTGGTCTGAAGGACCACCTCAGCCCAACCCGCAGCAACGGTCTCTTGGCGATGATCAAGCAGATTCGCATGTACGCCCTGGCTTACAAGACCAAGGAGGCGGAAGCATAAATATACAAAAGAGTAGGGGGATACCCCCTCATTTCAGAATAACTATGCGTAAATTAAGAACGATAGAGATGAATCGCCTCACGCTGGAGGAATTCAAGGAGGCAGAGAAGCTTCCATTGATAGTAGTCCTGGATGATGTGCGATCATTATATAATGTGGGAAGCGTGTTCCGCTCCTGCGATGCCTTCCGTATAGAGGCGGTGTATCTTTGCGGTATCACCGCCACTCCTCCCAATACCGAAATCCACAAGACGGCACTGGGCGGCGAAGACAGCGTGGATTGGGAGTACTTCAAGACCACCGAAGAAGCTGTGGAAAAGCTGAAGCAGAAAGGCTACTTTGTGTATAGCATCGAGCAGGTAGAGGGTTCTACCAAGCTTCAGAACCTACCCGAGGCTCATGAGGAGCTTTTCAAACAGGAGAATGAATCCGAAAAGCAGGAGAAAGAATCCGAAAAGCAGGAGAATTCTTCCCTCCCTAAAGGCTACGCCGTTATCTTCGGCAACGAGGTGAAAGGTGTGAAGCAGAACATCGTGGATATGAGCGATGGCTGCCTGGAGATTCCACAGTTTGGCACCAAGCATTCCCTGAATGTCAGCGTAACAGCCGGCATCGTGGTTTGGGAATTCGCCAAACTTCTGAAGTTATAAACAAAACTTTCATAAATAAACTCCACACACCCTGAAAGGGCAGAAGCTCCCAGCCCAGGGCATCGCCCTGGGAAATTATGGATATAAGTCTGTCGCCCTGTAAGGGCAAAAGCTTTAAAATACCAAATAATACAATAATCCCCGATAAAGCAGCCAGGCTCTATCGGGGATTTTCTTATTTCAGATATTCTCCAAAATCTGTCAATCTCATATCACCCTTCTTCAGGAAGGTATCATGCATGGCGAGGGCGGCACGCATGCTCTGTGGCTCGTGCCCCTTTTCTGCAAACTTCAAGTATTCACGGAGCATAGGGCGATAATCCGGGTGCGCACAATTCTCGATAATCTCCTTGGCACGGCGCAAAGGACCCTTGCCACGAAGATCGGCTACTCCCTGCTCAGTAACGATGACATCCACATCGTGCTCGGTGCTATCCACGTGACTGCACATCGGAACAATGGCAGAGATGCAACCATTCTTGGTGGTACTCTGCGTGGTGAAGATAGAAATGTAACCATTGCGCTCGTAATCGCAGGAACCGCCGATACCATTCATCAGCTTGCTGCCGCAGATGTGGCTGGAGTTCTCGTTGCCGTAGATATCGCACTCGATGGCGGTGTTCATGGCGATGACACCCAGACGGCGGATGACCTCAGGAGAGTTGGAAATCTCGCTCTGGCGGATGGTGAGATGCTTCTTGAAGTAATCAATATCATCATACACCTCTTTCAATGTATCATTGGTAACGGTGAGCGAAGAGCAGGAAGCATCCTTGATTCTTCCCTCGCGCATGTATTTCACTACGGCATCCTGAACCACCTCGGTATAAACGCTGAACACAGGCACGTTAGGGTTCTGGCCCAAAGCCTCAAGAACGGCATTGGAAGTTACACCCACTCCGCTTTGCAAAGGCAGGAACTGAGGAGGAATATGCCCCTTCTTCAGGTCGCTGACCAGGAAATCAGCCACATTGTGTCCCATCTGCTCGGTTACAGGATCGAGTGGCTTGAAGGCACGCGCCTCTTCCGGAATGCAGCATTCCACCACACCGATAATCTTATGTGCATCAATCTCCACATATTCCTTACCGATTCTATCGCCCACATTCAAGATTGGGATAGGGGTGCGGAACGGGCATTCTGCTATCTCATACACATCGTGCAGATAGCGGGAAGCAGGACTGTGGAAAGTATTTTTCTCGATAAGCACCTTCTTGGCAAGTCGTGCGATAGTAGGAACGATACCGCCGGCAGAGGTAAGGAATGCCTTGCAGGTGGTTTCGCCTTCTTCCAAATCGGAAACCTCGATGATGGCAAGGTCTATCTCGCCATAGAAACCACGGCGCAGACGCTCAGCCATGTGACCGAGATGCATATCCTCGTAATCTATCTCGCCCAGATTGGTATGAGTTCTAAAGTCCTTGTTGGTAGAAAATGGCGCACGGAACTTGATGGCATGGGCTGCTGCCATGTCACCTTCAATACTTTGTGAAGTAGAAGCACCTGTCAGGATGCCTACTTGGAATGGTCTGCCTGCCTCATGCTCAGCAACGGCTCTCTTGGAGAGTTCGCGGAAGGTAGCCTTAGGCACGCCGTTTGGAGTAAAACCACTCAAACCGATTGTATCTTGATCGTTAATCATCGCTGCTGCTTCAGCAGCGCTTAATCTAATATACGCCATTTTCTTCTTTCTTAATATTCATTAGCGGAACTGATAGCCGCATTCTAAATAATTGATACCTATTTGTGGCTGCAAAGTTACACATTATTTTCGATATATGCTAATCATTTGATGATTTTATACAGATATTAGGCAAAAAACTTACAGTTCGTGAATAGATATGCAGATTTCACTTACTTTATGCAAAAATAAGGCTGGCATCCATGCGCCCTGAAAGGTAGGGCGTAGGGGGCAGAGCCTGCTTGCAAAAGTCTTTCTCCTGATATTCTCTCTCTTTTTCTAAGATAAAAGTGGTATTTTCGAGGTATTTAATAACATTTTGCGGATGATTTGGCGGATATGTCAGAAAAATGAGTTAACTTTGCAGAAAAATATAAATAATATAAAAGAAAGGTTCATACAAGATGGAACAGAAATTACTGATTTACAACACTCTCACTCGTACGAAAGAGAGATTCACTCCGCTCCACGCTCCTAACGTGGGCATGTATGTTTGTGGCCCTACCGTGTATGGCGATCCGCATCTCGGTCATGCGCGTCCTGCCATCACATTCGATATACTCTTCCGCTATCTCAAGCACCTGGGCTACAAGGTTCGCTACGTTAGAAACATTACCGACGTGGGCCATCTGGAGCACGATGCTGATGAGGGCGATGACAAGATTGAGAAGAAAGCACGCCTGGAGCAGTTGGAGCCAATGGAGATTGCTCAGTACTACACCAACCGCTACCATGATGCCATGGAGGCGCTGAACGTGCTCCCTCCTAGCATTGAGCCTCATGCCACAGGCCATATCATCGAACAGGAGAAACTGGTTCAGGAAATCCTGGACAATGGCTATGCCTACGAGAGTAACGGCTCTATCTACTTCGATATCGAGAAGTATAACAAGGATCATAAGTACGGTATCCTCTCCGGACGTAACCTGGAGAACGTTATCAACGAGAGCCGCGAGCTGGCTGGTATCGGCGAGAAGAAGAACCAGGCTGACTTCGCCCTCTGGAAGAAGGCTTCACCTGAGCATATCATGCGCTGGCCTAGTCCTTGGAGTGATGGTTTCCCTGGCTGGCACTGCGAGTGTACTGCTATGGGACGCAAGTACTTGGGTAGCCACTTTGATATTCATGGTGGCGGCATGGATTTGATTTTCCCTCACCACGAGTGCGAGATTGCGCAGGCTGTGGCTTCTCAGGGCGACCAGATGGTTCATTACTGGATGCACAACAATATGATTACCATCAACGGTCAGAAGATGGGTAAGAGTCTTGGCAACTTCATCACCCTGGAGCAGTTCTTCACTGGCAATCACGACAGTCTGGAGCAGGCTTATTCGCCAATGACCATCCGTTTCTTCATCCTCTCTGCTCACTATCGCAGCACCGTAGATTTCTCTAACGATGCCTTGAAGGCTAGCCAGAAGGGATTGGAGCGCCTGATGAATGGTTTGAACGACCTGGAGCGTGTGCCTGTGGCTAAGCAGAGCGATGAGCAGGTGAAGAAGTTTGTAAGCGAATTGCGCCAGCGCTGCTACGATGCGATGAACGATGACTTCCAGACTCAGCTTGTCATCAGCTATCTCTTCGAGGCTTGCCACGTAATCAACACAGCCCTCGACCACAAGGCAAACATCTCTGCTGAAGACCTGAAGGAGCTTTCAGAGACCATGCAGCTCTTCACCTTCGACCTGCTCGGCCTGAAGAGTGAGAAGGGAGCCAACAATGATGCTCGTGAAGAGGCTTATGGCAAGGTCGTAGATATGGTTCTCGACCTGCGTGCCAAGGCAAAGGCGGCCAAGGACTGGGCTACCAGCGACCAGATTCGCGATGCCCTGGCTGAAGCTGGCTTCGAGGTAAAGGACACCAAGGATGGTGTTACCTGGAAACTAAATAAATAAAAATACTCATAAAGAAGATATGCCTATCTCATAGTTTTTATGGGATAAGTCGTATCTTCTTTTGCTTTTATAATGACTTTTAACGCAATACAAATTATGAAATTGTCTATAAGAATTTTAGTTAAATTGTCGCTTATAGTTATTGTCCTTTTAGGTAGTTTCTCGATGGCCCAAGCCCAAAAGCAGAAGAAAATCTACAATCGCCCACATTGTAAAGTATTCCTAAAGAATGGCAAGGTTGTAGATTCCTATTTGATGGCAGGGCATAACTTGATTCATCGCACAGATTCTGCCATCAAGTTATCGAATAATCCGAATGCCTTTTTCCCAAAAACTGAGAAATATTATAATGAGGAAGTTGACAGCATGCTAGAGTGGAATGACCGCAATCCTGAATACATACTCCATTATGTGCCAGTTAAGATTCGTTATTCTTATACAGAAGATTCTACTGCGGTAGATTCTTTAAGTTATCCTGTTTTGGCCATGCGTTTTTATAAGGGCAAGAATGTGGAAGGATTCATGATATGGGATATGTTGAACGGCTTCCGTTATCTCTATAAGACTACAGAGATGAATGTGGCCCATGCCTATATTGGAGAGAAGCATCGCCTCACCGAGAGTCGCAAACAGACGATGGCAGAAGAGTTTAAGAAATATCCAAGGTTTGTGAACTTCATCAATAGCCTGAAGGTAAATTCTTTCAAAGATAACCCGCCCTATATTTTGAACCAGTTAAATGTTATTATAGAGGAAGCCAAGCATTAGCGTGCTTGGCTTACCGGTTCTTTATTCTCTTGCTCGTAATAGTGGGCATAATTGGCGAAAGGCTCTGTCGTTACCTCATCGCTCGATGCCGTATAGGTATTTCCGTATGGATCGGAAGCTTTGATGATGATTCTGGCATTCGGATTCCTTGGAGTATAATAATATAGGTGGTTCATGATGAGATAACCATTTCCCTTGCTCACGAACCGATAGGATACACTCTCGCTGTACTTATGATGATAGCCGGCTGCAAAGGCATCCTGACCCTTACTGCTGATGCGGCGCATCAGATATTCCTTGCCATCTTCTATGGCTACCACACGCCAGTGACTGGTGGCATTGAAGACATTGGCTACCAGGATATTTCTATTGTTTGCCAACTGCCAGTCTTTGGCATATTTCTCGCCGTTGAAATCGGTCTGCGCACGGAACAAGGTCATCTGCTTGCTCTTGTCCCAGAAAGTTCCCTTGTAATAGCAGTTGCTGATACTGGTACCCACAAAACTATAAACATAATATCCGTTCGGTGTGCCGCAGATGTTGATGTTCGACTGCCAGATGTTGCCACACGCTGCAGCATGACAATGCTCCATCACATCCTCGCCCTCGTAGTTGATTTCGTGGTTGCAGGCAAAATGAGTATGTCCGCAGAAGAGTTCATAGCCTCCCTTAAATGGCTTCAAAAGAGATAACAGCAGCGAGAGGCGGGAAGAGGAATAATGCCCCTCCTCATTGGCATTGGTCAGCGGCTTCGCCTTGCTGAACGGCGCATTGCCGAAGGTAAAAGGAATATGATAGCAGAGCACCACCTTCTTATCCTTAGGCGTAAGGGCCAGATTCTGCTTCAGCCATTTCACCTGGCGCTCGCGCAATTCTCCAGGAGAATAATAAGACATGCCGCGATGGAAGAAGCAGTTGTTGATGCAGACATAATGCACATCGCCACGGTCGAAGGAAAAATCGGTAGGACCGAAATTCTCCTCCCACTTCCTGCGGTAGAGTGCCTTTCCATCCTGGTCGTGATTGCCGATTACGGAGAAGAGGCGCATCTCGGAAGAGCCCAATGCCTGGCGTATCTGACGCTCCAGCTTGGCGTTGTAGCCGCCATAATACTGCACGTCATCACCCATGCTCAGTCCATATACGGGAGTTCCGGCAGGAAGGCTCTGGATGGTCTGTTTGATATCCGCCATGGTTTGGGTGGTGAATCTTTCTACATCGCTCTTCTTGATGGGATTATCATCCGGAGAAGTATAGTAGGGGCTGTAGGCATTGGTAACCTGAGGGTCGCCGATGACTATCATCTTATAACTCGTCTCCTTGCCGCCAGACAATCGCCTCAGGGTAAAGTCATAAATCTTTTTCTTGTTGGAAACAGCCTGGTAAAAACAAGCCGTGCGGTCGGTAGCCGAATGGGTAGGAACCTCGAACTCAGCAGGCACGGAAAAATAGATGAAGCGAGCCAAGCTGTCCCGCTTCATCTTATATCTTCCTCGGGAATCGGTCTTCACACATTTGAAGCCATCGCTCACGATAACGCCAGCCACACCATTTCCCTCGGTATCTTTTAAAGAACCAGAGATATTGAAATCTCTCTTCACCACAGGCTTTTTCTTCTTCACCGTATCCGCCACCAGCGTGGCAGTCGTGTTATCCACTACCTTGTGGATAATAGGGAGCATATCATGCTTCCGGAGATGCAGGGTAACTCCTACAGCCACAAGAACGCAGCAGATGAAGACGACCAAGCCTGTATTCATCTGTTTTTTATTCATTTTTCCTCCTACACTATCACTTTTTCTGTCGTACTTCTACTTCACGATAGAAGTTATCGGGTTACGGGTACCCTTGGCATTCACGAGAAAAGCCTTGGCACTGCCGAATTTCAGGAACATATCCAGGCGAACAGGGATGTGGTTCTCATCGTCCGTGATATAGAAATCCACTATCTTCTTCCACTTCTCATCCTCATACTCCTGATATTCCAGACGCAGACAGCGGTATTTGATGCCGTTATCTGCCTTCACGGTCACCTTGCCGCCATACTTGAGCTGGGCAGGAGTGCGACCGCCACCATCACAGATAGGAAACTTCACGCTATGACCTTTCTTCCAGTTGGCAGGGTCGAAACTGCGGGCACGCAGGAAGATGTTCATCATATCAAAGACACAGTCATCATAAGAATGCTTCTTCCATCTGTGCTCACCATGCTTGTTCTGATAATGCAGGTTTACATTGCAATTGCCGCCGGCATAGTTGTAGAAAACCTCATCCACGGTATATCGCTTGCCTTCGCGGGCTCCCTTGCGGAAATACATCGGAGCCATATCGGTGCCTGTATAGCAGAGCAGGGTATCGCGGAGAACGAAGAAATCGTCCACTCTCTTGTTACCGCGGGTTACCAGCGAACCACGATAGGCAGGCTTGCCCTTGTGGGTGGTCTGCACCACCGACATGCTGGCAGTGCCAGCCTTTACCCATACAAACTTCCAGTTGTAATAGAGATTGTAAGTCAGGAATTCACCCGACTTGAATGCAGTATTACGGAAAGTACACTGGGCCGATACAGAAGTATTGACCAAAAGCAGCAACATGGCTACTATAAATGACTTGAGTAACTTCATATCCTTTACATTTTAGGAACATACTGAATGCCGAGCTTAGCGGCACGCTGTACATTCTGATTCTTAACTTTCTTCTCCTTATCAGGCTTCTGCTTGGTGATGGCTCCCGGTTTCTGCAGCGAGAGTTCACGAGCCAGCGGATCCCAGCTTTCTGTGAGATCCCATTTCGCCTTACATTCTATCGCCTCCGGATAGTAATATACTTCCTCAGCCTGCTGGTCGCTATCATAATTACCCGTATCCCACTTGCCGTTATTGTTGCGATCTACGATCAGACGCATATAATACTTCTGTGGTTTGAGATAATAGAATTCTGCCACACCATTCACAGTCTTGGTCTCCTTTACCACTTTATCCTGTGCATCAAGCAGTTGCACGATGAGCGGCAGGTCGTGGAGCGAGGTGATATTCACGAGCAGCGTACCATAGGTATCCAGCGAGTTTACCTTGAAGCCCTGCTTGATAGGTTTGGAAGCCAATCCGTAGATATCCTCAAAGGCTGCTGAATCTACCTCCAGACTGTATTCTATATCCGGTCGCCATTCTCCCCGGAGTTCATATTTCCGGTTCTCCAGCGGCAGGAATTCCATCGGAGCCCGATACCAGAGCGTATCATGCTTGGCATAGAGATGGATGGCGGCAGTATCTACCTTAGCCAATGGAGTAGGGAAGGAGAAAATTACATTCTGGTCGGGATCAAACTGCGATGATACACTCAGCTGTACATCGAGCGGTTTCACCTCCATCACCGAATCGTAGGGTTCGCCTTTCTTCTTCTTTTTCTCCTGCTTCTTGGTCCAGGCAGCCAGTTCCTTTTCCTGTTCCTTCATTCGCTTGGCGTATGGTTCCTTTGACAGGATTTCCTGGGCAGAATCGGTCTTGTTGACCAGTACTCCGGTACTATCCGTCATACGGTAAGTGATATCCATCAGCAGCGTATCCTGGTTCACCAGTGCCGTATCCTTCAGCCAGTAAGTAATGGTATCCTTCTTCTCAGAAGCCTCTACCAGGAAAGCATTCCCGGCATCAAAGTTGAGTCCCTTGATCTGTGGAAGAATGGAATCTCCATAACTGAAGAAGAGGGTAAAGCTATTTGCCTTCTGGCGCTCTGCCTTCAGGAAGAATCTGTCGGTCAGAGGCTCCGTAAAGGCTCTGAGCACGATATTATCAGGAAGGAAATGGGTGTAATCCACCTGGTCTATCGACTTGATGTGCAGGGAATCTACCCAGGTGGTATCCTGTCTCACATCCGGTTTGCAGGAAGGCACGATGATGTCGTGGGAGAAAGCAATCTTTTCGCTCTTCTGACTGAACTTATAGTCGCCATCCTGATCCTGCAGGGCGTAGATGCGGTAAGAACCCGGTGCCACACCCTTGATGACAAAGCGGCCGCGACTGTCGGTACGGCTCACTCGCAACATCGGTTTGGTGCGGAAGGCAGAATCGGCATGGTCGGTATACAATCCCACCAGGATACCCTTGACAGGTTCCAGATTCTCCGATTCCAGCACATGCCCCGATACCTCCATGGTATCAATGGCAGCTCCCGTAGAGAAACTGTAGGTATAGTTTCCCATCGGATTGCCCTCGTTGTTATCGCTGATGGCATCCGAGAAGTCGATGGTGTAGGTGGTATTCGCCTTGAGTGAATCCACAAGCGATATCTGTATTCGCCTGCCGGCACCCTTTATTTCAGGCTGTTCCAGCTGTGGTGGCGAAACCACCACCTTCTCCGAAGGGTTATCGAGCTTGATAAACTCATCGAAGTAGATATTGATTTTCTTCTGGTTTACATTCACGGCGCCATCGGCTGGCGAAGCTCCTATCACCTTGGGAGGAGTCTCGTCAAACCATCCGCCATCCGGCTGTCCCATCTTGGCACAGGAAACCAGCAATAGGAAGACAAGCAGATAGAAAGGCAAAAACAGGGTATTTGCCTTTATCCGATTCTTCAACAATTGTATGATGTCGTTCTTCTTTGTCATTCTTTTCTATCTTACATGTCCACTATTCCTGCAGATTATGCAGTAAAAGCCTTATTCATAAAGGCTTACTATATAAAAAGCCTTATTTGTTCATCATGAGCATCTCGTCGATGTTCTTGCGGCTGTTGCTCAGACGAGGAATCTTATGCTGTCCGCCCAACTTGCCCTTGCTCTTCAGCCATTCATTGAAGAGTCCCGGCTTAGCCTTTACGATCTCCAGGTGCTGGAGGGTGACATCGTGGAAGCGCTTTGCCTCGTAATCGCTGTTGATCTCCTGCAACTTGGTATCGAGCAGGCTGGCAAACTCATTCAGGTCCTTTGGTTCCTCAGAGAACTCGATGAGCCACTGGTGGCGGCACTTGGCATTGCTGTCCATATAGACAGGAGCAGCGGTATATTCCGCAATCTGCGCACCCGTCTTCTCGCAGGCATAGGCAAGTCCCTTCTCGGCATTGTCCATAATCAGCTCCTCACCAAAGGCATTGATAAAGTACTTGGTACGGCCGGTGATGACAAACTTGTATGGATTGGTGCTGGTAAACTGTATGGTATCGCCAATCATATAGCGCCACAAACCGCAGGAGGTGGTAATCACCATCGCATAGTTCTTGCCTACTTCCACGCCCCAGAGAGGCACCACGGTAGGATGATCGCTTCCAAACTCATCCATCGGGATGAATTCGTAGAACACATCGTAATCTACCATCAGCGACATGGCTGGATCTGAAGGATCATCCTGCAGACCGAAGAATCCCTCGCTGGCATTATAGGTCTCCATATAATGCATGTTAGGAGATGTGATGAGCTGCTCATACTGCTTGCGGTAAGGCGTGAAGGCGATGCCGCCATGGAAGAACACCTCCAGGTTAGGCCATACCTCCTCCAGATGCTGCTTGCCGGAGAGTTCCATCACGCGTACCAGTACGCTGAGCATCCAGCTAGGCACACCCGAGATATTGGTTACGTTCTTGTTCAGCGTTTCATGGGCGATGCGGTCGCGCTTCACCTCAAAGTCGCTCAGCAGTGCGGTTTCCTTCTTAGGTACGCGCACCATGTTGGCAAGCGGATTGATGTTCTCGATGAGGATGGCACTCAGGTCACCCACCAGACTGCCCGAAACATTATAGTTAGGCGAATGGCTTCCACCGAGAATCAGGCTCTTGCCGTCGAATATCTTACTCTTTGGGTTGTTGCGCAGATAGTAAGCCACAGCATCGAATCCACCCTTGTAGTGGATGTTCTGCAAACCATCCTGCGAAACAGGGATGAACTTACTCTTGTCGTTGGTAGTACCCGAAGATTTGGCGTACCACTTCACCTGTCCTGGCCAGAGGATGTCTCTTTCGCCATGACGCATTCTGTCGATGTCGCCCTTCAATTCCTCATAGGTATTGACCGGCACATTCTGTGCAAACTTTTCGTAGCTATTTGTCGTATTGAGTAGATGTTTCACACCATATTCGGTGTTTTTGCCAGATGCCAAAAGGCGCATCAGTACCTCATGCTGCAATTCCTCTGCATCATGTACATACTTTTCCAAGCTCTTCTGGCGAGGCTTGAATACATTACTTACTATCGTTGTTAAACTCATATCTAGATATATATACCTTATAAAGTACTTGCAAAAGTACTTCAATCTTTTGATATAGAGAAAGTTTTTACTGTTTTTTAATACAAAACATAACCTATCGGGCAAGATAGGGGATAAGAATGTAAAATATCAAACAAAAAAACTCCCTTGAGACTATCATATCCGTCAGTCTCAAGAGAGTCTTTCCCTTATCTTAATCCAGTTCTATCATCATAGATTATTCCTTATCTTCTGCAAAGGCAGCTGCCTCGGCAGCAGCAATGATGTCCTCGCGGCTCATTTCCTTTGGCTCTGCAGAGATATCACTCAAGTCAAACTCGTCTTCGCTTTCCTGAGTGGCTGTAGTGGTTATTTCTTCAGTAACAGTAGAAGCAACAACATCTTCAGCCGAAGAATTCTCTGAATAGACTTCTTCCTTGAAAACATTGACGTGTTTTTCTTCTGACTCCTGTTTTTCTGTGTCTTGCGAGATGATGAAATCATTCTTTACCTCGGTGGTAGGCACAGCCAGCACAGGTTCTTCTTCCATCTTCGTACGGTTTGCCTTGGCTGTAAACACAGAATCAATATACTGCGGTTCCTTGCGCAATCGTTCCAGGGTAAGCTTGGAAGCCAGCTGCTGGCTCTCCTTCTTGGAGTAACCCTTGCCTTCTCCGCCCTTTACACCTTCCATCACAACCTGATAGGTGAAAACAGGGCTTCCGTTCTTGTCTTTCTCCTGTCCCAGCATCACGAACTCCAGCTTCACGCGGTTTTTCTGGCTCCATTCGATGAGTTTGCTCTTGAAGTTCACCTCCTTGTAAGCCACCTTATCGATGTTTATCATTTTTGCCAGGATGCGCTTCTGCATGAATTTCATGCAGGCATCATAACCACGGTCCAGATAAACGGCACCAACCAACGCTTCGAAAGCATTTCCTCCCATATAGCTGTTATGAGAAGAACTGTGTCCATTAGATAAAACAAGTTGATTGATTCCCATCTCCTGGGCGAGCTTGTTGAGCGTATCACGCTGCACCAGCTTGCTTCGGGTATTGGTGAGGAATCCCTCTCGCTTGCCAGGAAAGTGCTGATACACGATATCACCCACTACAGCATCCAGTACGGCATCACCCAGAAACTCCAGGCGCTCGTTGTTCACAGGCTTGCCCTTGGAATTGCGGTGCATGATGCTCTTGTGCATCAGCGCCATCTTGTAATAACTGATGTTGTGTGGATAAAAACCTAGGATTTCGTACAAAGAAAAATAAAGCTCTTTATCCTTGCGGAAAGAGAGCTTTATTCTATCTATAAAATTATTCAGCATACTTCTTGAATACTACACAGCAGTTATGACCGCCGAATCCGAATGTATTGCTCAATGCAGCACGAACCTCACGCTTCTCAGCTTTGTTGAATGTGAAGTTCAGGTTGTAATCAAGCTCTGGATCGTTGTCACCCTCTTCGTGGTTGATAGTAGGAGGAACGATATCGTTCTTCACACTAAGAACACAAGCCATAGCCTCTACTGCACCAGCAGCACCGAGGAGGTGACCAGTCATTGACTTAGTAGAACTGATGTTGAGCTTGTAAGCAGCATCACCGAAGACAGCCTTGATAGCCTTAGCCTCAGAGATATCACCTACGTGGGTAGATGTTCCGTGAACATTGATGTAGTCAATGTCCTCTGGCTTGAGGTTAGCATCAGCAAGTGCGCGCTCCATCACGAGCTTAGCACCGAGACCTTCTGGATGAGAAGCTGTGATATGATAAGCGTCAGCGCTCTCGCCCTCACCTACCATCTCAGCATAAATCTTCGCACCACGAGCCTTAGCGTGCTCAAGCTCCTCGAGAATCAAGCAGCCAGCACCCTCGCCCATGATAAATCCATCACGGCTAGCGCTGAATGGACGTGAAGCATGCTCAGGGTCATCGTTACGAGTTGACAACGCGTGCATGGCATTGAAACCACCTACACCGCAAGCACAGATAGCAGCCTCAGCACCACCACTGACAATGATGTTTGCCTTGCCCAGACGAATCAGGTTGAAGGCATCTGCCAATGCGTTGCTTGAAGAAGCACATGCAGATGTTGTGGTATAGTTTGGTCCGTGGAATCCGAAGTGGATTGAAATCTGACCAGATGCGATATCTGCAATCATCTTAGGGATGAAGAATGGGTTGAACTTAGGACCGTTCTCCTCATGAGTAGCGAAATACGATACTTCATCCTCGAATGTCTTGATACCACCGATACCTACACCGAATACAACACCAACGTTGTTCAAATCTTCTGTTTCAAGATCAATGTTTGCATCCTTTACACCCTGCATAGCGGCAATCATAGCCAACTGGGTATAACGGTCGAGCTTGCGAGCCTCCTTACGGTCAATCCATTCATTGATGTTCAGGTCCTTTACTTCGCAAGCGAACTTTGTCTTGAAATTAGTTGTATCGAAATGAGTAATAGGGGCAGCACCGCTCTTTCCAGCGAGGAGGTTCTCCCAAGTTTCCTCAGGAGAATTACCAACTGGAGTCACAGCACCAAGACCTGTTACTACAACTCTCTTTAATTCCATTTATAAAATTTTAGTTGCTAATTTACTTAGCGTTCTCCTCGATGTAAGCGATAGCGTCACCTACAGTAGCAATCTTCTCAGCCTTATCGTCTGGGATAGAGATAGAGAACTCCTTCTCGAACTCCATGATCAACTCTACAGTATCCAAAGAATCTGCACCGAGATCATTTGTGAAGCTTGCCTCTGGCTTAACTTCTGCCTCATCAACACCGAGCTTATCTACGATAATTGCCTTTACTTTGCTTTCAATTTCTGACATAATTGTAACCTTTAAAATGTTTATAATTTAATTTCTAATTAAAAATCTGGGTGCAAAGGAACACTTTTTTTTTGATATAAACAAATATTTTAGCAAAAAAAGTGCTTTTCGGTGCACAAACACCCCCTAATTGTGCATCTTTTTCGCCTTTTTTCGCTTTTTTGTTGGCTCTTTGAGATTATTTTGTTACTTTTGTACGGTATTAAATCAAATAGTTCAAACCGTATGACATTTACAGAAAACGCTAACAAGATTTTTAATCAGGCGATAGCCGATTATCACATCAAAGACAACATTGATACTCCTATCAATAATCCATTCGAGGAAGGTACCATCGAGAACCGTCTCTACCTCAAGTGCTGGATTGATACCGTTCAGTGGCATTTCGAGGATATCATCCGCGACCCTCAGATCGATCCTGCAGAGGCGCTCGTCTTGAAGCGCAGAATCGATAAGAGCAACCAGGACCGTACTGATCTCGTGGAGCAGATTGATTCTTACTTCCGCGAGGTTTACAAGGATGTAAAGGTGCTGGATGATGCACGCATCAATACCGAAAGTCCTGCATGGGCAGTTGACCGTCTCAGCATCCTTGCCCTCAAAATCTACCACATGAAGGAGCAGGTGGAGCGCCCGGAGGCTTCTGAAGAGCACAAGGCTAAGTGCCAGGCTAAGCTCAACGTACTCCTCGAGCAGCAGGTGGATCTTTCTACTGCCATCGACCAGCTCCTGGAGGACATCGAAGCAGGAAGAAAGTACATGAAGGTCTATCGACAGATGAAGATGTACAACGATCCTTCTACCAACCCTGTACTCTACAAGAAGTAACCCCGCATCAATCAGAATAGAAGCAGAGTAGGCTTTGTTTTTTACCATAAAAAGCGAAGCCCGCTCTGTTTTACACCTTATTATATATATAAAGAGACTAAAAAAGATGAAGACAGAGCATATTCTCGTTATTAGATTTTCGGCCATGGGTGACGTTGCCATGACTGTACCTGTGATTTATTCATTGGCAAAGCAGTATCCTCACGTAAGAATCACCGTGTTAAGCCGTTCCTTTGCTCGCCCGTTCTTCGAGAATCTTGCCCCTAATGTCGGTTTCATGGAGGCTGACCTCAAGGGGGAATATAAGGGTGTAAAAGGTCTCAATGCACTCTATCGCCGGCTCATCGCCAAACAGTTTACCGCGATAGCCGACCTTCACAGCGTTTTGCGCTCCAGCTATCTGCGCATGCGCTTCAACCTCTCCAACTTCAAGGTGGCACATATCGACAAGCATCGCAAGGGAAAGCGCAAGCTGGTGGCTTCCTCCGGCAAGGTGATGGAGAAACAGCCATCTTCCTTCCAGAATTACGCCGATGTCTTCGCCAAGTTGGGTTACCCTGTACAGATGGACTTCACTTCTCTCTTCCCGGAAGAAGGAGGAGACCTGAGCCTGCTCCCTGAACAAGTTTTCCAGGTTACTGTTGATAACAGCAAGGATAAATCCACAGTTATCAACAAGGATGCTCATAACCCAGCGGAACCTTGGATAGGTCTGGCTCCATTCGCTGCCCACGAGGGCAAGATTTATCCGGTACAGCAGATGGAGAAGGTAGTAGAACGCCTGATTCACAATCATCCTCACTGTCGCATCTTCCTTTTCGGAGGCGGAAAGACCGAAACTCCGGTGATGGATGCCTGGGAAGAGAAATATCCACAGGTAGTGAATGCTTCAGGCAAGCTCCACGGCATTTCCGACGAACTCATCCTGATGAGTCATCTCCGCCTGATGATCAGTATGGACAGCGGCAACATGCATCTGGCATCTCTGGTCAATACCCCAGTGGTAAGTATCTGGGGAGCCACCCATCCATACGCCGGTTTCATGGGCTGGCATCAGAGTCCCGACAATGCCGTGCAGCTCGATATGCCTTGCCGCCCATGCAGCATCTATGGCAACAAGCCGTGCATGCGTGGCGACTTTGCCTGCATGAAGAACATCTCGCCGGAGCTGATTGTGGAAAAGGTAGAGAACATATTAAATAAAAACACCAAGAAGAGCCATTAGTGACTCTTCTTGGTGTTGATTTCTAATCAGCAATCTACCCATTATCTTATCTTAACTTTTATTACTTCCACCTTGCCAGCCTGCACCTGCAAGTATCCATCTCCCTCTGTGTCTATACCATCCATGCTTATCCTCACATAATAGTTGCCAGGATTCAACTCAATGTCTGTGGTTTTAGTACTGCGTAATTTCGAACTTTTAATGCATACGTAGTTACCAGAGGCGTATTGATCTGCAAGATAGACATAAACATCACCAGTTCCCACAAAACCAGACCAATAAGGAAACTCAACTCTAACAAATCCGGTTGTAGGAATATCATCATCATCTGATGAACAACCAACAAATGTAAACAAGCTCACAAAAGCAAAAGCTAAACTAATGAGCATACTCATTTTCTTTCCCATAACGTTTATTATTAATAAAGTAACTGTTCTGAACGCAAAATTAAGTAATTTTTCTGAGATATCAAACATATTAAGTGTTAAAAGTTCATTAAGAAACAATATAATGGCACTTTTAATAACCCGTGGATAAGTGTATGGAAAACCACAGGAATAACTATTTAATAACTTTGTGGATATCCACCGCTCCCATCCCGAACCCCGAGGAATAGGGATATCCACAGGGTTATTAATAAGTTTTTAGAAACTTTTTCGCAGTTTTTGACGGAAAAAAGATATAAACTTATTAACTTTGCACCGAATTGGGGAAATGTTGATAAAAGAGCTAATCCTTTAAAGACCAAGAAAAAGATTTCCAAGTCGAATACGGATAACTCTGCATAAGATATGGATAATGAAAAAAGCAAATTTAGAAGGTGTTTTTTATCCACTTATCCACGACATATCATCATCCTTATAATCTCTTTTTAAAAATAAGAAATAAAAAATATAATATTAATGTTATGGTGAAAAAAGAATGGATTGAGAAAGGTTACGTGGATGAACCGATCGACGAAACCTTAGACTTGAAAGCTGAAATCAGAAAGCTTTGCAAGGAGAAAGATGCGATTATCCTGGCACACTACTACACTGTAGGCGAGATTCAGGATATTGCCGACTTTGTGGGTGATTCTCTGGCTTTGGCTCGTAAGGCTGCTGAAACAGAAGCTAAGGTGATGGTGATGTGCGGCGTGCACTTCATGGCTGAGACCTGCAAGCTCTTGAGTCCAGACAAGATTGTGCTCTGCCCTGACCTGAATGCCGGCTGCTCGCTTGCCGACAGCTGCAAGGCTGAGGATCTGAAGAAGTATAAGGAAGAGCACCCAGGCTACCAGGTGGTAAGCTATGTGAATACCACCGCTGCCGTGAAGGCTTTGACCGATTGCGTGGTGACCAGTGGCAATGCCAAGAAGGTTATCGACAGTTTCCCACAGGATGCGAAGATTATCTTTGGTCCTGATTACAACCTCGGCAACTATATCAACAGCGTAACAGGCAGAAACATGCTGCTCTGGAACGGTGGCTGCCATGTACACGAGAAATTCTCGGTAGAGGCTATCATCAAGTTGAAGCAGGAGCATCCTGAGGCAGTTGTGATGGCTCACCTGGAGTGCAAGGCACCGGTGCTTGCCGTAGCCGATGTGAAGGGTTCTACCGCCACGATGCTGCATTATGCCCAGGAGCATCCTGAAATCAAGGAATACATCATTGCCACAGAGGCAGGTATCCTGCATGAGTTGGAGCGCAACTGCCCTGACGTCATCTTCTATCCTGTACCACCAGAAGTAAGTGAGGGTGGAGTAGGTTGCAGCTGCAATGAGTGCGAGTATATGAAGATGAACTCATTGAAGAAGATCTACAATAGCCTGAAGTTCGGCTGGCCTACAGTAGAAGTGGCTCCAGAAATAGCCAAGGATGCCGTGAAGCCTATAGAAAAGATGCTTTCGCTTTCATAGGAAAAAGGTGATAGGCTTATAGAAAAAGAGGATAAACCCTAACGATTTTTTATATTCAGTGATTTTGAATCTCCGTTCAATAGTTTTGAATGTGCGTTCAATGATTTTGAATGTACGTTCAAAACTATTGAACGGAGATTTTCTTTAATAGTATCAACATTTACCATAAAGGATATTCCTATTTTCCTTTAATGGTATTCTTATTTTCCCTTAAGGATATTTCCATTTTCCCTTAATAGTATGCCTATTTCCCCTTATGGGATTGAGTCGTTATTAAACTACTCATCCATCCACATCTTGAATCCTTCACCGCGAAGGGTATCCAAGTGGATGGAGGCATCCTTGGCGAAATATCGTCGCAAGTTGTACATCACATTATTGAGACTGTCTTCGCGACATTGTACACCTCTCCAAACTGTATCCTTGAGGTCTTGGCGTGGCACGACTTCGCCCTTATTGATCCATAATAGCTTGAGTGTAGCAAACTCAGTATTGCCAAGCGTCTTCTCGCTGCAGCCACGGAAGCTGAGCACATGGCTCTCTGTATCTACGGTGTAGGCACCCATGTTTATCATACGAGAATTGCTGAAGTCTTTGCGCTTGGCATAGCGGTTTACCCATCCCAGGAACTCACGGCTGTCGAAAGGCTTCTCGATGTAAATCATCGCACCATTATTGGCAGCCTCGGTTTTGAGTTCAGAGTCATGTAACGAAGATACACACATGATAGGGATGTCTTCTGCGGCAAGACGGATGTCGTTGATTCTTTCCAGACTGTTCTCTTCTCCTATCATCACATCGAGGATGATGAGGTTGGGAGACAGCTTCATGATAAGGCTTTCCACTCCAAACAGCGTGTTTTGAAAATAAACCTCATAGCCTGCTTTTTTTAGCAGCAAGACTGCTGTGTTGCCGAAATCCAGGTCATCATCGACCAATAGTACTTTTATCTTTTCCATATTTCTTATTTTATAATGTTCCTTTAATTACGGTTGTTGCTTTTAGTTGAGCGGCAATGTAAATGTAAAGGTGCTACCCTTGCCGAGTTCGCTCACCACCTTGATGGTTCCACCATGTGCCTTGACGGCATATTTTACCATGGCAAGGCCTATGCCATATCCGCTCTTATGGTGTGTGGCTGGTATGCGATAGAACTGCTCGAATATCTTCTTCTGATATTTCTTGTCGATGCCTACGCCATGGTCAGACACGCTGATGATGGTGAAATGTTCATTCTGTTTGATGTTGACTTCAACATTTGCCTCCTTGTCAGAGTATTTAACGGCATTCTCCATCAAATTGTGCATTACATTTTCTATCAGGTACTTATCTGCATACACCAGAGCATTCTCTTCACGATGGTCGTGGATGCCGATGGTATGTGGCTTGCTGGCATAGTTGATATCTATTTGTTCTTGAGCTTGTTGCGTCAGCTCGATGATGTCAACTTGTTCTTTGTTGATAACCAACTTGCTTTCACTAGCCTTAGAGGTAATCAGTATCGTCTTGATGGTATTGGCAAGATTCTTGATTTGTCTTTCAGAAGAAGTAATCATCTCCTGCAAGTCAGCATCCTTGATACAGTCTTTGATGAATCCCAACTTTAGCAAGATGCCTGCCAATGGAGCTTTCAAGTCGTGTACAGTTCCCTGAAGGCTTACCTCACGATTCCTCAGAAGGTCTTCCTTGTTTCTGATGGCAGTCATCTGGTATCCTACGCAAAAGACGATGATAAGAGCCAACAATATAGAAGATGCTAATGTCCAAATTGAGTTTATGATGAAGGAAGATGGAGTTATATCCACCACTGCTTGAACGAAACGGATAGGTTTGAGCCCGATGGCGATAGGCTTGCTAGCCTGCCAAGTCTCAATGTCCTTTGTTTGCCCATAACTCTTAATGACCTTTTTATTCTCATCTAATATTAATAAGGTATAGGTAAAGCCCTCATTTAAATTCTTCTTGAAGATTTGGGAGAGTTTGGCAAGGTTGATTGGATTACCCTTGGTAGTAAGTCTATCTTTTGTTAATAATCCCATGGCTTCAGCTTCTGTCTCTGCAATACCTTTATCTCTCAGGTCTTGAATGTTGATTTCATTGAAATCAATGATATCTTCTTTCTTGGGCTTGGCTTTGAGAAGGTCTTCTTCCGTCATATTTTTATAATAAAACCGTTGTTTGCCATCTTTGTGAGGTTTGTAATTCTTATGTGCTCGGTTTGCGTATTCCTCATCGATAGCAACTTTAAAAACCGAGTTTATTTTTTCGATTTTATAGTACAGATAGTCTTTGTATTGCAGGGAAATGTTATATCCTTGCAACAATGTGATGACTATGATGGCCAAAATCGTTATACTATAATACCTTTTCATACCTATGCGATTTGTTGTTTGATACTATAAAACTGCAAAAGTACTAATTTATTTTTAAACTCCCGCACTTTTCTACATCATTTTTACATCATAATTTGTCGTGTAAAAAATGATATAAGAAATGATGTAAAAAGTTTGGTGGTATGTTTGAATTTTGATAATTTTGCAGACATTAAATTATAAATAATAATTAAATTGGGTATGGATATATTAAATGAAACGGAATTAAGTCAGTTGTTGGGAGGGGGATACTGGTGGAAAGATACTAATGGTGATTGGCATTATAGTCCAGATGATGAAATCCCTGATGGTGATGATATCATTTGTGGTTAGTTTTTAATAAGAAATAATAGCTGATATATACATTGTAGACCTCACAGAACAAAGGTATGTCTTCTTGAAAACACGATAGTTTTTCAAGATAGATAATATTGTGTTTTATTATATAAAAGTTATGAAGAAAATGAATTTGTTTGAGATGCTGATGCTTATGTGTGGAATTTCGTAGAAAGAGCATTGTGTAATTCTATACATTTATTGTTTGCAGCTACTCCTCTATGTTGAAAGTTCAATCTTGTGATATTGGAGAGTTGTGAAGGATTAAAGTAGCTCAAAAAAGTTCGTCCCCAGATAGTATAGATAAAAGGAAATCTGAAGAATTATTTGTTGAATCATTGTGCAATTAAACAATAGAGATTATGACTAAACTGTTTACTTTATTTATTGCCATGTTATTGTCTGTGGCATGTTACGGTCAGGAAAAGGTGACTATCAAAAGTCGCGTGGTAGATTCCAAGACCCGCAATGACGTGCCTGGAGTCACCGTACAACTCCTATCCTCAGACAGCACGGTTATTGAGACCTTGGTGGCGAACAACCATTGGACCCGGGATGATCAGGAAGGTTATTCCTCCATCTTTCAGTTTGACGTGCCAAGAGTAAAGGCTAACTATATCATTCGTGCCAGCTATCTGGGCTATAAGACATCGTATGTCAACATTTCCATAGGTGACCTGAGGAAGAGGGAGTATCTGAGGGAGCTTCCTCCAGTGGTGTTGCGCCCTGATTCGAAGATGCTGCAGGAGGTAAATGTCGTAGGAAGTAAGGTGAAGTTTTATCATAAGGGAGATACTGTTGTCTATAATGCCGATGCCTTTGTTTTGGCAGAGGGCAGTATGCTTGATGCCTTGGTCCGGCAGATGCCTGGTGTGGAAATTAAAAAAGATGGACGCATCTATCACAACGGCCAGTTTGTTGAGAATCTGCTGCTCAACGGCAAGGATTTCTTCAGAGGCAACCAGGAGGTCATGCTGGAGAATCTTCCCTCCTATACCGTCAAGCAGATAAAGATATACGACAAGTATGGCAAGAACAGCGAATTCCTTGGCCAGAAGCGTGAGGACGACAAGACGTATGTGATGGATGTCAATCTCAAGAAAGAATATTCCATCGGCTTGCTGGCTAACCTTGAGGGCGGAGCAGGTACGAAAGACCGTTATCTGGGTCGCCTCTTTGCCATGCGCTATACGGATCATTCCCGCATTACCTTCTATGGAAATGTGAACAATCTTAATGACAACAGAAAGCCTGGCCGCGACTCAGACTGGAACCCCGTTGACATGCCGAAGGGCGACAATAGGGAGAAGCTGGGTGGATTAGACTATGCGGTGAGTGACAGAAACCAGAAGTTTGACCTCAATGGCAATGTGCAGGTGAGCCATTCCAATCAGGAAGTCATTACCAATACCGACCGTGTGAACTTCCTGCAGAAGGGAAATACATTCGATTATGAGCGCCAGAAAGAAACCGTGAAGAATTTCCACCTGACAGCCGTCAACCAGCTATACCTTGTATTTAACAACAAGGTAAACCTGCTCTTGAAGCCGGTATTCCAATATGATAAGTTCGATAGGTACAGCAATTATATTTCTGGCACATTCTCCTCTATGCAATATGATGTCAGCCGGGAAATGCTCGATAATATTTATACCGTCGGTTCGGAGAATCTTATCCGCCAGTCCCTGATCAACAGATATAAGAAGGAGGGATTGGGCAAAGGCTATCAGATGGCAGGAAGTTTCAATGCGGTAAGCACTATCAAGCTCAAGGGCTCTAGTGATTACATCAACCTGATAGGACAGGTCTCCTACGATAAGCGCAAGGAGGACTTGTTCAACAAGTATGCCGTACACTATGGTGATGATCAGCAGGTGCAGAATTCCGGCAATCAGTACTTCAGAAACCATCCAGACCGGAACTTTTTCTATCAGCTGGGGGCAGCCTACAACTTCCGCTTGAGTCAGGCGGTAGAATTGTCCATGTATTACGGTTTTGGTCATCGTGACAAGAAACGGCATTCTTCGCTTTATCTGCTGGACCAGCTGGATGGGGCAGAAGAGGAGAGTTCTTCTTCCATAGGATGGCTGCCATCGGTGGCGGAGTATGAACGCACGAAGGATAGAAGCAACAGTTATGTAAGTCAATATACGGAGGATGCGCATAGCCTGATTCCGTCTATCACATGGGACAAGGATACAGAGCATGGCAACTGGAGTGCACAGGCCAAACTGGGAATCGTACCTACCCGCCAGAAGCTTGCCTATGAGAGAGGAGAGGTAGATACGACTATCGTAAGAAACACGGTGCTTCTTACCTTTCCCTTTACCCGACTGAGCTACTGGGTAAAGAATCACACGAAGGGATTCCAGCTGCTCTTCAAGGCAACCCCGAAGCTCCCTGATCTCCTGAACATGGTGAATATTCAGGATGCGACAGACCCGATGAACGTGAAGCTGGGAAACAGCAGCCTGAAAAATGAGATGTCTTATGACGTGAATCTTCTCTTCAGCTCTATGAATATTGCCAGGCAGCGAAGCCAGAGCCTTCGCCTGGGCTACACCTATCGTGCAAATGCCCTGGCTATGGGATATAGCTATGATGCCCATACGGGTGTCAGGAAATATCGCGCAGACAATGTAAATGGTAACTGGAATGCATCAGCTTCCTATAGTTTCGAGCAGCCGCTTGACAAGATGAAGCGACTGGCATTTGGAACCTGGACACGTGTGGAATACGTGAACAGCGTAGATCTGATAGGTAACTCTGAAGGCGCGGGTTATCAGGCATCCCGCAGCTCTGTACAGACGACGCTGCTCGATGAAACCTTGAAGCTGGATTATAAGGTAGGTAGCTCTTCTACCATGGGCGTAAAGATATCCGCAGCCTGGAGAAATGTTGACGGCAAGGCAATGGACTTCGACCACATCAATGCCGTGGATTTCAACTATGGAGCTACAGCCTCTTTCAACCTGCCCTGGCATATTCAGGTGGGTACCGACCTGACCATGTATTCCCGCCGTGGTTACGAAGGAAGTTCTATGAATACCAACGATTTGCTCTGGAATGCCCGCCTTTCCTATACCATGCTCAAGGGAAAGCTGACGTGGATGCTTGATGGCTTTGACATCCTGGGCAACTTGAACAATATCACTCGTATGGTAAATGCCCAGGGTAGAACCGAGACATTTGTCAATGCCTTGCCACGCTATGCAATATTGCATGTGGCATATCATTTTAACATGAAGCCCAAGAAACATTAATTTATGATTTACTCTTATGTTGAATAAAAAACTTGAATATAAAATATGTGGAGCCCTTCAGCAATTCTGCGTTTCAGGATTGCTGAAGGGAGATATGGGTGTGTGTATATATTATTTTGTCTCAGGAAGAATGAGAAATGATTCCCATATGACTCAGCTTGGCAATGCTTCTTTGAAAAGGATCATGTCAAAAATGGGGCAGAATAAGAAACTCTTTATAGAGGATGGTGTCATCGGTATTGCTATAGGAATCTCTTTCTTGTTGAAATACAAGTATGTAGAAGGAGATGTCAATGATGTGCTGCAGGATATTGATGACTATATATACAAAGGTGCGTGTGTCGTTTTGGAGAACGAAACAGCTCCTGATACCAAGCTTCCAACTCTGGATATCCTGATTTTTTATATAGTTAGGTATATTGACGTGAAAGCCCCTGCCAGAAAAAGGTTTTATGGAAAACTCATAGAGCACCTGTTTAATCATATATATATACATCGTCAGGATAGTTTTTACCAAGAGTCATATCCTTTCAGTTTAAAGAAGGACTCGTACTTGTTTCTGTGTGTGTTAGTCTGGATTTACAAAATAGGAATAGATCAGAAAAGGATAGGGCATATATTTGAGGAGATTAAGCCTTTTCTGTTTTCTAGTTTTCCCGTGTTGCATGCCAACCGCTTTCAACTTATGACGGTGGCTCGTTGCGTTGGAAAGTTTGTCAACGACAAAGAATGGGTCACTTTTGCTGACAGATTGGCTGAGAATGTTGATATGAACTATATCCTGGAAAAAGAACTGGCCGACAAGAGCATTCTGCCTCAGACAGGTGTAATTGGAATATGGTTACTGAAAGAGTTTAATTTGTGGATGGGCTTTGCCGTCAGGGATTCTTCCTATGATTTTGAAAAAAGAGTAATCGAGTCTTCGATTTGGGATAGAATAGAGAAAGATGCTGAGTTTTTCTCTAACTATTATTCTCTAGATGGATATTGTGGTATAAGAATGTTTTTGGACTATTTAAAACGACAAAATGAGATATGAAATGAGAGATCTTACTGTGTTGATACCAGTAAGAGTGGATTCTTTAGTGAGATTAGAAAATGTGTTGGCAGTAATTCGATATCTGTATAGATACTTTGATGTGAATTTAATGGTCCTGGAAGCCGATAGGTATGACAAAGGTATTTTGCGTTCCTTACTTCCGCAGGATGTAGCTTACATCTTTGTTCCTGATACGGATCCTGTTTTTTATCGTACGAAGTATATTAACCAGATGGCGATGAATGCAACATCCGACTATCTTGCAGTTTGGGATGCTGATGTCATTTTTTCTCCCTCTCAGGTTTATGAGGCCCTTGTGTCTTTGCGCTCTGGCAAATATGAAGTTTGCTATCCGTATGATGGTGTTTTTTTAGATACGAGCAAGCTTATCCGTGAATTTTATTTGGAAAATGGAGATGTTGCCGTGTTGGAGGATTTTAAGAAGATGATGTTTGCCCCTTATGGTCCAGGTGTGCGAGGTGGCGCTTTTTTAGTAAATGCCAGAGCTTATCGTGCATCTGGAATGGAGAATCTGAATTTTTACGGATGGGGACCTGAGGATTGGGAGCGTTATGAACGATGGGCAAATCTTGGCTATAGAATCGGTTATGCAAAGGGATGCTTGTTCCATCTTTCACATCCTCGTGACTTGAATGGATATCATAATTCCAACCAGCAGAAAATGTTTTCTTATTATGTGAAAGATACGACATTGTTTTCTTCCAAAGAAGAAATTCAGAAACGTATGGGCTTGCAGTGATAACGTGTCTTGAGTCGTCATATAGAATATTGTAAGAAATGAGTTTTTTTAAGACCTTTCCCCATTATCAGCAACTCGACGAAATGGACTGCGGTTCCACCTCATTGCGGATGATAGCGAAATATTACGGTAAGGAGTATTCGGCAGAGATGTTGCGCAATCATTGCCACATCACCCGCAACGGTGTATCGATGCTTGGCATCAGCGAGGCAGCCGAGTATCTGGGCTTTCGTACGCTGGGAGTGAAAATCACTATGGAACAGCTGGCCCACGATGCCTCCCTGCCCTGCATCCTTCACTGGAACCAGAACCATTTCGTGGTCTGCTATAAGGTAAAGAAGAACCGGAGCGGGCGCTACCGCTTCTATATCGCAGATCCCGCTTCCCAGAAGTTGTGCTATACTGAAGAGGAGTTCATGCGCTGCTGGCTAAGCACCAGTGTGCAGGGACGGGACTGTGGTATGGCATTGCTGATGGTGCCGGGAGTGAACTTTGGCAAGCGCAAGGAGGAGTGCGAGAACCATGGGCAGAGTCTGGGGTTCTTTTTCAAATATCTCAAGCCCTACCGCCGTCAGGTTGTGGTTCTCCTGCTGGGGATGTTGCTGGGCAGCTTGCTGCAGCTGGTGTTCCCTTTCCTGACCCAGACGTTGGTTGACAGGGGTATCAATGGAAAGAACCTGGGCTTCGTCACGCTTATCCTCATCGCCCAGCTCGTACTTTTCATCGCCCAGCTCAGCGTGAACTTTATCCGGGGCTGGATATTGCTGCATGTGAATACCCGAATTGACATTGCCCTGATTTCAGACTTCCTGGTCAAGCTGATGAAGATGCCGCTCCATTTCTTCGATACAAAGAAGATTGGCGACCTGATGCAGCGCATAG